>JAESGD010000020.1_pt1 | contig 423282 bp, 376 predicted proteins | sample 9269581 | NCBI WGS metagenome assembly JAESGD01 (sample SAMN14515903, study PRJNA621661) | algae metagenome | isolation source: Cyanomargarita calcarea GSE-NOS-MK-12-04C and co-occurring heterotrophs from... | place: USA: Grand Staircase Escalante National Monument, Utah | collected 2007-12-30
CCGCCTGCAAAAACTCGCCGAGGCCGCCTTCGCCCAGAGCAGGGCCGCGCCAGCAGCCATGCGAGCCCCGGCGAAGAAGGTCGCCAACGGACGCGCCGGAGACGCAGGCTGGGAGGAGTTCTGAGGCCTCGGACCCGCGCCGCGTTTGTCGCGGCGCGGGTCAATTCGTCGAAACGTCATCGAATGCGTTCGATGGCGTTGACAGGCCGAGCCGCCCCCCGTAAACGAACCGCCGTTGCCCAGGTGGCGGAATTGGTAGACGCACCAGCTTCAGGTGCTGGCGCTCGCAAGGGCGTGGAGGTTCGAGTCCTCTCCTGGGCACCACTCATCTACCAGAGTGGTGGTTTTTCAGAGCCTTGTCTGATATCAAGGGGTTACGCCTCGCCGTGGTGTTCAACAACGGTGAGCAACAATGCTATTTCGACTCGTTCGCCCGATGAAGCGTAGCGGCTCTGCCCAAAGCCAATTCGTCCAGCGCATCCCCCGAGACGTGAAGGCCCAAGCGGCCGGCATGAAGCTACGCATTCCGCTTGCGGAAGGTTTCGTCGAGAAGACCATCTCCCTGAAAGCGCAGGACATCCGGTTCTCGCTCCAGACATCCCATCCGCCCGAGGTGAAGGCACGCAACGCCATCGCTCAAGCCTACCTCGAAAGCGTCTGGGAAAGTGTTCGTAGCGCACGAGACGCAGGCCCCCTACGCCTTCGTCAGGACCAGATCGCGGCCCTCTCAGGGGAACTCTATGCGACCTTCATGCGGGCCTTTGATCTTGAACCCGGCGATCCTGAGCGGTGGAAGCGCGTCATCGCGGAGGTGGAAGAGGCAACCCGCTACCGGGTGCCGCTGGAGGGCGGCGTCCCGCAGAGCGAGATCGTGGACCCCGAACGGACCGCAGTGATGGAACGGTCCTTCGGGCGTAGCGCAGACGAACTATTGTCATCGAAGGCGCTGATTGTTGACGCCGAGAGCCGCAGCCGCCTGCTGGAGGCCATTGCCCGCGTGAAGCGGGATGTCGCCATGGTGTTGGAGCGCAGGGCCGGGGGAGACTATGCGCCCGATCCAGGTGCTACGAAGTTCCCGGCATGGCAGGCTCCCGCTACCGGGAGGCCCGCGCCGCAACAGGTAAAGAAGGTGTCCGGAGCGGGCGACGGTAAGACCAGTCTGACCGCTATCGTCACGGATTGGTGGAAAGAGGCTCAGGCGGCCGGCACGAAGCCGAGTACCTACGAGAGTTACCGCAACACGGTGACCAATTTCGTCGCCTATCTCGGGCATGACGAAGCCTTGCGGGTCACTCCTATGAATGTGGTCGGCTTCAAGGAACACCGATTGGCTTCGGTCAACCCGAGAACAGGAAAACCCATCTCCGCCAAGACGGTGAAGGACAGCGACCTTGCGGGTCTAAGGACCATGTTTGAGTGGGCCAAGTCGAATAGGGGTCTTCCGAGCAACCCCGCTGCTGATATCACTATCAAGCTCCGCAAGCGACAGCGGACACGTTTGGCTGGCTTCACCGACGAGGAGGCCAAGGCTTTGTTGGGGGCCGCCGACGCTCACCGGCGGGGGAATGAACGGCCGAAGACGTTCGCTGCCAAGCGATGGGTGCCGTGGCTATGCGCGTACACCGGAGCCCGTGTCGGTGAGATGGCTCAGCTTCGCAAACAGGACGTGTCGAAGATCGGGGATTATTGGGTAGTTCGCATCACACCAGAGGCTGGGACCGTGAAGACCGATCAGGCGCGGGATGTCGTCTTGCATGAGCATCTTGTCGCCAAGGGGTTCCCCGAGTTCGCATCAGGCAGCAAGGACGGGCACCTTTTCCTCAACCCGGCGAAGGATGGCGACGTTCTCGGCCCGCTACAGGGCGTCAAGAACCGCCTCGCGGAAGCCGCACGGGAAACCGTGACGGACCCCAGAGTGCAGCCGAACCATGGCTGGCGACATCGGTTCAAGACGGTCGCCCGTTCAGTCGGCATGGACGGCCGGGTGGTGGACGCCATTCAAGGACACGCCCCGAGAACCGCAGGGGACGACTACGGGGACGTGACCGTGGCCGCTATGGCGCTGGCCATGGCGAAGTTCCCGAGGCAGGGCACTTAGCTACGCCGGTCAATGAAGAGCCGCGATAGGCGGCCGGGTGCCTGCGTCGATCTCCGCGAGCCGCTGCGCCAGTCGAGCCTGAACGGCGTCTACCTCCCGCGCCGCTTCGTCATGCGCTTCAATCCTGGCCAGTAGCCCGGCCTCTTCGGGGCCAGCGATGCCCGCCTCGATCCGCGCCCTGAGATGAGCCTGAGCGTCGGCTGAGAATGCGCTGTGGGCCTCGACATCGTCCATGTCCGGCAGCGGCAGAGGCTGCGGTTTGACGACGCGGCTCATGGCGCGGTCTCCCTCGCGCCGATCGCCGTCAGAAGCTCGCGCACCGTCACGCCGACGCCTGCCGCCATGTCAGCGAAGCGGCGATGCGCGGCCTTCCGGGAGGCGGCGGGCTCGCCCTGCCGATTGGTTAGCGCCCAAACCTTCGCCGCCTGCGCCTTTTTGAGCGGAGTCAAACCCATCTGCTTCGGCGCAACGGGGCTGAAGATGGCCCGAGCCGGCGTCGGTTGCGGAGCCGAGGGCGCTGGTGCAGCCGGCCGGCCGTTCAGCGCCGGTTCGTCGTAGGCGCTAACATCCGACGCGGTGCCGAAATCGTCTGGGGAGCTAACCGGGGGACCGGTGCTAACAGGGGCAGCGGCTTCATCCGAGCGAGCGCTAACGCCGGCTCTCTTGCGGCGCATGAACTCGCGCATGTAGTCGCGCCTGCGCTCGCGGCGCACGGCGGGGTCTTTGTAGGGCATCAAGGGTTCCTCTCGGGAGCTAACGAAAAAACCCCGCCAAGCGTAATGCCTGGCGGGGCGGTGCAGTGACTGCACTCGGGTCATTCCGGCCGTGATCGGCCGAGCGTTTCGTATGCTTTGCGAGCGTTGGGCTGGAGCTTGGCGAGGGCCGCTTGCCGCTGAGCATCGGTGATCACGTCATACAGCTCTGGGGTTTCCCTCATGAGCGCCTGCAAGGCGACATCGCGATACCCGATGACCACGCTGCGGATCGCGTCGATGCGGGAGCCGTTCTTGGAGAAGTCGCCATCGGAAAGCGTATCCCGGTACAGGGGCGACCGAAACAAGTCGCTGAGAGCCGCCTTCATGTTCTTGCCTTGGACGGTTACGGTTCCCGCCAATTCCGCGAAACGATCTGCCGCCGTGTATCCAGTAATGGCCCGATACCGCGTGAGGTCTACACCGTACCTTGTCGTCGGCGCGGCCTTCAACGGGCTGTTGTGCAGGAACGTCTGCCGCGCCAGCTCGTCGTACACGTCCGTCTGAGCCGTCCGCTTCCACTCTTCGGTCAGCGGCTGAGCCCCGCCAGGGTGCAGCGTGTCGGTGATCGGCGACATCCAATCAGGTCCATAGGACGGCGGGATGTACTGCTTCTCCCCGAGGACGTTCCGCTGCGGGTCCAGGTTCTCGGAGAGGCCCGGCATCTCGCGGCGCATGGCGTCCACGACAGAGCGGGCTTCCCGGAGGTGCGGGTCGTTGTTGAACGCCTGCTGGAGGACAGTGGGCACGAAGCCCCCGGCCAGACCCTTGAAGAAGGACTCCATCCGACGCCCAGGCTCGGCCATTGCGCCAACGGCGTTGATGAGGCCGGAGAGGTAGGACTTGTTGTTGAGGTTCTTCGCGATGGCGACCGCCACCTGAGTCGCCCTCTCCTCCAGGTCCTGCTCCGGCCACGCGCCGGCCGCCTCGTTGAAGTCCGCGACCAGCCCGAAGAACATGCCGAAGGGGTCGAAGCGATTGTAGGAGCGGTACGAGACCGTCCCGTCCTCGTTCTCGACCTTGACCGAATAGGGCTTCCACCCGGTCTGCTCCAGGCTCTTGCGGATGTCCGGGTCGGCGGGGCCAGCTCCGGTGATGCTGCCGTCGAGGACGTAGCTGGTAGCGCCCCACCACAGGGCGGTGCCGGTCATGATCTGGGCGCGAGCCTTGGCCTGAGCGGCGTCACCATTCTTGCCGGTGAAGTCGTCCGCATACTGCTTGCGGAGGAAGTTGAGGCCCGGCGTGTGGTTCCACACCTGACGCATGATGTTGGTCGGGGTCCTGACGAAGGGCAGGATCATCCGAGCGCCGGGGTGTGCGGCCATGTAGGTCTGGACGCTCTCGCCGATCGACGGCCCACCTGAGCGGGTGGTCGTCTTCAGGTCCCCCGTAAAGCTCACCTCACGGGCCATCTCAAGCGCCTCTTGGTGCTTTTGAATGGCCAGCGGAGAGACCCCGTCAAGCGCCCTTCCGGTGTTCGCTGCGCCGCCCGCGAGAACGCTCTCGTCGAGCCTCTGGGAGACCAGCGAGCCGAACTCGGCGGGCTTGAACAGGAGCCCGTTCTGGAGCCCTTCACGGTACGCGGAGGACCGGATAGCGGCCCTGTAGGTGAGCTGCTTCAGGAACTCGTCTTCGGCCGTGAGGAACCGCGAGGGGAGCCGGACAAGGGAGCCCAGGCCGTTGACCGCAACGGACAAGCCGGGGTCCTGAATATTCCAGTTGGCGGCGCTGATCTGGGCCTTGTGTTCGACGGTCCCCTTGCCGGGGTCGAGGATCGCGTCGCCCTTCTTGAACGCCTTGTAGGCGAGGCTGATCGCGTCGCGAGCGGAGGAGACCATGCCGACAAAGTGCAGGCCGGCTTCCATGAACTGCTCCCGGCCAGCCTGACTGTCCATGCGGAGTGCGCCGGCCAGCATCTTCTCGGCCGGGACGAACACGGAATTGACCAGACCGGACGCCACGTTGACCATGTGCGTCTTAGGGCCGGACAGGATCGAGTTGATCCAGTATTCGTTCACGCTCCCCAGGAAGTTGTTGGCAAAGCCCCCTCGGGTGAGCTGAGCGTTGCCCTTCACGTTGCCCTTGTTGGCCGCGATCTTCCGGGCCAGGGCTTCCATGTTCCGAGCGCCGCCCTCGAAAATGTCCGACACGTCTGCCGGCAGGACGCCCTTGCGGGCCTCTGCGGTCAGCTTCATGGCGTTCATGGTGCGGGCGAAGTTGGTCTGGATGCCCTTGTACATGAGCTGCATGTTGGCAAGCAGCTCGTAGTGCTGGGCGAAGTCGGCATAGGCTTCCGCCCGCGAGGCGTACTTGCCAAGGCCCCCGAGGGGATCGGCGACCACTTCCGAGATGCCGACAAGGCGATCGTTCACGGTGACCAGCATGTCGCGGTAGAGCTTCAGTTCGGCGTCCGCGTGGAAGGTCTCCTTGTGGATCGCCTGCATGCGCTGGACCAGGAGTCGCGGGTCCTGCCCGACGATGTCCGCGAGGGCGTCCGCGTTGCGCTCGACATTGGCCCAGGATCGGACGCCTTCGGCATTGCCGCCGATCGCCTTCGCTGCCTGCTCCCGGTAGACCACGCGCAGCGCAGACATCGTGGCGTTGATGTCGGCCTCGCTGGTCATCAGGTCGGTGCGGATGCCGGAGATGTTCCGGCCCTGCCCCCAGGTGCGCTCGTTCATGCTCGCGTCGGCGATCTCGCGCAGGGCGACATCGTCCACCTCGACGATCTTCTTGGCGGGCTTGAACTCGCCAGCGGCATTTGCCGCCCCCGCATTGTCGGCGTCCGGCCGCTTGGGCGGGATGTCAGCCGCAGCATCGCCGGGCTTCATGTCCCCTTCGGCGTCCCCAAAGGTTTCCCGAGGGGAGTCCGGTCGGGGGCCGCCGCCCTCCAGCTTCAGGCCGAGCTGATCGTCGCCTTCCTTCAGAGGTGCAGTCGCTGCACCTTCCGCGTCCGGCTTGGGGGCCGGGTCAGGAGCCGCTGTGAGGGGATCGTCGGTGACCTTCGGGGCCACCTTCTCTGCCTCGTCAAGGGCCGCCTGAGCGCCGTCCATATCCCCGACACGCCGGGCGCGGATTGCCCGGATGCCGTAGATCAGGCCTTCGATCGGGCCGCCGATGAGCATGCCCTCCAGGGCGTTCTTGAAGCGCCCCTCGGCCTGAGTGTCGGTGGGATCGGAGGCGAGGTATTCGGTGATCGGATTGGACAGCGAGGGGAATGACTCGACGAGGTTCGACAGGCGCTCTTCGTGAGCGTCGAATGCCGAAGCGTCGGCGATGGCCCCCTTCACCATTCCTTGGGCGATGGCTCCGGGTGCAGTCACTGCACGCGCGACGCCGACCGTCTTGAGGGCCTTGCCGGCGACGCCGAGGCCCGCGACGAATTGCGTCACGTCGTTGATGAGGGTGCCGGTGATGCTCTCCGGCTTGGCCGGCATGGCCCCCTCACCGAACTTGAGGGTGTTGGTCCCGTCCCCGCCGATGCCCGCCTTGGCCGCGAGGCCGTCCAGGTTGAGGACGTTCTCGTTGAGCCAGCGGGCCATCGCGTGGGTGCCGTCAGACAACGCGTTGACAGCCTCTTGGCCGCCCCGAACGATCTGCGGAAGGGACTCTTTAGCGCAAGTTGCGAGGTCCCCTCCGATGGCCCCGAGGGCCGAGCCGATGCGGTCCATCCAACCGGGATCGGTATTGTCGGCATCGGCCATCTCGGCGCGAAGGCTTTCGATGTGAGCAAGTTGCTCTGGTGTGTATTCGTCTTCCATTTCAGTGAGACTTTCGGACTCGCCGTCTTCCGGCAAAAAGAAGCCCCGCCAAGCGCGAAGCCTGACGGGGCGATGGTCGGTGCAGTCACTGCACCGGAGGTGACGCGGGGCCTACCTGAATGAGAACGCCTGTTTGAAGCTCTGACTCGACCAAGAGGCGTAGTTGTTAGCGCCCTGCGCCACGGCCCCGACGACGTTTGCGATCATCGCTCCGCGATTGGGGCTGGCGACCGGAGCGGCGGGCTGCACCGCTCTAACGGGCGCTGGCGGAGACAGCGGAGCTGCGGGCTCGTAAGTGTTGAGCGGGATATTATAGAGTTGCTGATCGCTGCTCGCCTTCAGGCCCATGGCCTCCAGATGAAGCTGCCTCTGCGTGGCGCTTCGGTTCATCTCCAGGAGGACACGGTTGTCCCCTTCCTGTCGCGTGACATCGTCAATGATGGCCTCGATACTGGACCCCTCGACGCCCTTTCGGTCTGCCGCAGCTCGGGCCTTGGCGCGGACGGCTTGGCCTTCCTTGGCGACCGTCTGGACATCGAAGGCGGCGGCGATGTTCTCCTCGACCGCCCGCTGAAAGATCGTCGCGAACTGAGCGAAGAGGTTCTTCTGGATGCTCTTGGCGGCGTTGTCGCGGAACTTGGCCTGCCGGCCGAACTCACTCTCCTTGTGGTCCTGCACCTTGAAGCCGTGGTCCACCTCCTGCTGATAAACCGCGTTCTGGTGTTTGATGAGTTCGGCGCGGTAGCGTTCTTCCTGCGCCTCGACCTGCATGTTGTAGGCGCGTTGCTCCCAAGCCGCCTTGTTCTGGGCTTGGAAGCCCATGATCGACCCGGCGACGCTCGCGCCTGTTGTCACGACCGCAGCGGCGGCAGCTATGCACATGCGGCGGCTCCCGCGAAGGCGGCCGCGTCCTTGCCGGGGAATGCGCGATAGGGTTTCAGCACGGGGCCTATGGTGCCGTTTTCGAGGATCGTCAGGCCGGCAGCCGAGCCGAGCCTTCCGCGCAGGTCAACGACGGCGCTGCCCTCCCGCGTCATGGCGAGAATGGCTGCGGGGTCTGCGCCATCCGCAATCAGGACACGGGCGGCGGAAAAGAACGGGGTCTTGGATGTGCAGAGGTGCCGGGAGCCGAGACGGGCGTGATAGCTCTCCTTCCCGGCAGGGGAGATGGTGATGGTCAACACGGAATGCTGTTTCCTGAGATGCGGTGCCGACCAAGGACGGCCGTTAGGTCCGGTCGGCGGGGGTAGCAAGGCTGACGGCTTTCGGCCGTTCTGAGCGAGCCAGTCACAGGGGCCGATGGGGGCCGTCGAAGGTCGGCTTCGGGTGGCGCTTGATGGGCGTCGTGAAGAGGTTGTGCCGGCGCAAATCGAGGCCGTTGCGGTTCCGGTGACGGACGGCGTGCCCCTCGGGAGGAGAGACGATCAAGCGGGCGACCCGTTCCGTATTGCGGGGGTAGTAACTGACGCGCACGATGCGGCCATCGAAGGCCCAGTTTGGGGAGACCCCTTGGGCCATGAGGGTGGCGAAGTCAGAGGCGTCGAGAATGGCATGGGCGTCGATAGAGGCGAGCGGAACGCGCACGACGGCGCAGCCGCGCTCATCGGTCCCGTAAAGGGGCGGACGAAGGGCGTGTGAGAGCATTGTCTTTCATTGCTGGTTGCTCTTGCTTCAAGACAGATGATGAAGCAGAGGAGCGTCAATTTCCGGTGGCAGACAGCCGAAGTGCAGTCACTGCACCGCAGGGCGGCCGACAACAAAGACCCCCATCAACATCTCATGCTGAAAATCTCAGTAGGAGATTGTCTTGGAAGATGTAGGTAGGGTGTCCATTCTAAGGGGCCTCATATGGGCACATAAAGAAATCCCCTAAAGGACACTCTATACCATCTGAACCGGGGGTAGGGATTTGGACTGTAGGTGGGGGATAATTGTCGGTGCAGTGGCGCTGCACCTGTTAGACTCCGGTGCAGTCTTGCTGCACTTGTGGTCGCGGCGCGGACGGCCTGTGCCCTCAACTCCCCTTCCATCTCGTTGAAGCGAGCGATGTAGGCTTCCTTGAAGGCCGCCGCCTTGCGTCCTGTGAAGCCCATGACGAGGAAGACGAAGCCGTCTTTGGTCATGTCGATCGACGGGCGCGGCTTGTCCTGGGCGTCGAGGTAGGTGGCCGACTGAAAATTCAGTTGGCGAAACTCGGGGCTGCATTCGAGGGCGTCGAGTGACTGAAGGATGTTCGCGTGGCGCTTCCCGAAGAAGGCCGCCACGTCGCGGCTGTTGGTGACAGGGATGGATGATTTGAGGGTGATTACGGGGAGATTGACGGTGTCGCTCATGGGGCGGGTAACAACCGCGCCAAAGGAAGCCCGCTCAGTTGTAGGTGGCGGGCAATCGGATGGCGCTTTGCCGAGTCACCGTCAGCCCCCACAGGCCGCTCCGCGCTATGCGGACACTCCCGCCGCCTAAACGAGAGAAGCCCCTCAGCGGGGCTCCAAGAGTCGTCAATGGCGGCAGGGGATCATAGCTGGCCGATCACGCGGCGCAGGACGCCATGGCCTTGGTCGGTCAGCATCAGAACGTTTACGCGCCGATCGTCCAAATCGGCTGTGGCGCTGACCAGACCCTTGCCGGTTCCGGTGGACAGCCATTCGACGATACGCGACACGCTGGATTTGCCGATCTTGGTTTCTGCGGCGATTTCGCGCTGACAGATGCCGGGCTTGTCGGCGATGACGAGAAACACATGCGCGATCTGCATAGGCATCTCGGGATCGATTTTGCGAAACTCGCTGACGAGGTGGATCGCCTTGTTGAGGGAGGAGGTAGGCAAGGGAGTCTCCAAGGTGAAAGGGAGGGCGACCGGACAGGTGCAGTGAGACTGCACCGATGCTGGCCGTTGAAAACGAAAGAAGCCCCGCTAAGGGGGCTTCCGGTCGGGTGTCAGGGATGCCGCCGCTTCATGCTCGGCAGCCTCTTTCGTCAAACTCCGCCACTGTCCGTGACCAGTCCGGCCCGAGGACGCTGCGGGCGTCCAGAGCCGTGGCGTTATCGCCGGCCTTGAATAGGCGAGCGGTGTATTCTTGCTGCGGATTGAAGGTCCGCGTGGCGCTGCCGGTGATGACATAGGCGTCGAACCCACGACGGATCGTCTCGACCGCGACCCTCCGGCCCGCAATGCGCTTGGCGTCGTCGAAGTCGCACTCCCCGTGCGCCTGCACGGTGACTTGAATGGTGTCGGTCGCCAGCGGCACGACGGTCTGCGTTGTCGCGCAGGCAGTGAGAAGCGAGGCCGCCAGGATCGCAGCGGAGAGGCGTGTCGTGGTCATGCCCGCCTCACGCTTTTGCCGATCGCGGAAGCGGAGCAAGCGCCGTCAGCACAGCGCCCGCCACCAAGACCGGCAGCGCAGCCGCGATGCTCACGCCGCGCCCGGCGCAAATGTCGATCTGCCACCGGCCGATCCAGAGGGTCGCGTCGTTGGCGGTGCGGTCGCTCTCGATACCGAGGCCGTGGGAATGGTCGCAGCGCATCGCGTGAGCGGAGCCGATGAAGGGGAGCGAGAACCAGCCGGTGCGGGAGATTGTCATGGTCGTTTGTCCAGAAGGCCGGGATTGGCCTTGGCAAGGAATGCCGTGCCGCCGGCAGGACTGTCCAATGACAAAAATGACTCGATCAGCGACGACTGACTCACGGCGCTAATGGGTTGCGATAACGGGATAATTCCGGTTCTCGGAGAGTGCCGGAAGCGGCACTGAAATAGCTCGCGTAGGCGGGCGGCGCAGGCTGTCCCGTAGGCGGGTAGCGGGGCTCCTGACGGCGGGCCTGTAGGGTCGCGGCCGTGCCACGGGAAAACGCCTCGGAAGATGCCACTATATCCCGGCTGGCGATAATATACCGTCTATTGGCGCTTGCAGGTTGCCGCTTCGCCCATGCCCGCAGCCGATGCGGCCTCCGCGAGAATCGAAGATAGACGCCGAGCGTCTTCCGGGAACAACCGAACTGTGAACGTGCGGCACTCCCCCGACTCTGAGGTTAGCTGCATATTGAGCGCTACTCCCGGCCCGACCAGCCCTGCGGCAACGCCGCTGAGAATGCCATCGAACGTCGGTTCAGTCGGCTGTATCATGGCACCCTCGCGAATCGCTGGCTTAGCTCGGATCACAGCGCAGCGATCTCGGTTTCGCAACAGCAAGCCGCAGCCTGATTTTACATGCTCCATCTCGCCAACGCCGTCTCCGCTTCGGCAGGGTCGTCGTTGATCCTGTAGATCGTCTGCCGGGAAAGGCCGGTGGCCTTCGCGATGACGCTGACCCCTGCATCCTGCGCCAGCATGTCTTGTACGGTGTCCAACTGCGACCGCGTGAAGCTCGGCTTACGGCCCCTGTAGGCTATCGCCTCCCCAGCCTTGGCCTTCGCATCCCCGGCTTTGGCATGCTCGATGCCGGCCGCCTGTGCGACCTTCGTGGCCTCCGCTTGAGCCTGTGCGGATGCCGCCATGAAGGCAATCAGCGCGTCCCTGACGGCCTGCTGCATAGGGTCTGACGTAGCCCCATCGAATGTCATTCCGTTGATGATGGTCTTGATGACGACGCCCCGGCGGATGAACTCTCGAATCGTGTCTGTCACGTCCGCGTAATTGCGGCCGAGCCGGTCAACCCATCGCACCACAAGCACGTCCCCGGCCCGCAGCACGTCGAATAGCCGCTTGCCTTCCGGCCGTTCAACAAGGCGCGTGCTGACGCCCGAGACGCCATGCTCTGCAATCACCCTGTCGAACGTGAAGCCGGCTGCCTGCGCCTGCTTCTCTTGATGAGCGATGGTCTGGTCTGCGGTCGAGACGCGGGCATAGAGGACGGTTTGCATGGGCAAGCTCCGGATGTCCGTAAGGATAATGTCCGTTAGAATGCATGTCCGTTGAATCGCGTCAACCTCTACGGACGGGCTTTTGTTCGGATGCCATCGTGACCGTATGGCTATGCCCTAACGGACATCCAGTTATCCACGCGGGAGCGATCCGGCCGGTCGCAAGGGACGGGGGCAAGCGCTGAAAGGTAGGGGTGTAGCGGTGCCATTGACGGCGAGCCTGCAAGCCCAGCCCCATACCACGGCAAAACGCCATTCACGGGTCGGCGACGGTGCGCCCTACCGCCTGCCTCATGTTCCCGACCGGTGAGGCATTCATGGTCTCCCGAGCGGGGCCTTGCGGGGCCTTGCGGGGCCGGTAGGGGGGTTTCGGGGGCGCGTCTTCCCGAGAAGGGCACTCAGATTTTTCGGCCGGATATCCGGGACGGAGCGCTATCTCAGACGCGACAACGCAGCGTCAGCTCGGGCAGCCCAAAGCCGCGTAACTCGGCGACTGATTCCCCAAATCCCGAGCCCCATTCCCAAAAAGAAAATCAACGCCCAAGCTAAGAGAGCTTGGCCCGTTGCCAAACCCAAGAGCCTCCGAACAATTTCAGCCGGGATGGATGATACATACGCCCAGATGAACGACAGGACAAGCGGCGCACTGGCGAGAGCAATCGCGCCAATCGTGGCAATTAAAGAAATCACAGATCGTATCAATTCAATCTGCCTTGGCGCAAAAATTCCCAACGTACTCAGGCGTTACGGCAACTAAACTAAGGCCATGGCCGAAATTCTTCGCCACCGGCCTTACGAATGCCAAGACAATCCTCACAGAGCCGAAGTGTCGCTACGGCGTCATTAGGAATAGAAGCAGCGTCAATCTGATAGTCTTTCGCGGGATCGTCCGCGCACACGCTGCATACCTCTGTCGAACCGGCCGTTTTGATTGCGGTCCTCGTCATTGCGGCCTGCATCGGGTCAAAATTGACCAGGGCGACGAACCATTCCTCGGTATGAGGTTTCAGGTAAATTGCCATTAGCTTGCCCCGTTACTCAGGACGAGACTGTGGGGCATGCCTCCCCACCGTGCAAGCTCGCTTTAACAGAGAACGTCCGTGTCCTAATGATCTTGCGACTGTTCAACAGGGCTGATAAACATCACCTCAGTCGCGAGGCAAAAATCCCATTTTAAACAAGGCGCTATAACCGATTCTGTCCGGTCCTCTCCTGGGCACCACTCTTTTCCTCAGCAGGACAAAGAGATACGGTTTTGTAAGGGCTTGTGGGGTGTCCGCTTTCACGCAGCGGTTTCACGCATGGCCCTTGCGATGCCCCGTCCCTCCGCTACCAGGGCGGGATTGCTACCGTGACGTTCGGGTTTCCAACGAGCTGCGGGCGGCCGCGCCGTGCCGCTGCCGATCGCGGACGAATCGGTCATCGTGACCGTGTCCGACAAGGTCTATGTCTCGCTGCGAACCAAAAGCGCGCGCAAGGCCAGGGAGCGTTTCCAGACCGGTTCGGCCGGTTGGCGCGGACCGACTGATACGGTGACCATCACTCCGGTTCAGATTATTCCATCGTCAATCCGAGCCGTGAAGGCACGCCAGTCAAACGGCCGGTCAATGCTTGCCATAGATGCTGGTTCGACCGTCAACGCCGACGACCAGAGTCTCGAATTTCTCCGGCGCGACGCCTGGAACCTCCATTCCGGGCGACCCGACCGGCATGTCGGGGACGGCGAGGCCGAGCGCCGACGGCTTGTCTTTCAAGAGCCTGCGGATGTCGGAGGCCGGAACATGACCCTCGACGAAATAGCCCCCAACGATGCCGGTATGGCAGGACTGCACCGCATCCGGCACGCCGAGCGCGCGCTTGGTCGCCGCCATGTCGCGGCTTTCAATGACGCGCGGCGTTAAGCCTGCCCGCTCGAGATGCCTCACCCAGGCTTTGCAGCAGCCGCATGTCGGGCTGAGATGGACTTCGATCTCCTGGGCTGTCGCTGGCATCGCCGAGAGAACCAGCGCCAGCGCGAAAACAACAGGTGTCTTCATTGTCGGTCTCCAGGGGCGGGGCGTCAGATGCGGGCGGCGACCGATGGCGATGTCTCAGGCTCCGAAGCAGAGATTACCTGCGCCGATCGCGATTCCTGCCGGTCAAGCCGGGGCAAGGTGATCGTCACGCGAAGGCCGCCTTCCGGACGGTTGCCCAGCGTGATTTCGCCGCCATGCGAGACGATGACGGCCCGTGCGATGGTCAGGCCAAGGCCGGAGCCGCCGGTCTCGCGACCGCGCGATTCCTCGAGGCGGACGAAGGGCTGGAAGACGCGTTCCATGTCGTCCTCCGGAATGCCCGGGCCGTCGTCCTCGACCGTTATGCTGAGGCCGGAGGGCGTTTCGGCGATCACGACCATGGCGTAGCTGCCATATTTCACCGCGTTTCCGACGATGTTCCAGAAGGCGCGCTTCAGCGACAGAAGGCGACCCAGCACCCGGCCCTGGCCAGCCCCGCTCAAGCTCACCGCGCGCCCCTGGTCGGCATGGTCGTCGACGATGGTCTCGATCACCGAGACGATGTCGATCGGCCTGATCGCCTCGCTGGAGACCCCGCCGCGCAGGAACTCCAGCGTCGAATCGATCATGCCCTCCATTTCGGCGAGGTCGGAGTCGACGAGGTCGCGCGTCGCCTCGTCCTCCATCAGTTCCGAGCGCAGCCGCAGCCGCGTGATCGGCGTGCGCAGGTCGTGCGAGACGGCCGCGAGCGCCTGCATGCGCTCCGAGACAAGCCGCTGGATGCGCTCGCGCATGGTGTTGAAGGCGCGCGCCGCACGGCGCACCTCCGCCGGACCAGTCTCGTCCAACGGCTGCGGGGTCTGGTCGAGGCTGAAGCGCTCGGCAGCAACGGCGAGGTCGCGAAGCGGCCGCGTCGCCCAGCGCAACAGCAGGACGGCGACGACGACGATCGCCACGCCAAAGCAGATCGTCACCGCCAGCACGCTCCAGTCCGCATGCTGGGTCGCGCCCAGCGTCGTCGAGGAGAAGTTGACCCAGGAGCCGTCGTCGAGCCTGACAGAGACCAGCATCATGTGCCGGTAGGCGTCGGCCTCTCCGGAGCCGAGCGCGCCGTCGTCGGCGAAACCGAGGCGGAAGGATTCCGACGCCAGATCCGGGACAAGCTCCTTGAGCTTGGCTTCCATCGCCGCCGTGCGCGCGGTGTTGGGCGCGGTGCCCAGGACCAGGCTGACCTTGCTCCAATGCACCTCCAGGCTGGCGCTCGACAGATCATGCGCGGCGCGGTCGCGCTCCGGCTCCTGGGGGATGCCGGCGATGGCGCGCTTGATCGAGACGATGCGCTCGGCCAGGCCCCGGTCGCGCTGCGCGCTCGCCAGGCTCTCGACGCCGACCCGATAGGCCCAGTAGCCGACGAGGTGGAAGGCCAGCAGCGCCGCGACCAGGATCAGGATGGCGCGGCTCGCCACGGTGTCGGGGAAGCCCCGCTTCAGGATGCGTCTCATGCCGGCTGGCCCTCGCGCGCCCGGATGGGCGGCGTGAACATGTAGCCAGCGCCGCGGATCGTCTTGATGAGCTGGCCGCCATGGGCGCTGGTCTCCAGCTTGCGGCGCAGGCGGCTGATCTGGACGTCGATCGTCCGGTCGAAGGGGTCGTCGCTGGTGCGGGTCTTGGCGAACTGCATCAGGGCCTCGCGCGACAGCACCCGGTTGGCGTGCTCGACGAAGGCGACCAGCAGGTCGAACTCGCCGGTGGAGAGATCGACCAGCGTGCCCGAGGGCGAGGTCAGCTCGCGCCGGCGCAGGTCCAGCGTCCAGCCGTCGAAGGTGACGGCCTCGCCGGCGCGGCCGTCGCCGGAACCCCGCGTCAAGCGCGACCGGCGCAAAACCGCCCGCACCCGCGCAAGCAGCTCGCGCGGGCTGAACGGTTTCGTCACATAGTCGTCGGCGCCCGCCTCCAGCCCGGTGACGCGGTCGCTTTCTTCGGTGCGGGCGGTCAACATCATGATCGGCACCTGCGAAATGGCGCGAACATCGCCGCAGAGGTCGAATCCGGAACGCCCCGGCAGCATCAGGTCCAGGATGACCAGATCGATCTCGGCCTGACGAAGCACGTCGAGCATGACGCGCCCGTCCGGCGCGCCCGTCACCTTGTAGCCGTGGCGCTGCAGGAAACGGGCGACCAGCAGCCGGATCTGCGGGTCGTCGTCGACCACGAGCACATGGCCATGGTCGTCGGCCGCAGGCGTGGTCGGGATCTCGGTCACGGACATCCTTTGAAAGGGCGTTGGCTGGCATATCGCGCCGGGCATTTGGCCGGCGCTTTCCACACGATAGCGTCACAGCGCTCGCGATGCGCGGTCGGCTTCGCAACAATTTGTTACGGACGGCGGCCGCGCGCCGTTGCTACCCAAGCTGCATCGACGCTCTGGGACCAGCCGAATCGCCATGACCTTTAAACTGTTTTTCACCGCGTTCTCGGCGCTCGCGCTCGGCGCCTGCTCCGTCGCTCCCGTCCCGGTCCATCTGGCGCGGCCGGCCGATCCGGGCGTCCGCGTCCCGGCCGTCGCTTATCAGAGCGTCACGGCCGGCGTCACCTCGATGCGCCCGGCCGAGCCGAAGAACTGGCGCGAGCTGAACCGTCGCGTAGGCCCGCAGCAGTGACCATCATGAGACCTTCCTTGCCATCTGGTCATCGGTTCCGCGCGGTCCACATTCGCCGCTTTGCGCTGCTTGCCGGCGTCTCCGTCATTCTGGGAGGCTGCGCGTCCTTTTCCGCCGATGGCGGCGTCGGTCCGGCGCAGGCCATCGCCTACACGGAGCTGAACAAGGACGTCGTCAGGATCACCGACGACGCCGTCGCCGGCAGCGCCAGGGCGCGTGTCGGCCAGCTCCTGAAAAAGCCTTTGACCGCCGACAGCGCGGTCCAGATCGCGCTTCTCAACAACCGGGGCCTGCAGGCCGCCTTCAACGAACTCGGCATCGCCGAGGCGCAGATGGTGGCCGCCAGCCTGCCGCCCAATCCGCGTTTCGGCATCTCGAAGCTGTCGGGGCGGTTCGAGCTGGAGATCGAGCGCCAGATCGCCGGCAGCCTGTTTGCTCTGATCACGCTGCCGGCGCGAACTGAGGCGGCGCGCGACCGGTTTCGCACCGCGCAGCTCCGGGCGGCCGAATCGGTTTTGAAGCTCGCGGCTGATACGCGGCGGCAGTACTACCGAGCGGTCGCCGCCAATGCGCAGGCGTCGTTCTATCAGGAGGCCAAGGCTTCGTCCGACGCCTCTTCCGAACTGTTCAAGCGGCTCGGCGAATCGGGCAGCGTCAACAAGCTCAATCAGGCCCGCGAATTCGCCTTCGACGCCGAGCTCGGCGCGCAACTGGCGCAGGCCCGGCTGCAGCAGCGCCAGGAGCGCGAGCGGCTGGTGCGCCTGCTCGGGCTCTGGGGCGACGATCTCAAGTTCAGGCTGCCGGGCACGCTGCCGCCGCTGCCGCCTCTGAGGAGCGTCAAGGCGATCGAGGCCGAGGCGCTGCGCAAGCGCATCGACGTCCAGATCGCGCGCGGCGACCTCGATCTGCTGGCGAAGACGCTCGGCCTGACGCAGGCCACCCGTTTCGTCAACGACATCGATCTGCTCGGCCGGCGGACCTATGATCGAAATCTGACCGTTCTGCCCGACGGCGACGTCGAGCGTGAGGCCACGCGCACCCGTACTGTCGAGCTTGAAATCGAGATCCCGATCTATGATTTCGGCCAGTCCAAAGTGGCGCTCGCTGAGCAGACTTACATGCAGGCGGCCAACCGCCTGGCGGAGAAGGCGGTCAATGTCCGCTCCGAGGCGCGCGAGGCCTATGTCGGCTATCGCGCCAGCCACGACATCGCCCGGCAGTATCTCAACAACGTCCTGCCGCTGCGCAAGATCATCCAGGACGAAGCGCTGCTGCAGTATAACGGCATGCTGATCGACGTGACGCAGCTCATCGTCGACGCGCGTGGCCGCATCCTCTCCAATGTTGCGGCCATTAATGCACGCCGCGACGTCTGGATCGCCCATACCGACTTCAAGCATGCGCTGATCGGCGGCGGCTCGGGCGGAGGCGGCGGGGGCGCCGTCGTCGCGGCGGCCGGCGGCGGCGATGCGCCAGCCCATTGAACCCATCAGGAGCAAGACGCCATGACGGATCTGTCACGCAGGGGCTTCATCGGAACGTCTGGCCTCTTGATCGCGGGCGCCGCGGCCGTGTCTGGCCGCACCGCATTCGCCGCCGTGCCCGAGGCGCCGACGATGGCGAGCGCCGCGACGCAGGCCCCGCTGGTGCCGACCAGCGGGCCCGACTACCAGCCGGTGGCCACGCTGAACGGCTGGACACTGCCCTGGCGCATGAATGGCGACTGGAAGGAGTTTCACCTCGTCGCCGAGCCGGTCGAGCGCGAGATCGCGCCTGGCATGATCGCCTATCTCTGGGGCTATAACGGCCAGTCGCCCGGCCCGACGATCGAGGCGGTCGAGGGCGACAAGGTCCGCATCTACGTCACCAACAAGCTGCCCGAGAACACGACGATCCACTGGCACGGCCAGCGCCTGCCCAACGGCATGGACGGCGTCGGCGGCCTGAACCAGCCGCATATCCCGTCCGGCAAGACCTTCGTCTACGAGTTCCTGCTCAAGCGCTCGGGCACCTACATGTACCATCCCCATTCCGACGAGATGGTGCAGATGGCGATGGGGATGATGGGCATGTTCATCGTCCATCCGAAGGACCCGGCCTTCCGCCGCGTCGACCGCGACTTCGTGTTCCTGCTCAACGCCTTCGACATCGAGCCGGGCTCTTACGTGCCCAAGGTCAACACCATGCTCGATTTCAACCTGTGGTGCTGGAACAGCCGGGCTTTTCCGGGCATCGACCCGTTCGTGGTGGGCAAGAACGACAAGGTCCGGATCCGCTTCGGCAACCTGACCATGACCAACCATCCGATCCACATGCATGGTTACGAGTTCAAGGTCTCCTGCACCGATGGCGGCTGGGTCGATCCCGCCGCCGCATGGGACGAGGTCTCGATCGATGTCGCGGTCGGCCAGATGCGCGCCTTCGATTTCGTCGCCGACGAGCCCGGCGACTGGGCGATCCACTGCCACAAATCGCATCACACCATGAACGCCATGGGTCATTCGGTGAAGACCTATATCGGCGTCACCAAGAAGGACCTCGTCAGCCGCATCCGCAAGGCCGCGCCCGGCTACATGCCGATGGGTTCAAACGGCATGGGCGAGATGGGCTCCATGGAAATGGAGCTGCCCAAGAACACTCTCCCGATGATGACGGGCTACTCCCAGTTCGGCCCCGTCGAGATGGGCGGCATGTTTTCGGTGGTGAAGGTGCGCGAGGGGCTGGCCAAGAACGACTATGCCGACCCCGGCCATTACAAGCATCCCGAGGGAACCGTCGCGTTCGAGTACAAGGGACAGAAGCTGGCCGAAGCGCCTCGTGTTGAGGGCCCGAAGGCTAACCCTGAACTTGCCACTTGGCAGGTGAAAGACCCGCGTAAGCCGCGTCTCGGTCCCGATGGCAAGCCGCTGCCCGGCGCCAAGGCGGGCGGGGCACATTCCAACCACTGAACCATCAATCATACTTGGAGCAACCGACTATGAAATTGGCGTCATTGAAACTCGCAGGCTTAGCGCTCGCATTGTCGGCCGGCGCGGCGCTGGCTGGACCAGGAGCGGCCGGCCACCACGATGGCGAGGTCGCCTATGGCAAGCCCGGCGACCCCAAGAAGCCGGCGCGCCTCGTCCAGGTCTCGATGGGCGAAAAAGACGGGAAGATGCATTTCATCCCGAACCGGATCGAGATTCGACGCGGCGAGCAGGTCAAGTTCCAGCTCCGCAACAATGGCGAACTCGATCACGAACTCGTCCTCGCGACGCTCGAGGAGAACCTCAAGCACGCCATCGAGATGCAGAAGAACCCCGATATGGAGCATGACGACCCGAACGCCAAACGCCTCGCGCCGAAGAAGACCGGCGAGATCGTCTGGGCCTTCACCAAGGCCGGCCAGTTCGACTTCTCCTGCCTGATCCCCGGCCACCGCGAAGCCGGAATGACCGGCACGATCATCGTCAAATAGGCGCAAGCCCGACCAAGGAGCACCCCATGCTGAAGATCATCTCCATCATCGCCTTTACCGCGCTCGCGCTGCCTGCCCTCGCGCAGCAGGTCAACGGCACCGTGAAGAAGGTCGACGAGGCGCAAGGCAAGCTGACCATCGACCACGGCCCGATCAAGAACCTCGACATGGACGCCATGTCGATGGTCTTCCGCGCCGGCGAGCCGGCCATGCTGAAGGGCCTGAAGGCCGGCGACAAGATCAAGTTCGACGCCGACCGGGTCAACGGCCAGATCACGGTGACGAAGCTGCAGAAGACCAAGTGAAACCGTTGTCTGCGGGTGGGCGCATGAAGCCTGTCCTCATTGCGGCTGGCCTCGCCGTCGCTATCGGTGCGACCCCAAGCACTGCCAGTGACGGCGATCTGCAACGGGCGCTGCTCGAATCCGGCTGCGTTCAGGCGACAATCAAGACGCTGCCGCCGCTCGGGAAGACGCTGCTTTACGAGGCCAACTGTTTCGGATCATCGCACAAGCTGCTCAAGATCGCCTGCGCCAGCGGCCGCTGCGTCGTCGATTCCCCGCGAGCCCCGCGCGAGGAAGGCGATGACGGCTGATTGACGCGATGGTGATCCCGCCGGCCTTTTGCCGGCGGCGCGAACATGGCATGATGTTCTGATGAAGCTCCGGCTCCTCACGCATGCGCTTATCCTGGCCCTGTTTCTGACGGCCGGCGTTCTTTCGGCCTATGTCAGCCCGGCGACCGCCGGCATGGCGCGGGACGCCGTCGGAGTCGAGGACAGCATGGAAGCGGGCATGCCGTGCTGCCCGTCGGATCAGGACGGTCCCAGGGGCTGTGCGACGAACTGCCCGGCGCTGACCTTCTGCCTCGCAAAATATTTTGCGGGCGGAACTATCAAATCCGTCGCGCTGCCGCGCCCCGCCATCGCTGTCATCGGCCTCGCGGGCGATGACGCCGAGCGCGCATCCCAAGGTTTTGCGCCACCCGCGAGACCTCCCCGAAGCTGAGACATCGCCGGCGCGTCAGCGCCGGCTCCGGCCGCTCGGCAGTGTCCGCGCGGTTGGCAAGCCGTGGCTCAAGGCCACGCGACCGGCCGTGCTTTAGCGCGGCAGCCTGATCATTCGGGATAACCACCATGATCTCCGTGAATTCTCTGCGCGCGCTCGCCGCCGCGCTACCGCTCGCCATTTTCACGCTTCCGGCCTTCGCCGACATCAAGGACTACGAATTCCAGCTCACGCAAAAGGAACTCAAGCAAGGCGACGGCGTCGTCGTCACCGTCCGGCTTATCGACAGGCGCACCGGCAAGCCTGTTCCCGACGCGGTGATCTTCGCCAGCCGTATCGACATGGAGCCGGACGGCATGGCGACGATGGCGTCGAAGCTGGAGCCCCTGCCTTCGCCCGAACCCGGCAGCTACAGCTTCCGGACAAACCTCACAATGGAAGGCGGCTGGCGGTTGTCGCTGGCGGCCAAGGTCCAGGGCGAAGACGCCACGCTGGAAAGCCGCCTCGTCCTGAAGGCGACGCCATGAGCCGCATTCTGCTCACGGGGCTCGCTTTCGCCGCCATCACAGCAGCGGGAACGGCGGGCTATGTCGCCGGGACGCGCGGCCTCGTCCTGCCCGGCCTCGATCGGCTCCATCAGATCGTCATGGCCAGATCGCCGGCCGCGCCCAAGGCTGGGCCGACGACCGCCGCAGGGCCGATCGCCTATTGGCGCCATCCCGACGGCGCGCCGGTTTATGCGCCAGAGCCGCGCAAGACGGAGGACGGTCGCGACTTCCTGCCCGTCCGCGCCAGCGAGGAGATCAGCTTCGATCCGCCTGCGGCCAAGCCAGCGCAGACTGCCGAAGCGCCGGCCACGGGGAGCGACGTCGAGCGAAAACTGCTCTATTACCGCAACCCGATGGGTCTGCCCGACACCTCGCCGGTTCCCAAGAAGGACTGGATGGGGATGGACTACCTGCCGGTCTATGCCGGCGAGGACGCCGACGACACGGTCATCACGCTCTCGCCCGGCCGCATCCAGCGCAGCGGCGTGCGTTCCGAGCCCGTGATCCGCCAGGCGATCAGCCGGCCGATCCGCGTGCCGGGCACCGTGCAGCTCGACGAGCGCCGCGTCTCCGTGGTCGCGACGCGCTCGGACGCTTTCATCCAGGAGGTGGCCCCGATCACGACCGGCGACCGCGTCTCCAAGGGCGACCGGCTGGTCAAGATCTATTCGCCCGAGATCACGGCGGCCGGCGCGCAGTTCGTCTCCGAACTCAACGCCGCCGGGCGCGGCGCGCCCGAAGGCGGCGCGCGCCAGCGGCTGGAGAATCTGGGCGTCCAGCCGGAGATCGTCGCCGAGATCGAGCGCACCCGGAAAGTGCCGCTGACGATTATCTGGTCGGCCCCGCGCGACGGCATCGTGCTGGAGCGCAACGTCGTCGACGGCATGAGGATGGCGTCGGGCGACAGCCTGTTTAGGCTCGCCGACATCTCGACGATCTGGGTTCTGGCCGATGTGCCCGAAGGCGATCTGGCCGCGATCCGCATCGGCGCGCCGGCCACGATCCGGCTGCGCGGACGGCCCGGCACGGTGTTCGAGGGCAAGGTCGGGCTGATCTATCCGCAGGTGGCCGAGGCGACGCGCACAACGAAAGTCCGTATCGAGATCGACAACCGCGCCGGCATGCTGCTGCCCAACATGTACGCCGATGTCGAGATCGGCTCCGGCGAGGCCGGTCTGGTCCTCGCCGTTCCCGATAGCGCCGTGATCGACACCGGCACGCGCCGCGTCGTCATCCTCGACCTCGGCGAAGGCCGCTTCGAGCCGCGCGAGGTCAGGGTCGGTCAGCGCGGCGACGGCATGATCGCGATCAGCGAGGGCGTCTCGGAGAGCGACCGTGTCGTCGTCTCGGCCAATTTCCTGATCGACGCGGAGAGCAATCTGAAGGCCGCGCTGAGCGGCCTCGGCACGCCAGCGGAAGGCAAGCCCGCCGAGGCCAAGTCGTCGGAGGCGAAGCCATGATCGCCCGCCTGATCGCCTGGTCGGCGCGCAATCTTGTCCTTGTCTTCGTCGGCACGGCCTTCGCTGTCGCGGCCGGAATCTATGCGGTCAGGACGCTACCGCTCGACGCGATTCCCGATCTCTCCGACGTGCAGGTCATCGTCTATACAGAATATCCGGGCCAGGCGCCGCAGGTGATCGAGGACCAGGTCACCTATCCGCTGACGACCGCGATGCTGACGGCGCCGAAGGCCCGCGTCGTGCGCGGCTTCTCCTTCTTCGGCGTCTCCTTCGTCTATGTGATCTTCGAGGACGGCACGGACCCGTACTGGGCGCGCTCGCGCGTGCTGGAATATCTCAACGCCGCGGCGCGAAGGCTCCCCGCAGGCGTCTCGCCGACATTGGGGCCGGACGCCACCGGCGTCGGCTGGGTCTACCAGTATGCCGTCATGGCCAGGGACATGTCGCTGGCCGAACTGCGCTCGGTCCAGGACTGGTCGGTGCGTTTCGCGGCCTCGCGCGCGGAAGGCGTGGCCGAGGTCGCCAGCGTCGGCGGCTTCGTCAAGCAATACGCCATCGTGGTCGATCCGGTGCGGCTGCGCGCGCAGGGCGTGTCGCTTTCGACCCTGCGCGAGGCGGTGCGGAACAGCAACATGGATGTCGGCGGCCGCACCGTCGAACTCGCCGAGTTCGAGTTCGTGGTGCGTGGACGCGGCTATCTGAAGTCGGTCGCCGATATCGAGAACATCGTGCTGCGGACCGAGCGCGGCGCGCCGCTCAGGCTCGCCGACGTCGCCCGCGTCGAGCTCGGTCCCGACGAGCGGCGCGGCATCACCGAACTCAATGGCGAGGGCGAGGTCGCCAGCGGCATCGTGCTGCAGCGCTTCGGCGCGAATGCGCTCGGCGTCATCGAGCGCGCCAAGGCGAGGCTCGCCGAAATCGCCGCGACCTTGCCAGGCGGTGCGGAGATCGTGCCGGTCTATGACCGCTCGCAGCTGATCGAGCGCGCGATCGAGACGCTCAAGGTGACGCTGATCGAGGAGAGCGTCATCGTCGGGCTGGTCTGCATCGTCTTCCTGCTGCATCTGCGCAGCGCGCTCGTGGCGATCCTGATGCTGCCCGTGGGCATCCTGATCGCGTTCGCGGCGATGAAGGCGCTGGGCTTAGGCTCCAACATCATGAGTCTGGGCGGCATCGCGATCGCGGTCGGGGCGATGATCGACGCCGCCATCGTCATGATCGAGAACGCCCACAAGCATCTCGAACGTGCTCCGCCGGGCAAGCCGCGCATCGAGATCATCATCGAGGCGGCCAGCGAGGTCGGGCCGGCGCTGTTCTTCAGCCTGCTCGTGATCACCGTCTCGTTCCTGCCGATCTTCACGCTGGAGGGCGAGGAGGGCCGGCTGTTCGGGCCGCTCGCCTACACCAAGACGTTTGCCATGGCGGCGGCCGCCTTCCTGTCGGTGACTTTGGTGCCGGCGCTGATGGTGGTGTTCGTGCGCGGCAAGATCGTTCCCGAGCACAAAAACCCGGTCAACCGGGCGCTGATCTGGCTCTATCGTCCGCTGATCAGGGGCGTTCTCCGGGCCAGGGTGCTGACGATCCTTCTGGCGCTTGTCGTTCTTGGCGTCAGCGTCTGGCCGGCACGGCAGCTCGGCTCGGAGTTCATGCCGACGCTGAACGAGGGCACGCTGATGTATATGCCCACGACCCTGCCGGGCATCTCCGTCACCAAGGCGGCCGAGCTGCTCCAGACGCAAGATCGGATCATCCGGTCCTTCCCTGAAGTCGCGTCCGTCTACGGCAAGGCCGGCCGGGCCCAGACCGCGACGGATCCGGCCCCGACCGAGATGTTCGAGACCATCATCAATCTCAAACCGCCGGAGCAGTGGCGCGCCGGGGTCACCGCCGACACGCTCAGGGCCGAGATGGACAAGGCGCTGCAGTTCCCCGGCGTCTCCAACGCCTGGACGCAGCCGATCCGCGCCCGGATCGACATGCTGGCGACCGGCATCCGCACGCCGATCGGCGTCAAGGTCTTTGGCGACGATCTGACGAAGATGGAAGCCGTCGCGCGCCAGATCGAGACGGTGCTCAAGACCGTGCCCGGCACGACCAGCGCCTATGCCGAACGCGTCATCGGCGGCTATTTTCTCGACATCGTGCCCGACCGGATCGCGCTCGGGCGCTACGGGCTCTCGGTCGGCGATGTCCAGGGCGCGGTCACGATGGCGCTGGGCGGCGAGACCGTGACGACGACGGTCGAAGGCCGCGAGCGCTACGGCGTCACCATCCGCTATCCGCGCGACCTGCGCTCGGATCCGCAGTCGATCGCGCGCGAGGTCCAGGTCTCGATGCCGGGCGGCGGCTCGGTGCCGCTCGGCGAGGTTGCAAAAATCGAACGCAAGCGCGGCGCGACCACGATCCGCACCGAGAACGGCCAGCTCGCGATCTACATCTTCGTCGACATCGCCGGGCGCGATCTCGGCGGCTATGTCCGCGAGGCGCAAGGCGCGATCGCGCAGGCGGTGCAGCTACCGGCCGGCTACCGCGTCGCCTGGAGCGGGCAGTTCGAATATCTCGAACGGGCCGAGGCGCGGCTGAAGATCGTCGTCCCCGTCACGCTGGCGATCATCTTCCTGCTGCTCTACCTCAATTTCCGCCGGCTGACCGAGACGTTCATCGTCATGCTGTCGCTGCCCTTCGCGCTGGTCGGCGGCGTCTGGCTGCTCTGGTGGCAGGGCTTCAACATGTCGGTCGCCGTCGCGGTCGGCTTCATCGCACTCGCCGGCGTCGCGGCCGAGACCGGCGTGATCATGCTGATCTATCTCGATCAGGCGCTGAAGGAGGTGCGCGCGCGCTGCGCCACTGAGGGGCGGGCGTTCACCCGCGCCGATCTCCAGGAGGCGATCATGCTGGGCGCGGTCGAGCGGCTGCGGCCAAAAATCATGACCGTGATCGCGATCATGGCCGGCCTGCTGCCGATCCTGTGGAACACCGGCACGGGCTCGGAGGTGATGCAGCGCATCGCCACCCCGATGATCGGCGGCATGGTCTCCTCGACCGTGCTGACGCTGCTGGTGATCCCGGCGATCTACGGGCTGGTCAAGGGCTGGGGGCTGCCGGAGCTCGCCCGGCGAACGCGTGATCGAAGCGGAAAGGTTACGGAACAGCCGGGCCATGCGGTTCTGGATCACGAAGGCGTGCCTTGACCTGTTTGGTCGAGCCGAGATGATCTGTGGGTGCGAATGGGTGGCTGTTCAGGCCGCGACGAGATATCGGATTGTCATGCGACCCACGATCGCCATCGGCATCATCTGCAAGACGCCGCGCTCCGGTCACAGCAAGACCCGTCTGATCCCGCAACTCGGCGCCGACGCCGCCGCTGCGCTCGCGTCCTGCTTCCTGCGCGACATTTCGAGCGCCATCGAGACGATTCCGGTCGCGGTCGGGCGTCGTGGTTATGCGGTGTTCGCGCCGGAGGGCTCGGAGGCCGAACTGGCGCGGCACATTCCCGCCGATTTCGGGATGATCTGCCGGCGCGACGCGACGCTCGGCGTGGTGCTGCTGGGCGCGACGGAGCATCTGCTGTCGCTCGGGCATGACGGCGTGATCCTCGTCAACGCCGACAGCCCGACGCTGCCGTCGTCGCTGCTGGAGGCGGCCATCGCCGCCTTGCGCATCGCGGGAGATCGCGTCGTGCTCGGCCCGGCGATCGATGGAGGTTACTACCTGATCGGCCTCAAGATCCCGCATGCGGCGTTGTTTTCCGACATCCCCTGGAGTACGGCCGGCGTGCTGCCCGCGACGCGGCAACGCGCGGACGAGATCGGATTGCCGGTCCATGAACTGGCGCCCTGGTATGATGTCGACGACGCCGAGAGCTATGCGATGCTGCTCGGCGAACTCGCCGGCGAACCTCCCCCCTTTGTGGAGGCCGGGTCCGAGGGAGGTCCGGCGGAAGCGACGCGCGCCTTTTTCGCCGAGCGGGAGCGTGTCGTCGATCACCGCGCGCCGCGCTCGGCATGAGACGAATGACGCCGGGCGGTTCTGTGTCGGGGACGACGGAGCTCGCACTGCTCGGCGCCGGCGTGCTGGCCCTGACGCTGTCGGGTCAGTTCGTTCACCAGCAGATCGGCAGCGCCGCATTCTTTCCGCTGATCATTCTGTGCGCCTGCGGCGTGGCGCGCGCGGCGTTCCTGTGCGGACGCGATGGTCGCCGCGATGCGCTCGTCATCATGCTGGTGGTCGCCCTTCTGCTGCGCCTGACGATGCTCGGCGCGGATAATTACTTCTCGTCGGACGTGTTCCGCTATGTCTGGGACGGCCGGGTCCAGGCGGCCGGGATCAACCCTTATCGCTTCGTGCCGGCCGCGCCAGATCTCGCTTTTCTGCGCGACGAGGCGATCTATCCGCATATCAACCGCGCCGACTATGCGGTGACGATTTATCCTCCCGGCGCACAGCTCGTCTTCTTCCTGATCACCCGCCTGGGCGACAGCCTGATCGTGATGAAGGCCGGCCTCGTCGCCTTCGACGGCGTCACCATCCTTGCGCTGATGGCGATCCTGAAGCGGCTTGGCCGCCCGCCGGCCGCGGCCGTCGCCTATGCCTGGCATCCGCTGCCGGTCTGGGAGATCGCCGCCAACGGCCATCTCGATGCGGCGATGGTGGCCTTTATCATGCTGGGTCTCTGGGCGGCGCTGGCCGCGCGTCCGCTCCTGGCCGGCGTACTCGTCGCCTTCGCGGCGATGGTCAAGCCGATCGCGCTCGTTGTCCTGCCGACGCTGTGGCGACCTTGGGACTGGCGGCTGCCGGCCGTGGTGATGGCGACCGCGATCGTGACGACCTTGCCCTATCTCGGCGCCGGCCTCGGGATATTCGGGTTCTGGCCGGGCTATGTCAGCGAGGAGGGCCTGGCCTCGGGCGAGCGCTACTGGCTGCTGGGCGTTCTGCAGAATCTGACCGGGCCGATTCCCGGGGGGACCGTGATCTATCTCGCTGTCGCGCTCGCCTTGCTGGGCGGAATGGCGCTGGCGGCCTCGTTCGGGCGCGATCGCAGTCCTGAGCGCGCGATCGCCGGTGCGGCTTGGCTCATCTTCACCTTTCTGATGCTGCTCACACCGAACTTCCCGTGGTATTTCCTGGCGCTCGCACCGTTCCTGGCTTTGACGCGGCAGCCGGCCTTCTGGGCCATGACGACGCTCGCCTTCCTGCTCTACGACGTCATCCCTGACGATCGCGTGATGACGCTCGCGATGCGACAGAACCTGCTCTACGGCACGACGTTGTTGTGCTTAATGTATTCGTCTTGGATCGCGCCGCGCTGGCGCAAGCGAGCTTTGGACGGAGACGCGCCGAAATGAGCCTCGACACCCTGCCGCCCCGCGCCAGCGTCAATCCCGATCGCTATCACGAGGCCGCTCCAGCGCTGCTCGCCGCCAAGGCCGAGCGGCCGCCGGTCTGCCTGTATCTGGAGACGACGAACCGCTGCAACCTGCTTTGCACGACCTGTCCGCGCACCTATGAGACGCTCGAACCCGCCGCCGACATGAGCTGGGAGCTGTTCACCGCGATCGTCGACCAGGTGCCCGACATCGCGCGCGTCGTGCTGCACGGCATCGGCGAGCCGATGCTGGTCAGGGAGCTTCCGCGCATGATCCGCTATCTCAAGGATCGCGGCGCCTATGTGCTGTTCAACACCAACGGCACCTTGCTGAACGCCAAGAAGGGCCGCGAACTGGTCGACACCGGGCTCGACGAGCTGCGCGTCTCGCTCGACGCCGCCGACGCGAAGACCTTCATCGAGGTCCGGGGCAAGGACTACTTCAACCGGATCGTCAGGAATGTCCGCGCCTTCACCGAGATGCAGCAACGCGAACATCTCGCGCTGCCGAAGGTTTCGCTCTGGCTCACCGGACTGAAGGAGACGCTTGACCAGTTGCCCGCCTTCGTCGGCGTCGCCTCCGATATCGGCGTCAAGGAGGTGCATCTGCAACGGCTGGTCTTTTTCGAGGAGAACGCGATCGGGCTGGCGCGACCCGATCAGGCCCTGTTCGAGTCGATGACGGCGCATGAATCGCGGGTTCTGGCGGAGGCGACCGCGCTGGCGGCTTCGCTCGGCATGAGCTTCAGCGCGTCGGGCGCGACAGAGCCGGAAGGCAGCCTGAAGCGCGCCGACGACAAGACGCCATGGTCGCTCTGCCACCGCCCCTGGACGGTGATGTATTTCACCGCCAATGGCCGCGCGATCCCCTGCTGCATCGCGCCGTTCTCGCAGCGCGGCTATGAGAACTACACGCTCGGCGACGCCACGCAGCAGACCCTGCGCGAGATCTGGAACGGGCCGGCCTATCAGGATTTCCGCGAGACGCTGCAATCGGGCGCGCCGCCGAAATGCTGCAGCAGTTGCGGGCTGCGGTGGAGCCTCTGACGACCGCGGTGTCACTCGCCGCCGTCACCGCGATCATCCCCAGCCTCGACGAGGCCGAAGCGATCGGCCAGGTCGTGCGCGACGTGCTGGCTCAGGGCGTCGGTCGCGTTATCGTCGTCGATGGCGCCTCACGCGACGCCACGGCCGAGACGGCCGCCGGCGCCGGCGCCGACGTCATCGTCGAGCCGCGCCGCGGCTATGGCCGCGCCATGATGACCGGGCTGGCGGCGCTCGGGGCTGAGTGTACGGTGGTGCTGTTCTTCGACGGCGACGGCAGCGACGATCCCGGCAGGATCGCCGACATCGCAGGTCCCGTCCTTGCGGGACAAGCCGATTTCGTGCTCGGCTCGCGTCTGCGGGGCGCGCGCGAAAAGGGCAGCCTCAACGCCTCGCAGATCGTCGCCGGCCACCTAGCCGGCCTGCTGATCCGGCTGCGCTACGGCGTCCGCTTCACCGACATGTCGCCCTTCCGCGCGATCTCGCGGACCGCTCTGGACGGGCTAGGCATGCGCGAGGAGAGCTTTGGCTGGAACCTCGAAATGCAGATGCGCGTCGCGGCCTCCGGGCTGCGCATCGTCGAGCTTCCGGTTGGCCAGCGCCGCCGGCGGGGTGGCGCCTCGAAAGTCTCAGGCGACCTGATCGTCTCGGCCAGGGTCGCCTGGGTTCTGCTGCGGACCTTCCTCCGGATCGCCGGCGCGGTCAGGCGAACCTCCGGTAGAGCCGGGCCAGCGCCCCCTCGCCCTTGAGCGGTCCCGTCGCGGATTTCGCAATCATGCCGTCGAGGCCGAGGCTGTGGCCGGCGTTGTGCAGGATGAAGAAGCCCTGCACGAAGATCAGGAAGATATAGAGCCACGGCCATTCCATCGGATGCAGATAGAGCCCGAGCCAGAGTTGCACGACGAACAGCATGCCGACCGCCGCGAGCGGCCGCACCATGAAGCCGAGCATGAAGGCGACCGCCATCGACAGTTCGGTCAGGTAGACCAGCGGGTTGAGCAGCCAGAGCATCGGCAGGAAGATGTTGGTCGCGATCCATTTATGGATCTCGAAACCGGCATTGGTGGTGATTTCCGTGGTCCAGTAGCGAAACCCGCCCGAGATCGGCAAAGGCAGCTTCCACAGCGAACCCTGGAACCACATGCAGCCGATCATCAGACGCATGAACCAGGTCGCCAGATGCGTCGAGCTGCGCTGGCCCGGGTCGTCGCGCCAGGCCTTCCAGGCGATCAGGCAGGACGCGATGAGCAGCGCCCAGAACAGCGCCACGATCAGGTAGCCGACGCCGCTGCCGGCGTGATCGGGCGTATCGCCGATCAGGAACAGCCAGGTGTCATAGAACGGGTTCGTGCGCATGGGGCGCTCCTGTGTCGGCGTTGGCGCGGAGGCGTTCGGATGGCGGCGATGCCGGCATGTCATCGTCCAGAAGAATGGTCAGCGGCTCGAGCGCGCTTGAGCGCGCATGCACCGCGCCGATGACCGCAGCCCGGCCGTAGCCGGCGGCGTGAAGGGCGCGGATCGCCCTCTCCGCGCGGCCGGCCGGGACGGAGGCGAGCAGGCCGCCCGCGGTCTGCGGGTCGAACAGGGCGGCGTAGAGCGGATGCTGCGAGACGGCGTCGAGATTGGCGATGGCGCGGCGCAGCCGGACATTCTGTGGCTGCAGCGAAGAGAAGATGCCCAGCGCCATCGTCTCGACGACGCCATCCAGCAGAGGCACGCGCGGCAGGACCAGTTCGGCGTCGGCCTCGCTCGCCTTGAGCATCTCGACAAGGTGGCCGAGCAGTCCAAAGCCGGTGACGTCGGTCGCCGCATGGGCGCCGTGATCGCGCAGGATCTCGGCCCCGATGCGGTTGGACTGGGTCATATGGGCGATCGCGCCCATCACCCAGCGCGCCCTGGCCTTGCCGCGCATGTCGGCGGCGAGCAGCGTGCCGGTGCCGATCGCCTTGGTGAGGATCAGAACGTCGCCGGGTTGCAGGCCGCCTTTGCGAAGCAAGGCGGGCCGCGCCAGCAGACCGTTGACCGAAAGGCCGAAGGCCAGTTCCGCGCCCTCGCTGGTGTGGCCGCCGACAAGGGCGCAGTTGGCGTCGCGCAGGATTTCATTGGCCCCGGCCATCAGCATCGACAGGTCGGCCTCGACCTTGGCCTCCAGTCCGTAAGGGATCGTGGCGATGGCCAGCGCCGATTGCGGCTCGGCGCCCATCGCGAAAATATCGCCGAGCGCGTGATTGGCCGCGATCTTGCCGAACAGATAGGGGTCGTCGACGATGGCGCGGAAATAATCAACACTGTGCACGGCGAGGTTCGGCCCGCCGACATCGACCATGGCGGCGTCGTCGGGCGCGTCGAGCCCGATCAGGACATCGTCGCGCCGGACGGGTTCGAGCCGGCCGAGCGCCCGCGACAACACGGTCGCGCCGACTTTCGCGCCGCAGCCGCCGCAGCGCATCGCGATCGCCGAAATCTCCCGGATCGCCGCCTTGTCGGCGAGAATCGAAGCCGGCGCTGACTCGGCGCTGGCCATCTCCGGCGGCTGGTTGAACTTTCGCATGAAGCGTCGGTCGATCCAGTCCTTCCAGCGCCAGACCCAGGCCCCCTCGAAGACCAGCCCGTTCCGCTCGCCGAAGGCGTAGCGCTCGCCGGTCGAAACCAGATACATCGCCTGCTTCTGCGGGCGGAATGGCTTCAGGGCCTTGCCGGTCAGGGCGCGGCGGATGTTCTTCGCCAGAGGCGGCCCGGCGCGCACGGCGTAGACGCCCGATTTCGGCAGGTTGCGCTCGGGGAAGGCGATGGTGTCGCCGGCGGCGAAGACGTCGTCGCGTCCCTCCACCCGCAGCGTCTCGTCGACGACGAGAAAACCGCGCTCGTCGATCGGCAGTCCCGTCGTCGCCAGCCAGGGCGCAGGCCGCGCCTGCGTCGTCCAGAGGATCTCGTCGGCATCGACAGGCTCGCGCCCCGCCAGAATGAGCCGGCCGGCCTCGACGCTTGCAACTCGTGCGCCGGCGAGCACAGTGACGCCGCGTGCGGCCAGGATGCGCCGAAAACCGGCGCGGAAGCGCTCGGAGAAGATCGGCAGGATGTCGTCGCCGTCGGAGGCCAGGGTGAAGCTCAACCCCGAGGGGTCGAAGCCGGCCGCGGCCACCTCGCGGCGCAGGCGGCGTTCGACCGAGAGCAGCAACTCGACGCCGCCGGCCCCGCCGCCGACAAGCGCGATCCGTGTCTGACCTTTCCGCCCCAGCACGCGCTGCCTGAGCGCGTCGAACTGCTGCAGAAACCCGTCGATCGGCTTGACCGGGATGGCATGTTCGGCCGCGCCTGCAATATCGGCGGTGTTGGGCGTCGAGCCGATGTTCAGCGACAGGATGTCGTAGGGGACTGGCGGGCGGTTGGCGCAAAGCACCTTGCGGTTCTCGATATCGAGCCCGACAACGTCGTCCTGATAGAGTCTTGCGCCGGCAAAACGGGCCAGTGGCCCGGTGTCGATATGGGCGTCGTCGAAGCCGTAGAGCCCGGCGACGAGGCCCGGCAGCATGCCCGAATAGGGCGTATGCACCTCGCGAGTCAGCAGCGTCAGGCGCACGCCGGGGATCGGGTCCATGCCGAACATGCGTAGCACCGCGACATGGGCGTGGCCGGCCCCGACCAGCACGACGTCCTTGAGGACGGGTTGCTTCATCGCGTGCATGCGTGCCTCGCCTGATCCGCTCCGGCCTCGCCCGGCGCTTCCGACAGTCGCGTCGGCATCGTATCGACGCGCAGCCGCCTGCGAAGGGTTCGCGACAGCTTGTCGACCGCCATCGAGAGCGCGGCCGTCGCCAGGATCAGGATCAGCGCCACGTCGAGCCTGATCTCGGAAATGGCCCCGTCGATATAGTAGCCCAGCGTGGCGACGCCCAGAATGCCGAAGATCGCGCTCTCGCGAATGATGATCTCCCAGCGGTAGAGCATATAGGCCAGAAATTGGCCGTAGAGCCGCGGCACCGTCTCGTAGCAATACAGGTTCAGGCCCTTTGGCGCGTCGGGCCGGTAGGCGAGTTCGTCGGCGTGGCGGCCCATGAGATAGCCGATGATGCCGCCATTGTGCAGCGACAGCGCGATGATCGCCGGCAGCATCGAGGGGCCGAGCAGTTGCAGCAGCACATAGACCAGCATGTATTCCGGCGTCGAGCGCACGATGACGAGCGCGATGCGCCCGAGCGGCCGCCCGATGGGGCCGGCAAAGCGCCGGCAGATCAGCGGAAACAGGCCGAGCGCCAGCAAGCCTGTGGCGACGAGCGCAATCTGCGACAGGATGAGCGTCTGGATGACGCCGGGAACGATCTGCTTCGTCAGAATCGGGCTGAGCCAGGAGGTCAAATTCGCCCAGGTCGCGAGGCTGAGCAGATCGGCCCCGCGCAAGGGGGCTGGCACCACCTGTCCGGCGAAGCGCAGGAAATTGTCGAGGACCGAACCGCCGGCATAGGCCTCCGGCAGGGCCAGCAGGCTGACCGCGATCAGCAGCGGCAGGGTCGCGGGGCGCGCCCAGAGCCGGCGCGTGCCGATCAGGAGGTAGAAGGCGAAGAGCAGGGCGGCGGCCTGGGGATAATGCCCCTGCTTGAAAAAGGAATCGAGGTGGAAGCCGATCGTCGGCAGGCCGATGAAGCCGAGCACCAGCGTCGAGCGCATGCCGCATTCGAGCCGGTAGAGCGTGTAGGTCCAGAATTGCGGCGCAAGCTCCGGAATGCGGACATAGGCGAAGGTCGAGACGATCGACGCGCCTTGCGGCAGAACGCGCTCGGCGGCGAGATCCGCCTCCTCGATCATCTCGGAAAAGACTTTCGCAAAGATTCCGGCATAGGGAATCGCGATGGCGAGGATGCCGGTCAGCGGCGAGATGCCGGCGAACTGAATGATCAGCAACGCCCAGAACAGCTCATGCACCGAGCGCAGGAAAGCGCTGAGCACCCGAATGGCGCGCACCCGCGAAAAGCCCAGCGCCAGCAGGAAACCGCCGGTCGCTCCCAGGCTGACGCCGAGCACGGCGAAGGCCACGGTCCAGACCACGCTGCGGAGTTCGATCGAGACCAGATCGGGCCGGACCAGCCCGCCGAGCAGCCGGCGCATCTCGGCCCAGGGGTCGAGCGCGCTCACTGCGATGTCGGCGACGAGGACGCCAAGCAGCGCCGCCAGCAGAAAGGCGCCGCTGGCGGAGACATAGCCGAACTTCGGCACGACGGCGCGGGCGAGCATCGGTCTCAGCCGCCGTAATAGGGAATGAGATCGGCCCCGCTCAGCTCGCGCGAGGGCGCGTCGAGGACGATGCGGCCGGCGTCGATCACCACGATGCGGTCGGCGTGGGCGAGCGCGAGGGGAATGTCGTGCAGAGCCAGGATCGCGGTGTCGTGCCCGGCGCAGATCTTTTGCAGGATTTCGGCTGCCTGCACGCGGTCGAGCGCCGAAACCGGCTCGTCGCCGATGACGACGGGCCGGCCGTTGAACAGCGCGCGCGCCACCGAGGCGCGCTGCTGCTGGCCACCCGAGAGCGAGCCTGCGGGAGCAAACAGCTTGTCGGAGAGATCGACCTGCGCCAGCGCCTGACTGACCGCACCGACGTCGCAGGCGGCGGGACGGACCAGATTACGCAGGTTGCGCCAGGTCGAATGGCGGTCGAGCCTGCCCATGTAGACATTGTGGAACACCGACAGCGTCTTCACCAGCGCGGCCGCCTGCGGGATCAACGCGGTGCGGTCGGCGAGCCGCTCATGGAGCAGGTTGAGCAGGGTCGATTTGCCGGCGCCCGAGCGTCCCATCACGGCGATGCGCTCGCCGGCCGCGATCGTCAGGTCGATGTCGTGCAGGACAATGCGCCCGCCATAGCCGGCGGACTCCCTGCTGAGCGTGACCAAGGCCGACACTTCGTCGCCGTCAGTTCAGCAGATTGGCCGCCCTGGCGACCTCCTCGATCGGGGCATAATCGGCGTTCCCCGCCGGGATGAACTTGCTGCGGGCGAACTGGCTCAGGATCGCCGGATCGTCGATCGCCAGAATCGCGCCGACGAGTCTGGCCTTGAAGCCGGCCCCGTAAACCGCATCGACATCGCCCCGCACCGTCCACTGGTAGTCGGGGAAGGTCGGCGTCTCCCAGAGCACCTGGACTTTCGTCTCGTCGATCTTGCCGGCTTTCTTCTCGGTATCCCAGACCGTGTAGTCGAGCACGCCGACCTCATAGGCGCCCGACTGTACGACCTGGATGGTGCGGCTGTGGTCGCCCGAGAATCCGACGCGGGGGAACAATTCCTCGGGCATGCGGCCGGCGAACGCCTCGCGGATGAAATGCTCCGGCATCAGCCGGCCCGAGGTCGAGGCGCGCGCGCCAAATGAGAAGGTCTTGCCGGCGATGCCCTTGGGAAACTCCTTTGCCGCTTTCAGTCCGGTCGAGACATTGGCGATGATATAGGATTTGAAGGCGACGTCCTCGGCGCCTTGCGCGATCGCATCCGAGCCGGGCACCTGCTTGCGCGCCTGGACGCCGGTGAAGCCGCCGAACCAGGCGAGCTGGACCTGGTTGTTGCTGAACGCGGTCACCGCCGCCGGATAGCTCTTCACCGGCAGATACTTCACCGGGACGCCGAGCGTCCGCTGAAGGTAGTCGGCGACCCGGGTGAAGCGCTCGACCAGCCGCGTCTCGTCCTGATCCGGGATGGCGGTGAAGACGAAGGGCGGCTTGTCCTGGGCGACGGCGCCGCCGGCGAAGCAAAGAACGAAGCCCGTCAGAATGCCGATCAAGAATTTCATGGTGCGATGCCCCCATCTCATGGCCAGTCGAGACGCCCGATGCACTGACGATGCACGCAAAGGACCTCAACGCGTCATCACCCTTTCGTGACCCTCACGCCGTCGGCGCGCTGGCCGTTTCAGCCACGTTTGCGCGCGACGCCGAGATGGGCGACCGCCGTCAACACCACCGGACCGACGCCCTTGTCGCGTTCGAGCGTCTCGACGAGTGCGTGCATGATCGTCTCGCGATCGGCGCCGAGCGCGTCCGTCATCGCGGCCATGCCCGGCGCGAAAGCGATGTTGTCCGCAATCCAGCGCGCCGACGGCAACGTCCAGCTCTCCTCGAACGCGACGATCTCCTCGACCACCAGGCCGGACGCGGTCAGCAGGGCGCGAAAATCCTCCGGCTCCTTGAAGCGCAACTGCGCCGGCAGCGAAGCAGGCGGCGGCAGCGGGCCGCGCACCTGTGTGATCGCGCCGAGCAGACGGACCGCAAGTTCGTAACGCTCGGGCTTCGTCCAGGTCAGGACGGCGGCGCGGCCGCCGGGCCTGAGCACCCTGGCCATCTCGCGCATTCCGGCCGGGGCGTCGGGAAACAGGATCACGCCGAATGTTGAGATCGCCGCGTCGAAGCTGTCGGCCGGAACTTCGAGCGCCATCCCGTCCATGATCGCCGCAAGGACGCGGCCTGGCGACCGCGGCCGTGCGGAGGCGCGCGCGGCGATCCTTGCAGCCATGCCAGGAGAGGCATCGATCGCCAGAACGTCGGCGCCGGCGGCGGCCGCCAGCAAGGCACTGCCGCCCGCCCCCGCGCCGATGTCGATCAGGCGCTCGCCGGCGCGCAAATCCAGGCGATCGAGCGCATGCCTTGCGAAGGCGAGGCTCAGCGGCTCGAAGACCGCCTCATACACGCCAACGTGATCGTTCCAGCGCGCGGGCTGCTGGTCTGGCTGGAACTCGGCCACTAGCGTCATGAGGATTGCGTCGTCCGCCGATACGATCCATCGACGCTAACACGGGATTGGACCAAAATGTCCGTTGAGGTTTCACGATTGGGCGAGGCCGCAATGCCTGCACCGCCAAGCTTCGCGCTTGGTCTCGGGCTGACCAACGAGTGCAATCTCGCATGCTCGTTCTGCTACCGCGACCCCACCCGCGTCGACCGGCTCTCGCTCGACCATGTCCGCTCGGCCCTGGGCAGCCTGTCGGTGCGCTCGGTCAATCTCGGCACCGGCGAGAACGGCATGCATCCGGAATTCTCAGCCATGCTGGCCTATCTGAGGGATCAGCCGATCAAGCTGACAATCACCTCGAACGGCTATTCGATCGCGGTGCTGGACGACGAACAGCTCTGCGCCTTCAAGGATGTCGAATTCTCGCTCGACTATCCGACGCAGGCCGAGCAGGACGCCCAGCGCGGCGAGGGCAACTGGGCGCTGATCCACGAGCAGGCGGCGCGCTGCCGCAGGCTCGGCGTGCCCGTCACCTTCATCGCCGTGATGATGAAGGCGAATTTCGACCGTCTCGCCGAGATCGCCGAGATCGCCCGCGCCTATGACGCGCCGCTGCGGCTGAACGTGTACCAGTCGGTGCGCTCCGACATCTACGCGATGAGCTATGAGGAATATTGGCTGAGCTTCGAGATGCTGTTTGCCCGCACCGACGTCATTGCCATTGGCGAACCCCTGGTGCGCGCCATGGCGGGCATGCCGCCGCGTCTGGGCGGCTGCGGCGTGGCGACGGTGCGGGTGACGCCGCGCGCGACAGTGCAGCCTTGCGTCTACTGGCCCGGGCAGGGCGCGCCGCTCGATGTCCTGCTCGATCTCGGCTCGCAGATCACCGGGACGGCGCCCTTCGCCGCCGCCCGTTCCGTGCCTGAGGCGTGCAGCGGCTGCGAGCATCTCGATACCTGCGGCGGGGGCTGCGCCGGCCGGCGGCGCCTGCACCTGGCGCTCGACCAGCCCGACCATTATTGCCCCGTGATCCGCGGCGACGAGCGGGCGATGACGCTCACGATGGCGGCGACGCGCGAACTGCCCAAGCTCGAAAGCGCCTGCACGACGATCGTGATGGGGCGGGCGGCTAAAGCATGACGCCGAAAGGCGGGAACCGGTTTTCGGGCGACATCATGCTCTGACGCCGCGCGTCAGCGCAGCCGTTGGGCGGCCGCGACGATGACGGCCAGCGCATCGACCGTGCCGTCGGCTTCGCCCTTCTCGAAATCGCCTTCCTGGCCCATCTGGTTGGTGACATGGGCGAAGCAGACCACGCGCCTGTTGCAGGCCGCCGCGAAGGCATAGAGCGCGGCCGCCTCCATCTCGACGGCGAGCAAGCCGCGCGCGGTCATGGCGGCGATGGCGCGCTCCGTCTCCCGGAAGGGCGCATCGGTGGTCGAGGTTGCGCCACGCAGCACCGGCTCGCGCAAGCCGTCGAAGGCGCCATCGAGCGCGGCGATGATGTCAACGTCGGCGAGAGCGAAGTCCGATGGCGGCAGATAATGGTAGCTCGTGCCCTCGTCGCGCAGCGCCCGTTCGATCAGGATGAAATAGGGCGGCGGCTGCAGGGCGCGCAACTGTCCGGACGAGGTCATGCTGATCAGGAGCTTGCAGCCGGAAGCGAAAAGCTGCTCCGCGACCAGTACGGCATAGGAGGCGCCGACGACGCAGCCGACGATGCCGAAGGTGATCTCGCCTTCGACGAAGCGGTCGAGCTCGCTGTGATAGCAGGCCCAGTCCGGGTCCGGAATCGCACGCCCGTCCCGGCGCAGCTGCCGGACGAGGTCGCCGTCGGGATCGAGCACACAGATCGCGGGGACGTCGCGGAGTGCGAGGCCCTTCTGGCGGCGCGCTTCGCGCAGCAGGTTGCCGGGCTGAAAGGCCGACGTTTCGGAGTAGTGCTTGTCGGACAGAATCGGTGGCGGGATGTGGCGGTGGTCGGTCATGCTCGCAAGGGACTGGCTGATGGCGCTGGCGCTGTCCTTGCCCCGATTGCGCGTTCGGTCAATGGCGTTGCCGGCGTGACCGGGCCGCTCGACGCGACCCGGTCTGGCACAGTCAGCTCATCCGCTTGATCTCGGCATAGGCGCCTTTGGTCCGCAGGATGATGGTGACGGGCTTCGTGCCCCGGTTGCGCCAGAACCAGCCATGGCCGCCGTCGAACTCGGCGGTCAGCACGCCCTTGTCGCCTGCCACCGCGCGGCCGGTCCTGTAGCTCTTCTCCCTGGCGCCGGGGCCGGGCGTGCCGTGCATGTCGTAGTTGACGACGCCGTCCTTGACGCTCCACTCGAACGTCACCTGCGCGCCTCAGACTTCATTCTTGGCGAGAGTTGGACCAGAGCCGGCGATCGGCGAATCGCAGCCTTCGTTGACGTATCCTACCGGGGAGGATACCGAAAGTCATGAATGCGGCCCATCTCCACGAAACCCATCCCGCCATCGTCAAGCGGCTGAAGCGGGCCGACGGGCATCTGCGCAAGGTCATCGAGATGATCGAGGCCGGACGTCCCTGCCTCGACATCGCCCAACAGCTTCAGGCGGTCGAGAGCGCGATCGGACAGGCCAAAAAGACCCTGATCCAGGACCACCTCGACCACTGCCTCGATGAGGTCGTCGGGCCTCTGCCTCGTGAGCAGCGCGAGGTCGTCGATGCCTTCAAGGCGATCGCGAAATACCTCTAGGACCATCCCATGCTGGCCATCCTCGCCAACCGGACCTATCGCTGCCTCTTCCTCGCGCAGGCCATCGCCCTGATCGGCACGGGCCTCGCGACGGTGGCGCTCGGGCTGCTGGCCTACGATCTCGCCGGCGCCGATGCCGGCATCGTGCTGGGCACGGCGCTGGCGATCAAGATGATCGCCTATGTCGGCGTCGCGCCGATCGCGGCAGCCTTCGCCGAGCGCCTGCCGCGCCGGACCATGCTGGTCGGGCTCGATCTGGTTCGCGCGGCCGTGGCGCTGCTGCTGCCCTTCGTCTCGGAAATCTGGCAGGTCTACGCGCTGATTTTCGTCTTGCAGTCGGCCTCGGCCGCCTTCACGCCGACCTTCCAGGCCACGATCCCCGATATCCTGCAAGACGAGAAGGACTACACCCGGGCGCTCTCGCTCTCGCGACTGGCCTATGATCTGGAGAGCCTGCTCAGCCCGGCGCTGGCGGCGCTGCTGCTGACCCTGATCAGCTTCCACGCCCTTTTCGGCGGCACGGTTCTCGGCTTCCTGGCCTCGGCCATGCTGGTCCTTTCGGTGACGCTGCCGAGCCCGAAGCCCGGAGAGCCGCGCGGCATCTACGAGCGCACGAGGCGGGGACTGCGGATCTATCTGGCGACGCCGCGCCTGCGCGGGCTGCTGGCGCTGAGCCTCGCCGTCTCGGCCGCAGGCTCAATGGTCATCGTTAACACCGTCGTGCTGGTGCAGGCGACCTATGGCCTGACGCAGCAGGCGACGGCGCTTGCGCTGGCGCTGTTCGGAGCGGGCTCGATGACGGCGGCCTTCGCGCTGCCGCGGCTGCTCGACCGGCTCGACGACCGCGGGCTGATGCTCGCCGCCGGGGCCGCCTTGCCGGCGCTTCTTCTGCTCGGCGCGCTCGTTCCGGGCTTTTCCGTCCTGCTGCCGCTCTGGTTTTGCCTCGGCTTCGCCTACAGCCTGACCCAGACGCCGTCGGGCCGCCTGCTGCGTCGTTCGGCCCATGCCGAGGACAGGCCCGCCCTGTTCGCCGCCCAGTTCGCGCTGTCGCATGCCTGCTGGCTGGTCACCTACCCGGCCGCCGGCTGGCTCGGCGCGCGGCTCGGCCTGCCAGCGACCTTTGCGGTCATGGCCGCGATCGCTGCACTGGCGCTGGCGGTCGCGATGCGCGTCTGGCCGGCGGGCGATCCCGACGAGATCGAGCATGAACATCCGGCGCTCGCGCCCGATCATCCGCATCTGGCGGGCGCGGGCCGGCGGCATCGGCATGCCTTCGTGATCGACGGGGAGCACCCGGCCTGGCCCAATCCCGGCCGTTCAGGCTAGGCGGTGGGTTCGTTGTCCGAGATCGATCCGGTCATGCGTCGGCTCGCCGCCGGCGAGACGCTGTTTGCGGCCGGCGACGAGACGCGCGGCGTCTTCGCTGTTCGTAGCGGGCGGGTCAGGCTCCTGCGCTTCGGCGCCGACGGACGCGAGACGTCGCTGTTTACGGCGGGGCCGGGGGTTCGCTTCGCCGAAGCCTCCCTTTTTGCCGAGCGCTACCATTGCGACGCCATCGCTCTCAGTGACGCGGTCGTCGCGTGTTTCCCCAAGGCCGCCTGCCTCTCACGGCTGAACGACGATGCATCGGCGCGGCTCGACCTGACGGCCGATCTCGCCCGGCAGGTCATGACGCTGCGCGCGCGGCTGACGTTGCGCGACATCCGTTCGGCGCGGGAGCGTGTGCTCGCCTTCCTCATCGCGGAAGCCGGCGAAGACGGACGCACGGTCGCTTTCGGCGGCACGCTTCAGGAGATCGCCAGCGCGATCGGGCTGACTCCGGAGGCCTTCTACCGCACGCTGGCGCGGCTCGAAGCGGAGGGCGCGATCGAACGGCAGGCAGGCCGCATTATCCTGACATGATCGCGATCATGTGGGCGTTCGCATGGACCGGGCATGGTCGGGGCGAAGGAGAACCGCCGATGGCCCGCATATCTTTCGCAGCCGCACTCGTCCTGATCTCGGCAGTCATCCCGCCGACCGGCATGGCGGGCGCGCAGACGCCCGGCCCCTATGCCGGCGAACAGAACCGGGCGATCAAGGCGCTCTCGGCCAAGGACATCGACGACCTCATGCAAGGCCGGGGCATGGGCCTCGCCAAAGCCGCCGAACTCAACCGCTATCCCGGACCGATGCACGGCCTCGAACTGGCCGGGCCGCTCAAGCTGTCCAGCGAGCAGCGGGAGGCGCTGAAGGCGATCATGACGCGGATGAGCGCCGAGGCGAAGGCGATCGGCGCTGAGCTTCTCGGGCTCGAGCACGAACTGGACGCAGGCTTCGTCGCGAGGACGATCGACGCCCAACGCATGAGAGCGTTGACGAAGCGGATCGGCCTCAGGAACGGAGCGCTGAGGGCGGTCCATCTCGTAGCGCATCTGGAGACGGCAGCCGTGCTGTCCGGGGAGCAGATCGCTCGCTACGATCTCCTGCGCGGCTATGCTCGGGCTTCCGCCGACGGAACGCATGAGCATCGCCAGAAGCACTGACGATCCCTGCTATCGAACCTTGCCTCATGGCAACTTCGGGAGAAGTTCCGCGCCCTGACGGCCGGGCTCGGAGCGGAGCGCTCGCGGCGTCTTCCGGAAACATGCGAACTATCGGCGCGCGAAGGACAGCGCCTCGCCATGGCTGGCGCTGTGTCTGACGCGGCTCCTGTCGTGATCCGGCTCGCTGGCTCTATCTACCGGGCGAGTTTCTGCCCGGCCTGGATGAAGCGCAGCGGATCGAGCGCCTTCTCGGCCAGACGCGTCTCGTAATGCAGATGCGGACCCGTCGAGCGGCCCGTCGAGCCGACCCGGCCGATGATCGCGCCGAACGGCACGATGTCGCCCTGCTTGACCTCGAAGGCGCTCAGATGCGCGTAGCGCGTCGTCAGCCCGTTGCCATGGTCGAGCTCGACGAGATTGCCGTATCCGCCCGCGACCTCGGCGCGCAGCACCTTGCCGGTGCCGGTGGCGTAGACGGGCGTGCCGGTCTCGCCGCGAAAATCCATGCCGGAATGCATCGCGGTCGCGCCCGTGAACGGGTCCGAGCGCGGGCCGAAATTGCTGGTGGTGCTGTCGTCGGCATCGAGCGGCCGGCGCAGCGGCACGAGCGCGGCAAGTTCGCGCCAGCGGCCGAATTGCGCCTGGGCGGGGCCGAGTTGCAGCACCGCATGCTCGAAGCTGCCCGGCGCGAACGCGGCCGAGACCGGAATGAACGGCCCGCCCGTGCCGGCCCGCGCCGGTGGCAGCCGGAGCTTGCCGACGTCGAGGCCGATCTCCGTCAGCACGGCCTGAAGCTCCTTCACGCGCCCGGCATAGCGTGCGCCGAGCAGCGAGAGCTGCCGGCCCTGCAAGGCCGCGACCCGGTCGAGCGAAGCCGACAGCGTGGCGAGCCGTTCGGGTCTCGGCAGCGCCTCCGGGGCGCGCAGCAGGGTGGCGATCTGGCCGCGTTGCCTCGCGGTCACGGCAGGGTCGAAGCGGTCGAAGACGCTGGACGGCGCAAGCTGCGTGACGCGGCCGGGAGCGGGCGTCTGCGCGCCGCGCCCCGGCGCCAGCGGCTCGACGGCCGGCGCGGTCAGCGCCCCGAGCAGCGTCTGGCGCGCTTCGAGCTCGACCTGACGCGAGATCAGATCGGCGAAAGCGTCGTCCGGCGCCGCTTCGCCGCCGCCGCTCTGCGGGGCGCGCTGCGTGCTCACCGCAGCCAGCAGCCGGCGCGTCCAGGCCCGCTCGCGCTCGGTGTAGGTCATCTGCAGGAGTTCCTGCTCCTGTTTGAGCGAGGCGACGACCGCCCGTTCCTCAAGGAGCTGCCATGTCGCGGTTGCGCCCCAGCCGAGCCCGACAAGCGCCAGCAGCGCGAGCGCGGGCATGAGCCAGCCGCGGCGCGGCCGCTTGCGGCGGCGCGGGGCGATGTCCCGCTCGGGACCGGCGGCTGGGACCTCTGGCTGGCGCTCGCCAAGGCGCGATTTGAGGCGAACCGGCTGCATGATCGCAATCTCTCCGGACCGCCCGACGCCGACGGTCGTCACGACTATATCGGATGGACGAACTTGGACGCGAGGATCCGGTCGAGCTGCTTCACCGTCAGATGCGCCGGCCTGCCGGTGCAGACCGGCGCGGCGCACATCAGATTGGCGTTGTCGTCGGTATGGACCGGATCGAAGCTCGATCCGAGCAGGACATGGCAGACCTCGTGGGCCATCGTCGTCTTGTCGATGGCCGTGGCGGCGATCATCACCGCCGGACGATCGGGGGCGTGGCCGGCGCAGCCCTGCAGCGTGATGTTCTTGCCCTTCGTGGTCTTGCCCGTCCGGATCACCGTCGCGAAATAGACCGTGATGTCGTTGGGGCCGACGCCCTGCTTGCTGCCGGAGTTCTGCAGGAGGCGCTGCTCGTCCGAAACCTGGTCCCATTTGCAGGCGCCGTCGATGATCTCTAGCGTCAGCGTCTCGTCCGGGCTGAGGCCGATGCTCTGGCCCGACAGCACGTCGATCCTGATGAAGTACTGCGCGAAGACCTGCTCCATGACCTTGAGCTGGGTGAATTCGGGCACGGTCGGGTTGTCGATCGAGCGCATGTGGATGTTGAGCTTGTGCGTCATCTTCACCGGGGGCAGCGGCGTCGGCGGCGGGCCCGACGTCGGCAGCAGCGCGTCGAGTTTGGCCAGAATCTCTGGCCCGATGACCCCGTGCCTGGTCAGACCCGTCTGGGCCTGGAACTGCCAGATCCGGCTTTCGGTCTCGCCCCCGAAGATGCCGTCGGGGGCGCCCTTGCTGGCGGTGATGTTCATGACGAAGCCGAGGTCGATGAAGGCTTTCTGGACCGCCGCGACATGAGCGCCGCGCGCGCCGCGCCTGATCGCGTTGCCCATGCTCGCGGCCGCCTGCTGCAGCCGCTGGTTTGCGGCGAAGCGGGGTGATGTCAGCGCCATCGGTCGCCCTCCTGTCACATGCCCGGTTGTCGTCCCGTTTTCCGCTGCCCCGCCGCTCGCCTCAGGCGCAATGATACACGAAACGCCCGTCCTCGACCGCCACAGACGCCTCGGTCAGCTCCTTCTTGTCGAGCTGCAGGTTGAGGATCTGGCGCGAGAGCGCCGGCAGCATCGCATTGGTGATGATGTTGTCGATCATGCGGCCGCCCGAATCCGGATCGGCGCATTGCGCCACGATCTGCGCGACGACGGCGTCGTCATAGGTGAAGGCCGCGTTGTGGTTGTCGCGCAGGCGCTTGCCGATGCGGCCGAGCTGCAGCCTGACGATGCCGCCGAGCATGTCGGGCGAGAGCGGGTAATAGGGAATGACCACGAGCCGGCCGATCAGCGCCGGCGGGAACACCTTGAGCAGCGCCGGCCGCAGCGCCGCCGCCAGCTCCTCGGAGTCTGGCCGGTTCGCCTCGTCGCCCGCCATCCGCATGATCTCGTCGGTGCCGACATTCGAGGTCAGGATGATGAGCGTGTTCTTGAAGTCGATCCGCCGGCCGGTGCCGTCCTCCATCAGGCCCTTGTCGAAGACCTGGAAGAACAGCTCGTGGACATCCGGATGCGCCTTCTCGATCTCGTCGAGCAGCACCACCGAATAGGGCTTGCGCCGCACCGCTTCCGTCAGCCGGCCGCCTTCGCCATAGCCGACATAGCCGGGAGGCGCGCCCTTCAGCGTCGAGACGGTATGGGCCTCCTGGAACTCGCTCATGTTGATGGTGATGACGTTCTGCTCGCCGCCATAGAGCGACTCCGCCAGCGCCAGCGCCGTCTCGGTCTTGCCGACGCCCGAAGGCCCGCACAGCATGAAGACGCCGATCGGCTTGTTGGGGTTGTCGAGCTTGGCGCGGCTCGTCTCGATGCGCCTGGAGATCATCGAGATGCCATGACCCTGGCCGACGACGCGTTTGTTGAGCGTGTCGGCGAGGTTGAGCACATTCTCGATCTCGTCCTTGACCATCCGGCCGACCGGGATGCCGGTCCAGTCGGAGACCACGGAAGCGACCGACTGTTCGTCGACATGGGCGTAGATCATGCGCTGCGCCGGGTCGATCGCGCTCAGCGCAGCGAATTTTTCGCCCAGGCTCGCCCGGGCCGCATCCGGATCGGCGGCGGCGCTCTCCGCCGGCTCGGGCGACGGCTGCACGGGCTCTGCATCCGTTCCCGCTTCGGACGCGGGGGCGTCCGTTCCGGCCGGCTCTTCGGCGAGCCTGGCGCGCAGTTCCGTAATCTCCGCGACGATCGCCCGTTCGCTCTCGAAGGCAGCATTCAGCGCGGCGAGCTTGCCCTGCTTATCCGCGATTTCGACGTCGATCTCGGCGACGCGCCTGGCCGTGTCGCTGCCGAGATCACGGTCGGCGAGGAGCGCCGCCTTCTCCTGCTCCAGCGCGGAAATGCCGACGCGCGCATCCTCGATCGCGGCCGGCGTCGCGCTCTGGCTGATCGCGACGCGGGCGCAGGCGGTGTCGAGCAGGCTGACCGCCTTGTCTGGCAGTTGCCGTGCCGGAATGTACCGGCTGGAGAGTTGCACGGCGGCGACGATCGCCGCGTCCGAAATGCGGACCTTGTGGTGCTTCTCCATCGGCGCGATCAGGCCGCGCAGCATGGTGCAGCAGCGCGCCACATCGGGCTCGTCGACATTGACCGCCTGGAAGCGCCGCGTCAGCGCCGGGTCCTTCTCGAAATACTGGCGATATTCCGACCATGTCGTCGCGGCGATGGTCCGCAGCGTGCCGCGCGCCAGAGCGGGCTTCAGCAGGTTGGCGGCATCGCCCGTGCCGGCGGGCCCGCCCGCGCCAATCAGCGTATGCGCCTCGTCGATGAACAGGATCACCGGCGTCGGCGAGGACTGGACCTCGTCGATCACGGCGCGCAGGCGCTGCTCGAACTCGCCCTTCATCGAGGCGCCGGCCTGCATCAGCCCGATGTCGAGCGCGCAGACGCGCACGCCCTTGAGCGGGGGCGGCACGTCGCCCGAGGCGACGCGCTGGGCGAATCCCTCGGCGATCGCGGTCTTGCCGACGCCGGCCTCGCCGGTGAGGATCGGGTTGTTCTGGCGACGGCGCATCAGCACGTCGATGACCTGCCGGATTTCCTCGTCGCGGCCGAGGATCGGGTCCATCTTGCCCTCGCTCGCGCGCGCGGTCAGATCCTGCGAGAAGCGGTCGAGCGCCGTCGTGCCCTTGGCCCCCTCGGCGGCCTCCGCGCCCGGCGTGCCCGCCGCGCGCAGGCCCGAGCCGTCCATCGGACGCAGGTTCTCCTCTTCCGATTCCTGCCAGATCCTGGCGTGGCCCGCCGCGAGTTCGTCGACGGGAATCTTGGCGAATTCCTTCGAGATGCCCGTCAGCGCGCGGCGCAATTCGAGCGATTTCAGCGCTGCGACGAGCGCATGGCCCGTCCTGATCTGCGTCTCGCCGAAGAACAGCGTCGCATAATGCCAGCCGCGGTCGAGCAGATCGACGACGTTGTTGGCGACGCCGGGCATTTCGGTCTCGTTCTTGCGAAAACCGTCGATGACGCCGCCGATATCGGTCGCGAGCCGGCCCATGTCGAGCCCGTAATGCCGCGCCGTCAGGCCGAGATCGGTCGAGGGGCGCTGCAGGATCTGCGCGAGCCAATGCGCCAGTTCGACATTGCGGTTGCCGGCGCCCTTGGCCTGCCGCAGCGCCATGATGAACGCCTCGTAGCCGATGCGGTTGAGTTTGCCGGTGACGGCTTCGAGACTGATGTCGGCCATGGTTTGTCCCCTTGATAAAGCTCGGAGCATCCTCCGTTCGGGCGAAATCGGCCCGGCGGAGACTGCGCCGGATCATGTCTTCGTGCGTGTTCTCTTCGAGACAGCGGCATCCGCCTTGTCGGTGTAGGCTTTGGCGCGGGCGTCGCGCTTCTGGCGGAGGCGCTCTGCCGGATGAAAGCGTGCGTCGCGCCGCAGCGCGCCGTCCTCGACGCTCCAGTTGGGCGCCATCCAGCTCGTCCAGCCGAGATGGCCGGAGCGGCCGAGCGCCACCGGCTCGACCTCGCCGACCGGCAGGGCCAGTTCGACATCCCATTCGAACTGGTCGCCGAGATGGAAGAACACCGCGTCGGCGAGCATCTCGCAGCGGTCGCCGCTGGGCAGAAGCCGGCGGAATTCGGCCATGTCGCGGGCGACGATGATGACGCGGAACTTGTCCTCGACGCTGTAGACGCCCGCGCCCACCAGCGCATCGCGCCCAAGGCTGCAATGACCGGCCCCCAGCCGCGTGCGGTCGGCGGGATCGAAGACGAGCCGCATGCCGACGAACTGCTCGATCTCGACATCGGCCTTCAGCACGCCGGCGAGGAAACCGCGCAGGCGCGACGCCGATTTCGCCTGTGCGCCGAGCAGCCCGGCATGGGCCAGCTTCTCCGGATCGGGCCCCGCATCGAGCCCATGATAGGGCGGCGAGCCGAGCCCGATCGCGCTGCCGACATAGGCCGCGAAACGGTCGGCGTCGGGCCGGTCGTGCTGGGCGATCGGACGGGAATCCGCCCAGGCCCGGAAGAACAGCTGCAGGAAGCGGTGGTTGAAAATGTCGAGGAAGCGCGGAAACGCCTCGTCATGGGCAAGCTGCCAGTGCAGCGTCTCCTCGGTGGTGGAGAGCGGCAGCGCGCCCTGCGGACCGAGCAGCCCGAGGAACTTCACGAACAGGCGCAAGCGCCCATGCGCGTCGGTGTCGGCCGCGCCGATCGTCGAGGGCGGGAACTCCAGATAGGCGGGCTCGGCCAGCGCTACAAAGTCGTCGCGCCGCCCCGCGCCATCGCCGATGCGCGGCTTGTCGGGAAAGCTCCGCTCGGCGCGCCGCAGCACCGCGAACAGGTCGTGACGCCAGGGCTCGGCTTCGAGCGCGGCGCGGAACGCGCTCCTGGCCCCGCTGTCGGGCGCGGCGCTCACAGGATGCGCCTGCCGCCGGCGCGCGGCGGCCAGCGCGCGATCTCGCCGCGCTCAACCGTCCGGATCACCGTCTGGGTGAAATGGTTCATCGCGGCGTATTCGGCGAAGAACCGGTCGAGCACCGCGCCGAGCAGGAACGCGCCGCTGCCCTCGAAGGCCTTCTCGTCCAGCGTCACCGTGATTTCGAGGCCGCGCGCCGCGCCGGTGCCGGCCCGCTGCGGGAAACGCCGCACGACCGGGCGGCTGTCGACGCTCTTGATCCCCCGGATGCGCCGCTCGACGGCGCTGTCGGAGAGGTCGGCGAAGAGCGAGAGCAGTTCGCGCAGCGCCTCGCCATTGCGGCCCGCGCCGCGCTGGACGAGGCCGAGCTGGTTGAGGCTGAGCAGGTTGATCAGCCGCCAGGTCACCGCGCCGGTTCCGGCGGTCTCCGAGCGCAGCCTGAGCTGGGCCACGACCGGCTCGCGCGGCGGCGTCGGCCCCGCGATGCAGGCGATGTCGAGCGCGGTCGAATCGAGCAGGCGGAAATCCGCGCCGCCCGCGCCGACCGGCAGATGCTCGGTGAGGTGCCGGTTGGAGCAGAGCGCCCGGACGCTGAGTTCCGACACGGACGGGCCCGCGCCGATCGTCGATGGCTCATAGAGCGAAACGAACATCTCGGTGCCGGTATAGTCCGAGGCGCGGCCCTGCCGGCTTTCGGCCGACGAGCGCCGGCGCGGCAGGCGGCGCTGGGTGTAGAGCAGGCCATGCGTCGGCGACGCGCCGTCGGGCGACGAATAGAGCGGGTGGACCGGCCGCTTCTCGCGGCCGCCGACATAATGGGCATAGACGTCGAGAATGCTGTGCGGCTCGTAGTCGAGCGGCCGGCCGCGATCGGGCACGACATGATACTCGTGCTCGTTGCTGCGGACGGGAATGCGATCCGTGGTCTTCTCGAAGAGATTGACGGCCGGCGCGGCATAGAGCGCGAACATCTCGCGCTTCACCGCCGCCGCCAGGCGCGCATTGGTTTCGTCGAAGACGATGATGACCTCGACGGCCTTCGCCTCCAGCTTCGGCATGACGGCGGCGAGGCCCTCGAGCCGGAAGCCGAGGAATTTGCGCGGGAACCAGAACAGCTCGCGCAGCAGGTCGAATCCGCGAAACACGCGGGTGTCGGGAGGCAGCAGCGCCTCGGACTCCGAGAAGCCGATCTGCTCCAGCCGCAGCGCCGGCGCGGTCGTGATGACGGGATCGCCGAAGGCGTCGAAATGACGGACATAGATGCCAACGCAATCGCCGAAGATCTGTTCGTAGAGCGCGATCGCATCCGCCTCCCCGCCCGTGAGATGGACCGTGAGATCGCGGCATTTGCAGCCTGCGAACCAGCTCGCGGGCTGGCGCGCCGGCTCGCTTGCGTCCGGTTCGTCCTCGGCCTTCGCCATGGTGCGATGGCGCAGCGACAGCCTGAGGCCCGCCAGCGCCCGCCCGTCGGTCGGCAGGCCGAGCGCCTGCAGCCCGGCCGGGGCGGCGATATAGTCGGCCGAAGTCAGTTCGAACGGCCAGAGCGTGACGTCGGATGTCAGCCGGTAGCGGCAGGCGATGCGGCGGTCGCGCTCGAGATAGGTCGCGTCGAGATAGGCGCCGCGGCGGACGCGGACGCCGTCCCGCAAGGCCGGGTCGGGGTAGGGCGGCCGGACGCCGGCGAGCAGGGCCGACGGCGTCGGCGCCAGGAAATTCGGCAGAAGCTGTTCGATGAGATTGTTGGTGAACTCCGGAAACTCGTGCTTGAGCTTGAGCTGGACGCGCGCCGCCAGAAAGGCGGCGCCCTCCAGCAGGCCGCCAATCATCGGGTCCATCCGGTCGCCGACGAGCCCGCCGAGACGCTCGGCGATGCCGGGAAACTCCTCCGCGAACTCCTTGCTGTGCTCGGTGAAGTGGCGCAGTTCGCGATTGTAGAGGTCGAGGAACTCCTGGTTCATCGGGCGCTACCGGTTCCTGATCGCGATCTTGCCGGTGTCGAGCTCGACATCGGCGACGAACTGGATCGGCGTGTTCACGGGCTCGCAGTTCAGATCGGCGCGCACGACGAAGCGGATCTTCAGTTCGGCGGCGTCCAGCGTCTCGTCGCGCGAGACGGAGATCGATTCGCGCAGCAGCCGCGGCTCGAACGCCATCAGCGTATCGGCCAGTTCGCCCCGGATCGCTCCGACGCGGAACTCGTCGATGCTGCGATGGGCGATGTCGGGAAAGCCATGGTTCAGGATCGAGCGCGCCACATGCTCATGGCCACCGAGGTCGAGCGACGAGGCGAGGTTGACCGTGTTGACCAGCGCGTCGAGGTCGATCGCGATCTCCTGCCGCAGCTTCTGCTCGGTGATCGCGGCGCGCGGCGCGGCCCGGCGGCCGGCGATGACGCGTTCGCCGCCGGCGTCGCGCAGGTCGAGCGAGACGCGCGCATCCTTTTCGCGATGCGCCTCGCGGAAGGCGAACATCAGCGGGGGGCGCAGTCGGCTTCTCGCTTTCGGGTCCATCGGCAGCGGCTCCGGCGCGCTCGATCCACGTCACCAATTACGAGGTGCGTCGGCCCGGAACGACCGGGCCGACGATAGAGCCGCCCAAAGCGGAGGCAGACGACATCGGGAGATGTCGGCTCAGGGCTTGTTGGTCTTGAGATTCCAGGTGCCGGTGACGGCGCCCCCGAGCGAGCCGTCCGGCTTCTGCGGCTTGTACTCGAACTTGATCTCGGCGAAGTTCAGCGAGAACTGGTCGGTCGGCAGCGCGCCGCCCGACGCCGTATCGCCGGACTGGTAGCCCGAGACCAGCAGGTCCTTCATGGTGATGACGTAGAAGTCCTCCTGCTTGCCGCCCTGCTTGCGGACGTAGAGCACCGCCTTTTCGATGTGCTTGCCCTGCGCGCAGGACATCATCAGCACGGGCGACGCCTTGTTCACCGTCGTGGTGAGATGGACGTCCTGGAAGGCGACCTTGCCGGCGCCGCCGCCGCCGCCCACCGCATGCGCGCCGGCATTCGAGCAACCCCAGGAGAAGGATTCGATCTCGATCGTCTCCTTATGCTTGGAATCGCTGCTCTCGCCCTTGATGCCTGCAATCTCGAGTAGAAAATCGCTTGCCATGCCGCTCTCCAATCCTTGTGTCGGGCGTGGCGCTTCCCGCGTCCGAGCCCGATGCCCCTGCCTGTCCGCGGAGGTTTTCACGCGGTCGCTGCCGGACCTGGATCCGTCATACGATCACCTGGCGACGCGCGGGCCGGACATTTCCGTCGCGCCAAACCTGAATGCCATCTAGCTCCGGGATCCGGCGCGCGTCTGTTCCCTATGGGACAGGCGCGGCACGCGGAGCATTGGCCGCATGCGCGATTGCCGGCGGCCTGAGGCGGCCGCCGGCCTGACTGCGATCAGGTCTTGGGCGCCGGGAGGCGCGAGACCAGGCTGAGACCGATATCCATGCCCTCAAGCTGGAAATGCGGCCTGAGATAGAACTTTGCCGAGTAATAGCCCGGATTTTCCTCGTCCTCGAAGACATCGATGCGCGCATCGGCGAGAGGCCGGCGCGCCTTGGTCTCCTCGCTCGAGTTGAGCGGATCGCCATCGACATATTCGGTGATCCATTCCTGCAGCCAGCGCCGCAGCGGCTCGCGCTCCTTGTAGGAGCCGACCTTGTCGCGAACCATGCACTTCAGGTAGTGCGCGAAGCGCGAGACCGCGAACATGTAGGGCAGGCGCGCCGAGAGGTTGTCGGACGCCGTGGCCGCGACGCCGTCAGGCCCGAAGAAGGCCTTGGGCTTGTAGAGCGACTGCGCGCCGATGAAGGCGGCCTTGTCGGTGTTCTTGCGGTGGATCAGCGGGATCAGGCCCGATTTGGCCAGCTCCGCCTCGCGCCGGTCGCTGATCGCGATCTCGGTCGGGCATTTCAGGTCGACGCCGCCATCGTCGGTCGGGAAGGTATGGGTCGGCAGGTTGAGCACCTCGCCGCCCGACTGCACGCCGCGGATGCGCGTGCACCAGCCATATTCCTTGAAGGCGCGGTTGATGTTCACGGCCATGGCGTAGGACGCGTTCATCCAGGCGTAGTTCTCGCCCTTGTGCCCGTCCGTATCCTCCTCGAAGGCGAACTCCTCGACCGGCTCGGATTTCGCGCCATAGGGCACGCGCGCCAGCACACGCGGCAGGCACAGGCCGACATAGCGGGAGTCCGCCGCGTCGCGCAGGCCCTTCCAGGCGGCATAGTCGGGCGTGTCGAAGATCTTGCCGAGGTCGCGCGGGTTGGCGAGTTCGGTCCAGGCATCCATTCCCATCAGGTTGGGGTCGGCGCCGGCGAAGAAGGGCGCATGGGCGGCCGCCGCGATCTTCGACATGTCGCGCAGGAGCTGCACGTCGGTTGGCGTATGGCTGAAGGCGTAGTCGCCGACCAGCGCGCCGAAAGGCTGCCCGCCGAGCTGGCCGAATTCCTGCTCGTAGACCTGCTTGAAGAGCGGGCTCTGGTCCCAGCGCGCGCCGGGATAGGTCTTCAGGTTGCGCGCGAGCTCGTTCTTCGAGACGTTCATCACCTTGATCTTCAACTGCGCGTCGGTCTCGGAGTTGAAGATCAGGTAATGCAGGCCGCGCCAGGCGCTCTCGATCTTCTGGAACTCGGGCGCGTGCAGCACCTCGTTCATCTGCTCGGTGAGCTTGGCGTCGAGCCGCGCGATCATCTCCTCGATCGTGTCGAGCACGTCGTTCTTGATCAGCGTCGAGTCGGAGAGCGCCTGCTCGACCAGCGTCGCGACGGCGTTCTCGACCTCGGTTGCGGCCCTCTCGGTCTTGGGCTTGAAGCTCTGCTTCAGGATCGAGGCGAACTCGTCGGCCTCACGGGTTTCGACGGTCGCTCCCGCGACCTGCCCGGTTTGCGTTTCCGCTGCCATGATCGCCTCGTTCAGCCGTTGCCGGAGTTTGTCGGCTCGGCCGGTTTGCCGAGCTTGTCCTTGAGCGCCGCCATCAGCTGGGGATCGGCGAGAAGCGCCTTGATCTGGTCGTTGGCCGCCATCTTGCCGTCCATGTAGCGCAGCAGGTTGGCGAGCTGCTCGCGCGCCTCCAGCAGCTTGGCGACGGCCGGAATCTGCCGCGCCACGGCGGCGGGGTTGAGATCGTCGAACTTGGAGAACTTCAGAGCGACCGACATCTTGTCGCCGCCGTCGCCGAGCTTGTTGGGCACGTTGAAGGCGACACCGGGCTCGATCGCGGCCATGCGCTGGTCGAAATTGTCCATGTCGACGTCAAGGAACTTGCGCTCGTTGATGTCGGACTTCTCGACCGCCGAGGCGTTGCCCGAGAGATCCGCCAGCACGCCCATGACGAAGGGCAGTTCGACCTTCTGCTCGGCGTTGTAGGGGTCTTCATAGGTGATGTGGACCCGCGGCGGACGGTTCCGACGGATGAATTTCTGACCAGAATCGCCAGCCATGGTTGTGCCCCCGCAATCGCATCCTCACCTTGGGTGAGGTTAGCTTACAGCCTCGAAGCCGCACACTACTACATTCGCGCGGCTTGTCGACTGTGCGGAAGGCCCTTAAAACTGTCAGTATCGACTACTCGGTCTGCTGCGGCAGGCCAATATCCGGGAGGATCGCCCCAAGCAGCGTCACGAAGTCCTGCTGGGCGAGCAGGCAGGCCTTGTCCAGCAGCAGCGGCATGGGGTGCGAGGGCTCGACGCGGCGGTAGAAGCGCGCGACCGAGCCCATCATCGCGATCGCCTCGCCGCGCGTGGCCGCCGGCGCGACATCGGCGCCCCCGGCATTCCCGGCCTCGCTCCGCGAGCCGGCGCTCTCGTCATCGCCATCGTCCTCCTGCCCGCTGTCCTCTTCGCCGCTGTCCTCTTCGCCACCCTCCTGTTCCTGCGGCCAGTCATCCTCCGCAGCGGGTTCGTCGGCAAAGGGTTCGCCGGGGCCGGCGCCTTCCAGCGAGGCGAGCCGCTCGAGCGGCAGGTGGAAGCGGACGCTCTGGCCGAGTTCGATCGCGGCCCGCTCGACATGCTCGGGAAACATCGCCTGGATGACCTCGAACAGCGACTTTCCGATCAGATCGCTGGCTTGCGCGATCAACAGCACGGCGGGGCTCGAAGGCTCGGTGCGGCGGAAATAGGCCAGGCAGGCCGCAAGGCTGCGGCGGACATCGGACACGCTGGCGCAGTCGCCCGCCGGGACCTGCGCCATGGGCTGGGCGACGCCTGGCGATGCGGGCGTCGCGCTGCTCTCGGCCGCCTGCGGCGCGCTTGCCTGGCCGGGCGCGCGACGCGCGACGCCGGCATTCAGGAAGACCGAGATCTGGTCCAGCAGCCCCGACAGCCGCGGGCATTGCAGCGGCATCGCGCCGGTCTTCTCCGCCCAGACGGCGCCGATGCGCCTGAGCGCATCCTGGGCCGCAGCGATCCGGTCGCGAGCGGCGATCAGCTCTTCGAGATTGACGTCGCCGATCGCCGCCTGGATCGTGCCGGCGTCGGGGTGCTGCTCGCCATCGACCAGCCTCGTCTCGCCCGAGGCGACGAGCTGGCTCCGGAAGGCGAGGGGACCGATGCGGCGGCTGACGAAGAGCGGCGCGTGCTGCAGCGGCAGCACGGCGGTCGCCATGTCGTCGAGACTCTGCAGCGCGACCTCGCGCAGGATCGCGTCTCCGTCCATGGGCCTTGGATGCACGGCGTCCCATTGCGTGCCGAGCAGGTCCGCGGCCAGGCCGAGAGCGGCGGAGAAGCCGGCGACGTCGCGGTTGAGCAGGGCGTATTTGGCCGCCAGCACCAGCAGGCGCAGGTCGCGGCTGCGCGCCAGCATCTTGCCGAGATCGGCGAAGGCGACGTTGAAGTCGATGCCCGACTTGTCGAAGGCGACCTGCCGGCCCTCGTCGTCCCGGCGGAAGTATGAACCCGGCAGCGCGACCTCGAGCCGCGCGACGACATTCTGGAAATCGAGATCGTCCTCGAGGTCGGGCCCGCATGGCTCGTCTGGCGAGAGCGGCCCGGCAAGATCGGCAAAATTCAACCCGGCCATCGCGCCCATCCGAATCCGGGGCGCGCCCGATCGCGGCCCGGCCCCATCATCGCCGCGCCGGCCCTAACGTCAATCGACCTGGATCCGCGTCTCGACGCGCCGGTTGTCGCCCGCCAGGGGATCGGGCGCGATCGGCTTGGTCTGCCCGAAACCGCGCGCCTGGAGCTTGGCGGCGTCGACGCCCTTTTCGGCCAGGTAGCGCACGACCGCCTGCGACCGGCGGCGCGAGAGATCGAGATTGTAAGGCGCCGTGCCGCTCGCATCGGTGTGGCCGTCGACGAAGAAGCGGCTGCCGACCAGCCGGGGATCCTTCAGCGCCTTGGCGAACTCGTCGAGGTTCGCCTTGGCTTCGGGCTCCAGCAGGTCGGAATTGTATTTGAACCTCACCACGAGATCGAAAGCCGAAGCGGCGACGGCCGGCTTGACCGCATGCCCGGCCTTGTCGCACTCGGCCTCGGTGCCGACGCACAGGCCGCGCGTCGGAGAAAGTCCGCGCGTCGAGCCGAAGGCCGGCGCGGCCGGCTTGAAATGGTTGACGATGTCGTCGGCGCGATAGGTCTGCGCCGCAGCGCCGCCGGCCAAACCGCAGACCAGTGCGACGCCGAGGCCGAGCATAACTCCGACGAGGGCTTGCTTGCTCATCAAACCCCTCCCATTCTAGCGGGCGGACGCCCGATTAGACGCCGTAAGGTAATGCGGTTATGCTCGGTCGTCAACGTATTGAAAAATAAATCATTAGAGGCTCGCAAGATGGCTGCTGAACTTCTGCAATCGCAAAGAATAGCGTCGTTCCAGGCCCCGTGCGGACAGCACGACTTCGCGCTTTTGAGCTTCGAGGCCGAGGAGGGGCTGAGCGAGTTGTTCAGCTATCGCGTCAAGGCCGCCAGCAAGACCGAGAACGCCGACCTGCAAGCCATCATCGGCGAACGATGCGTCATCTCCGTCGTTCTCAAGGACGGGAGCAAGCGGCATTTCAATGGAATTCTGGTTCGGGCCCAGTGGGTCGGCAAGCAGGACGATCTGCATATCTACAAGTTCACGCTGAAGCCCTGGCTGTGGCTTCTGTCCCGGCGCGCCGACTGCCGCATCTTCAAGGACATGAATGCGGTCGAGATCATCGAGACGATCTTCAGGAAGGAAGGCAAGTCCGACTTCCACAAGGCCGTGACGGATATGCCGCCGAAACTCGAATACTGCGTCCAGTACCGCGAGACCGATCTCGATTTCGTGTCGAGGTTGATGGAGAAATACGGAATCTACTACTATTTTCGCCATACCGAAGACGGGCACAAGCTCGTGCTCTGCGATTCGCGCTCGGGCCACGATCCGGTCAAGTCCTCGTCGGAGGCCTATGCGTCGGGCCGCAAGGATTTCCCGTTGCTGCCGAAGACGGGCGCCCCTCGGCCAATCGAGCATCTCGAGGATTGGTCGGCGGAGCGCCGGCTGCGAACCGGGACGGTCCAGCTCAAGGACTACGACTTCAAGAATTCGGAATCCGATCTGACCAGCCGCGTCGAGGAGGGGCCCGACACGGCCAAATCCTACGAGCGCTACGATTATCCGGGCGCCTATCTCGAACGCGCCGAAGGCGAGACCCTGGCGCGGATCAGGGTCCAGGCCGACCAGGCCGGCGACGAACGCCGCTTTTCCCGCGGGGAGGCGCCGAGCCTCTTTCCAGGCGGGCTGATGAACCTGATCGAGCATCCGACGCGCAAGGAGAACGGCGAGCATCTCGTCGTCTGGGCCTGGCACCGGCTCACCGGGCAGCGCTATCGCTCGGCCCCGGGCGCGGACGAGGCGGTCTATGAGGGACAATACGAGTTCCTCAAAAGCGACAAGCGCTTCCGCGCGCCGCTTTCGGCGCCGACGCCGCAGATCATCGGCTGCCAGACCGCCAGGGTGGTCGGCGTCGGCAACAAGGGCGAGGAGGGCGACCTCGACGTCGACGAGTTCGGGCGCATCCTCCTGCGCTTTCACTGGGATCGCGAGGACAACTCGACCTCCGCACGGGTGCGCGTGGCGCAGCTCTGGTCCGGCAGGAACTGGGGCGGGCAGATCATTCCCCGGATCGGCCAGGAGGTCGTGGTCGATTTTCTCGAGGGCAACCCGGACTGGCCGCTCGTGACGGGGACGGTCGTCAACGACAAGCACATGCCGCCTTACGAACTGCCGGGAGCCAAGACCCAGTCCGGGCTGAAATCGGAATCGACCGCCGTCGGCGGCGGCCACTCGGGCACCTATAACGAGGTGCGTTTCGAGGATGCCCACGGCGACGAGGTGCTCGGCCTGCGCGCCGAGAAGGACCATGAGATCGAGGTTCAGAACAAGGAGACCCGCACGATCCTCGGAAAATTCTCCGGCGGCGATTTCTCGCGGGTGACCGAACTCCAGGACGGCAGCGACAAGCTCGACATCCTCAACGGCAAGCTCGACATCACCGCGTCCAAGGAGATCGTGATGACGGTCGGCCAGAGCGTCATCCGCATGCTGCCGGCGAGCATCGAGATCAGCTCGCCCAACATCACCATCAAGAGCGTCGCCAAGACCGAGGTGCTGAGCGACGCCAAGGTCGTCGTCAACGGCGCGATGGTCCTGATCAACTGAGCCGACGATGACGAAACTGCGTTTCACCACCGCGCTGGAAGTGTTCGAGGCGTTTCCGGCCGCCCGCCAGCTGATCGCGGCCGCGCCCGAGCGGGCGCATCCGATCGCATTTCTCACCCGCCTCGCTGCGTCGGGGACGGCCAGGGACGCGCTCGGCTTCGCCGCCTTCATCCTGCCCCGGCGCGAGGCCGTCTGGTGGGCGGTCCAGACGCTGAAGATCATGCTGCCGGAGGCCGCCTCCGACCCCGGTCTGAAAGCCGCCGAGGTCTGGGTTCGCGAGCCCGGCGACGCGACCCGGCAGGCGGCTCTCGCCGCGGGCGAGAGCGGGGACAACGAGGCTCCGGGAAGCTGGGCCGCGCTTGCGGCCGGCTATTCGGGAGGGAGCATGGTCGCGTCCCACCCGGTGCCGACCCCGCCGGACCTGACCGCCAAGGCTGTCCGCATCGGCGTGCTGCTCGCCTGGGGCCGCGTGCCGGCGACGCGGCGCGAGGCCGTATTGCGTAGCAGCATCGAAGCGTGCATTCGTCTGGCCGATGACGATGGCGCGACGACAGGGTCCTGACGGGAGCGGCGGCGGATGGCGCTGACGCTCACGATCGAAAACGCAACCTCGCTGCCCGATGGCGGACCGCTCAGCATCGCGCTGAGCGGCGGTCGCGGCATCGACATCGGCCGCGACGAGCATCTCGACTGGACCTTGCCGGACCCGACGCGCGGCATCTCGAAGCGCCATTGCGAGATCCGCTTCCGCGACGGCGGCTACTGGCTGCGCGACGTCTCGACCAACGGCACCTTCGTCAACGGCGCAAGCAACCGCGTCCAGTCGCCCTACAGGCTGCGTCAGGGCGACCGTCTCGAGATCGGCCAGTACATCATCGCGGTGGCGCTGGACGAGGCGGGCCAGCCGGAGCCGGCGGCGTTCGAGCCGACGCCCGAACCGCTGCGCCCGGAACAGATCTGGGAGGCGACTGAAGAAGCGCCGCCGCCGATTCCCCGGCGCGATCTCTTGCCGCCCAAGCATCACAGCCCGGTCCATGCCGGCTTCATCGACTGGGCCGCCGATATTCCCGTTCCTGTCGAGCAGCGTCCGCCGACGCCGGCGCCGATGGGTTTGTCCCCGGCCCCGGCCGAGGATTTCGCCTGGGCGCCCGCGCAACCGGTCCCGCCGGCGGCCGAGCCAGAGCAGCCGCCCCCGATTCCGACGCCGCGCCGGCCGAGCGCGCCGGTCGCGGCCCCGCCCGATACCTGGGGCGAAACCGCCGCCGCGCCCGAATCCGGGCCGGTCGTCGCGACGTCGCCCTCCTACGCCGCAGCGCAGCGCTCGGCCAGCCAGCCGATCCCGCCGGGCGATTTCCTGCAGCGTTTCGCCCGCGGGGCCGGCATTCCGGCCGAGGCGCTGGCTAGCGACGATCCCGGCGCCTTCGCCGAGGAACTCGGCGCGCTGATGCGCGTCGTCGCGGTCGAACTCAAGCAGTTGCTGGCGGCGCGCGCCGAGAGCAAGCGCATCGCCCGCAGCGCCAGCCAGACGATGATCCAGGCGCAGGACAACAACCCGCTCAAATTCTCGCCGACCGTGGACGACGCGATGAAGCTGATCCTCGGGCGGCCGACCAGCGGCTACCTGACGGCGCGAAAGGCTTTCGAGGAGAGCTTTCGCGATCTCAAGGCGCACCAGATCAAGACCTATTCGGCGATGCAGCACGCGCTGCGCCTGCTGGTCGAGGATCTCGATCCTCAGGTCGTGGCCGAAAGCATGCCGGCCGAACGCGGCATCGAGGCGCTGATCGGCTCGCGCAAGGCGCGGCTCTGGGACGCCTATGTCGCGCGCTGGGACGCCAAGACCGCGCCTTACGAGGACGGGCTGGTCGACGCCTTCATGCTCTATTTCGCCGAATGCTACGATCGCGGCGGTCGCTGAGGCCGCAGGCTCTCAGCCGCCGATGATCACGCTCTGAAGCCCCTTGGCGATCTTGTTGGGCGGGCCGAGCGCCTCGACGATCGTGTCGCCCATGCGGCAGGCGGCAAGACCGTTGATCAGCACGGTCCGCGAACCGTCGACGACGACGCCGGGTCCATGGGTCGGCACCGGCAGCGGCCCCAGCGGCGTCATGCACATATGGATGTCGGCGCCGGCGGCCGCGCCGCTGATCATTGAGCCCATCGCGGCTGCGGCTGCTCCCTTGGCCGTCTCCTCGGCCGCCTTGGCGGCAGGTGCGCCGGGCGTGCCGTTGGCGGCCGTGCTGGCCGCCTTGGCGGTCTCCAGCACCGCGTCCGAAGCTTTTTTGGCGTTCTGGATCGCCGCCGCAGCAGCCGCCGAGACGCCGCGCCAGGCCTTGAGGCTGCCGATCATCACGTTCATGCTGGCCGGCCCCGGCTGGAGCACGCCCGGCAGCGGGTGAATGACGGGGTCGGTGATGCGCGCCGCCGGTCCCTTTGGCATGCTGGCCTCTATCCTTGCTGACCGTTGCGTCAGGATCGCCGCCGGCAGGGCGCGAAGTCAACAAGGGACTGCGCTGTCTGGAGGGTGACGCAGCGGCGGCTTTGCGTATAGGGTGTTTCGCGGGCCCCTCAACAGAGACTACCGAATGTCCTGGTACAGCAAGGTCGTTTGGTCGGAAGGCCTGTTTCTGCGACCGCATCATCTGCAGCAGGGCGACCGCTACGTCGAGAACCTGCTGGAAAGCCGCGTCCGCCACGTCACCCCCTATCCCTGGGGCTTCTCGGTGCTGGAGATCGACCGCGACCTCGCCCAGCAGAGCAAGATCGGGCTCAGGCGCGCCGTCGGCGTGATGCCCGACGGCACGCCCTTCGCCATGCCCGACACCAGCCCGTTGCCGGCCGCGATCGACGCGCCGGAGAACGCCGCCGGCCAGATCGCCTGGCTGTTCATGCCGCTGGCGGCCGCCAACACCCGCGAGGTCGAGAACGGCCTCAACGGCAGCGCCAGCCGCTATGTCCCTGCGACCGAGATGCTGATCGATTCGACCGCCTCGCTGCGGATCGAGGAGGAGATCGACGTCGCCCATCCGCGCATGACGCTGGAACTGCGGCGCACGCCCAAGGCCGGCTTCGTCGGGCTGGCGCTCGGACGGGTGCTGGAGGTGCGCGACCGCGCCATCCTGTTCGACGAGCGCTTCGCCCCGCCGGTTCTGGTCTGCAGCGCATATCCGGTGGTCGATGGCTGGCTCGACCGGGTGATCGGCTGGATCGACAACAAGCTCGAGGAACTCGCCCGCTACGCCGCCGATCCGAGCGCCGGCGGCGGCCTGCAGAGCGCCGACTATTTCGTGCTGCAGATGCTGAACCGGCACATCCCGGTGCTGAAGCACATGCGCGCCTCGCGCTTCATCCATCCGGAGCGGCTGTTCACCACCTTCCTCGGCATCGCCGGGGAACTGGCGACCTTCACCACCGCCGAGCGCCGCGCCCGCGACTACCCGGCCTACGACCATGACGATCTCGACGGCTGCTTCTCGCCGGTGATCCGCGACATCCAGGATTTCCTGTCGGCCCATCTCGGCCGCCGCGCGATCCGGCTGGAGATCACCGAGCGCGCGCCCAACGCCTTCATGTCGACGATCCGCGACCGCGCGTTGATGCGCAATGCGACGCTGATCCTCGAAGTCGCGGCGCGGCGGCCGCTGACCGAGATCCAGTCGCAGTTCCCGCAACTGTTCAAGATCGGCCCCAACACCAAGATGAACGAGATCGTCCATGCCCATCTGCCGGGCATCAATCTCGTCCATCTGCCGACGCCGCCGCCGCAGATCCGGGCGCTGACCGACCATGTCTATTTCTACCTCGACCGGACATCGGCGCTCTGGCCCGAGTTCAGCACGGCCAGTTCGATCGGCATGCATTTCTCAGGTGACTGGCCCGATCTCGAAATGGAGCTCTGGGCCGTGCTGGAGGGCAGGCGATGAGCGAACCGGGCGATCCGTTCGGCCGCTCGGACCGGACGATCATCAGGCCGAACCCGGCCGGACGCAGGCCGTCGCAACCCGGCTCGCCGGCATCCACCGTCGCGCCATCGCCCTTCACGCCGCCGCAGCCAGCCTCGCCCCAGCCGGCCTCGCCCAATGTGCCGGGCTCCACCGACGACTGGCTCTCCAGCCCGCCGCCTCCGCCACGTCCCTCGTCACGGGAGTTGCCTGCCGGCGCATCCGGCGCGGCGCCTGGCCCCCCGCCGATCTTCACGCCCAACGCCAACCCGCTGCTGAAGGCGGCAGGCCCGCTGCTCCTGCTGTTTGGCCGCCTGCGCGCCGCGATCAGCACGGCTCCCCCGGCACAGCTTATCGGCCAGGCCGGCGACGCGATCGAGGCGTTCGAGCGCGAGGTCCGCGCCGCCGGTCTCTCGGCCGAGCAGTCGCGCGTGGCGAAATACGTGCTTTGCGCCTTCGCCGACGACATCGTCCAGAACATCCCCGGCGAAGGCCGCCAGGTCTGGACGCAATACAGCATGCTCTCGCGCTTCTTCGGCGAGCGCGTCGGCGGCGTCCGCTTCTTCGAGGAACTGGACAAGGCAAAGGCCGACCCGTCGGTCAATTACAACCTGCTCGAACTGATGCATGCCTGCCTTGCGCTCGGCTTCGAGGGCATCCACCGCACCTCGTCGGGCGGCGCGGCCAATCTCCAGATGATCCAGCGCAATCTGTTCGAGACGCTGCGGCGGGTGAAGCAGGCCGATCCCGAGCTTTCGCCGCGCTGGCAGGGCAAGGCCTTGGCCTCGCAGGTCGCGCGCTTCAAGGTGCCGGTCTGGTCGGTGGCCGCGATCGCGGGCGTCGCCGTGCTCGGGCTGTTCTTCGTGCTGCGCGCGCTCCTCGGCGGCAATGCCGAGGCCTCCGCATCGGCGCTGCTCTCGGTGCATCCCAAGGGCGAACTCGGGATCGTGCGCCGCGTCTTCACCGCGCCGCCGCCCCTGCCGCCGCCTCCGCCCGAGCAGGTCAAGGTCTGCGCGACGGTTAAGCCGCCGATCGTCTGCCAGGTGACGCCGAACCTGATCCTGGTCCGCCTCGTCGACATCACCCTGTTCGAGCCCGGACAGGCCGATGTCAGGGCCGAGTTCCGTCCGCTGATCGAGCGGATCGCCGCCGTGCTCAACGAGGAGGGCGGCGCGATCAAGGTGATCGGCCACTCCGACAGCCAGCCGATCCGCACCGCGCGCTTCCCTTCGAACGTTCAGCTCTCGCAGGCGCGGGCCAAGGCGGTCGGCGATCTGCTCAAGACCAAGCTCGCTCAAGCTGACCGCATCACCAGCGAGGGCAAGGGCGCCGATGCGCCGATCGCGCCCAACACCACGGCGGCCGGGCGGGCCAAGAACCGCCGCGTCGAAATCCTGATCCAGCGGACGATTTGAGGAGACGGCTGGCATGACGAGGAAGGACTCGGCACGATGAGCGGTGCGACCTGGCTGAGGGCTGGCGCGATCGCGCTCGGCGCGCTCGCCGTGGCGCTGCTCGTCTGGTTCGGCTTTCCGTTCATCGCCATCGGCGAGGTGCGCCCCTTCGACTCGTTGTTCGTCCGCATTCCTCTCGTCGCGCTGATCGGGCTCAGTGCGATCGCCTGGATCGTGCTGATGATCCTGAAGCGTCGCCGCGCCGCGGCCGCGCTCGGCGAGGCGATGACGCAATCGCAGGAACCGACCGGCGACGGCGCGATGCTCTCCTCGGCGATGCGCGACGCGCTGACGACGCTGAAGCGGGCGCGGGGGAAGGACGGCGGCGATTTCCTCTACGACCTGCCCTGGTATGTCATCATCGGCCCGCCCGGCGCCGGCAAGACCACGGCTCTGGTCAATTCGGGCCTGAAATTCCCGCTGGCGCGCAGCGCGACGCCGGCCGCCGTCGCCGGCGTCGGCGGCACGCGCTATTGCGACTGGTGGTTCTCCGAGGATGCGGTGCTGATCGACACCGCCGGCCGCTACACCACGCAGGACACCGATTCCAAAGCCGAGCGCGCGAGCTGGCTTTCCTTCCTCGACCTGCTCAAGACCAACCGGCCGCGCCAGCCGATCAACGGCGTCATGGTCGCGATCAGCGTCGAGGACCTGCTGACGGCGACGCCCGAGCAGATCGCGGCCCATGCCGACGCGGTGCGAACGCGGCTGCTCGAACTGCATGAGCGGCTGAAGATCGACTTCCCGGTCTATGCGATCTTCACCAAGGCCGACCTCGTCGCCGGCTTCAACGAGTTCTTCGGCGGGCTGACCGAGCCTCAGCGGCGCATGGTCTGGGGCCACAGCTTTCAGACGACCGAGAAGACCCGCAACATGATCGGCGAGGTCGCGCCCGAATACGACGCGCTGATCGAGCGCCTCAACGAGCGCCTCTCCGACCGGTTGCAGGAGGAGCACAACCCGACCGCCCGCGCCCAGCTCTTCGGTCTGCCGAGCCAGATGGCGGCGCTGAAGCCGAAGGTCACGGATTTCCTGACGCGCGTCTTCGAGCCGACGCGCTATCAGGCCAATGCGACCCTGCGCGGCTTCTATTTCACCTCCGGCACGCAGGAGGGCACGCCGATCGACCAGTTGATCGGCTCGCTGGCGCGCAGCTTCGGCAGCGAGCATGCCGATGCGGGCGCATTCTCGGGCCGTGGCAAGAGCTATTTCCTCACCGACCTGATCCAGAAGGTGATTATCGGCGAGGCCGGCTGGGTCTCGACCGATCTCGGCGCGGCGCGCCGCGCCACCCTGCTGCGGGCGAGCGGCTTCGCGCTTGTCGCCATCGCCTGCGCCACGCTGATCGGCCTGTGGTGGACGAGCTATGCGCGCAATGACGGCCTGATCACGGCGACCAATTTCGGGCTCTCCGACTACCGCCAGAGCGCGGCCCCCGTGCTGCAGGAAACGACGATCGCCGAGCGCAACTTCAGCCGCGTGCTGCCGCTGCTGCACAAGCTCCGGCACATGCCGGCGGGCTATGCCAGCAAGGACGAGCCGACGCCTGTGCTCGCCACCTTCGGGCTGAGCCAGCGCGAGCGCCTGCAATCGGCCTCGCAGATCAGCTATCAGGAGGCGCTGGAGCGGATGCTGCGCTCGCGCATCATCTTCCGGCTGGAGGAGCAGCTCGAGGCCAACGTCAACAATCCCGGCTTCGTCTACGAGGCGCTCAAGGTCTACCTGATGATCGGCGCGCAGGCCCGGCTGGAGCGCGACCTCGTCATCGCCTGGATGCGGCAGGACTGGGCGGAGAACCTGTTCCCCGGCGCGGCCAACGCCAAGGGGCGCGAGGCGCTGGAGGAGCATCTGATCGCGATGCTCGACCTCGACGAGGGGGCCGAGCCGCTCGTCAAGCTCAACCAGACCCTGATCGAGAACTCGCAGCGCACTTTGCGGCGCATGAGCATCGCCGAGCGCGCCTACGAACTGCTTCGGACGCAAGCGCGGCTGCCGGCCAAGGACTGGGTCGCGGCGCAGCGCGGCGGCGGCGATGTCCGCCTCGCCTTCGAGGGCGTGGGCGGCGAGGATCTCGACGGCATCCGCGTGCCCTATTTCTACACCTATGAGGGCTTCCAGAGCGCCTTTGTCGATCGGCTCGGCGACATCGGCGAGCGCATCGAGAAGGAGCGCTGGGTGCTTGGCGAGACGACCGACCAGTCGGCGATCGTCGCGCAATATGCGACCTTGTTCCAGGATCTGCTGCGGCTCTACACACGCGATTTCGTCGCGACGTGGCAGAAGTCGCTGGCGCGGCTGAAACTGCGACCGCTCAACGCCGACAAGCCGCGCTATGTCGCGCTGAGCGCGATCGCCGCGCCGACCTCGCCCTTCAAGCAGATCCTCGAATCGGTGCGCGACGAGACCCAGCTCACCAAGGAGCGCCCGCTCTCCAAGGCCGCGGCCGCCAAGGCTGCGGGGCAGGTGGCGGGGCAGGCGCTGGAGAAACGCGCCAGCGACGCGCTCGGCCGGCTCGGCGCGAACCTGCCGCTCAGCGCGCCCGGCGTCGAGCGCGTGCTCTCGGGCGGCACGGACGCGCTGGGCGCCAACATCGAGAGCCAGTTCAAGGCGCTGCATGTGCTGGTCGACGGCGATCTCGGCCGCCGCCCGGTCGACCAGCTCCTGCAGGTGTTCTCCGAGATCAACCAGAACCTCGCGACCGCAGCGACCAACCCGGCGCAGGCCAGCGCCGCAAACGCCGCACTCGTGCCGCTGATCGCGGCTCTGCGCGCCAACTCCTCGCGCTACCCGGCGCCCTTCGACGGCATGGTGCTGTCGGCGGTGAACGATTTCGAGGGCGACGCCACCGGCGCAACGGTGGCGCTGCTGCGGCAGGGACTGGCCGATCAGGTCACCCGCGTCTGCGGCGAGATCGTCACCAACCGCTTCCCCTTCGCCAAGGGCAGCACGCGCGAGGTGCCTCTGGCGGATTTCGCCCGGCTGTTCGCGCCGACCGGCATCATGGAGACTTTCTTCAAGGAGCGCATCGAACCCTATGTCGACAAGTCGAAGGCGCAATGGGGCTTCCGCGTCGACAGCCGGGTGGCGCGCGCGCTCTCGGTCACGACGCTGCGCGAGTTCCAGCGCGCTAGCGATATCCGCGAGGCCTTCTTTCCGACCGGCGGCAATTTGCCCTCCTTCCAGATGATCGTGACGCCGACCGCGCTCTCTTCGGACGCATCCGCCGGAAAGCTGGAGATCAACGGCTTCACCGTCACGAGCCAGCAGGGCGTGGCGACGCCTGTGCCGGTGATGTGGCCGGGCGGCGGCGTCGGCAAGACGGCGATCACGCTGACGCTCGGCGGCGCGGCGGCTGGCGGCGGCGGCATTTTCGGCGGCGGCTTCTTCTCCAGCGGCTCGACGCCGGCCCAGAGCGAGGCCAAGCTGTTCGATCGCGACGGAGTCTGGTCGTTCTTCCGGCTGCTCGACACCGGCTCTGTGCTGCGCCAGGGCGACAATATCGTGCTGACGCTGGCGGCCGGCGGGCGGCAGGTCGGCTACCAGTTCGGCGTCGGCTCGCTCAAGAACCCGCTGGTCCTCCCGGCGCTGCGCGAGTTCCGCTGCCCGTCGGGGATTTGAGACGATGGCGTGCGGGCTGTTCGGCAAAATCCCGGCCAAGCGCGATTTCATCGCGGTCGATGCGCCCCAGGCCTTCCTCTCGGTCTACGAGCCCTGGCTTCAGGGCGGGTTGACGGCGAGCCGGCTCGCGCTCGGCGGCCACTGGCAGGACGCCTTCCTGAAAGCGCCGATCTGGCGCTTCTGGCTCGGCGCGGGCTATTGCGGGCAACCCGTCGCGGGCGCGTTCATGCCATCGGTCGATGGCGTCGGGCGTTATTTCCCGCTGACGGTCTTCTCCTTCGGGGAGGCGGGAGCCGCGCTGGCCCCGCCCGAGCTCGATCCGCAGGAGGCCTGGTTCGCCGCCATCGAGGATTTCCTGCTGCGCGCGCTGGAGGCCGGAACGAGCTTCGAGGCGCTGTCGCAGCGGCTGCGGGCCTTGCCGCCGCCAGCCGCCCCGGCTCTGCCGCCCCCCGGCGAGGCGGTGAGGCTGTCCGACGGGACCATCGTGGCAGCGCTTGCGCCCGGAACCCTGCCGGTTCGGCTTCCGGCGCTGCGCGTCGAGGACCATCTGCGGGCGCAGGCGCGGGCCTGCTGCCTGTGGACGGTCGGCGGCGAGGAGTTCGAGCCGCTGCTGCTCGCGGGCCAGACCCTGCCGGACCCGCATCTCTTCGCCGGCCTGCTCACCGGGCGCTTCGACGCCTTCGTCCATGGGGAAGCCTCATGACCGCGACGCAATCCTCGCCCCTTCCGGAGGCCTTCGAGACCGGCGCGGTCAGCCATGTCGGGCGCGTCCGCAGCCAGAACGAGGACGCCTTCGTCGCGCGGCCTGAATTCGGCGTCTGGGCCGTCGCTGACGGCATGGGCGGCCACGAGAACGGCGCGATCGCCAGCGGCACGCTGGCGGCCGCGATCGACGCGATCGGCCCGGCCGCCTCGGCCGCCGACCTGCTGGCGCGGCTGGAGGCGGCGGTGCTTAAGGCCAATGCCGAGTTGCGCGCGCTGATCCGCGGCCGGCGCGGCGTCGCCATGGGCTCGACGCTCGTCGCCCTGCTGGTCTTCGAGCGCCATTTCGCCTGCGTCTGGTCCGGCGACAGCCGGATCTACCTGCTGCGCGACGGCCGCATGTCTCAGGTCTCGCGCGACCACACCGAGGTGCAGGATATGATCGACAGCGGCGTGATGACGCAAGACGAAGCGAAGCGCTCGCCGCGCCGGCACGTCATCACCCGCGCGATCGGCGTGGCGGATACCCCCGAGCTCGATCTCGACAGCGGCGAGCTTGGCGAGGGCGACGTCTTCCTGCTCTGTTCGGATGGTCTGACGGGCCATGTCGCCGATGCCGAGATCGAGGTCGCGATCCGCGACACGGGCGCGCAGGCGGCCTGCGAGGCGCTGCTTTCGCTCGTGCTGGAGCGCGGCGCGAGCGACAATGTCACCATCGTCGTCGTCCGGAGGCAGAATGGCGGCGGAAACGGCGGCGGCGACGATGGCGGCGCCACCCGCTGGCTGCCCAATGCCCGTGCCGCAAGGAGGTCCGGCTCATGAGCGATCAGGACCGCACCGTCATTCTGCAGGGCTCCAGCCTGCCGGTCGGCACGCAGCTCAACGGCATCTACGAGATCGAGCGGCTGATCGCGGTGGGCGGCATGGGCGAGGTCTACAAGGGCCGCGCCATCCAGACGGGCGACGCCGTGGCGATCAAGATGATCAAGCCCGACATGGCGCGCAATGCGGCCGCCGTGACGCTGTTCCGCAAGGAGGCGGCGTCGCTGCACAACCTCTATCACGAGGCGATCGTCCGCTATTACGTCTTCACGGTCGATCCGGCGACGCAGGTCTCCTATCTCGCGATGGAGTATGTCGACGGCCAGCCGCTCTCGGACCGGATCAGGGAGGGCAAGCTCGGCGTCGACGATGTCGACGTGCTGCGCCGCCGCATCGCCGGCGGCCTGCATGCGGCCCATCTGCTCGGCATCGTCCATCGCGATATCTCGCCCGACAACATCATCCTGCCGTCCGGCCGCGTCGAACGGGCCAAGATCATCGATTTCGGCATCGCCCGCTCGACGCAGGTCGGCGAAGGCACGGTGATCGGCTCGGGCTTCGCCGGAAAATACAATTATGTCTCGCCCGAGCAGCTCGGGCTGGAGGGTGGCGACGTCACCGGCCGCTCCGACATCTACAGCCTCGGCCTCGTCCTGGCCGAGGCGCTGACCGGCCGCGCCATCGATATGGGCGGCACGCAGGTCCAACTCATCGACAAGCGCCGGCGCGTGCCCGATCTCGCCGGCATCGACCCGTCCTACCGCCCGCTGCTGAACGCGATGCTGGCGCCCGATCCGAACAAGCGTCCCGCCGACATGGCCGCGGTCGCGTCCTGGCAGCGCGCCGCGCCCTCCGCCGCACGCCGAGGCGGCGGCGCCCTGCGCGGGGTCGCTGTCGCGGCCGGCGTCGTGCTGCTTCTGGGCGGCGGCTACGGCGTCTGGTCGTCGCTGCAGCCGGCGACGGGACCTTCCATCGCGCCTGCGCCGGAGCTCGCCGAGGCCGGCGAGACGCCGACTCCGGCCAGCCCCGCGCAGGCTCCCGCCCCGCCGCAACTCGCCGAGCCTGCGCCGACGCCCACACAGCAGGCCGCGGCGCCGCCCGTGCCCCCGCCGCCGCGACTGCCCGATCCCCCGCCGCCGCGCGTCGATCCTCCGGCCGCACCGCCGCAGATCGCCGCGCGTACGGAGCCGCCCGCCGCGCCGCCTCCGCCGGCCCTGAGCGAGCCCGCGCCGCCGGTCGTTCCACCACAGGTCGCCGCGCGAACCGAGCCGCCCGTCGCGCGGCCTGTCACGCCGCCACCGCCGGCCCTGAGCGAACCTGCACCGCCAGCCGCCCCGCCGCAGGTCGCCAGCCGGCCAGCCGAGCCTCCGGCGCGGCCTGCTTTGCCACCGCCCGGCACGGGCCAGCAGGGCCAGCGCACGGAGCCGTCGACGCCGTCCGAAGCGCGGCCTCCGCCGCCGGCCGTCGCGGCCCTGGCGGAGCCACGCACGCCGGTCGAGCGCATCGAACGCTACATCGCCAGTTACGAGGGCGGGCGCTGCTTCTTCCTGTGGCCGCTCGAAATCGGCGATAAGAAGGCCAGTCTGGAAGGCTTTGGCAGCGGCTCGGAGCCCTTCGTCGCCTTCGACGCAGCCTTCAAGGCGAGCCAGGGTTTCGAGGCGCAGATCAGTCTGCGGCCCGTGACCGCGCAGCAATGTCCGATGGTCGAGTTCCTGCGCCGGGCCGCGCCCGCCATCGAGCGGACGCCGCGCCTGCAGATCAACACCTTCAACCTCAAGAGCGGCGATGCGCTGAACGGCTCGGTCGAGAGCAAGGCCAAGGAGGTCGCCGTGCTGCTCGTCGGCGATGACGGCCTCGTTCACAATCTCGCAAACTTCACGCGCCGCGAGGGCGCGCGTTCGCTTTTCGCCCTCAAACTGGAGACGACCGGCTCGGCGATGCGCCCGCAGACCGTGCTGACGCTCGCCAGCGACGCGCCGCTGGCGGTGCTGTCGGGGCCGAACCCGGCCCCGGCGACCGAGTTTTTTCCCAACCTCGCCCGCGACCTCGCCGCGGCGGGCGGCAAGGTCGGCCTCGGCATCCGCTATTTCCGGATCTACTGAGGTCGCGAGAGCCGGTCAGGCATCCTCCTCGCGATAGAGCGCGCCCCATTCGGGCTGCCAGAGCCCGCCGGCGTCGACCACCACGACGGGGGCCTGGATCTCGTTGGCGAGGCGGATCGCCTGCCGGAAGGCATCGACCGGCGCCATCGCGTCGCTCTCGAAATCATTGACCAGATGCCCGCCCGCCAGCGCCGCCGGGCAGGAAATCGTGCCGACCGGCCCGGCCTCGCCTTGGGCGAGGCTGATCGTGATGGCGTCGTCTGCGGCCTCGTCGACCTGCTCGAACCGGTTTGCGGCCATTCCTCGCTCCCTTTGTCATCGCCCGCCGGACCCCACGGTCCGCGTCGGGGCCAACCCCGTCTCGTCGTCTACTTCTTTGCGGCGCTCTGCCCGGCGAGCCTGCGGACGCTGCCATAGCGATCCAGCCGCAGCTTGATCATCGCATTGAACTTGGCGTGGACCTCGGCGACCGTGAGCGTCTTCGTTTCGCCCCCGGCCTCGGCATAGAAGATCGGCCGGTTGGCCTCGGCCGGGCGCGGCAGCAGTTCGGCCGCCTTGGCGGTCGGCGTCTGCTCCATCGTCGCCATGAAGGACTGGGCGGCGTCGGGCCCGAGGAAATGGATCAGGTAGACCTCGCCGCCAGTGAGATGCCGGCCCATCTGCTTCTCCAGCCGCAGCGTGTCGCGCTTCAGCATCTCCGCCGCCAGCAGGGCCGAGAGATAGGGCTCGCGCCGGAGATCGAGGATGCGCTGGCGCTCAGTGGCGTCGGCGACCACGAACTGGCGCCCGGCCCGGTTGATGGTCTGCGCCTCGGCGGCGAGCCCATGGCGCGCGCCGAACTCGTCGACGACGCCGAGCCAGGTCTGCTCGATGAACTGGAACAGCCCGGTCGCCGATGAGGTCTTGGCCTGCACGGCGGTCGCGAAGGACGATTCCTTGTCGGCGACCGCCATCAGCAGCGTCGGGTCCGCGCCGACGATGCGGCCGGCCCGCACGATCGTGTCGACCAGATGGCGGCGGATGCGGATCGGCCCGAAGGTGAGGATCTGCTCCGGATCGCCGCTGCCGGCCACCGGCGCGGGCGCTTGCGGCCGTGGCGCGCCCTGCGCGGGCAGGCGCGGCGGCACAAGCAGGATGTTGGTCGGGGGCTGCGGCAGCGCCTGCGGCGGAACGGCGGCGGTATTGGGCCCCTGTGGGCGGATATCCGCCAGCGCGGGGTTCGCCTTCAGGGCGAACTGGGTCGCCTGCCGCGCCGCCTCGAGGTCGCTTTCCACCGAGGAGAGGACGAGGGAGGGTCTGGCCGGCGCGGTCCTGAGATCGGGCAGATCGGGCTCGGCGATCTCCAGCGTCTCGGGCTGCGGCTGGCGCGAAGCGATGGCGAACCCGGCCAGCGCCACCGCCGACAGGATCGCCGCCGCGACGGCCAGGACCGGACGCATCGCGCCCGGTCCGGCGGCGGCGGCGGCGGGGGAGGATGCAACCGGAGCCTCGGGCCGGGGCTGCGGCAAATCCTCCTTGGGAACGCTGACGGGAGCCGGGCCCGCCACCGCCTCCCGGATGGTCGCGAGCCAGTCGCAGCGCCCCGCCCGCGCCTCGGCAACCAGCTCGGCGGCCTCCTCGGCCATGCGCTTCGCCAGCGCCTCCGTCACCCCGGTTTCGCGCTGCAGCGTCGCCGCCATCGCGCCCTTGCGGCCGGCGCACGCGAGCGCAATCGCATAAAACCAGCTCGACAGACTGGCGCGCCGGTTCTCCAGAGGCGTCCCGACGGCGGGATAGACCAGATAGTTGCAGGCCTCGCAGGCGAGCCCGCGCAGACGCGGCCGGGGCGCGAAGGCGCCGCTGCGTCCGCATGCGGCGCAGGGCCGAATCGTCGCGCCATGGCGCGCCGCCATCAGCATCGTCAGGCAACGCTCTTCCGGGAAGGCGGCCTGGAAGCTCTCGAAGCGCTGGCTCATGCTGCTGACCGCCGCGTCACGGCCGGGTTGCCATGGTGGTCTCAACTCCCGTTGGGTAAACCTACTCCGTAAGCGGCCGGGTCACAATCGTCAGCCGCACAGCAGGCCGAAGCGGGCTAGGCTCCGCAGATGCGCGGCGATGTCCTGCGGCGTCACGCTTTGCGGCAAAGGCGGCGCGTCGCCGGCCGGCCGGGGCGCCGTTTCGAGATAGGCGTTCATCGCCGCTTGCAGGGCCGCGGCGTCGCGCGTTCCATCGAGCAGCCTGAGGAAATGCCGCACGAGGTCGTCCTCCAGCGCCACCGTGCGGTGCCTGAGATCGGTGACCTCGCGCCCGCTCGAGGCCTGCCACCGGGCATAGGCGCTGGCCATCGGCCGCTCGCCGGGCGTCACGCTGAGCGCCGGCGGGCCGAGATGGATCTCGAGCAAAGCGGCCCGGAACATCGCCGTCAGGGCCTCGTCGAGACGCGCTGTCTCGCGGGCGCTGTCGGGTCCCGGCGCCACGCCGGCCTCGGCCAGCGCCAGCGCGACGAGTTCGCCATGGGCGACCGTCGCCGGCCAGCACGCCGCCAGCTTCCGCAGCGCCGCCTGGGCGACGGGCAGGTCGATCACCAGCTTGACGCCGTCGGTGAACGCGAAGGCGACCGCGCCGGGGCTCGATGCCGCCGCGTCGTCGGGAACCTCGCTGACATCGGCCGCGAGGTGGTAGGCGGCGAGCGACAGCTCGTCTTCGGCCCGGCTCAGGGGCAGGCCGGCGCGGCAGAACAGCGTCTGGCGGAAGAACCGGCCGACGATCAGGTCGAGCGCCTGCTGGCGCAGCACCGGCGGTTCCGGCGCGATATTGGCCATGATGTCCCGCGCCTGCCCGCGCACGGCCTCGAAGCGGTTCGGAAACGACTCGTCGCCGAGATATTGCAGGCCGTGACCCTCCGCCGCCGCCACGACCTCGGTCAGGCTGAAGGCGCGCGCGATCGGGTTCAGGTCGTCGTGATAGAGCACGTCGTCCGACAACGCGTCGATCTGCTCCGAGCGGGCGCGCAAGCCCGCGCCGTAGAAGGATTTGGGATCGGTCGCCTGCGCCACGGTCTTCAGCGCGACGCGCGCCTGGCGGATCTGCGCCGCCGGGTCGGAAATGCCCCGAATGGAAAACAGCATGACGTCGCGCGCCATGTCGCGCATGCGGCAGCCGGGCAGCGCGTTGTAGCTGACATAGGCGACGCCGTGCGGCGCGAGCATGGACCCGTAGATCCGGAGGATGTGGTCGCGCACCGGGTCGGGCACCCAGGAATAGACGCCATGGGCGATGATGTAGTCGAATTCGCCCAGCGTCGGCGCGATCTCCATGATGTCGCGGTGGATGAACTCGATGTTGGCGAGGCCGAGCTGCCCGGCGCGCCGCTTCGCTTCCGCGATCGCGCTGGCGGACAGATCGATGCCGACGAAGCGGCCTGCCGGGCTCGCGAAGGCCAGCGGCAGCAGGTTGCCGCCCGAGCCGCAGCCGAGTTCCAGAACCCGCGCCTGCTCGCTCGCAGCCGGCTGCAGGCCGTGGGCGTGCGCGATCGTGGCGAGCCGGCGCGGCAGGGTCTGCGGAAAGGCGTGGCCGCGATAGGCCAGCGCGTCGTAGGGGTTGGCGTCCCCGCCGTTTTTGGCCGCATCCGCGACGACATCGAGAGCTTTCATCAGCAGTCGAGCACCTTGAATTCGACACGGCGGTCGAGCGCGTCGCTGGCGTCGTCCTTGCCGGTCCCGATCAGGTTTTCGCGAGAACCCATTCCGGTCGCGATCAGGCTGGCGCCGCCCGTCGGCGCGCCGGTCTTGAGCAGGTCCATGACGAAGTTGGCGCGCAGCACGGAGAGCCGCTCGTTGAGCGGGGCCGGACCGGTGCGCGAGGTGTGGCCGACGATCTCCAGGCAGGCCTTGCGCTGGCGCGTGCGCGTCGCGATCTGGCTCAGCCACATCGGATAGGGCCCGGTGATCTTCGGATCGTCGACGAACTGCGTCGAGCCCGGCCGGAACAGCAGCTTGACGAGGAGCCGGCGCGATTCCAGCCCGGCATCGACCAGTGCGGCGAAGGCGTCGACAGCCTCCTCGCGCCGGCCGAGCCTCTCGCTCGCGAGATAGGTGCCGATCCGCACGCGAAGCTGGTCGCCGCCCGGCTGCCGCCCGGCCGCCCGATAGAAGGCCAGCGCCTCGCGGAAGCGCTGCGCCTCGTATTCGAGGATCCCGTCATTGATCAGTGCGCCGGCGGTCAGCCGTTCGACATAGGCAGGATCGACCGCGTCGCCGAGCCGCGTGCCCTGGCAGGTCTTGATATAGGCGTCGGTCGCCGGATCCTGCCCCCAGACGGGGGCGTCGCGAAAATAGCCGGTCGGGGTCACGTCGACGCCCTCGGGCCGGGCCCGCGAGACCCCCTTCGAGACCACCGTCCGGGAGGCGAGATCGGCCAGCGTGAAGCAGATGCGGAAGGCGTCGCGCGGGCCCTGCGCGTCGCCCAGATTGTTGATCGCGGTGAAGGTTCCGACCAGAACGACCGGCCGGCGCGCCAGCGATTCCGAATTGAATGGCAGCAGCGTGAAGCGCGGATGCGCCCTGCGGACGACCTCGGCGAGCGTCTCCTCCATCGCCCGCGTCGCCGTCGATTGCGCGCCGGACACCCCGTCGATGAGCGGATCGATCACCAGTTCGACGGGGCCGGCCGGCAGGTTAGCCTTGCCGAACAGGTCGTCGGCGGCCCGCCGCACCGCATCCGGATAGGCGATGGGGGTGGGCGCGGCAGGCTGCGCGAGCCCGGTCTGCGCGCTGGCGAGCAGAAGGCCCAGGGCCAAGCCCAGGCCCAGGCAGCGAGCGGGGCCAATGATCGAGGCGATCATCGAGGACGTGAACGAGGGCATGGCGGTGGCGCTCCTGCGGCCTCAACGGCACTGTCTCAGCAGATCCCGGATCGAGTCGGACAGTTCTCCGAGTTGCGCGCGCCCCAGCGCGCTGGCGCAGGCTGCCGGCGTCGGGCGCGTGGCCGGCGTGGCGGTCAGCGTCTCGCCGATCCGCCGGTCGACCGGAGCCTGGCGCTGCGGCGCGGTGAGCTGAACCGGCGGCTCCGGCGCGCCCAGCGTCAGCGAGCCGAGACGCGCCGCCATGGCCTGCTCCTGCGCCTGCCGCTCCTCGTCGAGGCGGCGGCGCTCGGTTTCGAGCGAGGCGAGCTCGGCGTCCTTGCGGGCGAGATCGGAGGCAAGCCGCTCCTTCTCCGCCCGCTCGGCGGCGGCCCTGTCGGGCCGGGCGGGCTGCGCCGGGGTCGGCGCGATGGCGGGGGCCGTGGCGACGTCCTCCATGGCCCGGCGCGCCAGGCTCTCGGCCGTCCGCTGGCGCTCGCGCTCGGCCTGCCGCAGCCGCTCCAGCAGCGCCCGCTCGCGCTCGCCGAACTCGCGCGCCAGCCGGTCGCGGTCGCGTTCCTCGGCGGCGCGGCGATCGATCAGGTCGAGTTTGGTGCGCGCGTCGATGGCGAAGAAGCTGTTCGGGAAGCGCGCGATGAAGCCGTTCAGCACGGCCGGATCGTCGCTGGCGCGGACCGCGCGCCAGACGTCGGCGTCGGTCTCCTCGCGGTTGAGGTAGAAGTCGCCGAGCAGCGAGAGCGAAAGCTCCGGCGTCTGCTTCCCGCCGGTCGCGTCGTAGACGACCTTCTGGACCCGGCGGAACATGCTGGCGATCTCCAGCCCCGGCGTCTGGATCTCCTGCACCAGCGCCGCCGTGAAAGGGCTGTTGCGGCCGGTCCCGTCGGCGGCGACGTCGTTGGCCTGCGTGGCGTAGGCCACAACCATGCCCTGCGCCCGCGCGATCGGGGCCAGCCCGTTGCCGACAGCGAAGCCGCGCGTCGCCTGCTTGCTGGCGAGCTGGCGCACGAACGGATTGTTGCGGCAGGCGTCCAGCACCATGATCTTGACGCCCCTGGCGAAGCCGAGCGCGGTGATGACGTCGTTCAGCCGCGTCGTCTCGTACTGGACGCTGACCTCGTCCTCGACCCGCGCCTCCACGGGGACGAGGTAGTTCTCGCCGTTAAACTGCAGGCCATGGCCGGCATAGTAGAACAGCACCGCGTCGGCGTCGCGCGCCAGGCGCGCGAACCTCGCCACCACCTGGTCCATGCCGCGCTTGTCGAGGTCGAGTCCGTCGACGACCTCGAACCCGACCTTTCGCAGGGCGACCGTCATGTCGCGCGCGTCGTTCAGCGTGTTGGGCAGCGGCTGCGCGTTGCGGTAGCCGGAATTGCCGATCACGAGCGCGACCCGGCGTTCCTCGCCGGCGGCCGGCGAGGCGATGCACTGGAGCGCCAGCGTCAGCAGCAGGATCAATCGTGCAATCGGCGACATCATCAGGTTCCTGTAGGGAAGCTACTGGAGGAAGGCGCGGGAATCCAGTCGAAATCGGGCCATGTCGACAATGCTGCAGGGTCTATGTCGGCGAGGTTTCCGATTTCTTGCTCTCGCGCCGGCAGGCTGGTAGCATCCAGACTTCCGCGAATGTGGAGACACAAGGATGTGCTTCATCCGGCCCGGCCGGTTCCTCTGCGTCGCCACCCTCGTCCTTGCGCTGGCGATGCTGGTCACGCCGTCCGTCGACGCCCAGCAACGCAGTCCGGCGCCGCCGGGGGCCAAGCTGAGATTCGTCGGTCTGGAGAACGGCGCCCGCGTCGGCACAAAGCTCACGGTGCGGTTCGAGATCGACGGGATGGAGGTCGTCCCGGCCGGCACGGCGCGGCGCCATGCCGGCCACCATCATCTCCTCGTCGACACGCCGCTGCCCGCGCTCGACCGCCCGATCCCGGCCGATTTCAACCATCTGCATTTCGGCGGCGGCCAGACCGAGACCGAGATCGCGCTCGCGCCCGGCCGGCACAAGCTGCAGCTTCTCTTCGCCGACCACGAACACGTCCCGCACAATCCGCCGGTGATGTCGGATCCGATCGAGATCGAGGTCGTGGCCGGGGCGGAGGAAAAGCCGCGCTCGGTCGCGGCGCCCGGCGCGCGCGTCTTCTTTCGCGATCTGGTCGATGGCGCGACGATCCCGCCGCGCGCGACGATCCGCTTCGGCGTCGAGAACATCGCGATCTCGCCGGCGGGAACGGCCCATGCGAGCGGCGGCCACCATCATCTCCTGATCGACACGGACACTCCGGCTCTGGACCGCGAAATCCCCAGCGACTTCAACCATGTCCATTTCGGCCGTGGTCAGACCGAATACGAACTGAACCTGCCGCCCGGCGAGCACACGCTGCAATTGCTGATGGGCGACCACGACCATGTGCCGCACGATCCGCCGGTGATGTCGCAACGGATCCGGGTCCGGGTCGTCGAGGGCGCGAGCGCGCCTGCCGTAACGTCCTCAGCCGGCCAGACATCCGGCCGCAGACCCTCGCCCCCGGACGCGGTGGTCTATTTCGTCTATCCGCGCGACGGGGAGACGATCTATCCGCGCTCGACCATCCGCTTCGGCCTTCGCAACATGGGCGTCGCGCCCGCGGGCGTCGTCAAGCCGGATACGGGCCACCACCATCTGATCATCGACGCGCCGACGCCGCCTCTCGACGTCGCGATCCCGGCCGATCTCAACCATCTGCATTTCGGCGGCGGCCAGACCGAAAAGGTCATCGCGCTGAAGCCGGGCTGGCATACGCTGCAGCTCATCCTCGCCGACGACCAGCATGTCCCGCATGACCCGCCCGTCATGTCGCAGCGCATCAGGATCTTCGTCGGAAACCCCCGCAAGACGGCGCGCCGGCGATGACCAGAACGACAGCCCTCACTCTGGCGATGGCGGCGGGCCTGGCCGCGCTGGCGGCGGCCTGGCCGGCCGGCCTCTCCAAGGCCCAGCAGACGGGTCACCAGCACCATGCCCAGCCAACCCAACCGGCGCAGACCGCCAAACGGCAGGTCCCGCCGCGCGGCGCGCTGGTCTATTTCCACTACCCGCTGGACGGCATCAGCGTGTCCGAGCGGTTCACCGTCCGCATCGGCCTGAAGGAAATGGGCGTCGCCCCCGCCGGCGTGACCACGCCGGTAACCGGGCACCACCATCTGCTGATCGATGTCGACAGCATCGCGCCCGACCAGCCGATCCCGGCCGACTACAACCACATCCATCTCGGCAACGGCCAGACGGAGGTCGTGGTCACGCTGCCCAAGGGCCGGCACACGCTGCAGCTTCTGCTGGGCGATCACGCGCATGTGCCCCATGATCCGCCGGTGATGTCCCAGAAGATCAGGATCAATGTCCGCTAGACCCGGCTACGTCGCACTGTGCGCCAGTTCCCGCCCGCTCCCGGCCGCGGCGCGCTTGATCGTGGCGCGCGCGGCGGCGGCTGTCGCGCTGTGCTGGCTTGTTCTCGGCGGGGCCGCCATGGCGCAACCCGCCGACCCCGCGCCGGCTCGCATCGCCCTGGTCATCGGCAATGCCCGCTACGAGGCGGCCGCGCCGCTGCCCGTGGCCGATCAGGCGAGGGCGGCGGCCGAGACGCTTCGCGAGGGCGGGTTCGACGTCGTGCTGGCCGAGAACACCACGCGCACCGAACTTGCGCTCGCCATCGCCGAATTCTCGACCCGGCTGCGGCGCGGCGGGCTCGCGGTCGTGTTCTATGCCGGCCAGGCCGTGCAGGCGCGCGGCCGCAACCTGCTGGTCCCGGTGGATACGCCCTCGCGCTCGGCGCAGGAGGTGCGCGACCGCGCCTTCGATCTCGACGTGCTGATCGACGCGCTGATCGTGTCGCGGCCGCGCAGCGCGCTCGTCCTGCTCGACGCCAGCCGCGACAACCCTTGGCAGGCGGCGGTCGACGACAGGCTCAAGGGCCTTGCCCCGATCGAGAAGATGCAGACCATCGCCGTCGCGGCGACGGCGCCGCCGGGACGAACCGTGCGCGCCAACGCCAATGCCGAAACCGGAGCGGTGGCGGAGTGGCTCAAGGCGATCGCGACCGTCAATCTCGACATGAGGGCCGCGCTGACGCGGGCGCGCAACGCCGCAGCAAAGGATGCCCGCGCGCATCAGCCCTTCTGGCTGTCCTCAGCCCCGCCGGCGGGGCTCATCGTGACGCCGCCGCCCCGTGCGCCGCAGGTCGCGCAGACGACGCGCGCGGTCATCTCGCCCGTCGATCCGCCGGGAACATCGGGCCAGCCCGATACCTATGAACTCTCCTTCTGGGAATCGATCCGCTCGAGCGAGAACCCGGCCGAGTACCGCGCCTATCTCGACGCCTATCCCAATGGCCGCTTCGCCGCCCTGGCGCGGGCGCGCGAGCAGACCTATGGCAAACGCGGCGCGCCGGCCGTCGCCAGCGTGACGCCGCCGGCCCCGGCGCGCCCGCAGGCGACCCCGGCCGTCGCGCCGCCGGCATCGCCGCCGTCCTCCGCCCGGACCCTGCGCGACTGCGCCGACTGCCCGGAGATGGCGCTCGTTTCGGCCGGCAGTTTCGAGATGGGCTCCAACGAAATCTTCGAGTTCGAGAAGCCGGTCCACGCCGTGACTCTGAAGGCCGCATTCTATATCGGCGTCAACGAGGTGACGTTCGCGCAATGGGACGCCTGCGTCGATCAGGGCGGCTGCCAGCACCGCCCCAATGATCGCGGAGCCGGCCGCGGCGAGCGCCCTGTCACCGACATCCACTGGGACGACGCCAACGCCTATACGGCCTGGCTCTCGGTGAGGACCGGGAAGCGCTACCGGCTGCCGACCGAAAGCGAATGGGAATACGCCGCCCGCGCCGGCTCGACGACGAGCTATCCCTGGGGGCGCGCCGTCGAGGTCGACAAGGCCAATTGCAATGGCTGCAACCCGCAGCCGCGCCGGCAGTCCACGCCCGTCGGCCAGTTTCCGCCCAACGCGCTAGGGCTGCACGACATGGCCGGCAACGCCGCCGAATGGGTGGCCGATTGCTGGGCCGACAACTACCGCGCCAAGCCGCGCGACGGCTCGGCCTTCGCCGCGCCGGGCTGCCGCGAACGCGTGCTGCGCGGCGGCTCGTTCAACAACGACCCGCGCTACCTGCGCTCGGCGGCGCGCTTCAAATACGAGTCGAATGTGCGCTTCTATACCAATGGTCTGCGCGTGGTCCGCGAGCCCTGAGGGACGCAAAACGCACTCCAGGGCTGGAGCATGTTGTCGCCCGGGACCGGTTCCGACGTTTTGGCATCATGCGTTAGTTCTGCGCGACTTTCGATCCCTTGATGGTGACATTGCCGCTCGCCTTCGCGTTGATGACGCCGCTTGCGGCGATCGAGACATCCTTGCCCTTGAGGGCGATCGTGCCGTCCTTCTTCATGGCCAGCGAGCTGTTGCCACTCTGGATCACCACGGAATCCGCGGAGGCGATGGCCAGCGAGCGGCCGAACGCCAGTTCGGCGGAGGCCGTGTTCTTGAGCTTCAGCCCCCGCGCCTCGACCGCCATGTCCTGGGCCGCCACAAGGCTGACATTGCGGCCGGCGCGAAGGCTGACATCGACGCCGACGGTCAGCCCGAGCCGGCTGCCCACGGCCACGGCCATCGTCGCACCGGTCGAGACCGACAGGTTCGTGCCGCTCTGGACGCCAAGCGCGCCGCCGACGGTGATATCGGCCATCGCGCCTGCGACGAGGTTGAACTGGCCGGCGGAGGTGATGCTGGTCTGATTGGCGGTGATGGCCAACGAGCCGCCCGAGCGGATTTCGGTGCGGTTTCCCGATACGAGCAGATTGCCGTCCGCCGTGACGGCAAGACCGCCGCGGGACGCCACGGTCATCTGGCCCTGGGCCGTGAGAACGAGCGAGCCCGGCGTGGAGATCGTGATGCCGCCGGCATGGACCGTGATGGCGTCCGCCAGCGCTTTGAGGGCCGCCTCCAGCGCCGTCACCCGGCGCGTCAGCGCGGCAATGTCCTCCACCATGGCTTCCTCCGGGGACGCAGCGTCCTGACGTCACGAAACACTCGCGCGCCACGGACTGCAAGCACCGCACGGCTGGGGAACGCCACCCGCCACGTCGAGAGTACGTTTTCTGACGCCCGCTACGGCTCAAGCCGCGGGCGCACGGGATCAGGCCGCCCGCTCCAGAGATTTTGGGGTCGCTCCGTCCATCGCGCCGATCGCCGTCAGAACGGGCCGGAGTTCGCCGAGCGACATCTGCTCGAAGGGGAGGTTGACGAAGGCGGTGACGCGCGCCGTCAGGTCGCGGTAGCTCCGCAGGAAGGCGGCGCGGCGCGCCGCTTGCGGGCCTGAAGCCGCGGCCGGGTCGTCCAGCCCCCAATGCACGCGCATCGGAACGCCCGGAAAGGCCGGGCAGGCCTCGTCGGCCGCGTCGTCGCACACCGTGACCACGAGGTCGAGCGCAGGGGCGTCCGGGCCGAGGAACTCGTCCCAGGATTTCGAGCGCATCGCCGAGATGTCGTAGCCGAGATCGTCCAGCAGACCGAGCGCGAGCGGATGCGGCGCTTCCTGCGGGCGCGAGCCTGCCGAAAAAGCCTCGATGCGGCCCGCGCCCTCGCGGTTCATCACCGCTTCCGCCATGATCGACCGGGCCGAATTCCCCGTGCAGACCACGAGAACGCGCAAGGGGCGCTCGCTGGCGACGCTGTCGCGGCGGGCCGGAAGCATCGCGGGCTCGCTGGCGCAGGCCGCCGGCCGCTCCGTGCAGCAGGCCTCGCCGAGAAAGGCGAGCAGCGCGTCGGCCCGGCCGGCCTGCGCCGCGAAGATGATGTGGCGGCCTTCGCGCCGCGAAGCCAGCAGCCCGACCTGCTCCAGCGCCGACAGATGCGTCGAGAGCGTGTTGTGGGCTACCGCCAGCAAGCGGCCGATATCGCCTGCGGCCAGTCCGTGCGGCCGGTAGCGCATCAGCAGCCGGAAAATCTCCAGACGCGTCGGCTGCGCGAGCGCCCCCAGCAGCGCGACGGCGTCAGGCGAATCGAGGCTTTGCGTCACGCGGCGTGGTCCTGCGGGGCGATCGCGCTGCGGGTCTGGTCCTTCCCGATCGTATCGAGATGCTGCTTCAGCGCCATGCCCTGCAGCGTGCCGAGCGGCAGGCTCGAGAAGACCGAGATGCGGTTGTGCAGCATGCGGTAGGCGTCGGCGAAGGCAAGCGCCTTCTGCACATCGTCGCCGACGAAGGCGGCGGGGTCGGGCAGCGTCCACAGCGCGGTGACGGGCGCGCCGGGCCAGGCCGGCGGCGCCTCGTTGGCGGCGGTTTCCGACAGGGTGAAGACGAAATCCATCTCCGGCGCATCGGGTCCGGCAAATTCGAGCCAGCTCTTCGGTTTCAACTCCGTCAGGTCGTGGCGCAGCGAGGCGAGCAGGCGCTCGGCAAAGGGGTTGGCCGCGCCCTGCGGCTGGCTGCCGGCGCTGAACCCTTCGAACTTTCTCGGTGCGAGTTTGGCGAGGATCGCCTGCGCCATGAGCGAGCGCGCATGATTGCCCTTGCAGATGAAGAGAACCTTGAGGGGAGCCGTTTCCATGACAGTCTCGTTATGTCGGTTGATATCGACATATCTATGGTCCCTCTGATATGTCGGAGTCAACCGACATATTGACATGTTGGCTTCATCCGGGCGATGCAGCCTGCGGCATCATCGGACAGGAGGATGGATCATGCGGGTCGGCATCAACGGCATGGGGCGGATCGGGCGGCTGGCGCTGCGGGCGGCGCTGGGCGCGGCGCACCGGCCGGCGGACGACCCGCGCGCCGGCAACCGGCTCGATGTCGTCCATCTCAACGAGATCAAGGGCGGCGCGGCGGCGACCGCCCATCTGCTCACATTCGACAGCATGCAAGGCCGCTGGCGCGCCGATATCGAGCATCACGGCGACGACGCGATCCAGATCGACGACCGCAGGCTCGGCTTCTCGTCTGAAGCCGCCCCGGGCGATATCCCATGGGGCGATCTTGGCGTCGACGTTGTGCTGGAATGCACGGGCAAGTTCATCACCCCCGCGACGATCGAGGGCCATCTGAAGCGCGGCGCGAAACGCGTCATCGTGGCCGCGCCGGTCAAGGATCAGTCGGTGCTCAACGTCGTCGTCGGCGTCAACGAGCATCTCTATGAGCCGGACAAGCATCCCATCGTCACCGCCGCCTCCTGCACGACGAACTGCCTAGCGCCCGTCGTGAAGGTCGTTCACGAGAACCTGGGAATCCGCCACGGCCAGATCACCACGATCCATGATCCGACCAACACCAATGTTGTCGTCGATGCGCCGCACAAGGACCTGCGCCGGGCCCGCTCGGCGATGCTCTCGCTGCAGCCGACGACGACCGGCAGCGCCACCGCGATCGCGCTGATCTACCCCGAGCTGAAGGGCAAGCTCGACGGCCACGCCGTGCGCGCGCCTGTCCTCAACGCCTCGCTGACCGACTGCGTCTTCGAGCTGGAGCGGCCGACCACGGCTGTCGAGGTCAACGCGCTGTTCGAGCAAGCCGCCAGCGGCCCGCTCGCCGGCATTCTCGGCTACGAGCCGCGCCCGCTGGTCTCGATCGATTACCAGGGTGACACCCGCTCCGCCATCGTCGACGGGCTCTCGACGCTGGTCACCGACGGCACGCTGCTCAAGGTCTATGCCTGGTACGACAACGAGATGGGCTATGCCTGCCGCATGGTCGACCTCGCCTGCCATCTCGACAGCGTGGGTATCCGGGCGTGACCTCGGGAGCGCGCAACTACGCCATCGTCACCGCCGCCTATTGGGGCTTCACCCTGACCGACGGCGCGTTGCGCATGCTGGTGCTGCTGCATTTCTTCCGGCTCGGCTATTCGCCCTTCACGCTCGCCTTCCTGTTCCTGCTCTACGAGGCGGCGGGCGTCGCCGCCAACCTGATCGGCGGCTGGCTCGCGGCCCGCTACGGCATCACGCGGATGCTGGCCGTCGGGCTCACGACGCAGATCCTCGGCTTCCTGCTGCTGTCGGGCCTGTCGCCGGACTGGACGGCGGCAGTCTCGGTCGCCTGGGTCGTGCTGGCGCAAGGCGTCTGCGGCGTCGCCAAGGACCTGACCAAGACCGCCTCGAAATCGGCGATCAAGGTGGCTGAAGCCTCCGCGAAGGCGGAGGACTCGGAAGGCCGGCTGTTCCGCTGGGTCGCCTGGTTCACCGGCTCGAAGAACGCGATGAAGGGCGTCGGCTTCTTCCTCGGCGGTCTTTTGTTGGAGTTTTTGGGCTTCCGCGGCGCGCTCTGGGCGATGGCCGCGATGCTCGCCCTCATCCTGCTCGGCGTCGTCACCTCCCTGCCGGCGATGATGGGCAAGGCCAAGGCCAGCCGGAGCGCGCGCGAGCTCTTCGCCAAGAACCGGGGCGTCAACCTGCTGGCCATCGCCCGCGTCGCGCTGTTCGGCGCGCGCGACGTCTGGTTCGTCGTCGGCGTGCCGGTCTTCCTCTACGCCTCGGGCTGGACCTTCATCATGGTCGGCACGTTTCTGGCGCTCTGGACCATCGGCTACGGGCTCGTTCAAGCGGCGGCTCCGGCATTTGTCAGGCGCAGCCCCGACGGGCTGTCGAGCGAGGTGCCGGCGGCGCGGCTCTGGTCGCTGGGTCTGGCGGTCATTCCATTCGCCATCGCAGGGCTGCTCGCAGGCGGGATCGGCCTACGAGCCGATCTGCTTCTCGTCGCGGGCTTGAGCCTGTTCGGCTTCGCCTTCGCCGTGAACTCCTCGCTCCATTCCTATCTGATCCTGGCTTATGCCGGCTCGGAGAAGGCGGCCGAGGATGTCGGCTTCTACTATGCCGCCAACGCGCTGGGCCGCTTCGGCGGGACGCTGCTGTCGGGCCTGCTCTACCAATGGGGCGGCCTTGGCGCCTGCCTGGTCGGATCGGGCCTCATGCTGGCCGTCTGCTGCGTGATGACGCTGGCGCTGCCGGCACGAAAGACGACCGACATCGCGCGCCTCGAAGCCTGACGCGGCCAAAAGGAAAGGGCCGCGACCCTGTCCGGTCACGGCCCTTTCGGGATCAGCCTTCTCGTTGGCGCGGGAGCCCGCTCAGTAGCCCAGCGCGGCTTCGAGCGGGCCTTTCGGCAACGGCACGAGGAACCAGACCTCGAACATCATGAAATTGACGACAGCGATGCCGATCGAGACGGCGGCGGCCTTCCAGAGCGGGAACTTGCCGAAGAAGATCATGAAGGCGCCGATATAGACGGCGGCGGAGATGTAGATGCCGATGAAATGCGTCGCGAAGACGAAGATCACGGCCGGGACGAAGATCGCCGCCATGCGTCCCAGGCCGACGGACGTCACCGCCGTCTCGTCCGCTTCTTCCGAGCGCGGCAGCGCCTTGACCAGGTTGACGATGCTGGCGATTCCCATCGCCAGAGCCATATAGAAGGGGAACATGCCGGCGCGGGGACCCTCGTTCGCCTTCCACGAAATGCCGAGGCGCAGGCTGTCGACCATCACGATCGCGCAGATGACCAGGAAGAAAATCGCGACCGCGATGTCGAGCGTGCGGTAACTGGCGAGCGGCCGGCCTTCGGCTTCAGTCTCGATGCTCATGGAAAATACTCCTCGCCGGATCCGGCGTCTTGTCGCGCCAGCGCTGCTGTTCGGGTTTGCTGGGGACCGCGAGGGTTGCCCCTCGCGGTCCGGGTTGGATCAGGCTCGCGATGCGATCACTGCGTCGCCAGGAAGCCGGCCTCTTTCATCAGGCTGGCATGCACGTCCTGGGCGTTGGCGACCCACTTCTCGTATTCGGCGCCGCTCAGGAAGGTCTGGTTGAAGGCGCCCTTCTCCATGAACTCCTTCCAGTCCGGCGTCGCCATCACCTTCTTGAACAGGTCGACGTAGAAAGCGACCTGTGCCGGCGTGGCGTTCTTGGTGGTGAAGATGCCGCGCAGCATCTGGTATTCCACCGGCAGTCCCGATTCCGTGCAGGTCGGGATATCCGACCAGGATTGGGTCGCCGTGACCTTCGTGGTGTAGGTCGAGCGCTTGCCGTCGAAGATGCACAGCGGCCGCAACTGGCCGGCGCGCCATTGGCCGACGGCCTCGATCGGGTTGTTGACGGTCGAGTCGACATGCTTGCCGACGAGCTGGACGGCTACCTGTCCACCGCCGGCATAGGGCACATAGGTGAACTTCTTGCCGCCGGTCTGCCGCTCGAGCGCGGCGGTGACGATCTGGTCTTCCTGCTTGGAGCCAGTGCCGCCCATCTTGAACTGGCGGTCGGTTCCGCCCTTGACGGCCTCGACATAGTCCTTCGCCGTCTTGTATGGCGACTCGACGTTGACCCAGAGCACGAACTGGTCCAGCGCCAGCATGGCGACGGGCTTCATATCCTTCCAGTTGAACGGCGAGCCGGTTCCGAGCGGCGTGGTGAACAGGTTCGACAGCGTGATGGCGAGCTTGTGGGGATCGTTGGCGCTGGACTTCATCTCCAGGAAGCCTTCGGCGCCCGCGCCGCCGCCCTTGTTGATGACGATCAGCGGCTGCTTCATCAGGTTGTGCTTCTGGACGACGCCCTGAACGAAGCGCGCCATCTGGTCGGCGCCGCCGCCGGTGCCTGCCGGTATGATAAGCGTCACCGGCTTGGCCGGCTCCCACCCTTGCGCCAGAGCCGGCGAGGCGAGGCAGGTGCTTGCCGCCAGTGCCGCCGCGATACCCTTGGCCTTCAACATTCCTCTCCAGATCATCATGCTTCTCCTTGTTGGCGGCTTGTTGCCGCGGTTGGCAGTCATGAAGTTGATAGTTCGGGATTCTTTTCGTCCCATTTCGTCAGACATCGCCAAGGACGCCTGCGCGTCAATGGCCGCGCGCCAGGCGCGGCCATCCTGCTCGTTGTCGCGCGTCACGCTGTGCGCGCGGCCGCGCCATCGCCCGCGAACTTCGCCCGCAGGGTCTGGAGCGCCGGCCAGAAAGCCATCACCAGGCCCAGGGTGATGATGCCACCGCACAGCCAGTTGGAGAAGAAGATGCTGACGTCGCCCTGCGACAGCAGCATCGCCTGCCGGAACGAGCTTTCCGCCTGGTCGCCCAGAACCAGGGCCAGCACCAGCGGCGGCAGCGGATAGCGCAGCTTGTTGAACAGGTAGCCCATCACGCCGAAGACCAGCATCATCCAGACGTCGAACATGGCGTTGTTGACGGTGAAGGCGCCGATCGCGCAGATCACGACGATGGCCGGCGCGATGATCGAGAACGGCACCCGCAGGATGGCGGCGAAGAAGGGCACGCAGGTCAGGACCATGACGAGGCCGACGACGTTGCCGAGATACATCGAGGCGATCAGGCCCCAGACGAAATCGGGCTGCTCGACGAAGAGCAGCGGTCCCGGCTGCAGGCCCCAGATCAGCAGGCCGCCGAGAAGGACGGCGGCGGTCGGCGAGCCGGGGATGCCGAGCGTCAGCATCGGCAGCAGGGCGGCGGTGCCGGCGGCGTGGGCGGCGGTCTCCGGCGCGACGACGCCTTCCAGTTCGCCCCTGCCGAAATTGTTGCCCTGCTTCGAGAAGCGCTTGGCGATGCCGTAGCCCATGAAGGAGGCGGGCGTGGCGCCGCCGGGCGTGATGCCCATCCAGCAGCCGACGATGCAGCTCCGCAGGAAGGTCAGCCACATCCTCGGGAGCTGCTTCCAGGTGCGGATGACAGCGTCCATCCGCAGTTTGGCGGCGGCGCCGTTGAACTTCAGCCCGTCTTCCATCGACGAGAGAATCTCGCCGATGCCGAACAGGCCGATGACCGCGACGAGGAACTTGAAGCCGTTGAGCAGTTCGTCCTGGCCGAAGGTCATCCGCAGCGTGCCGGTGACGTTGTCGAGGCCGACCGCGGCGAGCGCGAAGCCGAGGCACATCGACGCGACGGTCTTGAAGGCGGAGCCGCGGCCCATGCCGATGAAGCTGGCGAAGGTCAGGAACTGGACCGCGAAAAATTCGGCCGGGCCGAATTTCAACGCGAATTTGGCGACCACCGGCGCCAGGAACGTAATGAGAATGACGGCGAAGATCGCGCCGACGAAGGAGGAGGTGAACGCGCCGACCAGCGCTTCGTCGGCCTTGCCGTTCTGAGCCATGGGATGACCGTCGAAGGTCGTCGCCACGGACCAGGGTTCGCCGGGAATGTTGAACAGGATCGAGGTGATGGCGCCGCCGAACAGCGCGCCCCAGTAGATGCTGGTCAGGAGAATGATCGCCGCCGTCGGCGACATCGTGAAGGTCAGCGGCAGGAGAATGGCGACGCCGTTGGCTCCCCCAAGACCCGGCAGAACGCCGATGACGACACCGAGCGTGATGCCGATCACCATCAGCATGATATGATAGAAGCTGAAGGCGACGGCAAAGCCGCCCATGAGGGAGTTCAGTTCATCCATGGCGCGCTTCCCTAAATTCGGCCGTGTTTCGGGACTGCGAGATGACCTGCCGCAGAACCGACCGACCTTGTTTGAAGTAGCCTAGGTCGAAACTTGTTGGCATGCAATATGCCATTTCTAGGTGCGCTGCAGCAATATTATTGCCCCAAAATGGCCGTTGCACGCCTCGATTCTTTCGTTATATGGTATGCCAGAAACCATCGTAGCCTGGAGCATGATGCGCCGGAGCTCGGAGGCATGCAGGCTCGGAAACAGTTTTCGCAATGGTCAGGGCGCGGCTCGAAATCAAACCGATCGAGGAGGTTCAAAGCCTCAAGAACCGTGCCTACGACGCTTTGAAGGCGGCGATCGGCGCGATGCAGATCTATGACGCCAACGCCCGGCTGCGCCTCGACGAGCGGGCGCTCTCGCTCCAGTTCGGCGTCAGCCGGACGCCGCTGCGCGAGGCTCTCGCCCAGCTCGAGCAGGAGGGTCTGGTCAGGATCGCGCCGCGCCGCGGCATCTTCATCGTCCGCAAGACCAAGGCCGAGATCCTCGAGATGATCACGGTCTGGGCGGCGCTCGAAAGCATGGCCGCGCGGCTGGTCACCCAGATCGCATCCGACGCCGACATCGCCGGGCTGCACGGGCTCGTCGACACGTTTTCCAACGCCGATCTCGACGCGCAGATGGGCGAGTACTCCGACGCCAACATCCGTTTCCATGCGGCGATCATCGGCCTGTCCGGCTGCAGGCTCATCACCGACATCTCGAACGGCCTGTTCACCCATGTGCGCGCCATCCGCCAGCGCACGATCTTCGAGAAGGATCGCGCCCGCCGCTCGATCGCCGATCACAAGGAGATCGTCGAGGCGCTGGAATCGCGCCATAGCGAGCGGGCGGAGCGACTCGTGCGCGAGCACACGCTCAAACTGCGGGATCACGTCGAGAAGTTCGTCCAGCTCGACTGATCCGGGACGTCAGAACCAGCCACCAGCGGACCGGCTTCCGAAACGCAAGAGACCGGTCACAAGAACGATTGTCAGGGAGGAAGCGGAATGTCCGCGGTACCACACAGCGCAAGTGCCTATGCAGCCGATGCCGAGCGGGAGCTGACAGACGGCTTCCACCTGATCATCGACGCGCTCAAGCTCAACGGCGTCGAGACGATCTATGGCGTGCCCGGCATCCCGATCACCGATTTCGGCCGCATGGCGCAGGGCGCCGGCATCCGCGTGATCTCGTTCCGGCACGAGCAGAACGCCGGCAACGCGGCGGCCATCGCCGGCTACCTGACCAAGAAACCCGGCATCTGCCTCACCGTCTCGGCCCCGGGCTTTCTCAACGGGCTGACGGCGCTCGCCAACGCCACGACCAACTGCTTCCCGATGATCCTGATCTCGGGCTCCTCCGAGCGCGAGATCGTCGACCTGCAGCAGGGCGACTACGAGGAGATGGACCAGCTCGCCATCGCCAAGCCGCTCTGCAAGGCGGCGTTCCGCGTGCTCCACGCCGCCGATATCGGCATCGCGGTGGCGCGCGCGATCCGCGCCGCCGTGTCGGGACGTCCCGGCGGCGTCTATCTCGATCTGCCCGCCAAGCTGTTTTCCCAGACCATGGACGCCGAGGCCGGCGAGAAGTCGCTGGTCAAGGTCATCGACGCCGCTCCGGCGCAGATTCCCGGGCCCGATGCGGTCAAGCGCGCCCTCGACGTTCTCAGGGGCGCCAAGCGTCCGCTCATCATCCTCGGCAAGGGCGCGGCCTACGCCCAGGCCGATGACGAGATCCGCGCGCTGATCGAGAAGAGCGGCATCCCCTTCCTGCCGATGAGCATGGCCAAGGGGCTCCTGCCCGACACCCATCCGCAGTCGGCCGGCGCGGCGCGCTCGACCGTGCTGAAGGATTCCGACGTCGTCATGCTGATCGGCGCCCGCCTCAACTGGCTGCTCTCGCACGGCAAGGGCAAGAGCTGGGGCGACGCGCCCAAGAAGTTCATCCAGATCGACATCGAGCCCAAGGAGATGGATTCGAACGTTGAGATTGTCGCCCCGGTGGTCGGCGATATCGGCTCCTGCGTCTCCGCTCTGCTCGCGGGCATCGAGGCGCAATGGCAGGCGCCTCCGGCCGAATGGACCAATGCCGTCAATGCCAAACGCGACGACAACATCGCCAAGATGGCGCCGCGCCTGCTGAAGAACTCGACGCCCATGGACTTCCACGGCGCGTTGGGCGCGCTCCGCACCGTCATCAAGGAGCGGCCGGACGCGATCCTCGTCAACGAGGGCGCCAACACGCTCGACCTGGCGCGCGGCATCATCGACATGTACCAGCCGCGCAAGCGCCTGGATGTCGGCACCTGGGGCGTCATGGGCATCGGCATGGGCTTTGCGGTCGCCGCCGCGATCGAGACCGGCAAGCCGGTGCTCGCGGTCGAGGGCGATTCGGCCTTCGGCTTCTCCGGAATGGAGGTCGAGACGATCTGCCGGTACAACCTGCCGGTCTGCATCGTGATCTTCAACAACAACGGCATCTATCGCGGCACCGACGTCAACCCGAGCGGAGGGGAGGACGTCGCGACCACCGTGTTCGTCAGGGACTCGCGCTACGACAAGATGATGGAGGCCTTCGGCGGCGTCGGCGTCAACGTGACGACGCCCGACGCGCTGAAGCGCGCCGTCGACGAGGCCATGGATTCCGGCAAACCGACGCTCATCAACGCGGTGATCGACCCGGCGGCCGGCACCGAGAGCGGCCGCATCGGCAACCTCAATCCCCAAAGCGTCGTTCGCAAGAAATAAGCCCCGCGCAAGACCGGGGGGAGGGCACAATGAAAGCGCTCGAAGGCGTCAGGATACTCGATTTCACGCATGTGCAATCAGGGCCGACCTGCACCCAGCTGCTCGCCTGGTTCGGGGCCGACGTGATCAAGGTCGAGCGCCCCGGCGCCGGCGACATCACGCGCGGCCAACTCCGGGACGTGCCCGACGCCGACAGCCTGTACTTCACCATGCTGAACCACAACAAGCGGTCGATCACGCTCGACACCAAGAATCCCGCCGGGATGGAGGTGCTGTGGGAGATGGCGAAGGTCTGCGACGTGCTCGTCGAGAATTTCGCGCCCGGCGTGCTCGACCGCATGGGCTTCGGCTGGCAGAAGCTGCACGAGGTCAATCCGCGCCTCATCGTCGCGTCGGTGAAGGGCTTCGGCCCCGGACCCTACGAAGACTGCAAGGTTTACGAGAACGTCGCGCAATGCGCCGGCGGCTCGGCCTCGACAACGGGCTTCCGGGACGGGCCTCCGCTCGTCACGGGCGCCCAGATCGGCGATTCCGGCACCGGCCTGCATCTGGCGCTGGGCATCGTCACGGCGCTCTACCACCGCACCCGCACCGGACTCGGCCAGAAGGTCGACTGCGCCATGCAGGACGGCGTCCTCAACCTGTGCCGCGTCAAGCTGCGCGACCAGCAGCGCCTGGCCCATGGCCCGCTCGAGGAGTTCAGCCAATTCGGCGAGGGCGTGCCGTTCGGCGAGGCCGTGCCGCGCGCCGGCAACGATTCCGGCGGCGGCCAGCCCGGCCGCATCCTGAAATGCAAGGGTTGGGAGACCGACCCCAACGCCTATCTCTACTTCATCACCCAGGCGCCGGTCTGGGAGAGAATCTGCGACATCATCGGCGAGCCCGGCTGGAAGACCGATCCGGACTACGCCCGGCCGAGGGCGCGCCTGCCGCGCCTGAACCAGATCTTCGCGCGGATCGAGGAGTGGACCATGACCAAGACCAAATTCGAGGCCATGGACATCCTGAACCAGTACGACGTGCCCTGCGGCCCGATCCTGTCGATGAAGGAGATCGCCGAGGAGCCGTCGCTGCGCGAAACCGGCACCGTGGTCGAGGTCGACCATCCCGGACGCGGCAAGTATCTCTCGGTCGGTAATCCGATCAAGCTCTCGGCCAGCCCGACCGAGGTGACGCGCTCGCCTCTGCTCGGCGAACACACGCAGGAGATCCTGCGCGATGTCCTGAAGTTCGACGAGGACCGTATCGCGACGATCATGGCCTCGGGCGCCACTGGCGCAGCCACGCGCATCGCGGCGGAATAGCCTTCTCGCAAACCCGCGACCCTCGCTAAAACGAAACGGTCCGACGCCTCCGTCAGGGAGGCGTCGGACCGTTTCGTCCGGCGCTACGGCCGCGCCGCACGGGCGCGGTCGGCGGCCGCAGCCGCCTATTCCGCAGCGGTCATCATCTGGTCGGTGTCCGGCCCGGCCCGCACCGCGCAGAACTTGAACTCCGGGATCTTGCCGGTCGGGTCCAGCGCCGGATTGGTCAGCAGGTTGGCGGCTGCTTCGGCGTAGCAGAACGGCAGGAACACCATGTTCTGCGGCACGTCGCGGTCGGAGCGCACCTTGACGCTGACCGCGCCGCGCCGGGTTTCCAGTTTGACGAAGCCGCCAGGCGCGATGCCGAGACGGCCGAGATCGCGCGGCGACATCAGGGCGACCGCCTCTGGCTCCAGATCGTCGAGCACGCCGGCGCGTCGCGTCATCGAGCCGGTATGCCAGTGCTCCAGCACGCGGCCGGTGGAGAGCACCATCGGATACTCGTCATCGGGCACCTCGTCGGGCGCGACGATGTTGGCGGGCACGATCCTGGCGCGGCCGCTCTTGGTCGGGAAGCCCTGCGCGAAGATGATCTCGTTGCCTGGCTGGTCGGGTCCGTCGACCGGATAGGTCACCGCGCCTTCGCGCTCGAGCCGCTCCCAGGTGATGTTGCGGAAGGAGGGCATGACGAGCGCCATCTCTGCGAAGACCTCGGGAGGGCCGGCATAGTCCCAGGCGCAGCCCATGCGCCGGGCGATCTCCTGGATGATCCACCAGTCCTGTCTCGCCTCGCCCGGCGGACGGATGACCTGACGGGCGATCTGCACCCGCCGGTCGGTGTTGGTGAAGGTGCCGACCTTCTCGGCGAAGGCCGAGGCGGGAAGCACCACGTCGGCGTGGAAGGCCGTCTCGGTCAGGAACAGGTCCTGCACGACCAGATGGTCGAGCATCGCCAGCGCGCCACGGGCATGGTTGAGGTCGGGGTCCGACATCGCCGGGTTCTCGCCCTCGATATACATGCCGGTGATCTGGCCGGCATGGATCGCATTCATGATCTCGACCACCGTCAGCCCCGGCTTGGGATCGAGCGACTGGCCCCACAGCGTCTCGAAGATGCCGCGGACCTCCGCGTTCTCGACGGATTGGTAGTCGGGATAGACCATCGGGATCAGGCCGGCGTCGGAGGCGCCCTGGACGTTGTTCTGGCCGCGCAGCGGATGGAGCCCGGTGCCTGGCCTGCCGACCTGGCCGGTGACCATGGCGAGCGCGATCAGGCAGCGCGCATTGTCGGTGCCGTGGACGTGCTGGCTGATGCCCATGCCCCAGAAAATGATCGCGGCGCGCGAGCGCGCATAGGCGCGCGCGACCTCCTTCAGCGTCTCGGCGGGAATGCCGCAGACCGCCGCCATCTTCTCCGGCGGGAAGTCTTGGATGCTTTCCTTGAGACGCTCGAAGCCTTCCGTGTAGCCGGCTATATATTGCTCGTCCGTCAGACCCTCGGTGATGATCGTGTGCAGCATCGCGTTCAGCATGGCGACATCGCTGCCGGGCTTGAAGGCAAGATGCTTCCAGGCATGGCGCGACAAGGTCTGGTGGCGCGGGTCCATGATGACGAGCTTGGAGCCGCGCTTGGCTGCGTTCTTGAGGAAGGTCGCCGCGACCGGATGGTTCACCGTCGGATTGGCGCCGATCACGATGATCAACTCGGCATCGAGCGCGGCCGAGAACGGTGCCGTCACGGCGCCGGAATTGACGCCTTCCATCAGGGCCGCGACCGAGGAGGCGTGGCACAGCCTCGTGCAGTGATCGACATTGTTCGAGCCGAAACCGGTTCGCACCAGCTTCTGGAACAGGTAGGCTTCCTCGTTGGAGCCCTTCGCCGAGCCGAAGCCGGCCAGCGCCTTGCGGCCTTTCTCGTCGCGGATGCGCTTGAGTCCGTTCGCCGCGATGTCCAGCGCCTCCTCCCAGGAGGCTTCGCGGAAATGCGTCCACGGATTGGCGGGGTCGACCTGGTCGCGCGCGTCCTTGGGCATGTTCGCCAGCCGCACCAGCGGCTTGGTCAGCCGGTGCGGATGATGGATGTAGTCGAAGCCGAAGCGCCCCTTGACGCAGAGCCGGTTGCGGTTCGCCGGGCCGTTGCGGCCTTCGGCGTAGACGATCTTCTCGTCCTTGACCTCATAGGTGACCTGGCAGCCGACGCCGCAATAGGGGCACAGCGAATCGACCTTCCTGTCGGCCCAGACCGTGCGGGTCTGGTTCGCGTCGAGAAAGGCCGAGGGCATCAGCGCCCCGGTCGGGCAGGCCTGCACGCATTCGCCGCAGGCCACGCAGCTCGACTGGCCCATCGGGTCGTCGAAGTCGAAGACGATCTTGGCCCCGGCGCTGCGATAGGCCATCCCGATCACGTCGTTGACCTGGACCTCGCGGCAGGCGCGCACGCACAGCCCGCACTGGATGCAGGCGTCGAGATTGACGCTCATCGCCGTGTGGCTGACGTCGGACTGCCAGCGCTCGACGGCGGGGAAGCGGCTTTCGGTGACGCCGGTGGTCTCGGCCCAGCCCCAGAATTTCGAGGTCGGGTCATGCGAGGTGGCGCGCGCCGGCTGGTCGGCGACCAGCAGCTCCATCACCATCTTGCGGGCCTTTTCGGCCCGCTCCGTCGCGGTGTGCACCTTCATGCCGACCGTCGGCTTTCGCATGCAGGACGCGGCGAGCACGCGCTCGCCCTCGACCTCGACCATGCAGGCGCGGCAATTGCCGTCGGCGCGGTAGTCGGGCTCGGGCGAATAGCACAGATGCGGGATCGTCGTGCCCAGCCGCTGCGCCACCTGCCAGATCGTCTCGTCGTGGCCAGCCTCGACGCGCTCGCCGTTCAGCTCGAAGGTGATGCTCATTCCGCCGCTTCCTTCGTCATGAATTCCTCGGGGAAGTAGCGCATCACGCAGGTCAACGGGTTGGCCGCCGCCTGGCCCAGGCCGCAGATCGAGGCGTCGCGCATCGCCTGCGACAGTTCCCCGAGCAGTTCCTGGTTCCAGCTCGGGCGCTGCATCAGCATCACCGCCTTCTGCGTGCCGACGCGGCAGGGCGTGCATTGCCCGCAGCTCTCGTCCTCGAAGAAGCGCATCAGGTTCAGCGCCGCGCCGCGCATGTCGTCGCGGTCGGACAGGACGACGACCGCGGCCGAGCCGATGAAGCAGCCATGCTTTTCGAGCGTGCCGAAATCGAGCGGGATGTCGTCCATGGCGGCAGGCAGGATGCCGCCCGAGGCGCCGCCGGGCAGATAGGCGTGGAAGCGGTGGCCTTCCTGCATGCCGCCGCAGAATTCCTCGATCAGTTCGCGGATGGTGACGCCGGCGGGCGCCAGCTTGACGCCCGGCTCGCGGACGCGGCCGGAGACCGAATAGCTTCGCAGGCCGACGCGGCCGTTGCGCCCATGCGAACTCCACCAGCCCTTGCCCTTCTCGACGATGTCGCGAACCCAGTAGAGCGTCTCGACATTGTTGATCAGCGTCGGCCGGCCGAACAGCCCGACCTGGAACGGGAAGGGCGGTTTGTGGCGCGGCAGGCCGCGCTTGCCCTCGAGGCTTTCGAGCAGCGAGGATTCCTCGCCGCAGATATAGGCGCCGGCTCCCCGCCGCATGTGGATCGCCGGGCCGCCCGGCGGCAGCTTCGCGATCTCGCGCTCAAGGATCTCGCGGGCGAGCGGATACTCGTCGCGCAGATAGATATAGACCGCGTCGGCCTCGACGACATGCGCGCCGATCAGCGTGCCTTCCAGAAAGCGGTGCGGATCGGTGTTCAGATAGTGCCGGTCCTTGAAGGTGCCGGGCTCGCCTTCGTCGCCGTTGACGGCCATCAGGCGCGGGCCGGGCTCGCCGCGCACGGCGCGCCATTTCCGGCCGGCCGGAAAGCCCGCCCCGCCAAGGCCGCGAAGGCCGGAATCGTCGAGCGCCAGCAGGATGTCCTCGACGCTGCGCTCGCCGGAACGGAGCGCGTTCAGCAGGGCATAGCCGCCGCCGGCGACATAGGCGTCGTAGTCGGGATAGTCGCACATATGGGGATGGGTGTCGCCGGCCGCGATCGCCGCGTTCACCGTCTCCGGCGTCGCCTGGTGCAGGAAATGGTGCCCGACCTCGGCGACCGGGGCCTGGTCGCACAGACCCACGCACGGCGCACGCACGACCCGCACGCCGGGCCCGACCGAGCGCTCCAGACCCTCGTGGAGAGCCGCCGCGCCATGCATCGCGCAGGTCAGGCTGTCGCAGACGCGGACCGTCAGCGGCGGGATCGAGGGCTCGCCATCCTTCACGATGTCGAAATGGGCGTAGAACGTCGCCGTCTCGAAGACCTCGGCGAAGGAGAGCTTCATCTCGTCGGCCAGCGCCGCAAGATGCGCCGCCGAGATCTGGTGATAGCGGTCCTGGATGAGGTGGAGATGCTCGATCAGCAGGTCGCGCTGCCGCGAGCGCTCGCCCAGCAGCGCGCCGATCTCCTGCAGGGCGACGGGGTCGATCTGCCGGCCCTTGGGCGTCGAGCGCGCGCGCTTACGGCCGAGGCCGGGATGCTCGAACGGCTGGACCGTGTGATCGTGGGCTTCGCTCATGGACCGGATCATTCTCCCTGATCGGAGCCGGAAAAAGCCCCGTTTGCCCTGCGCCGTTATGCCGGCGCTTGCGGACGTGGCGACGTTATCCGAAGAAATCCAATCTGCCAACATCTGGCATCCATAATGCCAGAGCGAGTTTTGCGGTGGTGAGAAGGGCTCCGCCGGGTGGGTGCGGGCCGGTGCCGCAGGCGGTCGACCGCGCCGTAATGCAGGGATTTCACCCGAGCCGATGTATCTGGTAGACCATGTGCCTGAAGGAGCGCGCGAGCGCGCCGCCGATTCGACAGCGCTGGAGGCGCAACCCCTTGAAAGCCCCGACGCAGCCGCCCGCTTCCGACAGTTCAGCGCCCAATCTCGTGCTCGCACGGTTCGCGCCCGAGGAGACCTTCAAGACGAAGGTGTATGTCGCGCTCAAGAACGCGATCATCAACATGGACATCTACGGCGCGAGCGAGCCGACCTGGATCGACGAACGCCAGCTCTCCGAAAAGCTCGGCGTCAGCCGCACCCCGGTGCGCGAGGCGGTCGCCATGCTCGAGCAAGAGGGCTTCGTGAAATCCATGCCGCGGCGCGGTATCATGGTGTTGAAGAAGACCAAGAGCGAAGTGGTCGAGATGATCCAGGCCTGGGCGGCGCTGGAGAGCATGGCGGCGCGGCTGGTGATCCAGCGCGCGACCGACGCCGAGATCGGCCGGTTGCGGACGCTGTTCAAGGGCTTCGACAACGCCCACAGGCCCTCCGACTACGTCTCCGAATATTCCGACGCCAACCTTGTGTTCCACCAGACGCTGATCGGACTCAGCCAGTCCAGGCTGCTGGTCGAGATGACCGACAATCTGGTGCTGCATGTGCGCGGCATCCGGCAGATGACGATCGGCCGCGACGACCGCGCCAGCCGCTCCATCGTCGACCACCTCAACATCATCGAGGCGCTCGAGCGCCGCGACACCGTCCTGGCCGAGCAGCTGTCGCGCGACCACACGCTGGGGCTGGCCGCCTATGTCGACGAGCACGCCGACATCTTCGACTGAGACGGGGCTGCTGAACCCAGTCCTGCTGCACGCAAGCCCTACTGCACGAAGCGGTTAGCCAGCGTGCCGATGCCCTCGATCACGACCTCGACCGCGTTGACCGGCTCCTTCATCGCGCCGACGCCCAGCGAGGTGCCGCAGCAGATCAGATCGCCCGGCAGCAGGGTCATGTCGTGGGAGAGCCGGCTGACGAGTTCATGCGGCTGGAAGACCATGTCCGCGACCGGATAGTTCTGGCGCTCCTGGCCGTTGAGCAGCGTTCGGATCGTCAGGTCGCGCGGGTCGATGCCGCTGGTCACGGCCGGGCCGAAAGGCCCGAACCCGTCGAAGCTCTTGGCCCGGACCCATTGCGCGAAGCTCGGATCGGCGCTGATCAAGTCGAGCGCCGTGATGTCGTTGACGCAGGTATAGCCGAAGATGCAGTCGCCGGCCCCGGCCGGATCGACATGCCGGCAGACCTTGCCGATGACGATGCCGAGTTCGCCCTCGAAGACGACCCTGCCGCCATAGGATGGCGGGCGCGGGATCGTGGCGCCCGGCGCGGCGAGGGAGGACGGCGCCTTCATCAGATAGAGCGGCTCGGCCGGGACCGCTGTCGACATCTTGGCGGCGAGCGCATGAAAATTGTTCCACAAAGCGATGATCTTGGAGGGCGTCGAGGGCGCAAGCAGCGCGACCTCCCGCTGCGGCAGGCGCTCGCCCGTCGGCTCCGAGCCCCCGAACATGTCGCCGGCATGGACCGAGACCTCGTCGTCAGAGACCGTGCCGAAGCCGTCGCGGCCGTGCCGCGAGAAGCGGACCCAGCGCGTCGCCGCACTGGTCCTGACAGCCTGCGCCATCGGCAGGATTGCTGTATCGGCCATCGTCTTTCCCCTTCGAGCCTGTCTTGTAATCCGGAGCGGCCCTGCGGAGATCGACGATCTCAGACCGCCACCACCCTCAGATTATTGGTGCTGCCGGCCCGCCCGAAGGGCACGCCGGCGACGACGACGAGCGTCTCGCCGCGCTTGACGTAATCCGCCGCAAGCGCCTGGGCGACCGCCTGGTCGACCATCCCGGCATAGTCGGCGACATCGTCCGTCCGCAGGCTGTAGGTGCCCCAGAGCAGCGCGAGCCGGCGCGCCGTCTGCAGTTGCGGCGTCAGGCCCAGGATCGGAACCGGCGAGCGCTGGCGGGCGATGCGATAGGCCGTCGTGCCCTTTTCGGTGAAGGCGACGATGGCCGAGGCGCCGATCGCATCGGCGACCTCGGCGGCCGCGGCGGCGACGGCATGCTGCGGCATCGGCTCGATCGCCGGCTTCAGCGCCTCGATGATCGGCCGGTAGGAGCGATGCTGCTCCGTGCGCCGGATGATGCGGTCCATGGTTTCGACCGCCTGCACCGGGAACTGGCCTGACGCGCTTTCCGCCGAGAGCATCACCGCATCGGCGCCGTCATAGATGCCCGTCGCCACGTCGGAGGCTTCGGCCCGGGTCGGCGTCGGCGTCTGGATCATCGATTCCAGCATCTGGGTCGCGATGATGACGGGCTTGCCCGCCAGCCGGCAGAGCCGGACCAGATCCTTCTGCGCGCCGGGAACGTCCTCGGTCGGAATCTCGACACCGAGATCGCCGCGCGCCACCATCACCGCATCGGAAAGCGCGATGATGTCGTCGATCGCGTTCAGCGCCGACGGCTTCTCGATCTTGGACATGACGCCTGCGCGGCCATCGACCAGTTGATGGGCCTCGATCAGGTCCGACGCGCGCTGGACGAAGGAAAACGCCACCCAGTCGACGCCGAGATCGAGCCCGAAAGCGAGGTCGTCGCGGTCCTTCTCGGTGATCGGCGAGAGTTGCAGCACGGAGTCGGGCAGGTTGACGCCCTTGCGGTCGCTGACGACGCCGCCGACGACGACGCGGGCCTCGAGCACGCCGCTGCCGCACTTGGTGACCTGGAGGCGCACCTTGCCGTCGTCGACGAGCAGGTTGTGGCCCGGCAGCACGGCCTCGAAGATTTCGGGATGCGGCAGCGCCAGGTGCTGCGCGTCGCTCGCCGCCTTGTCGAGCACCAGCCTGATCGTCGAGCCGGTCGCGAGCGCGACCCTGCCATCCTTGACCGCGCCGAGGCGGATCTTGGGGCCCTGCAGGTCCTGCAGGATGGCGATGGGATAGTTCGCCTCCTGCTCCAGGCTACGGATGATATCGCGCCGCGCGCGGTGATCCTCCTTGCTGCCATGGCTGAAGTTCAGCCGGAAAACGTCGACGCCGGCCATGAACAGGCGGCGTATGGTGTCGGCGTCCGAGCTGGCCGGCCCAAGCGTCGCAACGATCTTCGCGCGTCGGTCTCTTTTCACGATGTCCCTCACAATGCTTCGGCCATGCGCCGATTCACGGGCATTATGAGGCTGCCATGCGACGGTTGTCCGCAAGGGCGGGCTCGGCCGGCGAGATGTCCTCGGGAAATGTCGGGTAGAGGCCCTTCACGCGCGCCATCTGCTGCACCAGCGCCAGCACGGCGTCGATATAGGGCGTCGCCACATCGACCAGCCGGCCCATCTCCTGGACGGCGGTGAGGAGCGCGTCGATCTCGAGCGGCCGGCCCTTGTCGAGATCCTGCAGCATCGATGTGCGGTGCGCGCCGACGCCGGCCGCGCCGTCGATGCGGCGATCGACATCGACGCGGAAGCGCGCGCCCAGCGTCTCGCCGATCGTCTGCGCCTCGATCATCATGTTGCGGGCGAGCGCGCGCGTGCCGGGGTCGGTCGCAACGAGATCGAGTGTCGCCTGGGTCAGCGCCGAGATCGGGTTGAAGCAGAGATTGCCCCACAGCTTGAGCCAGATGTCGTCGCGGATGTCGTCGTAGAGACGCGGTTTCATGCCGCCGGCCTTTAGCGCGTCCGCGAGCCGGGCGAGCCGCTCGCTGGCGATCCGGTTCGGCTCGCCGAGGCCGAACTGGTCGCCATAGATATGCTTGACGACTCCGGGTTCGACGATTTCCGTCGCCGGATAGACGGTGCAGCCGATGACGCGCCGGGGTCCGATCGCGTTCCACTGGCGGTCGCCCGGATCGACGCTGCGGAGGCGCCGGTCGGCATGGGGGCCGTCGATCCCGTGGAAATACCACCAGGGCACGCCGTTCTGCGCTGTGACGACGGCGGTCTCGGGCCCGAGCAGGGGGGCCATGTCGTCGGCCGCCTCCCAGGCCTGATGAGCCTTGAGCGCGATGATGACCACGTCCTGCCGGCCGAGATCGCGCGGATCGCGGCTCGCTGGCATCGTCTCCGTCACCGTCTCGTCCTTGAGCAGAAGCGTCAGTCCCTTGGCCCTGATCGCGTCCAGATGAGGCCCGCGCGCCACCAGCGAGACATCGACGCCGCCGCGCTTCAGCAGCACGCCCATATAGCCGCCGATCGCGCCGGCGCCGTAGATGCAGACCTTCATGGGCTGTTCCCTCCCTTTGATCCTGTGGTCAGGCGACCGCGTGGTTCGCCATCAGTTCGAGCGCCCGCACCATGGCCGAGTGGTCCCAGTCCTTGCCGCCATGGGCGACGCAGGCATTGAACAGTTCCTGCGCCGTCGCGGTGTTCGGCAGCGACAGGCCGAGCGCCCGCGCGCCGTCCAGTGCGAGATTCAGGTCCTTCTGGTGCAGGCCGATCCGGAAGCCGGGGTCGAAGGTTCGCTTGACCATCCGCTCGCCATGGATTTCGAGGATGCGCGACGAGGCGAAGCCGCCCATCAGGGCCTGCCGCACCTTGGCCGGATCGGCTCCCGCCTTGGAGGCGAAGAGCAGGGCCTCGCCGACCGCCTCGATCGTCAGGGCCACAATGATCTGGTTGGCGACCTTGGTGGTCTGGCCGTCGCCATTGCCGCCGACCAGGGTGATGTTCTTGCCCATCAGGCCAAACAGCTCCTCGACGCGGGAAAAGGCCGCTGCCGGGCCGCCGACCATGATCGTCAGGCTGGCCGCCTTCGCGCCGACCTCGCCGCCGGAGACCGGCGCGTCGAGATAATGGGCTCCCGTCGCCTCGATCCGCCGGGCGAAGTCCTTGGTCGCGATCGGCGAGATCGAGCTCATGTCGACGACGATCTTTCCAGACGACAGGCCGGCCGCGACGCCCTCCGTCGAGAACAGCACCTCCTCGACCTGCGGCGTGTCGGGCAGCATCAGGATGACGATCTCGCTTGCCGCCGCGACCGCTTGCGGCGTGGCATGAACGACGACGCCCTTTTCGACCAGATCGGGCGCTGCCGGCTTGTGGTGGCTCGACGCGTGCAGGCGATGGCCGCCGGCGAGCAGGTGCTCCGCCATGGGACGCCCCATGATGCCCAGTCCGATGAAGCCGATATCCGTCATGTCAGCATGCTTTCTCTCGTTCGACCGCCGCCGTCTCAGGCCGCCAGCGTGGCGCCGGGCAGCCAGGTCAGTCCCTCGCGGGTTGCGCGCGCGGGCTTGTATTCGCAGCCGACCCAGCCGGCGTAGCCGATCGCGTCGAGGTGCCGGTAGAGGAAGGGGAAGTTGATCTCGCCGGTGCCCGGCTCGTTGCGGCCGGGATTGTCGGCAAGCTGGATATGGGCGATGCGGTCGAGGTTGCGCTCGATCGTCCGGGCCAGATCCCCCTCCATGACCTGCATGTGGTAGATGTCATACTGGATGAACAGGTTCGCCGAGCCGACCTCCTCGATCAGGCGCACGGCCTGTTCGGTGCCGGTCAGGAAGAAGCCCGGGATGTCGCGCGTGTTGATCGGCTCGACGAGGAGCGCGATGCCTTCCTGGGCCAGCTCATGGGCGGCGAAGCGCAGATTGTTCACCAGCGTGCGATGCAGCGTCGCGTGGTCGGCGCCTTGGGGGGCTATGCCGACGAGGCAGTTCACCTGCCGGCAGCCGAGCGCGCCGGCATAGTCGATCGCCTGGAAGACGCCGCGCTGGAACTCGCTGACCCGGTCGGGCAGGATAGCGATGCCGCGTTCGCCGGCGCTCCAGTCGCCGGCCGGCAGGTTGTGCAGCACCTGCGTGAGGTTGAAGCGCTTCAGCCGGGCGGCCAGCATCTGCTTGTCGAACTCATAGGGAAACAGATATTCGACGCCGGCGAAGCCGGCCTCGGCCGCCGCCTGGAACCGGTCGGGGAAGGGCAGTTCGTTGAACAGCATCGTCAGGTTCGCGGCGAAGCGTGGCATGGTCCTGTCCCGTCATTGCGGTGGGGTCGGGTGGCTGGGAGGCAGATCGGGCCGGTTGCGAAGGCGAGGCCCGACGCCGTCATTGCGCCGGCTGAAGCAGGGCTTCCGGCAGGGGCAGATCGAGCACCTCCTCGAACTCCACGACGTTGTCGATCTCCGTCCCCATCGCGATGTTGGTGACGCGCTCGAGGATGAACTCCATCACCACCGGGACCTGATGTTCCTTCAGCCAGGCCTTGGCCTGTGCGAACGCCGCCTTGAACTCGTTGGGGCTGCGGACCCGGATCGCCTTGCAGCCGAGGCCCTCGGCGACCGCGACATGGTCGACGCCATAGCCGGCGAGGTCGGGCGCGTTGATGTTCTCGAAGGCGAGACCGACCTCGAAATCCATGTCGAAGCCGCGCTGCGCCTGGCGGATCAGCCCGAGATAGGAGTTGTTCACGACGATATGGATGTAGGGCAGCTTGAACTGCGCCCCGACCGCGAGCTCCTCGATCAGGAACTGGAAGTCGTAATCGCCCGACAGCGCCACGATCTCGCGATCGGGATCGGCGGCGCGGACGCCCAGCGCGGCCGGCAGCGTCCAGCCGAGCGGGCCGGCCTGGCCGCAATTGATCCAGTGGCGCGGATTGTGGATGTGCAGGAACTGCGCCCCGGCGATCTGCGACAGGCCGATGGTCGAGACATAGCAGACATCGCGCCCGAAGGCCTCGTTCATCTCCTCGTAGACCCGCTGCGGCTTCAGCGGCACGTTGTCGAAATGGCTCTTGCGAAGCATGGTTTCGCGCCGCCCGCGGCATGCCTGCGCCCAGTCGGTGCGGTTCCTGAGCTGGCCCTTGCCCTCCCGCTCGCGCGCCGCCGCGACGAAGACCTCGAGCGCCGCCTTCGCATCGGAGACGATGCCGTAATCGGGGTTGAAGACGCGGCCGATCTGCGTCGGCTCGATGTCGACGTGAACGAAGGTCCGGCCCTTGGTGTAGGTCTCGATCGAGCCGGTATGCCGGTTCGCCCAGCGGTTGCCGATGCCGAGCACGAAGTCGGAGGCGAGCATCGTGGCGTTGCCGTAGCGATGACTCGTCTGCAGGCCGACCATGCCGGCCATCAGCGGATGATCGTCGGGGATCGTGCCCCAGCCCATCAGCGTCGGGACCACCGGGACGCCGGTCAACTCGGCGAACTCGACCAGCAGGTCGGCCGCGTCGGCGTTGATGACGCCGCCGCCGGCGACGATCAGCGGCCGCTCGGCGGCGTCGAGCATCGCCATCGCCTTCTCGATCTGGCGGCGCGAGGCGGCCGGCTTGTAGACCGCCAGCGGCTCGTAGGTTTCGTCGTCGAACTCGATCTCGGCCATCTGGACGTCGACCGGCAGGTCGATCAGCACCGGGCCGGGGCGGCCCGAGCGCATGATGTGGAAGGCCTGCTGGAAGACGCGCGGCACGAGGCCGGGCTCGCGCACCGTCACCGCCCATTTGGTGACCGGCTTGGCGATGGATTCGATGTCGACGGCCTGGAAATCCTCCTTGTAGAGCCGGGCGCGAGGGGCCTGGCCAGTGATGCAGAGGATCGGGATGGAATCGGCGATGGCCGAATACAGCCCCGTGATCATGTCGGTTCCGGCCGGCCCCGACGTGCCGATGCAGACGCCGATATTGCCGGCTCTGGCGCGGGTGTAGCCCTCGGCCATATGCGAGGCGCCCTCGACATGGCGCGCCAGGATATGGTGGATCGACTGGCGGCTCTTCAGCGCGGCATAAAGCGGGTTGATCGCCGCGCCGGGAACGCCGAACGCCTGGGTAACGCCTTCGCGCTCCAGAACCCTGACCGCAGCCTCGACGGCTCTCATCTTCGCCATGACGGCTCTCTCCGCGTTCCCGATAGGCATACGAGATGCCATGGACGAGGCGCGGTCAATTTATTTCAGAATTTTATTCTATTCGTATTTGAAAATAAAATTATCTATGCAAATCAATAAGATAAAATTATTTCAAAGAAGTTGAAATCACAAAACGAAAAAATATTTCATTTTCGGTTTGCCAGGCTGGCGGCCTCCGGGCTAGAGATTTCACGGGTTGAGGAAGCAGGTTGCCGAAGGGAGAGCGCGCATGGTTCTGGCCGAACAACGCAAGGGGCGCGGGCGGCCGCGTTCGGCGCAGCCGCCGCTGGCCGGCGGCTCGGTGCAGGCGCTCGACCGCGGGCTGGCGCTGCTCGAGATCCTGGCCGAGGAGGACGGGCTGACGCTGACCGAGCTCGGCCGGCGTTCGGGGGTGTCGGCCTCGACCGTGCACCGCGTCCTGCTCACCCTCGAAAGCCGCCGCTACGTGTCGCACGACACCGAGCGCGGCCTGTGGCTGGTCGGCGTCTCGGCCTTCAAGATCGGTTCCGCCTTCCTGCGTAACCGCCGCATCGCCAGCATGGGGCGGGCGACGATGCATGCGCTGATGGAGGCCAGCGGCGAGACCGTCAATCTCGGCATCGAGGACAATGGCGAGGTGGTGTTCATCTCCCAGGTCGAAAGCCATGACACGCTGCGCGCCTTCTTCCGGGCCGGCAGCCGCGGCGCGATGCACTCGTCTGGCGTCGGCAAGGCGCTGCTCGCCGAGTTCCCCGAGCACCGGGTCCGGCAGATCTGCGCGGCCCGCCGGCTCGAACGCTTCACCGACCAGACCCTGACCGATCTCGCGGGGTTGCTGCGGGAACTCGCCGAGGGCCGGCGGCGCGGCTGGGCTGTCGACGACGAGGAGCGCACGCTCGGCATGCGCTGCGTCGGCGCGCCGATCTTCAACGAGCATGCCGAGGCCATCGCCGGCGTCTCGATCTCGGGTCCGGCCGTGCGGGTGACGCAGCGCAGGCTCGACGCCTTCGGCCCGATGGTGCGGCGCGCCGCCGACGAGATCACCCTCTCGATCGGCGGCCAGCTTCCGGTCGCTGTCTAGCTAGCCCGCTAGACTAGCCCGCTCCGGCGAGCGCCCGCCGGATCGTCTCGCCGACCAGATGTGCGCCTGGCGCGATCCGCACGCCGGCCGCCTCGAGCGCCCTGATCTTGCCTGCGGCGTCGCCGGTTCCCCGCAGGGTCATCGCGCCGGCATGGCCCATGCGGCGCTCGGGCGGGGCCTCGCGGCCGACGATCAGCGCCACGATCGGCTTCACGGCCCGTATGCCCGACAGATAGTCGGCGACGTCCTCCTCCTCCGTGCCGCCGATCTCGCCGATCAGCACCACGCCCTCGGTGTCGGCGTCGTCGAGCAGCAGTTCGAGGCATTCGCGCATGCCGATGCCGTGGACCGGGTCGCCTCCGATGCCAACGGTCGTCGATTGGCCGAGCCCGGCCGCGCTGATCTGCGCCACGACCTCGCTGGTCAGCGAGGCGGAGCGCGAGATGATGCCGATGCCGCCGGGCCGCTCGGCCCCGGTCGCCATGACGCCGAGCTTGCCGACGCCGGGGACCAGGATGCCCTGGGAATTGGCCCCGACCAGCACGGTCCGCCCGCCCTTCAGCGCGTCGCGCACGCGCACCATGTCGAGCGTCGGCACCCGCTCGGTGACGGCGACGACCAGCGGCATCTCGGCCTCGATCGCCTCGATCATGGCAGCGGCGGCGCTGGCCGGCGGCACGAACACGATGCTGGCGTCGGCGCGCGTGTCGCGCCGCGCATCGGCGACCCGGTCATAGACCGGCAGGTTGAGGTGCGAGCGTCCGCCCTTGCCGGGCGTGACGCCGCCGACGACCTGCGTGCCGTACTCCATCATGCGCGCGACATGGTGGGTGCCGGCCCAGCCGGTTATGCCCTGGCAGACGACGCGGGTCTCGCGGTTCAGAAAGACGGCCATGGCTCAGGCTCCCTTCGCGGCGATGGCGACAGCCGTCGAGGCGGCGGTCCACATGTCGGGGCAGTCGACGATGGCGCAGCCGAAATTCCGGAAGCGCGAGCGGGCGAACTCGGCGTTGTTGCCGGCCAGGCGCACGACCAGCGGCAGGGTCCGGCGGCTGCGCCGCATGGCGACGGCCAGACCCTCGGCGATCGTGTCGCAGGGCTGCATGCCGCCGCCATGGACATTGACCAGGATCGCCCGCGTCGCCTTGTTGTCGAGCAGCAATCCGAAGCCATGGGCGATGTCCAGGCTTCTGGCGGTGGTCCGGATGTCCATGAAGTTGGCGGGCCGCCCCTTCGCCGCGACGACCAGATCGAGCGTGGCGAGGCCAAGGCCGGCGCCGTTCGCCACCAGCCCGATATCGCCGTCGAGCTTGACATAGTTGAGCTGGTGGCGCTGCGCCTGCAGATCGACCGGATCGGTCTCGCTGTCGTCGCGCAGGCTCTCCAGATCGGCGTGCCGGAACAGGGCGTTGTCGTCGAGCGCCATCTTGACGTCGAGCGCCACGAGCCCGCCGCTTTGCGTCACCGCCAGCGGGTTGATCTCGATCAGGCTGGCGTCGAGCTCGACGAAGGCCCGGCGCAGCCCGTCGATGAGCGCGCAGCAGCGGGCGTGCGCCACCCCCTCCAGCCCGAGATCGGCGACGAAGCCTGCGACCTCTCCGGCGCGCGCGTCGCGGCCTGCGCCCAGTCTGAGCTGGTTCAGGCGCAGGCCGCCATGCGCGACCTGCTCCTCGACATCCTCGCCGCCTTTCGCGCTGCCGATCAGCATCAGTTCGCCGCAGGAGGAATCGATCAGCAAGGCGAGGTGGAGTTCGCGCGCTGCATCGATGGCTGCCTCGACGAGGACGTGCCTGACAACCTCGCCGTCGGGTCCGGTCTGCGCCGTCGCCAGCCGCGCGCCGAGCAGTCGGGCGGCGATCGCCACGGCTTCGTCCGCTGTGTCGGCGGCCTGGACACCGCCGGCGCGGAGGCGGCCCCCGGCGTGGATCTGCGCCTTCGCCATGACGCGGCCTCCGCCCAGCCGCCTTGCGATCTCGCCGGCCTCGCGCGCCGTCGTGGCGAGGGCGCCGGGCGGCGTCGCGACGCCATAGGGCGTCAGAAGCTGCTTCGCCTGAAATTCATGGATCTTCATGGTCCGCTCCCTCCCGTCGTCCCGCCTCGCGGGTTCTTCTTATCTGGCATACGTTATGCCAGACTTTTGCGACGGACAAGCGGCATCCCCGCATCGGCGTTTCAGCGCGGGGATCGGCACTGGCGCCGGAGGCTTGGCGGCGAGCGCCGGGATTTCGGCGAAAGCACGCCTGCCGCGTCCCCGGGAGATCGCTTCCCTTGACACGAAAAACACCGTGGCATACCAAGATACCGAAATGCCAAATACCAAGAAGCGGCAGTATTTTGTCGCCTTCGGGAGGTGCGAGACGATGCCGGCCTCGTGCCGGTTGGTCCAGGAACATGCCGGCCAGGCACGCCGTCGGGCGCGTCCGGCCAGTCAGGGGCAGGGCGCTCCGATCTCCATGGCCGATCGCCGCGGATGTCCGCAAGGGGCGGTCGACGGGAGTCGCGGAGCCGGGCCTTATTCAGTGCACAGGTCGAACAGGGGGCAGCGACGCCGTCGCTGCCGGATATATGTCGCAGTCGGTCGATTTCGCTGAACTCGTGACCCGCATGGGCGATGCGGTCGTCGTGTCGGATGTGGACGGCGCCATCGTGGTCTGGAACCCGGCGGCCGAGCGGATTTTCGGCTTCACTGAGGCCGAGGCGCTGGGGCAGTCGCTCGATCTGATCACGCCGGAGCGTCATCGCCAGCGTCACTGGAGCGGTTACGAAAAGACCATGCGGACGGGGCAGACCCGATACGGCTCCGACCTGCTGCGCGTGCCGGCGCTGCACAAGGACGGCCGCCCGCTCTCGATTTCCTTCACGCTCGGCCTGCTTCACGGGGCCGACGACGCCATCACCGGCATAGCGGCCGTCATTCGCGACGAGACGCAGCGCTGGAACGAAGATCGCCAGATGCGTCGGCGTCTGGCAGAACTTGAAGCCGCGCACGGCCCGTCCGACGGGAGCGATCGTGCGCCGGCTCCGAGCACGTGACGATCAAACGTCGGACCTTTACCAGAAACCAGTCGGAAGGGAGTTTTACACCATGAGCCAGCCGCTTGAAGGCATCAAGATCATCGACTTCACGCACGTCCAGGCGGGGCCGGCCTGCACGCAGTTGCTGGCGTGGTTCGGCGCGGACGTCATCAAGGTCGAGCGTCCCGGATCCGGCGACGTCACCCGTTCGCAGCTTCGCCATGTCGAGGACGCCGACGCCCTGTATTTCACCATGCTCAACAGCAACAAGCGCTCGCTGACGCTCGACACCAAGACTGCCCAGGGCAAGGAAATCCTCGAGAAGCTGATCCGCGAGAGCGACGTGCTGGTCGAGAATTTCGGCCCCGGCGCGCTCGACCGCATGGGCTTCTCCTGGCCCCGCATCAACGAGCTCAACCCCGGCATGATCGTCGCCTCGGTCAAGGGTTTCAGCGACGGCCACCATTACGAGGACCTGAAGGTCTACGAGAACGTGGCGCAGTGCGCCGGCGGCGCCGCCTCGACGACCGGCTTCTGGGATGGACCGCCGACGGTCAGCGCGGCCGCTCTGGGCGATTCCAACACCGGCATGCACCTCGCCATCGGCATCCTGACGGCGCTGCATCAGCGCAACAAGACGGGCAAGGGCCAGAAGGTCGCCGTCTCGATGCAGGATGCGGTCCTGAACCTCTGCCGCGTCAAGCTGCGCGACCAGCAGCGCCTCGATGCGCTCGGCTACCTCGAGGAGTATCCGCAGTATCCGCACGGCGAATTCTCGGACGTCGTGCCGCGCGGCGGCAATGCCGGCGGCGGCGGCCAGCCCGGCTGGGTGCTGAAGTGCAAGGGCTGGGAGACCGACCCGAACGCCTACATCTACTTCACCATCCAGGGTCATGCCTGGGCGCCGATCTGCAAGGCGATCGGCAAGCCCGAATGGATCGACGACACGGCCTACAACACGGCCCGGGCGCGCCAGGACAAGATCATGGACATCTTCGGCACGATCGAGGAGTGGCTCGCCGACAAGACCAAGTTCGAGGCCGTCGACATTCTCCGGAAGTTCGACATCCCGTGCTCGCCGGTGCTGTCCATGAAGGAGATCGCGGCCGACCCGTCGCTGCGCGCCAGCGGCACCGTCGTCGAGGTGCAGCATCCGCAGCTCGGCAGCTACCTGACCGTCGGCAGCCCGATCAAGTTCTCGGACATGGCCGTCAACGTGAAGGCGTCGCCGCTGCTCGGCGAGCACACCGACGAGGTGCTCCAGAGCCTCGGCTACACGGCGCAGCAGATCGAGGAACTGCATCAGGCGCGCGCCGTCTGAGGCGTTTCCGCTGAACCGGCCGGCCCGCGGCAGAGCGGGCCGGCTCGACACACCAGGCGATTGCGGTGCCGCGCGATGGCCCGCGCGCGCCCGGCTCGCCTCTGTCGGGCTTGCGAATCTCGCCGGCGTGCGCGGCTCCGGGACCAAAGGCTGCGCCATGCTGCATCCCCATCTCATGGGCCGGCTCGACTTCGTTCACCGGCTCCCCACCCGGTCTCCCTTGCCGGCCGGAGAGGCCGAACTTGGCCTGTTCGACAAGCGCGACGCGGTATTGTGCGTCCCTCCCGGCCTCGATCCCCGGGTCCCGACGCCGCTGGTCGTCCTGTTCCATGGCGGCGGCGGCAGCGCCGGCAAGATCCTGCCCATGCTGCGCCGCCACGCGCAGGAACGCGGCTTCCTGCTGCTGGCGCCGCAGTCGCTGTTTCCGACCTGGGACATCGTCATCGCCGGCAACGGCCCGGACCGCGAGCGGCTCGACGCGGCGCTGGCGGAGGTCGCGTCGCGCTTCCTGCTCGATCCCGCCCGCCTGGTCTTTGCGGGTCATTCCGACGGCGGCAGCTACGCGCTTTCGCTCGGCCTGACCAACGGGCATGTCGTCAGCCATGTCTTCGCGTCGTCGGCCGGTTTCATGTCCGTGCAGGCCCAGTCCGGCGCGCCGCGGGTCTTCATCTCGCATGGCCTCCGCGACGAGCAGATCCCGATCGGCCGAAGCGGGCGGGTCCACGCCGCGAAGCTGAAGGAGGCGGGCTACGACGTCTCCTATGTCGAATATGACGGGCCCCATGCCCACCAGCCCGAGGTGGTGACGCAAGCCGTGGAGTTCTTTCTGGCCAGCTGAGCGCGCCAGGCAACCTCCGCGTCTCGTCGCTCGTCCCGTCCATTGCCGACATGTCATGCTTGGGAGGTGTTGCCGCCCGGCGAGGCTTGGCCTATGGCTCCCGCCCGCTTCGCGCGCCATCGCCCTGTCCGCTTCCGGGCGGTCCGCGAACCTGTTTCAACACCGCAACGCCTTGGGCCACGCCGTCGAGACTATCCCGCCGGCTCTGGCCCGCGCGCCGCCGAAAGGCGGAGGGCGTGCCTTGCCAGCCCGGTCCCTCGGACGATGCCTTGCTGGAGACCGCCATGACCACCGCCGCCATCGGCATCGACTTCGGCACCACAAACAGCGTCGTCGCGCTCGCCGACGCCGACGGCGTCGTCACGACGCGTTCTTTCGCGACCCGGCAGGGCGCGGTCGACGCCTATCGCTCGGCGCTGATGTTCTGGCGCGAGGGCCGCCCGCCCAACAGCCATGTGGCGCATGTCAGCGGGCCCGACGCGCTCGACATGGCGCTGGGGATGAGCGCCGAGCACCGCTTCCTGCAATCGCTGAAGACGCATCTGTCCAGCCTCGCCTTCCAGGAGACGCGGCTGTTCGGCAAGCTCTTCCGGCTCGAGGACCTGATCGCCGTCTTTCTGCGCGATCTGGTGCAGGGGCTGGACGGGGCGGCGACGCTGCCGCTCGTCTCGGGAAGGCCGGTCGTCTTCGCCGGGGACCGGCCCGACGAGGAACTGGCCTTGCGTCGGCTCTCGGCTGCTTACGCCCGGGCCGGCATGCCGTCGGTCGATTTCGCCTATGAACCGCTTGGGGCGGCCTATTGGTACGCCCGCGAGCTGCGGCGGCCGCAGACCATGCTGGTCGCCGATTTCGGCGGCGGCACCAGCGACTTCTCGGTGATGCGCTTCGAGCCGGGCCCGGGCGGCCGCTTCACCGCGACGCCTTTGTCGCATTCAGGCGTCGGCGTCGCCGGCGACACCTTCGACTATCGCATCATCGAGCACGCGATCTCGCCCCGCCTCGGCAAGGGCACGGATTACCGCTCCTTCGAGAAGTTGCTGCCGATCCCGGCGCATTATCATGCCGCCTTCGCGCAGTGGCACCGGCTCTCCCTGATGAAGAGCCGAGAGACCATGGCCGAACTGCGGGCGCTGATCCGCGACGCGGTCGAGCCGGGCAAGCTCGAGGATCTGCTCACCGTGATCGAATACGATCTCGGCTACGAGCTCTACCGGGCCGTCTCCGCCGCCAAGATCGCGCTGTCCTCGCAAGCTGAGACGGTGCTCGATTTCCGGCAGATGGACGTGGTGATCCAGACCCCTATCAGCCGTGCCGAGTTCGAACGCTGGATCGCCGAGGATGTCGGCGCGATCGAGGCCGCGCTCGATCGCGCTTTGGCGCAGGCGGGCGTCGATGCGGGCGCGATCGAGGCCGTGTTCATGACCGGCGGCACGTCGCATGTTCCGGCCGTCCGGCAGCTGTTCGACCGCCGTTTCGGCGCGGGCAGGATCCATGTCGGCGACGCCTTCCGCTCAGTCGCGAGCGGGCTCGCCTTGCTTGCGCTTGACCGTCAGCGGGCGGGGCTCGCGGCCTGAGCGACCTGCGGCGGCCGCGCCGCGCCTTGCTCCCGCCAGCCGGCGGGGCTACATCACGGGTCCCTTCGCAGGAGCCTCACGCCGATGTCGTCAGACGCCGATCTGCTCGCCGACCGCCGCAGCCTGAGGCGCAAGCTCAGCCTGTGGCGGCTGCTCGCCGTGCTCGGGGTCGTCGGCGCGGCCGTGATCGGCGGCCTCGCCTGGAGCGGGCGCACCCCCGGCTCGCTGGCGCAGTCGCATATCGCCCGCGTCACGATCTCCGGCTTCATCTCCGGCGACCGCCGCACGCTCGACCTGATCAAGTCCGTCGAGGAGGGCAATGCCGCCGCCGTGCTGGTCAAGATCGACAGCCCCGGCGGCACGACGGCCGGGTCGGAGGCGCTGCACGACGCGCTGCGCCGGCTCGCCGCCAAGAAGCCGATGGTCGCGGTCGTCGACGGGCTCGCGGCGTCGGGCGGATATATCGCCGCGATGGGTTCGGATCGGATCGTGGCGCGCCAGACCTCGCTCGTCGGCTCGATCGGCGTGCTTTTCCAGATCCCCAATGTCGGCGGGCTGATGGATACGATCGGCGTCAAGCTTGAGCAGATCAAGTCGAGCCCGCTGAAGGCCGCTCCGAACGGCTTCGAGCCGACCTCGCCCGAGGCGCGCGCCGCGCTCCAGCGCGTCGTCGACGACAATTACGACTGGTTCAAGCGCATCGTCCGCGACCGCCGCCAACTCGTCGACGCCGAACTGGCGGCCGTCTCCGACGGGCGCGTTCATTCCGGCCGGCAGGCCGTGTCGCTCAAGCTGGTCGACGAGATCGGCGGCGAGCCGGAGGCGATCGCCTGGCTCGAACGCGAGAAGGGCGTCGCCAAGGATCTCAAGGTCCGCGACTGGCGTCGCCGCAGTGAATCCTCCTCCTTCGGTCTGTGGAGCGCCGGCGAGGCGCTGGCGCGCGCGGCCGGGCTCGAAACCGTTGCGACCATCATCGCGCGCGCCGCCGACCAGCCGATCGGTTTGCGTCTTGACGGGCCGTTGGCGCTCTGGCAGCCTGCGCTCGAAAAGTGATGTTGATACAAGCGGTTATACTGGAAAAATGATAAAATCAGAACTCGTCCAGCGCATCGCCGAGCGCAACACGCATCTCTACCAGCGCGATATCGAGAACATCGTCACGGCGATCCTCGACGAGATCGTCAAGGCGCTCGCGCGTGGCGACCGGGTCGAACTGCGCGGCTTCGGCGCCTTCTCGCGCAAGGCCCGCGCCGCCCGCATCGGCCGCAACCCCCGCACCGGCGACGCGGTCGCCGTCGACGAGAAGTTCGTGCCGGTGTTCAAGACGGGCAAGGAGCTCAGGCTCAGGCTGAACGACAAGGCGTGAAGCGACTGGGGCCGACGCGCCATCGCCGCCAGCGTCGACGCGGCGCACAGGGAGGCAAGCGATGAAATCCATCCTCAAACTGCTGGTGCTGGTTCCGGTCGCGCTTGCGATCGTGCTGTTCTCGGTGGCCAATCGTGCGCCGGTGCGCGTCTCCTTCGATCCGTTCAGCCGCGATGCGCCGGTTTTCGCCTACAACATCCCGCTTTTCGCCGTCGTCCTGGCGGCCATCGCCGCCGGCGTGCTGATCGGCGGATTCGCCGCCTGGCTGGCGCAGGGCAAGCACCGCAAGGCCGCCCGCCGCAACCGGCGCGAAGCGGAGAGCCTTCGCTCGGAGACGCAGTCGCTGCGCTCCGCCGTGCCCGATTCCGCGCTGCCGGCGCTGACCAGCGGCCGGATGTAGAATGCGGCTCTTCGATGCGGCCGCCATCGACGCGGCGCTGAGCTATCCGGGGCTGATCGACACGCTCGATCAGTCCTTTCGCGAAGGCTGCGTTCAGCCGCCGCGCGGCCATCACGATGTCGGCCGCGATGGCGAAAGCGCGATTCTGCTGGTGATGCCGGCGTGGAGCGGGCCTGACGCCGCGACGCCCTATATCGGCACAAAGATCGTCTCGGTCTTCTTCCAGAACCATACGCGCAATCTGCCGGGCGTGATGGGCGCGTATCTGCTGATGGACGGGCGCACCGGCGCGCCGCTGGCGGTGATGGACGGCAACCGCCTGACGCTGTGGCGCACGGCCGCTGCATCGGCACTTGCCGCCCGTTACATGGCCGCGCCCAAGGCGAGCCACATGCTGATGGTCGGCGCGGGCGCGCTCGCGCCTTTCCTCGTCAAGGCGCATCGCTCGGTGCGACCGCTGACCGACATCGCGATCTGGGCGCGCCGTCCGGAGGCCGCGGAGGCCGTGGTGGCCCAACTCGCGGCGCAAGGCATCGAGGCCCGCGCCACAACCGACCTCGAAGGCGAGGCGCGCACCGCCGACATCGTCTCCTGCGCCACCAACGCGACCGAGCCGCTGATCCACGGCAAATGGCTGAAGCGCGACGCCCATCTCGATCTGATCGGCGCATTCACCATGCACATGCGCGAGGCCGACGCCGAGGCGCTCACCCGCGCCCGCGTGGTCGTCGATTCGCAGAAGGCGATCGGGGAGGGCGGCGACGTCGCCATCGCGATAGCGGAGGGCAGCTACAGCGCCGACAGGGTGGCAGGCACCCTGGCCGATCTCTGCACGGGAGCGATCACCGGGACCGCGCCCAGCGGCGAGATCACCCTGTTCAAGTCCGTCGGCGTCTCGCTGGAGGATCTGGCGGCGGCCATCGCCGTCTGGGACAGCCGCGCCAGCTAGCGAAAGAGCGCCAGCTGTTCGAGGCCGTCAGACGCGGACCGGCGCCCCGCCCAGAGCGCCGAGCAGCCAGAGCACCAGCACGATGGTCAGGGCGAGGCCGAGGACGCCGCCGAGGCCGGCGCCGCCATAGCTGCGATGACCGTAATAGCCGCCGCCGCCGACGAGCAGGATGATGAGCAGAACGATGACGAGCGTGGACATGGGCTGTGCCTTTGTGAAGCCGGACGGTCGAGCGCTTACGATCGACCGGATGGATTCACGAAACGCCCGGCGCGCAGGCGATGTTCCCGCGCGCCGGCATTGTCGCACGCCGGCGAGCCTCGATCGACCGGGCCTCAATCGACCTTGACGCCGACCTCCTTGATCAGTTCGCCCCATTTCTTCATCTCTGCCTGCAGGAACGCGCCGAGCTCGGCCGGGCTGTTGCCGACAGGCTCAGCTGCGAGCGCGTCCATCCGGGCGCGAACCGTCGGGTCTGCGAGCGCCGCCTTGGCGTCGGCCTGCACCTTGTCGATCACGGCCTGCGGCGTTTTCGCCGGCGCAAACAGCGCAAACCAGGACGAGACGTCGAAGCCCGGCACGGTCTCGTTGATCGGCGCGAATTCGGGCGCGCTGGCTGAGCGTTTGGCCGTTGTGATGCCCAGGCCCCGGATCGAGCCTGCGCGTGCATGCGGCAGGGCCTGGGTGATGTTGTCGAAGATCAGGTCGATGCGCCCGGCGATCAGATCCTGCGTCGCCTGGGCGGTGCCGCGATAGGGCACATGCACCATCTTCGTGCCGGTGAGCTTCTGGAACAGCTCGCCGGAGAGATGCACCGAGGTGCCGACGCCCGACGAGCCATAGCTCAGCTTGCCGGGATTGGCCTTCGCATAGGCTACGAGTTCGGCGACGGACTTCACCGGCAACTGGTTGCTGACGACCAGCAGGTTAGGCACCAGCGCCACCATGGTGATCGGGGCCAGGTCCCTGGCGGGATCGTAGTTCAGCTTCGCGTAGAGATACTGGTTGGTCGCCATGCCAACGGAGACGATCAGCAGCGTGTCGCCGGTCGGCTCGGCCTTGGAGACGACGTCGGTGCCGATATTGCCGCCGGCGCCCGGCCGATTCTCGACCACGATGTTCGTGCCCCAGGCCTGGCCGAGCTTGTCGGCCATCAGCCGGCCGAGGATGTCGGTCGCGCCCGCCGGCGGAAACGGCACCACGAGCTTGAGCGTGCGGCCCTGCGGCCAGGCGGCCTGAGCCAGGGCGGCAGGGGGCAAAACGAGGCTGGCGCCAAGCGCGCCGAGCAGGGCGCGGCGGTCGAGCGGAAAATCGGTCATGGTCTGGCTGTCCTCCTGTGCAGGGCCGACTTGAACCGCCCGCCCGCTGCTTGCCCGCCAACGCTGCCGGCTCGGCTCGCGCTTGTCCATCGCGAACTGGCGCGCGGCGACGATCTCGGCGAAAGGCGCTTGACCGAAGCGATCGGAGACGGCGATTCTGCGCAGATGAGCCAGATCATCCGCCGAATCGCCGCATTCGCTTTCGTCCTGATGGCGGGAACCTCCGCATCGGTCGCGCTCGCCCAGTCCACCGCCGACGAGGAGGCGAAGCGCCGCGCCGCCAACATCGCGGCGTTTCCCGATGCGGCGCGTTCGCTTTTCGGCCAGAAGACCGCGCCGGCGGACATGCGGGCGCGCGCCATCGGCTCCTATGCGCGCGGCTGCCTTGCGGGCGCGGCCGCGCTGCCGGTCGACGGGCCGAGCTGGCAGGTGATGCGGCAGGCCCGCAACCGCAACTGGGGCCACCCGATCCTGATCGACTATCTGGAGAAGCTCGCCCGCGCCGCGCCGAAGATCACCGGCTGGCCCGGCATCCTCGTCGGCGACATCTCGCAGCCGCGCGGCGGGCCGATGCTGACCGGCCACGCCTCGCACCAGATCGGGCTCGACGCCGACCTCTGGCTGACGCCGATGCCGAGGCGGAAACTGGACCGCGACGAGCGCGAGAATATGCCGGCCGTCAACATGGCCCGCGCCGACTGGCGCGACGTCGATCCGAAGAACTGGACGCCCGCGCATGGCCGATTGATCAAGGCGGCCGCCGCCGACCCGCGCGTTGAGCGCATCTTCGTCAATCCGGCGCTGAAGGTCGCGCTCTGTCGCGAGGCCGGGGCGGACAAGTCGTGGCTCGAAAAGGTCCGCCCGATCTGGGGCCACAACTACCATTTCCATGTCCGGATGAGTTGCCCGCCAGGAATGGAAGGCTGCTCCGGCCAGGAGCCGCCGAATTTCGGCGATGGCTGCGGCGCGGAGCTCGCCGGCTGGATCGAGCGCCAGCGCAAGGCGATCTTCGCGCCGCCCAGGCCGCCGCCACGCAGCGGCCCGCCGCCGAAGCCCAGGCCGCCGATGTCGCTGGATGCGCTGCCGGCGGAGTGCCGTCAGGTGCTGGTGTCACGGTAGGGGGCGGCGCACGTCCCCCGTTGTCACTTCCCGGGCGACGGTGCGGATAATCGTTACCCGCGGAATGCCCCGCCGCCATCGACGTCCAGCACCGTTCCGCTGACATAGCCGCAGGCCGGCGAGGCGAGGAACGCGGCGGCGCTGGCGATTTCGTCGGGCTCGATCAGCCGGTCGAGCGGCAGGTTTTTCAGCATCTCCTCCCAGCGCGATTCGTCGCCGAGCGCGGTTTTCGCCCGGTTCTTGCTGAGCGAGATGATGCGGTCGGTGCGGGTCTGCGCCGGGTTGATGCCGAAGACGCGCACGCCCCAATCGACCGATTTTCCGCCGACGGCCGAGGTGAAGGCCATCAGCGCCGCATTGCCGGTGCCGCCGCAGACATAGTTGTAGCGCGGGCTGCGGCCGGCCCCGCCGATGATGTTGACGATGACGCCCGCCCGCCGCGCTTTCATTGGCGCCAGATAGAGCTTGGTCAGGTGGATATAGCCCATCACCTTGAGCGCCCAGGCGGCCTCCCAAATCTCCATCGAGAGGTCGAGAATCCCGCCGCCGGGGATCGCGCCGGCATTGTTCACGAGGATGTCGATGTCGGGGAAGGCCGCCGCCACGCGCTCGCGCTCGGCCCCCAGCGACAGATCGGCTGCGCAGGTGGCGACCCGGTTGGCTTCGCCGAGCGCGGCGGCCGTCGTGGCGAGCCGGTCGGCATCGCGCGCGACCAGCACGACCGAGCAGCCCTCAGTGAGGAACACGCGGGCGCAGGCCTCGCCGATGCCCTTGGAGCCGCCGGTGATCAGAACGCGGCGGCCGGTCAGTTTCAGATCCATCTCATGCCCTCAGCGGTTCGGCGGCCATGTACCAGTCGCAGATCTCGCTGCCGGTCACGAAGGCGACCTCGCTCGAGGCCTGCAGCATCTCGACCATCTGGACGAGCTCGTGGAAGCGGTGGGGCACGGAGATCAGATGCGGATGCAGCCCGATGGCGAGCACGCGCGGGTTCTCACTCGTTTCCTCATCGAACAGCCGCAAAGTATGCGCCAGCCGCTTGGCCATCTCGCCGGTGGCGTGCCGCTCGATCGCGTAGACGATCGAGTCGTTGATCTCGAGATTGTAGGGCATCGCCACCATCGGGCCATGCGTCGTCGCCATCCAGTTCGGCAGATCGTCGACGCACCAGTCGCAGAGATAGTCGATGCCGTTCTTCCGCAGCAGGTCGGGCGTATCGACGCTCTCGCGCAGGCCGGGCGAAAGCCAGCCGCGAGGTCGGTGCCCTGTGAAACGCTGGATGCGTTCGAGCGCACTGACGATCAGCGCCTCCTCGCCGCCCTCCGCATGGTTCATCGCCTTCTGGTGGATGCCGTGGCCGATGAACTCCCAACCCGCCTCCAGCATCGCCTCGCTGGCGGCAGGATAGGCCTCGATCACGCCGGCGTTGAAGCTGGCCGAGGCCGGCAGCTTGCGGTCGGAAAACAGCTTCAGGATGCGCGGCAGGCCGGCGCGCATGCCGTAATCGGCCCAGGAGAAGTTCGGCACGTCGGGCACCGTCTCGCGGCCATGCGGCGGCGTGATGATGGTGCGCGGCATCGGCTGGTCGAACTGCCAGTGCTCGACGTTGACGACGAGGTGGACGAGGATGCGCTTGCCCTTGAGCGGCGGCAGGGCGGCGCGTTGCGAGGACAGCCGGTAGGGGATGCGGGGGTTGGCCATCGTCGGTCCTCAGTGAGCGACGCCGCGCATCTGCGCCATGATCATCGCCTTGAAACGGGTGAAGTCGGACGTCGTCAGATCGTCGAGCGAGCGCGGCCGCGGCAGGGTGATGGGGATGTCGCGCGTGATCCGGCCCGGCCGCGCGGTCATCACGCAGACCCGGTCGGCGAGCAGGATCGCCTCGTCGATGTCGTGGGTGACGAAGAGCACGGTGGTCTTCAGCCGCTGCCAGACCTCCAGCAGCAATTGCTGCATCGACAGCCGCGTCTGCGCGTCGAGCGCGCCGAACGGCTCGTCCATCAAGAGCGCGCGCGGCTCCATCACCAGCACGCGGGCGATGCCGACGCGCTGGCGCATGCCGCCCGAAAGCTGCACCGGCAGCGCCTCGTGGAATTTTTCAAGGCCGACGACCTGCAAAATCTCGCGCGCCTTGGCCTCGTAGACGGCCTTTGGCGTGCCCTGCACCTTGGGGCCGAAGACGACGTTCTCCCAGACGCTGAGCCAGGGCAGCAGCGCCGCCTCCTGAAACACCACGCCGCGATCCGGCCCGGGCTTGCTGATGGTCTTGCCGTCGAAGCTCAGCACGCCCTCGCTTAGCGGCTCGAAGCCGGCGAGCAGGTTGAGCAGGGTCGACTTGCCGCAGCCGGACGGGCCGAGCAGCGCGACGAACTCGCCCTCGCCGATGGTGAAATCGACGGCGTCGAGCGCGCGGACGCCGCCCGGCCCGCCATAGGTCTTCGAGACCGCGTTGAAGGTGATCGTGCCCATCGCGCCGCTCAATTGTTGAAGCTCTGGAGGCGGCGCCATTTCAGCACCCACAGCTCCAGCCGGACGATCAGCCAGTCCGACAGGAAGCCGACGAGGCCGATCGAGACCATGTCGGCGATGACGATGTCCATCCGCCCGACATAATAGGCGTCCCACAAAACGTAGCCGAGGCCCGACTTCACCGCGACCATCTCGGAGACGATCACCGCCGTCCAGCCGATGCCGAGCCCGATGCGAAGCCCGGTGAAGATCGAGGGCAGGGCGGCCGGCAGCACGATCCGGCGCAGGATGTCGAGGCGGCCGGCGCCCATCATCTGCGCGGCGCGGATCCAGTTCTTCTCGACGTCGCGCGCGCCTTGCGTGGTGTTGATCACGATCGGGTAGAACGCGCCGATGGTGATGAGAAACACCGCGCCGAAATCGGCGATGCCGAAGATCGCGATCGAGATCGGCAGCCAGGCCGTGATCGGCACGGGCCGCAGCCACTGGATCGTCGGATCGACCATGGCCTGCGCCAGCTTCGACCAGCCGATCAGGATGCCGAGCGGCACGCCGACGAGGATGGCGAGCGCAAAGCCCTTGGCGACGCGCTGGGCGGAGAACACAACGCTTTCCACCCAGGTGCCGACGTAAGGAGACAGGCTCATGGCGTTGGGCGTGCCGAAGGCCCAGATCTTCCACGCCGCCCAGACCCGGTCGGGCGTCGGCAGCGCCCCGCCCGCCAGCGAGCCGTCCTTGCCGGCGAGCTGCCACAGGATGACGAGCGTCAACGGCAGCAGGATCGCGGCGGCGGCGCGGCGCAGGCGTGCGGTGAGGTAGCGCGCGGTTTCGCCTGTGGGTGTGGCGGCAGTGGGTCTGGTTTCGGCCGTGGTGACGGTCATGGGTTCTGTGTGTCCCGACTTAAATCCAGCGGGGCGCGGGGAACCCCTCTCCTGTAAGGAGAGGGGCAGGGGTGAGGTGATGGACGCTGGACCAGTTGCGACTGTGGTACTCTGGAGCCGCGGATAGGTTAGCGTGTCGCTGGTTGAGGGGCCGACCCCTCACCCTGCCCTCTCCCTCCGGGAGAGGGTTCTCCGGCAGTGCCTCCCGCCTCAGCTCTTGCCCGCCGTCTCCAGGAAGCTCGCATCCCAATAGGCCTCGATCTCGCCCGAGACGTCCTTCGGAATGACCCCGAGCTCGTTGAACGCTTTCGCCTGCGCCTTGATCTGCGCCGGGGTGATCACCGGCCCCAGCTTGATCACCTTGGCGATCTCGGCCGAGACTGCACCGTCGAGGCCGGTCAGCTTGGCGATGGCGCTGCCGAAGGCGGCGGGCGAGGCCTCCAGCTCCTTCATCTTCTTCACATAGGCCGTGACGACGCGCTGCACCGCCTCGCGCTTGCCCGTGGCGGCGGCCTTGGAGGCCGCCAGCATGCCGAGTTCCGCGCCGACCGACTTCGAGGTCGAATAGTCGAGGTTCTTGGCGAAGGCGCCATAGCCCTTCATCACGGGGATCGATTCGAACGGCTCCCAGGTCACGATCGCATCGACCTCGCCCTTCTCCAGCGCCTGGTTGAAGTTCGCGCCGCCGCCCTGGATGTTGATGGCGCTGAAGGAGTTGTAGGGGATGCCCTTCTCGATCAGCGTCGCGGCGAACTGGAACCAGACCGCCGAGCCGGGCGCGATCGCGATCTTCTTGCCCTTGATGTCGTCCCAGCTCTCGAACTTCGTGCCCTTGCGGGCGATGACGTATTTCGGCGAGGCGCCGACGCCCATGATGCCGACCATGCTGGTCGAGCCGTTGGCGAGCGCGATGGCGAGATCGGCCGGGCCGACCGAGGCGACGTCGAGCGAGCCGGCGAGCAGGGCGGTGCGGGCGTCGGCATAGCGGGCGAACTCGACCAGCTTGATCTCGACGCCCTGCTTCTTCAGATCCTCCTCGATCAGCGTGATCGGCGCGAGATGGCCGACCTTCTGGTAGCCGACGGTGAGCTGCACCGGCGGGCTGAGCGGGGCCTGCGCGAAGGCGGGCGCCGCCATGGCGATGGTGAAGGCAGCGAGGCCCGATGAGAGCAGGCTTGCGCAGAATGTTCGACGCTTCATATCCAGATCCTCCACGATGGCGGGATGAGCCCCGCAAGATTGATGCCTTGGTCCCCGATACGGGCTACGCGCCGGTGAAGGCGGGCTCCCGCTTTTCCCGGAAGGCTCTCTGGCCTTCCTTGTAGTCGTCGCTTGAGAAGCAGGCGGCGACCGCCGCATCCGCCGCCGCCGTGTCTCGCGTCGCTTCAGGCTGGCCGAGAGCGACCAGCGCCTGCTTGACCGCACGCAGCGTCAAAGGCGCATTGGTCGCGACATGGCGCAGATAGGCGGCCGCCTCCCGCTCGAAATCGTCCTGACTGAGGAGCACGTTGACCACGCCCATCCGCAGCGCTTCCGATGCATCGACGATGCGGGCGCTGAACAGGAGGTCGGCGGTCGCGCCGAAGCCGAGCCGCTGCACCAGCGCCGCCACACCGTCATAGGCATAGCCCAGCCCAAGCCTTGCAGCGGGCACGCGGAAGCGCGCATCCGCCCGCGCCAGCCTGATGTCGCAGGCCATGGCGAGCCCGACGCCGCCCCCGAAGCAGATGCCGCGAATGACCGCGATACTGGGTTTCGAGGCGTTGCTGAGCGCCGCGCAGCCGTCGAGATAGGCGTCGTCATAGGCGCGTGTCGCGGCCTCGCCGTCGCGGATCTCGCCGAATTGCGAAATGTCGGCCCCGGCGCAGAAAGCCCGGTCGCCCTCGCCGGTCACGACGATGGCGCGAACATTGCGGTCTGCCTCGGCTCGCGCGACATGGTCCGGCAGGCTCGCCCACATCCCGTAGGTCATGGCGTTGCGCTTGTCGGGCTGGTCGACGACCAGCCGGGCGATGCCGTTTTCCGCCTCGTATCGAACCTGCGCCATCATCCGCCTCAGATCACGTTGAGCGCCCGCAGGCGCGCGATGTCGGCGGGAGAATAGCCGGTTTCCTCAAGGATGGCGTCGGAATGCGCGCCCTTCTCCGGCAGCGACGAGACCAGAGCGGCCGGTGTCCGCGACAGCGTTACAGGCTGGCCGACGAGGCTGACGTTGCCGCGCTCAGCGTGCGGAACGTCCTGTGCGATGCGCAGATGCCGGACCTGTGGGTCCGCGAAGACCTCGTCCATGCGGTAGATCGGCCCGGCCGGCACGCCGTAGGCTTCCAGCAAAGCGAGCCATTCGGCGGAGGTGGCCGAAGCAAAGATCTGCGCCAGCAGCCCCATCAGCGCCGGCCGGTGGCGCAAACGTTCGTCCTGCGTGGCGTAGTCGGGATGAGCGGCGAGATCGGGCCGGCGCAGCGCCTCGCAAAGCTTGAGCCACTGGCCCTGCCCGCCGACGCCGATATTGATGTAGCCGTCCGAGGTTGCGAGCACGCCCATCGGCGTGGAGTAAGGATGGTCGTTGCCGGCCTGCTCCGGCGAGACGCCATCGACGAGAAAGCGCGCCGCCTGAAAATCGCAGAGCGCAATCTGCGCCTCCAGCAGCGAGGTGTGGACCCATTGGCCCTCGCCGGAGCGTTCGCGCTCGGCCAGCGCCACCATGATGCCGGTCGCGGCGTAAAGGCCGGCCGTCGAATCGGCGACTGCCGCGCCGGCCCTGACCGGCCCCTGACCGGGCATGCCGGTGACCCACATCAGCCCGCCCATGCCCTGCGCGATCTGGTCGAAGCCGGCGCGGTCGCGATAGGGCCCGTCCTGGCCGAAGCCCGAGATCGAGGCGAGGATGATGCGCGGATTGACCTCGCGCAGGTCGTCATAGGCGATGCCGAGCCGCGCCTTCACGTCGGGGCGGAAATTCTCGACCACGACATCGGCGCTCTCGACCATCCGCATGAACACGCACAGGCCCTGCGGCGTCTTCAGGTTCAGCGTCAGCGAGCGCTTGTTGCGGTGGAGGTTGAGCATGTCGTAGCCGTCGCGCGCGCCCGACATGCCCTCATTGGGGTCGACGCCGTCGGGCGGCTCGATTTTGATGACGTCCGCGCCGAAATCGGCCAGCACGCGGCAGCAGGTCGGCCCGGCGCGCACGCGGGTCAGATCGAGCACGCGCAGATGCGACAGCGCGGCGGAGGGCGCCTTGGCGCTGCTTTGGGCGTTCATCGGCCGACCTCCAGCAGGCTGTCGAGCGCGGCCGGCCGCAAGGCATGCCACTCGCTGTCGCGCTGGATCTCGGCCGCCAGCGAAAGCAACGAGAGGTCGCTGCCGGCCGGGCCTACGAGTTGGGCCGCGACCGGCATGCCGTTCTCGTCGAAGCCGCAGGGCAGGGCGACCGCCGCCAGCCCGAGCCCGTTGACGAAGCGGGTGAAGGCGGAGAGCGCGTAGAGCGTGCGGGCCGAGAAGCCGGGAGATGCGGGCTCGCAGGCCGCGACCTCCGGCGTCACGATCGGCATCACCGGCAGCAGGATCGCGTCATGCTGGCGGAACAGGCTGAGCGCGCCGGCGATGGCTTTCAGCCGCGCGCGGGCCTCAATGGCCTGCTCGGCCGGGATGGCGAGCCCCTTTCGCAGGCGCGCGGCGAGCGTCGGCTCCAACGTGCCGTCAGCAAGCCGCCAGCCATGTTCGGCCGCGCTCTCGGCCTGCAGCACGTCGAGAACCGGGCCGTCGCAGGCCTTGAGCAGCGCCGCGAGCGGCTCTTGCGCGGTGCGGTAGCCGTTCGCTTTCAGCCGCTTCGCAAGGCTCTCGATGGCGCGCGCGACGGCGGGTTCGGACTGTGCGATCAGATCTTGCGCGACGGCGATCGGGGCGATCCGGCGCGGAGCCTCGTTCGTGCGGAAGCTCTCGGCTACGCACTTCAGCGTGATGGCGTCACGCGCAAGAAAGCCGAGCACGTCGAGCGAGGGCGAAAGCGCCATCGCGCCAGCGAGCGGCACGAGACCCGGCGTCGGCTTCCAGGCCGTGACGCCGCAGCAATGCGCCGGGATGCGCAGCGAGCCGGCGGTGTCGGAGCCGATGGCGAAATCCGCGAGTCCGCCCGCGACCGCGACGGCCGAGCCAGAGGACGAGCCGCCGCAGATGCGCTCGGGATTCCACGGGTTGAGCGGCCGGCCGCGCGCCGCGTTGCCGCCCGAAGGCTCGAAGGCGAGCGGCGTCATCTCGGCATAGCCGCGCCGCGAGGCGCCCGCCGCATCGAGCCCTGTCAGAATGTCGGCGTCGCGCACAGGCGGTGCGCCGAGGCCCTCGTTCAGCCCCAGGCCCGGCTTGCGCCCGGCGACGTCGAGCAGGTCCTTGGCGACGTAGGTCAGTCCAGCCAGTGGCCCGCTAACGCCGGGAGCGTCGCAGGTCTCGACGAGGCAGCGCAACGCTGCGGCGCGATCGGCGAGCGCGAGGCTCGGCGTCTCTGCGGCGCGGGCTGGCGTTGCGAGCATGGCGGGGCTGGCCTCCTGACGACGAGACTGTGACAGTTCCTGCCTTGAAGGAATGAGAAATGCAGCAAGGCTGATTTCTCCATTCGCGAAATCAGATCGCGACGCTGGCGCTTGCCTGCAGCGCCGCGAGCAGCCGCGCCGTCGGCGGATCCAGCGTCTCGGCATGGGGCACGCAGATGTCGATGTCGCGGCGTGCCCAGTTCTCCTCCAGGCCGATCAGCCGCAGGCCCAGCGCCTCGGCCAGCGGTCGCAATGCAGCCTCGGGCAGGATGCCGATGCCGAGCCCCTGCCGCACCATCTGGCACATCACCTCGAAGGAGCGGACCTGCACGCGCACGCGCAGCACCGTGCCCCGTTCGCGCGCCTGTTCCGTGACGACGCGATGGACCGCGGTGCCGACGTCCAGAGCGACGAACTCCTCGTCGAGAATCTCGTCGAAGCGGACTGTCTCGCGGGCAAACAGCCGGTGTTCCGGAAACACCGCCAGCGCCAGCCGGTCCTGGGCATAGGGCATCGAGACCAGCCCGGGCGGGCTCAGTCCGCGCACGATCACGCCGAGATCGGCCTGGTCGCGCGCCAGCGCCTCCAGCGTCTCCGACGAGGGACGCTCCTCGAGATCGACCTTGATCTGCGGGTTGTCGCGCATGAAGCCGGCGAGGTCCTGCGCCAGCCTCTGCACCAGCGCCGAGGAGGAGGCGCAGACGCGCACGCGCCCGCGCACGCCCAGCCGGTGCTCGCCCATATGCGAGACGAGCTGGTCGGCGAGCCGCAGCACGCCTTGCGCGTAGCGCAGCGTCGTGACGCCGGCATGGGTCGGCTCGACGCCATGGGGCAGCCGCTTCATCAGCGGCTGGCCGACCTCCTCCTCCAGCAGCCTTAAGCGCCGGCTCGCCGCCGAGATCGCGATGTTCATGCGCTGCGCCGCCTGGCTCAGGCTGCGCAATTCGCACAGCGCCACGAAGAGCCGGAGCGACTGGAGGTCGTGATGCAGCAAGGGCTAAGGCTCCCGCGCGAACGGGATGCTCCCGCTCACTCGCCCGAGATCAGCCCGGGAAGCGCCACCGCGTCAATCGCATCGCCGCCCGGCAGCTTGACGATGATGGGCTGGCCGGCGGCGTCCTCGAAGCGCAGCTCCGGCCAGCGCGGCGGCCGCGTCCCGCTGAGCGAGACGTCGAGGGTGACTGCGCCGTCGCGCATTTCGGCCGAGATCGAGAGCAGGCAGGGCGGCGTCAGCGGCGTCTCCAGCACGCTCGCGCCATCGTCGTCATAGAGGTCGAGCGTGGCGCTCTGCCCCTCCGCCAGCGTGAGCCGCAGCGTCAGCGGCCCTGTCGCGGTCGAGGGCGCGGGTCCGAGCGGCAGGATCGAGCCACCGCGCAGGAAGGCGGGGCAACGTCCGAACGGGGCATCGACGTCGACGGTCGCGCCGCCGGGGTGAGGCGCGCCGGTCCAGAGGTCGTGCCAGCCCTCGGGACAGGCCGGCAGCCAGACGCCGCGCATCTTCGCGCCCCTGTCGAGCACCGGCGCGACCAGCAGGCGCTCGCCGAGCAGGAAGCAGTCTTCCTCGCCGTAGCTTTCGGGCTGCGCGGGAAAATCGAGAAACAGCGGCCGCAGGATCGGTTCGTGGTCGCGATGCATCCGCCAGAGCAGATCGTAGAACAGCGGCGTCAGCCGCTCGCGGAAGGCGAGGCGCTCCCTGATCTGCGGCAGCAGTTCGGGATACATCCAGGGTTCGTTGGCGCTGCCGTCGTCGTTCCAGGAATGGATCGTGAAGCGCGGCCAGAACACGCCCTGCTCGATCCAGCGCAGGAACAGCTCGGGTTCGGGTTTGGGGCCCGCGAAGCCGCCGATATCATGGCCGAAATTGGCCAGCCCCGACAGCGAGAAGCCGTGCCCCATCCGCAGGTTCCAGCGCAGCGTCTCCCAGCTGGTGCGGTTGTCGCCGCTCCAGGTCTGGACATAGCGCTGCATGCCCGGCCCGCCCGAGCGCGAGATCAGAAAGGGGCGGGTGGTCGGCGCGGCCGCCGTCTGCGCTATCTCCGAGGCGCGCATCATCAGATTGGTCTGCACCGGCCGCAGCGTCGCGATGGACGCACTCCGGCCGGCGAGATCGCAAACCGCCGCCTCGTCCCAGATCTCGAACTCGTTGTTGTCGTTCCAGGTCGAGTTGATGCCGTAGTCGATCAGCTGTTCCCTGACCTGAGTGGACCACCAGGCGCTCGTCTGCGGATTGGTGAAGTCGAGATAGGCCGCCGGGCCGCCCCAGAACTGGGTGATGTGCGGCTTGCTCGCATCCTCGCTGTCGCGGACGAAGCCCTGAAAAGCCTCGACCTCGGCAAAGCGCGGATGCTCTGTCAGCAGCGCCGGCTTGATGTTGGCGACAAGTTCGACGCCGGCCGCCCTGAAGCGTGCGGTGACGGCTTTCGGATCGGGAAAGCGGTCGCGGTTCCAGGTGAAGACGCAGCGCTTGTCGCCGACCAGCGTATAGCCCGAGGACATCTGGAAGGAGCCGCAGGGAATGCCGTGCTCTTCCAGAAGGTCGAGGAAGCCGAGGAGCTTGTCCGACGCGTCGGGCGCGTCGGTGTAGGACATGGTCGAGCCCGAATAGGGGATGGTCCAGCGCGGCGGAAAGACGGCCCGCCCCGTCAGCGCGGTGAAGCGCTTCACGACATCGTCGAGCTTCGGCCCCAGCACGACATACAGGTCGAGATCGCCGTCGCAGGCCTCGAAGCTGCGGAAAAGGTCGTGATAGGCGTCGAGCTCCTGCCCGAGATCGAAGGCTCCGCGCGCAAGATTGTCGTAGAACAGGCCGACCGCCTGCCCGCCGCGATCGGGCCTGACGGTGACGCACCAGGGGATGTGCTTGTAGAGCGGGTCGGAGGAGCGAGCGTCGTAGCCGAGCGGGTCGGTTGCGCCCATAGCGAGGCGGCGGCCATGCTTGTCGGCGGAGCCGGACTTGTCGCCGAAGCCATGGAAGCGCTCGCGCTCGTCGCGGACGAGATAGTGCCTGAAGCGGTTCGAGCGGCGGTCGAAGACATAGGCCTGGCTCGGCCGATCCTTGAGGATGCTCTCGAAGGGGGCGTCCGGCGCAGGCCTCGTTTGCCAGTCCAGCATCAGCGGTGAGCGTCGGATCACGACGCGCAGCGACGCCGTCTCGACCGTGACGGTGTCCGCCTCCTCGGAGACAGTGAATTGCACGCCCGGAAAGCCCGAGATGTCGAGCCGGTCGCGCCCGTCGATCGGATCGGGCTCGCCGGCCCACGCAATCTCGGGCGAGAGCGACCAGGTCCGGGGCATGGCGAGCCCGCCCGGACGCGTCACCAGAAGGCGCGCGAGATGGCTGTCGAGCAGGAACAGCCGCGCGGAATAGCCTTCATCCAGCGCGAGATCGACATGGGTGGTCGCAGGTCCGGCGAGCCTCGCCCCGGTCAGCGGATGCATGAGAAAAAGCCTTACTTGATGAAGCCGAACAGGCGCGGCAGGAACAGCGAGAGCGCCGGCACATAGGTCACGACCAGCAGCGCGAAGGTGGTCGACAGGAAGATCGGGATCAGCGGCCGCGTCACCTGCTCGATCGAAACCTTGGCGATGGCGCAGCCGATGAAGAGCGCGCTGCCCGTGGGCGGCGAGACGATGCCCAGGCACATGTTGAACACCAGGATCACGCCGAAATGCACCGGATCGACGCCGAGCTGCGTCAGCACGGGCAGGAAGATCGGCGTGAAGATCAGGATGCCGGGCGTCAGGTCGAGGAAGGTGCCCATCAGCAGCAGCACGATGTTCACCAGCATCAGCGCGACGTATTTGTTGTCGGAGATCGCGGTGATCCAGTCGCCGATCAGCTGGGGGATGCCGGCGAGCGACATCACATAGGCCATGGCGAGCGAGGTGCCGATCATCAGCGAGACCACCGCCGTGGCCTCGATCGTATCGACGACGATGCGGTAGAGATCGCGTAATCTCAGCTCGCGGTAGATGCCCGCCAGCGCCAGCGAATAGACCACGGCGATGGCCGAGCCCTCGGTTGCGGTGAAGATGCCGCCGACGATGCCGCCGATCACGAGCACGATCAGTCCGAGACTCGGCAGTGCGCTGAGGATCGCCGAGACCTTCTCGCGCATCGGCAAGGGCGGCATCGGCAGGTAGCCGCGCTTCTTCGCCATGAACCAGACCGGGACCATGACCGAAAGGCCCATCAGCAGTCCGGGCAGGTAGCCGGCGAGAAACAAGGCCGCGATCGAGGTCCCGCCCGAGACCAGCGAATAGACGATGAAGGCTCCCGATGGCGGGATCAGCAGGCCGGTCGGGCAGGACGCGATGTTGACCGCCGCCGAAAAGGCCGGGTCGTAGCCGGCCTTGTCCTTCAGCGGCTGCATCGTGCCGCCGATGGCCGACGCCGCCGCCACCGCCGAGCCCGAGACGGTGCCGAACATCATGTTGGCGAGAATGGTGATCTGCGCCAGCGCGCCCGGCATCCAGCCGACGAAGACCTTGGCGCAGTCGATCAGCCGCCGCGCGATGCCGCCCCGGTTCATGATCGAGCCCGCCATGAAGAAGAACGGGATCGCCAGCAGGGCAAACGAATCGAGCCCGGTCGCGATGCGCTGCGCCGTCACCGAGAGCGCCGGCATCGGCGGCATGATCGACAGCAGCGCCGCGATCGCGGCCAGCCCCGTGGCGTGGCTGATCGGCACGCCGATGGCCATCAGCCCGATGAAGGCGACGGAGAGGATGAGGGCGGGCGATGCTTCCATGCCGGTTGTTCCCGCTCAGTCGAGCGAGACCTCCCTGGCCGCGATCTCCTGTCCGCTCGCAACCTCGCAGACGACGAGCGTCGCGTAGATGGCGGTCAGCAGGCCCGAGAGCGGGATGATGACGTAGACATAGGCGACGGGGACGAGCATGGCCGGCGAGACCTGACCGAGCCGCAGATTGCGCTCGACCAGGAGCCAGCCGCCCCAGCCGAGCACGACCAGCGCGAAGACGATGACCAGCCCGGCGATCAGCATATCGACGCCGCGCCGCACGCCGCGCGGGACCATGTCGATCAGCCCGGTGATGGCGATATGCCCGCGCTTGCCCAGCACATAGGCAGCCCCCAGCAGGCTGACCCAGATGAACAGGAAGCGCGAGAGTTCGTCGGTGAAGGAGGTCGAGGAGTTCAGGAAATAGCGCCCCACCACCTGCCAGACCACGCAGGCGAGCATGACGAGCGTCATCGGCACGGCGAGCGTGAGAACGAGGATGTCGAGGCTGCGGTGGATGCGGTGGAGCATGGGTGTGGCGCCATCCTGAGGGGAGAGGCGCGGGGAACCCTCTCCCGTAGGGAGAGGGCAGGGTGAGGGGTCGGACGTCCTCCGAAAAGGGTGTGACGATGGCGTTGGTGCCCCATCAGTCGGACGTCCGTCACCTCACCCCTGCCCCTCTCCTTACAGGAGAGGGGTTCCCCGCGCTTTTCCCCGCACTGTTGCGGCTGCTTACTGCACCGCCTGGATCTTCTCCGCCAGCGCCGCCACCGCCGGCACGGTCTTGAGATCGTCATACATCGGCTGCACGGCCTTGCGGAACGCCGGCTTGTCGGCCTCGACGAAGGTCACGCCCAGCTTCACCGCGTCGCCCTCGGCCTTGTCGAGTTCCTTCTGCCAGTTCTCGTTATGCGCCCTGGAGGAATCCGTCGCCGCCTGCCGCACCAGTTCCTGCTGATCGGGCTTGAGCTTGCCGAAGGTCACGCCCGAAGCCAGCACCACGTCTGGAACCCGCGTATGCTCGTTGCGGGAGTAGAACTTCATCACCTCGCCATGCTTGGCCAGCGTCAGCGCGGTGACGTTGTTCTCGGCCCCGTCGACGACGCCCGACTGCAACGCGGTGTAGAGTTCGCCCCAGGCCAGCGGGGTCGCGGCGGCGCCAAGCAGGTTGACCATGCGGGTGGTGATCGGGCCGGGCTGCACCCTGATCTTGAGGCCCTTCAGATCGTCGGGCGTCCTGATCGCCTTCTTGGCGTAGAAGCTGCGCGTGCCATTGTCCTGATAGGACAGGCCGAGCAGCGACTTGGCCTTGCCGGCCTCGAGGATCTCGCGGCCGATCGGCCCGTCCACGACCTTGAAGAAATGCGCCTTGTCGCGGAACAGGAAGGGCGTGTCGAACACCCCGAAAGCCGGCTCGAACGCCGCCAGCGGGGAGGCGTTGGCATGGGCGAAGTCGAGCGCTCCGGCCTGGAGCTGTTCCAGCAATTCGCGCTGCTGGCCGAGTTGGCCGGCGGGGAAGACCTTGATCTCGATCTCGCCCTTGGAGCGCTCGGAAACCAGTTTCGCGAAGAGTTCGAGCGAGACGTCGACCGGATGGCCCTTGGCGAGGCCGTGGCCGAGCCGCATCGTCGTCTTGGCCTGCGCCATGGGGGCGAGCGCCAGCGCGGCGGCGGCGCTCATGCCGGCGATCAGGGTGGTGCGTCGTGTGATGCTCATCTGCGTGTCCTCCGCTTCGGGTTTCTTGGTCTTGGCCGGGCGTTTTCGCCATGTGGCCGCTTGCTCAGGGTCCAGCAGGCTTCTGCTGCTGCGCCAGTTCGGAATAGCGCTCCGACAGCGTGGTGAAGGCCTGCTTCCGCGTCGTCTTGTCGGCGGCGATCAAACCTTTCAGGTTCCAGCCGCGCTGATAGGCGGTCTGCCGCCGCTCGGTGCGGAAGTCGTAGAGAATCCACGGGCAGAAGCCGCGCACATAAGGCGCGTTCCCGACGAGATCGAGCTGGCGTTCGTAGAGGTCGGACTGATGGCTCTCGCCAAACAGTTCGCCGGGACGCCCGTCGCGGCCGGCGACGGCATCGGCGCCCGTCTCGGTGATGATGAGCGGCTTGTCGAGGTCGGAATTGGCGAAGAGCCGCTTCAGCCCGTCGAGCGAGGGCTCGTACCAGCCGAAATACTCGTTCAGCCCGATGATATCGAGCGCCGCCGAGAGCCGGTCCTCGATGCGGAAATGCTCGCGGTTGATCAGGCACGCGGCCGATACCAGCCGGGTCTTGTCCATCTCGCGGCAGGAGGCGGCGAGCCCGCTCATGAAGGCGAGGCGCATATCGGTGTCGGCGTTCTCGTTGCCGACGCCCCAGATCACGATGCTGGCGCGGTTGCGGTCGCGCCGGATCATCTCGCGCAACTGATTGTCGGCGTCCGCGAAGGTGTCGGGATTGGCAAAGTCGATCGCCCAGTAGACCGGCACCTCCTGCCAGAGCAGCAGCCCGACCTCGTCGGCGATCTGCGCCGCCAGTTCGTGATGCGGATAATGCGACAGCCGCAGGAAATTGGCGTTTAGCGCCTTGGCGTCGTCAAAGCGGCGGCGGATGTCGGCCTCGGTCGAGACCTTGCCCAGTTCCCGGTCGTCCTCATGCACGCAGATGCCGCGCAGGAAGATGTCCTCGCCGTTGAGCAGGATGCGCTGACCCTCGACCCTGATCTCGCGAAAGCCGATTTTTTCGCCGAGCACGTCTTCGCCGAAGCGGATGCTGACCGGGTAGAGCCTTGGGCTGGCCGGGCTCCACAGCTCCGGCGCGGCCTCGAACTCCAGCCGGCCGACGCCGCCGGAGACCGGGACGATGATCTCGCTCGCCAGCCCCTCGATGGCGAGCCGCGCCGTGCCGCTGGCGCTCTCCGACAGCGTGACATCGACGGCGATGCGCCTGCCCTGCGAGCCCGGCGCCAGCGCGACGCCGAAATCGCGGATGAAGAGCGCCGGCACGCGCACCAGCCCGACCTCGCGATAGATCCCGCCATAGTTGAACCAGTCGGTGTGGTTCATCGGCACGCGCTCGGGTCGGCGGCGGTTGTCGACATTGATCTGCAGTCGGTTCGCGCCTGTGTTCAGAAGCCCGGTCAGTTCGATGAAGAACGGCGTCGAGCCGCCGCGATGGCTGCCGAGGAAGACGCCGTTGAGGAAGACGCGCGCCTCGTATTGCGCCGCGCCGACCCGCAGGAAGACGCGCTCGCCCGTTTGGCCCGGTGCGAAGTCGAGGTTGCGTGTGTACCAGGCCCCGCCCTCGAAATAGGTCCATTCCGGACGCACGACATTCCAGCAGGAGGGAACGGTCGTGGTCTGCCAGGCGCCGTCGTCATAGTCGCGCGGGGTCGTCCAGCCGCCGATCGGCTCGGGCGCATCCTCGAACCAGCGCTGGCGCAGGCCCTCGTCATGCAGATCGAGCACGAAGTTCCACGCGCCGTCGAGCGATTCCACGGGCCGCCCGGCGACGCTCAGCATCTCGCGCCAGCCGACGCGCGCTTCCGCGAAGGGCGCGGCGTAGGCCTCGTCATGGAGATGGTGATAGGGATCGTGCCCCGGCTGGAGCGCATGCTCGCCGGGCCCGCTCGCAGGGCTGCTCTCGACCTTGGCGTCCATCCCGGCAGTAAGTCTTCTTGTGAAGGAAAACGATTTCCCTAATGCTAGACAAGCGCCGCGCTTCTGGCAACCATGTCCCGGACCGGACCATGTTGCGACGGTCTGCCAGGTAGGGCGTCAAAGCCGTTGAACGAGCACGATCCACGAAAAGGCGCAGGCAGCCGCCCGGTCTCGATCGCGGCGGTGGCGCGTCGCGCCGGCGTCTCGATCGCGACCGTCTCGCGCGTGATGAACGGCGTCGAGAACAAGGCCACATTGGAGACTGCGGCCCGCGTCAACGCCGCCGTCGCGGCGCTGGGCTACCGGCCCCAGAGCGTCGGGCGGGCGCTGCGCCAGCGCGAGAGCCGCATCGTCGGCGTGCTCGCCGCCAATCTCGGCAACCCGGCGATGGCGGCGGCCGCCGCCTCGATCGAGCTTGCGCTGCGCGCCGCCGGCTTCGTCATGGCGCTCTGCGACACCCATGAGGACCCCGCGATCCAGGACGAATACCTCGCCGAGATGGAGGCGCAGCTCGCGCGCGGCATCGTCTTGCTCGTGGCGGTGCCTTCGCCGAGGCTCGACCAGTTGAGAACCGCCGGACGGCCGCTGATCTTCGTCAACCGGCGCGATCCCGGCGACGAAAACTCTCCCTTCGTCGGCATCGACGACCATGCGGCCGGCTTCGCCGTGGCGCGGCACTGGCTGGCGCGGCCCGAGCCCGGCCCATTCGGCCTGTTGCATGCGTCCCTGAGCTTCAGCGCCGGCCAGCGCCGGGCGGCGGGCTTCGTCGCAGGCCTTGTCGCGGGCGGCGTGCGGGAGGCCGACATCCTGCGCGGCACGGGTTCGGGCAAGAGCCACCTGTCCATCGGCCATGAGGGTATGGGCACGCTGCTCGCCGCGCCTTTCGTTCCGCGCCGCATCCTCTGCCTTAGCGACCTGATCGCCTATGGCGCCTATCGCCGGCTGACAGAGGAGGGGCTCAGGGTGCCCGGCGACGTCGCCCTGTTCGGCTTCGACGACAACCCGCTCAACGCCTGGATCGCGCCCTGGCTCAGCGCGGTCAGAATCCCCTATGACGGTTTTGGGCGTGTGGTTGTGGAAACGCTAGCAGTCCTGCTCGACAAAGGGCAGGCGAAGGCCGCCTTTCTGGACCACGAGCTCGTCATTCGTGCGGGCTGAACGCGCCGCGAACGCAAGGAACGCCATGCAGGCCGCGACGCAACGCCACGAGATCGCCTCCGGGCGGCTCACCGCCACCATCAAGCCCGAAGGCGCGGAACTGACGAGCCTCAGGGGCGCGGACGGCGTCGAACTTCTCTGGCAGGGCGGCCCGCAATGGCCGCGTCACGCCCCGCTGCTCTTCCCCATCGTCGGACGGCTCACGGACGACACGCTGAGGCATGGCGGCCGCGATCACCGAATGACCCAGCACGGCTTTGCCCGCGACAGCCTGTTCGACTGGGTGGCGCGCGACGAGACAAGCGCGCATCTGCGTCTCGCCGACAGCGAAGCGACGCGGGCGCTCTACCCCTTCGCCTTCACGCTCGACCAGATTTACCGCGTCGCGGGCGCGACGCTGACGGTGACGACGATCGTCGGAAATCCGGGCGATTTGGCGCTGCCCTGCGCGGTCGGCGCGCATCCGGCCTTCGCCTGGCCGCTGAAGGACGGCGTGCCGCAGACGGCTCACCACCTCGCATTCTCCGACGACGAGGCCGGGCAGGCTCGCACCCTGACCGGAGGCCTGCTCGATGGCGTAGCAAGCCTACCGCTCGCAGGCCGGCGGCTGCCGCTCTCGCCGGAACTCTTCGCCGCCGACGCGCTGGTGATCCCCGAAATCCGCAGCCGTTCCATCCGCTTCATGGCCGAGGCCGCCGAGGGCCGGCCGGCTCGTGGCCTGACGGTCGCCTGGGAGGGCTATCGCGATCTCGGCCTCTGGTCGAAGCCCGACGGCGCGCCTTTCCTCTGCATCGAGCCCTGGTTCGGCACGGCGAGCCCGCTCGGCTGGCAGGGCGAGTTCGCTGACAAGCCGGGCCTGATGCGTCTCGCGCCGGGGGAAAACAGGCGGTTCGTCTGGAGCGCGACGGTTGAAACCTGACCGGGAGATTGGTGGGCCGACAAATCCGCGTGCTGATCGAAATTCCGTTGTAGGCTTGTGCTGCGAGAGAGGATTGAACTCTCGACCTCTGCATTACCAATGGAGTGCTCTACCACTGAGCTACCGCAGCAGGATCGTCCGGCGGGCGTCACGGGCGTCGCGCGAAGCGATGCGGGCGCTGACCGCCTTCCGAAGCGGCGGCGCGATGACATAAGGGCCGTGCCGACGCAACCCGCGACGATCCCCTCAGAAGCGATAGCTGAGCGTGGCGCGCAGGCGATGCGCCTCGTAGTCCGACCGGCCGACCAGGGTGCGGCCTTCGACGACGAGGACCAGATCCTTCCAGTTGGCGCTGAGACCGGCGAGCAGGCTGGTCGTTGCCCGTTGCCGGATTCCCGTCGGCAGTTCGAACTCATGCTGGTGAAAAAGGCCGCCATAAGGCACGAGGCTGAACTCTCCCAACGGCACGCCAAGATAGGCCTGCACGCCGATCTCGGCGTGCATGGCCCGGTCGGAGACGGGCGAGCCGGGCAGACCGAGGCTGTCGACGAAACCGCCGCTGCGGCCGTTCGACCAGCTGATCCGGGCGGCCGGCACGACCAGCACCGACGTCAGCGGAATGAACGCGGAGACGCCGACGCTGGCGAAAGATGAGCGACCATCATAGCCCGACACCGCGCCGGGCACGAGCGGCGCATCGGGTCGGGACAGGCTCGTATCGCTGCGTCCAAGACCGGCAGTGGCCGTCAGGTTGACAAAGCCGAAGCCAGTCAGCTGGACATAGCCATATCCGGCCTGGAATTCGGTCGAAGCCGAGCCGGCACCTGTCCGGAATCGGGTTTCGCTCTCGCTCTGGGTGAGGCCGAGGCCGAAGGACAGCGCCGGAATGGGCTGGATGTTGAGGCCGAGCGCCGCAGACCGGGTTTCGACGCGGTAGTTCAGCGGCGCCTGCCGGTTGATCGTCCGTGCGAACCCCGCATCGGAGAACACGGTGAAGCGCCAGCCCTCCGCATTGACGGCAGCGGGGCCGGCCGGCGTCGGTTCGGCCGCGAAAGCGGGGGCCGATACGAAGGACAGCGCGAGGAATCCAAGGCAATGTCGTCGCATGATCATGGCGTCAGCCTTCCGGCATCGGCATTGGCGGCATCGGTGGTGGTGGCATCGGTGGTGGTGGTGGTGGCGGCTGGATGATGGGTGGCGGCGGCGGCACGACGGGGGGCGGCACGACCGGCGCCGGCGCCGGGGCAGACGTGGACGCCGCGCGGGCGGCGGCATCGCGCGCGGCAGCGGCTAGGGCTTCCCTGGCCGCCGCCTCACGGGCCGCTGTCGCCGCAGCTTCCCTGGCCGCCGCCTCACGGGCAGCCGTCGCCGCAGCTTCCCTGGTCGCCGCCTCGCGGGCCGCCGTCGCCGCAGCCTCCCGAGCCGCAGCCTCGCGGGCTGCGGCGGTGGCCGCCTCGCGGGCCGCTTCCGCCGCGACGGCCGAGCGCATCGCCGCGTCGGCTGCGGCGGTGGAGGCCGAGGTTGCGGCCGTCTCGGCCGCGCGGCTGCTGCTGGAGGCCGTCGCGGTCAGTTCGGCGTTGCTGGCGGCCTGACCCGCCGTCGTCTGTCGCGGTACGGCCGATCCCGTTGCGGCCGGCTTATCCTGTGTTGTGCAAGCCGAGAGCAGCAATGTGACCACTGCCGGAACAAGATACCTGGACGCAGGACGCATGACCGACGGACCCCGAACACAACCAAGTTCTGGGTAGCCAGCCCATGTGACGATGCGTCACCTCTTTGATGACGGATTGAAATCTGGATGGGTGGCGGCGGTCATCGCACCGCAGATTTGATTTGCCGGCTCCTTTATCGCGGCAGAGTCGCTTTGCCGACTTGGTTTCCGGCTGGAATCTCAGTCTGGCAAGAGCAGACGCTCGTCGATGCGGAAGAGCCGGCCGTCGCCGAGGACGTGGGCGCTCAGGCCCTCGCGGAAGAGCGGGCGGAAGGCGCGGTCGCGCAGGTTCAGGCCCCCGGCATAAGCGCCCATCGCCGGCATCACGCAGCGCTGGCCCGACAGCGCGAAGCAACGCCGGCGCAGCGCCCGGCCGCGCATCCTGACCTTTGCCGCCGGGTGCAGATGGCCCGCGATCTCGAATCCGCGCGCGCCGGGGTCGGGCTCGTGGCGCAGCGCGACGCCGGCGATCTCGATCTCGCCGGCCACCTCGCCGCCGAGCGCGGGGCCGATCTCAGGGTCGTGGTTGCCGGTGATCCAGAGCCAGTCGCGGCCCTTCTGCAGGGCAGCCAGCGCCATGCGGGAGGCGGGGTCGAGTCGGGTCTGTCCGCCGCGATCGTGAAAGCTGTCGCCGAGCGCGATCACGCGGGCGGGTTGATGGCGCAGGATCGCAGCAGTGAGCACGGCCAGCGTCGCAGCCGAATCATAAGGCGGCAGGAAGACGCCGCGCGCCGCATAGGCCGAGCCCTTTTCCAGATGCAGGTCGGCGACGATGAGCGTGCGCTCGTCGGGCAGGAACAGCGCGCCCGACAGATCGGGCGCAAGAGCCAGCCGCCCCAGCATGAAGGCTCCTTGCGTTTCCATGGAGCTTATCGCCAAAGCGGTCACGCCATCGCCTCTTCCACCAGCATCGCCTCGGCCTCCGCCAGGATTTCGTCGGCCGCTTCGCCAAAAACCGCCTCGCGGCCGATCTCCAGCATCACCGAGACGCCGAGCGGCGAGACCCGTTCCAGCGGCTGATGCACGATATGCCCGCTGATTCGTGTCAGCATCTGGCCCAGCCGCTGGATGTCGAGCAAGCCCGTCGCGGCGTCCTGCCGTGCGGCCTTGAGCAGCACATGGTCGGGCTCATGGCTGCGCAGCACGTCGTAGACGAGGTCGCTCGATAGGGTGACCTGCCGCCGGTTCTTCTCCTGGCCGGGGAAATTGCGCTCGATCAGCCCGGCGATCACCGCGCATTGCCGGAAGGTGCGCTTCATCAGCGCCGATTCGGCGAGCCACTCCTCAAGGTCGTCGCCGAGCATGTCCTGCGCGAAGAGATCGTCGAGATTCAAGGACCCGCGCGCCACGGCGGCGCTCATGTCGCCGAGCGTCCAGCAACTGATGCCGTAATCGTTGCAGACGAAGCCGAGCGGCCGCATCCGCGCCCGCTCCAGACGCCGCGTCAGCAGCATGCCGAGCGTCTGGTGGGCGAGCCGGCCCTCGAACGGATAGGCGACGAGATAGAACCGGCCTCCGCGCGGAAAGGTTTCGACGAGCAATTCGCCGGGCTTGGGCAAGCGCGATTTCAGACGCTGCGCATGCAGCCAGGAGGAGACCTCGTCGGGCAGCGTTTTCCACTCCTTCGGGTTCGCCAGAATCATGCGCACCCGGGCGGCCAGAAAGGTCGTGAGCGGGAACTTGCCGCCGGCATAGGAGGGTATCTTCGGGTCGACGCCGGGCGCGGCGCGCGAGCAGATCGCCTCGTTGCCGCTGATGCCCTCGAAGCGCAGCACCTCGCCGGCGAAGATGAAGGTGTCGCCGGCGACCATCGTCTCGGCGAAATACTCCTCGACCTCGCCGAGCACGCGCCCGCCGGTCATGATCCGCGCGGGCTGCCCGGCCTTGCCGCCCCGCGCCCGGCCGAGCCGGACCTTGAGCATGGTCGATTCGACGATGGTGCCGACATTCATCCGATATTGCTGGATGATGCGGGCGTTGCTGGCGCGCCAGAGGCCGGCCTTGTCCTGCCGCAGCTTGGCGAAGCGCTCATAGGAGCGCAGCGCATAGCCGCCGGTCGCGACGAAGCGCACCACCGCGTCGAAATCGGCCCTTTCCAGCGCGGCATAGGGCGAGGCGGTGCGGACCTCCTCATAGAGCGCCTCAGTCTCGAAACCGTCCGAGCAGGCGACGCCGAGCACATGCTGGGCCAGCACGTCGAGCCCGCCGAGCCTGGGCTCCGGCGTGTCCTGCGCGGCGTCCGCCACGGCCTCCAGCGCGGCGCGGCACTCCAGCAGCTCGAAGCGGTTGGAGGGGACGAGCAGCGCCTGCGAGGGCTCGTCCATACGATGGTTCGAGCGCCCGATCCGCTGCATCAGGCGGCTCGCGCCCTTGGGCGCGCCGATATTGACGACGAGATCGACATCGCCCCAGTCGATGCCGAGATCGAGCGTCGCGGTGCAGACGACGGCTTTCAGCTTGCCCGCCGCCATCGCCGCCTCGACCTTGCGGCGCTGGCTGGCGTCGAGCGAGCCGTGATGCAGCGCGATCGGCAGGCTGTCCTCATTGATCGACCACAGCGCCTGGAAGGCGAATTCCGCCTGCATGCGGGTGTTGACGAAGACCAGCGTCAGCTTGTGGTCCTGGATCGCCTTGTAGATGTCGGCCATGGCGTGGCCGGTGGTGTGGCCGGCCAGCGGCAGATGGCGTTTGCTCTTAAGGATGCCGATACGCGCGACAGCCCCGCCGGTGACGGTGACGAGGCCTGCCGGCGTCTGTGCCCCGCCGAGGAAGCGCTGCAGGTCGGCCGGCTCGCGCACCGTCGCCGACAAGCCCACCGCGCTGACCTGCGGCGCGAGCGTGCGTAAACGCGCGAGCCCGAGCGCGAGCAGATCGCCGCGCTTGGAGGTGACGAGCGCATGCAACTCGTCGAGCACGATCCGGCGCAGCGTCGAGAAGAATGGTTTCGCGTCGCGATGCGAGACCAGCAGCGCCAGCTGCTCGGGCGTCGTCAGCAGGATGTCGGGCGGCCTTGCGATCTGGCGCGTGCGCTTGGCCGCCGAGGTGTCGCCGGTGCGGGTCTCGACCGTGATGGGGAGGCCCATCTCGGCGATCGGCATCTCCAGATTGCGCGCGATGTCGACCGCAAGCGCCTTCAGCGGCGAGATGTAGAGCGTGTGCAGGCCGTCATGGTTGGCTCCGGGCATCGCCTGCCGCTCGGTGAGTTCGACCAGCGAGGGCAGGAATCCGGCCAGCGTCTTGCCAGCCCCGGTCGGAGCGACGAGCAGGGTCGAGCGCCCGGCGCGGGCCTCCTCCAGCAGCGCGAGCTGGTGCGGGCGGGCCTGCCAGCCGCGGCCGGCGAACCAGTCGGAGAAGGCGGGGGGGGGGGGGGGGGAGGCGGGCATGCCTGCCAGAGATAGGGTCTGGCGATGGAGAGGGGAATGGCGAGCGTCGAACGCTAGGCCCGCTCCGCCACCACGATCAGCCCCGGCACGGCGACGCCCCGATCCTCGCGCGTACTTGCCGCCTCGACCAGCACGGGCCGCATCCCCGCCGCCGCCAGCCGCTCGCGCAGCCAGCCCTCGCCATGGGCGAAGCGCCGGTCGGCGCCCACCACCACGCCTTCGCCCGCGTGGCTCTGCACCGTGAAGGCGAGCAGCCCGCCCGGCTTCAGCACGCGGCGGCTCTGGGCGAAGGCCGCTCCCAATTCGCCGAGATAAACGAAGACGTCGGCCGCGATCACGAGATCGGCCGAGGCGTCCGGGCGGCTCGTCAGGAAGCTCGTCAGCCCCGCCACCGCGAGCTTGTCGTAGAGCGGCCCGCCATCCGCCTGAACCTTCGCGCGCGCCCGCTCGATCATGCGCGGCGAGAGATCGCAGCCGGCGAGGAAGCCGGTCTCGGGCCTGATCGCCTCGCCCATCAGCCCGGTGCCGCAGCCGAGATCATGGACCATGTCGAACCGGAAGGGCCGCCCGCGTTCCCGACAGAGCTTGTCGAGCGCCTGTCTCAGCAGGGCAGGCGCCGTGTAGCGCAGGGTCTCGACCAGATGGCTGTCGAAGCGCTCGGCGTAAGCATCGAACAGAACGCCCGAAAAGTTTTCCGAGGTCGCCTCCTCGGCCGACATCGCGCCGATGCGGGCAAGATCGAGCCTTGCGCCGAAATGGTCGTTGGGGTCGAGCGTCAGGCATTGGCGCCAGGCGGTGGCGGCCTCCTCATTGTGGCCGAGCGCCTCCTGCGCCTGGCCGTAAAGATGCCAGGCGGCGGTGAAGCCATAGGCCTGAGCCAGCGTCTGGTCGAGGATCTCAACGCAGGCCTGCGCGTCGCCTTCGTTGAGCGCAGCCTCCGCCCAGGCATAGCGCCGGTCGAGGCTCAGATCGCCGGAGCTGGCGGAATGCGCGTTGCTGCCCTTTTCTGTCATGGCGGCCGGTCTATCTGAGGTGGATGACACTGGCCAGACATGCCGTCGCCCCAAGATTCCGCCCGTCGGAGCTTTTGATCCCGACGCCGGCCGGTCTCTATTGCCCGCCGGCCGATATTTACATCGACCCGGTGCGGCCGGTGGCCCGCGCGTTGATCACCCATGGCCATTCAGACCATGCCCGCGCCGGCCATGGCGCGGTGCTGGCCACGCGCGAGACGCTGGCGATCATGGCCCTGCGCTATGGCGAGGGCTTTACGGGCGAGCGGCAGGAGGCGGTGCCTGGCGAGACGACGCGGATCGGCGAGGTCGCGTTCCGTTTCGTGCCGGCGGGCCATGTGCTGGGCTCGGCCCAGATCGTGGTCGAGTCGCGCGGCCTGCGCATCGTCGCCTCGGGCGATTACAAGCGCGAGCGCGACCCGACCTGCGCCGCTTTCGAGCCCGTGCCCTGCGACATCTTCATCACCGAGGCGACCTTCGGCCTGCCCGTTTTCCGCCATCCGCCGGCCCATGCGGAAGTCGCCAAGCTGCTGGAATCGGTCAGGCTGTTTCCAGACCGCACGCATATCGTCGGGGCCTATTCGCTCGGCAAGGCGCAGCGCGTCATGGCCCTGATCCGGGAGGCCGGCTACGGGCGGCCGATCTTTGTGCATGGCGCGATGGAGACGCTGACCGGGTTCTACATCTCGGAAGGCGCAAAACTCGGCGAAATCCGCAAGGTCGCTGCCGCCGAGCGAAAAAATCTCGGCGGCGAGATCGTGATCTGTCCGCCCAGCGCGACGCAGGATCTCTGGGCGCGCAAATTTCCCGATCCCGTGACCGCCTTCGCCTCCGGCTGGATGCGGGTCCGCGCCCGGGCCCGGCAGAAGGGCGTCGAACTGCCGCTGATCGTCTCCGACCATGCCGATTGGGACGATCTGCAGGCGACGATCCGCGAGGTCGAGGCCGCCGAGATCTGGGTCACCCATGGCGAGGCCGAAGCGCTGGTGCACTGGTGCGGCACGGTGGGGCTTAAGGCGAAGCCTTTGCATCTGGTCGGCTATGGCGACGAGGGGGAGGCGGAGACTGAGGCCGCGCCTGCCGAAGCCGCGCCATGAACCGCTTCGCCTGGCTTCTCGACCGCCTCGCCTACGAGCCGCGCCGCAACGCCAAGCTCGCGCTGATCGCGGACTATCTGCGCACCACGCCGGACCCCGATCGGGGACTGGCGCTGGCGGCGATGACGGGCGGGCTCGTCTTTCCCAACGCCAAGGCCGGGCTGATCCGCACGCTGATCAGCGAGCGGACGGACCCGGTGCTGTTTGCGCTGTCCTACGACTATGTCGGCGATCTGTCGGAGACGGTCGCGCTGATGTGGCCTGCTGTGTCGAATCCCCAGCTTGAGGCAGGAAGCACTGACGGCAAGCCCTCCCCCCTTGTGGGGGAGGGTTGGGAGGGGGCAGCGTCGCGCTCTCAAAATGTCGGCGCTGGCCCCCTCTCCATCTCTCCCCCGCAAGGGGGGAGAGAGGAGCCCGTTTCGGCCACGCCAGAGCCCGGACACAACCGCCCGCCGCTGACCCTCCCCGACGTCGTCGCCGGCCTGCGCTCCGTCGGAAAGACCGAACTCCCGCGCCTCGTCGCCTCCTGGCTCGATGCGCTCGACGAGACCGGGCGCTGGGCGCTGCTCAAGCTGATCACGGGGTCGCTTCGCATCGGCGTCTCGGCGCGTCTGGCCAAGACGGCCGCCGCCAGCCTCGGCGGCGTACCCGCCGACGAGGTCGAGCAGGTCTGGCATGGGCTGGAGCCTCCCTATGCCGAACTCTTCGCCTGGCTGGAGGGCAGGGGGCCGCGGCCGGAGGCGACCGATCCCGCGCCCTTCCGCCCGGTCATGCTCTCGCATCCGCTGGAGGACGCCGATTTCGACAGGCTGTCGCCGGACGAGTTCAGCGCCGAGTGGAAATGGGACGGCATCCGCGTGCAAGCCGTCAGCGGCACGCGCCCCGACGGCACGCGGCTGACGCGGCTCTATTCGCGAACCGGCGAGGACATCGCAGGCGCGTTCCCCGATCTCGTCGAGGCGCTTAACCTTGACGGCGCGCTCGACGGCGAATTGCTGGTGATGCGCGAGGGCGCGGTGCAGAGCTTCAACACGCTGCAGCAGCGGCTCAACCGCAAGACCGTGACGCCGAAGATGCTGTCGGAATTCCCGGCCCATATCCGCGTCTACGACCTGCTGGTCGATGGCGACGAGGACATCCGCGCCTTGCCGCTGGAGGAGCGCCGCGCCCGGCTGGAGGCTTTCCTCGGCCGGCTCGATGGCGCGCGCTTCGATCTGTCGCCGGTCATTCCCTTCGCAAGCTGGGACGATCTCGCCGCCGCGCGCGCCGACCCTGCCGCCGCCGGAGCCGGCGAGGATGCCGAGGCCGTCGAGGGCTGCATGATCAAGCGGCGCTCCTCGCCCTATCTGCCGGGCCGGCCCAAGGGCTATTGGTGGAAGTGGAAGCGCGAAGCCAGGCTCGTCGACTGCGTGCTGATGTATGCCCAGCGCGGCCACGGCAAGCGCTCGTCCTTCTACTCCGACTACACCTTCGGCGTCTGGCGGGCGGGCGAGGCGGGCGACGAACTGGTGCCCGTCGGAAAAGCCTATTTCGGCTTCACCGACGAGGAACTGGTCGAGATCGACCGCTATGTCCGCAAACATACTCAGAAACGCTTCGGCCCGGTGCGCGAGGTGACGCATGATGCGCAAAGCGGGCTCGTTTTCGAGGTCGCCTTCGAGGGCCTGCAGCGCTCGACCCGGCACAAATCGGGGCTCGCCATGCGCTTCCCCCGGATCAGCCGCATCCGCTGGGACAAGCCGCCTGCCGAGGCCGACCGCATCGAGGCGCTGGAACAGCTGCTGCCGGCGGCGGGTTGAAGCGCTGGCGGATCATCGTCCCGGCACGCTCTCCGTCTTTGCGAGGAGGCGTAGCCGACGAAGCAATCCAGGGGGGCGTAGTGCTCTACGTCCTCTGGATTGCGTCGCTTCGCTCGCAAAGACGACAGGGAATTGCTCATGACCCCGCTACGCCTCCTCTTCCTCGCCGCCGCCCTCGTGCTGGCCGCAGCTATCGTCTGGGCGGGTGCGACCGCCTCCTTCTCCGCGAGCTTCGCCAAGATCGTCAACGATCCCTGGGGCGTGGTGACGCTGATCGACCTTTATGCGGCTTTCCTCGTCTCGGGCTTCCTGATCTGGCGTTTCGAGTCGTCGAAGCCGCTCGCGCTGGGGCTGATCGTGCTCACGCTCGGCCTTGGCAGCCTCGTGCCGCTGCTCTGGCTCGCTTTCCGCGCCGGCCCGGCCTTGATTTCAGCCCGGCGCTGACATTGGCGTGACGTCGGAACCCGACCATCGTCTGTCACGTTCCCATGCTGAAACCTGACAGGCCGTGTTCATTGCGGCCGGGCTTTTCCTCAGCAGCGGAGAACCACCATGCCCTTCATCAAGGCCGGCGACGGCACGCAGATTTTCTATCGCGAGTCGGGGACCGGCGCGCCTGTCGTCCTCATCCATGGCTGGCCGCTCAATGGCGACATGTGGGAGTATCAGGTTCCGGCGCTGGTCGCGGCCGGCAACCGTGTCATCACCTATGACCGCCGCGGCTTCGGCCAGTCCGACCAGCCCTGGACCGGCTACGATTACGACACCTTCGCCGACGATCTGGCGGCGCTGCTCGATGGACTCGACCTGAACGGCGTCACGCTGGTCGGCTTCTCTATGGGCGGCGGCGAGATCGCCCGCTATATCGGCCGCCACGGCACCGCCCGTATCGCGAAGACCGTGCTTGTCGGCGCGGTGACGCCCTTCCTGCTTAAGACGCCCGATCACGAGAACGGCGCGCCGCAATCGGTCTTCGACGAGATGGTCGAGGGGCTCAGCGCCGACCGGCCGCATTTCCTCGCCGGTTTCGGCAAGACCTTCTTCGGCGTCAGCCTGCTCAACGCGGCGGTGTCGGCCGAGATGCTCGACTGGGCTCAGCTCCATGCGCTCAAGGCTTCGCCCAAGGGCACGATCGACTGCGTGCGCGCTTTTTCGGAGACCGATTTCCGCGCCGATCTGCCGAAATTCGACAAGCCGACGCTGATCATCCATGGCGACGACGACCAGACCGTGCCGATCGACATCTCGGCTCGCGAGGCGGTCAAGCTGATTCCGGCTGCGACGTTGAAGGAGTATGAGGGCGCTCCGCACGGGCTCTTCATCACCCATAAGGACCAGCTCAACGCCGATCTCGTCGCCTTCATCGGCGGGAGGGGATGAACAAGCGTCGAGGTGGGCGGGAGACTGCCCGCCTCGATCTTATGTTGCATTGCAATAAGGATCGTTTGGGAGCAGATGACGTCCATTGTCCCCTGCATTCCATGCGCGTCGCTTGAGATCGCGGCCGCCTCTGGGGCAGAGTGAGCGGACAGACGAGGACGAGCGCGATGAGTCGGCAGCCTGTGACGCGAATCGTGATCGCGGACGACCACCCCCTGTTCCGGGGTGCGCTCAGGCAGGCGGTGTCGACCGCGCTGGCCGGAGCCGATGTCAGTGAAGTCGGCTCGCTCGAGGCGCTGACCGAGGCGCTGGGCTCCGGCGCGGACGCCGATCTGGTGCTGCTCGATTTGACCATGCCCGGCGTGCAGGGTTTTTCCGGCCTGCTTTTCCTGCGCGCCGACCATCCCGAAGTGCCGGTCATTGTCGTCTCGGCCAATGACGATCCGGCCGTGATAAGGCGCTGCATCGAGTTCGGCGCGCTCGGCTTCCTGCCCAAGACCGCCGATGTCGCGCAGATGGGCGAGGCGATCCGCGCCGTGCTCGACGGCGGAGTCTGGACGCCGCCGGGCATCGATCTGTCGAGCCCGGTCGACGCCGAGGTCGCCGACATGGTGCGAAGGCTCTCGACGCTGACGCCGCAGCAGGTGCGCGTGCTGATGATGCTGTCGGAGGGTCTGCTGAACAAGCAGATCGCCTATGAGCTTGGTGTCTCCGAGGCGACGGTGAAGGCCCATGTCTCGGCGATCCTGACCAAGCTCAACGTCGACAGCCGCACCCAGGCCGTGATCGCCGCCGCCAAGATCGCCGGCGCCGCCTGGTCGGGCGTGGGCGCGTCGGCGACGGTTTGAGGCTCCGTTCAGGGCCGGTTCAAGCGCGCCGCGTCAGGGATGCGCGGGCTGGGAGGAAATGACGATCATGGCCAATGGCAACTTCGAACGCTTTCTGGGCGGCTCGCCGCTTGGCGTGCTCGTCCGGCTGCTGTTCATCTCGCTGCTGGTCGGCGCGGCGATGGCGTTTCTGGGCCTGTCTCCGCAGGCGCTCTATCAGGCGGCGGTCCGCTTCCTGCGCTCGCTCGGCGATCTCGGCTTCGGCGCCGTGCGCGAGGTCGGGCAATGGATCATCGCCGGCGCGCTGCTGGTGATCCCGCTCTGGCTGCTGTCGCGGCTGTTCGCGGCCCGGCGCTGACGCTCACGCGTCCTTGCCGTCGGCGAAATCCTTCGCATCGCGGCCGGTGAGGGCCGACAGACGCGTCAGGCCGGCGCGCCGCGCCTCCTCAGCGAGCCCGGCCTTGATCGTCTTCACCAGCCCCGGACCCTCGAACACCATGGCGGTGTAGAACTGCACGAGGTCGGCCCCGGCCCTGATCCGGTCGGACGCCGCTTCGGCCGAGTCGATCCCCCCGACCCCGATCAGCGGAAACTGCCGTTCCACGCGCAAAAAAGTCTGCGCCAGAATGCGGGTCGCGGCGGCCCGAAGCGGCCGGCCCGACAGCCCGCCGGTCTCGGACTTCGACTGGCTTTGCAAGGTCGCCGGCCGCGCGATGGTGGTGTTGGCGACGACCATGCCGTCGATGCCGCGCCGGCGGACGACCGCGACGATGCCGTCGAGTTCCGGCAGGGTCAGATCAGGCGCGATCTTGAGCAGCATGGCGGTGCGCCGCCCGCTCACTTGGGCAGCTTCGTCGCGGGCCCCCAGCGCGCGCGCGATCAGATCGTCGAGCGCAGCTTCCCCCTGCAGGTCGCGCAGGCCCGGCGTGTTCGGCGAGGAGACGTTGATGGTCAGGAAATCCGCGACGGGAGCGAGTTTCCGCGTCAGCACGGCGTAATCGGCCGTTCGATCGGCGGACTCCTTGTTGGCCCCGAGATTGACGCCGACGATTCCGCCGCGCGCGCGCCGCCTCAGTAGCCGCCCTGCAACCACGTCCATGCCGTCGCTGTTGAGGCCGTAGCGGTTGATCACCGCCCCGTCCTCCACAAGCCGGAAGACGCGCGGGCGCGGATTGCCCGGCTGCGGCAGCGGCGTCACGCCGCCGACCTCGACGAAGCCGAAGCCGAGGCCGAGCGCGCCATCGACAGCCTTGGCATGCTTGTCGAAGCCGGCCGCGAGCCCGACCGGGTTGGGGAAGCTGAAGCCAAACGCCTGCGTCGCCAGAACGGGGTCGTCGGACGAGGGCTTAAGCGGCGGCGCGGCGGCGAGCGCCGCCACCGTCAGGCGGTGTGCCGTCTCGGCGTCGAGCTTGTGGATCAGCGGGCGCGCCAGGCTGAACAGGGCGTCGATCACGCGATATCCTCCGGGATGCGGTGCATGCCATCGTCGCCGGACGACAGCGGTGCGATCCAGCGCGCCGCTTTCGGATCGAGCAGCCCGTAGAGATGCGGAAACAGCGCCCCGCCCCGAGAGGGCTCGTAGCGCAGGGCCTCGCCGAGGCGGGCATCGTCGACGGCGATCAGCAGCAGATCGCGCTGGCCGGCAAAGTGCTTCGCCGCCGTCTCGCGGACCTGTTCAGCCGTCGAGAAATGGATGAAGCCGTCCGTGAGATCGACGCCTGAGCCCCTGAACACGCCTGCGTGCTCGGCCTCGCGCCAGAGCGCCTCGGGGCAGATCTTGTAGATGAGCGGCACGGGCTGTCTCGGGCTGTCGGGATGATGGGGCGACATAGCGGCAGCGGCCGGCTCAGGGCAAACCTTATCGCGATGTCCCCAACAAACTGATTGAAGTCTCATGCGATAGGGGATATTTCCTATGTCCATCCCCGCCTTCCGCCACAATCAGCAGCGAGGCCTCCGCGGTGCTGTCCCACGACCAGATCTGGAGCGCCATCGACGCGCTCGCCCAGCGCTATGGCTTCACCGCCTCGGGGCTCGCCCGCAAGGCCGGGCTCGACGCGACGACCTTCAACCGTTCGAAGCGCATCGGGCCCGACGGGCGCGAGCGCTGGCCCTCGACCGAATCGATCGCCAAAATCCTGCAGGCTACGGGTGCGTCGCTCGACGAGTTCATGGCGGTTGTGATGCGGCGCGGCCCCGCGCCCTCGCGCACCATCCCGCTGATCGGCTTCGCGCAGGCGGGCTCCGGCGGCTTCTTCGACGATGGCGGCTTTCCGGTCGGAGCCGGCTGGGAGGAGGTCGCCTTCCCCGGCGTCGCCGACGAGAAGGCCTATGCGCTGGAGATCGCCGGCGATTCGATGCTGCCGCTCTATCGCGACGGCGACACCATCATCGTCTCGCCGACCGCCACGGTGCGGCGCGGCGACCGCGTCGTGGTCAAGACGGTCGAGGGCGAGGTTCTGGCCAAGCAGCTCAGACGTCAGACGGCCAGGACGGTCGAGCTCTCCTCGCTCAACCCCGAGCACGCCGAGCGGGTGCTGAACCTCAGCGAGATCGCCTTCATGGCGCGGGTGATCTGGGCGAGCCAGTAGCGTTCCGCCGGTCTCAGTTCCCGTTCTGCCGCGCCAATGGCAGCGTCACCTTGAACACCGCGCCCATTGGCGACGGTTCAAGCGCGATCATGCCGCCATGCAGCCGCACCAGTTCGGCCGCGATAGCGAGCCCCAGGCCTGTGCCGCCGGGATTGACCGAGCCGCGAAACGCCTGGAACAGATGTTCGCGGGCACGCGCCGGCACGCCGGGGCCGTTATCGGCGACGCGTAGCGAAATCTCGCGCTCGCCGCGCTGCGCCTTGACGACGAGCATCGGCTGGCCGCCGCCATCGGCCCCGGCCTGGCTCAGCGCCTGCACCGAGTTGCGCATCAGATTGAGCAGCACGCGCGCCATCTGGTCTGGGTCGCAGGGAGCGATCAGATCGGCCGGCACCTCGTTGGAGAAGCCGACCAGCTTGCTTTCGGGCAGGCCGAGCAGTTCCGCCTGTTCGGAGACGAGCTGGCGCAGGCTCACGTCTCGCAGCACCGGCGTCGCCTCGGACGCGCGGCCATAGGCGAGCGTCGCCTGGCAGAAATCGATGGCGCGGCCGAGCGTCGCGATCAGCCGGGGCGCGAAGCGCTTGATCTTGGCGTCGCGGGTATCGACCAGCCGGTCGGACATCAGCTGCGCGGCGGCGAGCATGTTGCGCAGATCGTGGTTGATCTTGCTGACGGCCAGGCCCAGTTCGGCGAGGTGCTTCTTGGTCCGCAACTCGTCGGCAAGCGTCATCTGCATGCGCGCCAGCGCCCGCTCCGCCTCGCCGATCTCGTCGGCGCGCTGGGTCGGATCGATGATGTTGCGCGGGTTTTCCGGATCGGCCTCGAACTCCATCACATTGGCCGCCAGCCGGCGGATCGGCCCGACGATCATCCAGTTCAGCGCCAGATAGACCGCGACCGCCGTCAATCCCGAGATCAGCAGCGAAAGCAGCAGGATGTTGACCGAAAAGGTCAGCATTGCCCGCCGCAGCGGCGCCTCGTCGATCACCAGCTCGACGAAATCGGCCTCGCCCATCGCCTGGCCGATCACCCGGATCGGCTTGTCGTGCGGCGGGGTGACCAGCACCTCGACCGCCTCCTTGATCGCGCTCATCCAGCCGAGATCGCGCAGATCGACGGTGCGGACCACCTCGAGCGGCATCGAATCGAGGCTGAGCAGGCGGCGCGCGCCGCCGACGCGGGCCGCGATCGCGCGCGCGCCGACGCCGCCGAGCAGCCGCGCCTCGCTGCCCTCCGGCAGAACGTCCTGCGGTGCGCCCTCCAGCACCAGGACGGCGACCTGCGCCGCCGCCAGCCGGTCGTTCAGCCAGTTACGCCGGAAATTCGCGACCGAGGGCAGATAGATCAGCACCTCCGCCACCATCACGAACAGAACGGTCAGCACCAGAAGCTTGGCCGAAAGGCCAAGCCGGGTCAGGCCGCGCTGCACGCTGACGGAGAGAGTTTTCTGAGGAGGCGTTGAATTCGGCATCGGCTGAGAAGTCTATCCGAAACGGCGCAAAAAGCCGATCAGCTTGCGAATGCCCGGTTTCGCGGCCAGCGGCGCGTAGAACGAGACCGCCGCGCGCTTGGAAACCTCCGAAAAGGTCGGATAGGGGAAGACCAGACCGGCCATATCCTTGACGCCAAAACCCTTCTGCACCGCCAGGCACCAGGGCACGATCATGTCGCCCGCCTGCGCGCCGACGATGGTGACGCCGAGAATGCGGCCCTTCTTGTCCGTCACGAGCTTGACGAAGCCTTCGGTCTCGCGCTCGGCCTGGGCCCGGTCGTTTTCGGCATAGGGCCAGCGCAGCACGCGGATCTCGCCGGCGGACTTGCGCGCCTCTTCCTCCGAGGCCCCGACGCTGGCAAGCTCGGGATGGCAATAGGTCACGCGCGGGATCGCGCTGGTCGAGACCCGGACCGGCAGCCGGAACAGCGCGCTGCGCAGCACGAGCCCGGCATGGTAATTCGCGACATGGGTGAACTGCAGCGCGCCGGCCTGCCCGCTGGCGCAGTCGCCAATCGCGTAGATGCGGCGGTTCGCCGTGCGCAGGCCCTTGTCGACGATCACGCCCTTGCCGTCGCTCGCAACGCCGGCGAGATCGAGATCGAGCGCCTCGATGTTCGGCTTGCGCCCGGCGGCGACGAGCAGATGCGTGCCGTCGAGCGCCTCCTCCGCGCCGTCCGGCCCGCCTGAGAGCACGAGCCTGACGCCGCCCTTGATCGTCTCGGCGCGCAGAACTTTCGCCCCTTCCTTCAGCGTAACGCCCTCGCGCAGCAGCCTGCGCCGAACGATCGCCGCAGCTTCGGAATCGTCGCGCGAAAGCAGCGTCTGCGCCTCGACGATGGTGACCGCGCTGCCCAGTCGCGCCATCGCCTGCGCCAGCTCGACGCCGATCGGCCCGCCGCCGAGCACCAGCAGCCGCGCCGGCAGTTTCGTCAGCTCGAACACGCTCTCATTGGTCAGGAAGGGCGCATCGGCCAGCCCCGGGATCGGCGGAGCGGACGGTCGCGAGCCGGTGGCGATGACGAAGCGCCGCGCCTTGATCGCCTGCTTGCCGACCATGACCGTGCTGCGGCTGGAAAAGCGCGCCTCGCCCTTGATGACGGTAACGCCGAGCGCGCCGAAGCGCTCGACCGAATCATTGGGCGCGATCGCCGCGATGACGCCCTGCACATGGTCGTGGACCTGCGCGTAATTGACCTGCGGATCGCCTGCGTCGACGCCGAAGCGCCCGGCCTCACGGATGCCTTGAGCCCGCGCGCCGGCCGCGATCAGCGCCTTGGAGGGAACGCAGCCGACATTCAGGCAGTCGCCGCCCATCCTGTCGCGCTCGACCAGCACGACGGAGACGCCGAACATCGCGGCTGCGGCGGCAACGGAAAGGCCGCCTGAGCCCGCCCCGATGACGCAGATGTCGGGCGTCAGCGTCTGGGGCGTCGTCGTTGCCTTGGTCTCGCTCACGCCGCGTCTCCCCGCTGATCGGACTTCGCCTTGCTGATGCGTCGCCAGATCACCGGAATCAAGGCCACGCAGCCCAGAAGCGCGAAAGCGATCAGAAGTTCCGGGGTCAGGATCGCCTTGAGGTCGAGCCCGCTGGCGCAATCGCCGCGCCCGGCCGCCTGGCAGGCGGCGCGCGCGCTCTGCTGCGCCGCGATCACCGAATCGAGGCCCGCTCCCGCCAGCGCGAAGGCGAGCGTGCCGGGGATGATGCCGACCAGCGTCGTCCACGCGAAGACCGGCAGGCTGACGCCGCCGAGCGCCGCCGCGAGGTTGACCAGCCAGAACGGAAAGGCTGGCACCAGCCGCAGGAACAGAAGGTAGGAGGCGGCGTCCGATTTGAAGCCGTCGAGAATGCGCGCCAGCGCCGGCCCCGCCTTGCGCTGCAGCGCCTCGCCGAAGGCCGAGCGCGCCACCATGAACACGATGATCGCGCCCAGCGTCGCCGAGACGACGATGACAGCGCCGCCGAGCACGCCGCCGAACAGGAAGCCGCCGAGCAGGGTCAGCAGCGCCGCGCCCGGAAACGACAATGCGACCGCGGCGACATAGATTCCGGCGAAGGCGAGCAGCGCGACGGGCCGGTTGGCGGAAACGAACTGCTGGAGTTGCTCGCGGTGCTGCAGCACGGCGTCGAAGCTCAGATAGCGGTGCAGCCCCGCCGCATAGGCTCCGGCCATGGCCAGCGCCAGCACGGCGAGCGGCAGGTAGCGCCGCCAGGCGGGCTTCTCGCCGCCTTGTCCCGGTACGGCCGCGCCCGTCGACATCCCAGGCTCGGTCATGCGCCTATTCACCTTCCGGCCGATCGTTCGGATGGTCAGTTAAGCGAAGACTGAGACAAACGCATCGCCCCGTCACCGCATAGTGAGACGGCGTGAGACGACGGGGCTTTCAGGCGACGTGACGGTTCTTGTCGGGCGAGAAGCTCGACATCGGCTCGGGCCGGCCGAACAGATAGCCCTGCGCCCGCTGCGCGCCGAGCAGTTGCACGGCGATGCGCTGCGCTTCCGTCTCGATTCCCTCGACAACCACGGTCATCGAGAGCCGCCGGGCGAGCTGGCAGACCGCCTCGATGATCGCCTTGGAAGCCTCGTTGACGGTGACGTTGCGGGTGAAGCTCTGGTCGATCTTCACATGCGCGAAGGGGTAGGTCGAAAGATAGGCCAGCGAGGAGTAACCGGTGCCGAAATCGTCGAGCGCGAAGCGCACGCCGAAGCTGCGGAGCTCGTCGATCACGGCCAGCGTCGTCTTGTTGTCCTCGATCAGCAGCGACTCGGTGACCTCGAGCGTCAGCCTGTCGGAGGTCAGGCGCGAGGACAGGAGAGCCTGCTTGACCGTCTCGACGATGCGCCGGGGCTCGCGGAACTGCAGCGGCGAGATGTTGACCGAGACGCCGATCGAGCCGGGCCAGGTGGCGGCGTCCTTGCAGGCCTGGCGAATGGCCCAGTCGCCCATCGCCGCGATCAGGCCCGACTGCTCGGCGATCGGGATGAAGACGCCGGGCGGCACCATGCCGCGCGTCGGATGACGCCAGCGCATCAGCGCCTCGCGCGAGACGATCTCCTGCGTCTTCAGATCGACGATCGGCTGGTAGTACAGCTCCAGCGCGCCGTCGTCGCAGGCCTTGCGCAGATCGACCTCGATCTCGTGCCGGTCGAGCATCTCCTCGGCCATGGCCGGGTTGAAGAACATCAGCGTGTTGCGCCCCGCCGCCTTGGCCTTGTAGAGCGCGGTATCGGCATGGCGCAGCAGGTCGGCAGGATCGGCCCCGTCATGGGGGGCCATCGCGATGCCGATGCTCGCCGTGATGTAGACGCTCTTGGTGTCGAGCAGGAACACCTTCGACATCGCGTCGATCATGCGCTGTGCGATGGTGGTGACGACGGCATGGTCGGCCGAGGGCAGGATCAGCAGGAATTCGTCGCCGCCGAAGCGGGACAGGTGGTCGCCGGCGCGGATCGCGGCCCGCAGGCGGTTGGCGGTTTCGCTCAGCACGCGGTCGCCGATGTCATGGCCAAGGCTGTCATTGACCTGCTTGAAGCCGTCGAGGTCGAGATAGAGCAGGGCGAAATGCTCGGAGGTGCGCTCCATCCGGGCGAAGGCCTGCGCCAGTTGCGTGTTGAATTCGAAGCGGTTGGCGAGCCCGGTCAACTCGTCGAAGCGCGCCATCTGCTCGATGCGCGCCTCGGTCGCCTTCCGTTCCGTCGCATCCTCGGTCAGCATCAGCACCCCGCCCTCAGCGGCCGGCGCGATGCTGATGACCAGCACCCGTCCGCTGCGGGTCTGGAGTTCGCGGGTCAGCGTCGCCTGCGTCTTCTGGACGACCGCGAGCGCCGACCGCATGTCGCGCACCTGATCGCCGCCGACGACCTGACGCTCGATCAGGAACCGTGCGATCGCCGTCAGCGGCGTGCCGGGCAAGGCGAGCGTTTCCGGGATGCCGTAAAGCGCCTGGTGGGGCGCATTGCTGACCGCGAGCTTGAGATCGCGGTCGAACATCGCCAGACCGTGGATCATGGTGTTGAGCGCGGCGTCGAGCGTCAGGTTCTGCGAATGCAGCGCCGTGGCCAGCGCCTTGGACTGCTTGGTCGCGTCGCTCAGCGCCAGCAGGTTGCGGTGCAGCGAATTGGTGATGGCGATGTTGGCGATCACATAGAGGAAGGCGAAATAGCCGATATACTGGTAGTAGACATTGTGCGCCTGGATCAGCCCGAAGGCCATCGGCAGGCAGAAGGTCAGCAACTGCACCGCGACGAATTTCGGGCGCCCGGCATTGCGCGAGACATAGCCCGAGGCCAGCGCGATCGTCGACGACACCGATGTGATATGCGCCGCCGGGTCGTCCGTCTGCGCCAGCGCAATGTAGCAACTGTAGCCGAGCACGGCGCTGAACACGGTCGCGCCGAAAAAATACTCGCGGTCCCAGCGTTTGGTCTCGGCGAAGCTGTCCTCGGAATGATCGCGCCGACGATAGCTGACCACCGTAATGAGCCGGAGCGCCACGACAAGCCCGACCAGCAAGGTCAGCGTCATGAACAGGCTGATCCCGGTGGACAGCCAGCACAGATAGGGCGTCAGGATGCCGGCGATGCCGCCGGGAACGATCGAGGCGGGTGAGGAGAACAGCGACGAGACCAGCAGGCGGTAGCCCGGCAGGTCGAGGCCCTCCGCCGGTCTGGCCGCGCCACCACCCCTCAAAACACGCCCGAGAGCGCCTGCCATCCGCTCCTGCCCTTCAAACGGCAAACTCGGCCGCGCGTATCACGCGCCGAAACTCCTGCCACTGAAAGGGTTTAAGCCCAGAGAGGTAAACGTTTCGTATTTTGGGTCCGCTATTTGGCGCGGTCAGTGCGCCTCGACGCGCCCGGGAATTGCGGGTCGCTGATAGACCCGCGCCAGCATGCGGTCCTGCGTCGCCGCGATCCGCTGCAGCTTCGAGATCGCGGCCGGGTTGAGCCGCAGCATGCAGTCCGTCCAGATCTCGCCGAGGTTCTCAAGCTCGCCGCGCAGATCGCCGGCGCGCCGGTTGAAGGCCGAGAACAGCGCCGTCTTGGCGGCGTGCATGGGCAGGGAATCGCTGGCGTATTTGCGGATCCAGCGCTCGCCCGTGCCGGCAGGGACGACCGCCTCGAGCCCTCCCGCCGCCATGAACTCGGCCGCGCTCATCTCCTCGCCCGAGAGCAGCATCCGCTCGGCGGCGCGCGGGCCCATCCGGCGCGACAGGATCGCGACCGCCGTGATCGGGAAATGGTTGAACTTGATCTCGGGGTAGACGAACGAGGCCTGCTCCTCGGCGATCATCACATTGCAGGAGCGCGGCGCGTCGATGCCGCCGCCGATCGCCTTGGCGTGGATCGTCGCCAGCGTGATGACCGTGCCGTTCAGCCCGCCGGCGTTCAGGACCGCGCCCTCGATCGAGAGGCGGGCATATTCCGTCAGCGCCGCCCGGTCGTTCTTGGCGAGGCAGTCGAGATAGAAGTCGAGATCGCCGCCGAGCGTGAAGAACGGACCGGCGCCGCGGAAGGCGAGGAAGCGCACGGGCGAGCGGTGATACTGCTCGGGCTGGCCCCAGAGCGTCGCGATGGCGCGCTGAATCTTGCCGAGGCTGTCGAGCAGTTGCAGCGTGAAGACCGGCTTCAACTCGGGCTTGATGGTGACCCAAAGCGTCTTGATTTCGGCCTCGTAGGCCAGTTGCACCTCGGGCAGGAAGCCGGCCTTGCGCCGCACCGCGTCGATCACCTCGCAGCATTCGACCTGTGTCGCGGGAGTTGTCTCGGTGAACGGGGCAAATGACTGAAGCATGCCGCTGATCCCTGTTTCGCAGCGCAACACAACGCCCGATCAGGGTAGGCGAAGTTAACAGAGAGTAAACGAAAACCCGGGGAAATGGTTAATTTCATTAAGGTTTGTTTACTAACGATTTTGGCGTGGATCGAGCCGCGCCGCCAGCCTGCCGATGCCGCTGGAGGAGCCTGGGCGCGTGGCCGAACGGCGCGATGCACGCATAGGTCGTGCCAACACGACGTGATGCGCGCGATGTCCTGAAAAACGGGGCTGCGCGGGCTTGTCGCCGTCGGGGCCGCGTCGCCGGTTTCAGCCCGGTGAACCATTCCGGCCCAGCGCCTGTCCGACGCTGGCACACAGGCGTCTCGTCGCGCTGCCGTCGCCGCGCTTGTCGAATGCGCCGGACGCGGCTATCGGTTGCGCCGCGAATTTGCCGTGTTCCGGGCGTTGAACCCCTCATGCCGAGTTGATTTGCTTGACCAGCCAGCCATCCGCCGACGACGAGAAGCGGGCGCGCCTTGCCGCCGCCCTGCGCGAGAACCTGAAACGCCGCAAGGCGCAGGGGCGCGCCCGTCGCGAGGATGAGGCGCAAGCGGAGCAGCCCGACAAGCCCTTCCAGGCCGAACCTCCCCGGTCCTGAGTCTCGAGATTTCAAGCGCGCCGGCCGTTCCCGCCGCCGCGTTCCAGCAGGACTGACGATGGACAAGATCCGCATCACCGGCGGCCAGCCGCTCACTGGCACGATCCCGATCTCCGGCGCCAAGAACGCCGCCTTGCCGCTGATGATCGCGAGCCTCCTGACCGACGAGACGCTGACGCTCGTCAATGTCCCGCGCCTGTCGGACGTAACGGCGCTCTCGCGCATCCTGTCGAACCATGGCGTCGATCGCTCGGTCGCCGGCAAGCGCGTTGGCCAGTCGGCCGAAACCGGTCAGACCATCTCGCTCACCGCCCGCCAGATCGTCGATACCTGCGCGCCTTATGAACTGGTCTCGACCATGCGGGCGAGCTTCTGGGTGATCGCGCCGATCCTGGCGCGGATGGGCGAGGCCAAGGTCTCGCTGCCGGGCGGCTGCGCCATCGGCACGCGGCCGGTCGATCTGCTGCTGATGGCTCTGGAAAAACTCGGAGCCGAGATCACGATCGAGAACGGCTATGCGCTGGCGCGTGCGCCCAAGGGTCTGAAAGGGGCCGAGATCGTCTTCCCGAAGGTCACGGTCGGCGGCACGCACACCGCGCTGATGGCGGCCGTTCTGGCGCAGGGCACGACGGTGATCGAGAACGCCGCGCGCGAGCCCGAGGTCGTCGATCTCGCCGCCTGCCTGTCGAAGATGGGCGCGAAGGTCGAGGGCGCAGGTACGAGCCGCATCGTGGTCACCGGCGTCGCGCGGCTGGGCGGCGCGCATCACGCCGTGCTGCCCGACCGGATCGAGACCGGCACCTATGCGATGGCGGTCGCCATGACCGGCGGCGACGTCGTGCTGGAAGGCGCGCGGGCGGACCTGCTGCAGTCGGCGCTGGACGCCATCGTCAAGGCCGGCGCCGAGGTGACCTCGACCAATGAAGGCATCCGCGTGCGCCGCAACGGTCACGGCCTGAATGCGGTCGATATCGACACCGACCCGTTCCCCGGTTTCCCGACCGATTTGCAGGCGCAGTTCATGGCGCTGATGACGCGGGCGAAAGGCACCTCGCGCATCCGCGAGACCATCTTCGAGAACCGCTTCATGCATGTGCAGGAACTCGCCCGGCTCGGCGCGAGGATCAGGCTCGACGGCGACGTCGCCCATGTCGAGGGCGTCGCCAAGCTCACCGGCGCGCCGGTGATGGCGACCGATCTGCGCGCTTCGGTCTCGCTGGTGATCGGCGGGCTCGCGGCGCAGGGCGACACCACGATCAACCGCGTCTACCACCTCGATCGCGGTTTCGAGGCGCTGGAGGCCAAGCTGACGCGCTGCGGCGCACAGGTCGAGCGCATCAGCGGTTGACGCAAGCTGCCTGCATCGCCAGAACACGGCCATGCCCCAGAACAAGGCCTTGCCGGACGACGCCGCGGAACCGCTAAAGCTCATCGCGCTCGATGCCGATGACCTTGCGATCGTCTCCGCCCATCTGCAGGACGCCGTCCTTAAGATCGGCGACATCGTCTATCGCCCGGCCGAGCGCCGCTTCGCGCTGGCGCTCCGGCGCTTCGACTGGGAAGGGGCGGCGACCGGCGCGCGCCGCCGCCGTCTGACGGCGCTGCATTTCGAGCGCGTCGCCAGCGCCCGCAGTTCCGGCATCGCCGCGCTCGCGCCCGATGTCGTGCTCAACCTGCTGGCGATCACCTTTGCGGAGCGCGACGCGCCGGCCGGCGATCTGACGCTGCATTTCTCCGACGGCGCGGCGATCCGGCTCGACGTCGAATGCATCGAGGGCCAGATGAAGGACCTCGGGCCAATCTGGGAAGCCGTGGCGATACCGGGCCATCCCGACGACGCCTGACCGACCGACACCCCGCTTCATCAGGACGCATCCGATGCCGATCAGGCTCGACGACAGGGATGGCCGCTTCGCGGCGGATTTCGCCGCTTTGCTCGGCGCCAAGCGCGAGGTCTCCGAAGAGGTCGACCGCGTCGCCGCCGACATCATCGCCGCCGTGCGCGAACGGGGCGACGCGGCGGTGATCGACTACACGCAGCGTTTCGATGCGCTGGCGCTGACGCCCGGCACGCTGCGCGTCTCGCAGGCCGAGATCGATGTCGCGCTCGCCGCCTGCCCGCCGGAATTGCTGGCGGCGCTGGAGACCGCGCGCGTCCGCATCGAGGCCTATCACCGTCGCCAGAAGCCGGCCGATAGCTGGGAGACCGACGATCTTGGCATCGGCAGCGGCTGGCGCTGGAGCGCCATCGAGGCCGTCGGGCTCTATGTGCCGGGCGGCACAGCGAGTTACCCGTCCTCCGTGCTGATGAACGCGATCCCGGCCAAGGTTGCAGGCGTGCCGCGCGTCGTCATGGTTGCGCCGACGCCGCGCGGGGAGGTGAACCCGCTGGTGCTGGCGGCCGCCCATCTCTGCGGCGTCGACGAGATCTACCGCATCGGCGGCGCGCAGGCCGTGGCCGCGCTCGCCTACGGCACGGACAGCATAGCGCCCGTCGCCAAGATCGTCGGCCCCGGCAACGCTTGGGTCGCCGCCGCCAAGCGCCGCGTCTTCGGCCAGGTCGGCATCGACATGATCGCCGGGCCTTCCGAGGTGCTGGTCATCGCCGACGGCAGCGCCAATCCCGACTGGATCGCCGCCGACCTGCTGGCGCAGGCCGAGCACGACGTCTCGGCCCAGTCGATCCTGATGACGGATGATGCGGGGCTGGCCGCAGAGGTCGAGAATGCGGTGCTGTCGCAGTTGAAGAGCCTGCCGCGCGCCGACATCGCCGGCAAAAGCTGGGCCGATTTCGGCGCGATCCTGCTGGTCGCCGACCTTGAGGCCGCCGTGCCGCTGGTCGACCGGCTCGCGCCCGAGCATCTCGAGATCATGACGGGCGAGCCCGAACGCCTCGCCGGCCTGATCCGCAATGCGGGCGCGATCTTCCTCGGCGGCCACACGCCGGAAGCCGTCGGCGACTATATCGGCGGCCCCAACCATGTCCTGCCGACGGCGCGCTCGGCCCGTTTCTCGTCGGGCCTCAGCGTCATGGATTTCATGAAGCGGACCTCGCTGCTGAAATGCAGCGCAGAGGGCCTGCGCGCGCTGGCCGGCGCGACATCCCTCCTTGCCGAGGCCGAGGGCTTGCAGGCGCATGGCCGTTCCGTGACGATCAGGCTCAATCTCTGAAGGCGCCCGTATTCGCGCCCGGAGACGGGAGGCAAGATGTCCGACGAACAGAAGCCGCAACGCCAATGCCTGGCCGCCGTCACGCTCGACGAGGCCTCGCTCGGCCGCGGCACGCCCGATCAGGAGCATGAGCGCCAGGTCGCGATCTACGACCTGATCGAGCGCAACCATTTCGTCATGCCTGGCCATGAGGGCGGGCCCTACCATGCCCATCTCGCGCTGGTGGAGCGCCGCCTCGTTTTCGAGATCAGGCTGGCGGACGGCGCGCCCGTGGTGAGCCACCACCTCTCGCTGACGCCGTTCAAGCGCATCATCAAGGACTACGAGATGGTCTGCGAGAGCTACTACGCCGCCATCCGCACGGCGACGCCCTCGCAGATCGAGGCGATCGACATGGGCCGGCGCGGCCTGCATGACGAGGCCGCGACCATTCTGGTCGAGCGGCTGGCGACCAAGGTCGAGATCGACCACGACACGGCGCGCCGCCTCTTCACCCTGATCTACGCGCTGCACTGGAAGGGCTGAGGCGGGTGGAGCCGCCGGCCTCCCGCAAGGTCCAGAGCGTGCTGTTCATGTGCGCGCAGAACGCGGTGCGTTCACCGATGGCCGAGGCGATGGCCAAGCACTTCTTCGGCAAGTCGGTCTATGTCCAGTCGGCCGGGGCGCGCAAAGGCGAACCCGACGGCTTCGTGCTGGCGGTGCTCGACGAGATCGGCATCGACGCCCACAAGCACAAGCCGAAATCCATCGAGGAACTGGAGGAGTGGGAGGGGCTCAATTTCGATCTGATCGTCTCGCTCTCGCCCGAAGCCCATCACAAGGCGCTCGACCTGACGCGCACGGTCGCCGCCGAGGTCGAATACTGGCCGACCATGGACCCGACGGTGATGCAGGGCTCGCGCGAGCAGATGCTCGACGCCTATCGCGATGTCCGCGACGGGCTGATGAAGCGCATCAAGGACCGGCTGCGGAGCTAGCGCACCAGCACCGCCCCGCCGCAGCGCACGCCGGTGACCCAACTATCGGCCTGCCCCAGCCCGAGCCCGAGCGTGCCCAGAATTGCATTCAGCACCCGGTCGAGCGGCGTCGCGGCCCCCGCGATCACGCCGCTGACCGCAGGCCCTAGCCCCGGCACGCCCAGGCCCAGGCCCAGCGCCTGGACGCGGATCTCGAGATCGCCGACGAGCCGCGAGAGCAGCGTCGCCGTGAAGTTCTGTGTCGAGGTGGTACGCTTGTCGCCGCGCAGGATCTCCGAATAGCCGAAGCTGAGCGGCGTCGGCGCAAGATTGGTCATGGTCGCATGCGCCCTGCCGCTCACCGAAGCGATGCCGGCGAGGTTCAGCAAGGTCGCGGCTGGCGGATTGGGGGCACTGGCGAAGTTGCCGAACTCCGATGTCGAGACCTGCCCGATCCAGGCGTCAACCAGCGCCGGCGTTACGTTCAGCGTCACGCGCGATGTCGCGACATCGCCGCCATTGCACTGGATCGCCGACAGTTTCGCCGTTGCGGCGGCCAGCTCCAGATAGAGCGGCAGACGGACCAGCGCTGCCGGCCCTGAGCCGACCAGCTCGACCGTGAGCAGGAGCCGCGTCTGCGCGGTGTGGACGCTCGCGCCGATGCGTCCGACGCTGACGAGGCTCGTGCCGACCGGCCGCTCGCCGATGCCGAGCTTGAGTTGGGCCGAGGCGACGCCCGGCACCGAGAGCGCCAGCGCAAGGTCGATCTGGCGCGCGCCATTGGCGATCTGAGCCACCGCCGAGACGAAATCGAGCGCCGTCAGCGAAGCCGCGATCGGCCCGGGCGCCGACAGCGCCTTTTCGCCGAACGGGCCGAAGGAGACGAGATCGCGCAGATCGACCGGCCGGGCCGAGCCGGTCTGCGCCGCCGCGAGCCGGGACAGCGCGCTCGTCGCGGCAGGCGAACTGATCGCATGGTCACGCGCGGCCTCATGCATCGCCGCCAGCACGTCGGGCAGCTTCACATTCGATCCCAGGACCTCGTCGAACGTCACGGCAGAGAGGTTGGCGCGCGTCGCCAGCCGCTTCGAGAAGTCGAACAGGTCGATCCGCGCCTTCGCCAGCGCCTCATAGTCCATCACGGAAAGCGACAGGCTGCCGCCGAGCAGGCTGCCCAGCAGCCCGTTCAGGACGCCGCCCTCCAGTCTCGCCAGCCGCGAGCCAACGGAGAAGGCCGCCTGCATGTCCTGCACCGCGATCGCGCTCGAGCCGATCGGCACCTCGCCGCTGCTGTAGCTGGCCGATGTCGGCGCGCCGGGCGGGGTCGTCGTCAGGCTGGATGAGGCCGACAGCACGCGGCCAAGCAGCATCGCCGTCACGGCTTTCATCCGCACCCTGACGGCGTTGGCCGTGGTCGGGGGGCCGGGCACGAAGCGCTGCTCGATGGCGAGGCCCGAATCGGCGGTGTAGATGCCGTGTTGCACGGTCTCGACCGTGCCGGCCGCAAAGCCGTTGCGGCTCGCTGTCGCTTCGGCGGCGGCCCGGGCGCGCGGCAGGTCGGCTGCGGCGGCCAGCGCAGCGAGGTCGTTGGCCGTCTGCTGCCGGCGCTTTTCGTAGAAGAAGCTGCCGACATCGACGGCCATGGCGCCGAAGCCGAACAGCACGAAGATCGCAGCCGCGAACATGATGGTCACCCCGCCACGGCGGTCGCCGCCAAAATCGGAGATGGGTCTCGCGAAAACGTGAGTGGGTGGGACGAGCCTTGCCATCTCAGTAGCCTCCTCGCTGGATCACGGCGCGACGTTCAACCAGAGGTGGTGGCAGCGAGACGAGCGAACTCAGACTGCTGAAGAGCGTATCGGACATGTCGTAGACGACAGCCACCTCGAAAACCTGTTGCGGCGCAGGGCTCTGGCTGGTCGTGACGCTGACCTTGGCGGGATCAATGAATGCATAGGACGAGGCGTGCGCGACGACGAAATCACGCGCGATTCTTGCCCGTTCGGCATCGTTTAGCCCCGAAACAGACGCGCGGGCCGCCTCGGAGGCGATTTGCTGGATGCCGTGATAGATGCCGAGCACATAGCCGTAGCCGATGATGCCGAAGGTCATGAGCAGCAGGATCGGCGCGACGAAGGCGAATTCGACGGCGCTGGTCGCCGTCCGGTCGGAGATCAGGCGGGAGGCGCGACGCAACATGAGACGACTCCTGATGATACACGCATAGGTTGTAGTTTGCGCGGCTTAACAGAAGCCTAACGTCGCCAGGGCAGGGCCGGCGCAGGCCTTCGCTTAAATCTAAGTTTACCCCCGCTCGATAGCGGCATCGCATGCTCTTCACACCTTGCCTTCCCATACGTCCTGACACAGTCGCAGCGCCCTCACGGCAGAGGCGGTTGGCGCCCTTGAAAGCAAGCCGAGGCCTTCAGATCGGCGTCGTCGCTCTCGTCGTGGCGCTGTCCTGCCTCTCGGCGCTGGCGGCCCTGCCGCGCGCGAGCCTGACGGGGACGGAGCCTTTCGCGCTGGTCTTCCCGCCCTGGACCTCGGCCAAGATGGCTTCACAGACCAGTTTCGCCGCCGGCTTCAGGGTTCTGCGCGGCGGCGCCTGGTCGTTCGTCACGATCGTGGCCGCTCCCGATGCGGGTAGCAAAGCCCGGCTGCCGGTGACGGTGCTCGCGCTGAAGCTCGCCGGACTCGCCGGCTGCCTCGACCCGGCCGGTGGCCGCGAGACGACGCCATGATCCTGACGCTCGACGCCATTCGCCTGCTCACCGCCCGCGCGCTGCTCGGGCTCGCGATCCTGCACGGCCTTCTGCTCGGGGTCGCGGGGCCCGTCTTCGACAGCCATACAGCGCCGGCGGCTGCGTTCGCACTCGCTTTGGCGGGCGCGGCGCTGGTAACTTTCCGCGTCTTCGGAATGGCTGCGGTGACGCAAATGGTCATCGCGGTCGTTCTGGTCGGGCAGGTCTCGATCATGGTCTACAGCCTGTCGGGACATCCCTGGCAGCCCGACAGCCATATGTATTATTTCGCGGTGCTCGCTCTGCTTGCCGGCTTCTGCGACTGGCGGCCGATCGCGATGGCGGCGGGGCTGACGGCGCTGCACCATCTGGCGCTGCAATATATTCTGCCAGCCGCCGTGTTCTATCAGGGCGGCAGCCTGCTGCGCGTCCTGCTGCACGCTGTGATTCTCATCGTCGAGACGGTCTTCCTGATGGCCTATGCCATGATCATGGCGCGGCTTCTGGCGGCCAACGAAGGCAATCTGAGTCTGGCGCAGGAAACGGCCGAGCGTGAGCGCGCCACCAGCGGCCGCGAGAAGGCGCTTTCGGAGGATCTGGCGCGGCGCTCGGGTCTGCTGCGGCAGGAGATCGACGGCTTCAGCCGGCAGATCGCGGCCGCCATGGCGGTGCTCGACACCGCGCGGGAGGACATGCAGTCGGATGCGCGCGAACTTGCCGAGGCGTCGGAGCAGGCGCGCCGCGAGATGGGCGTCGTGTCGGAGGCCTCGGTCAGCACGACGCAGGGCATCCGGCATCTCACCGATGCGAGCGGCGAACTCGCGCAGTCGATCGCGGAGATCGGCCGCAACGTCACGCAGTCGGCCACGGGTTCGAAGGCCGCCGCCGACCTGGCGCGGCGCGCCAGCGACGAGATCGGCGATCTCTCCACGAACAGCCAAGGCATCGGGACGGTCGTCGAACTGATCCGAGGCATCGCTTCGCAGACCAATCTGCTGGCGCTCAACGCCACCATCGAGGCCGCCCGCGCCGGCGAGATGGGCCGGGGGTTCGCCGTGGTTGCAGCCGAGGTCAAGGCGCTGGCCGCGCAGACGGCGGCGGCGACCGACGAGGTCTCGGCGCGGATCGGCGTGATGCAGACGGCGTCTGAGCGCTCGCAGGCCGTGATCCGCGAGATCGTCGCCGCGATGTCGAATGTCGAGCGGCTGACCGACGCCATCGCCGTCGCGGTCCATCAGCAGGACATGGCGACGAGCGAGATTGCGAGGCAGGCGCGGTTCTCGTCGGAGGGCGCGCAGCGCAGCGCCACCATGGTCAGCGGCTTCGAGACCATGACGGTCCGCACCCATGATGCGGCAGGCAGCCTCAGCACGGCCGCCGGGACGCTGGCCGCGCAGGCGCAGGACATCCGCAGGCAGGTCGCGGCCTTCTGCGAGCGGGTCGCGGCGGCCTAGCGCTTCGCTTCGAGCCAGGAGAGGCCGGGACCGACCGCGCCGACGCCGAGCCATTCGCCCAGCGTCGCGGCGATGTCGGAAAAACTCTCGCGCCGGCCGATCGCGCCTCCGGCGACGCCCGGCCCGAAAGCGAGGATCGGCACATGCTCGCGGGTGTGGTCGGTGCCGGGCCAGGTCGGGTCGTTTCCGTGGTCTGCTGTGATCACGGCTATGTCGCCGGACTTCAGCGCCGCTTCAAGCCTGGGCAGCATCGCGTCGAAAGCCTCCAGCGCCGCCGCATAGCCCGGCACATCGCGGCGATGGCCGAACTCGGTGTCGAAATCGACGAGGTTGACGAAGCAGAAGCCGCCATCGGACAGGCGCTCCCATGCCTCCAGCGCCGCATCGAACATCGCGGCGTTGCCGAAGCGCTTGACCTCCTCGCCCGTGGCGCGATGGGCGAAGATGTCGCCGATCTTGCCGACCGTGATGACCTCGCGACCCTGCGCGGCCAGCCGGTCGAGGATGGTCGCTTTGGGCGGCGGAATCGAAAAGTCCTTGCGGTTGCCGGTGCGCGTGAAGCCGGTTTTGGCATCGCCGACAAAAGGCCTCGCGATGACACGTCCGATCCTGAGCGGGTCGACCAGAATGCGCGCCTTGCGGCAGAGGTCGTAAAGCCGCTCGAGCCCGAAATGCGCCTCATGCGCCGCGATCTGCAGCACCGAATCGACCGAGGTGTAGCAGATCGGCTTTCCGCTCCGGATATGCTCCTGCGCGAGTTCGTCGATGATGCCGACGCCCGAGGCGTGCCTGTTGCCGAGGATGCCGGGGAGTTCGCCCTCACGAATGATCGCTGCGATCAGCTCCGGCGGAAACGAATTCTCCAGCGCGGTGAAATAGCCCCATGTGAACGGGACAGGGCACCCGGCGATCTCCCAATGGCCGGACGGCGTGTCCTTGCCCTGGCTGATCTCGACGCCGTAGCCATATTGCCCGGCCGGAGAGGCCGGTCTGGCGACACTCTCCAGACTCGCGCCGGTCGAGGCCTCGCAGGCGTGGCTCAGCCCGAGCCGCGCGAGATTGGGCAGTGTCAGCGGCCCGCTGCGCAACCCGTCCCTGTCGCCGCGTCCCTCCGAGCAGGCTTTTGCGATATGGCCGAGCGTGTCGGAGCCTGCATCGCCATAGGCGGCCGCATCCTCCGCTCCGCCGCAGCCGACGGAATCGAGCACGATCAGGATGGCGCGGGCCATGCGTCAGTCCCGCACGGCGGCTGCGCCGGCCGGCTCGAGATTGAGCGCCGCCGCCAGCAGGGCCTGCGTATAGGGCTCGCGCGGACGGGTAAAAATCTCCTCGGCCGGGCCTTCCTCGACGACCCTGCCATTCTGCATCACCACGACGCGGTGCGAGAGCGCGCGCACGACCTTGAGGTCGTGGCTGATGAAGAGATAGCCGAGCTTGCGCTTCGCCTGCAGGTCGCGCAGCAACTCGACGATCTGCGCCTGCACCGACATGTCGAGCGCCGAGGTCGGCTCGTCGAGCACGATGAACTTCGGATCGAGCGCCATGGCGCGGGCAATCGCGATGCGCTGGCGCTGGCCGCCGGAGAATTCGTGCGGGTAGCGGTCCATGGCGGCGGGATCGAGCCCGACATCGGCGAGCGCCCCGGCGACGACCTCGCGGCGCTGGGCATAGGTGAGCGAACTCTGCTGGACGGTCAGTCCCTCGGCCACGATCTCGGCCACCGACATGCGCGGCGAAAGCGAGCCGTAAGGGTCCTGGAAGACGACCTGCAGGTCCTTGCGCTTGGGCCGAACGGCCGAACCGGTCAGCCCGTCGATGCGGTCGCCGAGGAAGACGATACTGCCTTCCGAGGAGATCAACCGCAGGATGGCAAGCCCCAACGTCGTCTTGCCGGAGCCGGATTCGCCGACGACGCCGAGCGTCTCGCCCTCGCGCACCTTGATCGAAATGCCGTCGACCGCCTTCACATGGCCGGTGGTGCGGCGCAGGAAGCCGGTCTTGATCGGGAACCAGATTTTCATCGGCCCAGCTTCGAGCAGCGTCGCTGCGCCCTCGGGCACCGGCGCGGGCCGACCCTTCGGCTCGGCCGCGAGCAGTCGCCTGGTGTAGTCGTGCTGCGGGTTGCCGAAGATGTCGGCGACCGGCCCCTGCTCGACGATTTTGCCCTTGAGCATCACGCAGACCCGGTCGGCGATGCGCCGCACGATGCCGAGATCATGGGTGATGAACAGCATCGCCATGCCGAGCCGCCCTTGCAACTCCTTCAGCAGCGCGAGAATCTGCGCCTGCACGGTGACGTCGAGCGCCGTGGTCGGCTCGTCGGCGATCAGCAGGTCCGGCTCGTTGGCGAGCGCCATCGCGATCATGACGCGCTGGCGCTGCCCGCCCGAGAGCTGGTGCGGATAGGCCTCCAGCCGGCTCTCCGCATCGCGGATGCCGACCAGCGCCAGCAGTTCGAGCGTGCGGGTGCGGGCCTTCTCGCCGCGCAGGCCCTTGTGCAGTTCGAGGATCTCGCCGATCTGCCGCGAAATGGTGTGCAGCGGGTTGAGCGAGGTCATCGGCTCCTGGAACACCATGGTGATGTCGTTGCCGCGCACCTTTCGCATCGCATCCTCGTCGGCGGCGATCAGATCCTGGCCGTCGAACGTCACCGTGCCGGAGGGGTGGTGCGCCGACGGATAGTTCAGCAGCTTCAGGATCGACAGCGCCGTCACCGACTTGCCCGAGCCCGACTCGCCGACAATCGCCAGCGTCTCGCCCCTTGCGAGGTCGAAGGAGATGCGATCGACGGCGAGTGTCTCAGCGCCGCCCTGGCGGAAGGCGACGGAGAGATCTTGGACGGAGAGGAGGGGGGAGGGGGTCATTCTGAAACCGCTGTCGCAAGATTGTCCAGCGCGTCAGCTTTCAACTCCACAAACTGGAATCTGGGTTTGACTGACCAAGCCGTGTCGCGTTCGATTGCTCGCACGAGGCGACCATCTCCCGTGATGAAATGGCTGCATTTGACAAAAATTGCTGAGGCGATGTGGATAGCATCAGGCGCCCTTAACGATTTTACCCTAGCGCGCAGAAGTGCTGCCTGTTTCAAAATTGGCACTTCAAGGGCGATTGACCTGATCAACGAACTGTCTGGCACGAGATTGCCAACATACCAATCATGATACTCTCTACTTTCGGGGTCTTCCTCAAGCGCTGCTCTGTCAACAAGGCCCCGCAAAGGCTCGACAAGAACCTCAACAAGTGAGAGCTCGCTGGTAGTCAAAAGAGTGCTGGTCCCGGACGCTTTGACAATCAGGTTTGCAAGAGCCCTGCCAGCCGGCGTTGGCTTCTCGCGAGCTTCAATGATCGCGCAGGCATCAAGATAGATAAGCATCAAGGCAGCTAATCGTCCCACTCATCGCGGAGTTTCCTCACACGCTCAACCGAATCGTCAGCGCTCGGTCTGAGTTTCTCGCGAAGAGTTAACAGTTCGGCGGCTGCTGCCTGACGCGACGATCGACTCGATTCCGCATCGATCTCGATGACCACCTTTGCTGTCCGCGCGATCCCGAGCTCCGCCCGCAAGTCCTCAGGCAGCCTCTCGACCGGATAATGCTCCCGCACGATCTTGTTCATCGCCTCGCTCCTCGTTGACGCGAGCCTAGCACACCCCTCAAGCAAACGTCTTCCTCGGGTCGAACGCGTCCCGCACCGCCTCGCCGATGAAGATCAGCAGGCTCAGCATCAGCGCGATCACGACGAAGCCCGAGAGGCCGAGCCAGGGCGCCTGTAGGTTCGATTTGCCCTGCGCCAGCAATTCGCCCAGCGAGGGCGAGCCGGGCGGCAGGCCGAAGCCGAGGAAGTCGAGCGAGGTCAGCGTCGTGATCGAGCCGTTCAGGATGAAGGGCAGGAAGGTCAGCGTCGCCACCATGGCGTTGGGCAAAAGGTGCTTGACCATGATGGCGCGGTTGGAGAGGCCGAGCGCGCGCGCGGCCCGGACATACTCGAAGTTGCGCGCCCGCAGGAATTCGGCGCGAACGACGCCAACGAGCGCGACCCAGGAAAACAGCAAAAGGATGCCGAGCAGCACGAAGAAACTCGGCGTAATGATCGCCGCCACGATGATAAGCAGATAGAGCGCCGGGATCGAGGTCCAGATTTCGATGACGCGCTGGAAGATCAGGTCGGTCCAGCCGCCGAAATAACCCTGGATCGCGCCGGCCGCGATGCCGATCACTGACGAGATCCCGCACAGGATCAGCCCGAACAGGATCGAGATGCGGAAACCGTAGATCAGCCTTGCCACCACGTCTCGGCCCTGGTCGTCTGTACCGAGCCAGTTCCATTCGAGGTCGCGGCAGCCCGTGCCGCCGAGGCGCTCGGCGACGGTCTTGCACTGCTCGTCCTTGAGCAGCCAGGTCGGCGGGGCAGGGGCGGGCACCGGCAGATCGAGATTATGTGTGCGGTAGCTGTAGCGGATTGGCGGCCAGACAGCCCAGCCGTTGGCAGAAATTTCCCTGGCGATGACCGGGTCGCGGTAGTCGGTCGTGGCGAGAAATCCGCCGAATTTCTCCTCCGGATAGTTCACCGCGACAGGAAACAGGAACTCGTCCTTGTAGCGCACCAGCAGCGGCCGGTCGTTGGCGAGGAACTCGGCGAAGAGCGAGAGCACAAACAGCATCAGGAAAATCCAGAGCGACCACCAGCCGCGCTTGTTCGCCTTGAAGTTGTTCAGCCTGCGCCGGTTGATCGGCGAGAGCTTGAGCCAACCCTGCGTCGCTTCGGCAGGCGCGAGCGGGAGGTCGCTGCGAAGCGTCGTCGTCGGCGCATCGAGAAGAGCGTGGGTCATCCGCTCAGGTCTCCCGCGTCTCGAAATCGATGCGGGGATCGACCCAGGTGTAGGTCAGATCGGTGATGAGATGCACGACGAGGCCGATCAGCGAGAAGATGTAGAGATTGGCGAAGACGACCGGGTAGTCGCGGTTGACAATCGCCTCGAACGACAACAGCCCCAGCCCGTCGAGCGAGAAGATCGTCTCGATCAGCAAAGAGCCTGCGAAGAGCGCGCCGACGAACGCGCCGGGAAAGCCCGCGATCACGATCAGCATGGCGTTGCGGAAGACATGGCCGTAGAGCACGCCGCGCTCCGACAGCCCCTTCATCCGGGCGGTCAGGACATATTGCTTCCTGATTTCGTCGAGGAAAGAGTTCTTGGTCAGCAACGTCGAGGTCGCGAAAGCGCCCAGCGCCATCGCCGTGACCGGCAGGGCGATGTGCCAGAGATAATCGACGATCTTGCCGAAGAAACTGAGCTGCGCGAAATTGTCGGAATAGAGCCCGCGCAGCGGAAAAATCTGCCAGAACGAGCCGCCGGCGAACAGCACGATCAGCAGGATCGCGAACAGGAAGCCGGGGATGGCGTAGCCGATAATGACGACGGCGCTGGTCCAGGTGTCGAAGCGCGAGCCGTCCTTCACCGCCTTACGAATGCCGAGCGGGATCGAGACCGCGTAGGATAGCAGCGTCATCCAAAGGCCCAGCGAGATCGAGACCGGGAGCTTTTCCTTGATGAGCTGCAGAACCGGCGCGTCGCGGAAATAGGACCGCCCGAAATCGAAGCGGATATAGTCCCAGAGCATCTTGCCGAAGCGTTCATGGGCCGGCCTGTCGAAGCCGAACTGCTTTTCCAGTTCCTTGATGAAGGCAGGGTCGAGCCCCTGCGCGCCGCGATAGGACGAGTTGGCGTCGCCGCCGGCCTGCAGGCCGTCCCCGCCCTGGCCGCCGCCAACGCGGTCGGCCGCCCCCCCGCTATTGGGGTTCTGCAATTGCGAGATGATGCGCTCGACCGGGCCGCCGGGCGCGAACTGAACGATGACGAAGGAGATCAGCAGGATGCCGAACAGCGTCGGCACCATCAGCGCGATGCGGCGGGCGATGTAGCTCAGCATGCGCGCTCAGGCCTTCCCGATCCGCTTCGCCTTCTCCGCATCATACCACCATGTGCTCGGCGCGCCCGAGCCGAATTTCGGCTTGGTCTGCGGCCGGTCGAACATGTCCCAATAGGCCAGCCATTCGCTGGCGTTCCACCACATCGGGATCCAGTAGCGCCCGGCGCGCAGCAGCCGGTCGAGGCATTTGGCTGCGATCACCACCTCCGCATAGCTGTCGGCCTGGCCGATCTTCTCGATCATCGCGTCGATCGCCGGGCTTGAGACGCCGCCGACATTGCGCGAGCCGCGCGTCTTCGCCGCCTCCGAACCGTAAACAATCCGCAAGCTGTCGCTGGGGATGGCGCTGCCGCCGAGCGCCCGGCTGATGATGTCGAAATCGAACTCGTCAAGCCGGCGCTGATATTGCGCGCCGTCGACGATACGCGAGGTCGCGTTGATGCCGAGCCGCTTGAGATTGGCCTGGAAGGGCTGGGTGTGCGGCTGCAGGGCCGGCTGCGAATCGAGGAATTCGATCTCGAAGGGCTGGCCGTTGGGCAGTCTCAGGACGCTGCCGTCGCGCTTGCAGCCCGCCGCGCGCAGCATCTCGTCGGCGCGGCGAAGAAGCGCGCGGTCGCTGCCCGATCCGTCCGAGACCGGCGGCAGGAAGGGCTCGCCGAAGACCTCGTCGGGCACCTGTCCCCGGAACGGCTCCAGCAGCGCCAGTTCCTCGGGCGAGGGGTTGCCGACGGCCTTGGAGTCGGAGTTCTCGAAATAGGACGTCATCCGCGAGAAGGACGAGAACATGATGTTCTTGTTCGTCCATTCGAAATCGAAGGCGAGGCCGAGCGCCTCGCGGATGCGCGGGTCGGCGAATTTCTCGCGGCGCAGATTGTAGATCCAGCCCTGCGAGCCGGTCGGGTCGGTCTTCGGCAGGGCTTCCTTCTTGACCTTTCCTTCGTTGATCGCCGGAAAATCGTAGCCGGTGGCCCAGATGCGCGAGGTGAACTCCTCCTGGAAGGTAATGACGCCGCTCTTGAACGCCTCGAAGGCGACCTGCCGGTCGCGGAAATACTCCCAGCGCACCCGGTCGAAATTGTTGACGCCGATATTCACCGGCAAATCCCTGCCCCAATAGCCGGGAAAGCGCTCGAACTCGATGAAACGGCCCTGCTCCAGCCGCGCCACCTTGTAGGGGCCCGAACCCAGCGGGGCCTCCAGCGTCGCGGCCTCGAAATTGCGCGTCGACCAGTATTCTTCCGAGAACACCGGCAGGCCCGCGACGACGAGATGCAGGTCGCGGCTGCGCTTGGGCGAAAGCTGAACGACGAGGATGTCGTCGCCCTCCGCCTTTGCCGAGACCATCTCGTTCAGGATCAGCCGGTAGGACGGGTGTCCCTTCGCCTTGAGCAGGTTGAAGGTGAAGGCTGCGTCACCGGGCGTGACGCGCGTGCCGTCATGGAACCGGGCCTCGGGCCGCATCCGGAAGCGGTAGGTCAGCCGGTCGGACGAGACCGCGACGCTCCTGGCCAGCAGGCCGTAAAGCGAGCCCGGTTCGTCGGCAGAGCCCGCCATCAGGCTGTCGAAGCAGGCGTCCATGCCGGCCGCGCCATTGCCCTGCAGCACGAAGGTGTTGAGCGTGTCGAAGGTGTCGAAGCCCTGGTTGCCGCCGGCGCGCTTGATCTGGATCGTCAGCGTGCCGCCCTTGGGCGCCGTGGGGTTCACATAGGCGAAGTGCGGAAAGTCGGGCGGCAGGGCGAGTTCGCCGAAGGTCGAGAGGCCGTGGCTCTCGCCCTCCTGCGCGAAGGTACGGCCGGCCATGCTCGGCAACGCGGAGCCGGCGGCGAGCGCACTTGCGCCTTCGATCAGCCTGCGGCGCGTGAAGCGGATCGCCATGGTGCGCTGTCTCCCTGTTCGATTCGCCCGACCATTATGTCGCCCGCGAGAGGCGACGCCAGCCCCGCGCTACTGACGCTGCCGTGAAGGCGAGAGCATGGCGGCGGCCGCTCGCGAGGCGCAAGCAAAAGCCGGGCAAGGCGGCCCGGCTCGTTGTCGTTCATGCAGCGCCTGAGTGCCGCGGATGGCCTATTTCGGCAGCGGCTTGGGGGCGTCGGCCAGCGAATTGAGGTAGGCCACAACGTCGGCGCGCGTATCTGGGCGGCCGAGCCCGGCGTAAGCCATCGAGGTGCCTGGCAGATAGGCCTTCGGGTTCTTCAGGAAACCGTCTAGCTGTTCGGCCTCCCAGGCTTCGCCGGCCTTTGCCTTCAGCGCGGCGGAGTAGCCGAAGCCGGCGACGGAGGCCTTGGGGCGCGCATAGACGTCGTAAAGCGCGGGGCCGACCTTGTTGGCGCCGCCCTTCTCGAAGCTGTGGCAGGCCTTGCAGGCGCCGACGGCGGATGCGCCCTTGGCGACGTCGGCCTTGGCGAGGCGGACCGTGATCGGCTCGTCAGCGGCGGCTGCGGCCGGTCCTGCGGCTGCGGCCGGTTCCTCGCTCGGCAGTTCGTAGCCGGGAATGGCGGGTTTGGTCGGCGCGAAGACGATGCCGGAGATCATGTTGAGGCCCAGCGCCACCAGCAAGGTGGAGAGAACCGCACCAGCGATCTTGTTGGTTTCGATATCCATCGCATCCGAACCCTGAGACGCCCCTCGCGCAAAGGCGCGGGAGGCCGGTAAAGCGGCCCAGCCGACACCGTCAGATGCCAGCATATACGAGGGTTGCTTAACCGCTTTGCGCGCTGCAATGCAACTCGTATAAGCACCCTCCGCTTTGAGACCTTTTGACGCCTCTCCGCCGAGCCTTCCCCCGCAATGTCCGATCCGCTCATCCTGATCCCCGCGCGAATGACGGCGACGCGCCTGCCCGGCAAGCCGCTGGCCGACATCCACGGCGAGGCGATGATCGTGCATGTCTGGCGGCGCGCCATCGAGGCCGGCATCGGCCCCGTCGCGGTGGCGACCGACGAGCCGCTGATCGTCGCCGCGATCGAGGCGGTCGGCGGCACGGCCGTTCTGACCCGTGACGATCATCCCTCGGGCTCCGACCGCATCAAGGAGGCCGCCGACCTGCTCGATCCCGAAGGCCGCCACGACGTCATCGTCAACGTCCAGGGCGACCTGCCGACGATCGACCCGCGCGTCATCGCGGCCTCCGTCGGCCCGCTCTCGGACCACACTGTGGACATCGTCACGCTGGCCGCGATCATCACCCGCGAGGAGGAGCGGACGGAGCCCAGCGTGGTCAAGGCGATCGGCGCCGAGATTTCGCCCGGCCGGATGCGCGCGCTCTACTTCACCCGCGCGACGGCTCCCTCCGGAGACGGCCCGCTCTATCACCATATCGGGCTCTACGCCTATCGTCGCCAGGCGCTCGATCGGTTCGTCTCGCTGCCGCCGTCGCCGCTGGAGAGGCGCGAGCGGCTGGAGCAGCTGCGCGCCGTCGAGGACGGCATGCGCATCGACATCATCGTCGTCGACGACGTGCCGCTCGGCGTCGATACGCCCCATGACCTGGAGCGCGCCCGCGCGGTCCTGAAATCCCGCGCCGGAGCTTAGAGTTCAGTCGATGTCCGATGCCAAGACGTCCATGATCGTGTCCTATCAGGGCGAGCCCGGCGCCTTCTCGTCGCAGGCGGCGCTCGCGGTATTCCCCGACTGCGAATTGCTGCCCTGCGCCACCTTCGAGGACGCGCTGGCCGCCGTCAGCGACGGCACGGCGCGATACGGGATGATCCCGATCGACAACTCGATCGCCGGCCGCGTCGCCGACATCCATCATCTGCTGCCGCGCTCGGGGCTGCACATCGTCGGCGAGCATTTCCTGCCGATCCGCTTCCATCTGATGGCGCTGAAAGGCGCGACGCTGGCGACGCTGAAGACCGTGCAGAGCCATATCCACGCGCTCGGCCAGTGCCGCAAGATCATCCGCAAGCTCGGCCTCAAGGCCGAGGTCGCGGCCGACACGGCGGGCTCGGCCCGGCAGGTCTCCCAATCGGGCGACCTGACTCGCGGCGCCATCGCGCCCCATATCGCGGCCGAGGTCTACGGGCTCGATATCCTGATGGAGGATATCGAGGACGAGAAGCACAACACCACCCGCTTCGTCATCCTCTCGAAATACCCCGAATTCGCCCGCGCCGGCACGGCGCGCACAGTGACGACGCTGATCTTCCAGGTCCGCAACATCCCGGCAGCCCTGTTCAAGGCGATGGGCGGTTTCGCCACCAACGGCGTCAACATGACCAAGCTCGAAAGCTATATGGTCGACGGCCATTTTTCGGCGACGATGTTCTACGCCGATGTCGAGGGCCATCCCGACGACCCGGCGCTGCGGCGCGCGCTCGACGAACTGGCCTTCTTCTCCAAGGAGATGAAGATTCTTGGCGTGTATCCGGCGCACGGGTTCCGCGAGACGTTTGCGGAGGCGGGGGAGTAAAGGGGATTCCTTCTCCCCTCGGGGGGAAAAGGTGGCAGCGCGCAGCGCTGACGGATGAGGGCCGTGCCGACACATAACCGTCGCCTCGATCTCGCTCACCCGGTCTTCCCTCATCCGTCTCGGCTTCGCCGATCCACCTTCTCCCCCGAGGGGAGAAGGGAAACGCGGCGTTCAGACCGCCTCTTCCCCCTCCGCCGCCCACGCCTTCAGCAGCGTATTCGCAATGGCCATATGCGGCGGGCAGAACAGCTCGTCGGGGTGCTCGCCCTTGAGCATCTGCAGGGCCTCGGTGCGCGAGAACCAGCGCCCGGCCTCCAGCTCCGTCTCGTCGAGGACGATGTCGTCGTTGAGCGCCTGCGCGATGCAGCCGATCATCAGCGAGCCCGGAAACGGCCAGGGCTGCGAGGCGATGTAGCGCACGGTTCCGGTGCGAAGCCCCGCTTCCTCCCAGGTCTCGCGGCGCACCGCGTCCTCAAACGTCTCGCCCGGCTCGACGAAGCCGGCGATACAGGAATACATGCCCGGCGCGAAACGCGATTGCCGCGCCAGCAGGCAGTTCTCGCCGCGCACCGCCAGCATGATCACCACCGGGTCGGTGCGCGGGAAATGCTGCGCGCCGCAGGCCGTGCATTGCCGCTTCCAGCCGGCCGAACCGGCCCCGGACGGCCCGCCGCACTGGGCGCAGAAGCGGTGGCGGGCGTGCCAGTCGAGCAGCGCCTTGCCTTCGCCGAGCGGGCCGAGTTCGTCCTTGGGTACGAGCGTCTTCAGCGCAACCGAGCGCAGGTCGGTCAAAAGCAGCTCGGGCCGCTCGCGCAGCAGCTCGACGAGCCCCTTGTCGATCAGCCGGGCGAAGCGCGGCGCGCCGCCAGGCGCCAGCCCAAGGAAGGCCTCGTCGAGGCTCGCGCCGAGCAGCTCTGCCTCGGCATGGCTGAACCAGACGGTCTGCGTCTCGCCGTCGAGCCTTTGCAGCACCGGCGTCTCGCCGGCGACGACGGTCAGCCGCGTGTCCGAGCGGTGGCGCAAGGCCTCCACCGCGTCCGGCTTGTCGCGGAGGTCGGCGCGGCGGTCGAGGTTGCTGGTGGCGAAGCCAGTCTGGGCGGAGCGTTCGCGGCGGATGGAGGCGTCATTCATGCTCCTGTCCTAGCGCCTCTCCGCCAAGCCCGGCAAGCCGATCCCACGCAGGCAGCCTAGGCAGGATCGCGCCCGCGCAGCAGATGGATGATCGCGGAGAAATCGGCATCGCCTTCGCCCCAGGCGTTGTGGATGCCGTAAAGCTGCGCCGCAGCCGCGCCGAGCGGCGTTGCAGCGCCCGCAGCCTGCGCCGCCTGCTGCGCGAGCTTGAGATCCTTCAGCATCAGCGCCGAGGCGAAGCCGGCCCGGTAGTCGTTGTTGGCGGGCGAGGTCGGCACCGGGCCGGGCACCGGACAATAGGTCGTCAGCGACCAGCATTGGCCAGACGAGGTCGAGGCGACGTCGAACAGCGCCTGATGTGACAGGCCGAGCTTTTCGGCCAGCACGAAGGCCTCCGAAACGCCGATCATCGAGATGCCGAGGATCATGTTGTTGCAGATTTTCGCCGCCTGGCCGTTGCCGGCCGCGCCGCAATGCACGATGCGGCGGCCCATCTTCGCCAGCACCGGCTCACCGATTGTGAAGGCCTCCTCCGTGCCGCCGACCATGAAGGTCAGCGTGCCGCCCTTCGCCCCGCCGACGCCGCCGGAAACCGGCGCGTCGAGCGAGAGGCAGCCGCGCTCGGCCGCGAGCGCATGCGCCTTGCGGGCGCTCTCGACGTCGATCGTGGAGGAATCGATCAGCAGCGCGCCCGGCTTCACCTGAGGCAGGATGTCGGCCCAGACAGAGAGCACATGCTTGCCGGCCGGCAGCATGGTCACGACGATCTCGGCGTCCGCGACCGCCTCCTGCGCCGAGCCCGCGATGCCGACGCCGAGTTCGGCTGCGGCGTCTTTCGAGACCTGCGACAGGTCGAAGGCGCGCACCTCGTGCCCCGCCTTGACGAGATTGCCGGCCATGGGCCCGCCCATATTGCCGAGTCCGATGAAGGCTATGGTCGTCATGATGTCTTCTCCCGAACGCGCTCATTTTTGTTCGATCAGCCGCTGCCGCTTCTGCCCTTCTCCCGGATGGGAGAAGGTGGCCCGGAGGGCCGGATGAGGGCCTGCCGGTTCTTCAGCCTGCACCGTCCGTCCCTCACCCCTGCCCCTCTCCCTCCGGGAGAAGGGTTCCCTGTGCCCTCAATTCCCCTTCGCCCGGCCGACCAGCCCGCGCGCCACGATCATCCGCATCACCTCGTTCGTGCCCTCCAGGATCTGGTGGACCCGCAGGTCGCGGACGATCTTCTCGATGCCGTAATCGGCGAGATAGCCGTAGCCGCCATGGATCTGCAGCGCCTGATTGGCGACCTCGAAGCCGGTGTCGGTCGCGACCCGCTTGGCCATGGCGCAGAGCTTCGTCGCATCGGGCGCTTTGGCGTCGAGCGCGGCGGCCGCGCGCCACAGGAAGGTCCGCGCCATTTCGAGTTCGGTCGCCATGTCGGCGAGCTTGAACTGCGTCGCCTGGAAATCGGCGATGCGCGAGCCGAAGGCTTTTCGCTCCTGCGCGTAAGCCAGCGCCTTGTCGAGCGCGCCCTGCGCTCCGCCGAGCGAGCAGGCCCCGATATTGAGCCGCCCGCCGTCGAGCCCCGCCATGGCGATCTTGAAGCCGATGCCTTCCGGTCCGATCCGGTTGGAAACCGGCACGCGGCAGTTCTCGAAGATCACCGCCCGGGTCGGCTGGGCGTTCCAACCCATCTTCTTCTCGTTGGCCCCGAATGACAGTCCCGGCGTGCCCTTCTCGACAATGAGCGTCGAGATGCCCGAGGGCCCGGCCTCGCCGGTGCGCACCATCACGACATAGATGTCGGCGACGCCGGCCCCCGAGATGAACTGCTTCTGGCCGTCGAGCACGTAATGGTCGCCGTCCAGTGCCGCCTTCGTCTTGAGCGCGGCGGCATCCGAGCCCGCGCCGGGCTCGGTCAGGCAATAGCTCGCCAGATGCTCCATCGCGCAAAGCTTCGGCAGAAACCTGTTCCGCTGCGCCTCGTCGCCATACCGGTCGATCATCCAGGCGCACATGTTGTGGATCGAGATATAGGCCGCAACCGTCGGGCAGCCGGTCGAGAGCGCCTCGAAGATCAGCGCGGCATCCAGCCGGCTCAAGCCCGAGCCGCCGACATCCTCGTTGATGTAGATGCCGCCCATGCCGAGCGCGGCCGCAGCGCGCATCTCCGCGACCGGAAAATGCTTCTCCTCGTCCCAGCGCACGGCATTGGGCGCGAGCGTGTCGGCAGCGAAGCCGAGCGCCATCTCCTGGATGGCGAGTTGGTCTTCGGTGAGGGCGAAGGCGGTCAAGGAGGGTCCTGTTACGCTTGGAAGAGATAGACGAGTTCGGCGTAGGGTCTATCAGCCAGCTTTCGGGCGAAGCGGGCATCCGCCGTGGCCATGCGGTCGCCTTCGCGTTCGGCGAGAGCCAGGAAGATGCAATCGGCACATGGGTGGTCGAGTTCGAGCGACAGGGCGAAAGCCCGCGAAAGCAAATCCTTCACAGGAACGAGCGCGGGCAGTATGGAGCGGGCAGAGGCAAGCGCGAGTTGAGCCTTGCCAGCATCGAATTCGCGCCGCCGGACCGCTCTCGTCAGTGCGCTCGCCATCTCGAATTCGATGATATCTGGCGCAATCCAGACATCGTGTTCAGACAGGAGTTGTTGCGCGGCAAGATGGCGCGGTCCATCGACGACGCTGTCGTAAAGGATGGTCGTGTCGAGGATCACGCAGCATCCTCGTCTGCCACCACGCGGTCATGGTCTTCGTCGTCTTCGGTTCCGTCGCGGATGGCCCGGAGCATCTCGGCTCCCGAAGTCTTGCCCTTCGGAAAGCCGCGCCCAGTCGCGATCTTGTCGAAGAACGCACGTCTTTCCGCGCCGGTCAGGGGCGCGCCGCGCTCCAAAGCTCGGCTGGCCTCATGTTGGAGCGACGTGCCGTTGAGCTCGGCCTTCAGCTTCAGGCGCTGCATGAGCGCGTCTTCGACATCGCGGATCAGCAAATTGCCCATATCGACCTCGTTGCTATCAAGCATGATAGCACGTCCGCCCTTCTGCTCAACCCATCGTCGGGATCACAAAACTCGCGCCATCCTTGATCCCGCTCGGCCAGCGCGCCGTCACCGTCTTGGTCTTGGTGTAGAAGCGGATCGAATCCGGGCCGTGCTGGTTCAGGTCGCCGAAGACCGAACGCTTCCAGCCGCCGAAGGTGTAATAGGCCAGCGGCACCGGGATCGGCACATTGATGCCGACCATGCCGACCTGGACCTTGGAGGCGAAATCGCGCGCCGCGTCGCCGTCGCGGGTGAAGATCGCGGTGCCGTTGCCGTATTCATGGTCGTTGGTCAGCTTAAGCGCCTCGTCATAGCTCTCGGCGCGCAAGATCGAGAGAACGGGGCCGAAGATCTCCTCCTTGTAGATGCGCATGTCCTTCGTCACGTTGTCGAACAGGCAGCCGCCGACATAGAAGCCGTTCTCGTAGCCCTGCATCCTGAAGTCGCGGCCGTCGACGACGAGCGACGCGCCCTCCTCGATGCCGATATCGACATAAGCCTTGATCTTCTCCATCGCCGCTTTGGTGACGACCGGGCCGTAATCGGCCGAGGCGTCGGTCGAGGGGCCGATCTTCAGGCTCTCGACGCGGGGGATAAGCCGCTTCACCAGTTCGTCGGCGGTCGCCTTGCCGACGGGAACCGCGACCGAGATCGCCATGCAGCGCTCGCCGGCCGAGCCGTAGCCCGCGCCGATCAGCGCATCGACCGCCTGGTCCATGTCGGCGTCGGGCATGATCACCATGTGGTTCTTCGCCCCGCCGAAGCACTGCACGCGCTTTCCGGCCGCACAGCCGCGCGTATAGATGTACTCCGCGATCGCGGTCGAGCCGACGAAGCCGATCGCCTTGACGTCGGGATCGTCGAGGATGGCGTCGACCGCGATCTTGTCGCCGTTGACGACGTTGAGGATGCCGGGAGGTCCGCCCGCCTCGATGAAGAGTTCGGCCAGCCGCATCGGCACGCCGGGGTCGCGCTCGGAGGGCTTCAGGATGAAGGCGTTGCCGCAGGCGATGGCCGGGCCAAGCTTCCAGAGCGGGATCATCGCCGGGAAGTTGAACGGCGTGATGCCGGCGCAGACGCCGAGCGGCTGCCGCAGCGAATAGATGTCGATGCCGGGGCCCGCCCCGTCGGTGAACTCGCCCTTCATCAGGCCGGGAACGCCGAGCGAATACTCGACAACCTCGACGCCGCGCTGGATGTCGCCCCTGGCGTCGGGGATGGTCTTGCCGTGCTCGCGGGCAAGCAGTTCGGCCAGTTCGTCGTTGTTCTGCGCGATCAGGTCGAGAAACTTCATCAGCACGCGGGCCCGGCGCTGCGGATTGACGGCAGCCCATTTCGGCTGGGCCTCGGCCGCGTTCTCGACGGCGGCGCGCAGTTCTTCCGCCGAGGCGAGCGCGACCTTGCCGATGAGGGAGCCGTCCATCGGCTGATAGATGTCGGCGGTGCGGCCCGATGTGCCGGCGACATGCTTGCCGCCGATGAAATGCCCGACCTGACGCATCGCGCCCTCCCTACGAATGGTGGTGCTGGTTGATTGCCTATACCCCTACCATTCACATTTGTGCACGGCTATAGCGATCATGGCCGTGATGCTGTGCGGAAAAGCGAATATCGGGGAGAGCGGCTATGGAGCGGTTCGACTGGGACGACCTGCGTTTCTTTCTCGCCGTCGCGCGCTCTGGCCGGCTGACGGCGGCCGCGCGCCGGCTCGGGGCGGACCACGCCACGGTCTCGCGCCGCATCACCTCGCTGGAGGGGTCGCTCAAGGCCAAGCTCTTCGAGCGCCGCCCGCAGGGCTACACCCTGACCGCCCATGGCGAGCGCCTGCTTGCCAAGGCGGAAAGCATGGAGACCGAGGCGCTGGCGATCCAGAGCGATATCGGCGGGGCCGACATGGCGCTGGCCGGCACGGTCAGGATCGGCGCGCCCGACGGCTTCGGCACAACCTTTCTCGCGCCCCGCCTCGCCAAACTGTCGGCGGCCTATCCCGGTCTCGAGCTCCAGCTCATCGCCATGCCGCGTTTGCTATCGCTCTCGAAGCGCGAGGCCGACGTCGCGATCACGCTCGCCCCGCCCAAGGAAGGCAAGGTCGTCGCCCGCAAGCTCGCCGACTACCGGCTCGGGCTCTATGCGGCGCAGAGCTATCTCGATGCGATGCCGAAGGTCGGGAAGCCCGAGGACCTCTTCGCCCACCGCATCGTCGGCTATATCGACGACCTGATCTTCACGCCGGAACTCGACTATCTCGACGAGGTCGCCAAGGGCCTGCGCGCGCAGGTTCAGAGTTCGAGCGTGCTGGCGCAGATGAACGCCGTGGTCGCCGGGGCCGGCATCGGCGTGATCCACCATTTCATGGCGCAGGGCGAGCCGCGCCTCGTGCCCGTGCTGCCCGAGACGGTCTCGATCACGCGCTCCTTCTGGCTGCTGGTGCATGCCGACCTGAAGGACGTCGCGCGCGTACGCGCCATCGTCGATTTCATCGTCAGGGAGGCGAAGGCGAGCCGGGCGCTGCTGATGGGCGGAACCTGATGCGTCAGGCGCGTGCGCCGTCAGCGCCGGCTGGCTCCGTATCGAGGCTGACGCGGTTGCGGCCGTTGCGCTTGGCGGCGTAGAGGGCGCGGTCGGCCGCGATCAAAGCCTCGTCGAAACTGCCGCCCTCTCCGATCTCCGCGACGCCGATCGATACGGTCAGGCCGTGGCGATCCTCGCCAAGCTCGAGTGGCTCGTGGGAGACGTCGAGCCGGATGTGGTCGCTCTGCCGCATCGCCGTCTTCGCATCGAGCCCCGGAAACAGGATGGCGAATTCCTCGCCTCCGATGCGGGCAAGCAGATGGCCGCCGGCCTTGACCGATTGCGCCAGGCAGCGCGCAACGCTCTTCAGCGCCTGGTCGCCGAAACCATGCCCATGATTGTCGTTGAGGCGTTTGAAATCGTCGATGTCGACGATAGCGACGGCGCTGCAGCGCCTTTTCGAGCGCGCGCGCTCGATCAGCACGTTGGCCTGATCGAAGAAGTGACGACGGTTGTAGAGCCCGGTCAGGGCGTCGCGCGAAGCCAGATTGTGCAGTTGCGCGATCTGCGCCAGCGTCTCGACATGGTTCGCGATCCGGCATTGCAGCTCTTCGGGAATGAAGGGCATCGAGATGAAGTCGTTGGCGCCGGCCTTGAGAAAACCCACGGACACCATGCGGTCGTTGGACGACGAGACGCCGATCACGCGCAGCCGGTCGGACCGAAATTGCCGGCGGATGCGGCGCGTCAGCTCGTAGCCGTCCATCTTCGGCATGTTGTAGTCGCTGACGACCAGCCGGATGTCCTGGTGCTTTTCCAGAAGAGACAGCGCCTCCGCGCCCGAACCCGCCTCGATGACGTCGTATTGCTGGATTTTCAGCATCCGGGCGAGCAGCTTGCGGGTGGCGGCGACGTCATCGACGACAAGGATGCGGGTATGCCGGTTGGCGAGCGCCCGCTCGACGGTTCCCATCAGGATGTCGAGGGCGAACTCGCTGTCCTTCGGCACATAATCGATGACGTCGCGCGCCATGATGCGGTTGCGCGTCTCGATGTCGAAGCTGGCCGTGTGGACGATCGTCGGAATGCCGCGCTGGACCGCGAAGTCGATCGCTTCGCCATGCGGTGCGTCCGGCAGGTTCAGGTCGACGACGGCCAGCGTGAAGGCGGTGCGGTCGTCGGTGACGGCCTCGTGCAACTCGTTGAGAGACCGGCAGGCGACCAGCGGCAGACCGATGGTGTCCGTCAGGCGACGGCACAGCGCCATCGAATAGGTTTTCGAATCCTCGACGACGAGGATCGCCCTGTCGCCGGCGACCGGTTCGGCCTTGTGACGGCTTGAGGTTGGGTAGGTCATTGGAGATCATGCTCCTCCGGGCGCCCCGGTATCCGGCCAGAGCCGGTTACGGAAGCCTGACCGCCAATGCAAAAAAGCGCACCGTCGCTTGCATCGGGATAGACCGAGGCCGGTGAACGAGCGATTAACCAGCCGTGACGGGATGCGGCCGAACGGGGATGCGGCCCGCGGTCACAGCCGCCAGGGCAGCACGTTCTCCGGCAGACGCCGGCCGAGCAGATCGAGCCCGAGCATGACCACGAGAATGATGGCGCTGGCGCTGATCGCTATCGCCGCCGCCTCGCCGGCGAGCCCCGCCTCCTTGAGCGAGAACAGCACGACGCCGAGCGTCTCGGTTCCCGAGGACCAGAGCAGCGCCGAGACGGTGAGCTCGTTGAAGGCGATCAGGAACACCATCAGCGCCGACACCATGGCGGCCGGCGCGAGAATGGGCGCCACGATATGGCGCAGCATCTGCCAGAGCGTCGCGCCGTCGAGCCTGGCCGCCTCCTCGTGATGCGCCTCGATCTGCGCCATCGCCGCGACGGGGGCCTTCAGGGCGAGAGGCAGGAAGCGCGCGAGATAGGCGAAGAGGATGATGAAGGGCGTGGCGTAGAGGCTGACGCCGATGACCGGCAGCGGCTTGAGGAAGAGCAGGATGCAGGCGATGGCGAGCACGACGCCGGGCAGGGCGTAGGGCAGTTCGATCACCAGCTCGACCCAGCGCCGGAACCCGCCCATGCGCCGCTCCAGCCCATAGGCGAAGGCGATCGAGAGCAGCGACAGGATGACGGCCGCCGCCCCCGCGAAGAGGAACGAGTTGCGGAAGGCCCGGACCGTCACCTGCTGGCGCAGCAGCACCTCGGCGAACTTGTCCAGCGTCAGGCTCTGCCAGCTCAGCGCGACGCCGAGCGCCGGCGTCAACGCTTCGCCGAGCAGCGCCAGCAGCGGCAGGCCGAGCTTGAGCGCCAGCAGCAGCCAGAGTCCCGCCGTCAGCGCGGAGCGGCCGCGACCCAGATGCCAGAACGGCTGCAATGGCCGCTCGATCTCGACCTTGCCGCCGGCCCGCCGCGTCGCCAGCACGCTGGCGAGGATGCCCAGCCCCGCCACCAGCGCGACCAGCAGCGAAAGCGCCGCAGCGTCCGAGAGCCCGGCGGGGCCAAAGCTCGACAGACGGCGGTAAATCAGCGTCGGCAAGGTGAGGTAGTTCACCGGCAGGCCGAGAAGCGCCGGGATGCCGAAATTGCCGATGCCGGCGACGAAGGCGATCAGCGCGGCTGCGATGATCTGCGGCCGCAGCACGGGCAGCAGGATGCGCGCGACGATGGTGGGCGGGCTCGCCCCCTCCATCTGCGCCGCCTCGACCAGCGAATGCGGCACGCTGCGGAGTCCCGACCAGAGCGTGATCGCGACCAGTGGGGCGTGGTGCAGCGCCATCACCAGAATGATGCCGCCGCGCCCGAGCAGCGGATTGGGGGTGCCCGGCGCCGGCGAGAGCCCCAGCCAGCCAAGGATGGCCGAATGCGGCGCGAACAAGGAGAGGAAGGCCAGCGCCGCCACCTGCGGCGCGATCATCATCGAGAACACGAAGGCGAAGGCGAGCGGCCGCTTGCCGCGAACATCGGTGACGCCAAGCGACAGCGCGACGAAGCCGCCGACGACAAGGGCCCCAAAAGACGAGAAGGCGGCCGTCTCCAGCGTATGCAGCGTCGCGGTGAGCGCGGCGCGGCTGCCTATCTCGGCCAGCGCGGCGTCGGGCGCGAAGCGCCAGCCCGGCGCGAACGCCGCCGCCACCAGCCGCAGGAAGGGCAGGGCTCCCAGCAGCAGCGCGGCGAGCGTCAGGAGCGCGGGAAGGCCAAGGCCCGGCGGGATGTGGAGCGCCGGCCAGAGCACACGGGAAGCGCCGTGCGAACTCCCTTTCCCCGCTTGCGGTGGGGAGGGCTGGGGTGGGGGGGGGAGGCCAGGCCGTTGCCCGGCTTCTAGGTCGAGTCTCATCCTGCACGCCCCCCCATCCCTAACCCTTCCCCACCGCAAGCGGGGGGGAAGGGGACAGGGCGGCGCTTTCCTCACTCGAAGATCGCGCTGAAACGCTTGCGCGTGGCGGTCTCCTCAGCGAGCGCCTTGGCGGCGTCGAAGGACATCAGCTTGATCTGCGAGCGCGCCGGATAGCCGGCGGGCAGCGCGACGTCGGGATGGGCCGCGACATAGCCCTGCTTGAGGGCCAGCGCCTGGCCGTCCTTCGACAGCAGGAAATCGACGAAGGCTTTGGCCGCCTCCGGGTTCTTGCTGGTCTTGAGGATCGCGACGGGCTCGCTGACGGCCGAGACGCCCTCGGTCGGGAAGACGAACTCGACCGGCGCGCCCTTGGCCTTTTCGCGGATGGGCATGAAATCGACGATCATGCCGTAGAGCTTTTCGCCGGTCGCGACCTGGCGCAGGATGTCGCCGTTGCTGCCGGCGGCGAGCGCGCCATTGGCCTTGAGCTGCTCGTAATAGCTCCAGCCGCCGGGCAGCGTTCCGGTCAGGGCGATGGCGTGGATCAGCGCCGCACCCGAGGTCAGCGGGCTCGGCATGGCCAGCAGGCCCTTGGCTTCCGGCTTGGCGAGATCGAGCCAGCTCGCAGGCTTCATCGCGGCCTTGGTGTTGTAGACGATGCCCGTCGTGATCAGCTTGGTCGCAAACCACATCTTCTGGGGATCGTGGATGCCCGCCGGATAGGCCGCCACATCCGCCTTGTCATGAGCGAGCAGACGACTCTCCTTCTTCAGCCCCTCCATCGTTACCGAATCGGCGATCAGCAACACGTCGGGCTGCGGCGCGCCCGCTTCGAACTCGGCCCGGAGCTTGGCCATCACGCGCGGCGTGCCGTCGCGGACGAAGCTGACCTCGACCTTGGGATGTTTGGCCTTGAAGGCGTCGATCGTCTGCTGCGCGTCGGTGTTGGGCTGGCTCGTATAGAGCACCAGCTTGCCCTCGGCGGACAGGGCCGCAACCGGCGCGCCGGCGACCAGCGCGGTCAGGCTGCCGGCAAAAAGCGTCTTCGCGATCAGGGTTTTGCAAAGCATCGTCGTTCTCCTGCACAGAGGCGGTGCGTCTCTGACGGCGGCGGTAGACCCTGCATGTGACATATCGGTGAAGGTCGCCCGTGTCATGCCGCCCGATCGCCCGCCGCGCCCCGATGAGGCCGGGCCGGGGCTGTCGGGCATGCCCGAATTTCCTGCATTCGCCCGGCTTGTTTGTCACAGGGGTTTTCGACTAGTGTCCTCGACAAGGCGCAATAAAACGCCGGATTTAAACGTTTTAAATGGGAGGATACCGATGAAACTCACGCGTCATCTCGTGGCCGGCGTCGCCGCCGCCGCTGTCGTGACAGGCTGGACCGGCGCTGCGCTCTCGCAGGAGACGGTCCAGGTCTGGTTCACCAAGGGCTTCTACAAGGGCGAGGACGATGCGCTGCTCGCCGTCGTCGACAAGTTCCAGAAGGCCACCGGCGTCAAGGTCGATCTGTCGCTCTACGCCACGGAAGACTGCGTCACCAAGTCGGTCGGCGCGGTCCAGGCCGGCACGCCGCCCGATGTCGGCTTCTGCACGACCTACGACTTCCGCACCACCGGGCAATGGGCTTTCGAGGGCAAGCTCGAGGACGTCTCCGACGTCATCGAGCCGCTGAAGGGCGACATCCTGCCCGACGCGCTGGTCGGCGTGAACCTGATGAACGACAAGACCAAGAAGAAGGCCTTCTACGCCTTCCCGGTCCAGCAGCAGATGATGCACATCACCTACTGGAAGGACATGCTCGAAGAGGCCGGCTTCAAGGAAAGCGACATCCCGACCGGCTGGAACGACTACTGGAATTTCTGGTGCGACAAGGTCCAGGCCGGTCTGCGCGCCAAGGGCAAGCGCGTTTACGCCGTCGGCCACCCGATGGGCGTCGCCGCCTCCGACACCTTCTACAGCTTCCTGACCTTCGCCAACGCCTACAACGCCAAGGTTGTCGACGAGGCTGGCAAGATCGTGCTCGATCAGGACGTCAACAAGAAGGCGATGGCCGAGGCGGTCAAGGCTTACGCCAACATCCAGCAGCGTGGCTGCACGCCGCCATCCTCGATCAACTGGCTTGACCCTGACAACAACGTCGCCTTCCACAACAAAACCATCGCGATGACCCACAACGCGACGATCTCGATCGCGTCCAAGCATCTCGACGACATGAACAATCCTGCTCTGACGCAGGAGCAGCGCGACGCGGCCAAGAAGAACTATCTCGACAACATCCGCACCACGCAGTTCCCCGCCAAGCCGGATGGCAAGCCGCTGCCGAACCTCGCCGCCGTCAAGACGGCCGTGGTCTTCGCCGACGGCAAGAACAAGAAGCGCGGCAAGGAGTTCATGGCCTTTCTGATGAAAGACGAGAACCTGCGTCCCTTCGTCGAGGGCTCGCTCGGTCGCTGGCTGCCGACCACCAAGTCCGGGCTCGCCAGCCCGTTCTGGACCGACGGCAAGGATCCCCATCGCGCGCTTGTCTTCAAGCAGTTCTCGTCGGGCACGATCCCGTTCCAGTTCGTCTACAACTACAAGTTCACGGCCGCCAACGCCGAGAACGTCTGGGCCAAGGCGGTCAACCGCGTCGTCCAGGACAAGGTCGCCCCGGAAGTCGCCGTCGACGAGATGATCGCGCGCATCAAGCAGATCGCCGGCTGACGCCCGCGCTCTGAGGTTCAACGAAAAGGCGCTCCGTGGCTCGCCGAGAGCTGCGGAGCGCCGACCTGTCCGTGCAAGGACGGGCGCCCGAAGGGAGTTGGTCATGACAGCAACGACGATGGCGATGCCGGTCTCGACGCCGCGCGACGCGGTTTCGGGGCATACCCGCGACCGCGCTCTCTGGGGCGCGGTCATGCTCGCCCCTTACATCCTCGTCTTCGCCGTCATGGTGGTCTATCCTGTCGCCTACGGCTTCTGGCTCGGTCTCAACTGGAATTCCTACCGCGCGTTGTTCGCGGACCCGATCTTCGTCACGACCATCGTCAACACCATCCTGTTCCTGTTCATCGCGGTGAACCTGAAGTTCCTGATCGCGCTGTGGCTGTCGGGCTTCTTCGTCGCCCAGCGGGCCTGGGTGCGGGTCGTGCTGGTGCTGTTCATCCTGCCCTGGGCCGTGCCCTCGATCCCGACCATCCTGTCCTTCCGGGTCATGCTGAACCCGGAGACCGGCATGGTGAACTCGCAGCTTTTCCAGTGGTTCGGCATCGTCGAAGGCCCGGGCTGGCTGACCGATCCGACGCTGGCCTTCGCCTCCTCGATCATGGTCCATATCTGGAAGTCGCTGCCGTTCTGGACGCTGATCCTGGTCACCGGGCGGCTCGCCATCGCGCAGGATCTCTACGAGGCCGCCAGCGTCGACGGCGCCAGCAAATGGCAGCAGTTCAAGTTCATCACCTGGCCATCGCTGGCGACGCTCTACGTCACCTCGACCATGCTCTCGATGATCTGGACGCTGGGCGACTTCAACAGCGTCTATCTGCTCACCGGCGGCGGGCCGGGCGACCTCAACCATGTGCTCGCCACGCTCGGCATCCGCTACATGCGCAACAACAATCTCGATCTCGGCATCGCCTCGATCATCGTCGCCATGCCGCTGATCCTGCCGATGGTCTATTTCATGGTGAAGCGCCTCTCCAAGGGAGCCGAGGCATGAGAAAGCTCATCGACGAAGGCAAGCTCATCCTGATCGCCATCCCCGTCCTGCTCTGGACGCTGCTGCCGATCTACCACCTGTTCGTGTTGTCGATATCCAGCCAGGAATCGATGCTGGCGGGCACGTTGTGGCCCGCGCAGCCGACGCTGCAGAACTTCCAGATCGTCTTCAACCAGCAGCACTACTACCTGTCGAATTTCTGGCGGCAGATGTTCAACAGCTTCTTCATCGCGATAACCACCGGGCTGCTGACGCTGTTCGTGGCGACCTTCGCGGCGTTTGCGATCTCGCGCCTCAAGGTCGCCGGCGGGCGCACCATCATGAATCTCGCGCTCGCGACCTATCTGATCCCGGCGGCCTTCCTCGCCATCCCGATGTACAAGGCGATGGGGTCGTACGGGCTTCTCAACACGCAGACCGCGCTGATCCTGGCCATGGTCGCGCTCGCATCGCCCTATGCGATCTGGGTGCTCAAGCAGGCCTCCGACAAGCTGCCCCGGGAACTCGACGAGGCCGCGATCATGGACGGCGCGACCTCTTTGCAGTTGTTCCGGCTGGTCTATCTGCCGTTGATGAAGCCCTCCATGGTGGTCATCGGCATCTATGCGCTGTTGCTCGCCTGGAACGAGTATCTCTATGCGTTCCTGCTGCTTTCCAGCGAGCAGGCGGTGCCGCTCGCGGTCGGGCTCGGCCTGTTCCTGTCGGCCGACGACGCGCCCTGGAACCTGCTGATGGCGGCGGGCCTGCTCTACGCCATTCCGCCGGCGGTGATCTATTACGGTTTCCGCAAGAACATGGTCGGCGGGTTGACGGCTGGCGCGGTGAAGAGCTGAAGCCCAGTCGTCATTGCGAGCGCAGCGAAGCAATCCAGCGTCTCGCACATCGCTGGACTGCTTCGCTGCGCTCGCAATGACGTCACAGGTCGCTGATAGTGGCCCTCGATAACCCCTTGATCCAGGGATGCGAAATGACCGCTTCTAAACTCGACCAGCTCCGCGAGATGACCGTCGTCGTGGCCGACACCGGCGACATCGAGGCGGTGCGCCGCCTCAAGCCGGTCGACTGCACCACCAACCCGACCCTGATCCTGAAAGCGGTCGAGACCCCGGCCTACGCCCATCTCGTCGACGAGGCGATCGACTGGGGCAAGCGGGAGGGCGGCGCGGGCGAGGCTGCCGTGCATGCGGTCTGCGACCGGCTGGCCGTCGCTTTTGGGGCGGAGCTGACCAAAATCGTGCCCGGCCGCGTCTCGACCGAGGTCGACGCCGACCTCTCCTTCGACACGCAGGCCACGCTAGACAAGGCCCGCGCCATCATCGCGGCCTATAAGGCGCGCGGTATCGGGAAGGACCGCATCCTGATCAAGATCGCCTCGACCTGGGAGGGCATCCAGGCGGCCAAGGCGCTGCAGGCGCAGGGCATCGACTGCAATCTGACGCTGCTCTTCGCCTTGCCGCAGGCCGTCGCCTGCGCCGATGCAAAAGCCTTCCTGATCTCGCCCTTCGTCGGCCGCATCCTCGACTGGCACGTCAAGGCCGGCGGCGGCCCCTATACGGCCGAGACCGATCCGGGCGTCGTCTCGGTGCGAAGCATCTACGCCTATTACAAGACCCATGGCATCGCGACCGTGGTGATGGGCGCGTCCTTCCGCAATACGGGAGAGATCGAGGCGCTGGCCGGCTGCGACCGGCTCACCATCGGCCCGGGCCTGCTCGACGATCTGGCGGCCGCGACCGGCGATCTGCCGCGCCGGCTCGCCCCCGAGGCCCCCGGCGAGGCCCCGGCCAGGATGACGCTCGACGAAAAGGCCTTCCGCTTCGCCATGAACGAGGATGCGATGGCCAGCGACAAGCTGTCCGAGGGCATTCGCGGCTTCGTCAAGGATTTGCGCGGCCTGCGGAAGCTGGTCGCGGCGCGGCTGGCCTGAGCGACGATGCCGCAGCAACGCATCGCCGTCGTTACGGGCGGCGCCAAGGGCATCGGCCACGCCGTCTGCGAGCGGCTGGCCCAGGACGGGCTGACGCCGGTCGTCTGGGACATCGCCGCCGGTTCGACGCCGCACGCCTTTGTCGCCTGCGATGTGGCCGATGAAGCCGCCGTCGAGGCCGCGACCGCCGAAACCGAAGCGCGGCATGGCCCCATCGCGGTGCTGATCAACAATGCCGGCTTCACTGGCCCTTCGACCACGGTCGCGGAGACGCCGCTGGCGCAATGGCAGCATGTCCAGGCGGTGAACCTGACCGGCACGTTCCTGTGTTCGCGCGCGGTGGCGGCCGTCATGACGCCGCGCGGCCATGGCCGCATCGTCAACATCGCCTCGCTCGCGGGCAAGGAGGGCACCCCGACGCTTGCCGCCTACAGCGCCGCCAAGGCTGGCGTCATTGCGCTGACCAAGGCCCATGGCAAGGAACTGGCGGGCACGGGCGTGCTGGTCAACGCCGTCGCGCCGGCCGCGATCGAAACCGATCTGCTCATGCAGATGAGGCCGGAGACTGTGGCGACGATGATCGGCAAGAGCCCGCTGCGCCGGCTTGGAACCGTCGACGAGCTTGCGGAACTGGTCGCCTGGCTTTCGAGCGAGCGATGCAGCTTCTCGACCGGCGCGGTGTTCGATCTGTCGGGCGGCCGCGCGACCTATTGAAATCAGAGTGGGCGATCCCGCAGTTCAGTTGGTTTTCGCGCCGGTGAGTGAAACCGCCGCGATCGCTGGCGCATCATAGCGGAAGAAGCTGCGCCCGCCGGCCGCCGCCTGCTGGAGCTGCTGCTGCCAGGGCTGCGACGAACTCTTCTTGCCCGCCGGCTTGCCGCTGCCGAGAGCGGCGAAATCGCTCCGGCGAAGATCATCGCTGTCGCGTCCGCGATAGACGAGCACGCCGCCATTGGTGACGACGATGTCGCCGCGCCTCAGCGTCGGGTCGGCGAGATACCAGTTCGGGTCGGTCGCCGGATCGAGCTTGACCACGGGCGGAGGCGGCTTGGTCGAGGTTTCCGAGAATTTCGGAACCTTGCGACGCGGCTTGACCGTCATCTCCAGAGGGGCGCTGTAGACCTGATGCTGGCGCGCGCTCGGCTGACCAAAAAACGCCCTTGCGAAATCGTCGAAGATGTTGGCGGCCTGGGCCTGCGGCGCGAGAGCCAGCAGGGCCGCGCCAGCAACGCCCATCGCTATGAATCTGACCCGCATCATGACCGTCGTTCTCCTGTTCGCACTGGCTAACGGCCAGGAGGGCGAAAGGTTCAATGCGAATACGGCGACGTCGTTAAAATAAACAGAACAGCGGGCGCGGACGATTCAAAGGTCGCCGCTGCGTCACGCGTCCCCTGCCAGCGACGGGTCAGTCTTTAGCCGACAGCGCCTCCGCCCGGATGGTCGAGAGTGTCTTGGCCGGCGTGATCACCTCTGGATCGAGCAGGCAGTGCAGGATGGCAGGCTTGCCCGAGGCGACGGCGCGCTCGAAGGCCGGCCCGAATTCGGCGGTCGTCTCGACGCGCTCGCCATGACCGCCGAAGGCGCGGGCATAGGCCGCGAAATCGGGGTTCTGCAGCTCCGTCGCCGAGACGCGGCCGGGATAATGCTTCTCCTGATGCATTCGGATGGTGCCGTACATGCCGTTGTCGATGACGATGACGATGACGCCGAGGTCGTATTGCACGGCGGTGGCGAAATCCTGCCCGTTCATCAGGAAGCAGCCATCGCCGGCAAAGGCCACGACGGTGCGCTCCGGATAGAGCCGCTTGGCCCCGATCGCGGCCGGCACGCCATAACCCATCGAGCCCGAGGTCGGCGCAAGCTGCGTCGCGAACCTGGTGAAGCGGTGGAAGCGATGCACCCAGGTCGCGTAGTTGCCCGCGCCGTTGCAGATGATCGCGTCTGCCGGCAGATGCCGCCTGAGCCAGGTCACGGCCTCGCCGGGATGGAAATCGCCCTGCACCGGCGCTGGCTGCTCGCTCCAGCCGAGATAGGCCTCATGCGCCTCGGCGGATGCTCCAGCCCACGGAATGACCTGCGGCGGATGCACGGTTTCCAGCGCAGCGCAGAACGCCGTCGGCGAGGCGTTGATCGCCAGCGCCGGCCGGTAGACGCGGCCGAGTTCTCCGGCGTCGGGATGGACATGGACCAGCGGCCGGCCGGGCTCGGGGATGCCGAACAGCGTGTAGGACTGGCTTGGCATCTCCGACAGCCGCCCGCCGACGAGGATGACGAGGTCGCTGTCCTGGATGCGCTTCAGCAGTTTCGGGTTGGGGCCGATGCCGAGATCGCCGGCGAAGTTGGGATGATCGGCCGGAAACAGCATCTGCCGTCGGAACGAGACCGCGACGGGCAGGTCGAAGCGTTCGGCGAAGCGCTGGAAGCGGCCGATCGCCTGCGTGTCCCAGCGCGAGCCGCCGAGGATCGCGACCGGCGACTTCGCCGCCCAGAGTCGCTTCTGCAGGTCGATGGTCTGCAGCAGCGACGGATGGGTTTCGGTGACCTGATAAGGCTGCGCATCGGCCACATCGGCGAGGTCGGTCAGCACGTCCTCGGGCAGCGCGATCACCACCGGGCCCGGCCGGCCGGCGGTGGCGACATGGAAGGCGCGGCTGATGATCTCGGGAATGCGCGCGGCGTCGTCGATCTCGGTCGCCCATTTCGTCATGGACCCGAAGACGGCGCGGTAGTCGAGTTCCTGGAACGCCTCGCGCTCGCGCATGCCGCGCTCGACCTGTCCGACGAACAGGATCAGCGGCGTCGAATCCTGATCGGCGATGTGGATGCCCGGCGAGGCGTTGGTCGCGCCGGGTCCGCGCGTCACGAAGCAGATGCCGGGCTTCCCCGTGAGCTTGCCGGCGGCCTCCGCCATCATGCAGGCCCCGCCCTCGGCCCGGCAGATCGTGACCTTGAGCGAGGCGTCGTGCAGCGCGTCGAGCACGGCGAGATAGCTCTCGCCCGGCACGCAGAAGGCGTCGGTCGCGCCATGGATCAGAAGCTGGTCGACGAGGATTTGACCGCCGGTGCGATTAGCCATGCTGCGGCCCTCCCCAGGCCGGATCGTTCAAAATCTCGTCGGCATGCTCGCCGAGCCGCGGGCTCGGCCGCTGCGTAACCTGTCTCACCCCGTCGATCACGATCGGCGAGGCCACGGTCGGGATCGCGCCGGCCTTGGCGGCGGCGCTTGGCAGATCGACCCTGACCCCACGCGCGACGATCTGCGGATCCGCAAAAACCTCGTCGACCGCGTTGATCGGCCCGGCCGGCACGCCGACGGCCTCCAGAGCCGCCAGCAGATCGGCCTTCGTGAAACGCTGCGTCAGACCATGCAGATGCGCGGTCAGCGCGACGCGGTTGGCGATGCGGGCGCGGTTCTCGGCATAATCGGCATGGCCCGCCAGGCCTGCCTCGCCCAGCACCTCGCAGAGCTTGCGCCACTGCCCGTCATTGCCGGTGGCGATGATGATGTGCCCGTCGGCGACCGGGAACACGTCATAGGGAACGATGTTGGGGTGGGCGTTGCCGAGCCGCGCCGGCGGCTTGCCCGACACCAGATAGTTCATCGCCTGATTGCCGAGCACCGCGACCTGACTGTCGAGCAGCGCCATGTCGAGCGTCGCACCCTCGCCGGTCGCGTCGCGCCGGCGCAGCGCCGAGAGGATGCCGACGCAGGCGTAGAGCCCCGTATAGATGTCGGCGACCGCATAGCCCGCCTTCATCGGCGCGCCGTCCGGTTCGCCGGTGACCGACATCGGCCCACCCATGCCCTGCACGAGGAAGTCGTAGCCTGCTCGCGGCGCATAGGGGCCTGTCTGGCCAAAGCCCGTGACCGAGCAATAGATCAGCCGGGGGAAGGCAGCGCGCAGCGAGGCTGAATCGAGCCCGTATTTCTCAAGCCCCCCGACCTTGAAGTTCTCGACCACGACATCTGCGTGGGACGCGAGCCTACGCACCAGCGTCTGGCCTTCAGCTGTGCGGAAATCGGCCGTGATCGAGCGCTTGCCGCGATTGGCGGAGTGGAAATAGGCGGCCGAAAGATGCTCAGGCCCGGCGCCTTCGACGAAGGGCGGCCCCCATTGCCGCGTGTCGTCGCCCTCTGGCGCCTCGACCTTGACGACGTCGGCGCCGAGATCGGCCAGCAACTGGCCGATCCAGGGCCCGGCGAGGATGCGCGCGAGTTCGAGGACGCGCAGGCCGGAAAGGGGAGCGGCGGTCATGGCGCTCAGAAAAACGCCTGCAAGCCCGTCACCCCCCGGCCGAGGATCAGCGCATGCACGTCATGCGTCCCCTCATAGGTGTTGACCGTCTCGAGGTTCGCGGCGTGGCGCATGACATGGTACTCGATCGAGATGCCGTTGCCGCCGTGCATGTCGCGGGCGACGCGGGCGATGTCGAGCGCCTTGCCGCAATTGTTGCGCTTGACGAGCGAGATCATCTCGGGGGCCATCTTGCCCTCGTCCATGAGACGGCCGACGCGCAGCGAACCCTGCAGGCCGAGCGTGATCTCGGTCAGCATATCGGCGTATTTCTTCTGGAAGAGCTGCGTCTGCGCCAGCGGCCTGTTGAACTGCTTGCGGTCGAGGCCGTAGCTCCGCGCCCGGTGGAAGCAGTCCTCGGCCGCGCCCATCACGCCCCAGGAGATGCCGTAGCGCGCCCGGTTGAGGCAGCCGAACGGACCCTTCAGCCCCGAGACGTTGGGCAGCAGGTTCTCTTCCGGCACGATCACACCGTCCATGACGACCTCGCCGGTGATCGAGGCGCGCAAGCTCAGCTTGCCGCCGATCTTGGGAGCGGACAGTCCCTTCATGCCTTTTTCCAGGATGAAGCCGCGGATGGCGTTGTCATGCGCCGCCGATTTCGCCCAGATGACGAAGACATCGGCGATCGGCGAGTTCGAAATCCACATCTTCGAGCCGGTGAGCCTGTAGCCGTCCGACACCTTCTCGGCGCGGGTCTTCATGCCGGCGGGGTCGGAGCCGGCGTCGGGCTCGGTCAGGCCGAAGCAGCCAACCCATTCGCCCGAACCCAACCTGGGCAGGAACTTCTTGCGCTGGCTCTCGTCGCCATAGGCGTAGATCGGATACATCACCAGCGAGGACTGAACGCTCATCATCGAGCGATAGCCGGAATCGACCCGCTCGACCTCGCGCGCCACCAGCCCGTAGGAGACGTAGTTTGCCCCCGCGCAGCCATACTCTTCCGGCACCGTCACCCCGAGCAGCCCGAGTTCGCCCATCTCGTTGAAGATGGCTCGGTCGGTCGTCTCGTTGAGATAGGCCTCCGACACGCGCGGCTGCAGCTTCTCCTGCGCGTAGTCGCGGGCCGTGTCGCGGATCAGGCGCTCGTCCTCGGAAAGCTGCTCGTCGAGCAGGAACGCGTCGTCCCAGGCGAACTCGGCCAGCTTGTGGCTATGGGCGGATTTGCGGGCAGGCTCGGACATGGCTGGACTCCTGACATCATAATCGGTCGTCATCCCGGGTCTCCGCTTCGCTTCGGCCGGGACGACACGACCGATGCAGCGGCGAACAATTCGACTATAGCGACCTACGCATCGACATCGAAGCTGACGCCCTGCGCCAGCGGCAATGTCGCGCCGTAATTGAGCGTATTCGTGGCCCGGCGCATATAGGCCTTCCAGGCGTCGGAGCCGGCCTCGCGGCCGCCGCCGGTTTCCTTCTCGCCGCCGAACGCCCCGCCGATCTCGGCCCCGGACGGGCCGATATTGACGTTGGCGATGCCGCAATCGGAGCCCTCGCCGGAAATGAACATCTCCGCCTCGCGCATGTCGAGCGTGAAGATCGAGGAGGACAGGCCGGCGCCAACCGCGTTCTGGATCGCGATCGCCTCGGGCAGCGTCCTGTACGTCATCACATAGAGGATCGGAGCAAACGTCTCGCGCTCGACAGGGCCGCATTGCGACGGCATCTCGACGATGGCCGGGCGGACATAGAAGCCGCCCGCGCCGACATCGACGCGCTCGCCGCCATGGACCGTGCCGCCGGCCGCCTTCGCCTCCGACAGCGCCGTCTGCATGCCCTGATAGGCCGCCTCGTCGACCAGCGGGCCGACCAGCACGCCGGCTTCGCGCGGATCGCCGATCGTCACGGACGCATAGACCTTGATCAGCTTCGGGATCAGCGCGTCATAGACGCTTTCATGCACGATCAGGCGGCGCAGCGTGGTGCAGCGCTGGCCGGCCGTGCCCATCGCCGCAAAGGCGATGCCGCGCAGAGCAAGGTCCAGATCGGCCGAGGGGGCGACGATGGCGGCATTGTTGCCGCCAAGCTCGAGGATGGCGCGGGCGAAGCGGGCAGCCAGCTTCTGGCCGACCTCCTTGCCCATCTTGGTCGAGCCCGTTGCCGAGACGACCGGGACGCGATGGTCCGACACGAGAATGTCGCCGATCTCGCGGCCGCCGATCAGGATTTCCGACAGGCCCGCAGGAGCCTCCGGCCCGAAGCGCTTCATAGTCTTCTCGACGATGGCCTGTACGGCGAGCCCGGTCAGCGGGGTCTTATCGGAGGGCTTCCAGACCACGCTGTCGCCGCAGACGAAGGCGAGCGCGGCGTTCCACGACCAGACCGCGACGGGGAAATTGAAAGCCGAGATCACGCCGCAGACGCCCAGCGGATGCCAGGTCTCCATCATGCGGTGGTTGGGCCGCTCGGTCGCGATCGTCAGACCGTAGAGCTGGCGCGAGAGGCCGACCGCGAAGTCGCAGATGTCGATCATCTCCTGGACTTCGCCGAGGCCCTCGGAGGTCACCTTGCCGGCCTCCATCGTGACCAGCAGCCCGAGGTCCGTTTTTGCGGCGCGCAACTCCTCGCCGAGCAGGCGCACGAGCTCGCCCCGGCGGGGCGCGGGCACCTTGCGCCAGGCGAGGAAGGCGGCGTGAGCCCGGCCGATGGCTGCGGCGGCCTCGGTGGGGCTGGTCTCGCGCAGGATTGCGACCGTCTCGCCGGTGATCGGCGAGCGGGCGGCGAGGCCTGTGGCCGCGAAGGCCGCGTCGGTGACGCCGAGACGCTTCAGTAGCGCGAGCGCGTCCTTGGGGAGAGGGGAGGTCATGCGATCAGGCTTTCGTCAGGCGTTTGCGACAGCCGCCCCAAACTCCCGCCGTCATCCCGGACAAGCGGCGAAGCCGCGCCGATCCGGGACCCATTCCTGAACCGTTCCGGAATGGATCCCGGATCTCCGCTTCGCTGCGTCCGGGATGACGGCGCTTAAGAGAGCTATCAAATTCAGCCCGCACAATGCCCTCTTCCACGCCTCTCCAGCAACCGATATGTTCTCACGACTTGATGAGAACTGATCATGATCGGTGAATGGGCTCCCGGCCGCCTCAGCGTGCCCTCCCTGTCGGCGCTCGCCGCCTTCGAGGCGGCGGCGCGCCATGGCAGTTTCACGCGCGCCGCCGAGGAGTTGAACCTGACGCAAGGCGCGGTCAGCCGGCAGGTCGCCCATCTCGAACAGGTGCTCGGCGTCGCCCTGTTCGAGCGGGTGCGCCAGCGCGTCAGCCTGACGCCGGCCGGCGGCGCCTATGCGGCGGACATCCGCGACGGTCTCTCGCGTATCGCGGCCGCCACCGTCTCGACCATGGCCTTTCGCGGCGCGGCCGGCGTGCTGCATCTCGCCATCCTGCCGACCTTCGGCACGCGTTGGCTGATCCCGCGTCTGCCGCGCTTCACCGAGGCGCATCCCGGCATCACGATCAACTTTGCCACCAAGCTGTTGCCGTTCGATTTCGCGCGCGAGCCGCTCGACGCGGCGATCCATTTCGGCGATGCGCTCTGGCCAGGCGCGAAACTGCACCGGCTGATGGGCGAGGAGATCGTGCCGGTCGCCGCGCCGGCGCTGATCGCGCGCCTCGGGCTCGCCGCGCCGGCCGACATGCTGCGCGCGCCTTTGCTGCAGCAATCGACGCGGCCGCGCGCCTGGGCGAACTGGCTGGAGCAGCAGGGGCTGCCGCCGAGCCGGGCCCTGACGGGCCCGCGCTTCGAGCAGTTCGCCATGGTCTCGCAGGCGGCCGTCGCGGGGCTGGGCCTGGCCATCGTGCCGCGCTTTCTCGTCGAGGAGGAGTTGCGGGCGGGCTCGCTGGTCATTCCCTTCGACCTGCCGGTGACCGGCTCGGAAGCCTACTACCTGGTCTATCCGGAGGCGCGGGAGCATGTCCCCGCCGTGATCGCCTTCCGCGACTGGCTGCTGCGCGAATGTGGCTTGGCCTGACTCCTTGCCGTCATTGCGAGCGTAGCGAAGCAATCCAGAGGTCGGCGCGAGACGCTGGATTGCTTCGCTACGCTCGCAATGACGATGCCTCTCGACAAGACAAGGCTGGCGCGTCATTCATGCGCCGAAATCACCAACCTCGTCGCTCCGCAGGGCGGCATCGATACGGATCGTCCCATGTCGCCTCGTTCTGACAGCGCCGATGTCGTGATCTGCGGCGGCGCGGCCATCGGCTCCTCAGTGGCTTTCCACCTCGCGGCCGACCCCGGCTTCGCCGGCAAGGTCGTGGTGATCGAGAAGGACCCGACCTATCGACAGGCGGCGTCCGCGCTCTCGGCGGCGTCGATCCGGCAGCAATTCTCCAGCCCGGTCAACATCCGCATCTCGCTGCACGGCATCGCCTTCCTGCGCGACGTCGGACGCCATCTCGCGGTCGATGGCGAGGCGCCGTCGATCGACCTGCATGAGGGCGGCTACCTCTATCTCGCCGGGGACGCGGGTTCGGCCGTGCTCGCGGCGAACCATGAGGTTCAGAAGCGCGAAGGGGCCGATGTTGCGCTTTATGCTGCGGAATTGCTGCGCAGCAAATTTAGCTGGATCAATGTCGACGATCTCGCCTGCGGCACGTTTGGCGTCCGTGGCGAGGGCTGGTTCGACGGCTGGGCGCTGCTGCAGGCCTACCGCAGAAAGGCCCGCGCGCTCGGCGTCGAATACCGTCAGGGGGAGGTCGCGCGATACGTCGTCGAAGGCGGGCGCATCGCGGCCGTGGAACTGACGGACGGAAGCCGCATCGCCTGTGGAGCGGCGCTCAACGCCACGGGCACGCATGGCGCGCGGCTCGCCGCCACCGCAGGGATCGCGATCCCCGTCAGATCGATGAAGCGCAACGTCTTCACCTGGACCTGCAAGGGCGATGTCGGCAATTGCCCGCTTCTGATCGACACCAGCGGCGTCTGGTGCCGGCCGGAGGGCGCGCGCGGCGGCGACGGCCAGATGTTCATCGGCGGCGCGTCGCCTCCGGCCGAGACCGACCGCGAATGGATCGAGACCGATCCGGATGTCGAGAATGTCGACTGGTCCTTTTTCGAGGAGACGGTCTGGCCCGCGCTGGCGCACCGCATCCCGGCCTTCGAGGAAATCCGCCCCGGCCGCGGCTGGACCGGGCCCTACGACATGAACATGCTGGACCACAACGCCATCCTCGGCCCGGCCGTCGGCGTGCAAAACCTCTACCTCGCCAACGGTTTCTCCGGCCACGGGTTGCAGCAATCGCCGGCGGTCGGGCGCGGCCTGGCCGAGCACATCTCGCATGGCCGCTATCGCACGCTTGATCTTGCCGATCTCGGCCATGAGCGCATCGTCGAAGGCCGGCCGCTGCTCGAGGCCAATGTGATCTGAGGAGGCGAAGCCGATGATCGACACTGCCTTTGTCGCGACCATGGCGCGCTATAACGCCTGGCAGAACGGGAGCCTGATCGCAGCCGCCTCAGACCTCGACGATGCCGCCCGGCGTGCCGATCGCGGCGCCTATTTCGGCTCGATCCATGGCACGTTCAACCATCTGCTCTGGGCCGACGAGATGTGGCTGAGCCGCTTCACCGGCTCGGCCCGTCCCAACTGCGGCATCAAGGACTCGCCCCGGCTGGTCGAGAACTGGGACGCGTTCATCGCGCGCCGCAAGGCGGTTGACGCAACGATCACCGACTGGGCGGGCAGCCTCGCGCAGGATTGGCTCGACGGCGAGTTGACCTGGTTCTCCGGCGCGACGCAGCGCGAGATGCGCCGGCCTTGTGCGCTTCTGGTCGTTCATCTCTTCAACCACCAGACGCACCATCGCGGCCAGGTCCACGCCATGCTGACGGCGGCGGACGCGCATCCGCAGGACACCGATTTGATGCTGCTGGGCGAGCCTGGCTTCGAGGTCACGCAGAATTGAGATGCCATTGATGGCGTGATCGCCGATGCCGGACAGGTCTGCCGTGGCCTGCGCCTTGCGCGGGCCTTTTGGATTGCGCCTCGCATGCCTGACGCCAAGCCCACCACCGGCGCCGACCTGGTCGCCCGCCGCCTTGCGGGCGCGGGCATCCGGCACGCCTTCGGCATTCCAGGCGGCGAGGTTCTGGCGCTGGTCGAGGCGTTCGCGGCCGCTGGCATCGCGCCGATCCTTGCCAAGCACGAGAACGCCGCCGGCTTCATGGCCGAGGGGGCATGGCACGCGACGGGCGCGCCCGGCCTGCTCTACGCCACGCTCGGGCCGGGCGTCGCCAACGCCGTCAACGTGATCGCCAACGCGCAGCAGGACCGCGTGCCGCTGGTCTTCGTCACCGGCTGCGTCGATGCGAGCGAAGCCGAAAGCTACACCCATCAGGTCTTCGACCATCAGGCGCTGCTGCGGCCGATCGTCAAGGCGAGTTTTCGCGCCACGGCGCAGACCTGCGAGGCCGTGGTCGACAAGGCGCTCGCCGTAGCGCTGTCGGGCCGGCCGGGCCCGGTCCATATCGACGTGCCGATCGGCGTGGCGGAAGGGCCGGCGCAGGCCGGCGCGCAGCGCGCTCCTCCGGCTCCGTTGCCGGCCGCCCCGGCCGAGGGGCTGGAGCTGGAGACCGCCCGCGCGGCGCTGGGGCGCGCGCGAAGGCCGCTGATCGTCGCGGGGCTCGACATCGTCAATCAGGGCGCATCCGACGCGCTGGCGGATTTCGCCCGCCGCCGCGGCATCCCGGTCGTCACCAGCTACAAGGCCAAGGGCGTGCTGCCTGAAAGCGATCCGCTCAGCCTCGCGGGCGCCGGCCTCTCGCCCAAGGCCGACCGGCATCTCCTGCCGCTGATCCAGGCGGCCGATCTCGTCCTGCTCGCCGGCTATGATCCGATCGAGATGCGGATCAACTGGCGCAATCCTTTTGCCGAGCAGACGGTGGTGATCGACCTCGTCGCCGAGGCGATGCAGCACGGCATGCACCGCAGCGACCATCTCATCGTCGGCGACGTCGCGGCCGGCCTCGCCGCGCTCGACGTCGCGCCCGTGGCGACAGGCCTATGGCCGGGCGGCGAGCCGGGCCGGACCCGCGCCGTATTGCGCGAGGCCTTCGCCAGCCAAGGCTGGGGTCCGGACCTCGTCTTCGAGACGGTGCGCGCGGCCGCCCCTGCCAACGCCGTGATCACGATCGATTCCGGCGCGCACCGCATCCTGCTCTCGCAGATCTGGCGAACCGATATTCCGCGCGCGATCCTGCAATCGACCGGCTTATGCACCATGGGCTGCGCCCTGCCGCTGGCGCTGGGCTACAAGCTCGCCGCGCCCTCCGCGCCCGTTATCGCCTTCGTCGGCGATGCCGGTCTGGAGATGGGGCTCGGCGAACTCGCCACCGCGCGCGATCTCGGCCTGCCCGTCGTCATCGTCGTCCTGGTCGATCAGAGCCTCGCTTTGATCGAGATGAAGCAGCGCTCGAGCCAGCGGCCCAATGCGGCGGTTGATTTTTCCGGCAGCGATTTTCCCGCCGTGGCGCGCGCGCTCGGGGGGGAGGGGCGCTGGATCGACGATGCCGGCACGCTCGCCGCTGAAGTCGAGGCCGCGCTCGGTCGCGACGCCTTCACCGTGCTGGGCTGCCGCATCGCGCGGCGCGCCTATGACGGGAAGATCTGATGAGCGCGGCTCCCGCGAAGCGCGAGCGCGACGTCAGGCTGGATTTCTTCCGCGGCCTGACGATGTTCATCATCTTCATCGCCCACGCCGACGTGAATCCGTGGAACGCCTGGATTCCGGCGCGCTTCGGCTTCTCCTCCGGCACGGAGCTCTTCGTGTTCTGCTCCGGGCTGGCGAGCGCGATCGCCTTCGGCACCGTCTTCGTCAAACGCGGCTTCTGGCTGGGTCTCGCGCGCATCGTCTTCAGGCTCTGGCAGGTCTACTGGGCGCAGATTGGCGTCGTCCTCGTCGTCATCGGGGTGATGTTTTCAGCCGAAACCCTGTTTCCCGGTCGCGGCCTCAACACCGATCCGCTGCCGGAGTTGCTGGCTGACCCGGCAACCGCGATCGCCGCCTTGCTGACCCTGCGCTGGCTGCCGGGCTATCTCGACATCCTGCCGATGTATCTGGTCATTCTGGCGCTGATCCCGGTCATGATGGCGGCGTCGCTGCTGCACCGGCTGCTGCCGGTCGTCCTGTCGCTCGGGCTCTACGCGCTGGTCTGGACGATCGGCATGAACCTGCCGGGCAATCCGTGGACCGGCTTCGGCTGGTTCTTCAATCCCTTCGCCTGGCAGTTGATCTTCTTCACCGGCTTCGGCTTCGGCATGGGCTGGCTCAGGGCTCCGCCGTTGCGCGACCGGCGCTGGCTGGCTCTCTCGGCTGCCATCGTCGTGGTCAGCCTGCCGCTGAGCTTCTGGGGCTTCCATGCCGCCGTGCCGGCGCTGGAGAGGGCCTATGCGGCGATCCTCTCCGGCAACGAGAAGACCGACCTGCACTGGCTGCGTTACGTCCATTTTCTGGCGCTGGCCTATCTGGTGCTGTCATGGGTCGAGCCGCGCCGCGCCCGGCTGACGCAAGGGCTCGCGATGATCGTGGTCAAGGTCGGAAGGCAGTCGCTTGCAACCTTCCTCGTGAGCCTCGTCGCGGCGCGCACCGCCTCGCTCGCCTTTCATCTGCTCGGTACGGATGCGCTCGTCAGCCTCGCCATCAACCTGGCTGGCATCGCGATCGTCATCGCCACCGCGCTCGTCGTCGGCTGGTTCAAGTCGAGCCCCTGGGCAACGCGGCCTGCGCCAGCCAGGCAGCCTGTTCAAACTGTTGACGAAATTCAGACGGCCCCGGTGAGGCCGCGCGAAATCGATCAAAAGCGCGTCACGAAACAGTTATTGCCCAGCGACTGAACGTGAGAACCATCCGGAATCGCACCTGATAGAAGAAAATCCATCTGTCCGATCAGGGCGCGGCAGCGAGGATTTTCATGGTCACCGACGCTTACGGAAACGTCACCAGCCTTGGCTGCGAGATCGCGGTCCAGCACTGGAACGGGACCGTCGAGGCGATTCTGGCGCATGCCCGCAGCGCGCCAGAGGAACTGGGCAAGACGCTTGCCGCCGATCCGCTGTTCGCGCAGGGGCATGCCACCAAGGGCATCCTGCTGCTGACGCTGGCGCGGGCCGAACTCGTCGGCCAGGCCCGCATCTGCCTCGACACCGCCCGCACGGCCGCAGCCGCCCGGCCGACGCTGGAGCGCGAGCGCCGCTACATCTCCGCTTTGCAGCTCTGGCTCGACGGCGAGCCGGCGCGGGCGGCCGACGTCTTCGAGGTGGTGCTGTCGGATTGCCCACGCGACGTGCTCGCCTTCAAGCTGGTGCAGGCGATCCGCTTCATGATCGGCGATATTCGCGGCATGGCGCGCGCGGGCGCGACCACGCTTGCGACCTTCTCCGAGCGCAGCGCCACCTCCGGCTATGTCCGGGGCTGCCAGGCCTTCGCACTGGAGGAACTCGGCCATCTCGGCGAGGCCGAGGCGATGGGGCGCGAGGCCGTGGTACTGGCTCCGCGCGACGCCTGGGGCCGCCATGCCGTCGCCCATTGCTTCGAGATGACCGGGCGCGCCGGCGAAGGCGTCGCCTGGCTCGGCCAGTCCCGGGAATGGGAGCATTGCAGCAATTTCGGCTTCCATCTGCATTGGCACATGGCGCTGTTCCAGCTCGAACTCGGCGAGATCGACGCCGTGCTCGACCTCTACGACACCGCCGTGCGCGCCGCGCCGACCGATGATTTCCGCGATCTCGCCAACGCCGCCTCGCTGCTTCAGCGCCTCGAACTGGAGGGCGTCGATGTCGGGGGGCGCTGGGAGGAACTGGCCCTGATCGCGGAGGGCCGCGTCAACGACCGCCGCCTCGTCTTCGCCGATCTGCACTACATGCTGGCCCTGCTCGGGGCCGGCCGTGACGACGCCGCGGCCAAAGTGGCCGAAAATCTCGTGCGCGACTCGCACGAGGGCCGTTCGCACGACGCCCGCGTCGCCGGCGAGACCGGGGCCGCGACCGCCCAGGGCATCATCGCCTTCCGTCGCGGCGACTATGGCGAGGCCTCCCGGCTGCTGCGGCTGGCCGCGCCGCATCGCATCGGGGCCGGCGGCTCCAACGCCCAGCGCGATGTCTTCGAGCAGATCGCGCTTGAAAGCCTGGTCCGGGCCGGCGATTTCGCGCAGGCCGAGACTTTGCTGGGCCAGCGTCTCGCCGCGCGCGGCGGGCGAAACCGGTTTGCGGCGCGCCGGCTCGGCCGCATCGCATCGGGCCGCGAGGCGAGCGCAAGGCTAGGCGCCCTGCTGGTCGCCGCCAGCGAGCCGGCCACCCATCACTGAACGGGCGGAGCCCAGACCGGCCCGCGACAACACGGAGAGATGGACCATGCAGCCCGACAGACGACGCTTCCTTGCCTTTGCCGTTCTGGCGGCGCTGTCGATGGGCTCCGTTAACGCGCTCGGCGGCGAGATCAACGATGTCGATGGCCCGGCGATCAAGGGCTATGATCCGGTCGCCTATTTCACCGCGGGCAAGCCGGTCGCCGGCTCGGCCCAGTTCACCACGCTCTACAAGGGCGCGACCTTCCGCTTCGCCTCGGCCGCCAATCGCGACGCCTTCGTGGCCGCTCCGGAGAAATACGCGCCGCAATATGGCGGCTTCTGCGCTTATGGCGCGGCGGGCGGCTACAAGGCGGTGATTGACCCTGCGGCCTGGACGATCGCCAACGGCAAGCTCTATCTGAACTACAACAGCCGCATCCAGCGGAGCTGGAACCAGGACCAGTCCGGCTACATCGCCAAGGCCGACCGGCAATGGCCGAGCGTCGCGACGCAGGACAAGGTCAACCGCTGAGGCGGGCGTTCACGGCAGGCTGACCAGCCGCGCCTCGGCGGCGTAGCTTCGCTCTCCGCCTGAACCGATGCTGCCGGCGACCTCGCGGATGATCGCGCCCAGCGCCTCGAAATCGCGCCGGCGCGGCGAGGTCCTGCGCCAGACCAGTCCGATCGCCCGGCTGGGCTGCGGCTCCGCGAAACGGAACAGCTTGACGGGCATGTCCGGCCGCCATTCGACGGCCATCGCCATCGCCGGCATCAGGGTCGTCCCAAAACCGTTGGCGACCATCTGCATGATCGTCGACAGGCTGGATGCGCCATATTGCCGGCGCGATTCCAGCCGCGTCGTGCGGCAGACGCTGAGCGCCTGATCGCGCAGGCAATGGCCCTCCTCGAGCAGCAGCAGATTGTCGCCGGAGAGCGCCGCTTGCGGCTCGAACGTTGTGCCGCCGTCGGTTTGCGCCGGTACGACCAGCAGAAACGGGTCGTCGAACAGCGTCAGGGTCTCGATCCCCGCGCGCTCGACGGGCAGCGACAACAGCGCGACATCGAGCCGGCCTTCGCTGAGATCCTCCACCAGCGTCGCGGTCTGCGTCTCGCGCAGGCGCAGTTCGAGCCCGGGATGGCGCTTCTGCAGCAAAGGCAGGGTCGCCGGCAGCAGATAGGGCGCAATCGAGGGGATCACGCCGAGATCGAGCGGACCGCTGAGCAGGTTCGGGCGGTGACGCGCATGGTCGACGAGATCATTCGCCTCGATCAGGATGCGGCGCGCCCGCTCCCCGACTTCGACGCCCGTCTCGGTCAGGCCGACCGCGCCGCGTCTGCGCTCGACGAGCTGGCAGCCGAGCTGGCTTTCGAGTTCCTGGATCTGCAGCGAAAGCGCCGGCTGGCTGATATGGCACTCCTCCGCCGCCTTCCCGAAATGGCGGTGCCGCGCCACGGCGGCGAAATAGCGGAGCTGTTTCAGGGTGATCATCGCGATTTGATAAACTTATCGAAAGCCCGTGTAAACGGTATTGGACTTTATCGTCGCAAAGCGATGTTAGTTCTTCCAATTCCAGTTCCGGCAGGGTTCGCGACGCCCTGCCTCCAGCGGAGGTTCCCCATGTCGAAGATCATGACCACCACGGCGGGCGCGCCGGTTCCCGACAACCAGAACTCGCTGACGGCCGGCGAGCGCGGCCCGGTCCTGCTGCAGGACTACCAGCTGCTGGAGAAGCTCGCCCACCAGAACCGCGAGCGCATCCCCGAGCGCGCCGTCCACGCCAAGGGCTGGGGCGCGCATGGCACGCTGACCATCACGGGCGACATCACGAAATACACCAAGGCGAAGGTCTTCAGGCCCGGCTCGCAGACGCCGATGATCGCGCGCTTCTCGACCGTGGCCGGCGAAGCCGGCGCGGCGGACGCCGAGCGCGACGTGCGCGGTTTCTCGCTGAAGTTTTACACGGAAGAGGGCAACTGGGACATGGTCGGCAACAACACGCCGGTCTTCTTCGTGCGCGACCCGGTCAAGTTCCCCGACTTCATCCACACCCAGAAGCGCCACCCCAAGACCAATCTGCGCTCGCCCACCGCGATGTGGGATTTCTGGTCGCTGAGCCCTGAAAGCCTGCACCAGGTCACCATCCTGATGTCGGATCGCGGCCTGCCGACCGATGTGCGCCATATCAACGGCTACGGCTCGCACACATTTTCGCTCTGGAACGATGCCGGCGAGCGCTACTGGGTCAAGTTCCATTTCAAGACCATGCAGGGCCACCGCCACTGGACCAATGACGAGGCGGCGGTCGTCGTCGGCAAGACCCGCGAATCGACGCAGGAAGACCTGTTCAACGCCATCGAGGGCGGGGATTTTCCGAAATGGAGAATGCAGGTCCAGATCATGCCGGAGCTGGACGCCGAGACGACGTCCTACAACCCGTTCGACCTCACCAAGGTCTGGCCGCATGCCGAGTATCCGCTGATCGATGTCGGCATCGTCGAGCTCAACCGCAACGCCGATAACTACTTCGCCGAGATCGAGAACGCGGCCTATTCGCCGTCGAACATCGTGCCGGGGATCGGCTTCTCGCCCGACAAGATGCTGCAGGCCCGCATCTTCTCCTATGCCGACGCCCACCGCCACCGGCTCGGCACGCATTACGAGAACATACCCGTCAACCAGCCGGTCAACGCGGTGCATCACTATCATCGCGACGGCCAGATGAACACCTATGGCGGCATCCGCACCGGCAACCCGGACGTCTATTACGAGCCCAACTCCTTCGGCGGGCCGGTCGAGGCGCCCTCCGCCAAGGAGCCGCCGCTTCGCATCTCGGGCGATGCGGCGCGCTACAACCACCGCATCGGCAATGACGACTATTCGCAGCCGCGCGCGCTGTTCAACCTGTTCGACCAGGGCGAAAAGGACCGTCTCTGCGCCAATATCGCGGCCGCGATGGGCGGCATCCCCAGGGAGATCGAGGAGCGCCAGCTCGCGCATTTCGACAGGGTCCATCCCGATTACGGCAATGGCGTGCGCCGCGCGCTCGCCAAGGCCGATGGCCGCGAGCGCCCGGGCATCTCGGTGACGCCGCAGACGCCGCAGCAGGCGGCCGAATAAGACTGGCAAAGCCGCTCGAAACGAAACAACCCGCCTGTTCTCGCAGGCGGGTTTTGTTATGGGTATGGCAATCTGATCCGGCGCCGCTTCAGGCGGTCGCGACCCGCTGCATGAACTGATGCACGGCGGTCTCCAGCTTCTCGGCCTTGTTCGCCAGCGTCTCGGTCGAGCCCAGCACGTCGCCTGCGACCTCATGCGTGCGCGTCGCCGAATCCCGGATCGTCGAGGTCGTCTGGGCCAGATAGGCGGTTCCGGTCGCGACCTCGCCGATGCTACGGCTGATGACATAGGTCATCTGGCCCTGCTCATCGAGGGCGGCGGCGATTCCGACCGTGCGCTCGTCCATCTGCAGCATGCCGGCGGAGAGGCTGCGGATGTTGTGAACCGCCTGCGTCGTCGCCTGCTTGATTTCGGCGATCTGCGCGGCGATGTCCTGCGTTGCGATGGCGGTCTGGTGCGAGAGCGTCTTGACCTCGGCGGCGACCACGGCAAAGCCGCGCCCGGCGTCGCCGGCGCGCGCCGCCTCGATCGTGGCGTTGAGCGCGAGCAGGTTGGTCTGCTCGGCGATGCCCCGGATCAGCGCGACGATGCCGTCGATCCTCTGGACCGAGAGGTCGAGCTTGTCGACGGTGATGTTGGTCGCTTGCGTGTTGTCGTTCATCTCGGCGACGAGGGTCTGTGTCGTCACGAGCTGGCGGTCGATCGCGCCGATCGCCGAGGAGAGTTGCTCGGTCGCGGTCGCGACATCGGCGACGTTGCGCGAGGATTGCTCCGAGGTGGTGGCGACCGCGATGACCTCGTCATTGGCCGTGTCGGCGATCGTGGCGAGTTCGCCCGCAGTCTGCCTGAGATGGCGGATCTGGTCGAGCACGCCGTCCAGCGTGTCGAGGAACTCGGTGTCGAAGGCGGTGATGATCTCCTGCAGCCGCTTGCGCCGCTCGGCCTCGCGCTGGGCCAGATCGTCGGCGAGCATGACGGCCTTGGCGGCTTCGGGCTCGGTTGCCGGCATCGCAACCGGCACCGGCCTGGCCGATCTGTTCGCGACGATCGCGGCGATGCTGAACAGAACCGTCGCCAGCGCGCTGCCTGGAAGGACGGCAGGGAAGGGCGCGATGGCGGCGGCGGCCGTCGCCGCCGCGCAGGCGAGCGTGCAGCCCGAGAGTATCAGGCCGGCCCGGGCAAATCCGGTTGCCGTCATGGCGCCCGATGTCGTTGCGCTGCTTGTGACCATGCCGCTGCCAATTCGCCGGGCCGTCCGGCACGCATGACCCGCGCACCGCGACACCGACTATTCCCCCATCTCGCACTCAACCGAAACGAGGTGAAATTTCCTTTAATGCTCTGGCGAAAAGGTGGTCCGCCCGCCGCATCGAGGCGGCGGGCGGCCAGGTTTTCGCTCAGGCCACGGCGCGCATCCGGGGAGCCTGCTCGCCCATCGTCGCGAGCTCGATCTCGGCCTCTAGGCGCGCGGCCTTGATGCGGGAGACAGCGTCGGTGACGTTCTGGGCCGAATGCTTGGCCATCACCTGCATCCGGAAGCGGGCCAAGCCCTTGCCGACGGCCGGATACTCGACGAGATTGCAGAGCAGACCCAGTTCCGGCAGGCGGCGCGAGACGAGGCGGGCGAGCCCTTCGGTGCCCATCTTGACCGCGACGATCGCCGAGGGCTCGCCGTAATAGTCGAGCCCGGCCTCGGTGAGCTGGCGGCGCAGCTCCAGCACATTGGTCATCAACTCGTTTCGCAGGATCTTGCCTTCGGGCGACTCGATGATCTCGAAGGCCTTGAGCACGATCGCGGCGTTCACCGGCGACATCGCGTTGGAGAAGGTGGCGGGCGCCGAATAGAAGCGCAGATACTCCTTGATGGCCCGGTCCTTGACCGCGACGAAGCCGCCATTCGAGGCGAAGGTCTTGGAGAACGACCCCATCACGATATCGACCTTGCCGATCATGTTCTGGATGCCGATATGGCCGCGTCCGTCCTCGCCGAGCGCGCCGAGATCATGGGCGACATCGACCATCAGTGTCGCGTTGAACTCGTCGCAGAGCTCCTGCATCGCCTTAAGGTCGGGCACGTCGGAGTCCATCGAGAACAGGCCCTCGGTCACGACCATGATGCCGTTCTCGGTATCCGTGGAGCGAATCTTCTCAAGCCAGCGGCGGCAATGGGCCATGTCCAGATGGCGGAACTGGTAGATGTTGCGGGTGGCGGCGTTGGCGCCCTCCTGCAGGCAGGTGTGGCTGAGCGTGTCCATCACGATATGGTCGGACGAACGCACCAGGCCCTTGATGACGCCGAAGCCTGCGCCCCACCCGGTGGGGTAGAGCAGCGCGTCCTCCATGCCGAGGAACTCGGCGATCTTGCGTTCCAGCGCGACCGACGCCGTGGTGTTGCCGACGAGCGCGGGCGAGCCAGCGCTGTGGACGCCGTAGCGCTCGATCGCCTCCAGAGCGGTCGCCTTGATCTCGGGGTTCGAGGACATGCTGAGATAGTCCTGCGAGGCGAAATTAACGCCCTGCATCGCGATGCCGCGATCGTCGGCGGCCGACACTTCCGTGCGCGGCCCGAAATCCGTCGCCCGCGAGAACGGCCAGACGCCGTTCTGCCGGCGCAAATTCTGCCATTTGAAGAAATTGCCGACGCGGCGTTCGAGATCGTTGCCCGCCGGAACCCGGAAATCGCGCATGCTGCCCGTCAGGGCGTCAGCCGGCACCTCGCCATAAATCGTCTTCATCACCCGACACCCCAACCGAACCTGTTGATCCGCGATCTTGTTCGTCGCTGGAAACGACAGTAGCGGGCGTCGTTTAAGAATACGTTGAAAACGCAGATATTTCATTATGTTAGCAGTAATTTTACCGTATCTCGCTGCTTGTGGTTACCAAGGTGGAACCTGCATTCCGGCGCTGCGGGCCGGAATTCAACCTGGAGTACGACTGCGTATTCAATCGATGGACGATGCAATTCCAGATTGCGCGACCAATCATTGACTCTCTTTGCGCCTATGCGGTGCGCGGCATCGTCGGAACCGTGAAACCGCGCTATTTCGGCGCGGCGATTTTCCGGATCAGCGCGTCGCGCGCAGTGCGGGCGGCGGTCTTCGTCGCCTCGTCGTTCACGCCCTGCCCGCGCGCCTCAAGCGCCTTGGCGTAGTAGCCGAGCGCAAGTTGGTCCGAGCCGAGGCCGGCATAGAGGTCGCCGAGGCGCTTGTTGGCCGCGAGCGCGGCCTGCGACCTGCCCGCCGCCTCCTCGAACGCACCGATCGCGCCCGGTGCATCGCCGCTGCGGGCCTTCATCTCGCCCAGCAACAGCAGGATGCGGTGGTCGCCGGCATTGGCAAAACGAGCCGCTTCCGCCTCAGTGAGCGCAGCCGTGAGGTCGCCCGCGCCGGCTCGCGCCTCGATCCTGACCAGATGCGCCTCCGCGTCGGTCGGCGCGCTGGCGAGACGCGCGGTCGCGTCGTCCGCCGCCGCTCCGAACTTGCCGAGCGCCAGCCGCGCCTTCGCCCGCAGCAGGACGAGGTCGGGCTCGCTTGCGCCGGCGCCGAGCGCGGAGTCGACGAAGCGCTCCGCCGCCGCCATGTCGCCGGTGGCGTGGTTGATGCGGGCCGCAAGCGCAAGCCAGCGCGGCTCCGCCGGCTCGATCCGCAGCGCCATGGCGATATCGGCCAAAGCGGCCGGGTTGTCGGCCATGAAGGCGAGCCGGGCGCGCTCGGCGTAAGGCCGCGCCTGGTCCGGCGCGCGCCTGATCGCCTCGCTGAAATCAGCCCGCGCCGAGGACACCTGCCGCAGTTGCGCCCGCGCCAGCCCGCGATGCAGATAAAGATCCGACACGAATCCGGGCGTCAGCCCATCATAGGTCGCCGTCGTCGGGTCCTTTGCCCCGTCGACCACGGCGTCGATGTCGGACACCGCATCCAGCGCATTGCCGAGCCTGGCATGGGCGATACCGCGCACGCCGCGCGCGGCGAGGTCGAGCTCCCGCTGGGCCAGCACGCCGCTGGCGGTGTCGCGCGCGCCGGCGTCGTCGCCGCGCGCCAGCAGGGCGCGGGCGCGCAGGGCGTCCTGATGCGCGTACTGGCCAGGATTGCGCTGCTTCCAGTGCTCTATCTCGGAGAGCGCCGACGCAACGTCGCCCTGCTCGATGAGCGCCAGGACGAGGATGTGGCTGCGCCGGAGGAACGACTTGTCGGGCGTGATCCGGCTCTCCGAATCGCGCGCCGCCGCCACCGCCTCGGCCGGGCGTCCGAGCATCAGCAGCATTTGCGCCCGGTCGGCCTGCATCGAGACGACCGTGTCGGGTTGCAATTCCAGCGTTCGCGCGATGTCGGCGAGCGCGATCTCATAGCGCCCCAGCGCTGCGGCGACAGAGCCGCGCAGGCCGAGCCCCTGCAGCAATTCGTCGGAGCCGGGTTTCGCCCGGCGCACCACGCTGTCGCCATCGGCGAAGGCCCGCTCCAGCGGCGCGAGATCGGCGCCGGGGAAATAGTTGCCGCTCAGGGCGTAGCCGCGCGCCAGCGTCGCCGGCAGATAATCGGGCGCGGTCTCGACCGCGAGGTTCAAATCCGGCAGCCGCCGCTCGAAGGGCTGGGCCTTCGAGCGCAGGATCAGCATCCCCGCCCTGGCCACAGGCGTCGCGGCCGTCTCGACCAGCCGGTCGCAGGACTGCATCCGCAGCGCGTCGTCCTTCTTGCCGCAGCGCGCCTTCAGCTCCTCCTCGGGAAGCTCCGAAACGATGATCGGCGGCGGTTTGTCCAGTTCGATAATGCGGGCGGCGGCTCGGTTCCGCGAGGTCTTGTCGTAGTCCATTCTGGCGTCGGTTCGGGCGGCCGACTGAACGTAAAGCGCCCGCGCGCCGGCCTTGTCGCCGCTCGCCAGCAGGATCTCGGCCTTGATCTGAACGGCATCGAAGAGCTTCGAATCGAGCTCGATCGCCATGTCGGCGTCGGCCCGCGCGCCGGCGAGATCCGTCATGGCGAGCCTGACGGCGGCCCGCGTCGCATAGGCGCGGCCATAGCGCGGCGCGGCCTGGACCACCGTCTCGGCATCGGCGAGCGCCTCGGCCGTCTTTTTCTGCGCCAGCCGCGCCCGGGCCCGGATTTCGCTGAGATCGTAAATGGCCGGAAAAGTCGCCATGCCTTCGGTGGCCTCCTTCTCGGCGAGGTCGTAGGCATTGAGATAGAAATGGCTGCGCGCCTTGGTGATGAAGCCCTCATTGCCCTTGAAGCCGAGGCTCCGCGCCTGCGCGATCGCGGTGACGGCGTCGCCATAGCGCCCGGTCGAGTAATGCAGCAGCCCCATCATGTAATGGCTGCGCGGGTGCTCCTTCTTCCAGAACAGGCCCTTGCGGAAATCCTCACGCGCGCCCTCGAAATCATAGCGCTGCATCTTGAGATAGCCGCGATTGGCATGGTTGTCGGCGTCGAACGGGTCCTTCTCGATCGCGACGGTGAAATCCTCCATCGCCCCGGCGGCATTGCCGAGGCCGAAGCGGATCTGGCCGCGGTCGCGGTAGAGCGCCATGAAATTCGGCGCGAGCCTGATCGTCTCGCTGTAGTCCTTCTCGGCCTCCGCCAGCCGGTTCAGCGCCCAGTAAGCCTGCCCCCGGGCAAGCAGCGCCGAGGCCCTCGTCCTGAGGTCGCCCTTTCGTTTCAGGACGGCGGTGCAGGCGGCGATGCCGGCCTCGCTCTTCTCGGTGCGGCAGAGCGTGGCGGCGTTGGGCTTCTGGGCCCATGCCGGCTGCGGCGGCGGCGCCAGCCAGGCGATTGCGAGAGCCGGGCAGACCATGCCGAACCTGAACGCATGACGCATCGATCCGGCCATCCGCGCCTCCCTTGACGGAATTCCGGCGAGTCTACCACATCGGCGGACGCTGCGTCAGGCCGCGCCGCTCAACCCTCGCGGTGAACCTGGAACCCGGCGAAGGACTGGCTCACCGGCATGATCTCGAGGCTGTTGATATTGACATGCGCCGGCAGCGTCGCGACCCAGAAGATCGTCTCGGCGATATCCTCCGGCTGCAGCGGATTGGCCCCGGCATAGACGGCGTCATAGGCTTGCCGGTCGCCTCGGTTGCGGACCAGCGTGAACTCGCTCTCGCACATGCCCGGCTCGATCGAGGTGACGCGCACGCCCTTGCCGTGCAGGTCCGAGCGCAGGCCCAGCGAGAACTGGCGCAGGAAGGCCTTCGTGCCGCCATAGACGTTGCCGCCGGCATAGGGCCAGTGCGCCGCGACCGAGGCGATGTTGACGATCGCGCCCCGGCGCTCGAGCAGCTTGGGCAGGAGATGATGCGTCAGCGTCACCAGCCCGGTGACATTGGTGCCGATCATCGTCTTCCAGTCGGAGAGCTGCGTCTGCGGCGCGGGCTTCGTGCCGAGCGCGAGTCCGGCATTGTTGAGCAGCACGTCGATCTCGCGGAAGGCGTCGGGAAGCGCGCCAAGGGCCGCGATCATCGCCGCCTCGTCGGTGATGTCGAAGGCCGCGCCGTGGAAGGCCTCGCCGAGTTCGGCCTTGAGCGCGTCGAGCCGGTCGGCCCGCCGGCCCGTGCCGATCACCTTCCAGCCGGCGGCCACGAAGCGCCGCGCGCTCGCCGCGCCGAACCCCGCCGTCGCCCCCGAAATCAGAATCGTCCTGCTCATGGTCATGCTCTCCATTACGCGATGGCGAGGTATGCGTCCCTACGCGAGCCCAGCGGCGCCTCGCTCATTGCAATGCCATTGCGTCCACGGGCCATTCTGCAGGACGAGTGCGAGCGATCACAGGCCTGCCCGGCGCGGCATGGCCATGCGCCGGACGGGGGCCGCCGGGCTGCGACGACGAAAGAAAGGAAACTGGTGCCGCTTGAGGGATTCGAACCCCCGACCCCCTCATTACGAATGAGGTGCTCTACCAGCTGAGCTAAAGCGGCGACGCGCCAGCCTGTATCAGCCCGCCCGATTCCTGGCAAGGATTCTCGGCAAGGCGCACTCGGGTTCCGCGCGCGCCCGGCTACGATTTCCTGAGCTTTTCCGTCTCGGGCTTTTCCTGGCCGAGCGCGACGATGCCACGCCGGATCGCGCGCGTCCGAGTGAAGTGCCTGTGCAGCGTCTCGCCGTCGCCGTAGCGGATGGCCCGCGTCAGCAGCGACAGATCCTCGCTGAAGCGGCCGAGCATCTCCAGCACGGCGTCCTTGTTGTGCAGGAAGACGTCGCGCCACATCGTCGGGTCGCTTGCGGCGATGCGGGTGAAATCGCGAAAGCCGCCTGCCGAGAACTTGATCACCTCCGACTGCGTCACCGCCGCCAGATCCTCCGCCGTGCCGACGATGGTGTAGGCGATCAGATGCGGCAGATGGCTGGTGATGCCGAGCACGAGGTCGTGGTGCTGCGGCGTCATCACCTCGACGATCGCGCCCATGCCCTCCCAGAGCTGGCGCGTGCGCGTGACGGCGCCCTCATCGGTCCCGTCCGGGGGAGTCAGGATGCACCAGCGGTCGAGGAACAGGCTGGAGAAACCGGCATCGGGGCCGGAGTTCTCGGTGCCTGCGACCGGATGGGCCGGAACGAAATGCACGCCTTCGGGCAGATGCGGCGTTACCGCCTCGACCACGGCGTTCTTGACCGAGCCGACATCGGACAGGATCGCGCCCGGCTTCAGGTGGCCTGCGATCTCGGCCGCGACCGCGCCGCACGCTCCGACCGGCACGCACAGGATGATGTGGTCGGCGTCGCGCGCGGCCTCGGCCGCGGTGTCGGCGATCCTGTGGCCGAGCCCGAGTTCGCGGGCGCGCTGGCGCACGGCCTCATTCTCGTCGGCCAGCACGATCTCGCCGGCGAGGTTGAAGGCCTTGGCGGCATGGGCGATCGAGGAACCGATCAGCCCGATGCCGATGATGGCGAGGCGCGCGAAGACGGGCTCGTCTCGCCGCGTCGCAAAGCTGTCGGCGGGATTGGCGGCCGGCGTCGTCATCGCTTGTCTTTCAGAAAATCCGCCAGCGCAGCCACCACGAGGCGGTTCGGCTCCTCGCTGCCGATCGTCATCCGTAAGGCGTCGGGCAGGCCATAGGCCCCGACGCCGCGCAGGATCAGCCCGCGTTGCGTCAGGAAGGCGTCGGCCTCCTTTGCGGTGCGGCCGGGCGTTTGCGGGAAATGGATCAGCACGAAATTGCCGACCGAGGGGGTGACGCTCAGGCCGAGCTTTTCCAGTTCCGTCGTCGTCCAGGCGAGCCAGCGGTCATTGTGCTCGATCGCGCTGGCGACATGGGCCTCGTCGGCGATGGCCGCGGCTCCCGCCTCGATCGCCGCGCCGTTGACGTTGAACGGCCCCCGGATGCGGTTCAGCGCATCGACGAGATGGGCCGGCCCATAGAGCCAGCCGAGCCGCAGATTGGCGAGCCCGTAGATTTTAGAGAAGGTGCGCGTCATCACGACATTGTCGCAGGTCGCGACCAGTTCGAGCCCGGACGCATAGTCGTTGCGGCGGACATATTCAGCATAGGCCGCGTCGAGCACGAGCAGCACCTGCGGCGGCAGCCCGGCCTGCAGCCGCTTGACCTCGTCGAAGGGGACATAGGTGCCGGTCGGGTTGTTGGGATTGGCGAGGAAGACGATCTTCGTCTTCGGCGTCACGGCGCTGAGGATCGCGTCGATATCGGCGGTGAAGTTTCTCTCCGGCACGACGACGGGCTTGCCCCCGGCTGCCATGATCGCGATCCGGTAGACCAGAAAGCCGTGCTCGGTGAACACGCCCTCGTCGCCGGGGCCGAGATAGGCCCTGGTGATCAGTTCGAGCAGTTCGTCCGAGCCATTGCCGCAGATGATGCGGCCGGCGTCGAGCCCATAGCGGCCGGCGATCGCCTCGCGCAGCCTGGTCGATGAGCCGTCCGGATAGAGTTCGAGCTTGCTCGCAAGACCGCTGAAGGCCGCGATCGCCTTGGGGCTCGGGCCGAGCGGCGTCTCGTTGGAGGAGAGCTTGTGCAGCTTCACGCCGGCGGGCGCGGCCGATTTGCCGGGCACATAGGCCTCGATGTCGAGGACGCCGGGGCGTGGCAGGGGGCGAGTGGCTGCGGTGGTCATGGGTCTGGCTTTCGGTTTCATCCCTCGTTGTCATCCCGGCCGGAGCGAAGCGAAGAGCCGGGATCCATTCCTGAACGTTGTCGGGATATGTTCAGGAATGGGTCCCGGGTCTCCCTGCGGTCGCCCGGGATGACGGCGGTCGGGTCAATTGTAGCGGATCATCTGATTCACGAACGGACGGATGTGACGGAAAAACGCGCGGCGTGGCTGCCGATCTCGGAAAAGTCGCTGAGGCCCGCCGGCTCCAGCGCCTTGCGGATGGCGCTCTGGTCGGCTTCGCCCGACGCCGCGACCAGCAGCGAGAGATGCGAGCCGTCCGCCGCGCTTGCCGAGACCTCGGCGAGATGCTGCGCCAGCCCGGCGCGCAAGGTCTCCGACCAGCGCTCGACGCGGGCCGCATAGAGCACGATCTCGCGCACCGCCGCATCCGCCAGCGGTTTTGCGATGCAATAGACCGGCGTCCCCGCCGGATGGTCCGGCCGTTCGATAAAGGGCAGCCGCGCGATGATTTTCGGCGTATCGGGGCCGATCAGCTCGCGCCACCAGATGCCGGCGCTGGCGCCCTGGTCCATCCGGAAGATGCCGAGATCGCCGGCCGATCCCGCCACGGCGCGGATGACGGCGCGGGCGTCCTCATGCGTGACGAAGGGCACGGTGAAGCCGAAATGGAAGCGGGCGGAATCGCGCATCGCCGCGTCGCCGCCCGACACGTCGGCATGCACCGCATAATTCGCCTGCACATAGGTGAAGGTCGCGATGATGATGCGCCAGATGCCCTCGATCGTGTCGAGCGGCAGCAGGCCCTTATGACGCAGGGCGAGCCGCTTCATCATGTCGGCCTCGCGGCCGGGCCGGAAGGCCGAGCCCGAAACCTGCGTCTTCTTGACGGCGATCAGCGTCTCTATGATCGCGGAGCGCTCCATCAGCAGCGCATGCATCTCGCTGTCGATCCGGTCGATCCCGGCGCGCAGATCGGCGAGTGTGGTGGGGGCGGCTTGGGTCATGATGTGATCTTGGCGGGTTCGCGCGTGTCTTAGCGGGCGCTTCGAGACTTGGCAAAGCCGCCTCACGCATCCGCGCGTTGACAGGCGCGCGCGCAGGCGGCATCGCTAGGGTTCGATTTTCCGAACAAGCCGACCGGCAAGACAAATCGTTGCTGTCAAAGCGGACGTTGATGAGCGATCTCTCCCTGAGCCTGGCCGATCCGCTGAAGGAGGCCAACGAGCCGTCCAGCCCTGTCGCGCGCTTCGGGCCGGAGACGCCGCTGGCGATGGATTGCGGCGTCAGGCTCGACCACTGGCAGATCGCCTATCAGACCTATGGCGAACTCAACGCGGCCTGCTCGAACGCCGTCCTCGTCTGCCACGCATTGACCGGCGACCAGCATGTCGCGAGCCGCAATCCGATCACCGGCAAGGGCGGCTGGTGGACGGCGATGATCGGCCCGGGCAAGCCGATCGACACCGACCTCTTCTTCGTGATCTGCGCCAATGTCATCGGCGGCTGCACCGGCACCACCGGGCCGGCCTCGACCAATCCGGAGACCGGCAAGCCCTGGGGTCTCGCCTTCCCGATGGTGACGATCCGCGACATGGTCCGGGCGCAGGCGCGGCTGCTCGACTCGCTCGGAATCGAAAGCCTGTTTTCGGTCGTCGGTGGTTCGATGGGCGGCATGCAGGTGCTGCAATGGGCGGCGAGCTACCCGGAGCGGGTGTTTTCGGCGCTGCCGCTGGCGACCGGGGCCAAGCACTCGGCCCAGAACATCGCCTTCCACGAGGTCGGCCGCCAGGCGGTGATGGCCGATCCGGACTGGCGCGGCGGGCGTTATCTGGAGGAGGGCACGCGACCCTCCAAGGGGCTGTCGGTCGCTCGCATGGGCGCGCACATCACCTATCTCTCTGAGCCGGCGCTGCACCGCAAATTCGGCCGCAAGCTGCAGGACCGCGAGGCCCCGACCTTTTCTTTCGACGCGGATTTTCAGGTCGAGAGCTATCTGCGCCACCAGGGCGTCTCCTTCGTCGAACGCTTCGACGCCAATTCCTATCTCTACGTCACCCGCGCCATGGATTATTTCGACCTCGCCGCCGACCATGACGGCGTGCTGGCCAAGGCGTTCGCGGGCACGAAGACGCGCTTCTGCGTCGCCTCCTTCACCTCGGACTGGTTGTTCCCGACCTCGGATTCGCGCGCCATCGTCCATGCGCTGAATGCGGCGGGCGCATCGGTCTCCTTCGTCGAACTCGAAAGCGACAAGGGCCATGACGCCTTCCTGCTGGAGGAGCCCAACCTCTTCGCCACGACGCGCGGCTTCATTGGCGCGGCGGCAAGGGCGCGGGGGATTTGATGACCCTTCCCGACCACCACACCTCCCGCATCGACCTGAAGCTCGTCGCCGAGATGGTGACGCCGGGCTCGCGCGTGCTCGATGTCGGCTGCGGCGACGGGCAATTGCTGGCCCTTCTGGCGGAGACCCGGAATGTCGACGCGCGCGGCATCGAGCTCTCGCGCGTGGGCGTCGCCGGCTGCGTCGCGCGCGGGCTATCGGTCATCCAGGGCGACGCCGACACCGATCTCGCCGATTATCCCGATGACAGCTTCGACTATGTCATCCTGTCCCAGACCATCCAGGCGACGCGAAATCCCCGCCTCGTGCTGGAGCACATGCTCCGGATCGGCCGGCGCGCCATCGTCTCCTTCCCGAATTTCGGGCATTGGCGCATGCGCTCCCAGGTCTTCTTCAAGGGGCGCATGCCTGTGACGGATTCGCTGCCCTATCACTGGTGGGACACGCCCAACATCCATTTCTGCACGATCCGCGACTTCGTCGCGCTCTGCGACGCGGTCGGCGCGGAGCGCGAGCGCGCGGTGGCGCTCAACGGCGCCGGCGGCAGGGTGGGCCTCAACGCGCCCTGGTGGCTGTGGAATCTCTTTGGCGCGCAGGCGGTGTTTCTGTTGAAGCGGGGCGCTCCTTCTCCCCTCGGCGGAGAAGGTGGCAGCGCGCAGCGCTGACGGATGAGGGCCGCGCTAAAGCCCGCACGCTCATCCCGAGCCCACTCACCCGGTCTGCCCTCATCCGACCCGGCTTCGCTGGGCCACCTTCTCCCCCAAGGGGAGAAGGAAAGCATCGCTCAGTTCAGCGCCACCCCCGCAGGCCGCTTCTCCTTTACCGCCGCGACGTCGCCCAGCATCAGGCTCGCCGGGCCGACCGTGACCGGCACGGTCTCGCCATCGCCGATCTTGCCGGCGAGCAGGAGTTCGGCCAGCGGGTCCTGCACCGATTTCTGGATCACGCGCTTGAGCGGGCGCGCGCCATAGGCCGGGTCGTAGCCCTTGGCGGCGAGCCATTCGCGCGCGGCGTCCGACAGCTCCAGCACGATCTTGCGGTCGGCCAGCAGCCTTGCCAGCCGCACCATCTGGATATCGACGATCGCGCCCATATCGGCCCGCTTCAGCCGATGGAACAGGATGATGTCGTCGACCCGGTTGATGAACTCCGGTCGAAAGGCCTGCCTCACAACACCCATCACCTCGTCGCGGACCTCATCGGAATCCTGCCCCTCGGGCTGGTTCACCAGATACTCGGAGCCGAGATTGGAGGTCATGATGATCAGCACGTTGCGGAAATCGACCGTGCGTCCCTGGCCGTCGGTCAGACGCCCGTCGTCGAGCACCTGCAGCAGCACGTTGAACACGTCCGGATGCGCCTTCTCGATCTCGTCGAACAGCACGACCTGATAGGGCCGGCGCCGCACGGCCTCGGTCAGAGCGCCGCCCTCCTCATAGCCGACATAGCCGGGAGGCGCGCCGATCAGCCGGGCGACCGAGTGCTTCTCCATGTATTCCGACATGTCGAGGCGCACCATCGCCGTCTCGTCGTCGAACATGAAGGCGGCCAGCGCCTTGGTCAGCTCGGTCTTGCCGACGCCGGTGGGGCCGAGGAACATGAACGAGCCGATCGGACGGTTCGGGTCCTGCAGGCCGGCCCGCGCCCGGCGCACCGCGGTCGAGACGGCTTCCACCGCCTCGCGCTGGCCGACGACGCGGGCGGCCAGCGTGTCCTCCATCTTGAGGAGCTTGTCCTTCTCGCCCTGCAGCATCCGGTCGACCGGCACGCCGGTCCAGCGGCTGACGACCTGCGCGACATGGTCGGGCGTCACCGCCTCCTCGACCATGCCCGACGTGTCGCCGATCGCCTCGATCTCGGCCAGCGTCTTCTCCAGTTGCGGGATCTCGCCATAGGCGAGCTCGCCCGCGCGCTGGTACTCGCCCTTGCGCTGCGCCTGCGCCAGTTCGGTACGGGCCGTGTCGAGCCTGGTCTTGATCTCGGCGGCCGCACCGAGCTTGTCCTTCTCGGCCTTCCAGCGCGCGGTGATCGCGGCCGAGCGGATCTCGAGGTCGGCGAGCTCCGATTCCAGCCGTTTGAGCCGCTCCTTCGAGCCGGAATCGCTCTCCTTCTTCAGCGCCTCCTGCTCGATCTTCAGCCGCACGATCTCGCGGTCGATCGAATCGAGCTCCTCGGGCTTGGAATCGACCTGCATGCGCAGCCGCGCCGAGGCCTCGTCGATCAGGTCTATCGCCTTGTCGGGCAGGAAGCGGTCGGTGATATAGCGGTTAGACAGCGTCGTCGCCGAAACCAGCGCCGAATCCGTGATACGGACGCGGTGGTGCTGCTCGTATTTCTCCTTCAGCCCGCGCAGGATCGAGATCGTGTCCTCGACAGAGGGCTCGGCCACGAAGACCGGCTGGAAGCGCCGGGCGAGCGCCGCGTCCTTCTCGACATACTTGCGATACTCGTCGAGCGTGGTTGCGCCGATGCAGTGCAGATCGCCGCGCGCCAGCGCGGGCTTGAGCAGGTTCGAGGCGTCCATCGCCCCGTCGGTCTTGCCGGCGCCGACGAGCGTATGCATCTCGTCGATGAACAGGATCACGCCGCCATCGGCCGCCGAGACCTCGTTCAGAACGGCCTTCAGCCGCTCCTCGAACTCGCCGCGATATTTCGCGCCCGCAATCAGCGAGCCCATGTCGAGCGCCAGCAGTTCCTTGTCCTTCAGGCTCTCGGGCACGTCGCCATTGACGATGCGCAGCGCCAGCCCTTCGGCGATGGCGGTCTTGCCGACGCCCGGCTCGCCGATCAGCACGGGGTTGTTCTTGGTCCGCCGCGAGAGCACCTGGATGGTGCGGCGGATCTCCTCGTCGCGGCCGATCACAGGGTCGAGCTTGCCGTCGCGCGCGGCCGCAGTTAGGTCGCGGGCATATTTCTTCAGCGCGTCATAGGCCTGCTCGGCGCTGGCCGAATCGGCGGTGCGGCCCTTGCGGATCGCCTCGATCGCGGTGTTGAGCGACTGCGGATTGACGCCGGCTTTGCTGAGCGCCTTGCCGGCCTCGGTCTCCTTCTCGATCGCCAGCGCGAGCAAGAGCCGCTCGACCGTGACGAAGGAATCGCCGGCTTTTTCAGCGGCCTTTTCGGCCGTGGCGAAGACGCGCGCGAGACCCGGCGTCAGATTGGGACCAGATGCGCCGCTGCCGGAGACCTTCGGCAGGCGGGCGAGCGCCGTATCGGTCAGTTGCAGCGCCAGCCGCGACTGGCCGCCGGCGCGGTCGATCAGGCCCGCCGCCATGCCCTCGCTGTCGTCGAGCAGCGCCTTGAGCAGATGTTCGGCTGTGAACTGCTGATGGCCCTCGCGCAGCGCGATCGTCTGCGCCGCCTGCAGGAAGCCCTTGGCCCTGTCGGTGTATGTCTCGATGTTCATGGTCATTGCACTCCGCCCGCCGGTGCGCCCCGTGGCGACGCTGATCCGGCTGCCTCTCGTCAGGATAGGGCTCCCGGAGGACACCCTTCCGGCAAGAGATAGGTGTGGCATCCGCGCAACGGAAGGGGTGAGTGCGCGGCTGTGTGTCAGACGATCGCGAGGAGGATGAAGGAGAGCGCCAGCGTGAAGACCAGCGTCGGCACCGCCCAGAGCAGCACACGATAGACCTCGTACTGGACATGGACGCCGAACGCCCTTGCGACCAGCGAGAAGCGGCAGATCGCGACATTGATGAGCAGACTTATGCCGAGTGCGAGGTAGTTCAGCGCGAACAGGCGGTTGACGGAATTGTCGCTCGTCGCCAGCGCCTGGAAGACCGAATTCACCGTGAAGTTCAGGGCGATCACGGCGAACAGGCCGCCGATCACGATGTTGACCAGTTCGAACGTATCGACCTGAAACACGCCATCCTCGATCCGGTTAAGCCATAGCGCCAGCATCGGGATGATCAGCGAGGCGAAGAGCGGAATGTAGATCGTTGCGACCGCTGGTCCTGGATCGCGCGCGATATCGAGCGCCGCGCTGAGCGTGGCGTGGCTTGCGCCGTACCAGCCGGCTCGGCTTTCGGTCTTCAGATCGACGAAGCGCAGCGTCCAGCCGTCGAGAGCCAGTTCTGCCAACGGCCGGCTATAATCGAGGTCGTCCTGATCGAAGCTGATCCGGAGGGTCTCGGTCGAGGCGTCCTTGATAGCGAGCTTGACCTGCAGTTTCTGCCGGTCGAACGGAAAGCGATCCGCGGTCTGGGGCGTGGCGAAGTCGCCCTTGATGCGCTGCTGCAGCTCGATCTGCCCGTCGGGAAACAGGCGCAGACCGGTTTCGACCGAAGGCCTCGGCTCGCTCGCGAGATTGACGATCTCGACAGGCGGCGTCCAGAGCCTGGTGCGCTCCGCCAGCGCTGCCGCGCTTCTGAAAACCGCCGGCGGCTGGTTCAACTCCGCTGCCGGGCGACGCAGGCGCGGATCCTCCCAGCGCAGCCGGAGATCGACGACGCCCTTGAACCGCCCCGCATTCTCGTCGAACCCGGTGAGCTCGATGAAGGCCACCGAGGCCCTGACGATCAGCGGCAGCCCCTTGGCCAGCGGCATCGCCGTCAGCGGCGGCGAGGCGTTGACGGGCCGGGTCGGGGTGGCCGCCGCCGCTGACGGCTCGGCGGCGGGCGCCTCCGACGAAGGCTGCTCCAGCACGGACTGCCCGGGGGCGGGCGGCGACTGGATGGTCTGAGAATGCACCGGCTGCAAGAGAGCGCCGGCCCACAGGATGATGGCGAGCGTCAAACGCGTCATGACCCGCTCCGTCACGGTGCGCGCTCTTTCATGCGACGCTCGGCGATGCGGTTGTTCAGCTCGACCAGCGGCTGCAACTCTTCGCAGTAGCTGTCCGCGTCCGGGATGATCTGCGCCGGTCCGCCCGCCGAAATCGTCGTGAAGCGCTCGCTCACCAGCCCGAGCGGACGCAGCAGCACGCCGCGAACCACCACGACGATCAGCCCCGACAGGATGACGATGGCAAAGAGGGCGAGGCAAAGCTGCCAGATCAAAGACCGCCCGGCCGCCTCGCGCGAGCCGCTGAAATCGCTCGCGGCCGCGATGATGCCGATGGACTGGCCTGCCGCGTCGCGCAGCGGATACAGCAGCACGCCGTAGGGCGCGCGGTCAGCCTCGCGGAGATAGGTCGTCGGCTCGCCGACCGAGGCGATGTCGGCGTCGCCGACGAGGCCCGCCATCAGCGCGCCGTTGGTGGTCTGGAAGCGGATGAAGCGGCCGAGACGGTTCTGCTCGGCAAGCACCGCCGGGTTTATGCCGGCGGCGAATTCGCGCAGCAGCTTCTCTTCGATGAAGAGCGTGAATTCAAGGCCGTAGGCGACTTTGAGCGCCACGAGCACCGCACCGAAATCGAGACCTGTCTCGACGCTGCCGAGATGGCGCCCCGTCGGGTCGCTGACTGGAGCGACGCCCAGCACTGCAGGCCCGCGACGCGCGATGGCGAGGCCCTGGCGCGAGGCCTGCTCGCGATTGACCGCGACCACCATCGGCCGAAATCGCGTCAGGTCGTCTCCGAAGGCTGACGGATTGTGCAGACGCAGCAGGCTTGTGGCCGGCGGCAGGTGGAACTGCGCCTGATCGACGCCGTGCCGCTCCTTCTGGCCCTCGAACATGGGGGCGAATTCGGCGAGCAGCGCCTCGCGATCCCGCGCGGCGAGGTGCCGTTTGGTCGTCGGCAAAGCCGCGACGAGTTCGGCCAGCGCCAAAGCGCGATCGCCGGCATCGCGCAGGCCGGCGCTCACGATCGACTCCATCAGCTTGAACTGGCTCCGCTCGACCGATGTCGTCAGACCGCTGAAGAGACGGCCCGACAACGCCGTCACGCTGGCGATCACGATAATCACGCCCAGGATCAGAATGGCTGGCGCGTGTCGGCGAAACGTCATGAACTGCCCCCCTCGCATTCTGCGCTTATCAGAGGCTTCCAGGCCTGTCTTTCGCTGCACGGATCACTGAGAATGACCGTTCACATGTTTGTCATGACTTGAAACGCCCGGCTGGAAGATTGGCTTGCGGACTTGACGCGCAGTGCCGCGTCCGGACACTCGCGGGTCATGGCTGGAACCAAACGGCAGCAGTCGATCCGAAAAGCGCTTCGAGCGCTCGCGCCCGGCATCCCGCTCTCGGACGCCGAGTCGGTCGTGACGCTGGCCGAGCGCCGCCACATGAAGGACCTGCCGCCCTCGACCGCGCTCTGGCTCGCGCTCGGCAGCCATGTCCGCCACGTCCACACCGATTACGAGCAGTTGCTGGCGGATGGCTACGAGCGCGAGGCGGCGCGCTTCTTCGTCGCCGACGACACTGACGACGTGCTCGCCGGCTGGGGCTGCCAGCGCTCGGTGGCGGAGTTCGTCGAGGAGGCGGAGGAGGAGGCGATCAAGGTGCGCGTGCCGAAGCGGTGACGAGCGCTGATGGAAGCGATGTAAGGATTTGATCGATAGGCCTGCGATGATCAGGTTATCCTCTCGTTCCCGTCAGCCTGCGGATCTCGTCCATGCGCATCGCCTCGCTCTATCGCTATCCGGTCAAGGGGCTCTCGCCCGAACGCCTGCCGAGCGCCATGCTCGAAACGGACGGCTATTTCCCCGGCGACCGGCTCTTCGCCGTCGAGAACGGCCCGTCGGGCTTCGATCCCACCGATCCGCGGCACCAGCCCAAGATCAAGTTCCTGATGCTGATGCGCCACGAGATCCTGGCGCGGCTGCGTACGCGCTTCGACGACGCCACGGGCGATCTCGTCATCGCCTATGAAGGCGGGGAGGTTTTGCGCGCCAGCACGATGACGGCCGAGGGCAGGGGGCTGATCGCGGCCTTCTTCGAGGGCTTCATGCCCGAGGAACTGCGCGGCAAGCCGCGCCTCCTGCGCGCGCCCGACGGATTCCGCTTCACCGATTCCCGCTCGGGCTTCGTCTCGATCATCAACCTCGCCAGCGTCGCCGATCTGGAGGGCCGGATTGGAGCCCCCGTCGATCCGTTGCGCTTCCGCGGCAACGTCATGGTCGAGGGGCTGGCCCCTTGGGCCGAATTCGCTCTCGTCGGCCGGGAACTCGCCGCGCCGTCGGGCCTGCGGCTGAAGGTGACCAAGCGGATCGAGCGCTGCGCCGCGACCAATGTCGATCCCGTCATCGGCATCCGCGACCTGCAGATACCCAGGGCGCTGATGAACGCCTACGGTCATATCGATTGCGGGGTCTATTGCGAGATCGTCACCGGGGGTAGCCTGGCGGAAGGGGAGCGGCTGGCCGTCGGCGTCGCCGCAACTGCGGAGCGCGCTGGCCTCGGCATCGCCTGAACGAAAAAGGGGCCCTCGCGGGCCCCTTTCAATATGTCGCCCAAGAGGTCGTGGCGGGCGAATCGGCCCGGCTCATTCCACGGCGTTGTCGCCATCCGAGCCGAGCGCGTCCATGACCTCGCGCGGCGAGCGGCGACGGCGCGGGCGCTTGGGGGCGTCGCCCGGTCCGGCATCGTCCTGCTCGATGGCCGGCGCGGCGACCTGAGGCTCGTCTGAAACCGTGATCGGAACTCTGACCGGCGTGGTCAGGAACGATGGCAGGGCGGCGGCGACGTCGCCATCGCTGTCGGCGCCATCGGGCTCGCGGCGCGGACGGCGCTCCGGGCGCGGTCCGCGTTCCGGCCGGTCGGGTCGCTCGAAGCGGGCCTCGGCGACACGCGGCGGCGCGACGGCGTCGGGCTGGTCGGACGGGACCGGGATGTCCGAGCGCGGCGCGTCGGGACGCGGCGCATAGCCACCCTGGCCGCCCTCGTTGCGGTCGTAACGGGGACGCTCCGGCCTGTCGTTGCGGTCGAACCGGCGCGGGCCGTTCCGGTCGTTGCCCTGACGCTCGTTGCCCTGGCGATCATTGCCCTGGCGATCGTTATTGGGCCGGTCGCTGTTGTTGCGATCCTGCTGATTGCGGTCATTGTTGCGGTTCTGCCGGTCGAAACGCTGGCCATTGCCGCCTTGCCCATCGGCCTGGCCGCCCTCCTGGCGATGGCTGCCATTGCCGTTGTAGCCATTGGCGTTGTAGCCGCCCTGGCCGCCATCGTTGTTGCGGATATCGGGTTGCGGGCCGGCGCCCGGCTGGAACTCCTGGCCGTCCTCATCGCCTTCGTCGCCCTCTTCGTCATTGGTCTCGACGAAGCCGCGATTGGGCGGGAAGCTGTGGCCGAACTGCTGGGCCATCTGCTCCTGCGCCGCCAGCAGGATACGGTAGTAGTGCTCCGCATGCTGGAAATAGTTTTCCGCCGCCACCGGATCGCCCGAAGACTGGGCATCGCGCGCGAGCTGCAAATACTTCTCGGCGACATGCTGCGCGGTGCCGCGAACCTTTACGTCGGGGCCGTTGGACTCGTAGCTCCGCTGCAGCGGATTTGGCGCCTTGCGGTTGCCGTTGTTGTTGCCACTGTTGTTATTATTGTTGTTACGGCCGCGCATACGCCGGTTCTGACCTGGTCTCATTCGCGTCTGTCTCGCGCTGTAGATCACGTCGCGTTCGGACGGAATCGTCCGAACGCGAAAAACGTGATCGAGTCTAAAAGTTCAGAGCGTTGCCGATGCAAAAAACCGGTTCCCACTTTTTTGCGCAATGCTCTGTCTGTTCGAAGCAACCGTTGCGGCGTCATGCGCGCTCCGACGCATGGCGGGTTGCGACGCCATGCCGGGCTGAGTTGACCTGAAGGGGCGATGTGCCGTCTCTGGCCGTCACGCGCTCTTTTCCAAACCGGAGCGCTCTCCGCTCCAAGGGCCGAAAGGCGTCAACGCGCCTTCGGATATCCAAACTGGCTGTGTCAATTTCCGTCTGTCTGCGGACTTGTCCGGAGGCATCGCTTGGCCGTCGGGATCGTTCCCAAGGGCTCGGCGCTGACGACACCAGCTTCGGCTTGAGGGAGTTCATAGCGGTTTTCGGGCCGGCGTCCAAGCAAAATCGCACAAATGCCTCTGCGTATCGTCAGGTCGTGAACAGCAGCGCGCGCTCATGCCCGCCCAGATCGCGCCGCGAGCCCGCGGATCGCAGGCCCGCCGCCATCATCAGCGCCATGACGTCTGGTCCCTGTCCGGCCCCGATCTCCAGGATCGCGAGCCCTCCCGGCGCGAGCGCATCCGGCAAGGCCGCGGCCAGCGCGCGGTAGCAGGCGAGCCCGTCATCGCCGCCATCGAGCGCCAGCAGCGGATCATGCTCGCGCACGGCCGCCGACAGCGTCGCGATCTCGGCGCTCGGAATATAGGGTGGGTTCGAGACGATCAGGTCGAAGCGCTGCGACAGGCCGCGCGCCCAGGAGCCCTGTCTGATCGTGGTCCGATCGCCCACGCCGTTCAGTTCGGCATTGTCTCGCGCCGTCGCGCAGGCGTCGTCCGACAGATCGACGCCGACTCCGCGCGCCGCGCGAAATTCAGACAGCAGCGCGATCAGCAGGCAGCCTGTCCCGGCGCCGAGGTCGAGGATCGCGAGCGGCTCTTCGCGGCGGTCCTTCAAGGCGACGAGCGCCTCCTCCACCAGCGTCTCGCTGTCCGGTCGCGGCTCCAGCGTCGCCGGCGAAAGGCGAAACGGCAGGCCCCAGAATTCGCGTTCGCCGAGAATGCGCCAGACCGGCTCACCCGCAAGGCGTCGCGTGGCAAAGCCGTCGAGCCTGTCCTGCGCCGCCCGTTCGATTACGGCGCCTGGATCGGCTTTCGCGGCATCGAAGCCGAGCGCGCCTTCCATCAGGAAACGCGCATCGAGCGCCGCATCATCGATGCCGGCCGACAGCAGCAGCGCGGTGAGAGCTCTCCGCGCTGCCGCGATGGTGGTCGGTTGCCGGCTGATCAGTTGCCCTGCATCTTGTCGTTGATGCAGAACGTTATCTTGGTGCGCATCGCCGCCCGGCCTTCGCGTGCGCCGCGCATCTCGCGCTGGCACGCCCGTCGCGCCTGCGACTCCGTCATCGCCTTGTTGAGCACGGCCGGCTCGCCCGACAGCACGCGGCGCGCTGCTCTTTCCTGCGCCTGTGCCGGGGCCAGCGAAGCCAGCGCCATCATCGAGGCCAGCGCAAATCCCGCCGTGATCCTGCCTGCTGTGATCTTGGTCATGATCGTCTCCCGACATCTGTGTGTTCGATGGGGGATCAACGCTCGGGGCGGCTGGATGTTTCATCGCGTCACGCGGCGTTCGTTTCGGTGAGCAGGGCGGCCTGGTGCTCGGCCGTCAGCGCGTCGATGATCTCGTCCAGAACCAGCCCCTGCATCATCTCGTCGAGCTTGTAGAGCGTCAGGTTGATGCGGTGGTCGGTGACGCGCCCCTGCGGGAAGTTGTAGGTGCGGATGCGCTCGGAGCGGTCGCCCGAGCCGATCTGCGAGCGCCTGTCGGCGGCGCGCTCGGCGTCGGCCTTCATCCGCTCCATGTCGTAGAGCCTCGCCCGCAGCAATTCGTAGGCGCGGGCCTTGTTCTTGTGCTGCGAGCGTTCGTCCTGCACCACAATGGCGAGCCCGGTCGGCAGATGGGTCAGGCGCACGGCCGATTCGGTCTTGTTGACATGCTGTCCGCCCGCTCCGCCGGCCCGCATCGTGTCGATGCGGATGTCGTCGTCCTTCAGCACGACATCGACCTCGCTGGCGAGCGGCAGCATCGCGACTGTGGCGGCCGAGGTGTGGATGCGCCCGCTCGTCTCGGTGTCGGGCACGCGCTGGACGCGGTGGACGCCCGATTCGAACTTGAGGCGCGCATAGACGCCCCTGCCGGCGATCTCGGCGATCACCTCCTTGAAGCCGCCGACCGTGCCCTCGCTCTCCGACAGGATATCGACGCTCCAGCGCTTTAGGGCGGCATGGCGCTGATACATCCGCAGCAGATCGCCGGCGAAGAGCGAGGCTTCGTCCCCGCCGGTGCCGGCCCGGATTTCGAGGATGACGCCACGCTCGTCGGCCGCGTCCTTCGGCAACAGCGCGATCAGGATCTCGCGCGCCCTCGCCTCGATCTCGGCGCGCGCCGCGTCGCGCTCCTCATAGGCGAGGTCGCGGAATTCGGTGTCGGTGGCGGGGTCGTCGATCAGCGCCTGCGCCTCCTCCAGCGTGGCCTGCGCCTGCCGCCAGGCGGCGATCGCGTCGACCACGGGCTCGAGTTCGTTGAGTTCCTTGGCGAGCTCGACCATACGGCCGGCCTCGGTCGCGCCGTTGATCTCGTCGGTGGCTGCGGCGTGGCGGGCGACGATGGCGTCGAGACGGTCTTGCGGCAGGGGCAGGGACATGGCGGAACTCGAAATAGGCGGATATGGGAGCGGCGGCGCGGGCTGCGAGCCTCGCTAGACCGGCGCCTTCAGTTCTGCCGCGAGCGCCGCCAGTTGCGGGCGCAGCGAGGCTGCGCCGTCGGGCGCGGCCAGCATCCAGTCGAGCCGGTCCCGCAGTTTCTCGACGTCGATCGCGCGCAGCATCGCCTTGACCGGGCCGACCGACGCAGCCGCCATCGAGAAGGCGCGGTAGCCGAGCCCGATCAGCGCCATGGTCTCCAGAGGCTTGCCGCCCATCTCGCCGCAGACGGTGACCGGGCAGTTGGCCTCGGTCGCCGCATCGACGATGATCTTGAGCGCCCGCAGCGCGCTGACGCAGAGCGGGTCGAACCGGTCGGCGACCCGCTTGTTCTCGCGGTCGGCCGCGAACAGGAACTGCATCAGGTCGTTGGTGCCGATCGAGAGGAAATCGGCCTCGCGGGCGATCTCGTGGATCTCGAACAGCAGCGAGGGCACCTCGACCATGACGCCGAGCTGCAGGCTCAGCGGAGGCTGATGTCCCTGCTTGGCCAGCATCGCCTGCTCGCGCGCCACGAGCGTTCGCGCGCGCCTGAATTCGTCCACCGTGGCGACCATCGGCAGCATGATCTTCATATCGCGGCCCGCGCCGGCCCGCAGCAAAGCGCGGACCTGCGCCCGCAGCAGCCGCGGCTTGTCGAGCCCGATGCGGATGGCGCGCCAGCCGAGCGCCGGGTTCTCTTCCTCGACGCGCTCCATATAGGGCAGCACCTTGTCGCCGCCGATATCGAGCGTGCGGAAGGTCACCGGCCGCCCTTCAGCCTGTTCGAGCACGGCGGCGTAGAGCGCCTGCTGCTCGCTCGTGGTCGGCATGTGCTGGGCGACCATGAACTGCAGCTCGGTCCGGAACAGGCCGATGCCCGAGGCGGCGGTCGCCTCCAGGTTCGGCATGTCCACCAGCAGCCCGGCATTGATCTGCAGCACGATGGGCACGCCGTCCTTTGTGACGGGCGGCGCCGATTTGAGCTTGCGGTACTGCTCCTGCTTGCGGGCGCGCAGGCGGGCCTTGTCCTTGTAGGCGTTCTCGACGTCGGGCTGCGGACGGATCTGCACCTCGCCGGCCTGGCCGTCGACGATTACGGCGTCGCCCGACTGGATGAGCGCGGACGCGTTGACGATCTCGCCGACGGCGGGGATGCCGAGCGCGCGGGCCACGATCGCGATATGGCTGGTCGGCCCGCCTTCCTCCAGCACCAGTCCGCGCAGATGGGCGCGGTCGTAGTCGAGCAGCGCGGCCGGGCCCATCGAGCGCGCGATCAGGATCGCGTTCTCGGGCAGTTCCTCGCGGGCGACGCCGTTGGCCTTGCCCATCAGGGTCCGCAGCAGGCGGTTGGCGAGGTCGTCGAGATCGTGCAGGCGCTCGCGCAGATAGGGGTCGGTCTGGCGCAGCATCTTGGCGCGCGTGTCCGATTGCACGCGCTCGACGGCGGCCTCGGCGGTGAGGCCGGTCATGACCACCTCGCGCATGCGCCGGAGCCAGCCCTGGTCATGGGCGAACATGCGGAAGGTCTCGAGCACGTCGCGGTGCTCGCCGGTATGGGAGACGTCGCCGCGTTCGAGCAGTTCGTCGATCGAGGCCCGCATCTCGGCGATCGCGGCCTCGAGCCGCTTGACCTCGCCGGCCGGGTTCTCGGCGATCAGGTTGGTGATCGCGACGCGCGGCTCGTGCAGCACGGCGTGACCGAGGCCCACGCCGTCCGCCAGCGAGACGCCGACGCCGTGGATCGGCCGGTCGAGCCCGATCGAGGCTCCGGGCGCGGCCAGCGACTTCAGCCCGCCCGCCGCGATCATCTCCGCCATGATCATGGCAGTGGTCTGCAGGCTCTCGATCTCGTCTTCGCTGTAGAGCCGCGTCGCGCGGTTCTGGATGACGAGCACGCCCATCACCGCGCCGCCGCGCAGGATCGGCACGCCGAGGAAGGAGCGGTAGATCTCTTCGCCGGTTTCCGGGCGGTAGGAGAAGGCCGGGTGGTTCTGCGCGTCCGACAGCGCCAGCGGTTCCGCCTCGCGCGCGATCAGGCCGACGATGCCTTCGCCGGCGCGCATGGTCGTGAGGTGGACCGCCTCGCGGTTCAGCCCCTCGGTGGCGTAGAGTTCGAGCGAACCGTCTTCGCGCAGGACGTAGACCGAGCAGACCTCGGCCACGAGATTGCCGGCGATCAGGACGACGAGCCGGTCCAGCCGCTCCTGCGGGCTGATCGACGCCGCCATCACCTCGCGAAGGCGGCGCAGCAGGACGCCAGGTCCTCCGAGAGCGCCTCGCATCGATCTCAGCCCTCCGCCCGCCTCCTCAGCCATATCGGCTGGTGCCCTTCCAAGGATCCGACAACGGCCCGTTTCCGACAGATGCGGAGACCCGCCATCCGGAACTGACATTTGCGGTCCCGAGTCGCAAGCGGCAACCGCGCTCGCGCGCCTTCTAGCGATGCGAAGGCGTATTCGGCAAGGCCTGCGACCTGAGCGCGAGTCGGCGACCCCGCGGCGTCGTCAATGCGAGAACGGGCGGGGCTGAGCGGCGCGTTCGCCCCGTGTCCTTGCCAATTCTGGCGCCGCATTGCGTGGCTTTCCCGCGACGGCCGTCTTCGCGGGGGCGCGGCGCGGCCCGGTTCGGCCCGTGGTCTTCTGCTGGGTCGAGGCCTCGCCCGAGAGCGCGGCCAGGTAGCGCTGCGTCCACCAGCCGATGTCGGTGGCGTCGATGACCTTGTAGAGGCGTTCGAAACGCCTGATGCGCTCGGATTTCGGCATCGCCAGCGCGGTGCGGATCGCGTCGGCCACCTCATGGCTGTCGAACGGGTTGACGATCAGCGCGTCGGTCATCTGCTGGGCTGCCCCGGCGAAGCGCGACAGCACAAGCACGCCGGGATCGGCCGGGTCCTGCGCCGCCACGTATTCCTTGGCGACGAGGTTCATGCCGTCGCGCATCGGCGTCACGAGCCCGACCTGCGCGCGCCGGTAGAGCCCCGCCAGCGCATTGCGCGAATAGGCCTTTTTGACCACGCGGATCGGCGTCCAGTCGAATTCTCCCAGCGCCGCGTTCAGGCGCCCGGCGACCTCGTCGGACATCCTGTCCAGTTCGGCGTATTCGGGCACCTCCGTGCGCGAGGGCGGCGCGATCTGGAGCAGGCCGACCCGGCCGCGATGTTCGGGGTGGCTGCGAAGGAACTGCCCGAAGGCCTCCAGCCGGGGCACGATGCCCTTGGAATAGTCGAGCCGGTCGACGCCGATGACGAGCTTGCGCTCGCCAAGCGTCTCCCGGGTGGTCTTGATCGGCAGGGTCGCGGTGCGGACGGAGGCGGCCGCCAGCTTGCGGAAGGATTCGACATCGATGCCGATCGGGAAATCCCGCACACTGGTCTGCCGGCGGCCGACGCGCACCTGATCGCCTTCGGCGCTGGCCCCGGACAGCGCCTTCAGGCCGTCAATCAGATGGGCGACATCGACCTCGGTCTGCATGCCGATGAGATCATAGGCCGTCATCGTGCTGATCAGCGTCGAACTGAAGGGCAGCGCCCCGAAGACCTCTGCCGGCGGCCAGGGAATATGGTGGAAGTAGCCGATCCGGTTCGTCACGCCGCGCCGGCGCAGTTCGGCGGCAAGCGGAATCAGGTGATAATCGTGGATCCAGATCAGGTCGTCGGGCTTCAGCATCGCGACCAGCGCCTTGGCGAAGCGGCGGTTGACGCCGAGATAGCCGGCATATTCGGTTCTGGAGAACTCGGTCAGACCGAGCCGGTAATGCATCAGCGGCCAGAGCGCGCGATTGGCGAAGCCGAGATAATAGCTCTCGCGCTCGCCACTTGTGAGATCGGTCACGGCATAGGTCACCTTGCCGCGCTGCGCCGTCTTCACCGGCGCGCTGGCGGCGTTTTCCGCGACCTCGCCGCTCCAGCCGAACCAGAGGCCGCCATGGGTATCGAGCGCCTCGCGCAGCGCCACCGCCAATCCGCCTGCCTGCGCCTTCTCCGAGCGATCGGGAATGGTGACGCGGTTCGAGACGATGACGAGTCGCATGGCGGTGATATTCTCCTGGTGGGGGCCGCTGGCCCGAATTTCGACACCAACGGCAGGAACAGAACGCGCTGGCGGGCGTAATGTTTCAGGGCGGCCTGCGAAAGCCGATGGCGTAGCCGTGTCGGCTTGACGTCCAAATCATGGCGTCGTCGCAAACTGACGGCAGAATGTGGCAAGGTCACGAAGGATCGTCGCCGACCCGCGCAGCCGATATGCACGAACGGAGAGTTTTGAAGCGGGAGCCGCAATTTCGCCGGCTCCGGCGCTCAGCTAAGCATACATGATGGATCAGATCGAGATTGAACCGAAAAGCGGGGACGTGCGTGTCGCCTCGGCCGAGACGGGTATCGCCCTGTTTCTCGATTTCGACGGAACCCTCGTCGAAATTGCGCCTGTGCCCGACGCCGTCAGGCTGGACCGTCGCGTCGCGCCGGCGCTCGAGACGCTGCGGCTGTGCCTGGACGGGGCGCTTGCCCTCGTCTCGGGTCGGCCGATCGTCTTTCTCGATAGCGTGCTTGAGCCGTATCGGTTCGATGCGGCGGGCCTGCACGGCGCGCAGGTTCGCGTCGATGGCGAGATCCGCTCGCAGGCCGACGTGCCCGATGCGATGCGCGAGGCGACGCGCGATCTCGTGCGCTTCGCCAACAGCCATGTCGGCATCATCGTCGAGGACAAGCGCATCTCGATCGCGCTGCACTGGCGCATGGCGTCCCATCTCAAGGACGAGGCGCTCGCCCTGATGCGCGCGATCGCGGCGCGGATGGGTCCGGCGGTGCGTCTGCAGGAGGGCAAGTCCGTGGCCGAGATCGTGCCGGCCGGCGCGAGCAAGGGCGGCGCCATCGCCTGGCTGATGCAGTCCCCGCCCTATGCCGGCCGCGTGCCGGTCTTCATTGGCGACGACATCACCGACGAGGCCGGATTCGAGGCCGTCAACGCGCTTGGCGGCCTTTCGATCCGTATCGGCGCGGGCGAAACCTGCGCCGCGCGCCGGATCGCCTCGCCGACGGACCTGCGCGCCATTCTCCTGGCCGCCGCCGAGCAGGGCAGCCTGACCTTGTCCAGCTTCTCCCAGTCAAGCGCCTGACAGGAATAACGATGACAGTGACCACCACCACCGCGGGGCGGCATTCCGCCCCAGGGAATTTTGCCGCCTCGCTCGATCTCGGCGTGATCGGCAACTGCTCGATCGCGGCGCTCGTCGATCGCAGGGCGCGCATCGTTTGGGGCTGCTTTCCGCGCTTCGATCGCGACCCGGTCTTCTGCTCGCTGATCGACAACCAGGCCAATGACGGCGACGCGATGCCCGAGAAGGGTGTCTTCGCGATCGAACTGGTCGGGATGACGCGTTGCGAGCAGGCCTATCTCGACAACACCGCGATCCTGTCTTCGGTCCTCTCCGATGATCATGGCAATTCCATCGAAATCCTCGACTTTGCGCCGCGCTTCGTACGCTATGAGCGCTCCTTCCGCCCGCCGCAGCTCGTGCGCCGCGTGCGCCGCATCTCGGGCCGGCCTCGCATCCGCGTGGTGCTGAAGCCCTGCGTCGGCCTCGGCGAGACGCCCGACGAGATGACGCGCGGCTCCAACCATGTCCGCTATGTCGGGGCCGACCAGACGATCCGCCTGACCACCGATGCGCCGATCTCCTATGTCGTCGATGGCGTTCCCTTCGCCGTCGATCGGGCCTTCTCGTTCTTTATCGGCTCGGACGAGGCGCTTCGCGCCGAGATCGAGACCACGGCGCGCGAGTTCCTCGACAAGACCACCGATTACTGGCGCGACTGGGTGCGCTCGCTCTCGCTGCCCTTCGACTGGCAGCGCGAGGTCATCCGCGCCGCGATCACGCTGAAGCTCTGCTCCTTCGAGGAGACGGGCGCGATCGTGGCTGCGCTGACCACCTCGATCCCCGAGGCGCCGGGCACCCAGCGCAACTGGGACTATCGCTTCTGCTGGCTGCGCGACGCCTATTTCGTCGTCCATGCGCTGAACCGGCTCGGCACGACCCGGACGATGGAGGATTATCTCGGCTTCATCACCAACATCGTCGACACCTTCTCGGAGAGCGGGGCCGAACATCTGCCGCCGCTCTACCCGATCACGCGCGGCGGCACCCTTGAGGAGTTCGAGGCCCCGAATCTGGCGGGCTATCGCGGCCACCAGCCGGTGCGTTTCGGCAACGGCGCGGCGACCCAGATCCAGAACGACGGCTACGGCGCGGTCGTGCTGGCGGCAACCCATTCCTTTTTCGACCAGCGCCTGATCCAGCCCGGCAAGGAGGCGCTGTTCGGGCAGCTGGAGCGCATGGGCGAACTGGCGATCGCCTGTTTCGACAAGCCAGACGCCGGGCCCTGGGAGCTACGCGAAAAGCAGGTGGTGCATTCCTTCTCCAGCGTGATGTGCTGGGCGGCCTGCGACCGGCTGGCCCGCATTGCCGGCACGCTCGGCCGCGCCGACCGCAAGGAGTACTGGAAGGGCGAATCGAAGCGGCTGAAGCAGATCATCGGGGACAGGATCTGGAACGAGGAGAAGGGCCATTTCGTCTCGACCTTCGACGGGACCGAACTCGACGCCACGCTGCTGCTCTTCGCTGAACTCAGCTTCGTCAAGGCCGACGATCCGCGCTTCATCGCGACCGTCGAGGCGATCGGCCGTGACCTGACGCGCGGCGACCTCCTGCTGCGTTACGCGACGCAGGACGATTTCGGCTTCATGCATACCGGCTTCCTGATCTGCGCCTTCTGGTATGTCGATGCGCTGCACGCGATCGGCCGGCGCGACGAAGCCAAGGAGCTGTTCGACCGCATCCTGAAGCGCCGCAACAGCTTCGGCCTGCTTTCGGAAGACGCCGATCTGGAAACCGGCGAGCTCTGGGGCAATTTCCCGCAGACCTATTCGATGGTCGGGCTGATCAATTCGGCGATGCGGCTGAGCCGGAACTGGGAAGAGGCGTTCTGAGCGCGGCCTTGGTGGGCTGAGGCAGCGAGGCCCGCCGCGCCGCCTGCAGGATCGGCCGCTCGATCAGCCTGTGAAGGAGCAGGGCGGCCAGAAGCGTGCCGGCGGCCACCAGCGCCGGGAACAGGCCAAACCAGACCCAGCCCGTTGCTGGCATGAGCGAGCGAAACGCCGTCGCGGCCACCAGCACGATCGGCAGATGCGCGAGATAGACGGCATAGGACAGATCGCCCGCGAGGTCGGCGCGCGAACCCACGCCGGTCGTCGCGCTGGCCTCGCTCCAGGCCAGCGCCGCGGCGACGAGCAGGACCGCGGGGCCGCCCCAGATCAGCATGCGCCATGGCCCCGGATCGTCCGGATGGAGGACGAGCATACCAAGCGCGACCGCGGCCAGCGCCAGCCGGACCGGCCGGGCGAGCCGCAAGCCGCCCAGGCTATGGAGCCCGTAGAGACCGATGCCGGCGACGAATTCGAGGATGATCGGGTTCGACCAGAAGCGCAGCGGCAGAGATGCGGGCGCGAGCAGGAAGCCCAGCGCGGCGATGGCTGTGATGGTCGCGACCGTCAGCCACAGCGCCGCTCTCGCGCGAAAGCCGATGAACAGCGCGAAGACGGCGTAGAACGCCATCTCGTAGTTCAGCGTCCAGCCGATGACGAACAGCGGGAAGGCTTCGCCATCGGCGTTCGCGGCGGGCCAGAACAGATAGGACGCGAAGACCGACCACCATGACGCCCCGCTCCAGGCCCGGCTGCCGAGCATCATGAAGATCAGCAGCATGAAGCTCGTCACCAGCCAGTAGAGCGGCACGATCCGCGCCAGCCGGCGCAGCAGGAAGACGCGCCAGCCGCCGGCCCGGCCAAACAGCGGCGCGCTGGCATAGGCCATGATGAAGCCGGAGATGACGAAGAACAGGTCGACGCCGGCCGAAAACGGAAACAGCGACAGCGGCGAATCCGTCGGAGACAGACGCAGATACTCCGTCGAGATCGCGTTCTTGATATGCTCGACGACGACCAGTCCGGCCGCGACCGCCCTGAGCCACTGGATGCCGTCGAGACGGCGCGTCGGGGGCATGCCGCGACCTTTCGATCTGGCCCCCGCCACGCCGCTGTTCTCACGGAAACAATAGGACACGCAACAGAAAAGAGCGCGATGCGCGCCGCCGAGGTCAGTCCGCGGGTTCGATCGCCACCAGAAGATCGCCGGCGGCGACCGTCGCGCCGGGATTCGTTCCGAGCCGCGTGACCGTGCCGGTCGCGGGGCTCTTCAGCTCCATGAACAGCTTCATCGATTCCAGGACCGCGACGACCTGACCTGCGGTCACCGTGTCGCCTTCCGCGACATGCAGCGAGACCAGCGTGCCGGGCATGCCGGCGCGCACCGCGTCGCCCGACTCCGCGCCCGCCCCTCGCGCCGCCGCCGCGGCTTCGACCGCGAGCATGACCGGAACCCGGCCCTCGAACGCGCGATGGCGCAGGAAGACGCCATCGGGCTCCACGATGGCGACGGCCTGCGAGCGCTGACCGTCGATCGTCACGCTCCAGCCCGGCGCGCCGCCCGATGTCGCCGCGATGTCGAGCGATGTGTCGCCCGATGAGACGCGAAGGAAGCCGTCATGCGTCTCGGCGCGCCATGACGCAGCCGCGCCATGCGGTCCGACCAAGACATGGCTCGCCGCCGGTCGGCCCGCCGGAGCGAGCAGACGGAACCCGCCAAGCGAACCCCATGGGCCAGCGGTCCCTTCGGCTCTTTGCTGCGTCAACCAGAGCGCCACCGCGACGGCCTGGCCGGCATCCTTGTCGCCGGCCAGAGGCTGCCAGCCTTCGGGCCAGGTTTCGGCGAGGAAAAGCGTCGTCGCCCGCCCTTCCGCAAAGGCCGACTGGCGCAACGCATCGACCAGGAACGGCCGTATCGTCGATGGCCCGAGCACAGTCATTCGCTCCAGCCCCTCAGTGAGCTTGCGAACAGCCTCCACCCGGTCCCGCCCATGGGCGATCACCTTGGCGAGCAGCGAGTCGTAATGCGTCGAAACCTCGCTGCCGGCCGCGACGCCGCTGTCGGTGCGCAGCCCAGCCGGAGTGACCCAGGCGCGGATCAGGCCGGTGTCGGGGCGAAAGCCCTCATCGGCGCGCTCGGCGGTGACGCGCGCCTCGATCGCATGGCCGGTGCAGGCGATCTGGTCCTGGGCCAGCGGCAGGGTCTCGCCGGCGGCGATCCTGATCTGCCATTCGACGAGGTCGAGCCCGGTGATCGCTTCCGTGACCGGGTGCTCGACCTGAAGCCGCGTGTTCATCTCGAGGAAGAACACAGCCTCCGTCGCCGCATCGACCAGAAACTCGACCGTGCCGAGATTGTCGTAGGCGATCGCCCGCGACAGCCGCAGCGCGTAGTCATGAAGCGCGGCGCGGGTCTCGGGGCGCAGGTTCGGCGCGGGCGCTTCCTCCAGCAGCTTCTGGTTCGACCGCTGCACCGAACAGTCGCGCTCGAACAGGTGGACGAGGTTGCCGTGTCGGTCGCCGGCGATCTGGACCTCGACATGGCGCGGCCGGGTGACGAATTTCTCGATCAGCAGCCGCCCATCGCCGAAGGCCGCTTGCGCCTCGCGCGCCGCCGCGACGATCGCGCCGTCCAGTTCGGCTTCGTCCACGACCTTGCGGATGCCCTTGCCGCCGCCGCCGGCCGAGGCCTTCACCATCACCGGCAGCCCGACGCGCAGCGCCTCGGCGCGCAATACGGCCGGCGACTGGTCGGCCCCGTCATAGCCCGGAACGCCGGGCACGCCCGCATCGCACGCGATCTGCTTGGAGCGGATCTTGTCGCCCATCGCGTCGATCGCGGCGGCGGACGGGCCGATGAAGACGATGCCGTTCGCATCGCAGGCCGCGATCAGGTCGAGCCGTTCCGAGAGGAAGCCGTAGCCGGGATGGATCGCCTGCGCGCCGGTGGCCAGCGCGGCTTCGATGATCTTGTCGGCGCGCAGATAGCTTTCCCGCGCCGGCGCGGGGCCGATATGGATGGCGCTGTCGGCGAGGCGCACATGCAGTGCGTCCCTGTCCGCGTCGGAATAGACCGCGACGCTGCGGATGCCGAGCCTGCGGCAGGTCGCGATGATGCGGCAGGCGATCTCGCCGCGATTGGCGATCAGGATGGTGGAGAACATGGCGGCGCTACCTTGTCATTCCGGGGCGCGGCAAAGCCGCGAACCCGGAACCCACAACCGGGTGAGACCCCACCTTCGTCATGGTCGGGCTTGTCCCGACCATCCAGGTCTTCCGGCGTCGAGCGCTATGCCCAAGACGTGGATGCTCGCCACAAGGGCGAGCATGACGGACAGGTTTCACCCGGTTGTGGGTTCCGGGTTCGATCCTTCGGATCGCCCCGGAATGACGATCGTGGGTCACCCGCATCGCCATCACATCCGGTACACGGGGCGGGGCGAGGTATCCCGCATCTCGCCCGCCGCGAGCGAGAGGCACAAGCCCAGCACGTCGCGTGTCTGGCCGGGCTCGATGATGCCGTCGTCCCAGAGCCGGGCGGTGGCGTAATAGGGGTCGCTTTGCTCCTCGAACTGGGCGCGCGTCTTGGCGTCGAGTTCCGCGATCGCCGCCTCGTCGGCGTTGCCCTTCAGCGACTGCCGGCGCAGTTCGGTCACGACGTTCGCCGCGACCTCCGGGCTCATCGTGGCGATGCGGGCGTTGGGCCAGGAGAACAGGAAGCGCGGCCGGAAACCCCGCCCGCACATGCCGTAATTGCCCGCCCCATACGACCCGCCGATCAGCACGGTGTATTTCGGCACGCGCGCATTCGAGACCGCATAGACCAGCTTGGCCGAATGCTTGGCGATGCCGCCGCGCTCGGCCTCCGTGCCGACCATGAAGCCGGTGATGTTCTGCAGGAACAGCAGCGGAATCTGGCGCTGGTCGCAGAGCTCGATGAAATGCGCGCCCTTCACCGCGGCCTCCGAGAACAGCACGCCGTTATTGGCGACGATGCCGACCGGGTGGCCATGGATATGGGCGAAGCCCGTAACCAGAGTCGCGCCGTAATCGGGCTTGAAGGCGTTGAAGGCGCTGTCGTCGACGATCCGGGCGATCACCTCGCGCACGTCGTAAGGCCGGCGCAGATCGGTCGGGACGAGATCGACGAGATCGGCCGGATCGAGCCTCGGCGGCTTCGCGGCCTGCGGCGGCGGCTTCAGCCTGCCGTTCCCGGCGAGCGAACCGACGATCTCGCGCAGCTTCGCCAGCCCCTCCATTTCGGTCAGCACCATATGGTCGGCGACGCCAGACACCTGCGTGTGCATCTCCGCGCCGCCCAGCGTCTCGCCATCGACGATCTCATGGATCGCGGCCTTGACGATCGGCGGGCCGCCGAGATGGATCCGGCCGGTGCCCCTGACCATGATGACCTCGTCCGACAGCGCCGGGATATAGGCCCCGCCCGCCGTGCAGCCGCCGAAGACGAGCGAGATCTGCGGGATGCCCGCAGCCGACATCCGGCACTGGTTGTAGAAGGAGCCGCCGAAATGGTCGCGGTCGGGGAACACCCGGTCCTGCTCGGGCAGGAAGGCGCCGCCGCAATCGACGAGATAAAGGCAGGGCAGCCTGTGCTCCTGCGCGATCTCCTGCGCCCGCAGATGCTTGCGCACCGTCTCGGCGAAGAAGGAGCCGCCCTTCACCGTGGCGTCGTTGGCGATCAGCACGCAGGCGCGGCCCTGCACCATGCCGATGCCGGTGACGATGCCGGCGCCGGGCACCTCGTTGCTATACAGCCCCCAGGCGGCCAGCGGCGACAATTCGAGGAACGGCGTCTGCGGATCGAGCAGCAGGTCGATCCGCTCGCGCACCATGATCTTGGAGCGCTGCTCGTGGCGCGCGCGCATTTTTTCACCGCCGCCGCCGGCGACGAGAGCATGGCGCTCGCGCAGGGTGGCGAGCATGGCGGCGAGCGGGGGCGGGGTGGTGGGGGTCGCTTGGCCGGCCTGCGTCATGTCTCGTCCCTGTCCGGCCTGAGCCGTCATTGCGAGGAGGCGCAGCCGACGACGCAATCCAGAGGTCTCGCGCCGACCTCTGGATTGCTTCGCTGCGCTCGCAAAGACGGGTTGAACGTCGTCGCGATTTCACCTACCGTCCGTTAGGTAGGCGAAGCGGGCCACTAAGGTCAAGCCGCAGGTCATTAGGGAGAACGCCATGTCGGCCGTCGAGAAACTGAACGGCGAAGCTCCGCGCCGCTCGCCCTATTTCACCGAGGAGCACGAGGCGTTGCGCGATCAGGTCCGCCGCTTCGTCGAGACCGAGATCAAGCCGCATGCGCTGGCCTGGGAGGAGCAGGGCTTCGTGCCGCGCGAGGTGCTCAGGCGCATGGGCTCGCTCGGCTTCTTCGGCATCCGCTACCCGGCCGAATATGGCGGCTCGGAAATGGACACGATGGCGACCGTGGTGCTCGCCGAGGAACTCGGCCGCTCGACCTTCTCAGGGGTCGCGGTGACGGCGCTGGTCCACACCGACATGGCCTCGGTCCATATCGCCAATGCCGGCAGCCAGGCCCAGCGCGACAGGCACATGCCCGGCATCATCGCCGGCGAAAAGATCGTCGCGGTCGCCGTCACCGAGCCGGACGCCGGCTCGGATGTGAAGGGCATCCGCACCACGGCCCGGCGCGAGGGCGATTCCTATGTGCTGAACGGCGCAAAGATGTTCATCACCAACGGCGTCCATGCCGATCTCTATTGCGTCGCGGCCAAGACCGATCTCTCGGCCAAGCCCTCGCAATCGGTTTCGATCTTTCTCGTCGAGAAGGGCACGCCGGGTTTCCGCGTCTCGCGCGCGCTCGACAAGCATGGCTGGCGCTCGTCGGACACCGCCGAACTCGTCTTCGAGGATTGCCGCATCCCGGCCGAGAACATCCTCGGGCAGGATGGGCGCGGCTTCTACGCGATCATGAGCAATTTCCAGAACGAGCGCACCGTGATCGGCGCGATGGCGATCGGCGAGGCGCAAGCGGCGATCGACCTGACGCTCGACTATGTTCGCACGCGAAAGGCTTTTGGCGCGCCGCTCTGGGACAAGCAGGTCATCCGCCAGAAGCTCGCGACACTCGCGAGCAAGGTCGAGGCCGGGCGGCAACTCGTCTACCACGCGGCATATCTGGATTCGCAGGGCTTCGACGCGACCAAGGAAGTCTCGATGGTCAAGGCTTACTGCGGCGAGCTGGTCAACGAGGTGATGTATGCCTGCCTGCAGTTCCATGGCGGAATGGGCTTCATGCGCGAAAGCACGATCGAACGCATGACCCGCGACGCCCGCGTCCAGTCGATCGGCGGCGGCGCGACCGAGGTGATGCTGGAAGAGGTCGCGAAGCGGCTGTGAGAGACCAGCGTCGTCATCCCGCACGCGTCGCAGCATGCAATGCTGCTGCGCAGATGCGGGACCGTCTTCAGGAAGGGGCGGCTCGTTCTGCGCGCGGTCCCGTGTCTGCGCAGCGCCGCTGCGCGCCGCAGCGCGCACGGGATGACGCCCTATGACCGCCGTCGAGAAACCCGCGCCCGAATCCGGCTCCCGCCGGCTCATCCTCGACACCGCCGCCCGCCTGTTGCGCTCGGGCGGCTACCACCAGACCACGCTGCGCGAGATCGCCGAGGCCGTCGGCATCCGCAAGGCGAGCCTCTACCACCATTTCGCCTCGAAGGAGGAGATCGTCGAGGCGGTGGCCAACGACGGCGTCCGCTTTGTCCATGAGGCGGTCGCGCAGGCGCTGGCCGACAAGGCCGACGCCCCTCCGCGCCGCCGGCTCGAGGCGGCGATCGCGGCTCATCTCACGGCGCTGCACGGCCATGGCGATTACACCTCCGCCAGCATCAAGGCCTTCAGTTTCGGCGCTATCCCCGCGCCCGAAAGCGTGCGCCGGGTCCGCCGCGCCTATGAGGAGGTCTGGCGCGGTTTGATCGCGGAGATGCAGGCGGCCGGCGTGCTGTCTCCCGAACGCTCGGCCGAGACCCTGCGCTACTTTCTGCTGGGAGCCCTCAACGGCTCGATCGACTGGCAGCGGCCGGGCCGGTTCGACGCCGCCGAACTGGCGCGCGAGTTCGCCGCGCTGATCGCGCCGCATAACGATGGCGTGAAAGCCTAGCGACTTCCTCCGCGCCTGTGCTCAGATGGCGCGCGACAGGAATGCTGCGCCGCACCCGCGATCGGGCTGGCGCATCGAGGCAAGGTTACGGACGGGCATGGAATCCATCTACTGGTCGATCACCTACGCCTGCCACCGCAAATGCGTGCATTGTTACGAGGACAAGTTCCGCCCCTATGTCCGCAACGCGCTCGGCGACGTCGTCGGCCAGACGATGCAGAACTGGCCGCGCGTGCTGGAAAACCTGCCCGAGGCCATGACCTATCTCGATCTGGAGCAGCCGGTCGCGGGCGGCGGCTGGCAGGAGCGGCGGGGCCGGATCATCCTGTCTGGCGGCGAGGTGCTGATCGACGCCATCCGGGAGCCTGCGCTCTATCCGCTGCTGGAGGCGCTGCGGGAGCGCTATGCCGATCGCGGCGGCGTCAACGTCGTGGTCCAGACCACGGGCGATCTTCTGACCGAACGGATCATCCATGAACTTGTCGACCGTGGCGTCTGGATGATCTCGGTCGCCGGCATGGACGATTTCCATGTCGGGCTTGAGGGGGCCAAGCGCGACCCGCTGCAGGCGCGGCTGATCGACTGGTTCGAGGCCGCCGGTATGCAGCGCTCCGGGCTTCAGCACCAGACCCGCAAATGGCACGAGGAGGAGGGGCCGATCTTCTCCTTCTTCGGGGCGACGCCGGACGCCTGGATCGGCCGGCTCTGGCCGCGCGGCCGGGCCTGGAAGAACGGCCTCTCGACCGCGACCATGGCGGACAATTTCTGCAACCGCTGGTCCGGCGGGCTTGGTTTCCTGAACCACCGCTATTCCGGTTCCGAGGTCGCGATCGACGCGGGCGGCGACGTCTACCCCTGCTGCATGAAGACCAGGCTGCCGATCGGCAACCTGACCGAGGAATCTCTCATCGGCATCCTCGATTCGCTTGTCGGCCATCCGGTCTATGAGGCGATCAACTCCGGCCATCCCGAGCGGATGGGGCTCCAGCATGGCTGGGACCTGGACACCTATATCGCCAAGGCGCAGACCGTGCAGCCCAGGGGCGGCGAATACCGCAATCTCTGCATCGGCTGCGACAGATTCCACGAGGAGGTGCTCGGCCCGGTGATCGCCCGCATCCGCGAGGAGCGGCTGGGCGGTGTGCGCCGGGTGGCGGCGGAGTGATGTGTTGTGTCGGCGTCACAGAATATGGGCCGTCATCCAGGATAAGCGGCGCAGCCGCGCAACTCCGGGATCCATCCTAGAGCGCTGTCGCGCCTTACGATGTGCCCCGGAGCTCCGCTTCGCTGCGTCCGGGATGACGGTGGTTGTTGAACAAATTCATTCGAGGACGTGACCCCATGATCACCCGCCGCGACACGCTTCGCCTCGCCGCCGCCGCAGGCGCATCGGGGCTCGTCGGTCCCTCCTTGGCGCAGGGCAAGCCGATTACAGCCGCCGACTGGCCGGCGATCGTCGCCAAAGCGAAGGGCCAGACCGTCTACTGGAACGCCTGGGCCGGCGACGAGCGCACCAACAGCTTCATCGCGTGGGTCGGGCAGGAGGTCGGCAAGGCCTATGGCGTGACGATCAACCATGTCCGTCTGCGCGATACCGCCGAGGCCGTCACCCGTGTCGTGGCGGAAAAGCAGGCCGGGCGCGAGAGCGGCGGCAGCGTCGACCTGATCTGGATCAACGGCCCGAATTTTCTGGCGATGAAGAACCAGAAGCTGCTCTACGGCCCCTATGTCGGGGCGCTGCCGAACTGGGCCTTCGTCGACACCACGAAGAAGCGTTCCAACATCGTCGATTTCACCGTGCCGGTGGAGGGCTTCGCCACCCCCTGGCGCATGGCGCAGGTGGTGTTCCTCTACGACAGCGCCCGCACGCCGGCCGTCAGCCTGCCGCGTTCGATGCCTGCGATGATCGGCTGGGCCAAGGCCAATCCCGGCCGGCTGACCCATCCGACGATCCGCAACTTCCTCGGCTCGACCTTCCTGAAGCAGGCCCTCTACGAACTCGCGCCCAATCCCGAAATCCTCGACGCCGCGCCAGACGATGCGGGCTTTGCCGCCACCACCGCGCCGCTCTGGGGCTGGTACGACGAACTGCGCCCGAACCTCTGGCGGCAGGGCCGCGAGTTCCCCGAGACCGGCCCGGCCCAGCGCCAGCTTCTGGTCGATGGCGAGATCGACTTCTACATCTCCTTCAGCCCGGCCGAGGCCGCGACCGGCATCGCCAACCGGCAATTGCCGGAGACGGCGCGCGTCTTCGTGCTGGAGCGCGGCACCATCGGCAACACCTCCTTCGTCGCGATCCCTTACAACGCCGCCAACGCCGAGGCCGCGATGGTGGTCTCCAACTTCCTGCTGGAGCCGGCGACGCAAGCTCGCGCCCAGGACCCGCGCAACATGGGCAATTTCACCGTGCTCGATCTCGACAAGGTGCCCGCCGCCAGCCGCGCTTTGTTCGCGCGGCCCGACGGCGTGCCGGCGCTGCCGACTAACGCTGAACTGGGAAGCGTCCTGCCCGAGCCGCATCCCGGCTGGATGACGCGGATCACGGCGGAGTGGGAAAAGCGCTATGTGCGGTGACGTCGTCACAAGTTCATCTCGCTCCGAAACACCACGTCATCCCGGACAAGCTGCGGAGCAGCGCCGCTCCGGGATCCATCGTAAGGCACGGCGGCACTCTAGGATGGATCCCGGAGCTCCGCTTCGCTGCGTCCGGGATGACGTGGTGTTTCAGATCGTGCGCGATTGGCGTTGATGGCTGCGCGCGGGCAGATCAGCGTGATCATCCCGACGCTGAACGCGGCCGCTTCGCTACCTGCGGCCATCGCCCAATTCGACGCCGCTAGGGCTGAAGGCCTTGTCGCCGACATCATCGTCAGTGACGGCGGCTCGCTGGACGACACCGTCGCGCTCGCGCGGAGCGCTGGCGCACAAGCCGTCACCGGCCCGCCCGGACGAGGCCGGCAACTCGCCCTCGGCGCGGCCGCCGCGCAGGGCGGCTGGCTGCTCTTTATCCACGCGGACACCCGCCTCGATCCCGGCTGGGAGGCGGCCGTGACGACATTCCTCGCCGCGAAAGGCGAGGACCACGCCGCCGCCTTCGCGTTCGCGCTCGACGACGACGCGCCCGCCGCGCGCCGTCTCGAAGGCATCGTCGCCTGGCGCTGTCGGGTGCTGGCGCTTCCCTATGGCGACCAGGGGCTGCTGATTTCGCGCAAACTCTACGACCAACTTGGCGGCTTCGCGCCAATCCCGCTGATGGAAGACGTCGATCTCGTCCGCCGCATCGGCCGCAAACGCCTGACAATCCTGGACCACCGCGCCGTCACCAGCGCCGCGCGCTATCGCCGCGACGGCTATCTCCGCCGCTCGGCGCGCAATCTGGTCTGCCTGTCGCTTTTTGTCATCGGCGTGCCGCCGCGCCTGATCGCAAGGCTGTATGGCTGAACGATGCGCCAGACGCTGATCATCATGGTCAAGGCCCCCGTCCTTGGACGCGCCAAGACCCGGCTCGCCCGCCAGATCGGCGGCGTCGAGGCGCTGCGCTTTTATCGGTCCGCGACCGCCGGACTGCTGCGCCGCGTGGCGCGCGATCCACGCTGGGAGACGGTGCTGGCGGTCGATCCGCCGCGTGCCTGTCAAGCCAGCTTCTGGCCGACCCGTCTCGAACGCCGGCCGCAAAGACGGGGCGATCTCGGCGCGCGCATGCTGGACCAGTTCGCTAACGTTCCCCATGGTCGCGCCGTGCTCATCGGATCGGACATCCCCGGCGTCGCCGCCCGCCATATCGCGGCAGCCTTTGCGGCCTTGCGCCGGCATGACGCCGTCTTCGGCCCGGCCGAGGATGGCGGCTACTGGCTCGTCGGTTTCCGCGCCGGCCATCGCCCCGGCAAGGCTTTTGCGGACGTGCGCTGGTCGAGCCAACACGCGCTCGCCGACAGCTGCGCGAGTCTCGGCTGCAGCAGCATCGCACTGGTCGAAACCCTGTTCGACGTCGACGATGCGGCCGACTGGCGGCGCTGGCGCGCACTGCCAATTCCGGTCGGAGCGCGCTGATGCTGGCGCTGATCCCGCCCGCGACCCTGTTCCTGTTCCTTGCGCCCGTGCTGGTCGGGCTCGCAGGCACTGTTCTGCCGGCCTTCGGCTATCTGCCCGCGATCGGCGCGACCGGCTTTTCGCTGGCGCCCTGGCGCAGCCTGTTCGACTGGCCGGGTTTCGGCTCGGCGCTGCGGCTGACCCTGAGCGTCGGCGCACTGGCGAGCCTGCTCTCGCTGGCCGGTGCGGTCGCGCTCGTCGCGACCCTGTCGGGCACGCGCTGGTTCGCCCGCTTTCAGGCCGCGCTGACGCCGCTGCTCGCCTCGCCCCACGCGGCGATCGCGCTGGGGCTGGCCTTCCTGCTCGCCCCGTCTGGCTGGATCGTGCGGCTGATCTCGCCGGAACTCACCGGCTGGACGCGCCCGCCGGGCGACCTCGTCACCATCCGCGACCCTTATGGCCTCGCCCTCGTCGCCGGCCTGCTGACCAAGGAAATCCCCTATCTCGCCATCGCGCTGACGGCCGCCCTGGGTCAGGCGCCGGCCCAGCGCCTGATCGCCTGCGCCCGCGCCATGGGCTATTCCCGCAACACCGCCTGGCTCAAGCTCGTCCTGCCACAGCTCTGGCCGCAAATCCGGCTGCCCTTCTACGCGGTCGTCGCCTATTCGCTCTCGGTGGTCGATCAGGCGCTGGTGCTGGGGCCGGGCAACCCGCCGCCGCTGGCGGTGCTCGCCGCGCGCTGGTTCTCCGACTACGATCTCGCGCAATATCTGCCTGCGGCGGCGGCCGGCGTGCTCCAGCTCGGGCTCGTCGTCGTGGGCCTGATTCTCTGCCGCTGCGTCGAGTTCGCGCTGGCCAAAGCCGGCCGGTTCTGGCTCGAACGCGGCCGGCGCTCCGGCGTGGGCGACTGGCTGCTGCCGCTCGTCGCCGCGCCGACGGCCGCCATGCTGGCGGCCGGCCTGCTCGCGCTGCTGGCGCTGGCGCTCTGGTCCTTCGCGGCGAGCTGGCCCTTCTCGACCGCCCTGCCGCGAAGCTGGAGTCTCGATGCCTGGATGGGTGCGTGGGACCGTCTTCAGGCGAGCCTGCTGACGACCGCGATCATCGCCGCCGCCTCCACCCTGACCGCGCTGATCCTCTGCCTCGGCTGTCTCGAACAGGAATCGCGGCGCGCCCAAAAACCCGGCAACGGCGTGCTCTGGCTGCTCTATCTGCCGCTGCTCGTGCCGCAGATCGCCTTCCTGTTCGGGCTGCAGGTCGCGCTGGTGCGGCTGCGTCTCGATGGGACGCTCATCGCGGTGATCTGGGCCCACCTCGTCTTCGTGCTTCCTTACGTTTTCCTGAGCCTCGCCGACCCCTGGCGCGCGCTCGATCCGCGCTATGCCCGCAGCGCCGCCAGTCTCGGCGCGTCGCCGGCCCGCATTCTCCTCACGGTCAAGCTGCCGATCCTGCTGCGGCCGATCCTCGTTGCGGGCGCGGTCGGCGTCGCGGTCAGCATCGGGCAGTATCTCGCCACCGTCTTCGCGGGCGCGGGCCGCATCGCCACCATCACCACGGAAGCGCTGACGCTGGCGAGCGGGGCCGACCGCGCGACGATCGGCGTGCTCGGCTTCGCGCAGTCCGTGGTGCCGCTGCTCTGTTACGGCCTCGCATTGACGTTGCCGCGCCTGATCTTCCGTAATCGCCGGGGGCTGGCATGACGAATGCCCGCACCGCCCGCGCGCTCGCTTTGCGCGGCGTCACGATCAGGCTCGGCGGCGCAGCCCTGCTCGACCGGCTCGATCTCGCCGTCGCGCCGGGCGACGTCGCGACCGTGATGGGGCCGAGCGGCTCGGGCAAATCCAGCCTGCTCGCTTTTGTGGCGGGCTTCCTCGATACGCGGGTGTTCAAGGCGGAAGGCGCGGTGCTCGTCGATGGCGTCGACGTCACGCGCGAAAGACCGGAGAAGCGACGCATCGGCCTGCTCTTCCAGGACGATTTGCTGTTTCCGCACCTGTCCGTCGCCGGCAATCTGCTGTTTGGCGTTCCGGCGGACATTGCGAACCGGGCCGAGCGCGTGGTGCTGGCTGAGGCTGCACTCACCGACGCCGGTCTCGCCGGCTTCGGCGCGCGCGATCCCGCGACCCTGTCGGGCGGCCAGCGCGCCCGCGTCGCGCTGATGCGGGTGCTGCTGTCGCGGCCGCGCGCGCTCCTGCTCGACGAGCCCTTCTCCAGGCTCGATGCGGAACTGCGCGGCTCTTTCCGCGCCATGGTCTTCGAGCAGGCGCGGCTGCGCGGCCTGCCGGTGCTGATGGTGACGCATGATCCCGACGATGCGGAAGCCGCTGGCGGCGAGGTCGTGCGGCTCGCCTGAGCGCATGCGGCCCTCGCGCCGACGGCGGCTGACAGGGTGTGTCTGCGCGGGCTAGCCTGCGGTCGAGATCCAGCGACGAGGACCAGCCCGGCATGCGCGCCTTCTACCACCCCGAACAGGCCCTGCACGATCCGCAGCAATACATGCGCTTCGGCCAGATCGTCGCGCCCAAGGATTTGCCGGAGAGGACAGCGCAACTGCTTGCGGCGCTGGGAAAGCACGGCATCGCCCCGGAACGCCCTGCCGCGCATGGCAAGGAGCCGATCCTGGCGGTCCACAGCGAGGGCTTCGTCACCTTCCTCGAGACGATCTGGCGGCGCTGGCTCGAACTGCCGGAGCGCGGGCCGGAAGCCTGGCCCAACACCTTCCCCTACTGGTCCGGCCGCACCGACGAGGCGATGCGCCCGCCCTGCCGGCCGACCGGGATCATGGGCCAGCTCGGCTGGTATCTCGGCGATCTCTCCGTGCCGGTCGGCGAGCATTGCTGGCTCTCGACCCTGCGCTCGGCCGAGACGGCGGTTTCCGGAGCCGACGCCGTGCTGGCCGGCGAGCGCGCGGTCTATGCGCTATGCCGCCCGTCCGGCCATCACGCCCGCGCCGACCGCGCCACGGGTTTCTGCTACATCAACAACACGGCGGTGGCCGCCCAGCGCCTGCGGAAAACATTCGGCAAGGTCGCGATCCTCGATGTCGACGCCCATCACGGCGACGGCACGCAGCAGATCTTCTACCGCCGCGACGACGTGCTGACGATCTCGGTCCATGCCGATCCGGCGAACTACTACCCCTTCTTCACCGGCTATGCCGACGAACGCGGCAATGGCCCGGGCGAGGGCTTCAACCTCAACCTGCCGCTGGCGCATGGCGCATGCGGGGCCGAGATGGCGGCGGCCGTCGACAAGGCGGCCGAGGCGATCCGGGCGTTCGGGGCGCAGGCGCTGGTCGTCGCGCTCGGCTACGACGCCCACAAGGACGACCCGATCGGCGTGCTCAGGCTGGAGAGCGCGGATTTCGGGACGATCGGCGCGCAGGTCAAGGCGATGGGTTTGCCCACGCTCGTCGTGCAGGAGGGCGGCTACGCGATCGAGGCGATCGGTGGGTGCCTCGATGCGTTTCTGGAGGGGTTCAAGTAGCGCCTCTTCCCTTCTCCCCTCGGGGAAGAAGGTGGCCCTGCGAAGCAGGGTCGGATGAGGGACGGATGGTGCTGCCGTGGGGCTGGTGTTGGTGCGTCGGCGCTGCCCTCATCCGTCACGGCTTCGCCGTGCCACCTTCTCCCCCGAGGGGAGAAGGAAGAAACTCAGATCACCGCCTCGATCAGAAACGGCCCCTTTCGCGAGAGCGCGAACTTGAACAGCGTCGCAAACTCCTCCGCCGTATCCGCCCGCGCGGCCTCCACGCCCATGCCCTTCGCCATCATCACCCAGTCGAGCGCCGGCTCGTCGAGGTTCAGCATCAGCCTGGCGTTGCGGCCGAAGTCGTTGACGCCGACGGCGCGCATTTCGCCATGCAGGATCTGGTAGGTCCGGTTGGCGAAGATCACCGTAACCACGTCGAGGTTCTCGCGCGCCTGCGTCCACAGGCCCTGCACCGTGTACATGCCCGAGCCGTCGGCCTGCATGCCGATGACTTTTCGGTCCGGGCAGGCGACCGCCGCCCCGATCGCGAGCGGAATGCCTTCGCCGATCGCCCCGCCGGTAAGCTGGATATAGTCGTGCTGCGGCGCGCGGTGGCATTGCTGATAGAAGACGCGGCCGGAACTGACCGACTCGTCGCAGATGATGCTGTTCTCGGGCAGGAGCGTCGCCACGATCGTGCAGACCTTGTCGGCGTCGAGCGCGCCTGTCGGCAGGGCTTCGCTTGGCGCAGCCGGCTCGGCGATGAAGGCGGGCGTGGCTTTGGTCGCGCCGAGTTCGTCCGCCAGCGCGTCGATCGCGCCGGGTAGATCGTCGCCGGGCGAGGCCAGCGTCGTGACAATGCAGCCGTCATGGATCAGCCGGCCGGGCTTGCCGGGATAGGCGAAGAAGCCGACCGGAACCTGTGCGCCGACCAGCACCAGCAGGTCGATATCCTTTAGTTGGCCGAGCGCGATGTCGATCGGGTAGGGCACTTTCGGCAGGGCGACGCGGCCGGCCCCGCGCTCGATGCGCCCGTTCGACATCTGGCCGATCATGCGGCAGCCGGTCGTGGCGCAGATGCGCGCCGCCATCGCCATCGGGCCTTCGCGCAGCGACGAGCCGGTCATCATCAGCGCGGCGCGCGCGCCGTGCTTTCGAAGCGCAGCCGCGACCTCGCGCACCGTCTCGGGCGAGACGGTCTTCGCCGCCGGCAGGGCGGTCGCCTTCGCCTGCGCCGGCTCGACCGAACCCCAGGCGCAATCGGCCGGCAGGATCACGGTGGTGACGCCGGGCAGCGACATCGCCGCCGCATAGGCCTCGCCGATCGCCGGCCCGACATCCTCAGGGCTGGCGATGCGCCGGACGAAATGCGACATCGGCGCGGCCAGGCTCTCGATGTCGCTGGTCAGCGGCGCGTCATGGACGAGATGGTAGGTCGCGTGGTCGCCGACGACATTGATCATCGGTGTGCGGGCGCGCCGCGCATTGTGCATGTTGGCGAGCGCGTTCGCCATGCCGGGCCCGCAATGCAGCAGCGTCGCGGCGGGCTTGTCGGCCATGCGGGCATAGCCGTCGGCGGCTCCTGTCACCACGCCCTCGAACAGCCCGAGCACGCAGCGCATCTGCGGTTTGCGGTCGAGCGCGGCGACGAAATGCATCTCGGAGGTGCCGGGATTGGCGAAGCAGACATCGACCTCGTTGACGAGAAGCGTGTCGCACAGGCGGTCGGCGCCGTTCATGTCGGGCAATCCTTGGGCGGGGGATGACGCGCTATGCGCCGGAAGCCCGCAGGGGAGAAGAAGTTTCTCAGGCTGTCAAACAAGAGAAATTCATCGCCCGCCCGCAGGACGCTGATCGACCGCTTGACGTAATTGCATATGCATTTAACCTGCCTTGGAACGAAGGTTGCATCCCGGTCGGCAATGCTGTGCGATGGCAAAACGCCACGCCTCGGCCGGATGTCTCACAGGGGAAAGGTCTCGTCATGACAGGTTTTTCGCGTATCCCGGCTTTGGCCGGCACAGCTCTCGCCACGCTCCTGATCGCCGGAACGGCGCAGGCGCAGACCAAGGTCGCCATCGGCATTTCGGGCTGGACCGGCTTCGCCCCGCTGACGCTGGCCAAGGAGGCCGGCATCTTCGCGAAGAACGGGCTGGACGTGACGATCAAGAAGATCCCGCAGAAGGACCGGCATCTCGCCATCGCGTCTGGCGACATCCAGTGCGCAGCGACCACGGTCGAGACCTGGATCGTCTGGGATGCCGCCGGCGTGAAGACCAGGCAGATCTTCCAGCTCGACAAGAGCTACGGCGCCGACGGCATGGTGACGCGCAAGGCCACGGGCTCGATCAAGGACCTCAAGGGCAAGACGGTCGCCGCGTCCGCGCCCGGCACCTCGCCCTATTTCGCGCTGGCCTGGTTCCTCAAGGAAAACGGCATGACCATGAAGGACGTGACCGTGGTCAACATGGAGCCGGCCGCCGCCGCCCAAGCCTTCATCGCTGGCCAGAACGACGCGGCCATGACCTACGAGCCCTATCTCTCGGCCGTTCGTGAGAAGCCCGACGCCGGCAAGATCATCGCCACCACGCTCGACTATCCGATGGTGATGGACACCTTCGGCTGCACCCCGGCCTTCCTCGCCGGCAACGATGCTGCAGCGGCTGCTCTGACCAAGAGCTATTTCGAGGCGCTCGACATGATCGCCAAGGACAAGGACAAGGCCTTCGGCATCATGGGCGCGGACGTGAAGCAGTCGGGCGAGGCCTTCGGCAAGTCGGCGGCCTATCTGAAGTGGTCGGACGCCGCCGGCAACAAGGCCTTCTTCTCGGGCGAATGGCAGGCGTTTTCCGCCAAGGCGGCGGATCTGCTGCTCGAGATCGGGCTGATCAAGTCCAGGCCCGATCTGAAGTCGCTGGTCGAAACGAAATACGTCGCCGGCGGCGCGAGCTGATAAGCGCAACCATCAGTTAGTGAAGCGCGGGGAACCCTCTCCCCATCGAAGTCGGCTGTTGCCGACTTCGACACTCTGGATGCTGATCTCGGGCAGGCCCGAGATTAGGGAGAGGGCAGGGTGAGGGGTCGGCCCTTCAACACTGCTGCCGTGACCTCACCGCTGACTTGCTTCGCCTAACTGGTCCAACGGCCATCACCTCACCCCTGCCCCTCTCCTTACAGGAGAGGGGTTCTTCCAGCGCCTCTCGCCGCAGGTTGCGACCGCTTCATGAAACCCCTCCAGCCCGTCTCGGCCCCCTCGCGCGTCGTCTACGGCCTCGCCTTCTTCGCGGCCTTCGTGGCGCTGTGGTCGGTCGCGACCTTTGGCGGCTTCGTCCAGAAACTGTTTCTCGCCGACCCGTTCACAATGCTGCGGGAGGGCTGGAGCCTGCTGTTCCAGTTCGGCTTCGCCTTCGACATCGGCATGACGATCTGGCGCGTCGTCGGCGGCTTCGTGCTGGCCGCCATCGTCGCCCTGCCGCTCGGCATCCTGATGGGGGCCTACAAGCCGATCGAGGCCCTGCTCGAACCTTTCGTCTCGTTCGCGCGCTATCTGCCGGCCTCCGCCTTCATTCCGCTGCTTATCTTGTGGGCGGGGCTGGGCGAGGCGCAGAAGCTGCTGGTCATCTTCATCGGCTCGGTCTTCCAGCTCATCCTGATGATCGCCGTCGCCGTCGGCGGCATCAGGCGCGATCTCATCGACGCCGCCTACACGCTGGGCGCGACCGATACCTCGGTGGTGCGCCGTGTGCTCCTGCCCAACGCTGCGCCCGAGATCGCCGAAATCTTCCGGCTCGTGCTCGGCTGGGCCTGGACCTATGTCATCGTCGCCGAGCTGATCGGCTCGTCGTCCGGCATCGGCCACATGATCACCAACAGCCAGGCGTTGCTGAACACCGGGCAGATCATCTTCGGCATCATCGTCATCGGGCTGATCGGGCTCGTCTCTGATTTCCTGTTCAAGGCGGTCAACCAGCGCCTGTTCCCATGGGCTCAAAGATGAATCGGGCTGTCCGATGAGCAAGCTGAGCATCGAGGGCGTCGGAAAAGTGTTTCCGGCGCAAGGGTCGGGCCAGCCGACGCGCGCGCTGACGCCGACCACGCTGATCGTCGCCGACAACGACTTCATCACCATCCTCGGCCCCTCCGGCTGCGGAAAGTCGACGCTGCTGCGGATCATCGGCGGGCTGGAGACGGCGAGCGAGGGCCGCATCCTGCTCGACGGCGTCCCCGTCACCGGGCCTGGCGCCGATCGCGGCTTCGTCTTCCAGAGCTACACGCTCTTCCCCTGGCTCACCGTGGTCGAGAACATCGCCTTCGGCCTGCGCGAGAAGGGCGTGCCCGAGCGCGAGCGGCTGGAGCTGGCGCGCGACTGGGCCGGCCGCGTGGGCTTAAGCAGCTTTATGGAGCATTTCCCCAAGCAGCTTTCGGGCGGGATGCAGCAGCGCACCGCGATCGCGCGCGCACTCGCCAACGATCCGAAGATCCTGCTGCTCGACGAGCCCTTCGGAGCGCTCGACAACCAGACCCGCGCCCTGATGCAGGAGATGCTGCTCGGCATCTGGGAACGCGAGCAGAAGACCGTGCTCTTCGTCACTCACGACATCGAGGAGGCGATCTTCGTCGGCTCCCGCGTCGTGGTGATGAGCGCGCGGCCGGGCCGGATCAAGGCCGACATCAGGGTCGATCTGCCCCATCCGCGGCCCTATACGATCAAGACCTCGCCGGAGTTCGTGGCGCTCAAGGAGCGGCTGGTCGAGGAGATCAGGGTCGAGGCCGTGCTGGCGGCAGAGGTTCATTGAACGCTCCGGCGGCAATGGAGCGATGGACAGGCACCGGCGATCCGGGCCAGTGATGGCCGGAATGCCCCCGGAGACTTCAGCCGCCATGACCGACCCCTGGACGCCGCTCCGCCTCAACAGCGGGGCCGTGGCGAAAAACCGCTTCGTCCTCGCGCCGATGACGACGGACGCGTCAGACCCCGGCGGCCTCGTCACTCCAGACGAACTGGCCTATCTCCGCCGCAGGGCGAAAAGCGGCTTCGGCATGGCGCTGAGCTCCTGCGCCTATGTCCATGACGACGGGCGCTCCTGGCACGGCATCGGCGCAGCCGGCCCGGAGCATGACGCAAGTCTCGCCAGCGTCGCCCACGCGCTGAAAGCCGGCGGCGGGCTCGGCATCCTGCAGATCTACGATGGCGGCCGGATCTCGCGGCCGGCCATGGTCGGCGAGGGCCGGATGCGCGCACCCTCCGCCATCCCCTCGGCGCGGCCGGGAGCGGAGACGCCGCGCGCCATGTCCGAAACGGAGATCGAAGAGCTGATCGCGGCTTTCGGCGCCGCGACCGCGCGCGCCATCGCCGCAGGCTTCGACGGCGTCGAGCTGCACGGCGCGAACCACTACACGCTGCACCAGTTTTCCTCGCCGCGCGCCAACCGGCGCGAGGATGGCTGGGGCGGCCACCGCGACCGGCGCTTGCGCTTTCCGCTTGCGGTGGCCCGCGCCGCGCGCGAGGCGGCGGGGCCGCAGCGCATCGTCGGCTACCGGATCACGCCCTTCGAGCCGGAGCCCGACGGCTACAAGCTCGACGACGCGCTGGTGCTGGTCGACCGGCTCGCGGATGTCGGCATCGACTACATCCACGTTTCGCTCGACAATTTCCGCCTGCAGCAGCCGCAGCGCGAGGACCGCAGCTATCTCGCCCAGTCGGCCCCGACCGGCAGCGACGGCAGGAGCCCGATCGCGGCGATCCGCGATGTCGTCGCCGGGCGCGGCGCGGTCATCGCCTGCGGTGGTGTCAGGACGCTCGGCGATGCGGGCGATGCGCTCGCCGCTGGCGGCGACCTGGTCGCTGCGGCCCGCGCACCGCTGGTCGATCCCGACTGGCTCGGCAAGCTGCGCGATGGAGCGGAGAGCGACATCATGGCCGGTCTGCCGCAGGACAAGGATGCCATCGCGGAACGCTGCGCCATCCCGCCGCGCATGGTCGATTACCTGCTCGGCCGGCCAGGCTGGATTCCGCGCGAAGTAAGCTGAGGCTCGGCGCTCAATCGGCCCAGGGATTGAACAGCTTCAGCGGCAGGTCGTCGAAGTCGCGCGTGTTGCGGGTGACGAGGGTGAGATCGTGGACGATCGCGGTCGCGGCGATGAGTGCGTCGGCTACGCCGCGCGTCCGGCCTGCGGCTATGATGCCCCACGCCAATGCGACTTCTTTCGAAACCGGCAATATCCGCATCTCATACTGAACGGTCATCCGTCCTAACCAGATTCGCAACAGTTCCGCGTACCGATCGTCCTTAAGTCGTTGCTTCTCGACGCCCTTCATGACTTCGCCGAGCGATATCACGCTGACAAAAGTTTGGTCGATTGGTATCGAGGCCAACCGCTGTCTGACCTCCGCACTCCCGCGGCGGCTGGTCGATACAACGTTGGTGTCGAAAAGGAACACCGCTCCGATGTCAGTCGCGAGCGCTTCGGCTCTTTGCCAATTCCTGACAAAGATCGTCCGGCCAAGGAGGCCCATCGAGCAGGAAGTCAATGAATTCCTTGTCGGTGGACGCCTTTGGCCGCGCTAAAATTTGGGCCTGTTCCGTCATGCGCTTAAACTCGGCGAGCGACAAGACGACAGCTGCCGGCTCGCCGCGAACGGTCACCTCTTGCGGCCCCTCTGTCTGAGCCCGCTTCACGACCTCGCTGAATTTCGCCTTTGCATCCTGCAGAGCCCAGACCATGGCCTTATCTCCTGACTAGTCTGACTAGTCAGAGGGTTACGCCTGGCACGTCGCGGTGTCAACAGATCCAAAACAAGCCGGTCGGCATATCTTTAGAAAGGGTGCCTGTAAGAGTTTAAGTAGCGTTATTTTGCCAAAAAATATGTGGCAATAAGTGTAGCAACCGCAATTAAGGCGCTTGGGGCGAGCCAGGCTTTGAGCCATTCAAGTACTGGTGCAGGGTTGGTTTTGGCGAATTTGCTATCTCCATTTCGGGTTGAGCGCTGCTACCCCCATGCCCACCAATGTTCGCTGACCCACCGACAGCATTTCCGCCATCGCCTCCGTTTTCGTGGCCGTAGCCACCAGAGCCGCCAACGTTCAACCCTAATCCTTGGGCGTTTCCGCCACGCCCTCCACTCAGTCCGTCTCCACCGCCGCCGCCAATATTGATGTCGCCGCCGTATGCAGAACCACCACGGCCTCCGCTGCCGTGTTCTCGCCTTACAAAGTGGAACTCACCATCTCGAAATTGCCAACCCGGCTGGACATCCTGCCCGTCAGGAATCGTTATCCATTGCAACGAAGGGTGAACGGGGAATTCCGTTTCACGCACGTCTGCAACGTGGCCATCAGGTTCTACCAAAGCTTTCATACAGTCCTCCCCGTCAACCGATCCCCATACCCGGCAGCCGCAGCCCCTTTTCCTTGGCGCATTCCCTCGCGATCTCGTAGCCCGCATCGGCATGGCGCATCACGCCCGTCGCCGGGTCGTTCCAGAGAACGCGCTCCAGCCGCTTGGCGGCTTCCGGCGTGCCGTCGGCGACGATGACGATGCCGGAATGCTGCGAATAGCCCATGCCGACGCCGCCGCCATGATGCAGCGAGACCCAGGTCGCGCCCGACGCCGTGTTGAGCAGCGCGTTGAGCAGCGGCCAGTCGGAAACCGCATCCGAGCCGTCCTTCATCGCCTCGGTCTCGCGGTTGGGCGAGGCGACCGAGCCTGAATCGAGATGGTCGCGGCCGATCACGACGGGCGCCTTGAGCTCGCCCTTGGCCACCATCTCGTTGAAGGCGAGGCCAAGCCGGTGCCGGTCGCCGAGGCCCACCCAGCAGATGCGGGCCGGCAGACCCTGGAACTGGATGCGCTCGCGCGCCATGTCGAGCCAGTTGTGCAGGTGCGCGTGGTCCGGCATCAGCTCCTTGACGCGCTGGTCGGTGCGATAAATGTCGTCGGGATCGCCAGACAGCGCCGCCCAGCGGAACGGCCCGATGCCCCGGCAAAACAGCGGCCGGATATAGGCCGGCACGAAGCCCGGAAAATCGAAGGCGTCCGCAACGCCCATGTCCTTGGCCATCTGGCGGATATTGTTGCCGTAGTCGAGCGTCGGCACGCCCATGCGGTGGAAATCGAGCATGGCGCGCACATGCGTCGCCATCGAACGCTTCGCCGCTTGAATCGTGCCGGCCGGATCGCGCTCCTTGCGCTCTTCCCACTCGGCCAGCGTCCAGCCGGCCGGCAGATAGCCGTTGAGCGGGTCATGCGCCGAGGTCTGGTCGGTGACGATATCGGGGCGGATGCCGCGCGCGACCATGTCGGGAAAGATTTCGGCCGCATTGCCGAGCACGCCGACAGAGACGGCCTTGCCCCTGGCATGCGCCGCCTCGATGATTGTCAGCGCCTCGTCGACGCTGTCGGCCTTCTCGTCGAGATAGCCGGTGCGCAGGCGAAACTCGATCGAGGACGGCTTGCACTCGACCGCGATCATCGACGCGCCGGCCATGGTCGCGGCCAGCGGCTGCGCCCCGCCCATGCCGCCGAGCCCCCCGGTCAGCACCCATTTGCCCTTGAGCGAGCCGCCGAAATGCTGCCGGCCGACTTCGACGAAGGTCTCGTAGGTGCCCTGAACGATGCCCTGCGTGCCGATATAGATCCAGGAGCCGGCCGTCATCTGGCCGTACATCATCAGGCCTAGCTTATCGAGTTCGTGGAAATGCTCCCAGTTGGCGTAGGCCGGCACGAGGTTGGAGTTGGCGATCAGCACGCGCGGCGCGTCCGGATGCGTGCGAAAAATGCCGACCGGCTTGCCCGACTGCACCAGCAGCGTCTCGTCGGCTTCGAGCGAACGCAGCGAGGCGCAGATCCGGTCGAAATCCTCCCAGGTCCGCGCGGCGCGGCCGATGCCGCCATAGACCACAAGCTCGCCGGGCTTTTCGGCGACGTCGGGGTCGAGATTGTTCATCAGCATGCGCAAAGGCGCCTCGGTCAGCCAACTCTTGGCGCTGAGTTCGGAGCCGTGCGGGCTACGGATGACGCGGCTGTTGTCGATGCGGGTCATGGACGTGCCTTTTCGATGCTGGCGGCCGCGTCGAGCGCGGTCGCGATGATGCTGGAGAGGGCAGATTGCAGCGTGGCGGCCTTCGCGGCGTCGAAGATCCAGGGCGGCGCTTCCTCGCTGAGATAGGCCGACAGCGCGATCTCCATCTGGATCGCGTGGACGTGCTCGCTTGGCCGGCCGTAGTGACGCGTGATCCAGCCGCCCTTGAAGCGGCCGTTGGCGATACTGTCGAAGGCGTTCGCGGCCATGGCGCGCTCGGCAGCTTCAGCGACCGCAGGCGCGCAACTCGCCCCCGAATTGGTGCCGAGGTTGAGCGTCGGCAGCGTGCCCTCGAACAGGCGCGGGATCACCGATTTGATCGAGTGGCAGTCCCAGAGCAGCGCATAGCCATGGACGGCTTTGACCCGCGCGATCTCGGCTGCGAGCGTATCGTGATAGGGCCGGAAATAGGCCTCCCGCCGCCGCTCGATCTCTGTCTCGTCGGGCGGGGTCGTCCAGATCGGCGCGCCGTCGAAGCTCGTGGTCGGGACGAGTTCCGTCGTCGCCTGCCCCGGATAGAGCGAGACGCCCGAGGGGTCGCGGTTGAGGTCGATGACATAGCGCGAGAGCCCGGCCTCGACGATCGTCGGCTGAAAGCGCTCCGCGAAGGCGTAGAGCTGGCGCATGTGCCAGTCCGTGTCCTCGACGAGCCGGCCGCGCTCGTTCAGGTCGGCATGGACCTCCGGCGGCAGCCCGGCGCCGGGATGCGGCATCGAGAGGATGAGCGGGGAGGGGCCGCGCGTGACGGTGACGATGTCGGTCATGGCGCCAAACCTCTCCGGCACAGGCGCGGGGAACCCCTCTCCTGTAAGGAGAGGGGCAGGGGTGAGGTGACGGACGTTGGACCAGTTATGTCCAAACCCAACCGCCGCTGCGGTGAGGTCACGGCCACAGTGTCGAAGGGCCGACCCCTCACCCCCTGCCCCCTCTCCCTCCGGGAGAGGGGGTTCCCCGCGCTTGCCTCGCAGACGGGGTACGGAGCTCGACCCGTCCTCACGCCCCCAGCTCCGCAAACCCGTCCAGCCCCGCCGCCTCACCCACCGCGCCCGACAGGACGAACCCCGTCGCAGCCGCCAGATCGGGCGCGAGATAGCGATCCTTCGTCAGCGGCGCGATTTTGCTCCGCAGCAATTCCAGCACCGGCTCCAGCCGCGGACCCGTCCGCATCGGCCGGTGATGCTCGATCGCTTCCGCCGCCGCCATCAGCTCGACCGCGACGATGCTGGCGGCGTTGCGGGCCATGTCGAGCAGGCGATAGGCGCCATGTGTCGCCATCGAGACATGGTCTTCCTGATTGGCCGAGGTCGGGATGGTATCGACGCTGGCCGGATAGGCCTTCTGCTTGTTTTCCGACGCCAAGGCCGCAGCCGTCACCTGCGCGATCATGAAACCGGAGTTGAGGCCCGCGTCGCGCGCGAGAAATGGCGGCAGGCCGCTCATCACCGGATCGACCAGCAGAGCCATGCGCCGCTCCGACAGGTTGCCGATCTCGCACAGCCCCATCGCCAGCATGTCGGCGGCGAACGCGACCGGCTCGGCGTGGAAATTGCCGCCCGAGACGATCTCGCCTGGGCCCAGCACCAGCGGGTTGTCGGTGACGGCGTTGGCCTCGATGCCGAGCGTCGTCGCGACATTGGCGAGCAGGTCGCGCACCGCGCCCATCACCTGCGGCTGGCAGCGCAGCGAATAGGGGTCCTGAACCTTCGAGTCGCCGAAGCGGTGGCTCTCGCGGATGTCGCTGCCGGCGATGAGATCGAGCAGGATCGCGGCGACCCTGATCTGGCCGGGCTGGCCGCGCAGCGTCTGGATGCGCGGATCGAACGGCGTGTCCGAGCCTTTCAGCGCATCGACCGTCAGCGCGCCTGCGACCAGCGCGGCGTCGAAGACGCGGGCGATGTCGGAGAGCGCGGCAAGCGCGATGGCGGTCGAAACCTGCGTGCCGTTAATCAGCGCCAGCCCCTCCTTGGCGCCCAGCGCCAGCGGGGCCTGCCCGATCCGTGAAAGCGCTTCGGCTGCCGGCATCACCTCGCCCTTCAGCCTGATCTCGCCGACGCCCATCAGCGCTGCGGTCAGATGGGCCAGCGGGGCAAGGTCGCCCGACGCGCCGACCGAACCTTTGGCCGGAACCACCGGGAGCGCGTCCGCCTTCAGCGCCCCGACCAGCGCCTCGACCACGACGGGCCGCACGCCGGATGCGCCGCGTGCGAGGCTCGCGGCCTTCATCGCCAGGATCAGGCGGACCACGTTGTCGGGCAGGGCAGGGCCGGTGCCGACCGCATGGGAGAGAATGAGATTGCGCTGCAGCGTGGCGAGGTCCGCGTCGGCGATGCGCACGCTGGCGAGTTTGCCGAAGCCCGTGTTGACGCCATAGGTCACCGTGCCGGCCGCGACGATGCCATCGACGATCGCCTGCGCGGCGGCGATCGCCTTTGCGCTCGATGCGTCGAGTGCGACGGTGGTCCCACCAAGCACGGCGCGCCACTGCGTCAGCGCTGCATGGCCGGGGGAGAGGGTCAGGGGCGCGGTCATTGGCCGTTCCAGATGCGGGCGTGAAGCGGGTTGAAGCCGATGCGGTATGCGAGTTCCGCCGGGCGTTCGATCTCCCAGATGGCGAGGTCGCAGCGTTTGCCGGCTTCCAGCGTGCCGATCTGGTCCGCCATGCCGAGCGCCTGCGCGGCATGGCGCGTCAGCCCGGCCAGAGCCTCCTCCGGCGTCAGCCGGAACAGCGTGCAGGCCATGTTGAGGGCAAGCAGTGGCGAGGTCAGCGGCGAGGAGCCGGGATTGGCGTCGGTCGCCAATGCGATCGGCACGCCGTGACGGCGCAACAGGTCGATCGGCGGTTTTTGCGTCTCGCGCAGGAAATAGAATGCGCCGGGCAGGATGACCGCGACGGTTCCGGCTTTCGCCATGGCGATGACGCCGGCCTCGTCGAGATATTCCAGATGATCGGCGGACAAGGCCCCCATCTCGGCGGCCAGTTTCGCCCCGCCGAGATTGGACAATTGCTCGGCGTGGATTTTGATCGCCAGCCCTCTGGCCTTCGCCGCCTCGAACACGCGCGCGGTCTCCTCCGGCGAGAAGGCGATGCCCTCGCAGAACACGTCGACGGCGTCGGCGAGATTTCCGGCCGCGACCGCATCCAGCATCGGCCCTGTGACGAGATCGACATAGTCGCCCGAGCGGCCTTTGAACTCGGGCGGGATCGCATGCGCGCCGAGGAAGGTGGTGCGGACGCCGACCGGGCGCTCGCGGCCGAGCCGCCGCGCCACGCGCAGGCACTTCGCCTCGGCGGCGATCTCCAGCCCGTAGCCCGATTTGATCTCGACCGTGGTGACGCCCTCGGCGGTCAGCGCGGCGAGCCGCCTGTCGGCGCTGGCGAAAAGCTCGGCCTCGCTGGCGGCCCGCGTCGCGGTCACGGTCGAGAGGATGCCGCCGCCGGCCCGCGCGATTTCCTCATAGCTCGCGCCCTGCAGGCGCAGTTCGAATTCGTGCGCGCGGTCGCCGCCGTAAACCAGATGGGTGTGGCAATCGATCAGCCCCGGCGTGATCCAGCGGCGGCCGCAATCGACCGTCTCGTTGGTGTCGAAGCGCGGCGCATCGGCCTGCGCGCCGGCATAAACGATCCGCCCGTCGCGCGCCGCCACCACGCCGTCCTCGATCGCGCCATAAGGCTCGGGCCTGCCCGGCGCCATCGTCGCCAGCCGGGCGTTGCGCCAGAGCCGGTCGCAGATCAGGATGTCGTCGCGTCGCTGCGTCACCCGCGTTTCCCCTCGACAATCGATCAGGCCTGACTACAATATCCAATTGCATATGCAATTGGCAAGCGGAGCGATCGCGTGATTTCGACCCTGCATCTCGCGCAGGCCCTTCTGCCGGAGGGATTTGCCGACGGCGTGACGCTGACGATCGCGGATGGCGTCATCACGCAGGTCGCGTCGGGGACGAAACCGCGCGCCGGCAGCGAACACCTCGCCGGCCTGACGCTGCCCGGCATGCCGAACCTGCACAGCCATGCCTTCCAGCGCGGCATGGCGGGTCTTTCCGAACAGCGCGGCTCAGCCAAGGATTCGTTCTGGACCTGGCGCGAGGTGATGTACCGCTTCCTCGACAGGCTTGATCCCGACGACGTCCAGGCCATCGCGGCTCAAGGCTTCGTCGAGATGCTGGAGGGCGGTTTCACGGCGCTCGCCGAATTCCACTATCTCCACCACGGCAAGGACGGCCGCGCTTACGCCGACATCGCCGCCATGGCCGGCGCGATCGCTGCGGCCGCTGAGGAAACCGGGCTCGGGCTGACCTTGCTGCCGGTGCTCTACCGTTTCGGCAATTTCGGAGACGCGCCGCCGGTTTATGGTCAGCGCCGCTTCGTCAACGATCGCGACGCCTATCTGCGCCTGATCGAGGCGAGCGAGATCGCGCTGAAGCCATTGCCCGATGCGCGGCTCGGCGTCGCGCCGCATTCGCTGCGGGCCGTCGCGCTGGACGATCTCGACTGGATCGCCTCGTTGCGGCCGGACATGCCAGTCCACATCCATGTCGCCGAGCAGATGCGCGAGGTCGAGGACAGCCTGAAGCTGACCGGCCGCCGCCCGGTCGAACTGCTGATGGAGAACACAGCGCTCGGCCCGCGCTGGTGCCTGATCCATGCCACGCACCTGACCGACGCCGAGCGCGACGGCATCGCTCGCAGCGGCGCGGTCGCAGGGCTTTGCCCGATCACGGAATCGAGCCTCGGCGACGGCATTTTTGATGGCGTGCGTTACCGCGAGGCCGGCGGCGTCTTCGGCGTCGGCAGCGATTCAAACATCCAGATCGACGCCGGCTCCGAGTTGCGCCAGCTCGAATATTCGCAGCGCCTGCGCGACCGCCGCCGCGCGCTCTTTGCCGAAGCAGACGCCTCCACTGGCGTCGCGCTCTGGCGCGGGGCCTGTCTGGGCGGCGCGCGCGCCTGCGGCCGCGACATCGGCGCGATCGCCGTCGGCCGCCGGGCCGATCTCATCACGCTCGACGCCGATCATCCCGCGCTCGTGGGGCGCGATGGCACGGCCGCGCTCGACAGCGCCATCTTCGCCGCCAACGCCCTGCCGGTGCGCGAGGTCCGCGTCGGCGGCAGGCTTCTCGTCAGCGAGGGCCGGCATCAGGCCCGAGAGACGATCCGCAAGCGTTTTGCCGCCATCATGGGCCGCCTGCTGGCTGAAGGTCAGGGCTGACGATGACGGACGCACGCGGCGAGGCGATCAGGCTCGACGGCACGGGGCCGGTTTACGACCAGATCCGCCGCGCCATCCGCGATCTGATCCTCGACGGCAGCTGGCCGCCGGGCACGGCCGTGCCGCCCGAGCATGCGCTGATGGAGCGACTCGGCGCCTCGCGCATGACGGTGCATCGCGCGCTGGTGCAGTTGGCCGGGGAGGGGCTGATCAACCGCCGCCGCCGCTCCGGCACGACGGTGGCGAGTCCGACCGCCAGCCACGCCATGCTCGACATCCTCTCGATCCCCGACGAGGTCCGGCGGCTCGGCCAGACCTACAGCTACGAGATCCTGTCGCGGCAGGATGGTCGGCCATCGGCCGAGGCAGCCGATCGCTTCGCCATCAGGCGGGCGCGGCCGGTCGTGCATCTGTCGGTTCTGCATCGCGGCAGCGGTCATCCGCATGTGCTGGAGGAGCGCATCATCCACCTCGACACCGTGCCTGACGCCGCGACCGAGCGTTTCGCCACGACGCCGCCGGGCGACTGGCTGCTCCAGAACAGCCTCTGGTCGCAGGCCGAGCATGCGATCAGCGCGGTGGCGGCGCAGCCTGCCGATGCGGCCCTGCTGGGCGTGGCGTCCGGCGAGCCGTGCCTGCTCGTCGAGCGGCGGACCTGGAATCAGGACGCTCCGGTCACGGCGGTGCGCCTGCTCTATCCCGGTGCGCGCCATCGTTTTGTCGGTCGCTTTGGCCCCTACGGCGCTGTCTGACATTGCGCCCAAAGAAAAGGCCCGCCGGGCTTTCGCCGGGCGGGCCTGATCTCATGGCTGTGGCGGCGCCTCAGCAGGCGTAGCGCACGCGGCGGCCATATTCGTCGCGGCCGACGCAGACGCGGTCGGGCGTCGCGGCCGAACCGATGATCGCGCCGCCCGCGCCGCCGATGGCGGCTCCAGCCAGCGCGCCGCCAGCGCGGCCGGTGGCGAGGCCGCCGATCACGGCGCCGGTCCCGGCGCCGATGAGCGCGCCCGTGCCGGCATTCTGCTCGCGCTGGGTGCATGCGCCGAGCGATGCGGTGAGCGCGACGAGGATAAGAATCTTTTTCATGATGTCTTGGCTCCCTGGCCTTTTTGGCAGGCCGGCGGTTCAGCGGGCCGGTGTTGTGTCGTCGCAATGAACGTCGGTGCGCCGGACTTGTTCCCGGCTGCCGCAAACTCTATCGCGCGCTGCCTGTCGCGAAGGTGAACGGCGAAGGTCGGCATAGCCCGATCGGAGCGCCTCGCCCCCGGAACATTTCCGGCAACGCCCCGTTGTTCCGATGACTGCGCCGCCCGCTTGGCGGCGCTTACGACGGAGGAGGTTTTCATGACCGACCACACCATGGCGACGACGCCCAAAACCATGACGGCCAATCCGCTGATTGCCGGCGCTCGCGTTGCCGGAACGGATGTCTACAACACCGCCGGCGACCATCTCGGCGAGATTTATGACGTCATGCTCGACAAGCAGACCGGCAAGGTCGCCTATGCGATCATGTCCTTCGGCGGCTTCCTCGGGCTCGGCGAGAAGTATCACCCCATTCCGTGGAGCGTGCTCGATTACGACACCGGCCGGGGCGGCTATGTCGTTCCCCTGACCAAGGACAAGCTCGAGGCCGCGCCGATGTACGACAGCGCCGGCGAGCCCGATTGGGACGACAGGGCCTATGGCAAGCGCGTCCACGATTATTACGGCACGATGCCCTACTGGATGATGTAGGGCCTGCCCAGACGCAGGTCGCGGCGGTTGCTATCCCCCCAGCCGAACCGTCGTGGCGGCGGGATGCGGGCCGAAAGGCCCGCATCTTCTTTTTGGGTGAGCCTCTCTGGCCTCGCGGATGCATCTCGCGCCTGGACGAATTCGCCTCCTGCTCGCCTGGGAACCAATCAGCGCGCTGCGCGTCATGTCCTGAGAATTCCAATCAGTCAGCGGTGTTGCTCCGGACGCAGTGGTCGTCGGAGATCAAAGGAGGGCTTCATGCAGATCCGGTACGGCTACCGCATCGAAATCCTGTGCCAGAACGATCTGCCGTTGATCACGATGCTGGACGTTCACCCTTCGCGCCGGCACGATCTTACCCGCCCCGACGAAATGGCGGTGACGTCGCTCGTCGACCCCGCGCTATCCATCCCCGTCAACCAGTATCTCGACCAGTTCGGGAATATCTGCCGCAGGATGGTCGTGCCCGCCGGCGGGGCGCTGCTCCGGTCCGAGGGCGTCGTCCATGATTCCGGCGAGCCGGAGCCGGTCGGCGCCGGCGCTTCCGAGATCGCGCCCTCCCGACTGCCGGACGAGGCGCTGGTCTACCTGCTGGGCAGCCGCTATTGCGAGACCGACAAGCTCGCCGCGCAGGCTTGGAGCCTGTTCGGCCACATTCCGGCCGGCTGGGAGCGCGTCCAGGCGGTGGTCGACTTCGTCCATAACCATCTGACGTTCGGCTATCATTTCGCCCGCGACACCCGCACGGCCGCCGAGGCCTTCGAGGAGCGCGTCGGCGTCTGCCGCGATTTCGCGCATCTCGCGGTGGCGCTGTGCCGCTGCCTCAACATTCCGGCGCGCTACTGCAATGGCTATCTCGGCGATATCGGCGTGCCGAAGGACCCGGCCCCGATGGATTTCAACGCCTGGTTCGAGGTCTATCTCGGCGGCCGCTGGTATACGATGGACGCCAGACACAACCAGCCGCGGATCGGCCGCATCGTGATCGCGCGCGGGCGCGACGCCACCGACGTCGCCATGATGAACTCATTCGGCCCCCATGTGCTGCAACGCTTCGAGGTCATCACCGAGGAGGTCGAGAACGAGGCCGCGATCTCGCCGGTGATCCCGTCCAACGGCCAGTGGCGGCAGCAGCAGGCATCACTCTCCTGACGCGACGAACGTCATTCTCGATGAATGTCGTTCTGTTTGAACGCGCCTCCCGTCCGGCGGACCTGACCGCTCTGTCTGACAATCGCCTATCCGCACCGATCCAAAGCGATCATCATCAGGTTGCCATGCGCCACATCGTCGTCGTCAACGCCCGAGCCGGAACGGTGCTGGAAGCCGGGGCCGACGCCTTCGAGGCGCGCATCATGGCCGCCTTCGAGGCGCATGGCTGCACCGCCGAGGTCAAGCTCGTGCATCCGCGCGAGCTCGACGACGCCTTGGCGCTCGCGATCGCGGAAGACGACGCGATCCCGGTGATCGCCGGCGGCGACGGCACCATCAACGGCGTGCTTCCGGTGCTGCTGGAGGCCGGCAAGCCGGTCGGCGTGCTGCCGCTCGGCACCGTCAACGTGCTCGGGCGCGATCTCGGCCTGCACGGCACGCTCGAATATCAGATCGAGGCGCTCTGCAAGGGATCGCCCGTGACGATGGATGTCGGCGTGCTCAACGAGCGGCTGTTCCATTCGATCTCGGGCATGGGCTTCTTCAGCCTGATGGCGCGCGAACGCGAGCACGCCCGCCGCCGCTTTCCGTTCAGCCGGGCGATTGCGTTCGCCTTCGCGGCGACGCGGTCGATCCTGTTCACCCGCGCGATCACCGTCGATATCCGCATCGGCGAGGAGCGGCAGGTGGTCGAGGCCGACGCCGTGCTCGTCACCATCAACCGCTTCGACGGCGCCGAATGGCGTCGGGAGCGCCTGGACGGCGGCGTTTTCGAGGTCCATGTGCTCAAGGCCGGAGGCCTGCTTTCGCGCTGCAAGGCCGCGCTCTCGATCGTCTCGGGCGGGTGGCGTCACTCCGCAAATCTGACCTCCTTCACGGGCGAGACCGTCACCCTGACACGCCGGGACAAGCGACGGGGCCACATTACCTTCGATGGCGAGGTGGAGCGCAAGGCCGGGCCTCTGGCCTACCGGCTTCTGCCGAAGGCGATCCGGATCATCGCAGCGCGCCGGGGAAACGACACGTCCTCCGAGCTTGACCGGGCGGTCGCCTGACCACACTTGGCTGAAAAGATCTGCCGTCAGGAAACAGATGTCTGCGCTTCACCCCCGAACTCTCGTTCCCGTCGCCGCCGCAGGCGCATTCGTAGGGTTGGCGCTCTTCATCCTGTCCGGCCGCAGCTTCGCTTTCGATTCGTCCGTGGTTCTGATGCTGCGCGAGGTCGACGACCCTTCGACGCCGCTCGGCCCGGCATGGCTGCGCGAGGCGATGCGCGACGTGACGGCGCTGGGCAGTTTCGTCGGGCTCGGCTTCATGACGGTGGCGGCGAGCCTGGCGCTGAGACTTTGCGGCTATCGACATCTTGCAATAGGCCTGCTGATCAGCGTCATCGCCGCCACCATCGTGAGCACGGGCCTGAAAATGGCGATCGGCCGCGAGCGGCCCGACATCGTCGAACATGCCGCACTGACCTTCACGGCGAGCTTTCCGAGCGGCCACGCCTTCCTCTCGGCGGTCACCCTGCTCTGCATCGCCGGCTTTGTCGGCATCGCTTCGCAGCGCGAGGACATGGCCAGGCTCTGCCTGATCCTGGCCTGGGTGCTGATCGTGCTGATCGGCGCTAGCCGGGTCTATCTCGGCGTGCACTGGCCCACGGACGTCATCGCCGGCTGGTGCCTCGGCATCGCCTGGTCGAGCGTCGCGGTTGCATGGCTCGGCCGCATGATGGCGAAGGCCGAGCCGCTGGTGCCGGACGCGATCCTGGATCGATGAGCCGAAAGGCAGGAGAGAGACGGCCATGACGCGATACCTCCTGCTCTACGCCGCGACGGCGCTGATCCTGTTTCCGCTCGATTTTCTCTGGCTGGGCTACATCGCGCGCGGCTTCTACGCCTCGCGGCTGGGCGATCTGCTGCTGCCGCAGCCGCGCCTGGGCATCGCGGCTGCATTCTACCTGTTCTATGTCGCGGGCATCGTCTGGTTCGCGATCCTGCCCAACCTGTCCTCGGGCAGCCTGCTGGCGACGTTCCTGACCGGGGCGGCGCTCGGCTTCATCGCCTACGGCACCTATGACGCGACGAATCTCGCGACCCTCAGAGGTTATCCGCTTTCGGTCGCGATCGTCGATCTCGTCTGGGGGATGGCGCTGACCGGCGTCAGTGCCGCCTGTGGCCTATATGTCGCAACGCGCTGGTTCGGCGTCACAGCCGGCTGAGCGGCGGAACCTGAATTCCATCACCGGGTTGTGAACACGTCGCGCCATCCGCGACGTGTCATGTCGGAACCCATCGATGCAGTCCTCGCGCACCCTCCTGATCGCTCTCGTCGTCGTCCTCGTCGCAGGCCTCGCCGTCACCGGCTACGCGCTTTACGAAGAAAAGAAGCAGCCCGAGGGCGTCGAGATCTCCGTCGGCAAGAACGGGCTGTCGATCAAGGAGAAGTAGGTTTGATGTTCAGAGCCCGTCTGAAACTTGCTCCGCTGAGTCGGCTGGCGTAGTTTTCGAGAACCGGAGCGGAGCGGGCTTCTCGTCCGTGAGCACCGGAAGCGCAGAAGGCCTGAGTCAGACGGCCGCCGGAGTAGAGTTCCGGAGCCGGCGCTCAACTGTTGGCCACGATCATGTTGCGCACGATCGGGTAGATCTGGCCGTCCCATTTCCGACCCGAGAACACGCCGTAATGGCCGACGCCGGCCTGCATGTGGTGTCGCTTGCGGAACGGCTTCAGTCCCGAGCAGAGGTCGTGAGCGGCGGAGGTCTGCCCCAGCGAGCAGATGTCGTCGCGCTCGCCCTCGACGGTGAGCAGCGCGGTCTTTCTGATCGCCCGGCAGTCGACCTTTTCTCCGCGATAGCTCAGCGTGCCGGCGGCCAGCCTCGCCTCCTGAAAAATCCACTGCACCGTCTCGAGATAGAACTCGGCCGGCAGGTCGAGCACGGCGAAATACTCGTCGTAGAACTTCTTGATCGTCAGCGCCTGTTCATCCTCGCCGGTGGCGAGGTGGGTGAACATGTCGATATGGGCATTGACGTGCCGCTGCAGGTTCATCGCCATGAACGCTCCGAGCTGGACGAAACCGGGATAGACCTTGCGGCCCGCGCCGGGATAGCGCGCCGGCACGGTGGCGATCAGGTTCTTGCGGAACCATTCGATCGGCTTGTCGGAGGCGAGCTTGTTGACCGCCGTCGGGTTGATCCGCGTATCGACCGGGCCTGCCATCAGCGTCATGCTGCGCGGCTGCAGCGGGTTGCCGGCCTGCGCCATCACGGCGGCTGCCGTGAGCACCTGCACGCAGGGCTGGCACACCGCGACGACATGCGTGTCGGGGCCGAGCTTCTCGATGAAGGCGATCAGCGTATCGACATAGTCGTCATAGCCGAAGGCTCCCGCCTCCAGGCTGACGTCGCGGGCATTGTGCCAGTCGGTGATGTAGACATCGTGGTCGCGCAGCAGCGTGGCGACGGTGTTGCGTAGCAGCGTCGCGAAGTGGCCCGACATCGGCGCGACGACCAGCACCTTGGCCTGTGGCAGGTCGGAATCCTTGGCGAAGCGCAGCAGACTGCCGAAGGGCAGGGCGAGCATCACCTCCTCGGTCACGATCGCGTCGCGGTTGCCGTCGCGCACGCTGTCGATCTCGTATGGCGGGCGCTCATGGGTCAGCCCGGCGCGCGTCACCATCTCGTAGGCGGCGGCGGCAGCGCGGAGATCGACCGGCTGGCCCATCAGCGCTTTCGCGCCGAGCGCTGTCAGCGCCGCCTGGGCCATCATGCGCGGCGGGTTCATCAGGTCCGACTGGGCCTGGTAGGCAGAATAGAGCATCAGCGTGCGACCCCGAATCAGAACCCCGTGGGCCAGGCGGAGCCATGGCCCTGCCCGCAGCCCGTCACCGCAGATTCATGTTGCACTGCAAAAGCAGCTATCCGCAAGAATGTTCTGATCCGTCTCATACTATGGAACATCTTTTGCTACGATCGACCTCTCTGTCGCAGAGGATGCCGCCCATGCCCGCCGCCACCCTGACCATCAGCAGCAAGAACTATTCCTCATGGTCGCTGCGGGGCTGGCTGCTCTGCGCCATGGCCGGACTGGAGGTCGAGGAGCGCATGCTTTCCGTCGACGATCCCTCGGCGCGGGCCGAACTGCTTCTGCTCTCGCCCTCCTTCCTCGTGCCCTGCCTGACCCATGACGAGGTCAAGGTCTGGGACACGCTGGCGATCGCGGCCTATCTCGACGAGATCAGACCCAAGGCGGGCCTGCTGCCGAAGGACGCGAAGGCGCGCGCCCATTGCCGCGCCATCTGCGGCGAGATGCATTCGGGCTTCGCCAATCTGCGCTCGGCGCTGCCGATGAACCTCAAGGCGCATTATCCCGGATTCAAGGTCTGGGCCGGGGCGCAGGCCGACATCGACCGCGTCACCGAGATCTGGCGCGATTGCATCGAAACCTATGGCGGACCTCGTCTCTTCGGCGCGTCGCTGACGATGGCCGACGCGATGTACGCCCCGGTCTGCCTGCGCTTCCTGACCTATGACGTGGCGCTCGATCCCGTCAGCCGGGCCTATTGCGGGACGATCGCGACATGGCCGGCGCTGAAGGACTGGATCAAGGACGCTCAGGACGAGCCGGATGACATGGAGGAACTCGACGCGGAGTTCTGATCCCGAGCCCGCGATGCGCGAAAGGACTGAACCGATAGCGGCTGCCGCATTGGCCTTCGCGCCGCAAAGGCGTTACCAACTCCGGCGAAATCAACGATCGCCGTGGGAGGCCCGAGATGACCGAAATGTTCAAGAACCTGATCGCCGGCGATTGGGAAAGCGCCGGCAACGCCTCGCGCAACATCAACCCGTCCAACACGGGCGACGTCGTCGGCGAGTACGCGCAAGGGTCGGTCGAACAGCTCAACGACGCGGTCGCCGCCGCCAAGGCAGCCTTCCCGACCTGGAGCCGGTCCGGCCCGCAGGAGCGCTACGAGATCCTGAAGAAGGCCTCCGACGAGATCCTCGCCCGCAAGGAGGAACTCGGCCGCCTGCTCTCCCGCGAGGAGGGCAAGACGCTGGCCGAGGGCATCGGCGAAGCCGGACGCGCCGGCCAGATCTTCGCGTTTTTCGCCGGCGAAGCCTTGCGTCTCGGCGGCGAGTCCATCCCCTCGGTGCGTCCCGGTGTCGGCGTCGAGATCACCCGTGAGCCGCTTGGCATCATCGGCATGATCACGCCGTGGAATTTCCCGATCGCGATCCCGGCCTGGAAGATCGCGCCCGCGCTCGCCTGGGGCAATTGCGTCGTCATCAAGCCGGCCGATCTGGTGCCGGGCTCGGCCTGGGCGCTGGTCGACATCATCCATCGCGCCGGCGTCCCGAAGGGCGTGCTCAACCTCGTCATGGGCCGGGGCTCGGTCGTCGGCCAGGCGCTGCTGCAGCACAAGGACGTGCATGCGATCTCGTTTACCGGTTCGGTCAGCACGGGACGCAAGGTCGCGGAGGCCTGCATCGCCTCCAACCCGATGAAGAAGGTCCAGCTCGAAATGGGCGGGAAGAACCCGCTCGTGGTGCTCGACGACGCCGACCTGAAGACCGCGGTCGAGGCCGCCGTCACCGGCGCCTATTTCTCCACCGGCCAGCGCTGCACGGCCTCCTCGCGCCTGATCGTACAGGACGGCATCCACGACACATTCGTCGAGGCCTGCATCGAGCGGCTGAAGGGCGTGGTCGTCGACGACGCCTTGAAGGCCGGCACCCATATCGGCCCGGTCGTCGACCAGAGCCAGCTCGACCAGAACCTGAGATACATCCAGATCGCTCGGGACGAGGGCGCCAGGCTCGCCTGGGGCGGCGAACTGCTCAACCGCGAGACGCCCGGCTTCTATCTCCAGCCGGCGCTGTTCACGCAGACCACCAACGCCATGCGCATCTCGCGCGAGGAGGTTTTCGGCCCCGTCGCCAACGTCATCCGCGTCAAGGACTATGAGGAGGCGCTGGCCATCGCCAACGACACCGATTTCGGCCTGTCGGCCGGCATCTGCACCACCTCGCTCAAGCACGCGACGCATTTCCGGCGCAACAGCGAGGCCGGCATGGTGATGGTCAACCTCGCCACGGCGGGCGTCGACTACCACGTCCCCTTCGGCGGCCGGAAGGGTTCGAGCTACGGTCCACGCGAGCAGGGGGCCTATGCCAAGGAGATGTATACGACGGTGAAGACGGCCTACACGCTGGCGTGAGCGTGCGCTCCGTCCGAAGCGCAGCTGCCGCCCCGAAGGGCGGCAGCATCGTCACTTACCAGTAGTAGCGCCAGCGGCCCCCGCGCCAGACGCGGCGGCGCCAGCGGCGACGCGCCCTGCGGTTGCGGCGGTGCCAGGCGCGGTGCGCGCGCCATCGCGGGCCAGGCGGCATATGCGTGAATTCGGCGTCCGCCTGATCCAGCGCGGCGGCCGGAACCTCGACGGGGCCGGCGGCTGCGGCATCGGCCACAGGCGCCGATCGTGCGAAGGCCGCCCCGCCGGTAAGCGCCGCCGTGCCGCCGATCAGGGCCGCGATGAATGAACGTCTGTGCATCGGTCGTTCCTCCGTTTCGGCTCTTTGCGAGCAGGAAACAAACGAACGTCATGCGGGCCTGTTCCGGGCGACCGGATTACGGTTTCGTCATGTTCTGGCTGCAGCGCTCAATAAGGAAGCCCGACATAATTCTCCGCCAGCGCCGCCATCGCGTGGTCGGAGGAGACGAGGTAATCCAGCTCGGCCCGCTGCATGCGCTGCTCGAAGCCGCTCTTGTCGGGGAAATGGTGCATCAGCGAGGTCAGGTGCCAGGAGAAGCGCTCGGCTTTCCAGACACGCGCCAGCGCCTTGCTTGAATAGGCCTCGATGCCGGCATCCGAGCGCTCGACATAATGCTCGATCAGCGCTTCCGACAGGTAATGCACGTCGCCAGCGGCGAGGTTGAGGCCCTTGGCTCCGGTCGGCGGCACGATATGGGCGGCGTCGCCGGCGAGGAACAGCTTTCCGAAGCGCATCGGCTCGGCGACAAAGGAGCGTAAGGGCGCGATCGACTTTTCGATCGAGGGGCCGGTCACCAGCGCTTCCGCCGAGGCCGGATCAAGCCTGCGGCGAAGCTCGTCCCAGAAGCGCTCATCCGACCAGTCCTCGATTTTCTCGTCCAGCCCGCATTGCACATAGTAGCGGCTGCGCGTCAGCGAGCGCATCGAGCAGAGCGCAAAGCCGCGCTCCTCGCCGGCATAGATCAACTCGTCCGACACGGGCGGCACATCGGCGAGGATGCCGAGCCAGCCGAAGGGGTAGACCCGCTCAAAGAGGCGCAGCGCGCTCTCGGGGAGGCTGGCGCGCGAGACGCCGTGATAGCCGTCGCAGCCGGCGATGAAGTCGCAGTCGAGCCGCTTGCTCGCGCCATTCTCGGCATAGGTCACATAGGGCTTGGCGCTGCCGAATTCATGCAGAGCGACATCCTCGGCCTCGAACACGGTCTTTCCGCCTTGCGAGGCCCGCAGATCCATCAGGTCGCGCGTCATCTCGGTCTGGCCATAGACGGTGACGTGCTGGCCGCCGGTCAGCCTGTCGAGCGCCACGCGGTGGCGCTGGCCGCCGAAGAGCAATTCGAAGCCGTCATGGACCAGCCCCTCGGCATGCAGCCTCGCGCTCGCGCCGACCTTGTCGAGCAGCGCCACAGTGCCCTGCTCGAGCACGCCGGCCCGAATTCGCGCCAGCACATAGTCGCGGCTCTTGCGCTCGACGATGACGGTGTCGATGCCGGCGAGTTGGAGCAACTGGCCCAGCAGAAGCCCGGCGGGGCCCGATCCGATGATGGCGACCTGCGTTCGCACGCGATTCTCCCAAGCCTTGCAACAGCGGCGGCAAGCGCGGCCCGCTGCGCGACAATGCCAGCGCGAGGTCGCGCAAACAAGTTGTCATAGCAACTAATTATGAAAAAGGACTTGCTCGATGTCGGCGATGCTGTCGAGGCAGAGATCGCAATGGGGACCGAGCGTCGCGCGGTTTCCGGTTCCGGTCAGCACCGCGATCCGCAAGCCCGCGCACGCCGCGCGTCCCATCTCCATGTCGTGCCGGTTGTCGCCAATCACTGCGATGCGTTCGGGCGCAAGCCCGGTCGCCGCGCAGAACGCCAGCGCCATGCCGGGTCCGGGCTTGGCGCCATGGCCGGAATCGTAGCCGCAGGCGAAAGCCAGTGTTTCGCTGAGTCCGAAATGCGCGGCCGTCGCGATCACGGCCGCAGCGCTGTCGCTGGAGGCGATGCCGAGCTTGAGCCCACGCCCGTGCAGCCGCGCGAACAGGGCCGCGAGGTCGCAGACCGGAACCATGCGCGAAACCGCGCTCTGGAACAGCCGGTCGAGCCGTTGCGCCAGTTCGGCGTGCGGAACCTGGCTCCCGGCCGCGCGCCAGGCCTGCGCCAGCTCGTGCGTATTGCCGGCGGCCAGCAGCGAGTCGGCCTTCGCGTCGCCGCTGACCGGGTCGGCTCCCGCGAGGCGTAGCAGCTTCGCCGCCAACGCCGGATCGCCATCGGCCGCGAGCAGCCCGGCATCGCGGTTGATCGGCGGCCAGCTCGCCGCGTAGTCGAGCAGCGTCCCGTCCTTGTCGAAGAGCAGGCCCTCGATCGGAGGCAGGCCTGCGCTCCCGGAAACACTCATCCGACGGGAACGACGTCGACCGCGACGCCGACCTTCTGCGAGCCGGGGCCAACCAGCACGCCGTCGAGCGGCGAGACGTCGGCATAGTCGCGCCCGAAGGCGGTGACGATGTGGTCGTCGGCGACGATCAGATCGTTGGTCGGGTCGAGGCCGATCCAGCCCGTCTCGGGTCCGCACCAGAGCATCGCCCAGGCATGGCTGGCGTCCGCGCCCTCCAGCCGCTTCTGGCCCGGCGGCGGGATCGTGCGGATATAGCCGCTCACATAGGCGGCCGGCAGGCCAAGCCCGCGCAGGCCCGCGATCATGATATGCGCGAAATCCTGGCAGACGCCGTGGCGCTTGGCGAAGGCCTCGGCCAGCGGCGTCGAGACTTCCGTGGCGTCGGGGTCGTAGTCGAACTCGGCGCGGATCCGAGCCATCAGCTCGCAGGCGGCCTCCAGCACCGGCCGCAGCGGCGAAAAGCTCTTGCGCGCGTAAGTGACGACCTCGTCGACCTGCGGCGCGAGCCGGCTCGGGAAAAGCTGATGCGCGGGCGAAACCGGCGCGAGGCTGCCCGAGGCCAGCGCCAGCGCCGCGACCTCCTCCCAGTGCCGGGTCAGACCGGGATGGGGCGCGGGCGGCCGGTTGACCGCGATGCGCGCCTTCATCTCGACCTTGAGCTCGCGATGCGGCTTCGAGATGATGATCGTCGTCATGCGGTTGCCGAAGAAGCACTCACCGTCGATCCGCTCGGCCGGACGCGGCGAGATCAGGAGTTCGCTGCGATCGACGCGTTGTCCGCCATCGTTTCGCGGCAGCAGCCGCAGGATGCAGCGCGCAAGCGGGACCGAACGGCTGTAGCCATAGGTCGTGACGTGGCGCAGATCGTAGATCACGCGATGCCCGTCAGCCTCGAGCCTTCGGGCGCGCTGTTCTGGAGGAAGTAGCGCTCGGCCACCGCGCTGGAGAGCCCCATCAGCAACTGCTCGAACAAAAGGATGCCGCTGCGGTCGAGCCGGGCGGCTTCCGCGATCCTGCATTCGGCGGCGAGCTTCAGCGCCAGCCGGCGCGGCGCCTCCAGCATGCCGTCTTCGTTTAGCGAGGGCAGTGTCGCGATCTCGGCGTCGAGCCGGTCGATCTGGAAGGCGGCCGAGCGCGGATTGTAGGGGTCGAGCATGACGAGATCGAGCACCGGCTGGAGGCTGGCGCCGAGCAGATAGCGCGAGCGGTAGGTGATCTGCGAATCCGTCAGGTCGAGCAACGCGTCGAGCGCGTCGGCCGGCGCTGTCGATTCGGCGAAATGGCGGGCGAAGCGGCAGGTCGCGATGCCGCGCTCGATCCGACGCCCGATATCGAGGAAGCGCCAGCCCGGCCCGCGCACCATGTTTTCCTGTGAGAGGCCGGAGAAGGCGGCGAGCGATTTCAACGCCCGGTCGGCGATCTCATAGGCCTCGCCGGCGCTGGGCGGCTTGCTGCCGGTGCGGGTCAACTGATGCTGCAGGTCGCTGAACAGCCGCCAGGCGTCGATCGAAAGCCGCTCGCGAATGACCGAGGCCGTGCGCCGGGCTTCCAGCACATTCGCCGCCGCCGAGCCGTAATGTTCGAGATCGTGCAGCGCGGCCGAGGCCTGTCCCGTTGCTGCCTGAGCCTTGCCGCCGGGCGCCGCGCCCCAGGCCACCAGCAGATTGGCCAGCCGCTTCAGCGTGTCGGCGCGGCCCGGCGTCGCGCTGTCGACGTCGATCAGCCGGCCGAGCAAGGCGCGCACGAGGCGCAGAACAGCCTCGGTCCGTTCCAGATAGCGCCCGAGCCAGAACAGGTTGTCGGCGGCCCGGCTCGGCAATGTGCCGACGAGCCGGCGGATCGCGGTGCGCTCGGGTGTCGCCAGCAGCGTCGTCGGCTCGACCGGCGCGTCCGACGTCACCCAGACGTCAGAGGAGCGCACGCCGCTGCGCATGCTGACGGCGCGCGCATCGGGTTCGTCCGAGATGCGGCAGAAGCCGCCGGGCATCACCTTCCAGCCATCGGGCGTGGCGGCCGCGAAAACGCGCAGCGTCACCGGGCGCGGCTGCAGCCGGCCGTTCTGGAACACCGGCATGGTCGAGAGCCTGACGACCTCCTGCCCGACATAATCCATGCCGCGCGCCTCGATGCGGGCGCGAAGCGCGTCCCGCTCGGCCGCCGGCAATTCGCCGGCGAGCACCGGGCCGGTGTCGAGCCCGCCGCCGGCCGAACGGAAGGCCGGCGCGACGCTCATCTCGTCGAGCCGGTCGAGCACGGCGGCGCGCTCCTTGGGCTGGCCGCACCACCAGGTCGCGATCGCGGGCAGGATCATCTCCTCGCCGAGCAGCTTCCTGCCGATCGCGGGCAGGAAGCCCATCAGCGCCCGCGCCTCGACGACGCCGGAGCCGAGCCCGTTGGCGACATGGACATTGCCCTGCCGCACCGCCTGCACCAGCCCCGCCACGCCGAGTTGCGAATGCGCGTTCAGTTCGAGCGGGTCTGAAAAATCGCCGTCGATGCGCCGCCAGATCACGTCGGCGCGTTTGGGGCCGGCGATGGTGCGCACATGGATGCGCCCGTCGCGCATCATCAGGTCGCCGCCCTCGACCAGCAGGAAGCCGAGATAGCGCGCCAGATAGGTCTGCTCGAAATAGCTCTCGTTCAGCGGGCCGGGCGTCAGCAGGCAGATGCGCGGCTCGACGCGCTTCGAGCGGGAGACGAGCCCGGCGCGAAAGCCCTGGAAGAAGGCCGCCAGCCGCTCGATGTTCATGGTCCGGAACAGCTCTGGAAAGGCGCGCGCCTGGGCCAGCCGGTTCTCCAGCGCGTAGCCCGCGCCCGAAGGCGCCTGCGTCCGGTCGCCGAGCACCCACCAGCGCCCATCGGGCCCGCGGCCAAGATCGGCGGCGTAGAGCTGCAGGGAGCCGCCGCCGGGCGCGCCCTGCAGCGGGCGCAGATAGTCCGGGCTGCCGGTGACGATCGAGGCCGGCAGCAGGCCGTTGGCGATCATCTCGCCAGAGCCGTAAATGTCGTCGAGCAGGCCCGACAGCAATTGCGCCCGCTGGGCGACGCCGGCCGCGATCGTCTCCCATTCCGCGCCGGGGATGACAAGCGGCACATGAGAGAGCGGCCAAGCGCGCTCGCCGGCGAGCGGGTCGCGCGCATCGACGTCGCCATGGACGCGGTAGGAGACGCCCGTGTCGCGGACATGCCGGTCGGCGAGGCCGAAGCGCTGGCCGAGTTCGTCCTGCGACAGCGCGCTCCACTCCGCAAGGAACGGCTCCCAATGCGGGCGGATGGCGCCATCGGCGTCCATGAGTTCGTCATGCGCCCCGGCCAGCGGCCGGTAGCCGGACAACAGGGCGTTGCGCCGTTCCGTCTTCAGTCGTGTTGACGGGGAGCGGCCTTGCAGCGCCATTGGTCCAGATCAAACCCTCATCGGACGCCGCAGATCCAAGGTCATTGGAAAGTCCGGGCTGCGCTCTACCGGCGGAATCGCCAGCGCGCCGGGACTATGACCGATTGACTCGAAACGCGCGAGCCGTCGCGCCTCCGCCTCGTAGGAATTCACAGGCGGCGTCTCGTAATTGCGTCCGCCGGGATGCGCGACATGGTAGACGCAGCCGCCGAGCGAGCGCCCGACCCATGTGTCGACGATGTCGAAGGTCAGCGGGGCATGCACCGGAATCGTCGGATGCAGGCCGGACGCCGGCTGCCAGGCCTTGAACCGCACCCCGCCGATCGCCTCGCCCGCACGGCCGGCCTGCGTCATCGGGATGCGGCGGCCGTTGCAGGTGACGATGTGGCGGCCGGGCACGAGCCCTTTCGCCTTGACCTGCAGCCGCTCCACCGACGAATCGACGTAGCGCACGGTGCCGCCGATCGCGCCTTCCTCGCCCATGACGTGCCATGGCTCCAGCGCCTGCCGGATCTCGATCTCGACGCCGCCATGCTCGACCTTGCCGTAGAACGGGAAGCGGAACTCGCACTGCGCCTCGAACCAGACCGGGTCGAAAGCGTAGCCGGCGCGGTTGAGGTCGGCGAGCACGTCGCCGAAATCCTGCCAGACCATGTCGGGCAGCATGAAGCGGTCATGCAGCGCCGTGCCCCAGCGCACCAGCTCGCCTCCTTGAGGCTCGCGCCAGAACCACGCGACCAGCGCCCGGATCAGGAGCTGCTGCGCAAGGCTCATCCGGGCGTCCGGCGGCATCTCGAAGGAGCGGAACTCGATCAGCCCGAGCCGCCCTGTCGGCCCGTCGGGCGAATAGAGCTTGTCGATGCAGATCTCCGTGCGGTGCGTGTTGCCCGAGACGTCGACCAAGAGGTTGCGCAGCAGCCGGTCGATCCGCCAGAGCGGGATCGACGGCTCGCCGGGCTTCGGGATCATCGAGAGCGCGATCTCCAGCTCATAGAGCTGGTCGTGACGGGCCTCGTCGATGCGCGGGGCCTGAGAGGTCGGGCCGATGAACAGCCCCGAGAACAGGTATGACAGTGACGGATGCCGGTTCCAGTAGAGGATGATGCTCCTCAGCAGATCCGGCCGGCGCAGGAAGGGCGAATCGGGTGGAGTGACGCCGCCGAGCACGACATGGTTGCCGCCGCCGGTGCCGGTATGCCGGCCGTCGACCATGAATTTCTCGGCGCAGAGCCGCGACTGGCGCGCCTCCTCATAGACGCCGCGCGTGATCTCCACCGCCTCCCGCCAGTTCTTCGCCGGGTGGATGTTGACCTCGATCACGCCGGGATCGGGCGTCACCTTGATGTTGCTCAGGCGCGGATCATGCGGCGGCGAATAGCCTTCGATATGAACCGGCTGGCCGAGTTCGTGCGCGACCGCCTCGACGCTGGCGATCAGGTCCAGATAATCCTCCAGCTTCTCGACAGGAGGCAGGAAGACGCAGAGCACGTTGTCGCGCACCTCGAGGCTGAGCGCGGTACGGACATGCTCGCCGCCGATCTCCTGCTCGGTGCGGTCCTGCGCCTGTCCGTCCCCGGCCGTATCGACCGAACGCGACATCTGTCTTGGAGCGGGAGCGGCATCGAACGGAGCGGGATGGGCCGGAGGCGCGGCCTGCGAACCATCGACGGCGGCAGTCGGAGCGGGCGCTCCGGACGCCATCGGCAGCGGCCCGCGCGGCTCCATCGGGTCCTGCGGATGGATGTGCGGATACTCGTCCTTCGGCACCACGGGGAGCGAGCCGAGCGGCAGGCGGTAGCCGACCGGCGAATCGCCCGGCACCAGGAAGAGCTTGCCCCGGCGCAGCGTCCATTTCTCCGAGCGCCAGCGCCGGTCGCCGGCCTGAGACTGCCAGCGCTGCACCGGGATGACGTAGCCGCGCGGATTGCCCAGGCCCAGCTGGAAGACCTGCGCCATCCGCGCCCGTTCCTCGGGGTCGGCCAGACGCGGGTCGAGCGGATCGACATTGTCGGGAAGCTGCGCCTCCTTGAGGAGCCAGTGCCCTGTATCCTCATAGGCCGGCAGCACATACTCCGCGCCGAGCCCCAGCTTCTCCGACAGGCCCGCCGCCAGCGCTTCCGCGTCGCGGATCGAGGCGGCCTGCTCCAGCTCGCGGTCGCCGCCGGTCTTCGCGCCGGGCTCGCGCGCGATTAGCGCCGCATCGCGCCAGATCGGCTCGCCGTCGGCGCGCCAGTAGAGCGCGAAGGCCCAGCGCGGCAGGCTCTCGCCCGGATACCATTTGCCCTGGCCGTAATGCAGCATCCCGCCCGGCGCAAAGCGCTCGCGCAGGCGTCGGATCAGCTCGTCGGCCTTACTGCGCTTGGTCGGCCCGACGGCGGCGATGTTCCATTCCTCCCCGGTCTGGTCGTCGATCGAGACGAAGGTCGGCTCGCCGCCCATGGTCAGGCGGACGTCGCCGGCCTTAAGGTCCGCCTCGACCTGTTCGCCCAGCGCGTCGAGGCGCTGCCAGGATTCGTCTGAGAAGGGCAGGGTGATGCGCGGGACTTCGTGGACCCGGTCGACTTTCATCGAAAAATCGAAGGTCGTCTCGGCGAAGCTCGCGACGCCGGAAACCGGCGCGGCCGAGCGGTAATGCGGCGTCGCCGCCAGCGGCAGGTGCCCCTCGCCGGTGAGCAGCCCGGACGTCGGGTCGAGCCCGATCCAGCCTGCGCCGGGAATGTAGATCTCGGCCCAGGCATGCAGGTCGGTGAAGTCCTTGTCGGTGCCGCGCGGACCCTCCAGCGGATCGATATCGGCCTTCATCTGGATCAGGTAGCCCGAGACGAAGCGCGCCGCGAAACCCAGATGCCGCATGATCTGGACCAGCAGCCAGCTCGTGTCGCGGCAGGAGCCGGATTTGATGTCGAGCGTATGCTCGGGCTCCTGCACGCCTGCTTCCATGCGGATGCCATAGGCGATGCCCGCCGCAAGGCGCGCGTTCAGATCGACGATGAAGTTGACGGTGTTGACGGGCTCGCGCGGGATCGTCGCGAGATAGGCCGAAAGCAGTGGGCCGGCCGGCTCGGTGACGAGATAGGGCGCGAGTTCGGCGCGCAGTTCGTCCGGATAGGCGAAGGGGAAGATCTCGGCGTCGGTCTCGACGAAGAAGTCGAACGGATTGATGATCGAAAGCTCTGTGACGAGATCGACCTCGATCCGGAACTCCATCACCGGTTCCGGAAAGACATAGCGCGCCAGCCAGTTGCCGCTCGGGTCCTGCTGCCAGTTCACGAAATGCTCGGCCGGCGAGACCTTGAGCGAATAACTGTTGATCGCGGCGCGGCAATGCGGGGCCGGGCGCAGCCGGATGATCTGCGGGCCGAGCGTGACCGGCCGGTCGTATCTGTAATGGGTGACGTGGTTCAGCGCGGCGATGATGGCCAAGGCGGACCTGCTTGGATTGCGCGAGGCTTGAGCGCCAGGCACGGTCACGTTAGCGGCGCGGCCGAAGCGCGCAAAGCCGCAACTTGTGCAAGACGCCGCCGGCAAAGCGAGCCGCTGCCTAATAACTGGGCTATTGGCCGGCAAAACCGCGCCGCCGTTCGCAGGGCGTTTTGGCGCACCGCAAAAAACGTCTTACTCTTGGCTTAGCCAGATCGGGGTCGAGACCCCGCGCCGCTTACGGAGCCGATACGACCATGGACGCCATCGTAGACCGCGCCATCCGCCCGGAGGCCGCGCCGCAGCGCACGCCGGTGCCGCCCTTCGACCTCGTCATCTTCGGCGCCAGCGGCGACCTCGCTCTTCGCAAGCTCTTTCCGGCGCTGGCGCAGCGCAATCAGGAGGGCGTGCTGCCGCCCGAGAGCCGCATCCTCGCCATCGTCCGCAAGGACGAGGATGTCGAGGGTCTGCCGAAGCAGATCGCCGGGCGGCTGAAGGAGGAGGGCCTTGCCGCTGACCGGATCGAGGATTTCCTGCGCCGGCTGACCATGGTGCAGGCCGATGCGGTGAAGCCTGAAACGTTCAAGGCCCTCAAGACCGCGCTGGGCGACACCGACCGCGTCCGCTCCTTCTACCTGTCGACCCCGCCCGATCTCTTCATCCCGATCTGCCGGAATTTGGCCAAGGCCGAGATCCTGACGCCGACCTCCCGTGTCATCCTTGAGAAGCCGCTCGGGCGCGATCTCGCCTCCGCCCGCGAGATCAACGATGCGGTGGCGGCGATCCTGCCCGAGAGCCGCACCTACCGGATCGACCACTACCTCGGGAAGGAGACGGTTCAGAACCTGCTCGTGCTGCGCTTCGCCAACACGCTGTTCGAGCGCTCCTGGTCGAGCCGCGACATCGACAACGTCCAGATCACGGTGGCCGAGACGGTTGGGCTCGAGGCTCGCGCCGGCTATTACGACAAGGCCGGCCATATGCGCGACATGGTCCAGAACCACGTCATGCAACTGCTCTGCCTCTTCGCCATCGAGCCGCCCAACATGCTGGAGGCCGACGCGGTGCGCGACGAGAAGGTGCGCGTGCTCAAGGCGCTGCGGCCCATCGTCGGCCCCGACGTCCAGCGCCATACCGTGCGTGGGCAGTACGGGCCGGGCCAGAGCGACGGACAGCGCGTGCGCGGCTATGCCGAGGAACTCGGCCACGCCAGCAACACCGAGACCTTCGTGGCGATCCGCTGCGAACTCGACACCTGGCGCTGGGCCGGCGTGCCGATCTATCTGCGGACCGGCAAGCGCATGGCGCAGCGGTATTCCGAGATCGCCGTCACCTTCAAGCCGGTGCCGCATTCGATCTTTGGGCATGGCGGCGGCTGCGACCGGCTCGACGCCAACCGGCTGGTCATCCGGCTCCAGCCCAATGACGGCGTCCAGCTCCAGCTCATGATGAAGGTGCCGGGGTCGGGCAAGCTCAAGATCGTGCCGCGCCAGCTCGATTTGCGCTACGAGACCGCCTTCGACGTGCGCACGCCCGACGCCTATGAGCGGCTGCTGACCGACGTCATCCGCGGCGACCAGACCCTGTTCATGCGCCGCGACGAGGTCGAGCAGGCCTGGGCCTGGATCGACCCGATCATCGCCGGCTGGCAGGAGTATTCGCCGCAGCCGCATCGCTATGCCGCCGGCTCCTGGGGGCCGTCGCAGGCGATCGGTCTGATCGAACGCGACGGCCGGTCCTGGGCCGATCCGGATTTCGTCTGATGGCTGGCCACGAGCCCGCGGCAGGCGTGGTCGCCTGGCATCGCTTCGAGACGCTCGGCGACGCCTCCGAGGCGCTGGCGGAGGCCGTCGCGATCAGGCTCGCCAGGGTGATCGCGGAGCGCGGCGCGGCGCTGATCGCCGTTCCCGGCGGCACGACGCCGGCGCGCTTCCTCGCGGCGCTGGGCGGCCACGATCTGCCATGGGACAAGGTCACGCTGCTGCCGACCGACGAGCGCTTCGTTACGCCCGATCATCCTGCCTCCAACGAGCGCATGATCCGCGCCAGCTTTTCGCCGCTGCAGCAGGGCGGAGCGCATTTCCTGTCTTTCCACCGACCGGGCGAGGATCTGGAGAGCGCCGCCGGCGCGGTGTCGGCCGCCCTGGCCGCCCTGCCGCCGCTCGACATCCTCATCAGCGGCATGGGCGCGGACGGTCACATCGCCTCGCTGTTTCCGGGCGATGAAGCCGCGCTGGGCGTAACGGCCACGCAGCACGCCGTCGCGGCCCGCCCGTCCGGCCTGCCGGAACGGATTTCGCTCTCGCCGGCCCGCCTCTCCACGGCAGGCTGGGCCGCCCTGCTGGTCGCAGGCCCGGAGAAGCAGCAGATGCTGGCCGGCGCACAGGCCCTGCCGGCCGCCTTTCCCGTCGGCCTGCTCCTCGCCCGCCCGCAGGGGCTCGACGTCTACTGGGCCAAGGTCTAAGCCGTCTCGGTCCGTTCAGTTGATTTGAAGAGTTCCGCCATGGATGAAGCTGCCGCCATCGCCCGCCTTCAGGCCTGCGGAATTGTGCCCGTGGTGGTGATCGAGGACGCCCATCTCGCCGCGCCGCTCGCCCGCGCGCTGCTGGCCGGCGGCATCGATGTGATCGAGGTCACCCTGCGCCGCCCGGCCGCGCTCGCCGCGCTCGAGACGATCGCGCGCGAGGTTCCCGGCATCCTCCCCGTCGCCGGCACGGTGGTGACGCCGGCGCAGGTCGTCGACGTCAAGGAAGCCGGTGCGCAGGCCGTGGTCAGCCCCGGTTTCAGCGAGTCGGTCGACGATGCGATGCGCGCCGCCGGCCTGCCCTGGCTGCCGGGCGTCGCGACGGCGTCCGACTGCATGCGCGCGGTCGCGGCCGGCCGCCTGACCTGCAAGTTCTTCCCGGCCGAACAGGCCGGCGGCACGGCGACGCTGAAGGCATTGTCCGGCCCGTTTCCGCAGATGCGCTTCTGCCCCACCGGCGGCGTCGGCCTCGCCAATCTCGGCGATTATCTCGCGCTGAAGCAGGTCATCTGCGTCGGCGGCTCATGGCTCGTGCCGGCGGACGCCATCGCCAACCGCGACTGGGCGCGGGTGACGCTGCTGGCGAAGGAAGCGCGGGAGACGGTCGCGGCGCTGAGGGGATGACGCATGTCATCCCGTGCGCGCTGCAGCACAACGTGCTGCGGCGCAGACACGGGACCGCGTGACGAGAAAGCCGCTTTCGACGCGCTATGCCAATACGCTTCGTCCTGACAACGGTCGCGCATCTGCGTAGCAGCATTGCATGCTGCAGCGCGTGCGGGATGACAGGGCTGAACCTCACTTCCGGCAGGCGAAAGGCAAAAACGTGCTCGCCATGCCCTCGTTCATCGCGATCACGACGAGGATATTGGCGAGGTCGAGCTCTTCTTTCGAACGCGGGCAGACATCGCCCGGCGTCAGGCAGCCCGAGGCGAGGAAGGCTTCGTGGCGCGAGATGAACTCCGGGCTCAATCCCGTCCGGCCGCGCTTCGCCAGCGCCTGCGTCCAGGCCTTGCCGTAGCGCTCGCATTTGACCGCCGGCCAGCTTTCGGCGCGGCTGACCTGCGCGGCCGCCGGCGCAAGCCCGGCGAGCAGCACGATGCCGAGCGAGGCGATGCGAAGCGCCGCCATCACGCCAGCCGCTCCACCACCAGATCGGCGATGGCGAGCGAACTCGTCAGTCCCGGGCTCTCGATGCCGAGCAGGTTGACCAGCCCCGCCACGCCGTGGACCGCCGGCCCGTCGATGCGGAAATCCGGCATCGGCTCGCTTGCTGAATGCAGCTTCGGGCGGATGCCGGCATAATCGGCGACCAGTGCGTTATCGGGCAGGGCCGGCCAGTAGGTCCGGATCGCGGCGTAGAATTTCTCCGCTCGCACCGGATCGACGATCAGGTCCTGATCGTGCTCGACCCATTCGACATCGGGCCCGAACTTCACCCGCCCGGCCATGTCGATGGTGGCGTGGATGCCGAGGCCCGCCGCCTCCGGGATCGGATAGACCAGATGCGAAAAGGGCTGCTTGCCCAGCAATGAGAAGTAGTTGCCCTTGGCGTAATGCTGGACCGGCACATGCTCCGGCGGGAAGCCTGCGAGCTTGCCGAGCAGGCGCGGCGCGCCATGGCCGGCCGCATTGACGATCGTCGTCACCGTGTAGGTCGCGGGATCTTCGCCGCCGAAATCGACGCTGAACCCGTCGCCCTCGCGCCGCCAGTCGGCGATCGGCGTGTTGAGCGCCAGCGAGCCGCCGGCAGTCTCGCATTCGCCGAGCAGCGACAGCATCAGCGCATGGCTGTCGACGACGCCGGTGTCGGGCGAGAGCAGCGCGATCTCGCATCTCAGCTCAGGTTCCATCGCCCTGGCCTCGGTGGCGTCGATCCAGCGCAGGCTGTCGACGCCCGATGCCGTGGCGCGCGCCAGAATCGTCTCCAGCACCGGCCGCTGGCTCGCGTAGGTGGCGACGATCAGCTTGCCGCAGGCCTTGTGCGGCAGTCCGCGCTCGCGGAGATAGGCGTAGAGGAGCTTGCGGCCCTCGACGCAGACCCGCGCCTTGAGCGAGCCCGGCGGATAATAGATGCCGGCATGGATGACCTCGCTGTTGCGCGCCGAGGTCTGCGTGCCGATGCCCTCGGCCGCTTCGGCGATTACGACCTCGCGGCCGGCCAGCGCCAGCGCGCGGGCCGTCGCCAGGCCGACGACGCCGGCCCCGATGACGAGGCAGTCGATATCGCTCACGTCCTTCTCCCCTCGGGGGAGAAGGTGGCAGCGCGAAGCGCTGACGGATGAGGGCCGTGCCGACGCACAACCTTCACTTCGATCCCGCTCACCCGGTCTTCCCTCATCCGTCTCGGCTTCGCCGAGCCACCTTCTCCCCCGAGGGGAGAAGGAAGGCGCGTGCGGTCACCATCCTCAGGCGTGCCTGGGCATCGCCATTTCGACGAGGCTGGCCCAATAGGTCACGCCGACCGGGATCGCCGCGTCGTTGAACTCGTAGGCGGGGTGGTGGACGCCGGCCGAGTCGCCGTTGCCCATCATGATGTAGGCGCCGGGCCGCTCCTCCAGCATGAAGGAGAAATCCTCCGAGCCCATGGTCGGGGGCACGTCGGTGTCGATCGCGTCCTTGCTGAAGGCGCTGCGCACCGCGCTGGTGACGAAGTCGGTCTGGCCGGCATGGTTGAAGGTCACCGGATAGCCGCGCTCATAGTCGATATCCGCCGTCAGGTTGAAGGCCAGCGCCGTGCCGGTGACGATCTCGCGGAAGCGCTTCTCGGCGAGGTCGCGCATTTCAGGCGACAGCGTTCGAACCGTGCCCTTGATCTCGACATGCTGGGGAATGACGTTGAAGGCCTCGCCGGCCTTGAACGCCGTCACCGAGACGACGACGGAATCGAGCGGATCGGCGTTGCGCGAGGAGATCGTCTGCAGCGAGGTCACCATCTGGCAGGCGGCGACCAGCGGGTCGATCGTCTCATGCGGCTTGGCGGCGTGGCCGCCGCGGCCTTCCAGCTTGAGCAGGAAGCGGTCGGCGGCCGCCATGATCGCGCCCTTGCGGATGGCGAACTGGCCGACGGGCAAGCCCGGCATGTTGTGCAGGCCGTAGACCTCCTGCACGCCGAAGCGCTCCATCAGCCCGTCCTGGCACATTTCGCGCCCGCCCGCGCCGCCCTCTTCGGCCGGCTGGAAGATCATGATCGCGGTGCCGTCGAAATCGCGCGTTTCGGCGAGATACTTCGCCGCGCCGAGCAGCATGGCGGTGTGGCCGTCATGGCCGCAGGCGTGCATCTTGCCCGGAACCGAGGAGCGGTGCTCCAGATTGGTTTCCTCATGGATCGGCAGCGCGTCCATGTCGGCGCGCAGGCCGATCACCTTTCCGGAACCCGCGCCCTTGCCCTTGATCACGCCCACGACGCCGGTGCGGCCGATGCCCGTGACGACCTCGTCGACGCCCCATTCCCGCAGCTTGTCGGCGACGATGCCGGCCGTGCGCTGCACGTCGAACATCAGTTCGGGATGCTTGTGGAAGTCGCGGCGGATCGCGGTGATCTCAGGGCTGAGCGCGGCGATGAGGTCGGATTTGGGCATATGATCCTCTGGCGAAAACAGGCGCGGCGGGCTTGGGCCGCGAGGCGCGCAAGCTAGCGGCGGCGCAAGGCGATGTCCAAGGCGAATGCGTCGCGCGCGCCCCGCTCGGACGGCATGGCCGGTGAGATCAATGCGCCGATCAGAAAATGCCTCCGGGAGGAAGCGCTGCCGGAAATGGAGGCAGGGGTGGATTGAAACCCTTGGTGACCCGCCCGCGAAATTCTCCCAGGCGCGGCGAGCCGCCGATCGACGCTGGAAACTGAAAATCCCGGATCGAGCAGATCGGGAAATCGCGCCAGCGGCCGCTCGTTCCACGCGCCTCGCCGCCAGCCTGGAAGGTTCCCAGGATTCCAAGATAAGCGCCCTTGCCGGCAAAGTCGTCGGCGCTGAGCTTTGCGTAGGCTCTGAACTTCTGTCGCAATCCGCGCGCCGCCGAACGTCCGCCTCCGACCGTTCCGAAAAGGGTGCTGCCGCTGATGAAGGCGCCGCCGCCTTCACCCTTGAAGGTGTAGTCCTTCTTCATCACGCCGTCGTCGATTGTGAAATTCATCACGATGCGTGCGATACTGATCGGGGTTCCGAAGGTCTGCATGACGAAGCCGATGACCTGAAGCGTAAAGTCCTTTAGCGCAGGCGCTTTGGGTGTGATGTCGATCACGATGGGTTCGATTTTCGGCGGAATCCGCCCGGTCAGGGTTGCGCTGACGCCGACATAGCGGTCCCGGGCGTTCTCGAAGATCTTTCGATCTTGCGGCGAGGTTTCCCCCAACGCGATGATCTTGAAGTGCTTTGGAATGCCCCACAGGCGGGCTTCAAGGAATGTCCGCACACTTTCTGCGCGGCGCTTCGAAAGAATTTCGTTGTACGCGTCCGTCCCGGTCTGACTGGCGCTCCCGACGAGATGAAACAACCACGTTTCGCGTTTCGACATGAAGATCGTGTGGAGGATGTCGAACGCCAGCGCCTCCAGTATCGTCCTGTGCTCGGCGGTCAGTTCAGCGCTGTCCACGCCGAAATTGTCGAGTACGAAACTCGTCGCGGAACCACCAGCCATAGCGGTCTCCCGATGCGCCTGCGCGCTCACGATATCGTTTTCTGACTGAGTCTATCACGGAATACGGGTCGCGACGAGGCTGGGGCCTGGTCGCGTTGCGAGAAGCCGGCTGAGGCAGTCAAACGGAGAACTGCGCGCGCGCGTTCAACGATCGTATCTGGAAGATAGTCCCGACCGAAACGGCGTAGTGCGAATGTCTTGTCGGCCGGTCAGTCGGTTAGAAGATCGGCCTTGCGCCATGATTTGGCCTTGCGTTGTGAATAGATCGCCAGATCAGCGCTTGGCCAGACCAGAATTGGTGGCCTGAGCTTTCCCCTCCTCCCATCTCATGTCTGGATTGTAATGCGTCTCCTGATGACGGCCGCTTTTATTGCGGCCAGCGTACCCGCCGTTGCGGCCGATCCTGCCGTCGCCAAAATTTCCTTCCAGCCGCAGGTCAAGGGCACCGCCTGTCTCAAGCGCGAGACGCTGGCCATGATCGACCAACTTGTCGCAAAGATCGGCCCGATCCAGATCACCTCGACCTGCGGCGGCCGCCACGCCCGCCGCTCGCAGCATTACAGCGGCAAGGCGATCGATTTCAGGCCGCTGACGACCTCGGCCCGCAATGCGGCCGCCGCCGCCCGGTCGCTGGACAGCGTCGGCGGCGTCGGCACCTATTCCAACGGCCTCGTCCATGCCGATGTCGGCGAGCGGGAGGCGTCCTGGCATGGGCACAGGCGGGCGAAGCGGCGCTACGCGCAGGCGCGCTGAGACGCGACTCCCTTCTCCCCTCGGGGGGAGAAGGTGGCAGCGCGCAGCGCTGACGGATGAGGGCCGTGCCGATGCGCAACCTTCGCCTCGATCCCGCTCACCCTGCCTTCCCTCATCCGACCCGGCTTCGCCGGGCCACCTTCTCCCCCGAGGGGAGAAGGGACGCACCCTCTCCGTTATGGTCGGGCTTGTCCCGACCATCCACGTCTTGACCATGTCGCAGCAGGACATGGTCGCCGGACATCTCGCCCGCCCTCAGCGCCGCAAGACGTGGATGGTTGCCACAAGGGCGACCATGACGGGGAAGGGGTTGACTAAGCGAGCGACTGATTGCGAGCCGTTGCGGACATTTTGGAGATTGGCTTGAAGCTTCCGAAACCAAATCGGTCCATTGTCCCGTCAGTTGGATATATGTGTTCTGCCACCGAAAAACGGACGGGGCTAATGGATTTATTCTGGCGCTTGTTGAATCCGCTTCTACCTTGGGGTTTGCAGCGTAGGTCCGACGATAGGACCCCCCGAAATGAAGAGCCCGACATACACATCGTGGAGGGAGAGCGGCATTTGAGTGGCGCGGAGTTATTCAAAAAGGTGAGGCTCGAAAATGATGCCGAGTCTGCTAGGGAAGTGATCGAATTCCAACGCCGGATTGGAGAAAAATCCTCGGGATAGTAAGCTGAAGGTCCGGCTCCCGACCCATAGCGGTCATGACCGAAAACCGCAGCCCCCCTCACACCCCAAACTCCGCCCGCCACGCCGCCACATCCTCCAGCGCCACGTTCGAGCCGCAGAGCACCAGCCCGACCCGCTCGCCCGGCTTGAACATCTCTTTCCGCGCCATCGCCGCCGCGACCACACAAGCCGCCGCCGGCTCCAGCAGCACGCGGCCGTTCTGCAGCACCCAGACGAGTTCGCGCACGGCCTCGGCGTCCGGCACGACGATGATGTCCTCGAGGAACTCCCGCGCGGCGGCAAGCGTGCGTTCCGTGGCGAAGGGCGCGCCCAGCGTGCGCGCGATCGAGGTCGGGCGGATGGCGACCGGCTTTCCCTCCGCCAGCGCCTGCGTCATCGTGGTCGCGCCTTGCGTCTCGACGCCATGAATGCGCACCGCCGGGTCGAGCCCCTTCAGCGCGGCGCAGACGCCCGCCGAAAAGCCGCCGCCGCCGATCGAGACGAAGACATGGTCGAGCCGCCCGCTGGCGTCGGCCGCCATTTCGAGGCCGAGCGTGCCGTGGCCGGCGATGATCGCCGGGTCGTCATAGGAATGGACATTGGTCATGCCTCTGGCGGCATAGGCGTCGGCCCTGGCGAAGGCTTCGATCGAATCCTCGCAGAGCTCGACCTCGCCGCCGAGGCTCTTGGTCAGGTCGATGTTGAACGGCGCGGCGTTCTTCGGCATCAGCACCAGCGCGCGCGTCCCCATCGCCCTGGCGACCAGCGAGACCGCGATGGCGTGGTTGCCGCCCGAGACGGTGACGACGCCGCGCGCCAGCTCCGCCTCGCTCAGGCGCATCAGCTTGTTGAAGCAGCCGCGCACCTTGAAGGAGCCGGCGAGCTGCAGCGCCTCGACCTTGACCATGGTCTCGACGCCGAGCCGGGCCGACAGTCCGGCGCTGTGCCAGGTCGGCGTCCGCCTGACCTTGCCGGAGATGCGGGTGGCTGCGGCCTGGATGTCGGCGAGGGTCACGTCGAACGTCATGGCGGCAGGCTTTCCGGTTGGCTCGGGCTGGTTATAGGCGCTCGATCCGTGCAGGTCAGCGCGCGCCGCGCATCCCCGTCAAGCGCCGCCGGGATTGACCGGGCCGGCGCAGGGGCTAGCGTGCGGCACGAAACCTGCCTTCAGTTTGAGCTTTGGAGAAATGCCGTCGTGAACCTGTCGCCCAAGGAGATGCTCGCCAGACTGGTGTCGTTCAATACGGAATCGCAGCGCAGCAATCTCGACCTGATCCATTTCTGCCGGGACTATCTCGCCAGCCACGGCGTCGAAAGCACGCTGGCGCCAAGCGAGGACGGGCAGAAGAGCAACCTCTTCGCCACGATCGGCCCGAGCGTCGATGGCGGCGTCGTGCTGTCGGGCCATACCGACGTGGTCCCGGTCGCGGGGCAGGACTGGTCGTCCGATCCCTGGACGCTGACCGAGCGCGACGGCAAGCTCTACGGCCGCGGAACCTGCGACATGAAAGGGTTCGACGCCATCGCGCTGGCGCTCGTGCCGGAGATGCTGAAGGCGCCGCTGAAGCGCCCGATCCATATCGCGCTCTCTTATGACGAGGAGGTCGGCTGCCTCGGCGCGCGCATCCTCGCCAAGGCGATGACGGCTGCCGGCGTGAAGCCGTCTGCCGTGATCGTCGGCGAGCCCTCGATGATGCAGGTCGTCACCGGCCACAAGGGCGGCACGCGCATGAAGACGACCGTGCGCGGCCATGCGGTGCATTCGAGCCGCGTCGATGTCGGCGTGCCCGCCGTGATGATCGCGGGCGAGCTGATCGCCTGGCACAATCAGGTGATGGCGGAGAACAAGGCCCGGGCCAAACCCGACAACCCGTTCGAGCCGCCTTACACGACGCTGCATGTCGGCGTCGTCGAGGGTGGCACGGCGGTCAACATCACCGCCGAGAACTGCTGGTTCAGCCATGAGGTCCGCGTCATTCCCGGCGAGGAGGACGCCGATTATGTCGGCCGCTACCGCGCCCGCATCGCCGAACTGGAGGCGCAGATGAAGGCGATCGCGCCCGCCAGCGGCATCGAGATGGAGGTGACGTCGTTCACCCCGCCGCTCGGTCCGGAGGTCAACGGCGAGGCCGAGGCGCTCTCGCGCCGCCTGACCGGAGACAATGGCAGCCATGTCGTCGCCTATGGCACCGAGGGCGGCCTGTTCCAGGGCGAGGGCTGGTCGACCGTGGTCTGCGGTCCCGGCGACATCGCCCAGGCGCATCAGCCCGACGAATTCATCACGGTGGCGCAGCTCGATGCCGGCGCGACGTTCGTGCGCGGCGTCATCGCGGAGCTGTCGCGCTGATCGGCCGCCGGTCCAAAAGTTCGATCTGGAACGAAATCGCGTGAGCGGGGCTGGACGCCGCGGCGCTTGCCTCTCTACTCTGCCGCCTTCTCCGGTTGTCCGCGCAACGACGTCAGGACAACCGGAAGCCGCTCCCGGGAGGAGTGGGACGCCATCATGGGAGCTGTCGATCATGTCGTTCAAGATGAACTGCCTCGCCGCCGTCGCCAGCCTCGCGCTGGTCTGCGGCTCCGCACAGGCGCAGACCCTGCGCTACGCCAATCAGGGCGAGCTGAAATCGCTCGATCCCTACACCGTCAACGAGACCACGACCCACGCCCATCTCGGCCACCCCTATGAGGGGCTGATCCGGCGCGGCAAGAACCTCGAGATCCTGCCCGGCCTCGCCGAGAAATGGGACATCTCCGAGGACGGCAAGACCTGGCGATTCACGCTGCGAAAGGGCGTCAAGTTCCACGGCGGCGAGGATTTCACCGCCGACGACGTGGTCTTCTCGGCCGACCGCGCCCGCGCGCCCGGCTCCAACGTCCAGACCCGCGTCGCCAAGGACACGAAGGTCGTCAGGATCGACGACTATACCGTCGAGTTCCAGCTCTCCTCGCCCAATCCCATCCTGCATTCGCAGTGGGACACCTGGTACATCATGTCGAAGAAATGGGCCGAGGCGAACAACTCGACTCAGCCCACGCCCGCCAGCGCGACGACACCGACCTTCGCCGCGCTCAACGCCAACGGCACGGGCGCCTTCAAGGTCGAGAGCCATCAACCTGGCGTCAAGACCGTGTTCAAGGTCAACGAGAACTGGTGGAACAAGACGGTCGAGCACAATCTCAAGGAGATCGTCTTCACGCCGATTGCGTCTGACGCCACCCGCGTCGCCGCGCTGCTGTCGGGCGAGGTCGATGTCATCGAGCCGGTTCCGGTACAGGACATCCAGCGCGTCAACGGCGCCGGCAACGTCCAGGTGCTGACCGGCCCGGAACTTCGCACGATCTTCCTCGGCATGGATCAGGTCCGCGACGAACTGCTGGAATCCAGCGTCAAGGGCAAGAACCCGTTCAAGGACATCAAGGTCCGCCAGGCCTTCTACCAGGCGATCGACGTCGAGACGATCAAGACCCGCGTCATGCGCGGCCTTGCGACGCCCTCAGCCCTGATGATCGCGCCCGAACTCTTCCCGCATGCCGGCTTCGCCCGCGCCAGGTTCGACGCGACCGCGGCCAAGAAGCTGCTCACCGACGCCGCCTATCCCGACGGCTTCTCCATCGGCATGGACTGCCCCAACGACCGATATGTGAATGACGGGCAGATCTGCCAGGCGGTCGTCGGCATGCTGGCGCGCATTGGCGTTAAGGTGAACCTCAACGCCCAGCCCAAAGGCCAGTATTTCGCCAAGGTGCTGAAGCCCGGCGGCTACAACACCTCCTTCTACCTGCTCGGATGGACGCCCGGCACCAGCGACTCCCATAACGTGCTTCACGACATCATGGGTTGCCGCGACAATCCGGCCTCGGCGCGCGGCGAGGCCAACCTCGGCGGATACTGCAACAAGAAGCTCGACGCGCTGACCGACAAGATCATCGTCGAATCTGACAAGGCCAAGCGCGACGCCATGATCAAGGAAGCCTTCCAGCTTGGCATCGACGATTTCGGCTATATTCCGCTGCATCAGCAGGCGCTGGCCTGGGGCGTCTCGAAGAAAGTCAAGCTGACGCAGCGCGCCGACAACGCGGTTCACTTCCAGTACGCGATCAAGGAGTGAGCGGGCTGTAGGCAGTCCCTTTGCCACACGCGACCGTCATCCCGGACAAGCTGCGTAGCAGCGCCGATCCGGGATCCATCATAGAGCACCGACTGAACTCTATGATGGATCCCGGAGCTCCGCTTCGCTGCGTCCGGGATGACGGCGTGGTTCGGTTGCAAACCGCCAAACCGTAGCAACCCAGGGCGTTCATGTTCGCTTTCATCCTGCGCCGTCTGTTCCAGTCGCTCATCGTCATGCTGAGCGTGGCGCTGATCGCATTCGCGATGTTCCGTTTCGTCGGCGATCCGGTGAACCAGATCGTCTCGCTCGACACGCCGCAATCGGAGGTCGCCGAGATCAGGCGCTCGCTCGGGCTGGACGATCCCTTCCTCGTCCAGTTCGGCCGCTACATCTACAATGCGGCCCGGCTCGAATTCGGCGTGTCCTATCAATTCCGCCTGCCGGTGATCTCGCTGCTCGGAGAGCGCGCGCCGGCCACGCTGGAACTCGCCTTCATGTCGGCGCTGTTCTCGCTGGCGGTCGGCATCCCGATGGGCGTCTACACGGCGCTGAAGCGCGAGAGCTGGCTCGCCAAGGTCTTCCAGGCGGTCTCGCTGATCGGCATCAGCCTGCCGACCTTCCTGATCGGCATCCTGCTGATCTACCTGTTTTCGGTGACGCTTGGCGTGCTGCCCTCCTTCGGCCGCGGCGAGGTCGTCCAGCTCGGCTCGTGGTGGACGACCGGGCTCCTGACGGTCTCGGGCCTCAAGGCGCTGGTGCTGCCCTCGATCACGCTCGGCCTCTTCCAGATGACGCTGATCATGCGGCTGGTGCGGGCCGAGATGCTGGAGGTGCTGCGCGCCGACTATATCAAATTCGCCCGCGCGCGTGGCCTGAAGACACGCGCCGTCCATTTCGGCCATGCGCTGAAGAACACGCTGGTGCCGGTCATCACCATCGCCGGCCTGCAGCTCGGCTCGATCATCGCCTTCGCCATCATCACCGAGACGGTGTTCCAGTGGCCCGGCATGGGCCAGCTCTTCCTGCGCTCGGTCCAGAACGTCGATATCCCGATCATGGCGGCCTATCTGATGCTGATTTCCTTCCTGTTCGTCACGATCAACCTCGCCGTCGACCTGCTCTACGCGGCGGTCGATCCGCGCCTGCGCGCCACCGTCGGCGCGCATTGAGCGGGGAGGGCGAGACATGACGATCAGCTCCGATGCCGAGAAGGCCCCCTCCCGCTGGGCCCGCATCCGCGACAGCGACATCCTGGCGAGCTTCCTGAAATCCAGGGTGACGATGGCCGCCGCCTTCGTCGTGCTGGCGCTCTTCATCGGCGCGGCCTTCTCGCCCTGGCTCGCCCCGACCAACCCGTTCGACCCCGCCACCGTCTTCCTGGCGGATTCGATGATACCGCCGGCCTGGCAGGATGGCGGCGATCCGCGCTTCATCCTCGGCACCGACGATCAGGGCCGCGACCTCTATTCCGCGATCCTCTACGGCATGCGCGTCTCGCTCGTCGTCGGCGGGCTCGGCGTCGCGCTGGCGGCCTCGATCGGCATCACGCTCGGCCTGCTCGCGGGCTATCTCGGCGGCCGCGTCGACGCGATCATCATGCGCGTCGCCGACGTCCAGCTGACCTTCCCGGCGATCCTGATCGCGCTTCTGATCGACGGCGTCGTGCGCGGCCTGTTCAAGAACGCCTCGCGCGAGGACACCGCGATCTACGTGCTTGTGATCTCGATCGGCCTGTCCTTCTGGGTGCAGTATGCCCGCACCATCCGCGGCTCGACGCTGGTCGAGCGCAACAAGGACTATGTCATGGCCGCCCGCCTCGTCGGCCTGCCGGCGCCGCTGATCATGCTGCGCCATGTCCTGCCCAATGTCATCGGGCCGGTGCTGGTCATCCTGACGATCAACCTCGGGCTCGCCGTCATCACCGAGGCGACATTGTCTTTCCTCGGCGTCGGCCTGCCGGCAACGCAACCCTCGCTCGGCACGCTGATCTCGATCGGCAACCGCTATCTGTTCTCGGGCGACTGGTGGATCGTCGCCTTCCCCGGCATCACGCTGGCGGCGCTCGTGCTGGCGGTGAATCTGCTCGGCGACTGGCTACGCGATGCACTGAATCCAAGGTTGAGATGAGTGGCGAGAAATTGTGCATCTGCCCGTTTCGCCATGCGCTTTGCGCGCATTAGACCCGTGACTCGCGCGCACTCTTTCCCTAGCATCTGTCGCTTCGCCGGCCCCGTCGCGGGCCGCTCCCGGGAGGCATGATCTCATGAAACCGCGTTTTCTCACCCTTGCCGTCGCCCTGCTCGGCGCGTCGGTCCTCGCCCTGAGCGCCGCCGATGCGCGCCCGCTGAAATGGGCCCGCTCGGGCGACGCCCTGACGCTCGATCCCCATGGCCAGAACGAGGGCCCGACCACGGCGCTGAACCAGCACATCTATGAGGGCCTGACCGAGCGCGACCACACCGGCAAGCTCTTCCCGCTGCTGGCGACCTCCTGGCGCGTCCTGCCGAATGACCCGACCACATGGGAGTTCAAGCTCCAGTCGGGCATCAAATTCCATGACGGCGCAGCCTTCACAGCCGATGACGTGGTGTTCTCCTATGAGCGCGCCATGCAGCCGACCTCGGATTTCAAGGGCTACCTGTCCTCGGTCGAGAAGGTCTCGAAGGTCGATGACCTGACGGTCCACATCAAGACCAAGGGTCCCAACCCGCTGCTGGTCAACAACACCGAATCGATCCGCATCCTGAGCAAGGCCTGGGCGGAGAAGAACAACGCCGTGAAGGCGCAGGACTTCAAGAACAAGGAAGAGAATTTCGCCGTCCGTAACGCCAACGGCACCGGGCCCTTCATCCTGGTCTCGCGCGAGACCGACGTTAAGACGGTGATGAAGCGCAACGACGCCTACTGGAACAAGGCCAAGGCGCCGCTCGAGATCACCGAACTCACCTTCGTGCCGATCAAGCAGGACGCCACCCGGGTCGCGGCGCTGCTCTCGGGCGAGGTCGATTTCGTCCAGGACGTGCCGGTGCAGGACATCGCCCGGCTCAAGAGCCAGCCCAAGCTGCGCGTCACCTCAGGCGCGGAAAACCGCACCATCTTCTTCGGGATGGATGTCGCCTCGGCCGACCTCAAGGGCGACGACGTGCAGGGCAAGAACCCCTTCGCCGACAAGCGAGTCCGTCAGGCTCTCAACATGGCGATCAACCGCCCGGCCATCCAGCGCGTCGTGATGCGCGGCGAGTCGGTGCCGACCGGCGTCATCATGCCGCCCTTCGTCAATGGCTGGACCAAGGAGCTCGACGCCGCGCCCGCGCCCGACGTCGCCAAGGCCAAGGCGCTGCTGGCGGAAGCCGGCTATCCGAACGGTTTCTCGACCACGCTGCACTGCCCCAATGACCGCTATGTCAACGACGAGGGCATCTGCCAGGCGGCGGTCGGCATGTTCGGCCAGATCGGAGTCAAGGTGAGCCTGGTCTCGCAGTCCAAGTCGATCCACTTCACGCTGATCCAGAAGAACCCGCCCGAGACCGAGTTCTACCTCCTCGGCTGGGGCGTGCCGACCTATGACAGCGACTACATCTTCTCCTTCCTCTACCACTCCCGCACCGGCTCGCGCGGCAGTTGGAACGCGACGAAATACGCCAACGCCGAGGTCGATACGATGATCCAGTCGCTCTCGCAGGAGGTCGATATCGCCAAGCGCGACGCGACGATCGCGAAAATCTGGGCCAGGCTGAAGGAGGAGACGATCTACCTGCCGATCCACCATCAGGCGCTGAGCTACGCGATGAGCACCACGCTCGACATCCCCGTCGACGTGGCGAACTCGCCCAAGCTCAAGATGGTGAGCTTCAAGGGCTCGTAGTCTCGAGCGCCCTGACGCGTGAACCTCCGCCGTCATCCCGTACAAGCCGCGAAGCGGCGCCGATCCGGGATCCATCATGAGGCGCCGAGCCGCTCGATGATGGATCCCGGATCTCCGCTTCGCTACGTCCGGGATGACGGCATGTGTAATGTACCGACTGGCAATCTGACTTTGCCGATGAATGAAAAGGGCTGAGCGATGCTCGCCTATATCCTGCGCTCGCTGATGCAGGGGCTGGTGGTGATGCTCGCCGTCGCCTTCATCGCCTTCTCGATGTTCCGCTTCGTCGGCGACCCTGTCGTCAACATGCTGGGTCAGGAGGCGACGCTGCAGGACCGTGCTGAACTGACCGAGCGGCTCGGCCTCAACGACCCGGTGCCGCTGCAGTTCGCGCGCTTCGTCGCCGACGCGGCGCAGGGCGATTTCGGCATCTCATACCGGCAGGGTCGCAAGGTCTCGTCGCTGATCCTCGAAAAGCTGCCGGCCACGGTCGAGCTCGCCGTGCTGTCGGCAATCTTCGCCTTTGTCGTCGGCATCGCGCTCGGGGTCTACGCTGCGATCAGGCGCGACGGCTGGATCGCCAATCTCGTCATGTCGCTCTCGCTGATCGGCGTCAGCCTGCCGACTTTCCTGATCGGCATCGGGCTGATCTACATCTTCGCGGTCGAGTTGCGCTGGCTGCCCTCCTTCGGGCGCGGCGACACGGTTGCGCTTGGCTGGTGGACGACGGGCCTGCTCACCACCAGCGGGCTGAAATCGCTGGTCATGCCGGTACTGACGCTCGGTTTCCTGCAACTCACCCTGATCATGCGCCTCGTTCGTTCCGAGATGCTGGAGGTGATGCGCGCCGATTTCATCCGCTTCGCCCGCGCGCGCGGCATCCCGGAGCGCAGGATCGAGTTCCGTCACGCGCTGCGTAACACCATGATCCCGGTCATCACCATCGCAGGCCTGCAACTCGGCGGCGTCATCGCCTTCGCCATCGTCACCGAGACGGTGTTCCAGTGGCCGGGTCTCGGCGCGCTCTTCGTCAACGCCGTGCAGTTCGTCGACGTGCCGGTGATGTCGGCCTATCTGATGTTTGTCGCCTTCGTCTTCGTGCTGACCTCGCTGATCGTCGATCTCATTTATGTCGCGCTCGATCCGCGCCTGCGGACCGGCAACCCCGCCATGGCGAAGTGAGGGGCCGATGAGTGCTTCAGCACGGCAAGCCGCAACGGCCGCCCCTCACCGTCATGGTCGGGCTTGTCCCGACCATCCACGTCTTCGTTCGTCGAGCCCTACGTCCAAGACGTGGATGCTCGCCACAAGGGCGAGCATGACGAACTGGGCCGACGTCGCGGCCAGCTTTGGAACCACCGAAGGGTCCCGGCGATGACCATCATGCCCGCGTCCCCCAAGCCTCCCGGCCGACTTGCCCGCCTCTGGGATTCCGACATCGCCTTCTCCTTCCGCTCCTCGCCGGTGACGGTGGTGGCGACGGTGCTGGCTCTGCTGCTCGTGCTGGCGGCGGTCGCCGCGCCCCTGATCGCGCCCTACGACCCGTTCGACCCGGCCTCGCTCGATCTCTCCGACGGCTTCTCGCGGCCGATGGAGCCAAACGAGATCACCGGAAAAGTCTTCTGGCTCGGCTCGGACGGGCAGGGCCGCGACATCTTCTCGGCCATTCTCTACGGCTCGCGCATCTCGCTGCTGGTCGGGGCGGCGTCGGTCGTGTTCTCGCTGGTCATCGGCGTGGGGCTCGGCCTCGTCGCCGGCTATGTCGGCGGCCGCACCGAAGCGCTGATCATGCGCGTCGCCGACATCCAGCTCTCATTCCCGGCGATCCTCGTGGCGCTGCTCGTCTTCGGCGTCGCGCGCGGGCTGATCCCTCCCGCCCTCCAGGAGCAGGCGACGCTGTTCGTGCTGGTCGCCGCGATCGGCCTGTCGAACTGGGCGCAATATGCGCGCACCGTGCGCGGCTCGACGCTGGTCGAGAAGAACAAGGTCTATGTCGACGCCGCCCGCCTGATCGGCCTCAAGGCCTGGCCGGTGATGCTGAAGCACGTGCTGCCGAATGTCGCCGGGCCGGTGCTGGTCATCGCCACGATCAATCTGGCGCTCGCCGTCATCGAGGAGGCGACGCTCTCCTTCCTCGGCGTCGGCATGCCGCCGACGCAGCCGTCGCTCGGCACCCTGATCCGCTTCGGCCAGCAGTATCTGTTCTCGGGCGAATGGTGGATCCTGCTGTTTCCGTCGCTGGTGCTGATTCTGCTGGCGCTCTCGATCAACCTGTTCGGCGATTGGCTGCGCGACGCGCTCAATCCTAAACTGAGGTGAGATGAACCAGTTTTCTTCAACGTCATGGCGGGCCGCTACCGCACTCCCTCCCCCCTTGCGGGGGAGGGTTGGGGAGGGGGCAGCACCGGGCTTGCAAGGCTGGGCGCCAAGCCCGCTCTCCATCTCTCCCCCGCAAGGGGGGAGAGAGGAGCCAAGCTCACCCTGCCCGGCGCGTGGATCGAACCGCCCTATTTGCGCTTTTGCGGAGACCCGATGACTGCCCCCGTCCTCTCCGTCCGCGACCTGACGGTCGAGTTCGTCACCCGGCGCGCCACGCTGCGCGCGCTCGACAAGATTTCCTTCGACATCGCGCGCGGCGAGGTGCTCGGCGTCGTCGGGGAATCGGGCGCGGGCAAATCCGTCACCGGCTCGGCCATCATCGGCCTGATCGACCCTCCGGGCCGCATCGCCGGCGGGCAGGTGCTGCTATCTGGCGAGCGCGTCGACAATCTGCCGCCCGACGCGATGCGAAAGGTGCGCGGAAAGCGCATCGGCATGATCTTCCAGGATCCGCTGACGAGTCTCAACCCGCTCTACCGCGTCGGCGAGCAGTTGATCGAGACGATCCAGACCCACACCAGCATGAACGCGGCGGACGCCCGCAAGCGCGCCATCGCCCTGCTCGACGAGGTCGGCATTCCAGCCCCCGAGCGCCGCATCGACGGCTATCCGCACGAGTTTTCCGGCGGCATGCGCCAGCGCGTGGTGATTGCGCTCGCGCTCTGCGCCGAGCCCGAAGTCATCATCGCCGACGAGCCGACCACCGCGCTCGACGTCTCGGTGCAGGCGCAGATCATCGCGCTGATCAAGCGGCTCTGCAAGGAGCGCGGCACGTCCGTGATGCTGGTTACGCACGACATGGGCGTCATCGCCGAGACGGCCGACCGGGTCGCGGTGATGTATGCCGGCCGCATCGCCGAGATCGGCCCGGTGCGCGAGGTGGTGAAAGAACCGCTGCACCCCTACGCCAGGGGCCTGATGGGCGCGATCCCCTCGCTGGAGGGCGATGCCGAGCGGCTTGTCCAGATTCCGGGCTCGATGCCGCGCCTGTCGGCGATCCCGCCCGGCTGCGCCTTCAACCCGCGCTGCGCGCAGGCTTTTGCGCGCTGTCATGTCGAGCGGCCTGAACTCTTGTCCGTAGGCGACCGCAAGGTCGCCTGCCACCTCTATGACGAGCCGGGTTCGATGGGCGGCAAGGCGGAGATCGCAGCGTGAGTGAAGCTCCCTTCGTTCAGGTCAGAGACCTGCGCCGCGTCTTCGACGTTTCGAAGCCCTGGCTCAACCGCGTTCTGGAGAGTTCGCCCCGGCAGTATCTCAAGGCCGTCGACGGCGTCTCCTTCGATATCCGCAAGGGCGAGACCTTCGCGCTGGTCGGTGAATCGGGTTCCGGCAAGTCCACGGTCGCGCGCATGGTCGTCGGCCTGCTGCCGCCGTCGGACGGCACGGTCTCGATCGCCGGAATCTCGATGAACGACGTCAATGTCGCCCAGGAACGCCAGCGCCTGCGCCGCCGCATCCAGATGATTTTTCAGGACCCTTACGCCTCGCTGAACCCGCGCTGGCGCGTCGGCCGCATCATCGCCGAGCCGATCCGCGCCTTCGACATCATCGACGGCGAGGCCGACATCCTCGCCCGCGTCGGAGACCTGCTGACGCTGGTCGGCCTCCATCCCGACGATGCGAAGAAATTCCCGCACGAGTTCTCCGGCGGCCAGCGTCAGCGCATCGCGATCGCCCGCGCGCTCGCCTCCAATGCCGAGTTCATCGTCTGCGACGAGCCGACCTCGGCGCTCGACGTCTCGGTGCAGGCCCAGATCCTCAACCTGATGCGCGATCTGCAGCAGAAATTCGGGCTGACCTATCTGTTCATCTCGCACAATCTGGCGGTCGTGCGGCACATGGCGACGCGCATCGGCGTGATGTATCTCGGCCGTCTCGTCGAGGTTTCGGAAGGCAAGAGTCTGTTCTCCGATCCGCGCCATCCCTACACCCGCATGCTGCTCGAGGCGGTGCCCGATCTCGCCATGGTCGGCAAGGCGCGCGAGGGCGTGAAGGGCGAGATCCCGAACCCGATCTCGCCGCCCTCGGGCTGCACCTTCCACCCGCGCTGCCCGCTGGTCTTCGACCGCTGCCGCGTCGAAAACCCGCCGGTGATCGACGGCGTCGCCTGCCATGCGGTCAATCTGGACAGGGCGGCGTCAGCCGCTGCCTAGGCCCGTCTCGCTGAGCCGTCGTGGGCAAGGGTAGATCGGTCGCGCTTATTCGCCCGGGCGCAGAGGGCGGCCGCCGCCCCGATGGTCTTGTCTTGCGCCGGCGTTGCGCGCCTTGCATCCAGCCGCCCTGGCGGATTCCCTGATTTCGGCGCGCCTGGCCATGTCGGCCGCAGAACGACCTTCCGGAAGCACCCAGTGCCTGCACGATTCGGCATGACGCGCTTGCGCCGCCGCCTCGTTGTTGAACAGAACCGTGATCAGGAGAGCGCCGAGGAACGAATTGATGATGATCATGCGTGTGTCGCCTTGCGGATTGATCGAGAATTGTAAGCTAAGTTTGGTCTGTCCGGCTGGTCATGGACGCGATAGCGTCTGACGTCGCCGCTCCCTTGGTTCCGAATGACTTCGCCCGTCCCGGACCGCCGCCCCTGAGCGAGAGCGGCGCCACCGGCCGGTCAGTGCGGTATTGCCCGCGCGCGATCGCGCTGAACAGCAGCGCGACGGCCGCCAGCGTCATCAGCCACCAGGGCTGCAGCGTGGCGAAACCCAGCGCCGTCAGCGCAAACGCCGTGACATAGGCCGCCACCCCGCCGGCCGCGAGCGCGCCGGGCATGCGGCCGGCGGCCCTGATCGCGAAATACAGGCAGGCGGAGGCCGCCGCCGCGCCGACGATGCCGAGCTCGTACCAGGTCTCGAACAGCAGCGTCGCCGGCGTCGAGGGCGGCAGCACGCCGGTGATGCGCCCGCGCAGCACGGTGTCGAGCCCGTGGCCCGTGACCAGCTGGATCGGGGCGCGCAGCACCACGTCGGCCCACACGGACAGGGCCTGGACGAAATCGTTGGCGCTGTCGGGCAGCCGCGCCACGACCGGGATGAGGAGGAAGGGTAGCAGCGGCGCAAACAGCATCGCGAACGCGATGATCGCGGCGATGATCCGCACCGCCTTGTCGCGATTGGCGCTGACCGCCCCGAAGGCGACCGCGCCGCAGATCATCGCGACGGCCTCGCCACCCTCGAAGCGCGACAGCGCCAGCAGGCCGACCACGAGCGAAAGCGCCAGCGCGCTCAGGCCCCGGTCGCGCGAGAGCAGCCAGGCCAGCGCCGGCCAGGCCATGATCAGCACCACGCTGACGCCACGCTCGACGCTGCCGCCGGGCGCGGCCTCGACCGGACGCAGGGCCGCGACGACGATCAGCGCCAGTGCGAAGACGGCCGCGACGCCGGTTCCCAGCGCCGCCAGATTGAGGTTCGAGGCGCGCATGCGCTCGGGCAGCGCGGCGACCCCGCAGAAGCCCAGCGCGACCGCCAGGACGAGGTGGCTCGCCTTCTCGGCGGCCGACATCGTGTAGGGGCTCCAGATCAGCGAAAGCACCGCCCAGCCGACGAGGCCGATCAGGATCATGCCCGGCCGGCTGAACACGGCGCGCTTCAGCGTGGCCACGAACATCTCCGGCGCCTCGACCAGCGCCGCGATCACCAGCAGCACCACCCCGATCGGCGCGAGAACCACGGCTGCGCGGCGCGAGACCAGCGAGGCCATCGGCAGCGCCACCGCCAGCGTCGCGAAGCCGATCCGGCGCAGCAGCAGGGCGGCGTCGGTGGCGGGGTCGAGCGGACCGTGGGCGTTGCGGCGTTGCATCGGGATCAACCAGCACGAGGCCGGCCCGGAAAAAGCGCCGGACATCAACCCCTTCGGCAACCTAGCGAGTGGTCGCGGGCGGCGCTGTAGGTGCGGCGCAACACTGCGCGTCGATCTGATTCGCCTGTCGCGCGCTGCGACGAACTCGGCTCTGGCCGCTGGCCTGCTTTCATGGGATGTAGCGGGTGATGACGATGCTTGCCGCCATTCCCTACGACAGGGGCTTTCCGATCGATCGCTTCATGGCCGGTCTGGCGCAGCGGCTGCGCGGCCGTGGCCTGAGGCTGGCCGGCGTCGTCCAGTACAATGAGGGCGATTGCGACGGCGCCTGCGAGGCGATGGCGCTGGAAGACCTCGCCAGCGGCGCGCGCTTTGCGATCAGCGAGACGCGGGGAGCGGGCGCGAGCGGCTGCCGGCTCGACTCAGGCGGGCTCGCGGCCGCCGGCGGCGCGCTGGCCGAGGCGCTGGCGGGCGGGGTCGATCTCGTCATCGTCAACAAGTTCGGCCGGCAAGAGCTGCTGGGGCAGGGGCTGCGGCAGGAGATCGTCGCGGCGCTGCTCGCCGGTCTGCCGCTGCTGATCGCGGTGCGCCGCGATGTCCTGCCGGCCTTTCGCGATTTCGCCGGCGACGACTGGGTCGAACTGCCGGTCGAACCCGAGGCCGTCGAAACCTGGGCGGCGGCACGTGTGACCCTCGCCGCCTGAACGGAGTCTCCCGCCTTGGCGCAGGATATGAGCTTCCTCGACGCGTATCTGGTCCGGCCCGATCCCGCCGCCCCGCGCCTGGGCGCGACAGTCTCCGGAATCGACCAGACCGGCAGACCGGTCGAAACCCGGGTCGTCACCGAGCGCGCGCTGACGCTTTATCTGAACGCGCAGGAGATCGTCACCATGATGACGATCGGCGACCATCCCGAGCATCTGGCGCTCGGCTACCTGCTCAACCAGAACATGCTCAGGCGCGGCGATGTCGTCGAGGCCGTCGACTATGACGAGGAGCTCGAGGTCGTGGTGGTGCGCACGCCCGAGCGCACCAATTTCGAGGAGAAGCTGAAGAAGAAGACGCTGACCTCCGGATGCGCCCAAGGCACCGCCTTCGGCGACCTGATGGAGGCGATCGACGAGATCGAGCTGCCGAAAGCCGAACTCCGCACGAGCTGGCTCTACGCGCTGACGCGAAAAATCAACACCACGCCCTCGCTCTATCTGGAGGCCGGCGCGATCCATGGCTGCGTGCTCTGCGAGGCCGACCGGCCGCTGGTCTACATGGAGGATGTCGGCCGCCACAATGCCGTCGACAAGGTCGCCGGCTGGATGTTCCGCAACGACGTCGATCCCGCAAAAATGATCTTCTACACCACCGGCCGGCTGACCTCCGAGATGGTGATCAAGACCGTGCGCATGGGCATCCCCGTGCTGGTTTCGCGCTCGGGCTTCACCGAATGGGGCGTCGAGCTGGCGCGCAAGGCCGGGCTGACGCTGATCGGCCGGGCGCGGGGGAAGCGGTTCGTGGCCTTGGCGGGGGAGGGGAACATCGTCTTCGACCAGGATCCGGAGACGGTCGAGGAGGAGGGCGGCAGGAGCCGGCGCAAGGGAGCGGCCAGTGACGATTGACGCGCATGCGCCCACGCTGGGCCTGCTGCTGGCCGGCGGGCTCGCGCGACGCATGGGCGGCGGCGACAAGCCGCTGCGGACTATTGCGAGCAAGACCATTCTCGCCCATGTGATCGAGCGGCTTAAACCCCAGTGCGAGGGCCTGCTGGTCAACGCCAATGGCGACCCGGCGCGCTTCGCCGATTATGGCCTGCCGGTCGTCGCCGACACCATTCCCGATTTCGCCGGGCCGCTCGCCGGCATCCTCGCCGGGCTCGACTGGATGGCGGAGAACCGGCCGGAGCTGGACTGGCTCGTCAGCGTCGCGGCCGATACGCCGTTCATCCCGCGCGATCTGGTCTCCCGCCTGCATGAGGCGCGTGCGAGGTCGAACGTTCCGCTCGCCTGCGCCGCCTCGGGCGGCTGGACGCATCCCGTCATCGGGCTCTGGCCGGTCAGCTTGCGGGCCGACCTGCGCCATGCGCTCACCGTCGATGACGAGCGCAAGATCGACCGCTGGACCGCCCGCCACGGCTGCGCGAGCGCCGAGTGGCCGATTGCTCCGGTCGATCCCTTCTTCAACGCCAACAGGCCGGAGGACATCGCCGAGGCGGAGCGGCTTTTCGCCTCGCACGGCGGCGCTTGATCCGAAGCCTGCGCCTCGCTATCTCTCTTTCGAATAAGAAGAGCTTATCAACACCGCTTTTGGGGGAAGACCATGCAATCCTTCGTTCTGGCCGTCGTGTTCGCCGTCGCGCTCGCCTTCGGCGCCAGCCTCGTGCTCGAGGGCTTCCAGCGCCCGGTCGAGACCGCCTATTCGACCGGCGGCGTCAGGCTCTGACGTTCGCAAAGACGAATCCTACTCGATCACGATCCGCGGCGCTGCCCTGACAGCGCCGCCGGCAAGCCCCGCCATCACCTGCCGTGCGATCGCGAGATAGGCCTTGGCATGCGCTGAATCCGGATCGCTCGCCACGATCGGGCGGCCGCCATCGGAGGTCTCTCGGATCGGCATGGCGAGCGGAATCTCGCCGAGGAAGGGCACGTTCTGCCGCTCCGCCTCGTGCCGCGCTCCGCCATGGGCGAAGATGTCCGAGCGCGTGCCGCATTCCGGGCAGATGAAATAGCTCATATTCTCGACGATGCCGAGGATCGGCACCTCGACCTTGCGAAACATCGCCACCCCGCGCCGCGCGTCGATCAGGGCCAGGTCCTGCGGCGTCGAGACGATCACGGCGCCCGCCAACGGCGTCTGCTGCGCCATGGTGAGCTGCGCGTCGCCGGTGCCGGGCGGCATGTCGACCACGAGCACGTCGAGCTCGCCCCAGGCGACCTCGCGCAGCATCTGGGTGATGGCCGAGATCACCATCGGCCCGCGCCAGATCATCGGCGTCTCCTCGTCGATCAGAAATCCGATCGACATGATCTTGAGCCCATAGGCCTCCATCGGCGCGAGCGTGCGGCCCTGCACCAGGCGCGGCTTGCCGGTGATGCCGAAGATCTTCGGCACGGACGGGCCGTAGATGTCGGCGTCGAGCACGCCGACGCGCAGGCCGAGCACGCTCAGAGCGACCGCGAGATTGGCGGTGGTGGTCGATTTGCCGACGCCGCCCTTGCCGCTGGCGACCGCTATGATCTGCTTCACGCCGGGGATTCCGGCAGCCTTCGGCGTCGGCCCGCCGGGGCCGGGCGTCGGGCGCTGCGCCTGCTGGCGTGCGCTCGCTGCTGCGGAGGAGGGCGCCTTGTCGGCGGTCAGCCCGACCAGCACCTGCGTCACGCCGGGCAGGCCCGAAATCGCGCTTTCGGCGGCCTTGCGCACCGGCTCCATGGCGGCGGCCTCGGTCGCGTCGATGCCGATGGAGAAGATCACCTTGCCGCCATCGACGAGGATGCTGGCGACGCGCCCGGACGATGTCAGCGATTGCCCGCTCGCCGGCAGTTTCACCAGTTCGAGAGCGCGCAGGATGTCGGCTTGGGTGAGGGCCACTGATGCAAAAACTCCGGCGCCGGGGCTCAGGCCGCGGCTTTTCGAATATGGAAGACGAGATGGTCGCCCTGCGTGATGCTGTGCTCGATCGCGTCGCCGGTCTCGCGCATCAGATTTGGAATGTCGATCGCCGCCATCGGATCGGTGCATTCCACGATGAACAGGCAGCCAGCCGGCGCGCCCTTCAGCGCCTTGCGGACCCGCAGCGCGGGCAGGGGGCATTTCAGGCCGCGCAAATTGAGCGGGACAGGGGTCATGGACGTTGGCCGGACATGTTCATGGCGCTTCATATGATGGCTTGTCCCGCTGCGGCAACCACGAGCCTTGCCAAGAGGCGGTTGTGCGACATCATGGGGACATGCAAACGCCCGTTCTGCTGCTCTCGCTTTTCCTCGCATCCATAGCATCCGCCCCGGCGCAGGAACTGCGCGGGCATGGCGGGCCGGTTCGGGCCGTTGCGGTGTCGCCCGACGGGCGATTCGCCATGACCGGCTCGTTCGACCAGTCGGCGATCCTGTGGCGGCTGGAGAGCGGCGCGGCCGACAGGGTGCTGCGCTTCCATCAGGGCGCGATCAATGCGGTCGCGACGGTGAACGGGCTCGGCTTCGCCAGCGGGGCCGAGGATGGCCGGATCGCGCTGTGGAGCGGGGACGCGGCCGAGCCGGCGCGGGTTCTGGAAGGCCATAAGGGGCCGGTCTCCGCCATCGCCGTCTCGCCCGAGGGCGGGCATCTCGCCTCGGCCTCATGGGACGAGACGGTGCGCGTCGTTTCACTCGCCGATGGCAAGGCGCGCGTGCTTGAGGGGCATAAAGGTCCGGTCAACGGCGTCGCGTTTGCGCCCGGCGGCGCGGTCGTGTCCTCGGGCTATGACGCGACGCTGCGGATCTGGCCGGCCGATGACGGTGCGGCGAAGATCGTCACGCTGCCGGCCGCGCTGAACGGGCTCAATGTCGCGCCCGATGGCGAGATCGCGGTGGCGGCCGCCGACGGTGTGCTGAGGATGTTCGGCCCCGATGGGGCGGCCCGCGCCGAAATCGCGATCGGCCAGACGCCGCTGATTGCGCTGGCCATGTCGGCCGACGGCGCGACGATAGCGGTCGGCGGCCTGCGCGGCCAGGTCGCGCTGATAGACCGCAAAGCGCGGACGATCCGGGCGACTCTGATCGGGCCGGGGCTGCCGGTCTGGTCGCTCGCCTTCCTTCCCGATGGCAAGCAGTTGCTTTCGGGCGGGGCCGACCGGCTGGTGCGGCGCTGGAACGCGGTGACGGGCGAGCATGTCGGCCCGGTCGTGCCGCGCGCCGGCGAGGATGTGCTGGCCGCTTTTCAGGGCGAGCGCGGCGCGCAGGTGTTTCGCGCCTGCGCCGCCTGCCATACGCTGACGCCGGCCGACGGCAACCGCGCCGGGCCGACGCTGCACGGGATTTTCGGGAGGAAGATCGCGAGCGCGCCGGGCTACGCCTATTCGGAAGCCTTCAGGACGATGGACATCGTCTGGACCAAGGAGACGGTGGCGAAGCTCTTCGAGGTCGGGCCGAACGCCTATACGCCGGGCACAAAGATGCCCGAGCAGACGATCGGCAGCGCGCAGGATCGGCAGGCGCTGGTGGACTGGCTGGAGCGGGTGACGGCGGCGCGGTGATCCCTTCTTCCGTCATGGTCGGGCTTGTCCCGACCATCCACGTCTTCTGTCGTCGAGCTCTAAGCCCAAGACGTGGATGCTCGGCGCAAGGCAGAGCATGACGGGAAAGCTGATCGGGAAGTCTACTGCAACGGGTCTTCCCCGCGCTCCCGCCTCTCGCGCAGATAATCCTCAGTCGTGCGGACCGGCGGGCGCTGCGGCGAGAGATGCGGGTCGAAGCTCTCGTTGACCACGACCTCGACGCGGCAGTCCTCGCACATCCTGATCACGGAAATCCGCTGCGCCGAAGCGCCGGAGAACATCCAGTGCTTGCCCTCGAGCTTGGCGGCGATCTTCTCGATCGTGCTGCGCACGCCGAAGGGCTTTGCGCAGTTGATGCAGTGGAACGGCTCCTCCTGCTTCAGCACACGCCTGCCGCCCTTCCAGGCGTCGAAGTCGATGCGCGGCTCCAGCGTGATGACCTTTTCGGGGCAGGTCGCGGCGCAGAGGCCGCATTGCACGCAGAGGTCTTCCTGAAAGGCGAGCGTCGGGCGCTCGGGATCGTCCGAGAGCGCCTGCACCGGACAGGCGGAAACGCAGGCAAGGCAGAGCGTGCAGCCTTCCGCGTCGACATGGATCGTGCCGAAAGGCGCGCGCTCTGGCATGGCGATGGCCGCGACCGGCGTCGGCGCGGCGGCATGCAGTTCCGAGACGGCCTGCCGCAGCAGCGGCCGGCCTTCGCCCATCGGGCGGAAGCGGGCCGGATTGGCGGAGGGCTGGCCAGGCGCGATCTGCGCCAGCGCCGCAGCGAGCTGATCGGGGTCGTCGGTCTCGATGACGCCGGCCCTGCTTTCGCCGAAGCCGAGCGCCCGGCCGAGCGTGTTGGCGTAGTCGAGATTGCGCGTCAGCCCGGAGAGGTCGTGCTTCGGCTTCGCCCGGCCGAGCACGCGGATGGCCGAGGCCCCGAAAGCAAGCGCCGCCGCATAGGTCTCCAGCCCGAGTTGCGTGATCTCGTTGACGCGCAAAGGCAGCACACGGGCCGGCAGGCCATCGCCGAAGCGCGCCAGCGCGTCGATCAGCGGCTCGCCATGCTCGGCGTCATGCAGCAGCACGATGGCGTCGCGCCCGCCGGCCTGGGCGTAGGTCGTAAGCAGCGTCCGCAAACGGCGCATGAGCGCGTCGGTCGGCGGCAGGGCGTAGGTCACCGCACCTGTCGGGCAGACGGCGGCGCAGGCGCCGCAGCCGGCGCAGATTTCGGCCGAGATCGCGACATGCTCGCCATTGGGCGTGATCGCGCCTGTCGGGCAGAGTTCGAGGCAGCGGGTGCAGCCGGTCTTCTTCGAGCGGGAATGGGCGCAGAGATCCTTATTGAGCCGGACATAGCGCGGCTTGTCGAACTCGCCGACGAGATGGCTGGCATCCCCGACCAGTTTTTCGACCCCGGCGGGATCGCGCGGGTCGGCCCTGAGGTAGCCGGCGCGCAGATCGCCCGCCGGGAACAGCGGCGTCCCGCCCGAGACGTCGATGACGATGTCGCATTGCGAGACCGCGCCGTTGCGCGGCTCGCCAAAGACGAGCTTTGCGCGGGACGAGGGCAGCGGGGCGGCATAATCGTTGACCGTCAGTTCGAAAGCGCCGAGCCAGCCGGTCGCGGCCCCGATCGTGCCTTTCAGCACCGGAGTCGCCATCACGCGCGGCGGCGCGATCTCGCCCGGCCGGCTGAGCAGGATCGTCACGTCGAGATGCTCGGCGAGCTTTTGGCCGACGGAAATCGCGATCTCGTCGCGGCCATAGACCAGCGCCACGCCCTTGCTGGTCAGCGTTGTGAAGCCCATCGCCGGCATCGGCTCGGCGGCGGCCGCCAGCAGCGCCGCCATCTTCGGCCCGGCCGCGTTCGCCTGCTTCGCCCAGCCGCCGGTCTCGCGGATATTGGCGAAGATCAACTCGCCGTCATAATCATGGTCGGAGGCGAGTTCCTCGAAGAGCGGCGCTTCCTGCGTGCAGGCGATGGTGATGGCGCTGCTCTCTCCGAGCAGCTTCGTGACGATGTCGGTCTGCGTGCGGCAGAGGTGCCGAGCCGTGCGGATGTCGGCGCCAGCGCAACCCCTGGTCAGCGCCGGCATATCGAGCGGCATCGTCTCCTCGCACGAACAGACGATCAGCGTGCGGGCGGCGTCGGTCATGGGCGGTCGCGTCCTTGGGCTCGCGAGAGCGTCTTTTCGTCTCTCTTGCGGATTTCAACGCTTATATGGAATTGGAGAGGTTCAAAAGAAACAAACGCCGCGCCTTTCGTCGCGGCTTTGGGGAGATTTCCGCGATGGCGGCCAGCGCGATGCGCTCCGACGATCTCAGACGCGAGCCGGTGCTGCCGCCGGGTTTCTCGCTCGTCTCGCTGCGCGAATCCGGCGACGCCTTCGCTCATGCCCAGGCGATAGCGGCACAGGCCGGCGCCGCGACGCTGGTCTGGGCGCGCCGCTTCGACATTGTCGAGTTCGCCGTCGTGCTGGAGCCCGACTCAGCCCTGCGCGAGGCGAGGCTCGCCCACTACCTCGCCATGAACGCGCTGGCGGATGCGCTCGCGGTGCATTGCCCGCCCGAGCGGCCGATCCTGTTCCGCTGGCCGGACGCGCTGGTCTACGATCTTGGCCTGATCGGCGGCGGCAGGCTGGCCTGGCCTGAAAACTGCGCCGAGGACGAGACGCCGGATTGGCTGGTTTTCGGCGCAATGCTGCGGGCGACGACGATGAGCCCGTTCTCGATGGGGCAGACCGGCGTCGGCATGGAGGAGGAAGGTTTCGAGGAGGTCGATGCCGTCGATCTGATCGAATCATTTTCGCGGCACCTGATGCTCGGCGTGACGACGTGGCAAAGCGACGGGCCGAAAGCGATCGCGCGGCGCTGGCTCGACCGGCTCGACAAGGTTGTCGGCGCCCGGCACGGCATCGAGCCCGATGGCGACCTCGTCGCGACATCGCAGGCCGGCACGGAACGCAGGAGCCTTGTCGAGGCGCTGGCCCGCGCCGACTGGCTCGACCGCGAGAGCGGCGGGCCGAAGCTGTGATCAGGCTCCCGCGCGCCATCCGGCTCGACCCCTCCGACACACTGGTGTTCCGGCGGGCAGCCGAACCCGGCGAATGGCTGGTGACCGGCTCCTTCCTGTTCGATCCGGCGCAGGTTGAAGCGCTCGACGCCAAGGGCCGCGTCGCGTTCCGCTCCGGTTTTCTGGGCGTCAGCAGCTTCGGCTGGAGCACGCTCGCGGTGGTGACGGAGGCGAGCGAGGCCGAGCGAGAGAGCGCGGTCGCGCAACTCGCCGCGCAACTCATCGAGAAGCTCGGCGCGCCCGATCTTGCCGCCGCCCGCGAGGCGGCGGAAGGCGAGATCGCGTTTGCCGCATCGCTCTGCGACCATCCGGCGCAGACGCTGCTGGCCTTGCATCGCAACCTCGAGGATGGCGAAATCCGCGAGCGCTTCCGGATGCTGACGCCGCGCGCCAGCCACGACACCGAAGGCTTCCGGGCGTTCGAGTTCATCGAGGTGGAGGGCGAGGACGGGCCGGCCGAGGAGGTCGATCTGCTGAATCTGGGAAAGACCCAGGAGTTGAGAAAGACCGGCGCGTCATGACGCATTTCTGGGCTGCCTCCGGCCATCTGCTGCTCGACCGCGCGCCGGGCGGTGGGCTCGTCGTGACCGACGACTTCCTCAAGGCCTATCTGGCGCGGCCCGAACTGCTGCCGCCCGAGGAGGCCTGCGACGCCGAGCGCGCGCTGCATGCCATGCTGATGGCGCAGCCGCAGGCCGATGTGACGGCCTCCGAGATCGCCGCGATCGCCGATGAGGACGCCCGGGAGAACTGGCGCTTCATGCTCGGCTGGCGCGACCGGCTCACCGCTCAGCCTACGCTGGAGGCCGCCTATGCGGCGCTGATCCGCAAGGGCGTCGCCGGCATTCCGCCGCTGTTCCTCGACCAGCTCGTCCATGTGATCCTGCGCGGCGCGCTCGATGCGGTGGAGGATCCCTTCGTCGTGCGGGCGGCGGAATGCCTGTTCCGGCCGCAGCGCGTCACCTTCCACGAGAACACGATCCTGCTCGCCGACGCTGAGATCATCGAGGGGCACGAGGCCGACCGGCACGCCTCGCCGCTGCTGGCCATGCTGGGCGGCCCGGCAGTGACCTCGCTCGACATCCTGAAGACCGCCAATGCCGAGCATTACTGGCAGCGCTCGGACGGCTTCGACATGGTGCTGGATCTCGGCGGCAAGCCGTCGGGCCGAGCGGCTCTGGCCGAGGCGCTGCGGCATTGGCTGCGGGCGATCCATGGCTTCGACGCCGCCATCGAGCCGGTCGAGAGCGTCAAGGACGCCGACTGGCGCTGGTTCGTCGGGCTCGATGCGGATGCGACCGCGATCGGCAACGCGCTCTGGCAGGGGCAGACGATGGCGGAGGACGCGGCCTCGCGGCTGCTGGCTCTCTACCGGCTGACGCTGCCCAAGGACGTGCCGGTGCTGCCGGCCGCCAGGGGCGCACCGATCTATCTGCTGATGGCGATGTCGGAGGATAAAATCCTGCGCATGAAGCCGCAGAACCTCGTGGCGGGTCTGCCGCTCGCCGACCCTGCTCTGGCGCATTGAGGAGAGCCGCATGGCGCAAGCACACATCGAGGTCGGCGTGGTGGTCGAGCGCCGCAGGATCGAGTCGCCCTGGGCCGACCATGCCTGGGCGCCGCTCGCCGTGCTGCCGGAGCCGCCGGCGCTGGCGCCCTGGACGGAACTCAGGCGCGAGTCCGACCGCACGAGTTATTATCTCGGCTCGTCGGTGCTGACGCTGCACTCGGTCGATACGGCCCATTTTCGCGAGAATTTTCAGGCCGGCCGAGCCAAGCTCTGGGTCGCCGTCCGTCCGACCGGCATCGAGCCCGAACTGAAACTGGTCGGCGTCACCGCCGATCCGTTCGAGGGCGAGGAGTTCTGCGAGAATGTCGGCGACATCGTCGAGGCGCTGCCGATGCCGGACGCGATCGCGGCGCAGGTGCTCGCCTTCTTCGAGGCGCACCATGTCGAGCGCGAATTCATCAAGCGCAAGCGCGAGGAGCACGACCCGCGAAAAGGCGGCGGACCGCGTCCGGAAACCGGGCCGCGTCGCGGGAGCGACGTCTGATGGCGGCGCGCGGCGACGACAGCGAGGATGACGGCTTCCTGGCGCGCTGGTCGCGCCGCAAGCGCGAGGTGCTGGCGGAGAAGCCTGAACTCGCCATGCCGCCTGAGGCTTCGCCAACGCTTCCGGCGGAGATTCCTGCCTCCGAGCCACAATCCGAACCCGAGATGATCGAGCCGCCGTCTCTGGATCTCGTCGACAAGGATTTCGACGTGGCCCACTGGCTGAAGCAGAACGTGCCCGAAAGCTGGAAGCTGGCGGCGCTGCGTCGCGCCTGGGAGAGCGATCCCTTCATCGCCGGCTTCGAGAATCCGGCCCGCGATTACGCGCTTGAATGGAATATTCCGGGCGGCGCGCCCGGCTACGGGCCGCTGACGGAATCGGATGACGTGGCGGCGATGCTGCGCGGCATTTTCGGTGAGCCGCCGAAGCCCGAGCCGGCCGAAGAGGCGCTTTCCGAGGCAACCGGCGACAGCATGCCGCACCAAAATGTGAACTACGACGAAAGTCGCACCGGCGATGCTGCGCCGCAAAAGAATGCAGGCGAGCAGTCGGAGCAAGCCAGCGTCAGGGTGACAGAAGAGAACGGCGGCGACCCCAAAAGCGGCGAAAAAGCGGCAGTTGCAGCCGATTCGATTTATGCTGCAGCGCAAAATTCCGCACCCTCCGACCCGCCGGCGGTGCGGATTCGCAAACGGGGCGGCGGCGCTATGCCCATCTGAAATCAGTTTGGAATAGTTGTATTTCAAAGCGATAAGCGTGCATTATCACTGCTCTAAAAAGCGGCAGCGACGATCGAACGTCGCGGGTTGGTCAGGGAACGATGCGGACCATGCGGGATCCGGCACTCGACAGGGCGATCGGCGCGGCCGGCGGCGTGAGGGCGCTGGCCCGCAGCGTCGGCGTATCGCAGCCTGCCATTTCGAGCTGGAAGCGCGTTCCCGCCGACCGTGTGCTCACGGTCGAGACGCTGACTGGCGTCCCGCGCGGCGAATTGCGGCCAGACCTTTATCCCGTCGCCGCCCCAACCCATGAGTCGATCCTTTTGAACACCGAGGCCGTTCCGACCATCGACCCGATCGACGAGGCCCGCGCCAGCGAGTTCGAACTGATCGGCGCGCTGCTCTGGCGTTCGCCGACGGCCGAAACGCTGGCGGCGCTGCAGGGGCTGCAGGGCGACGGCACACCGCTCGGGCTGGCCCATATCGCATTGGCCGAGGCAGCGGCCCAGACCACGCCCGAGGCGGTGCGCGACGAGTTCTTCGAGCTCTTCGTCGGCGTCGGGCGGGGCGAACTCCTGCCTTACGCCTCCTATTACCTGACCGGTTTCCTGCACGAGAAGCCGCTGGCGCTGGTGCGCGAGGACATGGGCAAGCTCGGCATCGCCCGGGCCGAGCGCGCAGGCGAGCCCGAGGACCATGTCGCGATCCTGATGGACATCACCGCGCATCTGCTGCGCGGCGTCTTCGTGGCCGAGGATGTCGACGCCGACGGCTTCTTCGCCCGCCATCTCGCGCCCTGGGCCGAGCGCTTCTTCGCCGATCTGGAAGTCGCCAAGGCCTCCAACTTCTACCGGACGGTCGGCCGCATCGGCAGCCTGTTCATCGCCATCGAGACGGAAGCCGCGAGGCTGCCGTCGTGACCGCATTCGACGCTGGAGAGACGATCATGTCGCACAAGGCACGCGAGACCGAAAAATCGGCCTTCGACCGCCGCAGCTTCTTCAAGGCGCTCGGCGCCGGCGCGACCGTCGCCGTTGCGCCCGCCATGGTGACGCCTGCCGAGGCCGTCGATCCCGGCAAGGAAGAGACGAAGGCGCGCTATCGCGAAAGCGACCACGTCAAGGCCTTCTACCGCTCGAACCGTTACTGAGAGGCGCGACAACCATGCTCATCAAGCGCAAATCGGCCGACGTTCAGCGCGGCAAGCTCCAGGCGGCGATGGCCGGCCTGTCGTCCGGCGTCATGGACCGCCGCACCTTCCTGCGTCGCTCGGGCCTGATCGCCGGCGGCGTCGCGGCAGCCAGCTCGCTCACCATCGGCTCGGTCCGCAAGGCCGACGCCGCGACCTTCGGTCCCGCGACCGGGACCAAGGTTGTCAAGAACATCTGCACCCATTGCTCGGTCGGCTGCACGGTCAAGGCCGAGGTCGCCAACGGCGTCTGGGTCGGCCAGGAGCCGGCCTGGGAAAGCCCGATCAACCGCGGCTCGCACTGCGCCAAGGGCGCCTCCGTGCGTGAACTGACCCATGGCGACCGCCGCATCAAATATCCGATGAAGCTGGTCGATGGGCAGTGGCAGCGCATCTCCTGGGATGTCGCGATCAACGAGATCGGCGACAAGATGATGGAGATCCGGGCCAAGTCGGGCGCGGACTCCGTCTATCTGCTCGGCTCGGCCAAGTTCTCCAACGAAGGCGCCTACCTGTTCCGCAAGTTCGCGGCCTTCTGGGGCACCAACAACGTCGATCACCAGGCGCGCATCTGCCACTCGACCACGGTCGCGGGCGTTGCGAACACCTGGGGCTACGGCGCCATGACGAATTCCTACAACGACATCAGGAATTCGAAGACGGTCATATTCATGGGGTCGAACGCCGCCGAGGCGCATCCCGTGTCGATGCAGCACATCATCGAGGGCAAGGAGCTTCAGCGCGCCAACGTCATCGTCTTCGATCCGCGCCTGACCCGCACCGCCGCCCACGCCACCGACTATGTCCGCTTCCGCTCGGGCACCGACATCGCCGTGATCTGGGGCATGATGTGGCACATCTTCCAGAACGGCTGGGAGGACAAGGCGTTCCTTGCAGCCCGTGTCCACGGCATGGACGACGTCCGCAAGGAGGTCGAGAAATACGATCCCAAGACGGTCGAGGACATCACCGGCATCCCCGGCGAGCAACTCAAGCGCGCCGCGCAGACCTTCGCCACGGTCAAGCCCGCCACCTTCGTCTGGTGCATGGGCGTGACCCAGCACTCGGTCGGCACGGCCAACGTCCGGGCGATCTGCAATCTCCTGCTCGCCACGGGCAATGTCGGGTCGATGGGCACCGGCGCCAACATCTTCCGCGGCCACTGCAACGTGCAGGGCGCGACCGATTTCGGCCTCGATATCGCGAATCTGCCTTGCTATTACGGGCTGGTCGAGGGCGCCTGGCGCCATTGGGCCCGCGTCTGGAACGTCGATTTCGACTATTTCGTCACGCGTTTCGACGAGGTTCCGGCCAAGGGCGGCCGCAAGCCGCGCACGCGCAAGGAGAACATGGAGACCTCGGGTCACACCTCGACCCGCTGGTTCGACGCCGCCAATCTGCCGGCCGAGCAGGTCGACCAGAAGGACAATCTCAAGGCCATGTTCGTCATGGGCCATGGCGGCAACACCATTCCGCGCATGCCCGACGCCGTGAAGGGTCTGGAAAAGCTCGAACTTCTGGTCGTCGCCGATCCGCACCCGACCAATTTCGTCTCGCTCGGCCAGCGCAAGAACGGCACCTATCTGCTGCCGGCCTGCACCCAGTTCGAGACATCGGGCTCGCGCACCTGCTCGAACCGTTCCGTCCAGTGGGGCGAGAAGGTCGTCGAGCCGATCTTCGAGTCGGCCAGCGACTACGCGATCATCTACAGGCTCTCGCAGAAGCTCGGTTTCGCCGAGCCGATGTTCAAGCCCTACGAGATGGTGCAGGGCAAGCTCGGGATGGAGCCTTCCCCTGAATCGATCCTGCGCGAGATCAACAAGGGCGGCTGGTCGACCGGCTATACCGGTCAGTCTCCGGAGCGCCTGAAGCTGCACATGGCCAACCAGGACAAGTTCGACCTGGTCTCCCTGCGCGGCGCCGCCGGCTCGCCCGTCGCAAACGACTTCTACGGGCTGCCCTGGCCGTGCTGGGGCACGCCCGAGTTCAAGCATCCCGGCACGCACATTCTCTACAACACCTCGCTGGAGGCCAGGAACGGCGGCGGCACATTCCGCCCGCGCTTCGGCCTGACCCGCGAGCGCACGCTCGCGGACGGCAGCAAGGTCAACGACACGCTGCTGGCGGAGAACGCCTCCTACTCGCTGAACTCGGAGATCAAGGACGGCTATCCCGAATTCACCATGGGCTCGCTCAAGAAGCTCGGCTGGGACAAGGATCTGACTCCGGCCGAGATCGCCACCATCTCCTGGATCGGCGGCAACAACATCGACGCCGTGAACTGGGCGAACGACCTCTCGGGCGGCATCCAGCGCGTCGCGCTGGAGCATGGCTGCGTGCCCTATGGCAACGGCAAGGCCCGGGCCAACGCCTGGAACCTGCCCGACCCGGTGCCGACCCATCGCGAGCCGATCTACTCGCCGCGCGTCGATCTGGTGGCCAAGTGGCCGGCCCGTCCCGACGAGCGCACCCTGCGTATCCCCAATCTTCACACTTCGGTGCAGAAGGCCGCGGTCGAGAAGGGCATCGCCAAGTCGTTCCCGATCGTGCTGACCTCGGGCCGCCTGGTCGAATACGAAGGCGGCGGCGAGGAGACGCGCTCGAACAAGTGGTTGGCCGAACTCCAGCAGGACATGTTCGTCGAGATCAACCCGGCGGACGCCACCGAGCGCGGCATCAGGGACGGCGCCTTCGTCTGGGTCTCGGGTCCGGAAAACGGCTCCAAGGCTCGCGTCAAGGCGCTGGTGACGGAGCGGGTCGGCAAGGGCGTCGCCTTCATGCCGTTCCACTTCGGCGGCTTCTACCAGGGTCAGGACCAGCGCGGGAACTATCCGAAGGGCACGGACCCGATCGTGCTCGGCGAGTCGGTCAACACCATCACCACCTATGGCTACGACCCCGTAACTGCGATGCACGAAGGCAAGGTCACGCTTTGCCAGATCGCTGCGGCGTGAAGAGGAACTGAATCATGGCCCGTATGAAATTCCTCTGCGACGCTGACCGCTGCATCGAGTGCAACGCCTGCGTCACTGCCTGCAAGAACGAGAACGAGGTGCCCTGGGGCATCAACCGCCGCCGCGTCGTCACGATCAATGACGGCAAGCCCGGCGAGCGCTCGGTCTCGATGGCCTGCATGCACTGCACGGATGCGCCCTGCGCCGCCGTCTGCCCGGTCGACTGCTTCTACACCACGGCCGACGCCGTGGTGCTGCACTCCAAGGACCTCTGCATCGGCTGCGGCTATTGCTTCTACGCCTGCCCCTTCGGCGCGCCGCAATATCCCAAGGTCGGCAACTTCGGTTCGCGCGGCAAGATGGACAAGTGCACCTATTGCGCCGGCGGCCCCGAGGCCGATCTCTCGCCGGCCGAGTTCCAGAAATACGGCTCCAACCGTCTGGCGGAAGGCAAGCTCCCGCTCTGCGCCGAGATGTGCTCGACCAAATCACTGCTCGCCGGCGACGGCGAGATCATCGCCTCGATCTACAAGGAACGGGTGGTCAAGCGCGGCTACGGCTCCGGGGCCTGGGGCTGGCAGACCGCCTACAAGGAAACGATCGCCATCTGAGAGCTCGGGGGAGGGGCGCGTCCTGGCCGCAAGGTCGGGCGCTTTCCCCCCTGGCTTCGATGTCCGGTTCATCTCGCGAGAGGATTTCGCCCATGCGTCTCGGCGCCCATCTTCGTTTCCTGGTCCTCGGTCTGCTGCTGGCCTTCGCCGCCATGCCGGCTGCGCCAGCGCTCGCCCAGCAGGTCAATCCGACCGCCAACGCGGTCAAGGAACAGCAGTTCATGGACGCGCTGAAGGGCAATCCCTCGGCCGAACTGCAGGGCCGCATCACCATCCCGGACGCCAGGGCCGCGACGCTGGAGCGGCCCGCGGGCCGTGAATGGCGCGCCTTCCATCAGGGCACGATGCTCTGGATCGGCGCCATCGCCGTGCTTGGCATGCTGCTGCTGCTGACGGTGTTCTATCTCCTGCGTGGCCGCATCAAGATCGAGGCCGGGCCGGCGGGGCGCACACTGACGCGCTTCAACGCCTTCGAGCGCTTCATGCACTGGCTCACCGCCGCCTCCTTCATCGTGCTGGCGCTCTCGGGTCTCAACGTCACCTTCGGAAAATCGGTGCTGCTGCCGCTGATCGGGCCGCAGGCCTTCACCAACGTCTCGATCGTGGCGAAATGGGCGCACAACTATCTCGCCTGGCCCTTCATGCTCGGCATTGCGCTGATGTTCCTGGTCTGGATCAAGGACAACATCCCCGGCGCGACCGATCTGCGCTGGTTCGCGGCGGGCGGCGGCATCATCGGCAAGGGGCATCCGCCGGCCAGGCGCTTCAACGGCGGCCAGAAGGTGATCTTCTGGTCGGTCGTGCTCGGCGGCGCGGCGCTTTCGGTCTCGGGCGTCTATCTGCTCTTCCCGGCTTTCGCCGGCGGCGTCCTGAACCTGCAGTTCTGGAACGTCGTCCATGGCGTCGTCTCGATGCTGATGGTGGCGGTCATCCTCGCGCACATCTACATCGGCTCTATTGGCATGGAAGGCGCTTTCGACGCGATGGGTTCCGGCGAGGTCGATCTCAACTGGGCCAGGGAGCATCATTCGCTCTGGGCAGCCGAGGAGATGCAGAAGGGTCATGTTCCGGGCGGCGGCAGGCTGCAGCCGGCGGAATGAGCGCGCTCCCGCCCTGGCCGGCTTGACCGGGCTGGGCAAACTGAAAGATGACAGCCGGGCGCGCGAGCGCCCGGTTTTTGTTTCGGAGAGATGATTTGCGATGCGCGTGATCGGTCTGGCGGGGTGGAGCGGCGCGGGCAAGACGACGCTGCTGACGCGCCTCATTCCCGAGCTGGCTAAGCGCGGCGTCTCCGTCTCGACGCTGAAACACGCCCATCACGCCTTCGACCTCGACACGCCCGGCAAGGATTCCTTTGCCCATCGCGAGGCCGGCGCGCGCGAGGTGCTGATCTCGTCGGAGCGCCGCTGGGCGCTGATGCGCGAATTGCGGACCGAGCCCGAGGCGAGCCTGGCCGATCTGCTGGGACGGCTGTCGCCGGTCGATCTCATCGTCGTCGAGGGCTTCAAGCGCGCGCTCCATGCCAAGATCGAGGTGCATCGCCTGGCCAACGGCAAGCCGCCGCTGCACCCGGGCGACGCGACCATCCGCGTCGTCGCGAGCGATTCGGACTTCCCCGAGGCCGGCCGTCCGGTGCTCGGGCTCGACGACGTCGCCGCCATCGCCGATGCCGCGCTGAACCATGCCGAGCCGCTCGCCGCGGTTCTGGCGCGGCTGGCCGACCAATGAGGCCGACATGGCGCAACTGAGCCGCGACGATGAGGCCTTTGGCGGCCCGCTGATGAGCGTCGAGCAGGCGAGCGCCCGCGCCGCCGGACTGACCGCTCCAGTCAGCGGGAGCGAGACGCTGGCGCTGGGCATGGCCGATGGCCGCGTGCTTGCGCAGGCGGTTCTCGCCGGCCTCGACCTCCCGCCTTTCGCCAACTCGGCCGTCGACGGCTACGCGGTGCGCTTCGCCGATCTCGCCACGGCCGGAGACACGGTCTTGGCCTTGGCGGGCCGCATACCCGCCGGCATGGACGCAGCCGGCGTCGCCACGGCAGGCGTCGCGGTGCGCGTCTTCACGGGCGCGCCGATGCCCGCCGGCGCCGACACCGTCTTCATGCAGGAGGACGTCGCGGTCGAGGGCGGCAGCGTCCGTCTCCCCGCCGGTCTGAAACCCGGCGCGAACGCCAGGCCGGCCGGCGAGGACATCGCGGCGGGCGAACAGGCCTTCGCCGCCGGCCATCGCCTTCGGCCGCAGGATCTCGCTCTTCTGGCGGCGCTCGGCCAGATGCAGGTCACGGTGCGCCGCCGGCCGCGCGTCGCGATCTTCTCCACCGGCAACGAACTGACCGAACCGGGTGCGGCGCTCGGACCGGCCGCGATCTATGACGCCAACCGCAGCCTGCTCGCCGCCATGGTCGCGCGGGCCGGCGGCGAGGTGGTCGATCTCGGCATCCTGCGCGACGAGCCTGAGAGTCTGGCGCGGCGCCTGGCCGAGGCGGCCAACGGCTGCGACCTGATCCTGACCTCTGGCGGCGTCTCCACCGGCGAGGAGGACCATGTCAGGACGGCGCTGGCCCGGGCCGGCTCGCTGGCGTTCTGGCGCATCGGCATCAAGCCCGGCCGCCCCGTGGCGATGGGGACGGTCGGCGCGACCCCCTTCGTCGGTCTGCCGGGCAATCCGGTCGCGGTTTTCGTCACCTTCGCCTTCGTGGCGCGGCCGCTGCTGGCGCGGCTTGCCGGAACCGCGCACAAGGCTCCCGTCGCGCTGCCGGTCCGGCTCGGTTTTCCCTACCGCAAGAAGGAGGGCCGGCGCGAATATGTCCGGGTCTCGCTGTCGCCGGGAGAGGATGGCGTCATGGTCGCCCGCAAGCACCCGCAGGATGGGGCCGGCGTCCTGACCTCGCTGACCCGGACGGACGGGCTGGTGGAACTCCCCGACGACTGGACGACGGTCGCCGAGGGCGCGCTCGTCCCGTTCTACGACTATGCGACGCTGCTGGCCTGAAGCCGAGCCTGCTCAGTCGCGCCGGAAGACGACGCTGGCGAGCCAGCCGAGCAGCAGGGCAAGGGCCGCGGTCGCGAGGCCGTAGAGGAAGGGCCTGTCATAGGCGCCCGACGCCAGACCCTGCTCCATACCGGTCTTGACCACCTCGAAATTGGTCGACTGGCGCGCCAGCGGCACCCCGCCGGAATAGAGCACGAGTTCTATCTCATAGGGCCCGACCGGCGCGGTCGCCGGCACCTCGATCGGCGCGCTGAACAGCGTTCCGGAGAGGAACGTCACGCCACGCTCGTTCTCGGCATAGAGGCCCTTCTCCTCGAGCATCCGGATCATCCCTGCCTGGAAGCGGCCAAGCGGAGCGTCCACATCGAACGAAAGCGGCGGCGGTCGGTCGGCATTGGCTAGTCCGATGCGCTCGCGGCGCGCGGTCTCGGGACTCAGGATTTCGGCCAAAGGCCGATTGCTGGACACAGAGAGAAAGACCGGGCTGTCGGGAAAGCGGCGCTGGGTGCGGTTGATCCAGATCGGCCCGAGCCGCTCCTTCTCGCGCACCAGCAGCATGCGGCGCGGCCCGCGCACGGTGATGACGAGATCGTAGGGGTCGCCGCGCGAGGCCGTGCGCCCGTCGCGCTCGACCAGACCGAAGACGGTCAGCTGGTCTCCGGTGTAATTTGAGCTGATCTGGATCTGGTGACTCGATATCGAGGCGATCAGCGTCTCGCTCCGCGCGGGGCCCAGCGCCGGCAGCAAGGTCGCGACAAGGGCGAGCACGAACGGTCTCATCGCGCGCTCTCCGGCAAGACGACCGAAAAGGGCTCGCTCGGCGGCACGACGAGCTCGATGGCGAAGCGCAGCCCGACCGAGAGGATCAGCAGCGCCAGCAGCAGGCGGAAGGATTCGACGTTGAGGTTGCGCGCCGCGCGCCCGCCGAACTGCGCGCCGATGACGCCGCCGATCAGCAGCAGCGTCGCCAGGATGATGTCGACCGACTGGTTGGTGACCGCATGCAACACCGTCGCGCCGGTCATCGTCACCAGGATCTGGAACAGCGACGTGCCGACCACCACGGCCGTCGGGATCCGGAAGAAATAGATCAGCGCCGGCACGAGGATGAAGCCGCCGCCGACGCCCAGCACCGCGCCGATGAAGCCGATCACCACCGCAAGGCCCGCGATCGGGATGACGCTGGCATAGAGCTGCGACCGGTAGAAGCGCATCCGCCAGGGCAGCCCCATCCAGCCCGGATGGGTTCCCGCCTGCCGGCGCAGCCTGCCGGGCTTGCCCGCGCGCGTCCGCAGCGCCGAGCGGACCGCGTCATAAAGCATCAGCCCGCCGATGATGGTGAACAGCGTCACGTAGGACAGGGTGATCACGAGTTCGAGCTGGCCCAGTCGCCGCATCGAATTGAAGAACAGCACCCCGAGCAGGGTGCCGATGATGCCGCCCGCGACGAGCACGCCGCCGAGCCGGAGGTCGAGCGCGCGCCGGCGCCAATAGGTCAGAACGCCCGTCATGGACGATCCGGCGACCTGCGCCGCCACCGTCGCGACCGCCACGGCCGGCGGGATGTCGAGGAAGATCAGCAGCGGCGTCAGCAGGAACCCGCCGCCGACCCCGAACAGCCCGGAAATGAAGCCGACCGCGCCAGAGAGACCCAGCACCGTCAGGATGCTGATCGGAAGTTCCGCGATGGGAAGATAGATCTGCACCCGCAATCCTCGCGCGCCGGCATCGGCGCCTGACGTCCTATCGTTCCAGATTGCACCAATCTGGTTGGACAAATCCTTACCGTCGCGAGATCAGGCGTCAGGGCTTGACTCCGTCAGGCCCTGATGAACGGGCAACGCGTCGAAACCATGACGACGCGAAGCTGCGGCCGGGGCCGATGTCAGCTCCGGCTTGGTTTGGCGGGCTTCTTGTTGGCTGCCGTCGGAGTTTCGTCCCAGCCCTTGACGGGCGGCGCGACCTCGTTGGCCTCCGCGTTCAGCGGCCTGGGCCTCCAGCGCTCGGCCGACGTCTTGGCGGCGGAGAGATCGGCCGGCGTCAGGCGCTGCGCCACCTCGTCGCGCTTCTTGGCGGCGTCCTCGTCGCCCTGGCCGGCCGCGACCGAAAACCAGAGATAGGACTGGCCGAGATCGGCGGCGACGCCGAGGCCGCGCCCAAGCAGGACAGCGAGGTTGTACTGGCTGTCGCGCACGCCGAGATCGGCGGCCTTGCGGAACCACTCCGTCGCGGTGGCGTAGTCGGGCTTGCCGGAGACGCCTTCGGCGTGGAGCACGGCAAGGTTGTGCATCGCCTTGGCGTTGCCGCGCTCGGCGGCGCGTGTGTACCAGACCTGGGCGAGCGCGATGTCGCGCTGCGTGCCGATGCCCTTCTCGAACATGTTGCCGAGGCGGAACTGCGCCGGCGTCAGGCCGGCGACGGCGGCGCGCTCGAACAGGCGCAGCGCCAGTTTGGGATCGCGGGCCGCGCCCGGCCCGTCGGCGGCGCGGGCGGCGAGTTCGTAGACGGCCCGCGCATCGCCGGCCAGCGCCGCCTTGCGGACGCCGGGGCCGCCCAGTCCTGGTGGCAGGTCGCCGATCTGCGTTGCGGGCGCAACGGGCTCGGACGGCGGCGTCGCCGGCGGCAAGGCGAGGGCGGCGGCACCCTGTCCGGTCGAACCCGTGACCTCCTGGCTCGTCGCCGCCGCGAGCGCCGGGCCGGCGATCGAGGGAAGCGCGGGCGCAAGCGTTGCGCTCGCCGTGGCGGGCGCGTCCGTTGGCGCGGCCTCGGAACTCTGGTCGCGGGGCGGCGGTTCGGTCGTAGGCGTCGCGTAGGGCTCGGCGGCAGGCGTTTCGACGGTCTGTGCGCCGGGGATAACAGCCTTGTCGCCGGTGAGCGCGCCCGTCACGACATGGGCGGTGCCGATGGCGAGCACGAGAGCGGCCAGCCCGAGCAGCATGGGCCGCTTGCGCTTCTCCATGATCTCCTTCAACCGGCCGCCGGTCTTCGGCGCCTTTTCGGTTGCGGCGGCGGGCGTGGCGGCCGCAGCCTCGGTCGCGGCCTTGGCTGAGCGGCGCGCCGCCGCGATCAGGCTCTGGCGGATCGATTGCGGGTCCTGGCCGCTCGCCGCGCTTGCATCGGGCCGCGGTCGCCCGGAACCCGGCTCCAGCGGCAGGTCGAGCGACAGGCCGGGGCCTGATTCGAGGCGCGGCTGGCGCTCGGCCACCAGACGGTCCCCGGAGGCGATGGCGGGAGGCTCCGGCCGGTCCAGATCGCGCGCGCCGAGTTCGCGGGCCTTGGGCATGGCGACGGGAGCCGGCTGCGCCTGGAGGGCTGCGCGCGGCGGCATCGGTATGCGGGGCGCGCCGTTCTGGCGATCCGCCGCAAGGTCGGCTTCCAGGCTGGCGAGCCGGGAGATAATCGTCTCGAGGGTCTGGTGGACGGCGCCGATCGCATCCTGCGTTTCACGCCCGGACGAGACATGGGTGTCGCGCAGGCCCGAGACGAGATGGCTCAGTTCCGCGATGCCGCTGCCGGTGGCAGTCCGGTCGGAGCCGGCGGCGCGCTGGACTGCCTGCGTCGTTTCCTCGCGCAGGGTCTGCAGATGTCCCACGAGGTCCTGCAGGGTCCGCTCGATGCCGCTTTCGGCCGATCGGGTGGCGGCGGCCTCGTCAAGCCGCGCGGCGAGCCCCGAGATTTGCTGCTCCAGTGCGTCGAAGGCGTCGTTTTCCGCCCCAGGGCGTCCGGCTTCGTCGATCTTGTCGGCAAGGGCCCGCAGCATGTCCTCGACCGGACGCAGATCGACCCGGGCGATCTGCATCGCGCCGCCATGATCGGCGACCTGGGTCAGGTTGCTGGAGGCGGCCAGCGTTTCGATCCGGTCGGCAAGCGTCGCGATCTGGCGCGTGACCGCCGCGGGTCCCTGCTCGACCAGCGTCTCGATCCGCTGCTGCAGCGCGTCGAGACGTCCCTCGATCCGATCGGGCTGGCGTTCCGCGAGGCCTTCGAGCCGGCCGACCAGCGTCTCGATCCGTTGCGACAGATCGCCGGACACGCCACGGCCGGTCAGGTCCATCTCGGCGATGCGCGCGGCGAGTTGCTCGGCCTGCGCGTCGATCAGTTCCGGGCGCATCGTCGGCAGCGCGTCGATCCTGCTGGCGAGCCCTTCGATCTGGCGGGCGAGCGCGTTCATCGGGGCCGGATCGGCATGGCCGTTTCGGGTCCGGTCGGCCAGGATGGCGTCACGGACATCCTCGATCGCAAGCGCCAGGCTACGCAATTCGCGCCCGTCCGGCTGGACGTCGCGCAGCCGGCCCATTTCGGAGGACAGCGAGGCGATCTGGTGCGAGACGTCCTCCAGACGCCGGTCGCCGGTGGACTGGGCCATCATGTCGCGCAGTTCGCCGATGTCGCGCATCACGGGAGCGAGAAGCGAGCGGTCGCCGCCGCGCGCCGCCAACGCATCGACCTTGGCGGCGAGATGGGCGATCTCCAGCTCGACGCGCTGATAGCTGTCGCCGGCGCGGTCCTGCGCCAGCCGCGCCATCTCCGATTCGATCCGCGCCAGCGGCTTCAGCACCGGATCGAGGCCGTCGCGGCGGTCGAGGCGATCGAGCCGCGCGCCGAGCTCGGCGACCATGTGCTCGATGGGATTGGCGGCCGGCTGATAGGCGACGGCAGTCGCGGTGTAGGCGGAAGGCGCTTGCCGATAGGACGGCTCGGCCGGCTGGGCGGCCGGCGCGATGCGGGCGCTGAGATCGCGCAGATCCTGCCGCAGCGCAGCCACGCGCGCTTCCGGCAGCGGAGTGCGCTGGGCGGCGTGGAGCGAGGACGCCTGCGGCATACGGTCGGAGTCGAGCGCGCGCTGGCGCGTCCGGATGTCGGTGACGGCGGCGGCCAGGCCATCGCGGCTGAAAGCCAGGCGCGGCGCGCGGGCGGGCTCGGCCCTGCCGAAATCGCTTCTCGCGGCGTCGACCGACGCCGACTTGCGCTGGCCCTCGACCGCCTTGCGCTCGACATCGACGATGCGCTCGCCCATCGTCTTGATCGCATCCGCGATGACGGCGGTGGCGCGCTCCTGCCGCTCGGCGGCGGCGCGCTCGCTGGCTGTCATGCGGTGTTCGGTGTTCTCGATCCAGCGCGCGATCGAATCCAGAGCGCCGGCCGTCTTGGCGCTTGATTCGCGGGTCAGCCGCTCGGTCGCGGCGGCCTGCGAGATCACGGCATCGAAATCGGGCTGCGAGGGCTCGCTGCGGGCCGGCGCAGCGCTCGCGGCAGCCTGCGAGGACGTCTCCATCTGGCCCTGCGAAAGCCGCGCCAGCCGCTCGGACAAGGCGGCGATGTCGAGCTGCTCGGGTGCGTCCGATGCTGCGCCATGCGATTCGACGCGGATCTTGTGGTCGAGCCATTCGCCCAGCGTCATACCGGCGCGGCGGGCCGCCGCCTTTGCGGCGTCGCGGGTCCGGGGATCGACGCCCTTGACGCTCCAGGGCAAGCTCGTGGCCATGTCAACGCTCGCCTACGGGGCCGGTTCTTGTCCGGAAAGGCGCAGGCCCCTGCTCGCCGCTGCCTTCCCTGCGAAATCGACCATCCGTGAAGAATACGTTGCCGTTAACGAAACGCCGATCCGCAGGCCTGACTTTTGGCAGCCATGGTAAACAGGCGGTTAAGATCGGCCGCCCGGACGGTTAATTTTTTCCCAACGGCGCAGGCGCCCGGCAGCCCCGCGCCGCCCAGGATGTCACATAACCGTAATTTGCCCCCGGAAACGGGCTCATTACCTGACGCTAGGACAGCGTCTCGCTTATGTGCTCACCCAACGGAACATGGCCGCCAACGTTGCCGGCCCTCCCCACCTCACACCTCAAGGATATCCCTCATGTCGCGCCACAGCTTTGCTATGGCGGCCGCCTCGAATCAGGACAGCCGCACTTCCACCTCCGTCAGAGCCTCCGTGTCCGCCGTCGACTCCGATCAGGACCTCGCGGGCGGCTTCACCATCAGCGACCTAGCGCGCGATTTCGGCGTGACCCTGCGGACCCTGCGCTTCTACGAATCGCGCGGCCTGCTGGCGCCGACCCGCTCCGGTCTGACGCGCATCTATTCCGGCCGCGACAAAGCCCGCCTCGCGCTGATCCTGAAGGGCAAGCAGCTCGGTTTCACCCTGGTCGAGATCAGGGCGATGCTCGCCAATGAGGAGAAGGGCGCGTCCGCGCCTTCGGGCAATTCGGCTTCCGTCGGGGGCCTCCAGCTCAGCCGTGACCAGATCGTCGAGCAACTCGAGCTGCTGCGCAGCCAGCGCAGCGAGGTCGAGGGAGCCATCGCCGAACTCGAAGCCACGCTGGAGCGCATCGCCAAGGCCTGAATCACGGCCCGATGCGCATCACTTCTCTCGAAAAAGGCTCCGGACATCCGTCCGGGGCCTTTTTCTTTGGCCCGACCGGCGCAATGATGCGCGGCAAGTTCTCGATGCGCGGCAAGACCTGAATGCGGCGCCACCCTCTTGCCCTGCCCGCAAAATAGTTTATATGTGAACTATCCGAGGCGCTGCTGGCTGACCAGTCGGCGCAACGCCTCGCCAGAACACGTCGAAAATACCCAGGGAGGATGCGATGCCGGTCTACAAGGCGCCCGTGGAAGACACGCTGTTCCTGCTGAACGACGTCTTCAACATCGAACGCTACAACAACCTGCCGGGCTTCGCCGACGCGACGCCGGACGTGGTCGAGGCCGTGCTGGGCGAAGGCGCGAAGCTCTGCGAGGAGGTGCTGCAGCCGATCAACCTGTCAGGCGACCAGGAAGGCTGCAAGCGCGACGCCGACGGAAGGGTGACCACGCCGAAGGGCTTCAAGGCCGCGCACCAGGCCTATGCCGAGGGCGGCTGGATCGGCCTGGCCATGGACCCCGAATATGGCGGGCAGGGCCTGCCCTATACGCTGGGCGCCGTGATGAACGAATTCGCCTCCTCGGCGAACATGGCGTTCGCGATGTATCCCGGCCTGACCATGGGGGCGATCGCAGCGCTTTACGTCCACGGTTCCGACGAGCAGAAGCGCACCTACATCCCCAAGATGATCGAGGGCGTCTGGTCGGGCACGATGAACCTGACCGAGCCGCATTGCGGCACCGATCTTGGCCTGATCAAGACCAAGGCCGTGCCGCAGGGCGACGGCTCCTATGCCATCACCGGCACGAAGATCTTCATCTCGGCCGGCGAGCAGGACATCACGCAGAACATCATCCACCTTGTGCTGGCCCGCATCGAGGGCGCGCCCGCTGGCGTCAAGGGCATCTCGCTCTTCGTCGTGCCGCGCAACGCGATCGCCGAGGATGGCTCGGTGGGCGAGAACAACCACGTCTCCTGCGGCTCTATCGAGCACAAGATGGGCATCCACGGCAACGCCACCTGCGTCATGAACTATGACGGGGCTAAAGGCTGGCTCATCGGCGCGGAGAACAAGGGCCTCAACGCCATGTTCGTGATGATGAACGAGGCCCGCCTCGGCGTCGCGATCCAGGGGCTGGCGCAGTCCGAGGTCGCCTACCAGAACGCCGTCGCCTACGCGAAGGACCGCATCCAGGGCCGGGCGCTGACCGGGCCCAAGGAGCCGGCCAAGGCCGCCGACCCGATCATCGTCCATCCGGACGTGCGCCGCACGCTGATGTCGATCAAGGCCTTCAACGAGGCGGCGCGCGCCTTCGTGATCTGGAACGCGATCAAGTCCGACATTTCGCATCGCTCCGGCGACGCCGCCGAGCGGCAGGCGGCCGACGACCAACTCGGACTGATGACGCCGGTGCTCAAGGGCGTGCTGACCGATGTCGGCTTCGACAACGCGGTCAAGGCCCAGCAGATGTATGGCGGACATGGCTACATCGCCGAATGGGGCATGGAGCAGTTCGTCCGCGATGCCCGCATCGCGATGATCTACGAGGGGGCCAACGGCGTGCAGGCGATGGACCTCGTCGGCCGCAAGCTCGGCCGCGACGGCGGACGCGCCATCATGGCCTTCTTCAACGAGGTCGGCGGCTTCCTGAAGGAGAATGGCGAGGACGAGGTCCTCAAGCCGCTTCTGACCCCGCTGGCCGCCTCGCTCGGCCATCTCCAGCAGGCGACGATGTGGTTCATGCAGAACGCGCTCGCCAAGCCCGACAATGCCGGCGCCGGCGCGACCGACTACATGCACCTGCTCGGGCTGGTCTCGCTCGGCTATATGTGGGCGAAGATGGCCAGGGTGGCGCAGGACAAGCTGAAGGCCGGCGCGAACGGCGCGATGGAGCGCATGAACACCAAGCTAGCGACGGCGCGTTTCTTCATGGAGCGGAGCCTGCCGGAGACGGCGGCCCATCTGGCCCGGATCACGAGCGGTTCGGATTCGACCATGGCGTTGTCGCCTGAGCAGTTCTGAGCATCCCTCAGCCCTCATCCTGAGGAGCCGCGAAGCGGCGTCTCGAAGGATGCTCCAGTTTGCTCCGGAACCGCCTTCTGGAGCATCCTTCGAGACGCGATCCCTGCGGGTTCGCTCCTCAGGATGAGGGCTGTGGTAGACGAAGCACAAAAGCCGCCTACGCGCGGCGAGCCCGGGAGGCCCCTGATGGCAGACGCATTCATCTACGACCATGTCCGCACGCCGCGCGGTAAGGGCAAGGCCGACGGCTCGTTGCACGAGGTCACGGCGATCGAACTCGGCACCACGACGCTGCGCGCGATCCGCGACCGCAACGAGCTCGACACGAAGCTGGTCGAGGACGTCGTCTTCGGCTGCGTCGATCCGGTCGGCGAGGCGGGGGCCGACATCGCCCGCGCCATCGCGCTCAAGGCCGGCTACGGCAAGGAAGTGCCCGGCATCCAGATCAACCGCTTCTGCGCCTCTGGGCTCGATGCGGTGAACTTCGCGGCGGCGCAGGTGATGTCCGGCCAGAAGGAGATGACGATCGGCGGCGGCGTCGAGAGCATGTCCCGCGTCGGCATGGGCGCGTCCGGCTTCGGCATGGCGGTCGATCCGTCCGTCGCGATCGACACCTATTTCATGCCGCAGGGCATCTCGGCCGATCTGATCGCGACGAAATACGGCTTTTCGCGTGACGACGTCGACGCCTACGCCGTGCGCTCGCACAAGCGCGCAGCGGCCGCCTGGCAGGCCGGGCGCTTCAAGGACTCGGTGATCCCGGTCACCGACGTCAACGGCCTGATCATCCTCGACCGCGACGAGACGATCCGCCCCAACACCGACATGCAGGCTCTGGCCGCGCTGAAGGCGTCCTTCGTCCAGATGGGCGAGATGGGCGGGTTCGATGCGGTCGCGACCGCAGCCCACCCGGATGTCGAGTTCGTCAACCATGTCCACCATGCCGGCAATTCGTCGGGCATCGTCGACGGCGCGGCCGCCGTGCTGGTCGGCTCGAAGAAGGGCGGCAAGGCCGCGGGCCTCAAGCCCCGCGCCCGCATCCGCGCCTTCGCCACGGTCGGCTCCGATCTCGCGCTGATGCTGACCGGACCGGTCGACGTCACGGAGCTCGTGCTGAAGAAGGCCGGCATGAAGACCAGCGACATCGACCTGTTCGAGCTGAACGAGGCGTTCTCCTCGGTGGTGCTGCGCTTCCAGCAGGCCTTCGACATCGACGACGAGATCCTCAACGTCAATGGCGGCGCGATCGCCATGGGCCATCCGCTCGGCGCGACCGGCGCGATGATCCTCGGCACCGTGCTCGACGAGCTGGAGCGGACGAACAAGACGACCGCGCTGGTGACGCTATGCGTCGCCGCCGGCATGGGCGTGGCGACGATTATCGAGCGGGTTTGACGCGCCGCTTCCTTCTCCCCTCGGGGGAGAAGGTGGCAGCGCGAAGCGCTGACGGATGAGGGCCGACTGGGTGAGAGCTGCGGAGAGGGATGCTCCATTGCAACGCCGGAACAGCACGGGGACACGCGATTTCGCACGCGACCAGCGCCGCGAGCCGACGCGCGCGGAAGCCTTGTTGTGGCAGGCGGTTCGGGGCCGTCGTTTCCGCAATCTCAAGTTCAAGCGGCAGATGGCGATCGGTCCCTACATCGCGGATTTCTGCTGCTTCGAATGCCGTCTCATCGTGGAAATGGATGGCGAGCCGCATCATGACGAACAGCAGCGCCTGCATGATGTGCGGCGCGATTTGTTTCTGCGAGGTCAAGGCTATCTCGTCCTGCGCTTCCCGAACGATCTCGTATTGACCGGCCTCGAACTCGTTTTGCGCCAGCTCGAGGAGCGACTCGCCCTCGCCCGGCGTCTCTCATCCGACCCGGCTGCGCCGGGCCACCTTCTCCCCCGAGGGGAGAAGGACGCGCGCCCTATTGCTTCAGGAGAATCTCCATGAACCTCACCAACTTCCGCTTCGAGACCGACTCAGACGGCATCGCGACCGCGATTTGGGACATGCCCGGCCGCTCGATGAACGTCATCACGCCAGAGTTGATGGCCGAACTCGACCAGATCATCGACACGGTTGCATCGACCGAAGCCATCAAGGGCTGCGTCATCACCTCCGGCAAAGAGGCATTTTCCGGCGGCGCGGACCTGACCATGCTGCAGGGCCTGCGCGACCTCTATGTCGGCCTCGCCAGGGACAAGGGCGAGCAGGTCGCGATGCAGACCTTCTTCGACGAAAGCCGCAAGCTCTCGTTGCTCTATCGCAAGCTCGAAACCTGCGGGAAGCCGTTCGCGGCCGCGATCCACGGCGTCTGCCTCGGCGGGGCCTTCGAACTCGCGCTCGCCTGCCAGTACCGCGTCGCCTCCGACGACGCCTCGACCCGCGTCGGCCTGCCCGAGATCAAGGTGGGATTGTTCCCGGGCGCCGGCGGCACGCAGCGCGTCTCGCGGCTGATGCAGACCGGCGACGCGCTGCAGATGATGTTCAAGGGCGAGCAGGTGAAGGCGCTGCCGGCGCGCAACACCGGCCTCGTCCATGCCGTCGCAGCCCGCGCCGACATCGTCCAGAACGCGAAGGACTGGCTCAAGGCCAATCCGGCCGCGACCGCGCCTTGGGACCAGAAGGGCTTCAAGCTGCCCTCCAACAAGGTCCATTCGCCGGCCGGCATGCAGATCTGGCCGCCGGCCAACGCGATCTATCGCCGCGAGACCAACGACAACTACCCCGCCGCCCGCGCCATCCTGAGCGCCGTCTATGAGGGTCTGCAACTTCCTATCGACCTCGCCCTCAAGGTCGAGAGCCGCTATTTCGCGATGATCCTGCGGACGAAGGAGGCGGCTTCGATGATCCGCTCGCTCTTCGTCTCGATGCAGGAGCTGAACAAGGGCGCGCGCCGCCCGGCCGATGTTCCGGCCTCGAAGCTGAAGAAGATTGGCGTCGTCGGCGCGGGCTTCATGGGCGCGGGCATCGCCTATGTCAGCGCCAATGCGGGGCTCGATGTCGTGCTGGTCGACCGCGATCAGGAGGCCGCCGACAAGGGCAAGGCCTATTCGCACAAGCTGGTCTCCGACCAGATTATGAAGGGCCGCGCCAGGACCGCCGATCGCGACGCGCTGCTCGGCCGCATCACGGCGACCGCCGACTATGCGGCTCTGAAGGGTTGCGACCTGGTCATCGAGGCGGTGTTCGAGGATCCCAAGGTCAAGGCCGAGGTGATCGCGAAGGTCGAGCAGGCGGTCGGGCCAAAAACCATCTTCGGCTCGAACACCTCGACGCTGCCGATCACCGGGTTGGCCGAGCACAGCCAGCGGCCGAAGAACTTCATCGGCGTGCATTTCTTCTCGCCGGTCGAGAAGATGCTGCTGGTCGAGATCATCATGGCCAGGAAGACCGGCAAGGTCGCGCTCGCCATGGCGCTCGATTTCGTCCGCGCGATCAAGAAGACCCCGATCGTCGTCAACGACACGCGCGGCTTCTACGCCAATCGCTGCGTCGGCAACTACATCCGCGAGGGCCATCTGATGCTGATGGAGGGCATAGCCCCGGCGATGATCGAGGCCGCCGGCAAGCAGGCCGGCATGCCGGTCGGCCCGCTCTCGCTCAACGACGAGGTCGCGGTCGATCTCGCTTTCAAGGTTCTGAAGGCGACCAAGGTCCAGCTCGGCGAGGGCTCGGTCGATCCGGCGCAGGAGACGCTGCTCTCCGACATGGTCGAAAAGCATGGCCGCCTCGGCCGCAAGAACAAGAAGGGCTTTTACGATTACCCGGAAGCGGGTCCAAAACGCCTCTGGCCCGGCCTCGCCGAACTGACGAAGAACCGGATCGACCCGGAGCAGGTCGACATGCAGGAACTGATCCACCGCCTCTTGGTGACGCAGGCGCTGGAGGCGGCGCGCACCTATGAGGAGGGCGTCGTCACCGACCCGCGCGAGGCCGATGTCGGCTCGATCATCGGCTTCGGCTTCGCGCCCTATAGCGGCGGCACGCTGAGCTACATCGACAACATGGGCGCGGCCGCCTTCGTGAAGCTCTGCGAAGGGCTGGCGAAGAGACATGGCGAGAGGTTCAGGCCGAACAGGCAGCTCAAGCGCATGGCGAAGACGGGGGAGAGCTATTACGGGGCGGCGAAGGCGGCTTGATCCTTCTCCCCTCGGGGGGAGAAGGTGGCCCGGCGCAGCCGGGTCGGATGAGGGGAAGGGTCGCGTCAGCGGCCCTTTCTTGTTTACGGCCACCGAGGAACATACACGGAACATTAATTGATCGCCGTGTTGATTGGTGTCAGTCTGACAAAAATCGACACAGCGACGATTCGGGATTGCGATGACGGCCAGCGCCAGAACGACCTTTACGCTCTTCCGGGAGCAGTCCGGGCTCACGATCGAGGAAGCGGCCGAGACGCTTGGCATGTCGTTGAGCCAGATTTACCGATACGAGAACGGGAAATGCCAGCCGCCGCCGCCGGTCTGGAAACTGCTCGACAAGGCCGGCGATGCGCGGGCTGCGAAGAAAGAAAGGCCCGCTTTCCGTTTCATTGACCTCTTCGCAGGCATCGGCGGATTACGGCTCGGTTTCGAGAGCATCGGCGGGCGCTGCGTTTTCACGTCGGAGTGGGACCCGTTCAGTCAGAAGACCTACGCCCTGAATTTTCGCGACAATCACGAGATCGCAGGCGACATCCGCGACTATTCCAGCGAACCCGAACGCATCCCCGGGCACGATGTCCTGCTGGCGGGCTTCCCATGCCAGCCGTTTTCGATCGCAGGCGTGTCGAAAAAGAACGCGCTCGGCCGGCCGCACGGTTTTCTCTGTGACACCCAGGGTACGCTGTTCTTCGACACCGCCCAGATCATCCGGCATCATCGACCGGCTGCGTTCCTGCTGGAAAACGTCAAGAACCTCGAACGTCATGACCAGGGTCGCACGTTTGCGACAATCCTGAACGTTCTCAGGAACGAACTGGGGTATCATGTTCAGCATCGGGTGATCAGTTCCGCGCCATGGGTTCCACAGAAGCGCGAGCGCGTCTTCATTGTGGGTTTCCGCGAGCGGACAGATTTCGATTTCTCTTCGTTGATGATGCCGTCGATACAGAGCGGGCCAAAACTTGGTTCGATTCTGGAATCGACGGACGAAGTCGACCCGAAATACACTCTGACGGAGCATTTGTGGGGGTATCTGAAAGGATACAAGGAAAAGCATCAGGCGGCTGGCAACGGATTTGGCTACAGCCTGTTCGGAGCAAACGATGTCGCGCGGACGCTGTCGGCGCGCTATTATAAGGATGGCTCTGAGATTCTGATCGACCAGCCAGGCATGCGTCCACGCCGCCTGACCCCTCGCGAATGCGCGCGTTTGATGGGATTTGAGACGAAGGAGCGGAGTTTCAAAATTCCCGTTTCGGATACGCAAGCCTACAGGCAGTTTGGCAATTCAGTCGTTGTGCCTGTCGTAGAGTTTGTGGCCTCGGCGATGAAACCTCATATAGAGTTCGCAATGGAAGACGCGGCACGTACAGCCTCGTCTCGCAAGCGAGCCTATGCCTGATATCGTAAGCGCGGCGGTGCGGAGCCGGATGATGTCCGGCATCCGAGGCAAGGACACTTTGCCTGAGATGATTATGCGGCGTGGCCTCCATGCGCGCGGATTTCGGTTTCGGCTGCACGACAGAAAACTGCCTGGTTGTCCCGATCTCGTTTTTCCAAAGTATCGTGCGGTGATCTTTGTTCATGGTTGCTTTTGGCATGGTCATACATGCCATATGTTCAAATGGCCTAAATCGCGAGAGGTGTTTTGGAGAGAGAAGATTGAAAGAAACAGGGCGGTTGATTTGCGGGCGAGTAACCAGCTCCGATCCCTAGGTTGGAGACTATGCGTCGTTTGGGAGTGTGCCTTGCGCGGCAGAGGGTGCCTACCAGCCGAGCAAGTTCTAGATATATGTGGAGAATGGATCGAATCGTTTGAGTCAGACAAGATCATAAGTAGTGCCATTTAAAGGTCGAATGCAGATTTTCCTACCAGTCGCCCCATGTCGCTTGAAAAAATTGTGATTGGGCGATACAGATGTGTCCCATTGATATTTACTGCAAAATTTTCCCGATTTTCGGCCTTTAATTTACGTATTATCTTATCGTAAGTTTCGTCCGGCATGTAGATTGCCGAAAATCCCATGCGTTTGTACAATTGCATTCTTCGCATTGTCCAAAATTCTTGTGGCTCATCAAAGAAGCCGAACCCAATTCCCTCTATCGAGTTTGCTGAATAAAGGAGGCGCTCTCGAGCCTTTTCTGATTTTACCGAAATAATGAGATTTGTTGGGGCGCATGGTATCAAGATATCGCCAAGCGCTTTGAGGTCTCCCATCTTCTTTTCATTCAATAATATGTGACCGGGCATTTTCCAGTGCGGCCAACCATCTGTACCGGGGAGCATCGCTGGTATGCCAGAGTTAGTTAGGACCTCACTGCATAGAAGCTCCATAACTGTCCCGCCACTGCCGCTTAATTTGCCAGCAGGCGGAAATTTCCATGTTTTCGCAGTTCTCGGGTGCTGAATATCAAACGCTTCTGTAACGTTTTGATCTGTTATCCCCTCTCCCAAAGTTAATTCGCATAAATGAATCACGCCGCGTGGCGTTATATTTGTGCCCGATTGATTGTATAGGCAGGGGCAGACATAGAGAAGTCTCTCAAGCAGTTTTTGGTTCAATTTTGGAAGCGGCGTTGATTGCGCCGGTTTTGATGGGGCCCTATCGAAGAATTTATTCAGATAATCGAGCAGTTCTATTTTTTCGGCCCCTTTACAGGGCTGCAATTCTGGTTGGCCTAAAACTTCTTCCCAACTGGAAAAATCATTCTCGATCGGACAATGAGGGTGAAAGCAGCGCATTATCCCTACCCCGCCACCATCCGGATCACCCGTCTCACCTTCTCCACCAGTTCCCCGATCTGGTCTTCCGTGATGATCAGCGGCGGGGTCAGGGCCAGCGTCTCGCCGGTGATGCGGATCATGATCCCTTCCTCGCGGAAGGCGCGGTCCATCGCCTCATAGGCGCGCTTGCCCACGCCTTCGGGGCGCGATGCGAGGTCGATGCCGGCGACGAGCCCGAGCGTGCGGATGTCGAGGACGTTGGGTTCGTCCTTCAGCGACATCATGGCGTCGGCCCAGACCGGCTCCAGGGTCTTGGCCCGCTCGAACAGCCCTTCGTCGCGGTAGATGTCGAGCGTCGCGAGGCAGGCGGCCGCCGCCAGCGGGTGGCCGGAATAGGTGTAGCCGTGGAACAGCTCGATGACGTTGTCGGGTCCGGTCATAAAGGCGTCGTAGATGGGCTTGCGGCAGATCACGCCGCCCATCGGCACGGTGCCCGAGGTCACGCCCTTGGCGAAGGTGATCATGTCGGGGACGACGCCGTAGCGCTCGGCCGCGAACGCCGTGCCGAGCCGGCCGAAGCCGGTGATGACCTCGTCGAAGATCAGCAGGATGCCGTGTTTGTCGCAGATCTCGCGCAGGCGCTTGAGATAGCCTTTTGGCGGCGGCAGCACGCCGGTCGAGCCCGCCATCGGCTCTACCATGACGGCGGCGATGGTCGAGGCGTCGTGCAGGGTGACGATGCGCTCGAGCTCGTCGGCGAAATGCGCGCCGTAGTCGGGCTCGCCCTTGGTGAAGCGCTGCTTTTCGCGGTCGTAGGTGTGCGGCATATGGTCCGCGCCCGCCAGCAGCGAGCCGAAGAACTTGCGGTTCGAGACGATGCCGCCAACCGAGATGCCGCCGAAACCGACGCCATGATAGCCGCGCTCGCGGCCGATCAGGCGGGTCTTGGAGCCCTTGCCGGAGATGTTCCAGTAGGCGATCGCGATCTTCAGCGCCGTGTCGGCGGCCTCCGAACCGGAGCCCGCGAAGAAGACATGGTCGAGGTCGCCCGGCGCCAGCGCCGCGATCCGGGCGGCCGCCGCGAACACCTTGGGATGGCCGAACTGGAAAGAGGGCGCGTAGTCGAGCTCCTCGGCCTGCGCCTGGATCGCCTCGATGATCGGGCGGCGGGCATGGCCCGCATTGCAGCACCAGAGGCCCGCCGTGCCGTCCATCACCGGCTTGCCCTCGGGCGTGTAGTAGAACATCCCCTCGGCGCGGGCGATCATGCGCGGGTTCTGCTTGAACGAGCGGTTGGCCGTGAACGGCATCCAGAAGGCGTCGAGGTCGTTGGGCGTACCCAGCGGCTTGAGGGCGGATGTCATCGGCGGCGTTCCTGATCCGGTTAAGCGTCTCTCAACCTAACAGCACGACGGGGGCTGTAAATCATCGGCGGGGCGGGGCATCCCTGCGCCGGCCGGAGACCGGGCGCGGCGCGGCAGACGTCCAAAGGTCGCGCGACAATACAGGTGACGTTACGTCGTGCCCGGCGTAGTCTGTCCAACGGGGGAGACAGCAAACTGTATCAGGACCCCGATGGTCGCTAGCGGCGAAACCCCTGACCGGCCAGACGACCAGACCGCGGCGATGATCCGCGCGGCGCTGGACCGCATCCTCGCCTCCGATCCGTTCCGCAGCGCGCCTCAGCTCGCGGCCTTTCTCGGCTTCATCGTCGAGCGCAGTCTCGCCGGCCGCGCCGCCGAGCTGAAGGGCTACACCATCGCGGTCGAGGCGTTCGGCCGGCCGCCCGATTTCGATCCGCAGTCCGATCCGATCGTACGCGTCGAGGCCGGCCGGCTGCGCAAGGCGCTGGTGCAGTATTATGCTGGCGAGGGCGTGGCCGAGCCGCTCAGAATCGCGATTCCGGTCGGCGGCTATGCTCCGAGCTTCGTCTCCGATGCGGGGGAGCCGGCTCCCGCCATCGCCGATCCTGCGGTGGAAGCGATCATGGCGCCCTCGTCTCAGGCCGAGCCAGTCGGCCAGCCGCCCGGGGCGGCAGACCGCGTCGAAAGCGGGCGCGCCCGGCTCGCCATCGTCGGGCTCGTGCTCATCATCGTGATCATGGCTGTCGCCGTGGCCTCGACCCGGATCGGCCATCGCCGTGAAGCGGGCTTGTCCCCGGCCGGCATCGCGCAGCAGGCGCTCCCGGCCTTGCCGCCCGCATCCGCACCGGCCCCCGACGCTTCCTCGTCGCAGCCGGCCCATCTCCCGGTCGTGGTGGTGACGGTGGGCTCGCCGCCGGACGATCCGGCGCTCGCCGAGGTGATGCAGCGCTTCGCCCGGCTGCTGGTCGACGTGATGGCGCGCTTCGACGATCTGATCTCGGTCAAGGCTCTGCAGCCCGGCGGGAGCGGCGTCGAGGCGGGCGATTACGTTTTCGAGATGAACGCCAGCCGCGTCGGCGCGGATACGGAAGGCTTCGGCCGCCTGCGTTCGGTCAGGGACGGGCGGATCGTCTGGACGACATCGACCACGCGCAGCCTCGAAAGCGGCCCCGAAGACCCCGAACTGCTCGAACTGGCGCGCCGGCTGGCGATCCGGCTGGCTGAGCCGTTCGGCATTATCCATGCCGATTTCCGACAGTCGGCGACGTCGCCCGCGATGCGCTGCATCTTTCAGGCGCTGGATTTCCGCCGCACCATGCAGCCTTCGGAGCACCTTGCCGCCCGCGCCTGCCTCGAGGGCGTGCTGTCGCGGGATCCGGACTTCCATCCCGCCTGGTCGCAGCTCGCTCTGCTGATCCTCGACGAGTATACGCAAGGGCTCAACCCGCTGCCCGGCCCGCCGCTCGACCGGGCGCTGAGCGCCGCGCTGACGGCGGTGCGGCTGGCCCCGTCAAGCGCGCGCGCCCAGCAGGTGATGATGGATGTGCTGTTCGCCCGCGGCGCGCTGGAAGATGCGATCAGGAACGGCCGCGAGGCGCTGGCGCGCAACCCCTACGATCCCGACATCATGGCCGATCTCGGTTCGCGCTTCGTCCGGCTCAACCGGCCGGCGGAGGGGCTGCCGCTGCTCTCGCGGGCCATCGAACTCAGCGCCGGCCGTCCGCCCTGGTATGATTTCTACGCCTTCCTGGCGGCGCATCTGCTGGGCGCCGACAAGCTCGCGCAAAGCTACGCCGCCGCGCTGGTGGCGGACCAGGGCGCGCTCAGCCTGCTCGGCCGCGCGATCGCAGCCGCCAGGGACAAGGACGATGTCGAACTCGCGACCTGCCTGCGCGCGCTTATGACGGCCGCACCGCTCTTCGCCATCGATGCGAGGCTTTATCTCGGCCAGAAGGGCTTTGCGCCGGAGGTGATCGAACGCGTCCTCGCCGATCTGGGTTCGGAGGCGCTGGGCGCCGCCAGCCGGAAATAGCAGGTTCCGCTTTCGAACGCTGGCATATTCCACGGCTTTTTGCGGCTTCAGGCATGGATGCGGATAGCGAGGCTCGCTTGACGCCTCCGTCGCGGGTAGTTTTGCAGACATCATTCGTGATTCGCTGCTGCCGTCCCGGTTCCCTCTTGCGCGGTCGCTCTCTTGGCCCCTGTCCACCTGAACGCCCTGCACCCTCTCGCCAGCGCCGTCACCGGCCTGTCGGCCGGCGGCGTTACAGCCTTGCTGCTGCCAGGTCCGCTCGGCGGAGCGCTTGGGCTGCTCGCCCTAGGAGCGGGGATGGTCGGCTCCTTCCTGATCCTCGACAGGCGTAATGGCGCGCAGCGCGAGCAGGTTCTCGCGGCGATCGGGGAGGTGAAGGTCCGGTTGGCGACCAATGCGATCCGACTCGACTCGCTGGCCAAGCGCGTCGAGGAACTGCCGATGCGCGAGGCCGATGCGGCCCCGGCGCGCGCGACGCTCAATGAACTCACCGCCGAGGTCGGGCTGCTCGGCGACCTTATCCATCAGGTCGCGACCACGCTGGCCGACCATGACGCGGAACTGGCGCTGGCGCGTTCCCGCCAGCAGGCGACGCTTCCCGCACCCGCGCTGGCCCCCGTGCCGGTGATCGACCCGGAGGCCGCGACGCGCGCCCGGATCGAGGCCAGGGCGGCCGAGCGCGAGGAAACGATCCGGCAGGCGCAGCGCCGCGCCGCCGACGAGCGCGCCGCCGTGATCAGCCAGGCGCTCTCCGAGGGCCGCGTCGAGGTCCATCTTCAGCCGATCGTGCAATTGCCGCAAAGGCGAACGCGCGGCTACGAGGCGCTGGTCAGGCTCAGGCTCGACGAGCAGACGCTGCTGCTGCCGCAGCAATTTCTCGCGATCGTCGAGGAACGCGGCTTCGGCCCGACGCTGGATGCGCTAGTGCTGACGCGCGCGCTGGCCATCGCCCGCCATCTCGGGGCCAAGAATGGCGGCGGCAGGGATGGCAAGCTGTTCGTCTCCTGCAATTTTTCCGCGGCGACCTGGGCCTCCGCCAAGGCGCTCGCGGCGCTGTCGCGAATTCTCGAGAAGTATCGCGACCATGCCGGCACTCTCGTCGTCGAGATGCCGCAGACCGTGTTCCGGGCTCTGGAGCCGACGAGCCTGGGTTTCCTCGGCGCGATGTCGGCCAATGGCGTCCGCTTCGCACTCGACCAACTGGTCGATCTGCGGCTCGATCCGGCCTCGCTGGCGGATCGCGGCATCCGTTTCGTCAAGGCGCCGGCCGCACTGCTGCAGGCGGATTCGATCGGCCGGGCCGCGACCGACATCGCCGCCAGCGACCTCTCGGCTCTGCTCGCCCGCGCCTCGATCACGTTGATCGCCGACGAGATCGAGGACGATCCGACAGTGGCCGACATGATCGAACTCGGCGTCGGCCTCGCGCAGGGGCTGGTCTTCTCGCCGCCGCGCCCGGTCAAGCCAGAGGTTTTCGCCGAGCCTGCCGCTGCGCCGCTCCGCGAGCCGGAGCCCGCGCCGGTCCGGCCTTCGGCCGAGATCGTCGGCTATCCGGCGCCCGCGCCGGCCGGGGACGCCAACCCCGAGCAGATCAAGCCCGAGCGCTTGCCCTTCCGCTCCGTGCTGCGCCGCGCCAGCGCCTGAGCGGCCGTCTTTTTTTCGCAACCGCGAAGGGCTAAAGCTGGCTTGCAGCCATGGAGCCTCCTGCTTTGCCGACACCCCAGGTCCCGACACAGCCCCTTGCAGGCTTCGCCGCCATCGTCGACCGCTTCGATCTCTGCCTCTGCGACATCTGGGGCGTGGTCCATAACGGCGTCGCCGCCCATCGCGAGGCGGTCGAGGCGCTGGTCGCGATGCGCGCATCTGGCGTCAGCGTCGTGCTGGTGACCAATGCGCCGCGCCCGCGCGCCGAGATCAAACGCCAGCTCGACGGGTTTGGCGTGGCGGCCGCCGCCTACGACGCGATCGTCACATCAGGGGATGTCTGTCGCGACTTGATCCGGGCGCGGGCCGGTCAACCGGTCTACATGCTCGGCCCCGACCGCGACCTGCCGCTGATCGCAGGCCTGGATGCGCCCCGCGTCGCGCCGGACGATGCGGCCTACGTGCTCTGCACCGGCCTGTTCGACGACGAGACCGAGACGGCGCAGACCTATGCCGGGCTGCTCGCCGGTTTCGTGGGGCGCGGGCTGAGCCTGATCTGCGCCAATCCCGATCTGGTGGTCGAGCGTGGTGGGCGCATCGTGCCCTGCGCCGGCTCGCTGGCGCTGGCCTATGAGGAACTGGGCGGCCACGCGATCTATGCCGGCAAGCCGCATGCGCCGATCTACGAGGCGGCGCTGGCGCTGGGCGAGCAGGCGCGCGGCTCGACGATCGCACGCGACAGAATCTGCGGCGTCGGCGACGCCATCCGGACCGACATCGCCGGCGCGAACGCGTTCGGCGCTGCGAGCGTCATGGTGCTGGCCGGCATCCACGCGCAGGATCTGATGGAAGCGGGCTGGGACGAGCGCCATGGCTGGTTCGCCGACCAGCTCCATCGGCCGGACTACGCCCTGCCGCATCTGGTGTGGTGAATTTGGCGCAGGCGGTTGAGCACCGGAAGCGGAGAGTGCCGCGTCAGACGGCCTCCGGAGCAGCGTTTGGCGACACCCTCAGGCGGCGCAGACGGATTCGATCTTCGACTTCAGCGTCTGGGCGTTGAACGGCTTGACGATGTAGTTGTTCACGCCGGCCTTCTTGGCGGCGATGACATTCTCGGTCTTGGATTCGGCGGTGACGATGATGAAAGGCGTATCCGAGAGCTTTTCTTCCTCGCGGACGCGGCGCAGCAGCTCGAAGCCGGTCATCGGCTCCATGTTCCAGTCAGAGATGACGAGGCCATATTTCTTGTCGCGCATCTTCTCGATCGCGGCCGAGCCGTCCGAGGCGTCGTCGACATTCTCGAAGCCGAGCTGCTTCAGCAGGTTGCGGATGATCCGGACCATCGTCTGGTAGTCGTCGACCACGAGGATCGGCATGGATGGGTCGAGAGCCATGATGGTGCTCCAAGCGGCGCGGATGTTTTGCAGGGCAGACCTGCGCGACGCCGCCTTCGCAGAGGCGACGTCCATAGGTCAACGGTCTTAGACCAGCGGCGTTTCAAAGCCGTTAATCGAAAGGCGCAGTGACGCAGGGACACCCGCTTCGGTCCCCCGGAACGGCGCGCCGTTCCAAAGTCCAATGGCGCGGCCGGCAGGCTCGTGAGAGGCTTCGCCAAATCCAATCGACGCGTTATGGTGGCAGCACCAGCCCCGTTTCGCCAGCCCGGCCGGGAACGATGACCAAGACCCTCTATCAGGTCCATGCTTTCGAGGATCTGGCGCTCGGCCAGAGCGAAAGCCTGATGCGCACGGTGATGGAGCGCGATGTCTCGCTCTTCGCCGATCTCTCGGGCGACGCCAATCCGATCCATCTCTGCGACCGCTACGCCGCCAGCACCCGCTTCGGCCAGCGCATCGCCCATGGCATGCTGACCGCGAGCCTGGTTTCGGCGCTGCTCGGCACAAGGCTGCCCGGCCCCGGCGCGGTCTATCTCTCGCAGACGCTGACCTTCCTCGCCCCGGTCAAGATCGGCGATGTCGTCACCGCCCGCGTCGAAGTCGTCGAACTCGTGGCCGAGCGCCGGCGCGCGCGACTGTTCTGCGAATGCCTCGTCGACGGCAAGGCGGTGCTGGAAGGCGAGGCCTGGGTCGCCCTGCCGCCGGCCCGCCCGGCTTGACGCGTCCGCCGGCTTGAGGCCAAACAGCGCCGCGCGGGGCTGAAGCCCTGCAATCCGGACGCTGAGCCCTGATGACATCCCCCGCTGACGCGATTTCGGCCGCGCCACACACCGCCTTCGTGATCGACCTCGCCAAGCCCGTGCCCGCTCACCTGCGCGGCGCGGTGATCGCGCTCGGCAATTTCGACGGCGTCCATCGCGGCCATGCCGAGCTGGCGCGCGAGGCGGTCGAACTGGGCGAGCAGTTGGGCCGCCGGCCTGCGGCGCTGACCTTCGAGCCGCATCCGCGCAGCGTCTTCAGGCCCGACGAGCCGGTGTTCCGGCTGACGCCGCCCGCGATCAAAGCGGAACTGCTGACCTCGGTCGGCCTGGCCACCACCTTCATCCTGCCCTTCGACCGCGACATCGCCGCGATCGAGGCGAAAGCCTTCATCGACGATCTGTTGCTCGGCAAACTCGGCGCGGCCGGCCTCGTCTGCGGCTACGACTTCCATTTCGGCAAGGGCAGGGCGGGTTCGCCCGAGATGCTGCAAGAGGTCTGCGAGCTGGAAGATGTGCCCGTCATCATCGTGCCGCCCTTCGCCTTTGCGGGCGAGCCGGTCTCCTCGACGCTGGTGCGGGATGCGCTCAGGGACGGCGACGTCGCCCGCGCCGCCGATCTGCTCGGCCGGCCCTGGTTCGTGCGTGGCGCCGTCGTCCATGGCGAGAAGCGCGGCCGCGACCTCGGCTATCCGACCGCCAACATGCATCTGCCCCGGGACTGCAGGCTGCGCTACGGCGTCTACGCAGTGCGGATGAGGATCGACGGCGTCTGGCGCGACGGCGCAGCCAGCTTCGGCAGTCGCCCGACCTTCGACGACGGCGCGGCGAAGCTCGAAACCTTCGTCTTCGATTTTTCGGGCGATCTCTATGGCAAACAGGTCGATGTCGCGCTCGTCGCCTGGCTGCGGGCCGAGACGAAATTCGACAGTCTCGACGCGCTGATCGTCCAGATGAATGCCGACAGCGCGGCCGCACGCGACATCCTGACGAAAACGCCGCCCTTCCTTCCGTAAGCCGCCTTTGCTAGAAGCGCTTCATGTCCGCTCATCGCGTCAAGACCCTATCGTCCCGGCGAATTACGGGCCCGGCCGCCGCCTCGCGCTAGACAGGCGCGGCGCCAGCGCAGGCCGGGACGGTTTCAGATTTCAATTTTCATCACGGACAAAGCGTCGCGCCACCGCAGATGGCCCGCTCGTCCATTGCCCGAGCCGGACCATGACCGACACAACCGCCGACAAGCCCGCAGACGCCATCGATTATTCCCAGACGCTTTTCCTGCCGCAGACCGAGTTCCCGATGCGGGCAGGCCTGCCGCAGCGCGAGCCGGAACTGCTGGCGCGCTGGGCGAGGATCGACCTCTACCGCAAGCTGCGCGAGGCCGCGAAGGGCCGCGACCGCTTCATCCTGCATGACGGCCCGCCCTATGCGAACGGCAATATCCATATCGGCCATGCGCTCAACAAGGTGCTCAAGGACCTTGTCACGCGCTCGCAGCAGATGCTCGGCCACGACTCCAACTACGTGCCGGGCTGGGACTGCCACGGCCTGCCGATCGAGTGGAAGATCGAGGAGCAGTATCGCGCCAAGGGGTTGAACAAGGACGACGTGCCCGTCGTCGAGTTCCGCAAGGAATGTCGCGCCTTCGCAGAGCACTGGGTTTCGGTGCAGCGGGAAGAGTTCAAGCGGCTCGGCGTCGAGGGCGACTGGGACGACCCCTATCTGACCATGGCTTATGGCGCCGAGGCGCAGATCGCCCGCGAGATCATGAAATTCGCCGAGACCGGCCAGCTCTATCGCGGCTCCAAACCCGTGATGTGGTCGGTGGTGGAGAAAACCGCGCTGGCGGAGGCCGAGGTCGAGTATGAGGAGCATGTCAGCGACACGGTGTTCGTGGCGTTCGACATCATGACCGGAGACCCGGACATGACGCTTCCGCTGCTTCAGGCTGATGCTCAGATCGTTATCTGGACAACGACGCCCTGGACGATACCCGGCAATCGCGCGATCTCCTTCTCATCGAAACTGCAGTACGGCCTCTACAAGGTGACGGCTGCATCGCCGACGAATTGGGCACAGCCGGGCGCGACCTACGTTCTCGCCGACAAGGTTGCGGCAGACGTATTCAAGGCCGCGAAAGTCGATGCTTTCGAGAGAGTTGCCGAGGTTTCGCCGCAGCAACTCAGCGGCATGATCTGTCAGCATCCGCTGTTTGGCATGGGTTATGAGTTTGACGTCCCACTGCTTGACGGCGACCACGTGACCGACGACGCGGGCACTGGATTCGTCCACACCGCTCCCGGTCATGGTCGTGAAGACTTTGACATCTGGATGGCGAACGGACGAGCGCTCGCCGAGCAGGGAATCGACACCCACATCCCCTACACAGTCGACGCCGATGGCCGCTTCACCAAGGATGCGCCGGGCTTCGAGGGCAAGCAGGTCATCACCGACAAAGGCGAGAAGGGCGACGCGAACGAAGCAGTGATCAAGGCCCTTGCGGAGCATTATCATCTCGTCGCGCGCGGCCGCCTCAAGCACCAGTATCCGCATAGCTGGCGCTCGAAGAAGCCGGTGATCTTCCGCAACACACCGCAATGGTTCATCGCCATGGACAAGCCGATTCTTCCTTCCCCCCTCGGGGGGGAAGGTGGCATCGCGTCAGCGATGACGGATGAGGGGACGTCAGACTTCCCTCATCCGTCTGCTTCGCAGACACCTTCTCCCCCGAGGGGAGAAGGACAGAACGAGCCCGACACCCTGCGCAACCGCGCCCTGCGCGCGATCAAGGACACCCAATGGGTGCCCGCCGCCGGCGAGAACCGCATCAACGGCATGATCGCCAACCGGCCCGACTGGGTGGTGTCGCGCCAGCGCGCCTGGGGCGTGCCGATCACCGTCTTCGTCGAGAAGGAGAGCGGCGCGATCCTGGTCGACGCGAAGGTCAACGCCGCCGTCGCCGAGGCCTTCGAGGCCGAGGGTGCCGACGCCTGGTTCACCGATACGGACGGCGCGCGTTTCCTGAAATCCTTCGGCTACGATCCGGCGCTCTATGAGCGCGTGACCGACGTGCTCGACGTCTGGTTCGATTCAGGCTCGACCCATGCCTTCACGCTGGAACAGCGCCCCGACCTGCGCGCCCGCCGGCGCGGCGACGGCGGCGCCGACCGGGTGATGTATCTCGAAGGCTCCGACCAGCATCGCGGCTGGTTCCATTCGAGCCTGCTCGAAAGCTGCGGCACGCGCGGCCGCGCGCCCTACGACATCGTGCTGACGCATGGCTTCTGCCTCGACGAGAAGGGCGAGAAGATGTCGAAATCGAAGGGCAACGTCACCGCCCCGCAGGACATCATCAAGGATTCGGGCGCGGACATCCTGCGCCTCTGGGTCGCCGCGGCCGACTACTCCGACGATCTGCGCATCGGCAAGGAGATCCTGAAGACCTTCGTCGAGACCTACCGAAAACTCCGCAACACCACGCGCTGGATGCTCGGCACGCTCGCCCATTTCAGCGAGGCTGTCCGCGTCTCCGATCCCCAGACCATGCCGGAGCTGGAGCGGCTGATGCTGCACCGTCTGGCGGAACTCGGTCCCCAGGTCGAGGAGGCCTACGCGACCTACGACTACAAGAAGGTCGTGAACCTGCTCTCGCAGTTCATGAACACCGAGCTCTCGGCCTTCTATTTCGACATCCGCAAGGACGCGCTCTATTGCGACCCGCTGTCGAGCCATGTCCGCAAGAGCGCGCTGACCGTGGTCGATCACCTGTTCTCCTGCCTCGCCACCTGGCTCGCGCCGATCCTGGTCTTCACCACGGAAGAGGCCTGGCTGGAGCGCTATCCCGAGCAAAAAAGCCTCGACGGCTCGGTCCATCTCGAACTCTTCGCCAAGGCGCAGGCCAAGTGGCTCGATCCCGAGCTTGCCGAGCGCTGGAGCAAGATCCGCAAGGTCCGCCGCGTCGTCACCGGCGCGCTCGAGCTGGAGCGCGCCGCCAAGCGGCTGGGCTCCTCGCTTGAGGCCGCGCCCGAGGTCTTCGTCAGCGATCCCGACCTGTTCGCGGCGCTGTCGGGCGCCGATCTCGCCGAGATCAGCATCACCTCGACGATCCGCGTCAGGAACGGCGAAGGCCCGGCCGACGCCTTCCGCCTGCCCGACATCGCCGGTGTGGCGGTCGTCCCGGCGCGCGCGGCCGGCGTGAAATGCGCCCGCTCGTGGAAATATTTCGATCCCGCGACGGCCGATCCGGCCTGGCCGGCAGTGACGCCGCGTGACGCGAAGGCGCTGCGCGAACTCGGGACGCGCGCCTGATGACGCCTGCCCGCCGCCTTGGCCTCGCCATCGTGCTCGCCGTCTTCGCGCTCGATCAGGCGAGCAAGCTCTGGCTTCTGTTCGGCGTCGGGCTTGCCGAGAACGGCCCCTTCGCCGTGCTGCCCTTCATGGACATCGTGCTGGCCTGGAACCGGGGCATCTCCTACGGGCTGTTCCAGCAATACAGCGCCGTCGGGCGCTGGGGGTTGGTCGCGATCTCCTTCGTCGCGGCGATCTGGCTGGGGCGCTGGATGTGGCGCGAGCCGCGCGCGCTGACGGTCGTCGCGCTGGCGCTGATCATCGGCGGCGCGCTCGGCAACGGCGTCGACCGCGCCGTCTACGGCGCGGTCGTCGACTTCGTCCATCTGCACTGGGGCCGCTTCAGCTGGTACATCTTCAACGTCGCCGATGCGGCCATCGTTGTCGGGGTCGCCGCGCTCCTGTATGAATCGTTCCGTCCGGCTGCTAAAGCTGCGAGCTGAAAAACGGACTTCGCCATCGTTTCGCCGCGCGAATGCGGTTTGAGACGCAGGCTAAGGATCGTCCAAGGGAGATAATCAGATGGCCCATCGCGCTTCGCGTCTTCTGCTCGCCGGCGGCCTGCTGTTTGCGGCGTCGCCGGCCTTTGCCCAGGAAGGCCAGCTGTTCAAGAACCTGATGGAAGGCGTCATCGGCAAGCGCGGCGGCGAGGACATCGAATATCGCGAGCGTCCGCCGCTGGTCGTCCCGCCCGGCTCCGCTCTGCCGCGCCCCCAGGAGCCCGCGAGCGCCCGTACCGCCGCCTGGCCCAACGACCCCGACGTCGCGCGCCGGAAGGTCGATGCCAACGCCTCGATCTTCGACCTTGAGAGCGACAGGCGTCGCAAGAACCCCTGGCTGAACCAGGCCGAACTGCGCCAGGGCCCGGCGCCGCGCGCCACGGGTCGCCCGGTCATCGTCGAGGAACACAACAACTACAACAACCAGATCGAACCGATCCGCCGCGCCAAGGAGGAGGCCGCCCGGCGTGTGCAGGAGGATATCGCGCAGCTGAATTACGGCTCAGAGCCGCCGCGCCGTCTGCTCACAGATCCGCCGGTCGGTTATCGTCGCCCGGCCGGCTCGGCTCCCGTCGGCCCCGGCGAGAGCGGGCCGCAGGAGGACAAGCAGGCGGTCGGCCAGCGCGAATTCCTGGCCGGAACCGTGCCTCTGCGGTAAGTCGGGCTTTTGCCGGTCCGCGTCGGGCGCTCGCCCTCTGGGCAAGGCGTGCAGCGAGCCTTATCTGACAAGACCGGATCTCGCATTGTCTTGATCTTCAACGACGCGCCGGTCCCGGCGCGTCCGCCATCAGGAGACGGCCGCAGGTGAACATGCATTCGCGTCCGAGCCAGGCCGCCCAGCCCGTCGAATCCTTCCGGCTGGAGAACGGGCTGGCGGTCGTCGTCGTTCCCGACAGGCGCGCTCCCGTCGTCACCCACATGGTCTGGTATCGCAACGGCTCGGCCGACGATCCGGCGGGCAAGTCCGGCATCGCCCATTTCCTCGAGCATCTTATGTTCAAGGGCACCGCCAAATGGCCGGCGGGCGAGTTCTCCAGGATCGTCGCCGGCTTCGGCGGCCAGGAAAACGCCTTCACCTCCTTCGACTACACCGCCTATTTCCAGCGCGTGCCCAGGCAGCATCTGGGCGCAATGATGGATTACGAGGCCGACAGGATGACGGGGCTGGCCTTCGAGGAAAGCGTCGTCGGGCCCGAGCGCGACGTCGTGCTCGAAGAGCGCAAGATGCGCGTCGATTCCGACCCGGCAGCCCAGCTCGGCGAGGAGTTCTCCTCGGCTTTGTTCGTGCATCACCCCTATGGCACGCCGATCATCGGCTGGGAACACGAGATCGAGGGTCTCGATCGCCGGGACGCCTTCGCCTATTACCAGCGCTTCTACACGCCCGAGAACGCCATCCTCGTTGTCGCCGGCGACACCGACGCGGCCGAGGTGCGCGCGCTGGCGCAGGCGAGCTACGGGGCGATTCCGGCGCGCGGCGAGACGCCGGTCCGCAAGCGCCCGGCCGAGCCCGATCCGCGCGCCGCGCGCCGCGTCGCTCTCAGCGATCCGCGTGTGCGTCAGCCCTCGCTGCGGCGCGGCTGGCTGACGCCGACCTACACCGCCGGCGAGCGGACCGAGGTCTTCGCGCTGGAGATCGCGGCCGAGATCCTCGGTGGCGGCACCACCTCGCGGCTTTACCGCGGCCTCTGCGTCGAGCAGCAACTCGCGGCCGGAGCGAGCGCCTATTTCATGGGCTCGATGGTCGACCGCGCCGCCTTCCAGCTTTCCGTCAGTCCGCGTCCGGGCGTCGGGATGGACGCGCTTGAGGCTGGTCTTGATAGCGCGCTGGCGCTTTTTCTCGCTGACGGGCCCAGCGAGGTCGAACTGACCCGGGCCAAGACCCGCCTGATCGCCGAGACGATCTTCGCCCGCGACAGCCAGTCCTCACTGGCGCGCACCTTCGGGGCTTCGCTCGCCGTCGGCGAGAGCGTCGAGGACGTGCTGGCCTGGCCAGACCGGATCGAGGCCGTCGCGCGCGACGCCGTCGTCGAGGCCGTGCGCCGCTATCTCAGGCCCGACCGCTCGGTCACAGGCTTGCTGCTGCCGGCGGCCTGAGTTTCAAACCGCGTGCCTCCCAACCTTTGCGGGGCGATCATGATCGCCTCCGACAGGAACCGCTCATGAACGCGCCGATCGCCACTCCCGCCCTCGCCAGCATCGCCGGCCCGTCGGTCACCGTCCAGAAGGTGCGCGGGGGCTGCGGCGTCGAGGCCTGGCTGGTCGAGGAGCACAGCCTGCCGCTGATCGCGCTCGACTTCGCCTTCGACGGCGGCGCGACGCGCGACCCCGACAACGCCGCCGGCAGCGCCTATCTCGTCTCCGGCCTGCTGGACGAGGGCGCCGGCGATCTCGACGCCGAGGCGTTCCAGGGACGGATGGCCGACCACGCCATCAATCTCGGCTTCGAGGCGCGGCGCGACGATTTCCACGGCCATCTCCAGACGCTGTCGCGCCATCGCGACACGGCGTTCGAGCTGCTGGCGATGGCGCTACAGAAGCCGCGCTTCGATGCCGACGCCGTCGCCCGCGTCAAATCGCAGGTCGTCGCCGGCCTGCAGCGCCAGGCGCAGAACCCCGATACGCTCTGCCGCAACGCGCTGTATGCCGCAGCCTTTCCGGGGCACGCCTATGGCCGCCCCGAAAAGGGCGATGTCGACAGCGTATCCCGGCTGGAGGCCGACGGGCTGAAGGGTCTGTCGCGCGAGCTTCTGACACGCGCCGGGCTGAAGCTCGTCGTGGTCGGCGACATCACGGCCAGCGAACTGGCCCAGCGCATCGACGCGATCTTCGGGGCGCTGCCGGAAGGATCGCCGCGCCGGCTGCCGGCGCAGCCGCTGCCGATCCATGGGCTGGGCGAGACGCAGGTGATCGATCTCGACGTGCCGCAGACCGTGCTGCGTTTCGTCGTGCCCGGCCCGATGCGCGGCGATCCCGATTTCATCGCCGCCAGCGTTCTGAACCACATCCTCGGGGGCTCGGCCTTCACCTCGCGCCTGTTCATGGAGGTGCGCGAGAAGCGCGGCCTCGCCTATGGCGTCTCCTCCAGCCTGCTGCCGATGCGCGAGAGCGCCATGGTCGTCGGCGGCACCTCGACCCGCAACGACCGCGTCGCCGAATCGCTTGCCGTGATCCGCGAGGAGATGATGAAGCTGGCCGAGGACGGCCCCAGCGAGCACGAGGTCGGGGAGGCCAAGCGCTACATCATCGGCTCCTACCCGCTGCGCTTCGACACCTCGCCCAAGATCGCGGGCGAACTGCTGGGCCTTGCCGTCTACGGCTTCGAGCCGGAGTTCCTCACCGAGCGCAACCGGCTCTTCGCCGAGGTCACGCTCGCCGACGTCAGGCGCGTCGCCAAGCGCCTGTTCGGCGACCCGCGCCTGCTGGTGCAAGCGGTGGGGCGACCGGTCGGGCTGGTGTGAGGATCCACCGTCATTGCGAGCGTAGCGAAGCAATCCGGAAGGTCTCGCTCGACGGCGCCGGGATTGCTTCGCTACGCTCGCAATGACGGCTAGCCTTGGTTCGCTGCCGAACTCTCGTTGATCTACGTCAGACAGGCCTCTCATGCTCCAGCAAAGCTACGATCTCGCGCTTGAATCCGGCGTCGGCGCAGGCGGCATCCCGGACGCCGCCTTAGAGCAGGCGCTGGCCGATCTCGCGCCCGCGCTGGCGAAGCTGAAGGCGCAGGCGGCTGACGGTTCGCTGCCGCTGCTCGGCTTGCCCTCCGACACCGCCGACCTCGCCCCGGTTCACGCCGCCGCCGCCCGCCTGAAAGATGGCGCGACCGACATCCTCGTGCTAGGCACCGGCGGCTCCTCGCTCGGCGGCCAGACGCTGGCGCAGCTTGCCGATTACGGTATCGCCGGCCTATCGCGTTTCGCGCCCGAGCCGCGCGTCCATTTCATCGACAATCTCGACCCCGACACCTATCAGCGCCTGCTCGCGAAACTGCCGCTGAAGACGACGAAATTCGTCGCCATCTCGAAATCCGGCGGGACCGGCGAGACCCTGCTCCAGAGCATCGCCGCCATCACGGCGATGCGCGCGGCAGGCCTGTCCGACGCCGGGATCGGCGAGCGTTTCCAGGGCCTGTCCGAGCCGGCGATCTCCGGCAAGCTGCATCCGCTGCGGGCCCTGCTGGAGCCCCTCGGCGTGCCCTTCCTCGAACATCACACCGGCGTCGGCGGGCGCTATTCGGTGCTGACCAATTGCGGCCTGCTGCCGGCGGCCGTGCTCGACCTCGACATCGAGGCGTTCCGTGCAGGCGCGGCCAGGGCGCTCGCGCCCGTGCTCGCTGGCGAGAGCGTGCGCGAGACGCCGGCCGCGCTCGGCGCGGCGCTCCATCTCGCCGCCATGCGCTCCGGCAAGGGCATCGCCGTGCTGATGCCCTATGCCGACAAGCTCGGCCTGCTGACGCGCTGGTGGGTCCAGCTCTGGGCCGAAAGCCTCGGCAAGGACGGCAAGGGGACGCAGCCCGTCTCGGCGCTCGGCCCCGTCGACCAGCATTCGCAGCAGCAGCTTTATCTTGCCGGGCCGAAGGACAAGTTCTTCACGGTCATCACCGTCGGCGCCAAGGGCAAGGGATCGGCGATCGACGCCAAGCTGGCGGGCCAGATCGGCCAGCAGGATTTCGCAGGGAAAACGATCGGCGATCTCGTCGCGGCGCAGGGGATCGCGATGATCGACACCTTCGCGAGGAACGGCTGCGCGGTGCGCCGATTTCATCTCGATGAAATCGACGAGACCATCCATGGCGAGGTGCTGATGCACTTCATGCTGGAGACGGTCCTGACCGGCTACGCCATGGGCGTCGATCCCTTCGACCAGCCGGCGGTGGAGGAGGCGAAACTCCTCGCCAAGCGCTATCTTGCCGAGGGGCGTGCTTGAGTCGCGGGCTCCCCTTCTCCCCTTGCGGGAGAAGGTGGCGCGAAGCGCCGGATGAGGGGTGGTCGCGCCCTGTCCGGAGTGGCGGCTGTCCGGAGAACGCAGCCCGACCCCTCACCCCAACCCTCTCCCGCAAGGGGAGAGGGGGCAGGGCAGCGCTTCCCGCCTCAACCTCGAAGAGCATCATCGGATGACCGTCCGCCGCCTCGATCCCGTCCTCGTCGACCGCATCGCCGCCGGCGAGGTGATCGAGCGGCCGGCCGCCGCCGTCAAGGAACTGGTCGAGAACGCGATCGACGCCGGCGCGCGCACGATTGCCGTCACCGTCGCGGCCGGCGGACGCGAACTGATCCGCGTCGTCGATGACGGGGCGGGCATGTCGCCGGAAGACCTCGCGCTCGCCGTCGAGCGCCACGCCACCTCCAAGCTCCCCGATGGCGATATCTTCGCGATCCGGTCGCTCGGCTTTCGCGGCGAGGCCCTGCCGTCGATCGGCTCGGTCGCAAGGCTCTCGATCGTGACGCGTCGCGCCGACGCAGCCCAGGGCTCGGCCCTCGTCGTCGAGGCTGGCGAGAAGGGCGCGGTGCGACCGGCCGCGGCCGCGATCGGCACCCGCATCGAGGTCGCCGACCTCTTCGCCTTCACCCCGGCGCGGCTGAAATTCCTCAAAAGCGACCGGGCCGAGGCCGGCGCGGTCTCCGAGATGCTGCGCCGCTTGGCGATCGCGCATCCCGCGATCCGCTTCAGCCTCGACGGCGATCACGTCACCAGCTTCGACTGGCCGGCGGAGCCGCTCAGTGAGGACGGCCAGTTGCGCAGGCTTTCGCGCGCGCTCGGCCGGGATTTCCCCGAGAACGCGCTGAGGCTCGACGCGCAGCGCGAGGGCTTTGCGATCGCGGGCTTCGCCGGTCTGCCGACCTTCCACCGCGGCACCTCGGCCGGCGTGCATCTGGCGGTGAACGGCCGGCCCGTGCGCGACAAGCTGCTGCTCTCGGCGGTGCGCGGGGCCTATGCGGATGTCGTGCCCTCCGACCGGCATCCGGTGCTCTTCCTCGACGTGAGCTGCGATCCGCGCCTCGTCGACGTCAACGTCCATCCGGCCAAGAGCGAGGTCCGCTTTCGCGATCCGGCGCTGGTGCGCGGGCTCGTCGTCTCCGGGCTGAAAGCGGCGCTGGCCCAGGCCGGCCACCGCGCTGCAACAACCGGCGGCGCGCGCACGCTGGAGGCTTTCCGCGCCGTCTTTGCCGGTGGTGGGCACGGCGCAAGCGTTCAGCGACCGCAATTCCCCGAGACGCCAGCGTGGAACGCGTCGCCGGACGGCTTCGGCGAGGCGGCACAGGCGGGTTTCGCAGCCTTCGCCACGCCCTCCGCCGACGCCCGCGCAGACATCGGGGAGCCAGCCTCCGATGCGCTCGACTGTCCGCTCGGCGCGGCCCGTGCGCAACTGCACGAGACCTATATCATCGCCCAAACCCGCGAAGGCGTCGTCATCGTCGACCAGCACGCCGCCCATGAGCGGCTGGTCTATGAGCGCCTCAAGGCAGAACGCGCCAGATCCGGCATCGCCCGACAGCCGCTGCTGCTGCCCGAGGTGGTCGAGCTCGATCCCGTCGACGCCGACCGGCTGAACGCAGGCTGCGCCGAACTCGCGACGCTCGGTCTCCTCATCGAGCCTTTCGGCCCCGGCGCCGTGCTGGTGCGCGAGGCCCCGAGCCAGCTCGCCGGCGGCAATCTCCAGCGCCTTGTCCGCGATGTCGCCGATGCGCTCGCGGAGCACGGCACGGCAGGCTCACTGGAGCGACGCCTCGACCATGTGCTGGCGACGATGGCCTGCCACAACTCGGTGCGTTCCGGCCGCCGCCTCAAGCCCGAGGAGATGGACGCGCTTTTGCGCGAGATGGAGATCACGCCCAATTCCGGTCAGTGCAACCACGGCCGGCCGACCTATGTCGAGCTGAAGCTCAGCGATATCGAGCGCTTGTTCGGGCGGCGGTGAGGCGACTGCGACAGCGCCGTCGTGCCCAGTAAGAGGTCTATTCGAAGTCGTCGATCTCGTCGGTGATGATCGCGCTTTCGCCTTGCCGGCCATGTCGCATCGCGACAATCATGACGATGTCGCCCGGAACGTAGTCGAGGAGATAATCGCCGACGATCAATCTCCGCACGCCCGGCAACGGCAGCGCATCATTCGGAAATCCGAGTTCTTCGAACCGCCCCAACGCCCGACGCGCTTCCCGAATCCGCGTGAGAAATCGGTCGGCGGCAAGCGGGCTGTGACTGCGGAGATAGCTGGCCTCGGACAGAAGGAAGGACCGTGCCTTGGACGCCAGCAGGACACGCTTCATGCGGCGCGGTCCGACCGGATAATCGTTTCGATCTCGGCGATGACGTCGTCAAGATCGTGGCCTTTTCCGGCAGAAAGCTCGGCCCGCCCCTCGATCGCTTCAAGGATCTGCGCACCTTCAGTGGCGAGATAGCGGCGCAACGCGCGCACGATGATCCAACTGCGCGTCCGTTCGGAGGCCGTTGCGATCTTTTCGATATCGCCCAGAAGATCGAGCGGAAAACGAATCGAGATCGGGTCGGACAGCTCGGGTTGGCTCATGGCGTGATCCTCCGTGTAATACAACGTATCACGAAATCTCGTGTCGGCCAATCTCGCGTCGGTTTACGCCGCCCGCAGCAGCATCACCTGCGTCTCGCCGTAACCCCGCCGCTCCAGCTCCTCGAACCCCTCCGGCATCGCCACCGCGACGCCCGCAGCCTCCTCGAGAACGACCAGCGCCCCGGCCTCCAGCCAGCCGCCGTCGCGCGCCGAGGCCAGCGCCTTCTCGCCGAGCCCCTTGCCATAGGGCGGGTCGCAGAAGACCAGCCCGAAAGGCGGCATACCGCTGATCGGCCCGAGCTTCGTCGCATCGCGCCGGAAGACGCGGCTATGGCCTGCGACGCCGAGCGCCATCTGGTTCTCGCGGATCAGCCCGCGCGCCTCCGTCCCGTCGTCGACCAGAAGCGCGAACGCCGCCCCGCGCGACAGCGCCTCGAAGGCCATCGCGCCGGTGCCCGCAAAAAGATCGAGCACACGCGCGCCCTCGACGACGTCGTCATAGGCATGCGCCAGCACGTTGAAGAGCGATTCGCGCAAGCGATCCGAGGTCGGGCGGATGGTCCCGATTCCCGGCTTCGGGCTTACCAAAGGCCGCCCGCCGAAGCGTCCGCCGACGATCCGCATATCTGCGAGCCTCAGTCGCGCTTGCCGCGCGGCGCGCCGCCGGGACGCGGCCCTTTGCCGCCGCCGCCTGGACGTCCGCCGCCTGAAGGCCGGCCGCCGGGCTTCCCGCCGAAGGGCTTGCCGCCAAAGGATTTGCCGCCGCCGGGTTTTCCGCCGAAGCCACGGCCGGGACTGCGTTCGCCCCCGGCGCTGCGCCCGCCCGGCTTGTCGCCAAAGCTCGGACCTCGCTTACGCGGCTCACCGCTGCGCTCGGGGAACCGACGCGCTGGCCGCTCCGCGCCGTCGCGCGGGGCACGCGCCGGCGGTTCGCCCGGCGCTGCCGCATCCTGCCAGGGCCGCTCGCCGCCGCGCTCGCGGGGCGCGCGGTCCTCGCGCGGACGATCCTCTCGGGGCCGGCGGGCGGAGCGCTCGCTTCGCGTGTCAGGCGCGCCGGCGCGCGGGCCGCGCCCTTGCCCGTCGCCGCGCTCGTTGCGGGGCAACCGGTCCGGCCGGCGCTTTGGGTTGTCGGCCGGGTCCCGGCGCTCCTCGCGTAAAGCCCTGTCCTCGCGGGGCGGCGCGCTGACGCGCTCGACCAGCACGCGCCGGCCGCCCGGATCGGTGATGGCCTTGGCCCGCTCGCGCTTGACCGCGCCGGTCGCCTCGCGCGCCTGCCTCTCCTCCTTCGGGTCGGCTCCGCGCCGGGGCGGAGCCTTGCGCTCGCGCTGCGGCTGCGCCTCGTCGGCGCGCCAGACGGTGCGCTTCCACGGCTTGTCGCTGCGGTCGTCGAGCGAGGGCGTGCGCACGGCGTCGCTCTGCCAGCGCTCGCGCTCCGGCTTGCCGTCGCGTTCGCCAGATTCGCGCCGGCGCGGCCTGTCGTCGCCCGACGGCGCGCGGCGCGGCTCGCGCGCTTGCGCAGGTGGCGGTGCCGCCGGCAGTTCGTCGCGGCGGGGCGCGTCGAAGTCGACCCCGGCCTTGGCCATCAACTCCTCGCCGAGTTGGTCCTTGAGCACGCGCGAGCGAATCTCGTCGACCTCGCCCTCGGGCAGGTCGGCGAGCTGGAACGGCCCGAACGAAACCCGGATCAGCCGGTTCACATCGAGCCCCAGATGCTCTAGCACCGTCTTGACCTCGCGGTTCTTGCCCTCGCGCAGATCGACCGTGAGCCAGGTGTTGGAGCCCTGCTGGCGCTCGAACCGCGCCACGATCGGCCCGTAGGAGACGCCCTCGATGGCGACGCCATCGCGTAAGTTGTCGAGCCGATCTTGAGTCACCGAGCCGAAGGCGCGCACGCGGTAGCGCCGCAGCCACCCGGTCTCGGGCAGCTCCAGCATGCGCGCCAGCCCGCCATCATTGGTCAGCAGCAGCAGCCCTTCGGTGTTGATGTCGAGACGGCCGATCGAGAGCACGCGCGGCAGGTCTTCCGGCAGCGCGTCGAACACGGTCGGGCGGCCTTCCGGGTCGTGGTTGGTGGTCACGAGGCCGCGCGGCTTGTGGTAGAGCCACATCCGCGTGCGCTCGCGCGCCGGCAAGGGCTCGCCATCGACGAGCACGACATCGTCGGGGCCGACATCGCGCGCCGGGCTTTCCAGCACCGTGCCGTTCACGCTGACGCGGCCTTCCGCGATCATCGCCTCGCTGTCGCGGCGCGAGGCGACGCCGGCGCGCGCCATCACCTTGGCGATGCGCTCGGGCTCCTGCGCGAGAAGCGAGGGCAGGACCACGGCTGAGGGCGCAGCCGTTTCCTCGGCGCGAGGACGGCGCGGCCGCTCGGGCCGCTTGCCGTCGCGGTCGCCGAAGCTCCTGCCGCGCGGGGCTGCGCCGTCTCGCGGCGGGCGGCTGGAACTGCGCTCGCCATCGGGCCGCGCGCGATAGGGCCGCTCAGCGCCATCGCGTGCGCCGGCCGGCTTGTCGAAGCGGCGCGCCGACCGGTCCGGGCCAGCGCTGCGCTCGGGACGTCCCTCGCTGCTCCGTTCGCGGAACGGCGCGCGCTCGCCATCGGGCCTTGCGCGAAACGGCTTGTCGCCGCCGGCGCGCGGCGGTCGGGAGGCACCGTCGCGCTGGCCGGCCGGCTTGTCGAAGCGGCGCGCGGGACGTTCGTCAATGGCTCGGGCCGGGCGCTCGCCGCTCTCGGGACGAGCCCGGAACGGCTTGCGCTCGCCACCTGGCGCAGCCGAGCGGGCCGGCCCACGGCCGAAACCGCCGCCGCGAGGCCCGCCGCCCTTGCCGCCATCCCGGCCGCCGCCGCCGCCCTTGCCGCCGGCCCCGCCGCCCTTGCGCGGACCGCGGTTGTTCTGGTTGCTGTCGTCGCTCATGATCGCTCCGGCGCAGGGCCGGCAAAAGTGGAAAGCCACTTTCGCACCAGGCGCATGCAGAATAGGTGGTGTCGCGCGCGTCCCTGCCGGCGTTACGCGCTGCGGGGACGGCGGCTCGTAGCCGGCGCTTGTAGCAGAGCATCAGCCCGCTCGCGAGCGGCAAAGCAGGGTTTTCGACGGTGCAGGCGAAGGACCAGCGTCACGACGGAATGGCGGCCGCGCTCGCCGAGGCGCGCGCGGCCGCCGAACGCGGCGAGGTGCCGGTCGGCGCGGTCGTGATGAAGGACGGGGAGGTCGTCTCCAGCGCCGGCAACCGCACGCTGCAAGACCGCGACCCGACCGCTCATGCCGAGATGCTGGCGCTACGCGCGGCTGCGGTCTCGCTCGGCAGCGAGCGCCTGACCGGCTGCGACCTCTACGTCACGCTCGAACCCTGCCCGATGTGCGCCGGTGCGATCTCGTTTGCCCGCATCCGACGCCTCTATTTCGGCGCAAGCGACCCCAAGGGCGGCGCGGTCGAGAACGGGGTGCGGCTCTACGCCAGCCCGAGCTGCCATCACGTGCCGGAGGTGTATGGTGGGCTGAGGGAGGGGGAGGCGGGGGAGATGCTCAGGGGGTTTTTCAGGGGAAGGCGGTAGGGCCCGAGGTGCGCGTCCATTGGTTGCGCACCCAAGTCTATTTACGCGGCTTGACGCCGGTCTACGGATCAGGCTGTCGAAACCTTCAGTCCGGCCACGCCCGCAATGATTGCAAGCACGGATATCACCTTGAGCGGAGTCAGTGCCTCACCGAGCAAAACGAACCCGAGGATGACGGTGCCCAATGTGCCGACCCCTGTCCAAATCGGATAAGCGACGCTGACGGGCAGCGATTTCAACGCGAGCGTCAAAAACATGATGCCCAAAATAACCGCGATCGCCGTGATCAATGTCGGCAGAGGTTTCGTGAAACCCTCAGCGTACTTCATGCTCATCGCGAAGACGATCTCGAAGAGCGCAGCAAGCGCCAGATAAATCCACGCCATCTGAAATCCATTTCTACCCAATGATGGTTTTTGTGTACACACATTCATAAATACGCACGATAGTGCTTTGATGGCGTTGGCGCAGCATTACCGGGTGAACATCTTGATCCAGCTGTCCATGGCAGGGATGAGCTGCGCGTCGACATCCTCCGACCTGCTATGCAGCAAAAACCCATCGCCGAGCGTCATTGCCTGCACAGCCAAGTCGTGGGACTTGAGATCGGAGCGTATCTCCCCAGCGCGTTGGGCGTTGGAGAAGGCTTGCTCGAATGCATCAACCAGCTTTCGATTGGCGACAGTGATGGCGCGGATTGCGATCTTGTCAGAAGATCCCAGCTCGGCAAGGACGTTGACCATAAGGCAGCCACGTCGCGACGGGTGCCGCGCGTCTGTCGCCCAGAGGCTGAAGACGCTGCGGATATTGCCCAAGGGAGAATTCGACCGTTTCAGAAGCCTCACCACCTCTCCGACCTTCTGCTCGGCATAATGCGAGACGACCTGTTCGAACAATCGATCCTTGTCTCCAAAGGCATAGCGCAGGCTTTGGCGGTGCAACCCCGTAGCATCCTCGAGCGCCGAATAGCTGGCGCCGGCGAAGCCATGCTCCCAGAATACCGTGACGGCCTTCGACAAGGTTTCGCTCTCATCGAAGGAGCGCGGTCGGCCAAGTGGAGCAGTCATCTTTCGCATTCGATATTATGTACGTTCATACATTATATCGATCCACTCACGAAGTCGTGCGCGGGACGCCTCCGGCTGGCCAGCAATGCCCCAAATCCCGTCGTCGGTTCTCATCCGACTCGCGCAGCAATCTCCGGCGGCTCGTGCGCCCCGCCTGCGTCGCCATGCCCCGCCACGGAACCAGCCCCGTCCCGCAGCGCCTCCTCCACCACCACGCCGAACGCATCGATCGCCGCCAGCGCATGCCGGCGCGCCTCCTCGATCTCGGCGATCTCGGCCTGCGCGTAGAGCGCCCGCGCCAGGATCGCGGTGCGCGCGAGGGCGAAATAGGTCGCTTCCTCGAGATCGTGCGAGGGGATGACGAAATGCAGGACGGTGTCGAGATGCGTCTCGGCGCAGGGGCGCAACGTCTTGGCGTTCAGCGCGCCGGCCCGAAAGACGGCGCTGCGAAGCGTCTCGATCTCCGATGTCAGATAGCTCTGCACCTCGTCGGCCATACGCGCCTCCCCGTGACGGAATGTACCAGGCAAGCACGTTAGCATGCGGCAGAGGCGCCCGCTCGCATGGGCCGCTCCGGCGGTTAGCCGGCAGTCAACCGATTGTGCAAAATCATCCGGGTTCCGGCGTGCGTCGAGCGGGCGGTTGCGGGCCGAGCGCCTTCTATCCGAGCGCGCGGAAAACCAGATAAGCCCCCAGAGCCAGCAGGCCTGCGAAGAAGCACATTTTGAACGCTTTCGCCGAGATGCGGTTGCGGATCATCGTGCCTACCGCCATCCCCGCCAGCGCCGGGACCAGCGCCAGCACCGAATGCCAGGCGACCGTGAGATCGAGCGCGCCCGCGCCGATCAGACCGACAGAGAGCGCCAGCGTCGAGACGAGGAAGGAGAGGCCGAGCGCCTGCACCAGTTCGTTCTTGTCGAGGCCGAGCGCCTGCAGATACGGCACGGCCGGCAGCACGAAGACGCCCGTGGCGGCCGTGGCGACGCCGGTCGCGAGGCCGATGGGGGGCGCAAGCCAGATCTCGGAGCCGGCCGGCACGCGCAGCTTCGCGGCCTTGAGGCCGACCAGCGCATAAAGCACCAGCGCGATGCCGAGCCAGAGCGTCGCCGAACCGTCCTTCTGCTGCTCCAGCAGTCCCGCGCCGGCCCATGTGCCCAGAACGATGCCCGCCAGCATCGGCCAGAGCCGGATCAGGATCGTCCTGAATCCCGGCCCGGTCGCGATCTGCCAGCCATTGGTGGCGATGTTGGGGATGGCGAGCAGGGCAGCCGCCTGCGCAGGGGCCATGATCACGCCGAGCACGCCGACCGCGATGGTTGGCAGGCCAAGCCCGATGACGCCCTTGACGAACCCGGCCAGCAGGAAGGTGGCGGCGATGAAGAGGATGATGTGCGTGTCCATGGCCTGTGTTTTGCCACTCCCGCCATGTCCTGTCGCGGGGCGACGCTACGGTGATGGCCGTAGTGTTCCGGGTTGTTTTCGCTGTGGTCAGAGACGCAATGTCTTTTAAACCTCCGCCGTCATTCCTGGCGGAGCGAAGCGAAGACCCGGGACCCATTCCGGAACGGTTCAGGAGTGGGTCCCGGATCGGTGCGGCTTCGCCGCTTGTCCGGGATGATGCGGAGAGGCTCAGGAGGAGCGCGCCCACCATGTCCACGCCCGGTCCCTATCTCGCCGAGATCGCCCATCTGATGGGCGATCCGGCGCGCGCCAACATGCTGCAGGCGCTGATGGACGGCCGCGCGCTCACTGCCAAGGAGCTGGCCTTTCTCGCCGGCGTCGCGCCGCAGACCGCGAGCGGCCATCTCGCCCGCCTGATGCAGGGCGGCCTGCTCGGCGTCGCCATGCAGGGCCGGCATCGCTATTATCGTCTCGCCGGCCCCGAGGTCGCGGCCGCGATCGAGGGGCTGATGGTGCTGGCGGGCTCCGCCGCCACGCCGCGACGCCTGCCGTCGCGGGTCGGCGCGGAACTCGCTGAAGCGCGCACTTGCTACGACCATTTCGCCGGCCGGCTCGGCATCGCCATCCACGATGCCCTTGTCGCGGCCGGATATCTCACGGTCAGCGAGGGCGGCTATGGCCTGACGCCGGCCGGCGAGGCGGTGTTCGCCAAGCTCGGCATCGATCCGGCGGAAAGAAAGAGCCGCCGCGCCGCGCTTCGCCCCTGCCTCGACTGGAGCGAGCGCCGGCCCCATCTCGCCGGCTCGCTTGCGGCCGCGCTCGCCTGCCGCTGCTTCGACATGGGCTGGGTCCTGCGCCGCAAGGACAGCCGCGCCGTCACCCTGACGCCGGCCGGTCACGAGGCGCTGACGGCGGCCCTGCCGGGTTTCCGCCGCGAGGAGACGGACGCCGTCAGCCTGCCCGTTCGAGAGCCTGCGCCAGCCGTCGTTTGACCTCGTCCTTCACCGGCTCGGCCGCTTCGAGGATCGCCTTCGCCTTGAAGAAATCGAGCGCGCCGATCGAATCGACCCCGGCGCGGATCAAAATGTCGGGCGGCTGACGCTCGATCATGCGCTGCACGATCGTCCGGGTCAGGATCTGGCTGACCCCGACCATCGCCTCCAGCGGCTCGGGAATGCGCCGGTCGCTGATCGTGGCCGGTGCGCTGGTGTCGACCGCCATGACGACGCGGCCTTGCGCCATCAGCCTGTCATAGGGCAGCGGGTTGATCGCCCCGCCATCGACCAGCACGCGCTCCCCGATCATGACGGGCCGCACCAGCCCCGGAATGGCGAGCGAGGCCGCCACGGCCGGCGTCAGCGGCCCGCTCGTCAGCGCGACCTCGCTGTGCAGGTGATAGTCGGTCGCCAGCGCCATGAAGGGGATCGCCAGTTCCTCGAACCGGTCGGGCACGGCCTCGGGCCAGAACAGGTCGAGCATCCGCTCGCCATCGATCAGCACCGGGTTGCCGACGCCGCGCATCAGGTCGGTGAACTTGCCGATGCGGGCGTCGAGCAGGCGCGCGATGACCCGCGCCCGATCCTTGAAGGTGATCGCGACATGCTCGCGCAGCTCGCTGCCCGAAAGCCCCGCGGCATAGGCCGCTCCGACGATCGCGCCCATCGAGCAGCCGGCGATCAGCGCGGGCCTGACGCCGAGTTCGTCCAGCGCCTCCAGCACGAGGATGTGGCTCAGGCCGCGCGCCCCGCCAGCACCGAGCACGAGCGCGAGTTCCGGCGTCGTCGGGGCGGGCTGTCTCGCGGGGGCTGTGCTGCTTCGGGGCATGGGCGGAATGTGGGCGCTGCGGCCTTCTCCGGCAACCGTCGCCTCAGGATGGAGGAGCGGCCAGAAACGGCGTCAGCGCCGAAAGCGTCGCCTCCGCGTTCTCCTCGGGCAGGAAATGGCCGCTGTCGATGGCCTGCCCTTGCGCCTGCGGCGCGAAGGTTGCGCGCCAGAGATCGAGCGGGCTCGCGCCCTTGCCCGGAATGCCGGCGTCGCCCCAGAGCGCCAGCACGGGGCACAGGATCGTCTTGCCCGCCGCGAGGTCGATGCGGTCATGCTCGGGATCGGTCGTCGCCCCGGCGCGGTAATCCTCGCAAGCCGCGTGGATGCGGGCCGGGTCGTTGAAGGATTGCCGATAGGATTCCATCGCCAGCGGGTCGAAGGCGTCGAGCGTCTTGCCCTTGGTCCAGCTCGCGATGCAGTGGTCGAGCCAGGGGATCGGGTCGGTCCTGAGCAGCCGCTCCGGCACCGGCTCGGGCTGGGCGAGGAAGGTCCAGTGATAGACCTGCATGGCCCGCATCGCGTTCATGCCCTCCCACATCGAGATGGTCGGCATGATGTCGAGCAGCACGAGCCGCTCGACCCGGCCGGGATGGTCGAGCGCCAGCCGGTAGCCGACCCGCGCGCCGCGATCATGCCCGATCACCGCGAAGCGCAGATGCCCCAGCGCCTGCATCACCGCGACGATGTCCTCAGCCATGCCGCGCTTGGAATAGATCGCCTTGCCGCCGTCGCCATGGGGCGCGGCCGACCAGCCATAGCCACGCAGATCCGGGCAGATGACCGTGTGCGTCTTCGCCAGTTCCGGCGCGAGCCTGTGCCATTCGGCATGGGTCTGCGGAAAACCGTGGATCAGCACGACCGGCGGCCCCTCGCCGCCGATGCGCGCGAAGAGTTTGCCGACCGGCCCGTCGATCCAGTGGCCCTTGAAGCCGGGGAAGAGGGCGTCGAGATTGCTCATGGCGTGGCGTCCGTCTTGACCGCCGAGACGATATCGGTCTGGCCGAAATCCTCGCCCTTGTAGAGCAGGGGCGCGTTCAGGGATTTGGCAAGAGCGTAGGAAAAGCAGTCGCCGAGGTTGAGGCGGGCCGGGTGGCGGCCTTTGCCGAAGCGGAGGAAGGCTTGGGCTGCTGCTGTGGCCTGCACCGCATCGAGGGGAGTCAGGGAAATGCCGAGGCTGTCGAGAAGCTCATGATGATCATCCGGCGATGTTCCGACGTTTTGACCTGTGACGACCATGAAGCTTTCGACGAATGTCACCATCGAACAGAGGCTGTTCGGGCTGCTGTTCAATCTTTTCTGGATCACGGCGCGATCTGGCTCGTCCCGCAGAATGGCGATGATGGCCGAGCTGTCGACGACAATCGTTTCGGCCATCAGTTCGGCACGCCATTCTCGTCGTATCCGATGATCTCGTCGTCCGTCAGATGCTCGTTGGCTCTTGGGTAAGATCGGATCTTGGCGAGAATCGCTTCCAGCCGTTCCCTATCCACGCTCCCGCTTCGGACCGGAGGCAAGCGCTCCAAACGTTCCTTTGCCGCGATTTTGACGGCCTGCGTGATCGTTTCGCCAGTTCGCCTGGCCATCTCCCGGATGAGTTCGTCTGTCTCGTGATCCCTGATCAGAACCGTCATGACAAATTACTCCGCGATATATAATCGTTCTGCCAGATATATATAACGCTCCAGCCTCTGTCACCCTTGCTCCCGCTTCACCGCCTGCCAGCCGATGTCGCGGCGCCAGAAGCCGCCCGGCCAGTCGATCGCGTCGACGGCCCCGTAGGCCTTTTTCTGCGCCTCACTCACACTCCGGCCAAGCCCGACCACGTTGAGCACGCGCCCGCCGCTCGCGACGAGGTCGAGCGCGCTCTGCTTCGTGCCGGCATGGAAGACGAGCACCTCGGCCATGGCTTGCGCCTTCTCGATACCCTTGATGACGCTGCCGCTCTCCGGTTTGCCGGGATAGCCCTTCGCCGCCAGCACGACGGTCAGCGCCGCCTGCTCCGACCAGCGTAGCGTGATCTGGTCGAGCACGCCGTCGCAGGCGGCCAGCAGCGCCGGCACGATGTCGCTCCTCAGGCGCGGCATCAGCACCTCGCATTCGGGATCGCCGAAGCGGACATTGTATTCGATCAGCTTTGGGCCATCGCCAGTGATCATCAGCCCGGCGAAGAGCACGCCCTTGAACGGCGTGCCGCGCTTGGCCATGCCGTCGAGCGTCGGCCGCACGATCTCGGCCATCACGCGTTCTTCCATGGCGGGCGTCACCACCGGCGCCGGCGAATAGGCGCCCATGCCGCCGGTGTTGGGGCCGGTATCGCCGTCGAAGGCGCGCTTGTGGTCCTGCGCCGAGGCCAGCGCCAGCGCATGCGTCCCGTCGCAGAGCGCAAAGAAGCTCGCCTCCTCGCCGATCATCCACTCCTCGATCACGACCTCCGCGCCGGCCGCGCCGAGTCCGCCCGCGAACATCATCTCGATCGCGTCGTTGGCCTCCTTGATCGTCTCCGCCATCACCACGCCCTTGCCGGCAGCCAGCCCGTCGGCCTTGATCACGATCGGAGCGCCCTGGGCGGCGACATAGGCCTTCGCTCTGGCCGCGTCGGAGAAGCGGCCGAAGCCGGCGGTCGGGATGCCGAATTCGGCGCAAAGTTCCTTGGTGAAAGCCTTCGAGCCTTCGAGTTGGGCCGCGGCCTTCGACGGTCCGAAAACCTTGATGCCGGCTGCGAGCAGATCATCCGCGATGCCGGCGACGAGCGGACCCTCGGGTCCGACGACGACGAGGCCGATCGTCATGAGCCGGCAGAATGCGACGACGGCCTGATGGTCGGCAATGTCGAGCACGACATTCTCGCCGCATTGCGCGGTTCCGGGATTGCCCGGCGCGCTGAAGAGCTTGTCGCAAAGCGGCGAGGCCGAGATCGCCCAGGCCAGCGCATGCTCGCGGCCGCCGGAGCCGATCAGAAGGATGTTCATCGCCGTCTCCCGAAAGTATCGCGCCGCAATAGCGACAGGACTGGCGTGGGGCAACGCTTCTGCTTCGCCGGCCACGCGGCTAAGGTCGCGCCATGGAAGCCGAATCGCGCGACGCCCCCGTCTCTAATGCTCCCGAATGGTCGGTTTCCGACCTGTCGGGCGCGCTCAAGCGCACGCTGGAGGACGCCTTCGGTTTCGTGCGCGTGCGCGGCGAGATCTCGGGCTATCGCGGCCCGGTCGCCTCGGGCCACGTCTATTTCTCGCTGAAGGACGCCAACTCCAAGATCGACGCCGTGATCTGGAAAGGCGTCTTCGGCCGGCTGAAGACGCGTCCGCAGGACGGGCTGGAGGTCATCGCCACCGGCAAGATCACCACCTTCGCTGGCAAGTCGAGCTACCAGATCATCATCGATTCGCTGGAGCCCGCCGGCGTCGGCGCGCTGATGGCGTTGCTGGAGGAGCGCCGCAAGCGGCTCGCGGCCGAAGGGCTCTTTTCCGAAGAGCGCAAGCAGCTCATACCCTATCTGCCGCGCGTGATCGGCGTCGTCACCTCGCCGACAGGGGCCGTCATCCGCGACATCCTGCACCGGCTGGAGGACCGTTTTCCGCGCCATGTCGTCGTCTGGCCGGTGCGGGTGCAGGGCGAGACCAGCGCGGCCGAGGTCGCGGCCGCCATCGCCGGCTTCAATGCGCTGCCGGAAGGCGGGCGCATCCCGCGTCCCGACGTCATCATCGTGGCGCGCGGCGGCGGCTCGCTCGAAGATCTGATGGGGTTCAACGAGGAGGTCGTGGTCCGTGCCGCCGCCGCCTCGCTGATCCCGCTGGTCTCGGCCGTCGGCCACGAGACCGACTGGACGCTGATCGACCACGCCGCTGATCTGCGCGCCCCGACGCCGACCGGCGCGGCCGAGAAGGTCGTCCCCGTCCGCTCCGAACTGATGGCGCAGGTCGCCGATCTGTCCCGCCGTCAGGCAGGCGCGCTGCGCCGCCTCTCCGACCGTCGCCGCAGCGATCTGCGCGCGCTGGCGCGGGCCCTGCCGGGGCCCGAGGCGGTGCTGTCGGGGCCGCGCCAGCGCCTCGACCTTGCGGTGGCCCGGCTGGCTCCGGCGCTGGCGCGCAATGCGCGCGCGCATGAGCTGGCGCTGGCCGTGGTCGCGCAGCGCCTCGGCCGGCAGTCTCCTTCGGTGAAGCTGGCAGGCTTCGCAGCGAAGCTGGACGGCTTGTCGAAGCGTCTCTTGGCAGGTCGGGATGCTTTGCTTCGGACGCACCGAGAGCGGGTCGTCGGTGCCTTCGGGCGGGTTGCCGAACTCGACCAGCGCGCTGCCCGTGCCTTGGCCCGCGGCCTCGCGCAGCGCCGGGAACGCCTGCCCGGCATCGAGGAGAGGCTGGTGCATGCTTTCACGCAGCTGGTCTCGCGTCGCCGCGACCGGCTGCGCTCACAGGCGTCGCTGCTTTCGTCGCTCGGCCCGCAATCGGTTCTGGCGCGCGGCTATGCGCTGGTGCGCGACGAGGCCGGCGATCTCGTCCGCGGCGTCGCGGGCGCAAACCCCGGTCAGGCGCTCAGCGTGCAGGTCTCCGATGGGCGCTTCTCGGCAGTGGTCGCGGGTGGAGGCGACACAGCCGCGCGGCCCACTCGTCCGGCCCGCCGCGACGTGGCCAAGCCGGGGCAGGGCGATCTGTTCTGAGCGAGCCTGGAGCACGGTGATTTCGCAAGGAACCACTCCGTCATCCCGGACGCAGCGCAGCGGAACTCCGGATCCATCCTAGAGCGCCATCGTGCCTTACGATGGATCCCGGATCAGCGCTGCTACGCAGCTTGTCCGGGATGACGGAGTTGTTTCCGAGCGAACGAAATAGGCTCACAGCCCCTTCAGAAACGCCTTCACCCGCTTCAGCGCGTCCTCGCGCGCCGCCGGGTTGGCGCCGACGGTCGCTTTCCCGGTACCGGTCGGGGAAGAGGCGATGTCGCTGCGCTCCTTCACATCGAGGCGTGGGTGGTCGAAATCATGCAGCGCGCCAGGATAGAGTACGAGCTCGACCTTCTCTCCGCGCGCCTGCGCCGCCTTGGCGAGGTAGTCGCACGGCGCATGAGGCGTCCAGTCGTCGGCGTCCCCCATCAGGATCATGACCGGCAGCCGCGCGGCGAAGCTGGTCGAATCCGATTGTGAGCGGCAGCTCGGATAGAATGCGACCGCTCGCACGAAATCCGGGCCGGTGTCGGCGGGCCGGCGATCCTTCCGGGCGGCGGCGAGGATGGCCGAGCCGCCGCCCGACCAGCCCATCAGCGAAATCGCGCCGGACAGGACGTCCTCCCGCAGCTGCAGCCAATGGCGCGAGGCGGTCGCATCGGCGACCCGCTCGTGGCTCGCCCTCACCTTCAGATCCTTGACGCCGCATTGCGAGCCGAGTTTGCGCGAGCCGTAGCTGTCGGGCATCAGTACGAGGAAGCCCTCCGCGGCCAGACGCTCGCCCCAGTCGGTATGCCGCGTCGAGAGCTTGCCGCTGGCGCGCCAGAGGCCGCCGCAGCCATGCATCGCGACGACGGCCGGAAACGGCCCAGGCCCGACCGGACGATACATCACGGCGTCGAGCTGCCCATCCTCGATCGGGACGCGCACGCGCTCATAGCCGCCAGCCCACGCCAGCGCAGGCAGCAACAGTCCGCACAGGCAGGTCAGCAGGGTCGCAAGACGCATCGGACTGGACATCATGGGCAGGGTCGCTATCACAGGGGCGAGACTATTCAGATAATGCGCTTCCCGATCAACGGTTTCGATTCATTTCCATGAATATCAGCGAGCGTCCTCCGCTGCCCGGCCCCGAGGCTGCCCTCGATTATGGTCATGGCGAGTTCCGCGTCGTGCGGCCGGGCGCCTTCGTGCGCTGCGCCGTGACGGCTGCGCCGATCAGGCTCGACGAATTGCGCTACTGGTCGGTCGACTGGCAGGAGGCTTATGTCTCGCCCGAGGCCGTTCAGCTAAGGCTGCGCCGCGCCGGCAAGCGCTGAGCCGCGAGTTCGCGCGCCAGCAGTGCGTCGATGTCGGCCGGAGCGTCGAAGACGAGAGTCACAGGCAGCACGATCAGACGATCGCGCTCATCGGCAGGCCAGAGCGGCCCGAGCTTGGTCATGTCTTTCTCGGTCGTCGCAATCCTGCCGCCGAGCCGCCCCGCCTGCGCGATGAGTTCCGCGACATCGCCCGGCGTATAGGCGTGATGGTCGCCGAAAGGACGTTCGGCCAGGATCGTCGCGGCGGCCTGCCGCAAGGTTGCCGCGAACTTCTCCGGCCGGCCGATCCCCGAGACCGCGATCACGGCCTGCCCGGCGAAGGCGGCGGCGATAGCGGGATCGGGCGCAAGCCGCGCAGTGAGGACGGGAAGCCTGGAGGCGCTGGCAACCGCCGCTCCTGCCTCGCCCTCGCCGATCACGATCACGGCGTCTGTCGCCTCGAACTGGCCCGCGAGCGGCGCGCGCAGCGGCCCGGCCGGCAGGCACAGGCCGTTGCCCACGCCGCTCGCGCCATCGACCACGGCGAGCCGCAAGGTCTTGGTGAGCGATGGGTTTTGCAGACCGTCATCCATCACGACGACGCTCGCGCCTTTCGCCTTCGCGAGCGCCGCGCCCGCCGGCCGGTCGTGCGCCACGATGGTCGGCGCATGACCGGCCATCAGCACCGCCTCGTCGCCGACATCCGCCGCCATATGGATCACCGGATCGACGAGGACAGGCCCTGCAAGCCGGCCGCCATAACCGCGCATCAGCACGAAGGGCGTTTCACCCCGCGCCGCCAGCATCCGCGTCAGAGCGATCGCGGTCGGCGTCTTGCCTGCGCCGCCCGCGACGAAATTGCCGATGCAGATCACCGGGATGCCTACGCCAACGCCCGGTCGTCGCATCCGCCACAGCGTGAGCGCCCCATAAACCCAGCCGAGCGGCCACAGCAGCCAGGCCAGCCAATCGGGCTTCTGTCGCCACCAGAAGTCCGGCGCGCGCATCAGGTCGCGCCGTCGCGCTGGCCGATCGCGACGCGCATCAGCAGCGGTTCGATCGCCTGCATCGTCCGGGAGAGCGCGCCGCCGAGCCTTGCGCTGGTGCCGGCCGCCGCGCGTGCAACCTCCCTCGCGCTGGCCGGGTCGCTGAGCCAGTAATGCACGGTTGCCGCCAGTTCCTGCGTGTCGGCGACGCCGCGCGAGCCGCCATCGCCGTCGAAGGCGGCGAAGATTTCGTTGAAATTCTCGACATGGGGGCCGTGCACGATGGCGCAGCCGAGTTTTGCGGGCTCGATCGGGTTGTGTCCGCCGACCGGGACGAGCGAGCCGCCGAGAAATGCGACCTGCGAGAGCCGGAACAGCAGGCCGAGTTCTCCGACCGTATCGGCGACATAAATGTCCACATCGGCATCGGGCGTGCGCCCGGCGGCGCGGCGCGCGACGGAGACGCCGTTGGCCTCGCACAGTTCCTCGATCTCCGGCCCGCGCTGCGGATGGCGCGGCGCGATGATGGTCAGGAGTTTTGGCAGATGCGGCTTGATGCCCAGATGCGCCGAGAGCACCATCTCGTCCTCGCCCGGATGCGTTGAGGCCGCGATCCAGACCGGCCGCCCGGTTGTCAGCCCGTCGAGGATGGCAAGCGTATCGGCGTCGGCCGGCGGGGCCGGCACGTCGAATTTGAGGTTGCCGGCGACGCTGACGCGCGGCGCCCCCAACTGCGCCAGCCGCTCGGCGTCGCCCTGCGACTGGGCGAGGCAGCACTCGAAGCAGGACAGCAGGTAGCGCGAGGTCTGCGGGGCTTTGTACCAGCGCCTGAAGGAACGGGCCGACATCCGGGCGTTGACCAGCACCAGCGGCACGGCGCGCTTCTTCGCCTCGATCATCAGATTGGGCCAGATCTCGGATTCGCAGATCAGGCCGATCTCGGGCCGCCAGTAGTCGAGGAAGCGGCGCATGTAGCGCGGCACGTCGAGTGGCAGGTATTGGTGGATCACGCCGGCCGGCAGCCGCGCCGCCAGCAGCCTGGCGGAGGTCACGGTGCCGGACGTCACCAGCACGGCCAGCCCCCGTCGCTGCAGCTTCGCGACCAGCGGCAGCAATGTCACCGTCTCGCCGACGCTAGCGCCATGCAGCCAGACCAGTGTCTTGTCTGGACGACGCACGCCCGGATAGCCGCGCCGCTCGGCAAAGCGCGTCGGGTCCTCCTTGCCGCGCCGCCTGCGCCAGACCAGCAGGCCCGCCGCAGCCGGCTCCAGCAGCGCGGTGGCCAGCCGGTAGCCGCCCAGCAATGCGCCCTGTCCGATCATGCCGCCTGGCCCTGAACGACAGCCGCTTCGGCCGTGGCCTGCGCCTGCCGCAGGCCGGCGCCCGGATCGACGCCGCCGACCAGCGCATAAGCGCGGGCATGCGCCGCGTCGAGCCCGTCCTGGAGGACGAGCCTTGCCGCTTCGCAGGTCGCGTCATCGGCGTCGCGCGCCACCGTGATCGCCTCGCCGACGACGATCGCGCCGCGCCCGAAGGGCAGGCCGATCGAGGCGCGGTCCCAGCTTTTGAAGTCGATCCGGCGGCTGGTGACGACCGCGATCGGCCGGATCGGCCGGCCAGAGGCGCGGGCGAGCTGGATGATGCCGGGTCCGGCGATGCGGGCGCGCTTGGGGATGTCGGCGGTCAGCACCATGGTGTCGCCGGCCTTGAGATGGCGCAGCATGGCGAGGAACGCGCTCGCCCCGCCCTTTTCGCGGATCTTCTTGCCGAGCGCGCCCGAACCCCGGATCGCGCCGATGCCGAGCTGGCGCAGCGCCACCGCGTTGAAGCCGCCATCGCCATGGCGAGAGACCAGCGAGCAGGCCGGCATCCAGTCCGGCCGCGCGAACGGGATCATAATGTGCTGGCCGTGCCACATCGCGATGATCAGCGGCAGGCCGGGCCGCACCTGCTCATAGATGTCGGCGGGCTCCACCACGATGCGGTTGGTGCGGCGCACGAGCTTGAGATAGCCGGCCAGCAGGCGGCCGATCGTCTCCTGCGCCGCGCGCGTCTTGAGAAGTGAAAAACCCATGAGCCTTTGTCCGGAACCGCTCGCGGTTCAGGCGTGCCGCGTCTCGGGATCGAGCAGGCGGTGCAGATGCACCACAAAATAGCGCGTCTGCGCCTGATCGACCGTCGCCTGCGCCTTGGCCTTCCAGGCGGCATGGGCGCTGGCGTAGTTCGGATAGACGCCGACCATGTCGATCTTGGAGAGATCCTTGAAGGTCACTCCGTCGAGCGAACTCAGTTCGCCGCCGATGACGAGGTGCAGAAGCTGCTTGGCTTCGGGTTCAGCGGCCATGGGTCCCTCCGATATGGGGCTGGTCTGTCGTTGCGCTCATAGAGCATGAGAATCGGCTGCGCGAGTGCCGATCACTGATTTGCGGCTTATTGAAGCGGAAACGCTCAGATCCGCTGGGTCTGGCCGTCGCGCATGCGTTTCATCGCGCCGAGCAGCGGCGCCGAGAGCCCCGCGCCGCTCGCGACCAGCATGCCGTGCATCGGCGTCTCGCGGTTATAGACGACCGCGCTGCCGTCCCCGTTGCTGACCCTGCCGCCGGCCTCGACCAGGATCAGGTCGGCGGCCGCAATGTCCCAGTCCCGCGAGTCCGGCGAAACGAGGCCGGCGTCGATCGCGCCGTCGGCGATCCGCGCGAATCGCAGCGCCAGCGAGGGAATCTTGTCGGCGGGCGTGAAGGGCTCCAGCCGCGCCAGCGCGTCGAGCATCGGCTTGGGGCCGGCGATGCGGGCTTGCGCGAGGCTGGTGAGGCGCGAGGCGAAGATCGACTCGCCATTGCGCTGTGCGCCGCCGCCGGTGATCGCGGTATAGGTCGCCCCGCAGGCCGGCGCATGGACGATGCCGAGGATCGGCCGGCCCTCGTCGAGCAGCGCGACGCAGACCGCCCAGTCGGGCGAGCCGGCCATATAGGCGCGCGTGCCGTCGATCGGATCGACCACCCAGACGAAGCGGCGCGAGAGCCGCAGCGCGTCGTCCACCGTCTCCTCCGAGAGCCAGGCGGCGTCGGGCAGCAGCACCGAAAGCTGGATGCGCAAAAACGTGTCGACGCCGATGTCGGCTTCCGTCACCGGCGAGCCGCCGGCCTTCGACCAGGTTTTTGCCGCGGTCTTCTCGCCGGGCCGGAACAGCCCGAGCGCGATCTCGCCGGCTGCGATGCAGCTTTCGCGGATCGCAGGCAGCAAATCGGACGCGATCGGCATCGGGGGGGTGCTCATGATGCTCTCCGTATCCGCTTCGGGGGCCGCACTGACAAGCGCAAAAAGCCGCCGGGCGCCGAAAGATTCCGTCAAGCATCATGCATGAAACAGGCCATGCACGGCCGTTCAGGCCTGAAAACACGGTCTTTTAACCGAGCCCCTTAAGCGCTCGGGAAGGGGAGGCGGCCACTCTCACATGGCAAGCACGAGAGCCCCGCAACGCACAGAGGGCTCCGGAGCGGCAGGGATTACAGAGAGGCGTTTTACAGATGGCCAGCGTCACGCCGGCTGCCGGAGAGACCATGCGTGCTCTCTCCGGCAGCACGACAACCCAGAGCATCGTCGCGAAAAATCCGATGCCGGCGCAGGCCGAGCGTCTTGGCGTCGAGCGGATCGGCCCGGTGCGCATCCTGCGGGCCGGCGCAGGCTGGCGTGGCGTCGCGCTGCGTCTGACCAATGCCTCGAATGGCGACGAAAAGGCCGACGAGCGCTTCGAACTGGCGCTGACGGCCGGCGACGGGCGCTCGATCACGGTCGCGGTCGCCGACAGCGACGACGCCGTGGCGCTCTGGCGCGATTGCGGCCGCACCAGCGGCCTGTCGCTGCTGCTGGAAACCGACGACGGCGTCATCTCCGAGCCCTACCCCCAGGTCGGCAGGCTGGCGCTCGGCCCGATCCGGATCAGGCGGCGGTACTCTGTGCTGAACGGCCGCCGGCCGAGGTTTTTGACGCGGCGCAAGACGGGCAAGCTCGGCGACCGGCCGGTGGTTGTGTCGGGGGAGCGGTTTACGGATTGAGGGAGAGTGGCTGAGGGCCGCGACGGTTCGGAAACGGCTGTTTAAAATTGATGTTAGGGTCTCCCTGCAGACGGGGCGTGGCATGACCGAGCGATCAGCTAAGACAAACCCCCACGTTAGAAAAGCGGCCGAAATACAACTCTTCACGAAGCGAGTAGGGCGCAAGAAGCGCGGCGGCGGCCTTGATCCGAATGACCGCGATGTCGATCAGCGCGTTGCAAAAGCTGTCAAGCAAATGAAGCCGGAAGAGCTCGATGCAATCCTTCGGTACGGCGAGGATGAGTGACCGCAACGAGTCGGAAACAGACCCGCCCGCTCACTAAAATCTACCCCAAAACCCGCCACACACAATCCACGGCAAACCCCGCCGCCAGCAGCAGCCCCGCGTCGCGATTGGCCCGGAACAGCCTCAGCGCGACCTGCGGCGTCGCGCTGCCGAGCCGGGTCACCTGCCAGCCGAGATGTGCCGCAAACGCCGCGAGTCCGAGCCACGCGAACGCCCCGCCGCCGACAAGCCATGTCGCCAGCCCCGCCAGCAGCACGGCCAGCGCGAAGCACAACCCGACCGCCTCCCGTGCGTAACGCCCGAAATAGCGCGCGCTCGATTTGATGCCGGCGATGACGTCGTCCTCGATGTCCTGCAGCGCATAGATCGTGTCGTAGCCGATCGTCCAGGCGATCGCGGCAGCGTAGATCAGGAAGGCGGGCGCATCGAGCCGACCGAAGGCCGCGCTCCAGCCGACCAGCCCGCCCCATGAAAAGGCCAGCCCCAGCACAAATTGCGGCATGTTGGTGATGCGCTTCATGAACGGATAGACCGCGACGATCGCCAGCGAGGCGATGCCCAGCCATACCGTGAAGCGGTTGAACTGCAGCAGCACGACGAGGCCGACGAGCGAGAGCGCCACCATGAACGCCGCAGCCTGCTTCGTCGTCACCTGGCCAGAGGGCAAAGGCCGCCCCCTCGTGCGCGCGACCTGCGCATCGAGCTTGCGGTCGACGATGTCGTTGAAGGTGGAGCCCGCCGCGCGCATCGTGATCGCGCCGATCAGGAAGAGCAGGCAGTGCCGGATGTCGGGAAAGGCCTGTCCGCCGGCGATGGCGGCCAGCCCCGCCGCCCACCAGCACGGCAGCAGCAGAAGCCACCAGCCGATCGGCCGCTCGATCCGCGCGAGCTTGAGATAGGGTCGGATGCCGCGCGGGGCGCGCCGGTCGACCCAGTGGCCGCTCAGCGCGTCGGGCAGCGGCGCGTCCGTACTGGGCGCCTCATGGACCGGCGCGGCCGACATGGGCCGCGATCAGAGCGCGCCCTGGGGCACCCGCAGCGGCCCGCCGGTGATGGAGTCGGCGCCGCTAAACGGGTTGGCGGCCCCCTGCTGGGCCTGCTGCTGCGCCCGGCGCTGCAACGCGGCCTGCTGCTTCACGGCGTTGCAGGCCTGGTTGCGGATGCCGGCAGCCTTGGCGTTGTCGGCCTTCATGCCGTCGACGAAGGTCTGCGGGATCTGGCACCAGTCCATGTTGGCCGCGGCGAATTTCAACGCGGCCGAGCCGTTGTTGACGAGGCGGCCGAGCGTGCTGCAGGCCTGCTGCGGGCTCAGTTTCTTCTTGGCCTTCTGCGTCGCGTTGAGCGAACCGACGATGGCCTGCCGCTCCTGAAGCAGCTTCTGCATCTGCTCGCAGCCGGAGACCTGAGCGCCGGCAGGGCTGACGTCGAGAGACGCCACCGCGAAACCGAGCATGGCGATGAAGCCAGAGGCTGTCCTGCGCCGCATTGTCGTCTTGCTCCCCTTCAGGCCATGGCGATCGAGACGGGCATGCCCGCGCCCGATCGGTGGGCATACATAACAGTTTGCCGAATTCGCGCCAAGCGCCGCGCGTCTCCCGTGCGGGGCCCGGTCGGCCTGACCGGCCCCGACCCCTCTTGGCTGGCTTCGCATGCAATGCAAATGTGGCGGTTTTCCTGTCGCCGGCTTATGCGCGTGCGGGTCACGCCCAACTGTGGATACGGAAAGCCGCCATGCCGCCAGCCGAACTCTCCAAGCACCGGCTCCATCTCGAGGCCGGCCTCGCGGCCGGAATCACGGTGCCGCTGACGCGCGAGCAGGCGAACTACCTGCTCAACGTGCTGCGCCTTAAGACCGGTGACGCCATGCTCGTTTTCAACGGGCGCGACGGCGAATGGCTGGCCGCCATCGTCGCGGAGGGCCGCAAGCAGGCGAGCCTGAACCCCGTCCGCCAGCTCCGCCTCCAGCCGGCGGCGCCGGATCTGCACTACCTGTTCGCGCCGTTGAAGCATGCGCGGCTCGACTACATGGCCCAGAAGGCGGTCGAGATGGGCGCGGGCGTGATCCAGCCTGTGCTGACGCGGCGCACGCAGGTCTTGCGGCTCAATCTCGACCGGTTTCGCGCCAACGCGATCGAGGCAGCCGAGCAATGCGGCATTCTATCATTGCCGGAGATCAGGCCCGAATGCGGACTGGACGCTGGGCTGGCCGGGCTCGAACCGCAGCGCCTGCTGGTGTTCTGCGACGAAGCGACGGAGCAGAAGAGCCCGCTTGCGGCGCTCGCAGGCGTGGAGCCCGGCCCGCTCGCGCTGCTGATCGGTCCCGAGGGCGGTTTCGACGAGGCCGAGCGTCAGCGCATTCTCGCCCGTCCCCGGACGCTGCGGCTTTCGCTCGGCCCGCGCATCCTGCGCGCCGACACGGCCGCCGTGGCCGCGCTTGCGCTGGTGCAGGCTGCGCTCGGCGACTGGCCGCGTTGAGACACGGGGAGATGCGGCCTGCGCTAGCGCGATCTTGCATGGATGCGATTGTCGCTGTGCCGCCAGCGCGCATCGCGGGTCGTTGTGGAGCGCTCGCGTGTCGCCTATGTCTGGCTCCGTCCCGAGCCTGATCCGGCTGCGCGCTCGCGTATCCGGAAGCCTGGCCTCAAGTAGAAGCCTGCCGGAGCGCCCATGGCTCGCGATGTATCCGATTCGACCCCGGTCTCCGGCAAGGGCGAGCTGATCGCCTGGATTGCGGCCGGCGAGAAGCCGGCCTCGGCCTTCCGGCTCGGCACCGAACACGAGAAGTTCCCGTTCTACCTGCACGATCTCTCGCCCGTGCCCTATGACGGCGCCGGCGGGCGCGGCGGCATCCGGCATCTGCTGGTAGGCATGCAGCAGCGGCTCGGCTGGGAGCCGATCGTGGACGCCGGCCGCGTCATCGGGCTCGCCGGTCCCGAGGGCGGCGGCGCGATCTCGCTGGAGCCCGGCGGCCAGTTCGAGCTGTCAGGCGCGCCGGTCGAGACTTTGCACGACACGGCGGCCGAACTCGCCGCGCATCTGTCGGACGCCAACGCAGTGGCGCAGGCGCATGGCGTCGGCTTCCTCTCGCTGGGCCATTCGCCGCTCTGGACGCGGGCGCAGACGCCGATGATGCCGAAAAGCCGCTACGGGATCATGGCCAACTACATGCCGAAAGTCGGCGCGCGCGGCCTCGACATGATGTTCCGCACCTGCACGGTGCAGGTGAACCTCGATTTTTCGACCGAGGCCGACATGGTGAAGAAGCTCAGGGTCTCTCTGGCCCTGCAGCCGCTGGCGACCGCGCTGTTCGCCTCCTCGCCCTTCACCGAAGGCGCGCTCAACGGCATGCAGTCGATGCGCTCGGAAATCTGGCGCGACACCGACAAGGCCCGCTCCGGCATGCTGGCCTTCGCTTTTGAGCCGGCCATGTCATACGAGGCCTATGTCGATTGGGCGCTCGACGTGCCGATGTATTTCGTCAAGCGCGGGCCGACCTATCACGACGTCGCAGGCTCCTCCTTCCGCGATCTGCTCGCGGGCAAACTGCCGCAGCTGCCGGGCGAACACGCCACCATGTCGGACTGGGCGAACCATCTCGGCACGCTCTTTCCAGAGGTCAGGCTGAAGCGTTTTCTCGAGATGCGCGGGGCCGATGCCGGGCCGCAAGGGATGCTGAACGCGCTGCCGGCCTTCTGGGTCGGGCTGCTCTACGATCAGGCGGCGCTCGACGCCGCCTGGGACCTCGTCGCGCCATGGACAGAGGCGGAACGCCAGGCCCTGCGCGACGCCGTCCCCCGGCAGGGTCTCGAAGCGACGATCGCGGGCCGGCCCCTGCGCGCGCTGGCGGGCGAGGTGCTGGCGCTGTCGCGTGCAGGCCTCGCGCGTCGCGCAAGGCTGGACGAAGCGGGCCGCGACGAGACCGGTTATCTCGATCCGGTGATGGCGATCGCCGAATCCGGCCGCCCGCTGGCGCAGGGCCTCGCCGAGCGCTTCACGCGCGACTGGCAAAGCGAGATCGCCCCCGTCTTCGCGCAGGAGCGGATTTGAGCTGGCAAGGGCGGAGATGCCGGATCATGGCGCACCGTTGCGGAGAATCGGCGCGGACGCCCGGATTTCGCCAGTCATATTAACGCTTTGTCCAAGGATTGCCGGTTAACTCGCCGGCATGGACAGGCTCGCCACCCTCATCAAGCGCTGCCGCCGCGACGAACGCGGCGCGACCGCGATCGAATACGGCCTCATCGGCAGCCTGGTGTCGATCGGCGTCATCACCTGGGCCACGCAGATGGGCACGACGCTCAACGGTTTCCTGCAGGCCGTCGCCGTCGCCATCGTCGGACCCTGATCGGGCGCAGGCGCTGCGCGCCCCTTGCCCGTCGCGGGCTCACTCCGCCGCCGTCTTGAAGCTCGCCAGGTTGTCGAGACTCTGGATGATGTGCTCGGCCAGCGCGTTCGAGAGTACGGACGGATCGAAACGTGTGCGCAAAAGCCCGATCTTGCAGGAGGGCAGGGTGGCGTAGCCCTCGGACGGGCCGAGAATCCGCATGCCGGGCCTGACCGCGCTTTCGGGCAGCACCGAGACCGCCAGCCCCGCCACGACAGCCGCGCCGACCGCCGTCGAGTTCCAGCTCGCATAGAGCACGCGGAAGCGCCGGCCCTTCTTCTCCAGCGCCTCGACCGCCGCCTGCCGCCAGTTGCAGGTCGGCCGGCCCAGCGCCAGCGGCAGCGGGTCCTCCTCATGCACGCCATGGCGCGCCGAGGTGACCCAGAGTAGCGGCTCGATGCGGATGATCTCGCCCTGGCCGCGGCTCTCGACATGGGTGATGATGGCAAGGTCGATATCGCCTGTGGCGATGCGCTCGGCCAGCATCGGCGTCGGCTCGCAGACCACCGTGACCTCGGCGCGCGGATTGGAGCGGGCGAAACGGGCGAGGATCTCGGGCAGATAGCGGTCGGCGTAGTCGTCGGGCACGCCGAGCCTGATCCGGCCCTTGAGATCGGCGTCGGCGAAACTCGCGACGCATTCGAGGTTCAGCCGCACGATCCGGCGGGCATAGTCGAGCAGGCGCTCGCCGTCCTCGGTCAGCTTGGCGTGCCTGCCGTCGCGGCCGAAGAGCGGCCGGCCGACGCGCTCCTCGAGCCGTTTCATCTGCATCGAGACGGCCGATTGCGTCTTGAAGACGATCTCGGCGGCGCGTGTGAAGGAGCCGGTATCGGAGATGGCGACGAAGGTCTTGAGCTGGTCGGCGTCGAGCACATGCGCCATGGCGGCCCCCGGTTTGGTTCATCAATATCCGTGCGATAAAGTATCATAAGCATTCGTTTGGCTGATGACCAGAGCAAAGCTATCCCTTGGTCACTCTCAGGCTCCTGCCGCCGCCTGTCGCGATTGGGGGAGATGCTGAAAGCCGCACCACTCAGGAGGTCGTCATGCTGATCATGACCTTTGCCGCGAAGTCTGTCTCGTCCGTCCCCGCCGGGTTTGCGCGTTTCGCCGGCCGTGCGGCCGGCCAGGTGACCAAGGGCCTGGCGTCGCTCGTGAAAGCCCTGATCCACCGCCGCGCGGTGATGCGTCTCAGCGAGCTCGACGAGCGCGGGCTCAAGGATATCGGCCTCGTGCGCGCCGACGTCGATGGCGCGCTTGCGAGTTCCTGGCTGGACGATCCGTCGAGCATTCTGGCCGCCCGTTCGACATCGCGCTCCTGCGTCGCCTCGGCTCGCCGCGAGGAAGGCCTTCGTCAGGCCAATCTGAAGTCCGTGGCCGCGCCGCGCGAAAAGACCGTGGCTGCCAATCCCGTTGCGTGCAGCGCCTGACCCCTTGGGGCTGCGCGTTCCTGCGGGCGGAGGCTTCGTGCCTCCGCCCTTTTTTGTCGCGTGCGGCTGGCGACCTTGCGGACGGTCAAAATCGCTGGCTCACACGAATGTTATCAATGCTGGGAATGGCTTTAGGGGGAGCGCTACAAACGATTGGAATTGCGATTATTCACCCCGAACGGTTCCATTTGGAACGTGGTGTCTGCGTGTTGTCCCCCTGCGCTGGGAGGCCTCGGCCTCAAGGCGACGCTCGGTAAGGTGCAGTTAACCACGAACTGCGACTGCTCTCGCGGGGGTTGTATTTTGCGTTGCCGCAAGATTCGCGACAAAGGAGAGCATCAGTTAAATTTCAGGATATGCGGATCGGCTTCAAAATGGCCATCCCGATGGTCGTCATCGGCCTGCTCGGGCTTGGCGCGGCCGTCTATGGCGGCCTGCAGTTCAAAAAGATCGAGGAGACCTATTCGCGTTTCGTCACCGAGCGCACGACCGCGATCCTCAGCAATGCGCGGGCGACGCGCGCCATGACCGACATTCTCGGCGAGATCTATAAATCGCTTGCCCATCCCCCCTATATGAAAGAGCGCGAGACGAGCGGCGCCGAGGCCAAGCGAGCCTACGATAACGCCCTGAATCTCTTGCAGGCAGCCAAGGCGAGCTTCCCCTCGCAGGCCGCGCGCTATGACGAGTTCTCGCTGCAGCTCGTCGCGCTCAGGCCGCAGATCGAACAGGCGGTCGCCCACGCCGCCAAGGACGAGACCGTCGAGGCCCTGTCGGTCATCTCACAGCTCGACCGGGCCATGACGGCGACGATGGCCGCCGCGGCGCGTCTCAACGACGAGATCAAGGCCGATACCGAGGCCGGCACGGTTCGGCTCGACGCCGAAGCGATCCAGGCGATCATCGTTTCGCTCGCAGGCGCGGCTCTCGGCCTGCTGGTCGGCCTGGGATTCGGGCTCTGGCTCCTCGCCCGGCAGGTCACGGGGCCGCTCTCGCGCCTCAAGGCGCGCATGGACGATCTGGCCTCGGGCGACTACGCCGTCGAGATCGACGGCCAGACACGCAAGGACGAGGTCGGCGCGATGGCCCGGTCCGTCGCGGTGTTCAGGGAGAACGGCCTCGCGGTGCGGCGGCTGGAAGCCGAGACGGCGCAGGGCCGCGCGGCCGCCGAGGCGCAGGCCCGGCAGATCGAGCAGGAGCGCCTCACCCGCGCCAGCGAGCAGGAGCGCCTTGCCGCCGAGCAGAGCGAGGTCATGACCCTCCTCGCCGGCGGGCTCGACCTGCTCTCGAAGGGAGATTTGACCTATCGCATCGACGCCGCCGTCGCGGTGGAATACGAGAAGCTGCGCGACGACTTCAACGCCGCCGTCACGAAGCTTTCGGCGACGGTCAGCACCATCCAGGCGACCTCGGGCGATGTCGGCAACGCCGCCCGCGAGATCAACATGGGCGCCGACGACCTCTCCAAGCGCACCGAGGAGCAGGCGTCCTCGCTGGAGCAGACGGCGGCGACCACCGAGGAACTCGCCGCATCCGTCAAGGCCTCCGCGAACGCCTCCCGCCAGGCGGTGGCCCTGGCCGATGAGGCGATGGCCGTGGCGCAGAAGGGCGGCGCCATCGTCGGCGACGCGGTCGCGGCGATGGAGCGCATCGAGGCCGCCTCGCGCAAGATTTCCGACATCACCTCGGTCATCGACGAGATCGCGTTCCAGACCAATCTGCTGGCCCTGAACGCCGCGGTCGAGGCCGCACGCGCCGGCGACGCCGGCAAGGGCTTCGCCGTCGTCGCCTCGGAAGTCCGCACGCTGGCGCAGCGCTCGGGCGAGGCGGCCAAGGACATCACGGCGCTGATCACGGAGTCCGGCGTCGAGGTCGCCCAGGGCGTCGGGCTTGTGCGCTCGGCCGGCGAGGTTCTGGACCGCATCGTCGCGGCCTCGCGCAAGGTCTCGGCCACGGTCTCCGACATCTCGGCGGCGGCCGCCGAACAGGCCAACGGCATCGACGAGATGAGCCAGACGGTGGCCCATATGGACGAGATGACCCAGCAGAACGCCGCGCTGGCCGAAGAGAGCGCCGCCTCGGCGACCTCGCTGTCGGGGCAGATCGGCCGGCTCAACGAACTCGTGGCGAGCTTCCGCACCCGCGACGATGTCGTGCAGCTGCGCGGGCTGGCCGCCGCCATGGCCGGCAACGCCGCCGAGCCCGTCAAATGGTCGCAGCGCCGCCGGGCCTGATCGCCGCACCGGGCCGGGAGACGCGGAAATGGGGCGGGTGCGCGAGCGCCCGCCCCATTCGATTCAGCGTCGGCCTCCGCCGAACATGCTGTCGAAAATATCCTTCATCGCGGTCTGGTGACTGTCCTGCACCTGCCGGCCGGTCTCGAACATCCGGTTCAGGGCATCGAGCCCGATCGAGCCCGGCCCGGTCCCGGTCGAGTCCGGCTGGTCGTCCAGCGGCTCGGGCTCGCGCCGGCCGTGCGGCGCAGGCGCCGGCTCCAGCGCTGGCTGCGCCCCGCCGCCGAACATTCCGGTCAGGATCTGTCCAAGCACGCCGCCGCCCATCTGGTCCATGCCGGTCTGCCCGCCCGGCATCTGGCCGCCGCCGAAGGGGCCGCCGCCTTGCGTCTCGCCCCGACCCGGAATCTGGCCGTTGCCGAACATCTGGCCGAAGATCGCCTCCAGCGGGTTCGCCGGCGCCTGCGGTTGGGGCGGCGGGGCCGGCTGCATGCCGGGCATCTGGCCCTTCATCATCTCGGCGAACTGGCCCAGGATGCCGCCCATGCCGCTGTTGCCGGCGGATTTGAACAGCCCGCCCATCACCATCGAGGCGATGATCGGGAGCATCTGCTTCAGGATCGCCTGGCTGACGCCGCTGGTCGCCGCAGCCTGCGCCGCCACAGCCTGGCTGACCTCCTTCGAGCCGAAGAGCTGGCTCAGCACGGTGTTGCCTGCGACCTGCGCATTGTCGGGGATGCCGTCGCCATCGGCGTCGTACATCCGCCCGAAGGGCGAGGCCGTCATCATCTGGGCCAGGCTGCCGAACGAATAGGGGTCCTGAGTCTGGCGCTGCAGCCCCATCGAGAAGGCCGGCAGCAGCGCCTCGATCGCGCTTTGCGTCTGCTGCTGCGAGAGCCCGTACTGGCGGGCGAGGTTCTGCATCGCCTGGCCGTTCTGGGCCTGCATCATCATCTCGTAGAGATTGGTCATGGCGCGCCTCCGAGCGCGCTTTCCGCTCGGCCGGAACGGCCGAGCGGAGAGAATTCGCGCCAATGTCTATACGCGGTCTGCCGCCGCATGCTCGGGAACGATAGCAGCGCCCGGCTTCGAGGCAAGCGGGCCTGCCGCCAGCGCCTCCCGCTCCAGCCTGGCGATGCCACGATAGGCAAAGATAAGCGCGACGACGCCGAACACCACCGCGCCGAGCGCCGAGCCGACGAGCGCGCCCTTCGGCCCGCCGAGATGCGCGCCCAGGAAGGCGAGCGGCATGGTGCCCAGCGTCGCCCGGCCCCAACTGAACAGGGTCGAGAGCAGCGGCATGCCGAGATTGTTGAAGGCGGCGTTGGCGACGAAGAGCAGCCCGACGAAGACCCACATCGGCCCGGCGATCAGGCAGAAGAACAGCACGAGCTCCGCCGTCAGCCCGGTCGCACCGAAGGCCGCCGCGATCTGCTCGCGCAGCAACACGAGCACGAGCCAGGCGATCAGCACGCAACCGACCGCGAAGATCGCCGAATCGGTCAGCCCCTTGCGCATCCGGTCGAAGCGGCCCGCGCCCCAGTTCTGGCCGAGGATCGGGCCGATCGCGCCAGACAACGCGAAGAGCACGCCGAAAGCCACCGGCACCAGCCGGTCGATGATCGCCATCGCCGCCATCGCCGCGTCGCCATAGCGCGCGATCACGCCGGCGAAGACCGAATTGGCGATCGGGGTCGAGAGATTGGTCAGGATCGCCGGGCCGGCGATGGCGAAGGTGCGGGGCGTGTCGCCGAGCATGGCGGTGATGGACGGCCGGGCCACGATGCCGTGAACCCTGACCGCGCCATGAAAACCGACGCTTGCGATGATGATGCGCGAAATCACGATGGCGTAGGCCGCCCCGTCCGGCCCCAATCCGAGCCCGAAGATGAAGAGCGGGTCGATCACGGCCGTCGCCAGCCCGCCGCCCAGCGTCACGAACATCGCCCGCCTCGCGTCGCCGACCGCGCGCAGGACGCCCGAAAATCCCATGCCGAGCGCCATCAGCACGTTCGACGGCAGCACGATCCAGAGGAAGGACAGCGCGACGCGGTAGGATTCGTCATGCGCGCCGAGCGCCCGCAGCAGCCATGGCAGGCAGGGAAGGGCGAAGATCGAGAGCGCGATCGCCGCCAGCGCCATCAGCGCCATGGTCGAGCCGGCGATGCGGCGCGCGCCTTCGCGGTCGCCCGCGCCGAGCGCGCGCGCCGTCATCGCGGAGACGGCGATCATCAGCCCGATATTGATCGAGATCATCAGATAGAGGACGATCGTGGCGAAGCCGACGCCCGCCGTCGCCTCCGGCCGCCCGAGCCAGGAGACGTAGAGCAGCGAGAGCAGGTCGACGACGAAGATCGCCATCAGCCCGACCGAGGCGGTCGCGGTCATCACCGTGACATGCCGCATCAGCGAGCCGGTGACGAAGACGGCCTCCCGGCGGCCGACGGGCGCACTCACCGTTCCGGCTCGCCGACGCCGCCGACCGCAACCTCCGCCCCGCCATCCTCGATCAGTTCCTGCGTCTCGGGCGTCAGCGCCTTCGACTTGCCCTTGGGCCTGACCAGCGGCTCGGGCGTGACGCGCGGCACCTTGTTGAGCGCCGCCGCGATGCCCTCATGGAACTGGATCTCCATGCGCTGGGCGTCGCGGTCGCGCACGCTGTCGATGACGAGGCTCGCCTCCTCGTAGTTCAGCCCGACCGCCTCCAGCGTCACGCGGCCGAAATCCAGCGCCGATTCAAAGGTTTCGCGAAGCTGGTAATCGACATCGGCCTTCATCAGTTCGATCGCGTGGATGCGGTCGTAGGCGCGCGCATGCAGCCGCGCCTGCGGGAACTCGGCCCTGGCCATCTCGACGATCCGCAGCGCCGCGTCCTTGTCGTCGATGCAGATACAGATCACGCGGGCCTTGGCCCCGCCCGCCGCGCGCAGCACATCGAGCCGCGTGCCGTCGCCGTAATAGATCTTGAAGCCGAAATTCGCCGCCGAGCGGATGCGCTCGACGTCGGAATCGATGATCGTGACGTCGACATGCTGCAGCAGCAGCGCCTGCGTTACGATCTGGCCGAAGCGGCCGAAGCCGACGACGATGACGGACGCCGCGCCGGCCCCGTCGAAATCCTCCTCCATCGTCTCCGGCCGCACCCGCGCCAGCAGCCAGCCATCGATCAGCTTGGCGGCAACCGGGCCGATCAGCATGGAGAGTGCGGCCAGCGCGGTCGCGATCGCGCTCTGCTGGCTGTCGAGCAGGCCGAGCGAGAGGCCCAGCGGCAACAGCACGAATGCGAATTCGCCGGCCGGCGACAGCAGCGCCCCGGCGCGGACGGCTTCCGTCGTCGAGGAGCACGACGCCCGCAGGATCGAGGCCGCGACCGCGATCTTGAACAGCACCAGCATCGGAGCCGCCAGCGCCAGCAGCAGCCAGTTGTCGAGCACGAGCTTCAGGTCGAGCGACATGCCGACCGCCATGAAGAACAGGCCGAGCAGCACGCCGCGGAACGGCTCGATATCGGCCTCGAGTTCGTGCCGGAAATGCGAATCGGCCAGCAGCACGCCGGCCAGAAACGCGCCCATCGCCATCGACAGGCCGACATGCTCCATCAGAAGCGCTGCGCCCAGCACGATCAGCAAAGCAGCGGCCGTCATCACCTCCTTCGCGCCGGACTTTGCGAGGATGTGGAAGAACGGGTTCAGCACATAACGCCCGGCCAGCACGATCGCCGCCACCGCCAGAAAGGCTACTCCGAGCCCGGCCATGGCCGCGCCCGCGCCGCCATTCGACGCGCCTGTCGTGGCCAGCAGAGGCAGGATGGCGAGCGCAGGCGCGATCGAGATGTCCTGGAACAGCAGGATCGAGAAGGTGCGCCGGCCGTAATCCTCATGGCCGTCGCCGCGCTCCTCCAGCAATTGCAGCGCGATCGAGGTGGCGGACAAGGCCAGCGCCAGCCCGACCGCGACCGCCCCGCCGACCGAAAGCCCGAAGAACCAGCCGACCGCGCCGATGGCGAAGGCGCTCAGCGCCATCTGCGACAGCCCTGCGCCCAAAATGTCCTTGCGCATCGAATAGAGCCGCGCCGGCTGCAATTCGAGCCCGACAAGGAAGAGCAGCAGCACGACGCCGATCTCGGCCGTGCCGCGGATCGTGGCCGGATCCTGGATCACCGCGAGCACGGAGGGCCCGATGACGATGCCCGCAGCGAGATAGCCCAGCACGGCCGACTGGCCGAGCTTGCGGAAGATCGGCACCGCCAGCACGGCCCCGGCGCAGAAGGTCAGGATCGGCGGCAGATAGCTGGTATGGGAGGCGTCTGCCATGGAGCGCTCGTGGGCTGGAAGCGCCGGCTCCGGGGCCGACTGGGCCAATCTAGGTGGTCGATGGCGATCCTGCGAGTGCATTGCGGCATCGCCGGCCCGCATATCGCGTCATGGCGCGCCTCCGATCAAAGCAGTCGCTTGAAAGCTATTGTGGCACGGCGCCTCCGGTTCCCTCCCCCCGCTTGCGGTGGGGAGGGTTAGGGTGGGGGGCCGAACGACCGGGTGAGCCTATGATCGTTGAAGTCGAACCCGGTCGTCCGGCCCCCCCATCCCGGCCTTCCCCACCGCAAGCGGGGGGAAGGAGAAGAAAGGCGTCGCCGCGATATACGCGTTTGCGCCCACCTTCCTTGACATCGCGCCTTTCCCGCCGAAAGAAGACGCATCCGTCCCGGGAGCCACCCTCGCGCCTTGAAACCGCCGCTCGACATCCTGCTTTGCGCGCCGCGCGGCTTTTGCGCCGGCGTCGTGCGCGCCATCGACGCTGTCGAGAAGGCGCTGAAGTTGCATGGCGCGCCGGTCTATGTCCGCCACGAGATCGTGCATAACAAATACGTGGTCGAATCGCTGAAGCGGAAGGGCGCGGTCTTCGTCTCGGAATTGTCGCAGGTGCCCGATGCGACGCGTCCGGTGATCTTCTCCGCCCATGGCGTGGCGAAATCGGTGCCCACCGAGGCGAACCAGCGCAATCTCTTCGCCATCGACGCGACCTGCCCGCTGGTGACAAAGGTGCATCGCGAGGCCGAAGTCCACCACAAGCGCGGCCGCCACATCCTGCTCGTCGGCCATGCCGGCCATCCCGAGGTGATCGGCACCATGGGGCAGTTGCCGCAAGGCGCGATCACGCTGATCGAGACGCTCGACGATGTCGCGCTGCTCCAGCCGCCAGCCGGCCCGCTCGCCTTCGTCACCCAGACCACGCTTTCGGTCGACGATACCCGCGAGATCGTCGAGGCGCTCAAAGCCCGCTTTCCCGAGTTGATAGCGCCGCATAAGGAAGACATCTGCTACGCGACGACCAATCGCCAGGAGGCGGTGAAGCATGTCGCGCCACGCGTCGACGGGCTGATCGTCGTCGGCTCGCCTAATTCGTCGAACTCGCAGCGCCTGCGCGAGGTCGCCGAGCGCGCCGGCTGCCCGGCCGCGCGCCTCGTGCTGCGCACCGACGAAATCGACTGGACGGTCTTCGGCAACATCCGCCGGCTCGGGCTGACGGCCGGCGCGAGCGCGCCTGAAGTGCTGGTCGAGGAGATCATCGACGCCTTCGCGCAGCGCTACGAGGTCACGGTCGAGACGGTGTCCACCGCCGATGAAAGCGTCTTCTTCCCGCTGCCGCGCGAGCTGCGCGAGCCGGCCCCGACTGCGGCCGAGTAAGCATCCTTGGCCGTCTACACCGAAGTGCCCGATGACGAGATGGCGGCGTTCGTCGCCCGCTATGGCATCGGCGATCTGCTCTCGGCCAAGGGCATCGCCGAGGGCGTCTCCAACTCGAACTTCCTGGTCCACACCACGGCCGGATTCTACATCCTGACGCTCTATGAGGAGCGCACGGATGCGGCCGATCTGCCCTTCTTCATCTCGCTGATGGAGCATCTGGCGCGGCGCGGGCTGACCTGCCCGCAGCCGCTGAAGGCGGCCGACGGGCAGGCTGTCGGGCGTCTGGCGGGCCGTCCTGCCGCTATCGTCACATTCCTCGACGGGCTTTCGGTCAGACGGCCCAACGCGACCCATTGCGCCGAGCTCGGGCGGGGCTTGGCCCTGCTGCACGAGGCCGGCTCCGATTTCGCGATGGAGCGCGTCAACGACCTCTCCGTGCCGGGCTGGCGGCCGCTCGCCGAGCAGGCGGGAGCGCAGGCCGACACGGTCTCGCCGGGGCTGTCGCGCCGCGTTCTGGCCGAGATCGCCGAGCATGAGGCGCATTGGCCAGGCGACCTGCCGCGCGGCGTGATCCATGCCGATCTCTTCCCCAACAACGTCTTCTTCATCCAGAACCGGCTCTCGGGCCTGATCGACTTCTATTTCGCCTGCACCGACGCGCTGTCCTATGACCTCGCCATCTGCCTCAACGCCTGGTGCTTCGAGGCCGACGCCTCCTTCAACCTGACCAAGGGCCAGGCGCTGCTGGCGGGCTATGAGAGCGTGCGCCGGCTGACCGATGCGGAGGTCGCGGCGCTGCCGGTTTTGTGCCGGGGCGCGGCGCTCCGCTTCCTGCTGACGCGGCTGGTCGACTGGCTCAACGTGCCGACGGGCGCGCTGGTGAAGCCGCTCGACCCGCTGGAATACGACCGCAAGCTCGCCTTCCACCAGCGGGTGAGGGATGCCGGTGATTATGGTTTGAGGCGATGATGGCACCGTGCTGGCAGGATAGGGCGCGAGGAACCCCTCTCCCGAGTGGGAGAGGGGCAGGGGTGAGGGCCGGACGATTCAGGATGAGGAACTGCACGCTCCGTTTCCACCCAGTCGGAGATAACGGGTCCAACGTTCTTCACCTCACCCCTGCCCCTCTCCTTACAGGAGAGGGGTTCCCCGCGCCTGGCTTTCGCAAGGAAAGCGCCCTGTGACCGACATCGTCGAAGTCTGGACCGACGGGGCCTGCTCGGGAAACCCCGGCCCCGGCGGCTGGGGCGCGATCCTCTCCTTCAAGGGCAAGGAGCGCGAACTCTCCGGCGGCGAGGCCATGACCACCAACAACCGCATGGAGCTGATGGGCGCTATCTCGGCGCTGGAGACGCTGACGCGGCCCTGCACGGTCGCGCTCCACACCGACAGCCAGTATCTGCGCCAGGGCATCACGAACTGGATCCATGGCTGGAAGAAGAACGGCTGGAAGACCGCCGACAAGAAGCCGGTCAAGAACGAGGAGCTCTGGAAGCGCCTCGACGCCGCGCTGAAGCAGCACAGGATCGAGTGGAAATGGGTCAAGGGCCATGCCGGCGACGAAATGAACGAGCGCGCAGACGCGCTGGCGCGGGCGGGAATGGCGCCGTTCAAGCCGGGACGGTGAGGTTCGCGCTCAATTTCGCATTCCAAACATCAGCCGCGTCGGGCGCGAGAGGCCGGCGGCCCGTGCAAGCGCAAGACTGATAGCGAGCGACAGCGCGGCGATCGCAAGAAACTTGCCCAGCGGGGCGTCGCTCCACGCCAGAAGCCAGAATCCAAGCAGAACGATCACCATCTGGTGGAAGACGTAGAACGGAAAGCTCAACGCCGAGAAGCCGGTCAGAAACGGGATCGGGCGGTTCAGCCGGTCCGCGCCCCAGCCGAGCAGGCCGGCGATGGCGCTCCATTCGGCCAGCGCGCGCAGTGTCTGGCGCGCCTCGATCGGCAGTACCGTTCCGGTCGCCCTCAGCGTCAGCAGCGCGGCGATCAGCGCGGCCGCCATCGCCAGGACAGGTCGCCACAGCCGCGTCGCCGCGCGCGCCAGTTCGGGGCTAGCCGCCAATAGCCAGCCCAACAGCATCAGCGTCATGAAATGCGCATGGTTGGCGAAGTCGTTGATCAGCGCATGAGTGCTCGGAAAGGTCCGGCGCAAGGCCAGCTCGATCGCCACGATCGGCAGCGCCAGCAGCAGAAGGCGCGGCCCGTTTGCCAGCCATCGGCCAAGCGCATCGACCCACGCGGCGGCAGCGCGATGACGCAAACCGAGAAAGAGCGGCAGCAGCGCGAGCGAGTAGACGAAGAGGTAAAGCACGAACCAGAGATGATGCCAGCTGAAGCTTGCCGCCGGATAGCAGCACGTGAAGAACGACGGGTAGAACGCAGCGAAGGAGCCGCCGAAGTCGATCGGGCTCATCCGGCCCGGCAGGCCGGTTGCGAGCCGCTCGACATAGACCTGCGGCGGCACCACCAGCAGGATCCCCACGACCAGCGGGAGCAGGAGCCGGACCAGCCGCTCGCGCACGAAACGCCCGGCGCCGCGATTGCCGAGGCTGTGAAACGCCGTCATCCCGGCAAGGAAAAACAGCAGCGGCATCTGGACGACGTTGAAAGCCGCGATCAGCAGGTCGGCGGCCTGAAAGCGGCCGGCATCCTTGATGTGCCAAGCCTCGGAATCGAACAGCCGGGCGGTGTGGAACAGGATCAGGCCGAGGATCACGCCGTTGCGCAGATGGTCGATATGCAGCAGCCGGGTCGGGGGCGCGGCGTCGCGGCCCTCCGTGACCGGCTCGGCCTTCGTCGGCGATGGCGCGGCAAACGTCATCGGCGGCTCACCCCAGCGGCTGCCGATACACGATGAAACCCGATTTCTCAGCGACCTTGTCGTAAAGCGCCTGCGCCTGCAGGTTCGTCTCATGCGTCTGCCAGTAGACGCGGAAGCAGCCCTTCGCCTTGGCCATCTCGCGCACCGCCTCGATCAGCGCGCGGCCCGCGCCCGTGCCGCGCGCCGCCTCCACCGTAAACAGGTCCTGCAGATAGCAGATGTCCTTCACGTTCCAGGTCGAGCGATGGACGACCCAGTGGACGATGCCGAGGATTTGCCCGTCGCGCTCGGCGACGAAGCCTCCCATCGGCTCGGCCCCGCCGGTCAGCCGCGCGAAGGTGGCGGCGGTGATTTCGGCGGACAGCGAGGCCTTGTAGAATGTCAGGTAGCCCTGCCAGAGCGGCTCCCAGGCGGCGCGGTCGGAGGCTGCAAGCGGGCGGATGGTGAGGGAGGTCATGGCAGTCTCCGGCGGGTTGTCCGAAAACTAGCCGCTGTGCGACGGCCTGTCTCATGACAAGGCGCAATCGCATCCATCAGCGCTGGCAGCCATGGAAAAGCCCGCGCGGCGCGAGCCGGCGCGGGCTTCAGAAGGTGTCGCCCTCAGAGGTGCTTCAGCAGCGCCTCGGCCCCGGAGACGTCGGCCTTGCCGGGCGCGTCCTCGACGTTGAGAGCCGTGACCACGCCGTCCTCGACGATCATCGAATAACGCTGCGAGCGCGTGCCGAGCCCGAAGCCCGAGCCGTCGAGCGAGAGCCCGATCTCCCTGGCGAAGTCGGCGTTGCCGTCGGACAGGAACTCGATCACGCCGGCCCCGCCGGTGGCCTTGGCCCAGGCGTCCATGACGAAGACGTCGTTGGTGCTTGTCACCATGATGGCGTCGACGCCCTTGGCCTTGATCTCGTCGGCCCTGGAGACGAAGCCCGGCAGATGGTTCTTGTGGCAGGTCGGGGTGAAGGCGCCCGGCACGGCGAACAGCACGACCTTCCTGCCCTTGAACAGGTCGTCGGTCGTCTTCGGGGCCGGCCCGTCCGCGGTCATCAGACGGAACGTCGCCTGCGGAAGCTTGTCACCCACCTTGATCGTCATCGCGTCGTTCTCCGTGAAGCCTGCGGCCGTCCGCCGCTCAGGCTGACGGATTACGGCTTGCCGGCGGGGATGTCGAGTTCCAGCCGCGTCTCGACGGCGGTCGGCTGGCCGCGCAGCGTCACGATGAAGGGAACCGGCCCGGCCGCGCCCTTGGGCCGCTCGTTGATCCTGACCAGCGCCACGCTCGTGCCGTCGGCCTGCGCCGTGAATATCGGCTTGCCGAAGGACCACATGCCCGGCCCCTCGACGAAGATGTCCTCGATCCTGCCTTCGGGCGGGGCGCGCAGGACGAGGCGCAGCGACGAGTCCTGAGGCGTTTCCTCGAGCTTTGCATCCAGCAGCGCAAGCCTGTCCCGCTGCGGGCCCGGCTTGATCTTGACCGGCACGCGCGCCTCGTAGGCCTCGAGCCGGGTGGCGCTGACCGAGGTGACGCCGGGTTCGAGCCAGAGCCTCGCTTCGCCCTTGGCGGGAACGCAGATCGTCTCGCAGACCGCATAGTCGAGTTTCAGCACCAGCATGACCGGTTTGGCCGGATCGACGGGCTGCACCGAAATCGGGATCACGACCTCGCCGACATAGCCGACCGAGAATCCCGCCCCGTCCTGGAAGCGCTCGGGGGCAGGCCAGCGCACGTCGAGCCCGCCGATATTGGTCGAGCCGCTCCAGTCGAAAACCGGCGGCACGCCGAAATCGCCGGGGTTGCGCCAATAGGTCTTGAAGCCGGGCCGGGTGATGATCTCGACGCCGACGCGCTGCTTGCCCGAGGGCGCGGTCGCGCCGGCGATGAGGCGCAGCGAGGAAAAATCGCCCTTCGACCATGACGAGGTCGCCGCCTCCTGCGCGGAGGCGGGAACCGCGAGCGCTGCCAGAGCGCCAAAGGCAAGAATGACAATGCGTTTCACGCTGCTGATCTAGGCTGTTTCGGTGAAAATTGCGAGATGATCCCGCCGCCGGTCGCTCAACGATCGCGTGACCTGCTGCGCGCCGCGCGCTCGGGCCATGCCGTCGGCGCGCGCATGATGGCTGAAAATCGGCCGTCGCGCCCAGTTCCCATGCGCGACGCATGCCTCTAGCATGGCGCAATGAAGATCGGTTCGAACCAGCGGGTCAGCGGCCGCAGCTATCTCGACGGGCAGTGCCTGATCGCGATGCCCGGCATGTCCGACACGCGCTTCAGCCGCAGCGTGGTCTATGTCTGCGCCCATTCCGAGGATGGCGCGATGGGCATCATCGTCAACAAGCCGGCTTCGGACACGAAGTTTCCCGACCTGCTGGTCCAACTCGACGTCATCCCGTCCGACGAGCTGATCCGGCTGCCGAGCCGGGCCGAGCGCATGCAGGTGCTGCGCGGCGGGCCAGTCGAGACCAAGCGTGGTTTCGTGCTGCACACGGCCGATTTCTTCCTCGAATCGGCCACCCTGCCGATCGACGACGGCATCTGCCTCACCGCGACGCTGGACATCCTGCGCGCCATCGCCATCGGCAGCGGCCCGGAGAACGCCGTGCTGGCGCTGGGCTATGCCGGCTGGGGCGCGGGCCAGCTCGAATCCGAGATCCAGTCGAATGGCTGGCTGCATTGCGCGGCCGATCCGGCCTTGCTTTTCGACGACGGCGTCGAGACGAAGTACAACCGCGCGCTGGGCAAGATCGGCATCGACCCGGCCTTTCTGTCCCGCGAGGCGGGTCACGCCTGAGCGTCCGCCGCGTAACTCTACTCCGGCGGCCGTCTGACTCAGGCCTTCTGCGCTTCCGGTGCTCACGGACAATAAGTCCGCCCCGCTCCGGTTCTCGTCATCCGCGCCAGCCGACTCGCCGGAGCGAGTTTCGCGGCTGACGCTGCGCGCCTCGTCAGTTTTCAACCGCCGGCAGCTCGATCCGCGCCTTGATCGGCAGATGGTCGGATGCGATCCGCGCCAGCGGCGTGTCGTGCACGGTCACCGACGCGACCATCTCGGGCGGATAGGAGACGATCCTGTCGAGCGCCAGAACAGGAAACCGGGCCGGAAAGCTGGGAACCGAGACATTGACCGGCCCGAAGCTGGGCGCCAGCCCGCGCAGGCTCGACCGACCGCCGACGCGCCATTCGTTGAAATCGCCCATCATCACGATGGGATGCGCGACGCCCTCATGCGCGGCCGCCATCAGCCTCTCTATCTGGCGCGAGCGCGAATGCCGCAGCAGCCCGAGATGCGCGGCGACGACGCGCACGCAGCCGCAGGGCAGATCGAGATCGACGATGAGGGCGCCGCGCGGCTCCAGCCCCGGCAGCACGATCTGCGTCGTGGCCGAGGCGCTGCCCTGCCGGAACAGTACGACATTGCCGTGCCAGCCATGGCGCGGTCCGGTCTCGTGGACACGCACCGGAGCCAGCCCCGTCTCGCGCAGCAGCGTCGCCAGTTCGAGCAGCCCGGCGCGCGATCCGAAACGCTGATCGGCCTCCTGCAGCGCGACGACGTCGGCGTCGATCTCCTTCAGAACCGCGACGATCCTGTCGGGGTCGAAGCGCCTGTCGCGCCCGACGGCCTTGTGGATATTGTAGGAGGCGAAGAGCAGGTCGCTCGCCGAAACCGCGTCCGACGTTGGCGAGGCATGGGCGCGCTCGCGGTTCCAGCCGGCCGAGCGCAGGGCGCGCAGCCGCCTGATACGCCCCAGCGGCCGGCCGTCGATGTCCAGCGCCGTCTCGCGCCGGAACCCCATGCGCCAGCGCGTCTTCCAGTCGTCAGACACAGTCGGTCAGCCCTTGTTTCATCGCGCCGCGATCGGGAATCATCCGCCTTGCGCCGGGCGAAGGTGGCTGACATCCAACGCGCGTGCCATCGCACCGGTTCGGTCCGGCTTCGAGAGATTGAACGATTTGCCTCGAAGCGAATTGATTGTGCGGAAGGGGGCCGATTGTTTTTCCGATGTCATGGCTGATTGGTTTTGGTGTCCTCGCTGCGCTGGCTGGCGTCGCGCTTGCCGGCGTCTCCTCATATGGCCGGCTGGCGCGCCGCGCCAGCGGCCCGTCAGCGCATGCGCTGCCGATCAGCGATGACGAAACCGCGATCGACCACGTGGTGGCGCCGCTGCTGCGTGAACGGCCCGGCTGGACCGGGGTGGTTCTGCTCGCCGACAATCTCCAGGCTTTCGCCCTACGCGCGGCCTCCGCCCGGCAGGCCGGCCGCAGCCTCGACCTGCAATATTACTACTGGCTCGACGACCTGACGGGCGGCCTGCTGCTGCGTGAGGTGATCGCCGCTGCGGATCGCGGCGTCCGCGTGCGCCTGCTCATCGACGACATCAGCATGCGAGGCCGCAACCGGCTCTATCGTGCGGTCGAAACGCATCCCGCCATCGAGGTCCGCCTGTTCAATCCGAGCCGCAACCGCAGCGACGGATTCCGTCGCGGGCTCGAATTGCTGGCGCGCTTCGTCACGGCGACGCGTCGCATGCACAACAAGGCCTGGATCGCGGATGGGCGCATCGCGATCATCGGCGGGCGCAACATCGGAGACGCCTATTTCGACGCCGCCGCCGACTCGAATTTCCACGACATGGACCTGGCTCTGGTCGGGGAAGCGCTGGAGCCGGCGCAGAGGATCTTCGACGAGTTCTGGAACAGCGCCGTCGCGATCCCGATCGGCGCGCTGTTTCGCCGCCGCCTGCGGCTGACCCTGGACGAGGTCCGCGAGAGGCACGAGACGCTGGCCGCCTCGGCCAGGGCCGCGCCCTATGTCGCGCGTCTGAAGGAGGTGGGCGGCGAGGCCGAACTGCTTCCGCGCGAGGGCATGCGCTGGGTCGAGGATGTCGAGGTTCTCTCGGACAAGGCGCGCAAGGCGCTGGGCGGCAACAACGGCAACCTGCTGGCGAAGCGGGTCGGCGAACTGGTCGATTCGGCGCGCGCCGATCTCGCGATCATCTCGCCCTATTTCATCCCGGGCGACGACGGCATGGCGGCGCTCGGCCGGCTTTCGGCGCGCGGCGTCAGGATCTCGGTGCTGACCAATTCCCTGGCGGCGACGGATGTGGTGGCCGTCCACGGCGCCTATGCCGGCTACCGGCGCCGGCTGCTCGAACAGGGCGTGGCGCTTTTCGAACTGCGCCCCGAACTGACCCGCGAGCGCGGCTCGCTTTTTGGCTCGAAGGGCGCGAGCCTTCACACCAAGGCGTTCACCGTCGATTGCGAGACCGCTTTCGTCGGCTCGTTCAATTTCGATCCGCGGTCCCGCTCGCTCAACACGGAAATGGGCGTCATCGTCCACGATCGGGAACTGGCCTGCGAGATTGACCGGCATTTCCGCGAGCAGACAGGGCCGGATTTCGCCTATGCGGTCACCTTGCGGGAGGGCCGGCTGGCCTGGGGCGGGGCTGGCGGCGGGGAACCGGCCGCGAGCCTCTATCGTCGCTGCGCCGCTTTGGCGATCGGCTGCCTGCCGGTCGAATCGCAGCTCTGATCGAAGGGTTCAGGCGGCTTCGGTCGTCGCGGCGCTCGCGCCGACCAGCCGCCGCGCCTCCGCCGCCGTCATCGGCTTGCCGAAGATGTAGCCCTGCGCGTAGTGGCAGCCGAGCTGGTAGAGTTCGATCGCGTCGGACTCGCTTTCGGCCCCCTCCGCGACCACGTCCATCCGAAGATCTGTGGCAAGCTGGACGATCGAGCGCAGGATTACCGGCGGTTTGCCATTGCCCATCTGGCGCACGAAGCTCTGGTCGACCTTGATCGTGTCGAAGGGGAAGCGCTGCAGATAGCTCAGCGAGGAATAGCCCGTTCCGAAATCGTCGAGCGAAAGCCCGGCGCCGAGGTCGCGGATGCGATGCAGCATCTGGGCGGCGTATTCCGGGTTCTCCATCACCAGACTCTCGGTGATCTCGAGTTTGAGCGTGCCCGGCAGAACCCGGCGACGGCCGAGCACCGTCTTGACGTCATGCAGCAGGTCGTGGCGCAGGAGTTGGCGGCTCGAGACGTTGACGCTGGCGAAGATCGGCGGATCGACCTCGAGCGCCGCCTGCCACGCCTCCAGCTCGCGCGCCGTGCGGTCCATCACATAGACGCCGAGATCGACGATCAGCCCGGTCTCCTCGGCGATGGCGAGGAAATCCTGCGGCATCAGCCGCCCCTCGCGCGGATGGTCCCAGCGCACCAGCGCCTCGAACCCTGCGATGGTGCGGTCCTCCAGCCTGACGATCGGCTGGTACATCACCTGGATCTCGCCGCGCTCGATCGCCCGGCGCAGGTCGCTTTCGAGCGCAAGCCGGTCGTTGCGATCGGTCCGCATCGCCGGCACGAAGACCTCGATCTTGTTGCCGCCCTGGCGCTTGGCGTGGGCCATGGCGAGCTCGGCGTTCTTGAGGCAGTCGTCCTTGCGGGCGGCGGGCGCCGGGTCGAACAGGGCGAGCCCGATCGAGGGCGTCAGGAAGATCTCGCGCTCCGCCAGCGTAATCGGCGTCGAAACGGCGCGGCGGACCAGTTCGGCCAGCGCCAGGATGCGTTCGGGATCGCGCTCCGAGACCAGGATCATCGCAAACGTGTCGCCGCCGATGCGCGCCAGCGTGTCCTGCGCCCGCAGCAGCCGGCCGAGCCGGCGCGCCAGCGTCAGGAGAATCGAATCGCCAGCCGAGAAGCCGACCGATTCGTTGACCTGCTTGAAGCGGTCGATGTCGATCACGATCGCGGTCGGGCGGATGTTGTCGTCGGCCCGGCAGAAGCCGAAGACGGCGCTGAGCCGGTCCTGGAAGAGCTTGCGGTTGGGCAGGCCGGTCAGGTTGTCGTGCACGGCGTCGTGCAGCAGCCGCTCCTGCGCGGTGCGCTGCTCGGTGACGTCGGACAGCGTGCCGATGACGCGGATGACCTCGCCATCGGAGCCGATGACGGGGCGGGCCTTGATGTTGAACCAGTGGTAGGCGCCGCTGCCGGCTCGCAGGCGGACATCGAGGTTGAGCTTGCCCCGCCGCTGCTCCAGCACGGCGTCGAGCGTGACGCGGTAGCGGTCGCGGTCGGCGACATGCATGTGGTCGAGCCAGCGCGAGGCCGAGCCTTCCAGCGCCCCGCGCGACAGGCCCAGCAGCGCCTCGATCTGCGGCGAGACGAAGATCTTGTCGGCGGTCACGTCCCAGTCGAAGACGAGGTCACCCGAGCCGGCCAGCGCCAAGGCGCGGCGCTCGGTCTCCGAGACCAGCCCCTGCGACATCGCCCCGCCGGCGAAGGCGTGCTGGATCACGGTGAAGCCGATCAGCAGCACGATCAGGACGAGCCCGCCCAGCAGCGCCGGCGCGACGAGGTCCCGCGAGAACTGGCCGGTGACGGTGAAGCTCGCCGCCGTGACCCAGACCGCGAGCAGGAACCAGGTCGGGATCAGCATCACGGCGCGCTCGTAGCCATGCGTCGCCAGATGCAGGATCAGCACGAAGCCGACGGCCGCCACCGCCGCGATCGAGATGCGCGCGATGCCCGACGCCATCGGCGCGTCGAAGACGGCCAGCCCCACCAGCCCGGCCAGCCCCAGCATCCAGATGGCGGTGACGTGGCTGTAGCGCACATGCCAGCGCGCGAGATTGAGATAGGCGAAGAGGAACACCAGCAGCGTCGCCGCCAGCACGACCTCGGCTCCGGCGCGGTAGATCCGCTCGATTGCCGGCGTCAGCGGAAAGATGCGCTGGAAGAAGCCGAAATCGAGTCCGGCATAGGCCAGGACCGCCCAGGCGAGCGCCGCGGCCGCCGGGAAGATCACCGCGCCCTTGACCACGAAGATGATCGTCAGGAACAGCGCCAGCAGGCCGGCGATGCCGATGATGATGCCCTTGTAGAGCGTCAGCCCGTTGGTCTTCTGCCGGTAGGTTTCCTGCTCGTAGAGATAGAGTTGCGGCAGGTTGGGCGATTTCAGCTCGGCGACGAAGGTCACCGTGGTGCCGGGATCGAGCGTGATCAGGAAGACGTCGGCATCGGGTGAGTCCTCGCGCTCCGGGCTGAGGCCCTGGCTCGCGGTCACCGCCTCGATTCGCTTGTCGCCGAGATCGGGCCAGACCACGCCCGATCCGATCAGGCGGTGGAAGGGCGCCACCAGCAGCCGGTCGATCTGCTCGTCGGAATCGTTTGTCAGCGCGAACACGATCCAGTCGGGCCTCGCGCCGGATTCGCGCGCCCTGACGGCGATCCGGCGCACGATGCCGTCGGGCCCCGGAGCGGTCGAGATCTGGATCACGTCGCCGTCGGACTTGTTGCGTTCGACGACGCCGGTGAGGTCCAGCATCAGGGAATCGACCGGCACACGCACGGCTTCGACCGCAAGGGCAGGCGCGGCCGCGGCGGCGAGCCAGAGCAGCAGGCCGGCGACGGCGCAGCCAAACCGGAGACATCGGTCGGGAATGGACAAGCGCGGCTCGATACTGGGACGGGGAACGATCATTCGGATGTAAGCGGTCAGTCGTAGAGCATGATGTCGAAAAGTGGAAACCGGCTTTCGCGCGACATCATCCCCCGACTTTTTGGCAAGGAGGCGGTATCGGACGTCGGGCGGTGCGGGACCTCAGGCGAAATCCGGCCGCGTCCGCCCGCCATCTCCCGGCTCTATCGACGGCTCGTGGCGAGGGCAAGGCGAACCGCCGCCGGCTCATCCGGCCTCCGCCGGGAGCCGGTCGCTCGAAAGGGCGGCGTAGAGCAGGTGGTCGGCCCAGGCCCCGTTGATCCGGAGATAGGCCCGCGCCATGCCTTCGCGGTGGAAGCCGACGCGCTCCAGCAGCCGTCGCGAGGGCTCGTTGGCGGGCAGGCAGGCGGCCTCGACACGGTGCAAAGCGAGATCATTGAAGGCGAAACGCAGCGCCCCGCGCACGGCTTCCGTCATATGGCCTCGTCCGGCATGGCGCTGGCCCATCCAGTAGCCCAGCGTGCATGCCTGCGCCACGCCGCGCCGGACGAGGCCGAGCGTCAGCCCGCCGATCAGCGCCTGGGAGCGCTGGTCGACGATGAACAGGGAATAGGCCTCGTCGGTGGCGATCTCCCTGGCGGCGCGCTTGACGCGCAGCCGGAACGAGGACCGCGTCAGATCGTCCTCGTTCCAGACCGGCTCCCACGGCGTCAGGAACTCGCGACTTTCCATGCGGAGCACCGCCCAGGCGGCATAGTCCGTCGCGGCGGGCGCACGCAGGACGAGGTTGGCCGTGCGGATCAGCGGGCGCGAGGGCGGGTCGGTGGCGAAGCGGAACAGCGCCATGGCGTCAGTCCGCGGCGCGGCTTGCGTATTTCAGTCCCTTCGCCGGCGGCAGGCCCTTGAGCGGGCCGACCGCGGCGATCGTCGGCTGATGGCCGAGCAGGGAACGCCCCGCGGCGCGGACATCCTCCAGGGTCACGGCGTCGAGCCGCGCCGCCAGTTCTTCGCGGCGAATCGCGCGGCCAAAGATCAGCACCTGCCGCGCCATCTGTTCCAGCTTGCCGCCGGGGCTCTCCAGCGAGGCGAGCAGGCCGACCTTCATCTGCGCGCGGGCGCGGGCCACCTCGGCCTCGCTGACGTCCTCGGCCGCCTGCCGCAGGCAGGCCAGCGAAACGTCGATCAGCTCGGCGACATCCTCCGGCGCGGTGCCGGCGCTGATGCCGAAGACGCCGCAATCGGAGAAGGGCCAGTGGAAGGCGTCGATCGCATAGGCGAGCCCGCGCTTTTCGCGCACCTCCTGGAACAGCCGCGAGGACAGCCCGCCGCCGAGCACCGAGGAGAAGATCTGCAGCGGGTAGTGCGCGCCCCTGCTGAAGGCCTTGCCCGGAAAACCCAGCACGAGATGGACCTGTTCCTCGTCGCTCTTGATGCGGGCCTCGCCGCCGAGATAGCGGCCATCGGTTCGCCCGGCCGGTTCGCTCGGCTGCGCCGGCAGCCCGGCCAGATGCCGCTTGGCCAGCGCGACCAGTTCCTCGTGATCGACCGCGCCCGAGGCCGCCAGCACCATGTTGCCGGCGTGGTAATGCCGCGCAAGATAGGCCCGGATCGCATCCGGCGTGAAACTCTTCACCGTCTTGGCCGTGCCCAGGATCGGCCGGCCGAGCGGCTGGTCGGGGAAGGCCGCCTGCAGGAAGCGGTCGTAGACGAGGTCGTCAGGCATATCCTGAACCGCGCTGATCTCCTGCAGGATCACGCCCTTCTCGCGCTTGAGTTCCTCGTCGGTCAGCGCGGGCGAGGTCAGGATGTCGGCGAGGATATCCACCGCCAGTTCGAGGTCCTCGCCCAGCACGCGCGCGGTGTAGCAGGTGTATTCGACGCTGGTCGCGGCGTTGAGGTCGCCTCCGACGCTCTCGATCTCTTCGGCGATCTCCAGCGCGTTGCGCCGCGCCGTGCCCTTGAACGCCATGTGCTCGAGCAGATGGGCGAGCCCGTGCTCATGGGGCTCCTCGTCGCGCGAACCGGCCCCGATCCAGATGCCGAGCGAGACGGTGGCGGCATGGTCCATGCGCTGCGAGACGACGCGCAGTCCCGACGGCAGCGTCGTCAGCCCGACATCGGGGTCGTGTTCGCCGGCGTTCGGCGCGGCGATGTCGATCTCGTCGCCAAAACCGCTCATATCCGCGCTCATGCCGCCGCTCCCCGCACGGCGCGCGCATTCTCGCGGATGAAGCTCTCAAGTCTCGTCTGGTCGTTCGGCATCGGCGTGAAGCGCTCCTTGCGATCCATCAGGTCGGCGAGATGGGCCGGCAGCACGGGGGTGACGCCGCTGGCGGCCTTCACGGCGGCCGGGAACTTCGCCGGATGGGCGGTGCCCAGCACGATCATCGGCGTCGCCTTGTCGCGCGCCAGCCCCTTGCGGGCGGCCGCGACGCCGATCGCCGTATGCGGATCGAGCAGGTAGCCGGCCTCGCGCCAGGTCTGGCCGATCTCGGCCGAGACTTGAGCCTCGTCGATCGCGGTCGCGTCGAATTCGGCGCGGATGAGCGCAAGCGGCTCAGAGCCGATCTCGAAGCGGCCCGACTGCCTGAGGCCTTCCATCAGGGTGCGGATCGCAGCGCCGTCGCGCCCATGCGCGTCAAACAGCAGCCGCTCGAAGTTCGACGAGATCTGTATGTCCATCGAGGGCGAGGTCGTGGCGTGGACGCCGCGCATCTCGTAGACGCCCTCGGTCAGGGTTCGAGCCAGGATGTCGTTGCTGTTGGTGCCGATCAGCAGCCGCTCGACCGGCAGTCCCATCCGCTTGGCGACGTAACCGGCGAGCACGTCGCCGAAATTGCCGGTCGGCACCGCAAACGAGACTTTTCGGCCCGGCGCGCCAAGCGCCACGGCGGAGGCGAAGTAGTAGACCACCTGCGCCGCGATCCGCGCCCAGTTGATGGAGTTGACGCCCGACAGGCCGATCTCGTCGCGGAAAGCGTGATGGTTGAACAGCGCCTTGAGCAGGTTCTGGCAGTCGTCGAAAGTGCCGTCGATCGCGATGGCGTGGACGTTGTCGGCTTCCACCGTCGTCATCTGCCGGCGCTGCACATCGGAGACGCGGCCCTGCGGGTAGAGGATGAAGACATCGACGTTCTTCAGCCCCTTGAAGGCGTCGATGGCGGCCCCGCCGGTGTCGCCCGAGGTCGCGCCGACGATGGTGGCGCGCTTGGCCCGCAGTGTCAGCACATGATCCATCAGCCGCCCGAGCAACTGCATCGCCACGTCCTTGAAGGCGAGCGTCGGGCCGTGAAACAGTTCGAGGACGAACAGGTTGTCAGCTAGCTGCGTCAGCGGGCAGACGGCCGGATGCCGGAAGGTCGCATAGGCCTGCGCGATCATCTCCGAGAGCGCCTTGCCCTCTATGTCACCGTCGGCGAGCGCGCCGAGCACGTGCTCGGCTACCTGCGCGTAGGGCTTGCCGGCGAAGCCCGCGATCTCGTCCATGCCCAACGCGGGAAAGCTCTCGGGGATGTAGAGCCCGCCATCGCGGGCGAGGCCCGCCAGCAGCGCGTCGGAGAAGGAGAGGGCAGGGGCCTCGCCCCGTGTGGAGATGTGAAGCACGGCGGAAGGGTCTCGGGTGATGATGGTTTGCTATAGGCCGGTCGCGCCGTTTGGGCAAAAGCGGAGACGCTCAGACGGCGGATGCCGGCTGTCGCCACTGCCACGCCCACGCTCCGAACACGCCGATCAGCGTCAGCGCCAGCCCGAACCAGGTCAGCGCATAGGACAGGTGGTTGTCGGGGATGCGCGCGATCAGCTCCTTGGCGTCGACGCCGGCGGGCGGCGTCATGCCGTCGCCGGCCCGCTCGGCCTCCAGATAGAACGCGGCGGCCGGTCCGATGCCGAGCGAGGCCGTGATCGCGCCGGGATCGCGCGTATAGAACTCGCGCTGCGCCGGCAGATCGGCCGGCGTGAAGGTCCCGCGCGGCTCCGGCGCACGCAGATAGCCGGTTATGGTGGCCGCCCCCGTCGCGGGTGCGATCTGTCCGAACCGGCTTTCGGGCACGAAGCCGCGATTGACCAGCACCACGCCGCCATCCTCCAGCCGAAAGCCCTGAAAGATCCAGCGGCCGAAGCCCGAGAGCTGGCGCGTGCCCGGCCCGCCCGACGCGATGGTGGTGCGGACGCCGGCAAACCCGGACCCGATGAAAGCGCCGCGCGCCTGCACGCGGGTCAGGTCGAGCCGCGCCGGATCGAGTCCCGGCCAACTCGCAATATCCGGCATCGCGGCGGGCGTCCCGGCGGCCTGCGTCTGCAGCCGGTCGATGAAGGCGCGCTTCGCGTCCATCCGCGTCAGTTGCCAGCCGCCGAGGGTGCACAGCACGGCGACGCCGATGACGGTCAGCAGCGCCGGCCAGAACAGGCTGGGGCGGCCGGGAGCGATATTGCGAGTGGCGTCAGTGTCGCTCATCTTTTGTCGAACCTGCCTTCCTCGGCCTTGTTGGCGTATTGCAGCGAAACCGCGAGCCCCTTCATCGGTCGCAGCATGGCAAGGCAGACGACGATCGAGAGCGGCAGCCAGATCGCCAGATGCAGCCAGATCGGCGGCTCGTAGGCGATCTCGACATAGAGTGCGCAGCCCAGCACCGCGAACCCCGCGATCAGCATGATGAACACCGCCGGCCCGTCGGCCGAATCGGCGAAGCCGAAATCGAGCCCGCAGGCGCTGCAGCGCGGGTGAACTTTGAGGAAACCTTCGAACAGCCTGCCCTCGCCACAGCGCGGGCAACGGCCGGCCATGCCGGTCTTCCAGGGCGAGGGCAGGGGAGCGTGATCGTCGGCCATGGCGATGTCCATAAAGCACAAAGGCGGCCGCGAGGCCGCCTTTGCCGATTGTCGCAGTCTCGTGGCGCTCAGTGCGCCGCGCCAGCGGCCGACCCCGCGCCCCAGACATAGATCGCTGCGAACAGGAACAGCCAGACCACGTCGACGAAGTGCCAGTACCAGGCGGCGAACTCGAAGCCGAGATGCTGCGCCGGCTTGAAATGGCCGAGATAGGCCCGGTACAGGCAGATCGCCAGGAAGATGGTGCCGATGAAGACATGGAAGCCGTGGAAGCCGGTCGCCATGAAGAAGGTCGCGCCGTAGATATGGCCCGAGAAGGCGAAGGCGGCGTGCGAGTACTCGTAGACCTGGCAGATCGTGAACAGGATGCCGAGGATCACGGTCAGCCACAGGCCCTGCTTCAGGCCCTCGCGGTCGCCATGAATCAGCGCATGGTGGGCCCAGGTCACGGTCGTGCCCGAGGTCAGCAGGATCAGCGTGTTGAGCAGCGGCAGGTGCCATGGGTCGAAGGTTGCGATGCCCTTGGGCGGCCAGACGCCGCCGGTGAACTCCTGGCGGGTGTAGTTGATCGCCTCGCCGGCATAGAGGCTGGCGTCGAAATAGGCCCAGAACCAGGCGACGAAGAACATCACCTCCGAGGCGATGAACATCAGCATGCCGTAGCGATGGTGCATCTGGACGACGCGGGTGTGGTGGCCCTCGTGCTCGGCCTCGCGGGTGACGTCGATCCACCACATCAGCATGGTGTAGAGTACGCCGAGCAGGCCGATTCCGAAGACGAGCGGGCCGAGCTTCATGCCGCCCAGCGTCATCGCCTTCATCCACATCACCGCGCCGATCGCCATCGTCGTCGCGCTGGTCGCGCCGACGATCGGCCACGGGCTCGGATCGACGAGGTGGTAGTCGTGGTTCTTGGTATGGGCCCCGGCCATCGTCTTGGTCTCCGCGTCCGACGTCTTTTCAGCGCGCTGATGCGCCGCTTATTACAGGTTCGATTTGCCCGCGTCACCCACAGCCGCGCCGGCCTTCACCTGCGTGACGGGCTGGCCCGCTCTGGCGGGGAAATAGGTGTAGGACAAAGTAAGCGACTTGATCCCGTCAAGGTCGCGGTTCTGCGCGATCTCGGGGTCGATGTAGAATACCACCGGCGCTTCGAGGCTTTCGCCCGGCTGGAGCGTATGCTCGGTGAAGCAGAAGCACTGGATCTTGACGAAATGCGCCGCCGCCCGCTCGGGCTGGACGTTGAAGGTCGCGATCCCGGTCGAGGCGCGGTCGGTGCGGTTGGTGATCTTGTAGAATATCGTCTTCGTCTCGCCGACCCGCAGGACGACCTCCGGGCTCTCCGGCTCGAAACGCCAGCCGAGCGCGGGCGCGACATTGGCGTCGAAGCGCACGGAAACCGTCCGGTCGAGGATCTGGCCCGCGCCAGCCGTTCCGGCCTGTTCGGTGGCGATGCGCGGCGTGCCGCCAAAGCCCGTCGCCTTGCAGAACATGTCGTAGAGAGGCACGGCCGCGAAGGACAAGCCCGTCATGCCCATGACGACGCCGGCGCAGATCAGCGCGGTGCGTTTGGCCGCGAGCGCCTGCTGCGATGTCTGCGGGGACGTCTTCACGGCTGTCATCACAGCGGCCTGTTCATGATTGCGGGGCCGGTCTTCACCAGCGTGACGACGAAGAAGAACACGACGAGCCCGACCAGCACGAGCGCGAGCGCGACCGAGCGTCGCTTGCGCCGCGCCATGTCCTCGGGCGAGAACGCCGCGACCGGCCTGTTGCCGTTCTCGCTCATCCGATCACCTTCGGCAGCGCCCACATCAGGCCGAGGCTGTTCTCGGCCAGCAGCACCGCGAAGAGCAGGAAGAGATACAGGATCGAGAAGCCGAACAGCGCATGGCAGGCCTTGTGGGCTGCCTCGCCCTCGGTCACGCGCAGCACCCGCACCGAGAGCGCGATCATGGCAAGGCCGGTCGCGACGGAGACGACGAGATAGGCCAGACCCGCAAAGCCCATCAGCGCCGGCAGCACCGCGACCGGGGCCATGACGAGCGTGTAGGCAAGGATCTGGCGGCGCGTCGCGCCCGGGCCGGCGACATTGGGCAGCATCGGCACGCCGGCTCGCGCATAGTCCTGCGCCTTGACCAGCGCCAGCGCCCAGAAATGCGGCGGCGTCCACAGGAAGATGATGGCGAACAGCACCACCGACCGGATGCCGAAATCGCCGGTGACGACGGCCTCGCCGATCATCGGCGGAAAGGCCCCGGCCGCGCCGCCGATGACGATGTTCTGCGGCGTCGAGCGCTTCAGCCACATCGAATAGACGACCGCGTAGAAGAAGATCGTGAAGGCGAGCATGCCGGCTGCCAGCACATTGGCGACGAGGCCGAGCACGATCACCGAGCCGACCGAGAGCACCAGACCAAAAGCCAACGCCTCGGAAGACGCGACCCTGCCGCCCGGAATCGGACGCTTGGCGGTGCGCGTCATCAGCGCGTCGATATCGGCGTCCCACCACATGTTGAGGCAGCCCGACGCGCCGGCCCCGACCGCGATCGCAATCAGCGCCGCCAGACCGATCACGGGATGGATCGTGCCTGGCGCGGTGGCCATGCCGCCGAGCGCTGTGACGACGACAAGGAACATCACGCGCGGCTTGAGCAGCGCGAAGAAATCGCGCGCCTCGGCCGTCGAGGTCAGCGCGACGCCCTCGGAACGGGTCTCGATGGTGTCGAACGCAGCGGACATGTCGATACGGGGTCTCGTGTCGTTTGGACGCGCCGCAGGCGCGAGGTCGAAGGAAAGCGGCGATGTGCCGCCCGTCGCCGGAACGCCTTTTGTCGAGGCGCTCTGGAGAGGGGCGGCGGCGGGCCGATGAGCGGCCCGCCGCCTGATGTCGATCAGTGATCCGAGCCGGTGATGCGCGGCAGGGTCTCGAACTGGTGGAAGGGCGGCGGCGAGGGCAGCGTCCATTCCAGCGTCGTCGCGCCTTCGCCCCACGGGTTTTCGCCGGCGAGTTCCTTCTTCGAGAAGGCGAGCCAGACGCCGTAGAAGAAGATCAGCAGGCCAGCCGCGAAGATGTAGGAGCCGATCGAGGACCAGAAGTGCCAGCCGGCGAAGGCGTCGGGATAGTCGGCATAGTGACGCGGCATGCCGGCCAGCCCAAGGAAGTGCTGCGGGAAGAACAGCAGGTTTGCGCCAAAGAAGGCGACCCAGAAATGCAGGCGGCCGATCCAGTCCGGTATCACATAGCCGCTCATCTTCGGGAACCAGTAGTAGAAGCCCGCGAAGATGCCGAACACCGCGCCCAGCGACAGCACGTAGTGGAAATGCGCCACGACGTAATAGGTCGCATGCAGCGAGCGGTCGACGCCGGCATTGGCCAGCACCACGCCGGTGACGCCGCCGACGGTGAACAGGAAGATGAAGCCGACCGCCCAGAGCATCGGCGCGGTGAAGCGGATCGAGCCGCCCCACATCGTCGCGATCCAGGAGAAGATCTTGATGCCGGTCGGCACCGCGATGACCATCGTCGCGAAGACGAAATAGCGCTGCGTGTTGAGCGACAGGCCCGCCGTATACATGTGGTGCGCCCAGACGATGAAGCCAACCACGCCGATCGCGACCATGGCGTAGGCCATGCCGAGATAGCCGAAAATCGGCTTCTTCGAGAAGGTCGAGATGATGTGGCTGACGATGCCGAAGGCCGGCAGGATCATGATGTAGACTTCTGGGTGCCCGAAGAACCAGAACAGGTGCTGGTAGAGGATCGGGTCGCCGCCGCCGGCCGGATCGTAGAAGGTCGTGCCGAAATTGCGGTCGGTCAGCAGCATGGTGATCGCGCCCGCCAGCACCGGCAGCGCCAGCAGCAGCAGGAAGGCGGTGACCAGCACCGACCAGGCGAAGAGCGGCATCTTGTGCAGCGTCATGCCAGGCGCGCGCATGTTCAGGATCGTCGTGATGAAGTTGATCGCGCCGAGGATCGAGGCCGCGCCGGCGAGATGCAGCGACAGGATGCCGAAATCGACCGCAGGGCCGGGATGGCCCGAGGAGGAGAACGGCGGGTAGATCGTCCAGCCGGTGCCGACGCCCTGCGCGCCCGGCGCGCCCTCGACGAACATCGAGATGATCAGCAGCACGAAGCCGGCCACCGTCAGCCAGAACGAGATATTGTTCATGCGCGGGAAGGCCATGTCCGGCGCACCGATCATCAGCGGCACGAACCAGTTGCCGAAGCCGCCGATGACGGCGGGCATGACCATGAAGAAGATCATGATCAGGCCGTGGCCGGTGACGAAGACGTTATAGCTCTGGCCGTTGGCGAAGATCTGGAGGCCCGGTTCCTGCAACTCGATCCGCATCATGATCGACAGGAAACCGCCGACCAGGCCCGCCATGATCGCGAAGATCAGATAGAGCGTGCCGATGTCCTTGTGATTGGTCGACATCGTCCAGCGACGCCATCCGGTCGGATGGCCGTGGCCGTCGTCATGTCCGTAGCCGTGGGCCTGCGGTGCCGCTGTTGCCATGGCGTTGGTCTCCTCGTGCGAATGCGCTTCGCGTCAGTCAGTCAGGTTCGATGCGGACCGTGTCGGTCCGCGCTATGGGCTCAGTTGCCGGATGCCGCGACCTTGCCGGCGGCGTCCGTGGCGTTGGCGTATTTCTGCTTCGATTCCGCGAGCCAGGCCGTGTAGCGCTCCTGACTGACGACGCGGAAGGCGATCGGCATATAGGCGTGGTTCTGCCCGCAGATGAACGAGCACTGCCCGTAATAGATGCCCTCGCGGTCGGCCTTGAACCAGGTCTCGTTGAGCCGGCCCGGAATGGCGTCGATCTTCACACCGAAGGAGGGCACAGTGAATTTGTGGATGACGTCGGCGGCGGTGACCTGAACGCGCACGACCTTGCCGACCGGCACGACCGCCTCGTTGTCGACCGCGAGCAGTTTGGGCGCTTCTGCCGCGGCGATCTTGTTGGTCTTGATCGCCTCGGCGCGCTGGGTCTCGTCGAGCATGATCGAGTCGAAGGTAAAGGCGCCGGCGTCCTGCGGGTATTCGTAGGACCAGTACCACTGCTTACCCGTCACCTTCACGGTGACGTCGGCCTGCGGGATCTCGAGCTGCAGCTTGAGCAGGCGGAAGGACGGGATCGCGATCACGACGAGGATCAGCACCGGAATGACCGTCCAGGCCACTTCAAGCAGGGCGTTGTGGGTGGTCTTCGACGGCGTCGGATTGGCCTTCTCGTTGAAGCGCCAGGCGACGTAGATCAGCAATCCGAGCACGAAGATCGAAATGATGAAGATCAGCACGTTCAGCCAGTCGTGGAACCAGTTGATGTAGGCCGCGACCTCGGTAACCGGATTCTGCAGGTTGAGCTGCCAGGGGGTCGGCATGCCGGTTCCGGCCGATACCCCGGCGGGGACGATCGCCATCGCAGCGAATGCGAGGGCTGCGCCCTTCAGGGCTGCAAGCTGCCTGCTCAGAAATGGCATGGGTCCGACATCGCTCCTCATCGTGACGCTCGCGGCCCGCATCTCCCGGCATAGCCCGAACGCGAGAGGGCGTCGGCTATCCGGCCAGCCCTGCTCTTCGGCATTGCGATAAATCAAAGATCACGCTTGCGCCAGAGGGGCAATGCGGGCGTCTCATGCTGGCCGTGCGGCATAATCGCGCGAGCCGGCCGGGGATCGACTGCGCCGGAATCGGCTCTCGCCTTGACAGGACAGGGCCTGCATGGTCCCAACGCAGGCATGATTTGGCCTGTTTCGGCGGCATGTCCGCGCCAGCCGGGTTTTCGCCCGAATTATGCGGTCTGCATGCGCTGGTCTGGACGCCCGGTCCGGGGCAGCGCTTGGTTGGAAGGCTTTGCGGGGATGGGCACGATGATCGCACGAACCCTGAGGCGCATGCTTCTGGCGTCCGCCCTGATCGCGTGCGCCGCCGCTCCTGCCCTGGGCCAGGGCGCCGTCAAGGCGACCCATGGCGACTGGCAGATGCGCTGCGAGGTTCCGCCCGGCGCAAAGGCCGAGCAATGCGCGCTGGTGCAGAACGTCGCGGCCGAGGACCGGCCGAACCTGACGCTGCTCGTGATCGTGCTCAAGACCGCCGACCAGAAGAGCCGCCTGCTGCGCGTCGTCGCACCGCTCGGCGTGCTGCTGCCCTCGGGGCTCGGCCTCAAGATCGACGACAAGGATATCGGCCGCGCCGGCTTCGTCCGCTGCCTGACGACGGGTTGCGTCGCCGAGGTCGTGATGGACGATGCGCTGACGGCCCAGCTCAAGGCTGGCAAAAGTGCAACCTTCATCGTGTTCCAGACGCCCGAAGAGGGCGTGGGCATCCCCGTCTCGTTGACCGGTTTCGAGCCCGGCGTGGAGAGCTTGCCGTGACTGCGTTTTTCCTCTCCAGGCCGCTCGGCCTCGCCTTTCCGCTGCTTTGCCTGCTCCTTGCCGGCTGCGGCTCGTCAGCGCCTCCCGCGCCGGGCGAGTTGAGCGCCTCGCAGAAGCTCACCAATCTTTTCATCTTCCAGTCGACGACGCCGCCGCAGCCGACCGACCAGCCGCGCGAACGCGATCCCAACTGGATCGCCCCCCCGCCGGAAGAAGAATCCCTGTTCTGCCCGCAGGTGATCGTCGCGGATGGCGGGGCGGCCATCCGCGCACAGTCTGGCCCGGACAGCAGCAGCCTGCGCCACCAGATCTCCATCCTCAACGTCGCCCGCGAGTGCAAGGCCACGGGCAATGGCGGCTTCACGCTCAAGGTCGGCGTCGAGGGGCGGGCGCTGATCGGCCCGGCCGGCGGGCCCGGCAACTATGGCGCGACGCTGACGACGCAGGTGCTGCGCGGCACGACGGTGGTCGCCCGTCGCAGCGCGCGCGTCGGGGCCACGATCCCGGCGGGGCAGGGCGGGGCTGATTTCGTCAATGTCGAGGACGGCATCGTCGTGCCGCCGGGCGGCGGCGACGTCGAGATCATTGTCGGGCTCGGTCAGGGCGGCGCGACGCCGGCCCGCACGCGCCGCAGATAAGAGGCTGCCAAATAAGAACCGGGGACTGCCGCCAATCGAGGCAGCGCCCCGATTGACTAAGCCGGCCCGTCTTGTATCTGTGCCGGCAGCCGCAACATCCCCGCGGAAGAGACCGGGTCTGGATTCGTCCGGAACCGGCGCCGAAGGCGCAACCGCCCCGGAAACGCTCAGGCAAACGGACCGCGTGGGAACTGGCGCTCTGGAAAGTGGCGGAAGCGATTCCGCCCACCGACGGGTGTAACTTGCCTTTGGCTCTTCGGGCCAAGGCGGGGAAATCTCTCAGGTTCCAAGACAGAGGGGGCGCGTTCCGGACACATCCGTCCGGGGCTAGCGCTTGACTCTGGAAGGGGCCGTCCATGGCTGCCGAAGCCGCTGAAACCGACGCCGCGAGCGCGCCCGCGCCGCTGAAGACCCCGCTCCATGCCCGCCATGTCGCGCTGGGCGCCCGCATGGCGCCTTTCGCCGGCTACGACATGCCGATCCAGTACCCGTCCGGCATCCTGACCGAGCACAACTGGACCCGCGAAAAGGCCGGCCTTTTCGACGTCTCGCATATGGGCCAGGCCTTCCTCATTGGCCCCGACCACGAGACGACGGCCCGCGCGCTGGAGGCTCTGATCCCCGCCGACATCGTCAATCTCGCGCCCGGCAGGCAGCGCTATTCGCAACTCCTCAACGAGGAGGGCGGCATCCTCGACGACCTGATGGTGACGCGCTCAGCCGACCCTGACGAGGACGGCGCGCTCTATCTCGTCGTCAACGCCGCCTGCAAGAGCGAAGACTACGCCCATATCGAGGCGCGGCTGCCGGCCAATGTGAAGCTGATCCGGGTCGGGCATCGCGGCCTGATCGCGCTGCAGGGGCCGGCCGCGGAAGCGGCGCTCTCAGCCATCGCGCCCGAGGCCGCCGAGATGGGCTTCATGTCTTCGCGCTCGATGAAGGTCGCGGGCATCAAGGCCAATATCAGCCGCTCGGGCTACACCGGCGAGGACGGCTACGAGATTTCCGCCGACGCGAAGCGCATCGGCGAGATCTGGGACACGCTGCTGCTCGACGCCACCGTCAAGCCGATCGGGCTCGGCGCACGCGATTCGCTCAGGCTCGAAGCGGGCCTGTGCCTCTATGGCCACGACATCGACACGATGACCTCGCCCGTCGAGGCCGCGTTGACCTGGTCGATCCAGAAGCGCCGGCGCGAGGAGGGCGGCTTTCCGGGCTCAGCCCGCATCCAGAAGGAGTTCGCGGATGGCGTGTCGCGCGTCCGGGTCGGCCTGCTGCCCGAGGGCAAGGCCCCGGCTCGCGAGGGCGCGGAGATCGCGACCCCCGAGGGCGAAATCGTCGGCAAGGTCACCTCCGGCGGCTTCGGCCCGACGCTGAACGCCCCCTGCGCCATGGGCTATGTCGCCAAAGCCCATTCCGCTCCGGGCACGCAGCTTCATCTGATCGTGCGCGGCAGACCGCTTCCGGCGGTCGTCGCCCCCATGCCCTTCGTGCCCAACCGCTACAAGCGCTGATCCATCATCCTTTTCCGCTCCGGAGACAGACCATGGCCGAGACCCGCTACACCAAGGACCACGAATACATCCGCGTCGAGGGCGACACCGGCACGGTCGGCATCACCGATTACGCGCAAGGTCAGCTCGGCGACGTCGTCTTCGTCGAGCTTCCCACGGTCGGCAAGGCCGTCGCCAAGGGCGGCGAGGCGGCGGTCGTCGAGAGCGTCAAGGCGGCGTCCGAGGTCTACGCCCCGGTCTCCGGCGAGGTCGTCGCGGTCAACAGCGATCTGGAGGCCGCGCCCGGGACGGTCAACGAGGACCCCGCCGGCAGGGGCTGGTTCGTCAAGCTCAAGCTCAAGGATTTAGCCGAGCTGGAGGGCCTGATGAGCGAAGCCGAGTATCAGGACTACGTGAAGACGCTCTGAGCGGCGTCATCCCGCACGCGCTGCGGCACGCAGTGCTGCTGCGCAGATGCGGGACCGCTCTCCGAATAAGCCGCCTTTTCACCACGCGGTCCCGTGTCTGCGCAGCGGCATTGCATGCCGCAGCGCGCACGGGATGACACCCAAGGATGCACCCATGCGCTATCTGCCCCTGACCGACACCGACCGCCTCGACATGCTGGCGCGCATCGGCGTGCCCGATATCGACGCGCTGTTCTCCGACGTGCCGGCGGATCGGCTGCTCAAGGCCCCGCTCGACCTCCCGCGCGCCAGGGGCGAGATGGAGGTCGAGCGCATCATGGGGGCGATGGCGGGCCGCAACGTCGCGGCCTCGTCCGTGCCGTTCTTCGTCGGCGCGGGGGCCTACAAGCACCATGTCCCCGCTACGGTGGACCATCTGATCCAGCGCTCGGAGTTCCTGACGAGCTACACGCCCTACCAGCCCGAGATCGCGCAGGGCACGCTGCAATATCTGTTCGAGTTCCAGACCCAGGTCGCGGCGCTCACCGGCATGGATGTCGCCAACGCCTCGATGTATGACGGCTCGACCGGCGCAGGCGAGGCCGTGCTGATGGCGCACCGCGTCACGAAGCGTCGCAAGGCGGTGCTCTCGGGCGGCCTGCACCCGCACTATGCGGCGGTCGTGCAGACGATCTCCGAAATGGCGAGCGACACGGTTGTGGCGCTGCCGGCCGATGTCTTAGGCCACGAGGACATCCTCGCGCAGATCGACGACGAGACCTCCTGCGTCGTCGTGCAGTCGCCCGACGTTTTCGGCAATCTGCGCGATCTCAAGCCCATCGCCGAAAAGGCCCATGCCCATGGCGCTCTGCTGATCGCGGTCTTCACCGAGGTGATGTCGCTGGGCGCGGTGACGTCTCCCGGAGAGCAGGGCGCCGACATCGTCGTCGGTGAAGGCCAGTCGATCGGTAATGCGCTGAATTTCGGCGGGCCCTATGTCGGGCTCTTCTCCGCCAAGACGAAATACCTGCGCCAGATGCCGGGCCGGCTCTGCGGCGAGACGCTCGATGCGGACGGCCAGCGCGGCTTCGTGCTGACGCTCTCGACGCGCGAGCAGCATATCCGCCGCGACAAGGCGACCTCCAACATCTGCACCAATTCCGGGCTGTGCTGCCTCGCCTTCACCATCCACATGACGCTTCTGGGTCAGGCCGGGCTGGAGCGGGTGGCGCAGGTCAACCACGCCAACGCCGTCAAGCTCGCCGACATGCTGGCGTGGGTTAACGGCGCGACGGTGCTGAACGAGACGTTCTTCAACGAGTTCACGGTGAAGCTGTCCAGGCCCGCCGCAGAGGTCGTCGAGGCTCTCGCCGGGAAGGGCGTGCTCGGCGGTGTCCCCGTGTCACGGCTGCTGCCGGAGGCCGGGCTCGACGACCTGCTGATCGTCGCGAACACCGAAGTCAACACGGATGAGGACCGGGCGGCCTTCGTGGCGGCGCTCGCGGAGGTGCTGGCGTGAACGGTAAGGTTTTTCCCTTCTCCCCTCGGGGGAGAAGGTGGCTCGGCGAAGCCGAGAC